>Ga0268357_100008_pt1 | contig 517980 bp, 391 predicted proteins | sample BioMet10_FD_192466 | JGI IMG/M metagenome (GOLD analysis project Ga0268357, IMG submission 192466) | Sewage microbial communities from Oakland, California, United States - Biofuel 10 (Illumina Assembly) | ecosystem: Engineered > Wastewater > Sewage > Unclassified | place: USA: California...
CTTGAATTGGCAAAATGGAATATTAAGACTGGTTATTAAAGGAGTTGAAAAATAACAGTATTGAAGAGAAATCGGGCAATTTCCAGGGCAGTCACGGTCGCTACCGTGACAGCCTTGAATTGGCAAAATGGAATATTAATTAGACTGGTTATTAAAGGAGTTGAACAATAACAATATTGAAGAGAAATCGGGCAATTTCCAGGGCAGTCACGGTCGCTACCGTGACTGGACAACGCTGTGGGTAAGAAAAATTAATGTAAACAGGATAATCTGGGGCGTTTTCAGTAATTGTTGAAACTATGAAAGAATTATCTTAAATAATAGAAGTTAATAAACGGCAATTGTCTCTTCTGTTACGGAAGCGTTCGTGGCAGCCCTGAGATTATTATTACACTTGTGTTGTTATTTATAGGGCAATCACAATGATTACTGTGACTGCCCTATAATAATAAACTATTTATGCTCTTCCGGTAAGTATTGTTTTTAGTTATCAAGCATTTTATAACTTATAAGTACCGAGCTCGGTTTTTCGGGAATGCTTATTTCAAAACCTTTCATTAACTCTTTACCGGTTTTAACTACGGTTATATTTAAATCTTCATAAAGCAGTTCATACCTGGCTTCCGGTGACAGACCTTTAAGCTGCACGGTGATAGATCCGTGTCTGCATTTCATACGGCGGAATGCCAGAACTATTCCATCTTTTTTTTCAGGACGGTTTAATTGATACGACAACCAGAAAGTCTCATGTGTATAATGACTTGATATAGGAGTTAATGGGTAATAATCGGCAAGATAGTATTGCCTTAAACGCTTAAAGTCATCCATGTATTTCTGGTACTGAAATATTGTTTCGTTATTACCTCCGCTTATACTCCAGTTAATAACACCTATGCTGGAAAGACAAGAGCGGAAATAATAACTGCCAGTCCTGAATAAACCGGTTCCGTTTAAAGGCAGGTACATGCTTAATCCGTATGTATGGCATTGAGCGCCAATGGCGCTTTGTTCAAGGTCGGTGCGCCAGAAAGGGGAGCTCCTGCTGGTTGTCTCAATATCAAGTCTTCTGCCACCTGAGGCGCAGTTATCAATAACCAGATTAGGGAAACGTACAAGCAGACTATCCCAAAAAGCATAAAGCCCTTCAATATGTTTCTCTTCCGAAATGCCTATGCGGTCCGGGGAGTCGTTATTTTTCCAGTAGGGAGAGGGGTCAAAGTTCATATCCTGTCTGTAGTAATCAACGCCTTCGCGCTTAATAAAATCAGTCATAAAATCGGTTAACCACAATCTTGCTTCCTTATTGCCAAGATCAAAAAGGTAAGAATCCGAGTTTGGTATACTCAGCAGCCATTGAGGATGTTCATTATAAAACTGCGTCCCTTTTTTAGCTCTTTCAAGTTCGAACCATACCATTAATTTTGCGTTGGCCGCGTGCGCGGCATCCGATATTGGCTTTAATCCGTTTGGGAAGCGCTCTTTATCAATCGTCCAGTTGCCTACATTGTCTTGCCACTCGCCGTCTTCGTTTTTCCAGCCGCAGCCGGTATACCAGCCGGCATCTATCCAAAAGAGCTCCGGCTTCAGGTTAAACATCTGATACCGCTTTATATGCGCTATGGCAGTTGTCTCGTTAAGGCATGTGTGCACTGTGCAGGGCGAAGGAGCTTCATCCAGTTCGAAAGCGGCGGATAATGGCATTTGCGGGATGCTTCCGTTTATTTTACGCGTATGGTGCGCCAGAATGAATTTCCTGAATTCATTATGCCCGGTCATTTTATCTTCACCTTTCCAGAAAAACAAACAGATGCTTGGAGTGCGAATTTCTTCTTTGGGATACAGGGTCAGGTGCATCTTTTCCATACCGGTCTTTAGAGATACCGTTTTTGAGTCTTTCTGAACAACATCAGAAAACCATTTGCCCGTCCAGCCAACGGCTACTATTATGCCCTGTTTTGCGGGACTTTCGATATTAAAGAAAGGGAATGCAGTCTCATCTGAGGAACGCCCGCGGTTTGGAGTCATGTATATGTCTTTTCCTATTTGCATTTCATCTTCAAAAATCTGGAAGTCCTCTACTGACGCATTGCTGCCAAAGGAGTGGTTTAGAATATACTTGCCGCCGGTATTGTAAGAAAAATCGTTGTCAACCACGTAAGCCTTTTCTATTATGGGGGTATTTTGGGACGATGTGTTTACAAAGCGTAAAACGTATTCCGCGGCGTTAAAATTGCTATAGCTTGTAACAAAACACTTAACAACAAGTCCGCTTTGCATATCCGAATAAGTATAAAGAAATTTCTCAACCTTGTCGTCTTCCGATTTTAGTCTTTCGGCTTTGTAATTCCATGTAGTAATAAACGAATCAGATGATTTCCCGTCATATACAAACGAAAACGGGGGAACGTTTCCTTTTGCGAATTTCTCTTTTAACCAGTCATTTGCGTTTATACCGTCTGTTTGATTGCCGTTAACAAAAACAGAGCAAATGGTAAAAAGCAAAGCTAACAAACCAAATCTCCTCATTATTATCCTCCCAGTATGCAGTTGTTGAATTGTAATAATCCTTTTTTTCTTAAACTAATATTAACAGTATTTATTATTTGGCACTTGTATTTATGTACAAATAACTTGTTCGGGTGTTAATGTATATTTATAAACGCAAAAATTGTTGATATTCTGTCAATTAGTAACTACTCAAAACAAAAATATGTATAAGTTAGCCATTTGTGGCAAGAAAAATTAATGTAAACAGGATAATCTACAGAATTGTCAGGGGGCAGTAATTGCTGAAACCATAAAATAATTATCTTAATTAATAGAAGCTAAAAAGCTGCTTTATATTGATTGACCGAAAATAATATGCCTCTCCTTTCACAGAAGCGTCTGTGAAAGCCCGGAAACTATATTAAGATTATCAATGAGGCTTTCTCATAATGAGACGCCCAAATGGGCAAAAAAACATAAATACCCTTGAAAATTCAGTAAAATTACTGATTTTTTTAGCGAAATAGTTTTGTAAATTGCTATTGATATAAATATACCTCTCTCTCTTAAATTATACAACGAGGGGCAGAAACGATTGGGTGGAGATTGTTAGCGGTGAGAAAATAATAAAGCCAGACGAAATTAATTTTTTTTTGACGTGTTTGTAAATGCTATTATGTTCTGTCACGGAAGCGTCCGTGACAGCCAAGGAGAACGATACAACCTGATAGCTGAAAAAATTAATTTACTTAAATGTAATATTATTATAAAATAATTAAGAGAAAAACTATGATTGAGAAAATAAGTCTTAAAGAAAAATGGTATCATTTTTTCAATATCATCCTAGACCCATGGATTATTATCCTAATTGTATTAACTTTTTTCTTTATACTTTCCTCAAATTTTATTACACAAGAACCACAAAAAACTATTTTTTCAATTATACTTTCGCTTATATCTGGAATTTTAGGTGGAGTTTTTGCTAAAAAATGGTCAGATATTTTTGAAGGGAAATTAATTATAACTAGAGGAATTTCAGCTATTCGAAGTTTAAAACTTTTATTATTAAATATTTCTGCTATAGAAAATAGAGTATTTATTTACATTAAGCAACTCGATAAAGAGACAATTAATCATGAAATGATAAAAACAAATTTTGAAGAAATTATTGAGAAATGCAATATTTTGGAAGAAGAAGGTTTGAATGCAATCGAAAATTGGACTGATATAATACCAGAAGCCAATATTAAAACACAAATTGGGATTATTAGTGATTTAAAAAAAAATGGATGTGAGTTAATGCTTCAAATAGAAAATTTAAATAAAGAATTGAAAAAAAATAAAGAACTTAATGAAAAAGAAAAAAAAGAGCTGACAACTGAAATAAGAAAAAAAACAGAGGACTTAAAAAAATTAAATAAACAACTCAACCATAAAGAAACTGATTTATTTCCTTTTGGATTAGGAGGTATAACTGGTAGTTCAAGATTATCAAATTTAAATATCGGAACAAATATCATCAATAGTGATTTTGCTACATATGGAATAGAATATCAACCTGTTAATTCTTCGGGATTTTTTCAATCTCGAAAATGTAAAAATTGCGATGGTACTTTTTTTGTGTACGATAAAAATGACATCAATGATTTATGTAACAAATGTCGTTCCCCCTGGATATCTAAATCAAGCTAATGTTGAGTGTTATTTCAGGGCAGTCACGGTCGCTACCGTGACTGGAGAAGGCAGTGGACAAGAAAAACTATTGTAAACAGGATAATCTTCAGAAATGTTAGTGGTTTTAAGTAATGGATGTGGCTATGAAGAATTATCTAAAATAATAGAAGTAAATAAACAGCTTTTATATTAACTTGGCGAAAATAATATGCCTTCTCTGTCACGGAAGCGTCCGTGACAGCCCTGAAATTAGAACAACTTTATGAAGGTTCTCAAACGTATTATTTACGGAGTAAATGATGTCATTCGTAGCAAAAGTGTTTGTTTTTATAATATTCGGTTTAGTTTTAACAAACATTTTGTATTGTCAACAAATAAGAGCAATTCCAAGTGAAAAAATAAAAAGCATTTTTATTGGTTGTGAATTTAGAACTAATAAAAATGAAAAAGTAAAAATTGAATTATTCTCAAAAGATTCAACTTTTCATAAAGTCATATTTGATTCGGTACTCGAAAAAAATAAAAGTATAAAGATAGTTGATCAAGAAGAAATATCTATTTTTAAAAAGAAATACCCGAATGATATTGTAATTCAATTACCTTGTGAAAAGTCTGGTTTTTATTTTTATAAATATACAAAACCAGACACGGTTTATATTCAAAAATTTCTTAATATGAAATAAAAAGTGAAACAGCAAAGGTGTTTTCAAGGATAATTCCCTGGCAGTCACGGTCGCTACCGTGACTGGACAGAGCTGTGGACAAGAAAAACTAATGTAAACAGGATAATCTTCAGAACTGTTATTGGTTTCAAGTAATGTTTGTAGCTATGAAAGAATTATCTTAAATAATAGAAGTTAATAAACAGCTTTTATATTAACTGGGCGAAAATAATATGCCTCCTCTGTCACGGAAGCGTCCGTGACAGCCCTGAATTTGGCAGTCCTAAATTGCAGTAACTATGACAATCCGGTAAACCTTAGTAAAGATTACTTCGTCGCTAATGCCGCTCCTCGTAATGACAGTTGCTGGTGTTGGTTATGCTTGTGTAATGTTTTAAAACAAAAAACCCTGCAAGCATGCTTACAGGGTCTTGGCGGAGAGGGCGAGATTCGAACTCGCGGTACAGCTTTACACCGTACGACGGTTTAGCAAACCGTTGCCTTCAGCCACTCGGCCACCTCTCCTTTGAAAAATATTTAGTTAACAAATATAGTAATTATTTTTAAATATAAAAATAATTTTTTAACTGTTTGCGGGTAAATTTAATTTTTTTTACAAGCTGTATTTGAACCGCCAGAATACCGCGTAAAGCGGGTTGCTATCCCTCTTTATCATAAATATACATGCGAATATGCAGAACCATTCTTTATTAAAGCGTGTTTTTACTTTTATTAGGTTGTGTGTTTCTGTATTTTTAAATAATTAATATTTTACAATTTAATTATTATAGATATGTCCGCTAAATTTAGCAAAAAAGAACTACTGCTTATTGTTTTGGTCTCAATTTTACCATGGCTGCCAATTGCCTTCACATCATTCTTAAATGACGATTACCAGATAATTGGATTCCATACGGGCGTTAATTTGGGAACCTTGTTTAAGCCATTTTATACAACCGATATTTCCGGATTTTACTGGCGTCCGCTTGGTAATTTTTTACATGTGCTTACATTGCTTGTTTTTGGGTTTAGTCACGTTGCCTTTAGGATTGGTAATCTGGCGCTTTACTCGCTTTGCTGTGTTCAGTACGCGCATACATCGCTTAAAATGGGACTCAATAAAAACGCGGCCCTAACTTCGGCCATAATATTTGCGCTGCTGCCGGCTCACGGCTTTTTAACGGGCTGGATTGCCGCAAAAGGGGAGTTTCTGCTTGCTATCTTTTTATTACTGACAGTTCAGAACTATTATACGGCGCTAAAACAAAACAGCTTTAAAAATTACGGTTACGCTTATTTGTTTTTCTGCCTGGCGTTGCTTGTTAAAGAACTTGCATTCGCTGTTATGTTTGTACCCGCAATGTTCTGGATAGCCAACGGACGTAATAAAACCGATGTTAAAAAAACAGTCCAGCACACTGTTGTTGCGGTTGCAACTATTCTGTTTTATCTCTTTGCAAGATATTTGATAGTTTCCGGTACGCCGTTTACCTCGCCGCATTTTTATAATAAAAACATATTTGGTTACGCGGTAAACTTTTTTGTTTACTGTGTAATAAGCTTTATTAATCCCGAAATGTTAAGCGGCAGATATTCTGTTATTGCCGTATTGGGACTTGTTGCAATTATTGCGGGTGTGGCTTATTGCTGGTACGCAAACAGGAAGGAGATAGCAAAAGAGAAGTATTATTTTATGCTTGGGGCGTTATGGTTTGTTGTCTTTATAATTCCCGTTTTGCCTACGCTGATGCGCTGGTATCCTTTTACCGCTTCGGCCGGATTGGTGTGGATTCCCGCGATAGCACTAAGTAAAGCTTTTGAAAACAAAAAGAATATTCGGAAAATATTTGCAATTGCGGCCATACTTGTTGCAGCCTATAATTTTAATACCATGCTTGCCTGGTATAATGCAGGTATAAAAATGGAAGGGGTGATAAAGCAGATTAAAAACTCAAACATAATGCACGCAAAGGATTCCATTCTTGTTTTTGCCTCTCCCGATAAAATTAGCAACGTACCTTTTATGAAGCTTGGCGTTGAACAGACTTTTGAATACGCGCTGCAGAAAAAAGCGGAAGTATTTGCTCCTCTCCGCGCCGAACTGGACGGAAAAGATTCCCATACGGATCTGCTTTCAGCAAACGATACTGTTGTTGTTCTTAATCTGGAGAAAGGCGCTTTCCTGCCGGAAGGAGACAGGCTGAACGGCTGGAAAAAAGAAAAGGAAAAATATGCCGATGTTGATAAAATAAAAATGAAAATTACCGCTTCTAAAAACTTTCAGCATTCGAGAGCCGAAATTTCCATCGATAAAAAATATAAAAATTATTTGAGAGTTTATTTTGACGGAAACAGATTCCAGATAATACAGCCTTCAAGCAATATGAGTTTCTGATAATATTAATAACACGGATAGAAAAAGCAATTGAAAAAGCCTCTTCTGATAAACCGGAAGAGGCTTTTAAATTTTACATTGAGGTATAAACACAATTTGTAATTACATTAATTCTTTTTCTGATATATGGGGAAAAAGTAATGTGCAGAACAAATTAAAACTGTTTAAATACATTGACCATTTCAATAGCGGAGATGGCCGCGTCCCAGCCTTTGTTACCGGCTTTGGTCCCGGCTCGTTCAATAGCCTGGTCAATTGAATCGGTTGTAAGCACTCCAAAAATAACAGGAACGCCTGTCTTTAGGCCTGCGAGAGCTATTCCTTTTGCCGCTTCGGAAGCGACATAATCGAAGTGGGGGGTATCGCCGCGTATAACGGCTCCAAGGCATATAACCGCGTCATATTTTTTTGTTTCGGCAAGTTTCTGCGCGGTAAGAGGCACTTCAAAAGCTCCCGGAACCTTAACGAGGTCTATGTTGTCCGTATTGCCGTTGTGCCTTTGTATACAGTCAATTGCGCCGTCAAGTAGTTTTTCGCCAATAAAAATATTAAACCTGCTTAAAACAATGGCAAACTTCATGTCTGCCGCCGAAATTTTACCTTCAATAATATTCATATAATACTTAAATTTTAATTAATTATAATTTGTTTTTTTGTAATCTTTTACGCATTGCTTCAACAACCGAATAAGAAGTGAAGTAAGAGCCGAAGTTTGAAAAGTCATCCCGCTTGCCGCCGTGGAAATCGGAACCGCCGCTTTCAAGTAGAAAATACTCGTTAACAATGCCTTTATAAAACTTAATAAGCTGACTGCTGTGAGAGGGGTGAATAACCTCAATTCCGTCAACGCCGGCTTCAATAAGCTCTTTAAGTACTGCTTCCTTCATAAACCCCGGATGCGCAATGAAAGAAAGCCCGCCGGAATCGCTGATAATTTTAAAAGCGCTTCGCGGCGAAATATGAACTTTTTTTTCGTAAGCGGGGCAGCCGTTGCCAATATACTTGTTAAAGGCTTCGTAATAAGTGCGTACAAATCCTTTCTCAAGCATAACCTGGGCTATATGCGGGCGTCCAATAGCGGAGTCTTTGGCTTTTTCCATAATATCCTGCATGGTAACAAAAAAGCCGAGGTTATTTAATTTCTTTACAATTCTTTCCGCGCGTTTTACCCGTTCCGTCCTGAAGAATTCGAGATATCTTTCAAGCTCCTGATTGTCGGGATTAATAAAGTAAGCCAGTATATGGACTTCGTTATCGCCCAAGTCTGAACTCAGCTCAACGCCGGGAATAACTTCAATACCGAGTTTTTTCGCATATTCAGTAGCCCTGTCAATAGCATCGGTGGTATCGTGGTCTGTAATGCTTATGCAGTTTAATTTCTGTTCTTTGGCCTTATCAACAATTTCTTCAGGAGAATAATAGCCGTCAGAACAGGCTGTGTGGATATGTAAATCAACTCTGTTTTCCATTAATTAACTATATAGGTCCTTAAACTTTTGATAATCGAGAATTCTTAATTTATTGCCGTCCATTTCAATAAGGTTTTTCTTTGAAAAGGAATGCAGTGTGCGCGAGATTGTTTCGCGCGAAGTACCCGCCATATTTGCCAAATCCTGCTGTAAAGGAATTTTTTCAATTTCAACCAAACCCTGCCTGATTTTGCCCATGTCGTCCGCAAGCTGTAAAATAACGGTTGCAACCTTGCCTTCGGCATCCTTAAGCGAAAGTGATTTGATTTTTACATCTGCCGCTCTTAAACGTTTAGTAAGCTCCAGCAGTAAGGCAATGCTTACTTCGGGGCGCTCATACAGAAGGTTCATAAAATCCGTTCGTTGTATGATAAATAACTCGGAGTCTTCCATGGCTGTAACATTTGCAGAGCGTGCAAAGCCATCTATAATGGCCATCTCTCCAAAAAAGTCCGATTCTCTTAAAATAGTAAGAATTATTTCTCTTCCGTCATCGCTTACACGTGAGACTTTGACTTTGCCTTTTGCAATTACAAATAAAGCCGAGCCCGATTCCTGCTCTAAAAAAATAACCGAGTCTTTTGCGAAAAATCTCTTTTTCCCTAATCTGGAAATTTTTTCAAGAGCATCTGCGCCTAATTCGGAAAATATTGGCACGTATTTTAAAAAATTATCTTGAATTTCCATTTTTATCCTTCAGAATATAATCTGCCAAGTACACCCTAAATTTACGAAATAAATAGCCGTTAACAAAACTCTATTCAAGTATGTTTGTTCTGAAAATTTCGGTTGGATATTTTAGAAAACCAAAACCCTGAATAATAAACGATTTAATATATTAAAATAAAAAAAGACAGCTTAAAATAAAAATTGCAGAAGCCCGTTTTACGAACTTCTGCAATAAAACTAAAAATACTCTTTTGTAATTACTTTACTAAAACCATCTTTTTAGTTGATACGAAATTACCTGCCTGTAATCTGTATATATAAGTGCCGCTTGCAAGTTTCGAAGCGTCAAAAGAGCACTCGTAAGAACCTTTATTGTATGTTTGCTTATTAATCAATACGGCAACTTCCTGTCCAAGCGTATTGTAAACTTTTAAATCAACAGTTGACTGATTTGCAAGGCTGAATTTAATAGTTGTTGTAGGGTTGAACGGATTAGGATAGTTCTGTGAAAGAGCAAACTTATCTGCAACAACGCCCGTGCTTTTTACGCTCAAAGGTGAAGAAGTAATCACAATCGGGTCGTAACCGGGAGTTGTAAAATGGTTAACACCGTTAGGAGGAGCTATCAAGGCAATTTCTTCGTTCGAATTTTCGAAGAAAATAATATTTCCTATAGCGTCAACGGTAATATCGGATCTGTACTGTGTCATATTGTTTTCAGGATCAACGTAAGCAATAACCTGGTCTTTAGTGGTTGTAAGATTACTTACAGCGTAAATATTCTGTGTAGCCTGCGTATCGCCCGAACATCTTCTTGCAATTGAGAAGTAGAGAACATCTTTATCTGCGGTGGCGCCTTTATAATAGCAGCATGTATTGCCACGACCTGCGGCAACTGTTGAAGTCCATAAAGTATCCTTCATGTGAAGAGTTGTGCCGGTATAATTGAAAGCCGCGATACCTGTGCGGAGATTATCGCTTTTACCAAAGAAAGTAACATACATCAGGTTGTCTCTTCCAAAGGTAACATCCCAGAAAATAATTGTGGAATCGCCAACAAGAACATCGCTTTTGGCGCCGAAATAAGAAGCGTTATTCCCAATTTCAAAACCGAATACTTTTGAATCGGTTCCGGCTGCAGAAGATGAGTTGTTAGCTGCTACCGCAATAAATTTACCGCCGTTTAATTCGCGTATTGCAATGCTGTTAAGATACCAGCCGGCATAACCGGTTGAATCTATTACTTTAACATTAAGGGTATCGGAATGATAACGTAAAATCTGTCTGTTGTCTCTGCCAATTACATAAATGTAACCTTCGTTATCAGCTTCTGAAGAATAACGGGCATTTGCTGTTCCCAAGGCAATACCGGTTGTTGTCAAAGTCGCATCGCCTTTTGTATCTCCCCAGAAAGAAAGATCTGCTGCATGGCGCGCGGCGCCTGTAGGATAGCCTGAACCGGAACTGGCGGCATAAACAAAACCAAAGTTTTTAAGAGCGGGATTAGTAATACATGTTACGCCTCTTGTTGAGATGGCTACGCCTGTACTGCTAAGCTGAGTATACTCAAAGTTTCCGCCATTCATTGTATAAACAGAAACCTTATAGCTGCCGGTTGCAACATATTTGCCGGCATCGTCTTTACCGTCCCAAACTACAACCGTATCACCGGCTATAAAATTGGTGTTCTTCATTGTACGAACAACTGTTGAACCGCTTTTAATTGTAACAACTACAGAATCAGCTACGTCGCATAACACAAACCTGATACCTACGCCAGTGCCGTCATCAAGTTTGCCGTCAAAAGGTTTGCTCGCATCATTTGGTTGAGTCAACCTGATATTAGAAGCAAAAGTATCTGCGTAAGAATCCTTTACTCCAACCAAAGTAATAACAACAAAAAGAAACAAGGGGATAAGTGTACTCATTTTTCTCATAGATAACTCCAGAAATAATTATTTCATTAAGATCATTTTTTTAGACATCAAGCTGTTGCGGGTCTTTAAAGTATAGATATATGCGCCGGAAGCTAATTTTGACGCGTCAAACGATACCTTGTAAGTGCCTTTTGCAAAACTTGTGTTTTTGACAATCTCAGTAACTAACTCTCCAGTAATTGAATATATTAATATACTTATTTCTGAGTCTTCATTCAAAGAAAATTCTATATTAGTTACGGGATTGAACGGGTTCGGATAATTTTGCTCCAGGTTGAATTTAAACGGCTGTACCTTATCTATTTTTTGTATTCCGGTAATTGTAACCGGGATAACGGGCAGAGTTCCGTTATACGTCCATTTATCAACTGTCCAACCGTAAAAAGATTGCGTATACATGTTGAAATTAGCATCAAAATCAACATTGTAAACAGAGGTATATCCCGAAACATTTCCTACTGTACCGCCTGTACGGGAAGAGTAACTCCCTGTCATCAAATAGTTCCATTGAGCAACGTCTAAAGTATCAACAATTGCGCCTGTATTTGGGTTTAATGCAAAAACCTTTCCGTATTCGTAGCCCGATGTGGTAAAGCTTAATGAAGCCGCTACAAAAAGTATGTTTTTTGAATTTAAATACTTAACGCCCCAGGGCCCGGGAACCAATGTGTTGCCGCCGGAACTGACTTTTGTATCTGTAAGCGTAAAGTTAAAACCGTTGTAAAGAGTATATCCTGTTGAAGGAGAGCCAACGTAGCAATAAACTTTTTTGTTATAATAATTGGAAACATACAGAAGTGTTCCAGCCGCATTAACCGTTACTCCGCGCAAATCACCCGCTTCTGGCGCTGTTATTGTATAAAGTGGTTTTGTATCGTGAAAGTTTCCCCAATTGTCATCTTCTTTGATGCTTTTAAACACCAAAATTTTACCGGGGGTTGTGGAATCTCCTGCCTGAGTGACATAAACTCTTCCATTAGCGTCAACGTCAATAGCCCAAATGTCCGAAGTGGCGCCAGACATCATTCTGTAATCTGTTGTGGCTATTGTATCTTTGGTCATTTTAAAAACAAGGATGTTCTTGTCAATATCGTTGTTGGCCACATAAATAAGAGAGTCGGAGGTTGCGGCAACGTCATAAGCGTTTAGCATAGGCACTTCATCAAATCCCTGAGACCATTTTGTTTGATATCCCGCTAAAGCCGAGCCGTAAGCATAAGTGCCAAGCCTGCCTTTACTGGAGTCTGCGTCGGCATAACCAACAAGGTAACTTGTGCTTGAAGAAGATCTTAAAACCAAAGCCACAAAACAATTTTCTTTAATTGTCCCGACCGATACAACATTATAGCCAGCCGAATTTGGTTGTTCATCCCAGGTGGCATAATCACATTTCCAGCCTGAGCCAAAGCTTTGAGCATTCATATTAACTTGTGACGCGGCAATAAGAAACAAAGAAACAAAAAATAAACGAACCTTCATTTTGACCTCCGTGTTAATAGGATATTTAAAGAATGTCCTAAAATATAAAAAATAGTCTCGAAAAGTCAATTTTTTGAGGCGATTTATATAAAAAATTAAGGCATTTAGTTGATTTATCCGTATTTATTTAAGTTTTTTATTTTTCAAACTAAAACAGGCACAGGAAAAAGAACTAAATTTACTCCGGAGTTCATTCAGAAGTTTATTTTTTGCGTATTACAACGTATTCTGCTTATAAAATAAGCAGAATTAACTTATATAGCAATAAAAATTAAAACCGGCCGGGCTGTAAAAAGTCCATCCGCAAAACCGGAGGTAAAATTTTGATACCCGCTTGTATCTGTAAATTCAGTTGAGGTTAAGAAGGGAAATGTTTAATAAATGCCATTCCGCTTCCTGCGGAATGGCATAAAAACAAATACTATAAATACTATTCGTACCGAAGGGCGTCTATTGGGTTAAGCGCGGCGGCTTTTTTTGCCGGATACAAACCGAAAAAGATTCCTATGGCTCCGGCAAAACCGAAGGCTACAAGAATAATTACAGGTCTGATGTAAGCTGTCTGACTGGTATAATTATTTATTATGTATGTTATAAATACGGAAAGTATTACTCCTATTACTCCGCCGGTAAGGCTTAACACTGTGGCTTCCGCGAGGAACTGGGTAAGAATATCGGAAGTCCTTGCGCCTATTGCAAGCCTGATGCCTATTTCACGGGTTCTTTCTGTTACCGAAACAAGCATTATATTCATTATTCCAATACCGCCAACAACAAGCGAAACGCCCGCCACTGAAGCTAAAAGCAGGGTAAGCACTTTTGAAGTTTCAGTCGCGGCTTCTGCCAGATCCGATTGATCCTTAATGGAAAAATCGTCATCTTCGGCTTTGTTCAGCTTGTGAGATTCTCGCATAATACTACGCAGCTCGTTTTGCGCCGCTACGCTTTTATCCTGCGATATTGCGCTTGCCTGTATGGAGCTGATAAACCGTCCGCCTGAAAGCCTGTCAAGTACGGTTCGCGAAGGAGCGAGTATAATATCGTCATTACTTGTGCCTACGGAGGTCTGTCCCTTCGATTTCAACACTCCAATTACTTTAAATGGCACATTTTTAATTCTGATTTGTTTGCCGATCGGGTCTTCTGTTGGGAAGAGATTTGAAACCACTTCCGCTCCAAGTACGCAAACCTTGGCTCTTGACGTAACATCTCTTTCTGTAAAGAACTCGCCGCTTTTTAAACTCCATGAGCGGATGTTTAAATAATCGGGAGTTACGCCCTGTATTTGTGTAAACCAGTTGCCTGAGCCGCCTATTACTTGTCCCCCCGAACGTACAAGAGGCGATACTCCTTTTACCAGGGTCGCTTCGCTTTTTATTTTATCCGCGTCATCAAGCGTAAACTTATTAAAGCTGCCCGCGCCTCCTCTTATACCGCCAGAATTTGATGTTCCGGGAGTAATTATTATCAGATTGGAGCCAAGAGCCTCTATCTGCTGCTCTACTTTAAGCTGGGCGCCGTCTCCAACTGCAACCATTACAACAACAGCCGCAACGCCTATTATAATACCAAGCGCCGTTAACAGGCTGCGCATGCGCGATTTCATAATGCTTTTGCCCGCCGATTTCATTACTATTTTTAACTGCATTATATGGCCTCGTACGATTGTTCATTGATTCCGTTTTTTATCTTATCCAGCTCTTCAGCCGCGTTTAACCGGTTCTTAATCATATAGTCCCTTATTTTTATTCCATCCTTCATTTCAATTATGCGCTTTGCGAACGCGGCAAAATCTCTTTCGTGAGTAACCATAACTATGGTTTTGCCTTCATCGTTAAGCTCCTGGAATAATTTGAAAACCTCAACCGAAGTTTTACTATCCAGATTGCCTGTCGGTTCATCCGCAAGAATAAGAGCCGGTTCATTTACAAGAGCCCTTGCAATTGCAACGCGCTGCTGTTGCCCGCCCGAAAGCTGGTTGGGCTCATGGTATACTCTGTCTTCAAGACCAACGCGCTTTAAAGCGTTTAGCGCAAGCTCCTGAGGGTTTTTTATCCGCAGATGCCTGTTGTAAATCAACGGCAGCTCAACGTTATCTATTGCAGTGGTTCGCGGCAGCAGGTTAAAACCCTGAAAAACGAATCCTATTTTTACATTCCTAATATCCGCGTATTCGTTTTTTGTAAGGTTTTTGGTGCTTAACCCGTCAAGCAAATAATCTCCGCCGGAAGGAACATCAAGGCAGCCGAGCAAATTCATAAGAGTTGATTTGCCTGAGCCTGAGGCTCCCATTATGGCAACAAACTCTCCTTCGTATATTTCAAGGTCCAGCTCCCGTAATGCCGGTACTTCAATTTCGCCGACTTTATATGTCTTTTTTAGTTTCTCTGTTTTTATTACGCATTCTTTCATTTTTTATCCTCGGCTTTTTTGCTTACATCATTGGCGGGGGAGGCGCTCCGCCGCTTTGTTTACTGGAGTTGTTCAGTATGTTGGAATCTTTTCCCTTAACTTCGGTTTCTTCCTGCAAGCCGGTAATTACTTTCATCCCTTTCTTTAAATCTTTACTCATTACAACTTCAGTGTTTTTGCCGTCTGTAAGTCCGGTTACAACGGGCGTCATGTGTATTTTACTGTTTGAATCCATGTAATAAACATTGCTTACGCTGTTCTTTGCAACCGCGGCGTTTCCTTTTGGAGGGCCATTTTTAAGCTGTTGCTTCATCTGCTGAGACATAGATTTAAACTCTTCATCCATATTCTTTTTTATTTGCTTCATCAATTCGTCAGATGGCTCAAAACGGAGAGCCGTGTTTGGTATTAACAACGCGTTATCTCTGTGGTCAACCTGAAAATCCACCGTTGCCGTCATGCCTGGCAGTAATAGTTTTTCCGGGTTTTGAGCAAATATTACAACGGTATAGTTTACCACATTCGATGACGTTGTTGGTTTAAGTCTTATCTGGTTAACCACGCCTTCAAATTTTTTGTCTGAATATGTCTGTACTGTAAACTTGACCGATTGGCCTTCCTTAATTTGGCCTATATCGCTTTCATCCACATTTGCAAGAATCCTCAGCGAAGAAAGATCGGCTGCAATGGTAAACAACGTAGGAGCGGAGAAATTAGCGGCAACCGTTTGCCCCTGTTCAATGCTCTTATCTATAATTCTGCCAGAAATTGGAGCATAAATATAGGCGTAGGAAAGATTAGTCTTTGCCTTTGCAAGGGCAAGCGTGGCCGATTTCTGCGTTGCCAGCGCCGATTTATAGTCTGTTTCCGATTGTATATAATCCAGCTCGGAGAGTAGTTTTTTATCGTAAAGCTTTTTATTTCTTTGGTATATTGTCTCTTTTTGGTGAAACTCCGCCTGCGCTTTCATAAGGCTTGCTTCGGCGTCTTTAACCTGCGCCTGAAGCGTTTCCGTATCCAGTATTGCAAGCAGTTGTCCTTTTTTTACTTCACTGTTGAAATCAACAAAAATTTTGGCTATCTGACCTGAAACCTGCGTTCCAACATCAACAGTTGATTTTGCCTCTATAGTGCCTGTGCTTGTAATTACTACGCTTAAATCTCCAGTAGTCACTTCCGCGAATGTATACGCTTCCTTTTTTTGAGCCTTATTAAAAAAAACAAGGTATGCGGCCGCAAGTATAACTATTGTAACAGCGGATATGATTATTACTTTCTTTTTCATTATTTACCTGAACTGTTATTGATGATTTACAGATTAGACAACAGGAAGGCTCCTTTTATTCCCGCATTAAAAATAAAAATTATTATATTTGTCATGGCTGTTTTTGCGAATGAAAATTACGTTTTATTTATCTTTACGGAGTAATTCCGTAAAAAATAATAATGAATGGAATAAAACAGATATTTGGTTTGTCTAATTTAACAGATTAGGAAATTGATTGATAAATGCTTCGGAGTATAAAGGATTTTCCGATAACGAGTTGATTGAACATACTGTCAACGGAAATCAATCGGCTTTTACGGAAATTGTCCGGCGATATAAAACCAGAGTTGCTTCCACCATATTTGGAATGGTAGGGAAGTGCGACGAAGCAGACGATATTGGCCAGGAGGTTTTTATAAGGTTTTATAAAAACATAAGGAATTTCCGCGGAGATGCGGCTTTGAGCACATACCTGACCCGCATAGCTATAAATTTATCGCTGAACGAAATTAAGCGGCGCAAAATAAAACGTTTTTTTTCTTTCAACGATATTACAGGTTCCGGAAATGATCTGGAATTTAATGATACCGGTATCCGCGGCGCCGAAAATAAAGAAATTGTACAAATGGCCATGCAAAAACTTGAAGCGAAGTATAGAACCGTTCTGGTGCTGCGGCTGCTGGACGGCTATTCAACCGAAGAAACGGCTAAAATTCTTAATCTGCCTTTGGGAACAGTGCTTTCCCGTTTGGCGCGCGCGCAAAAAAAGCTTAAAGAATATTTAAAACCTTACATGCTTGAATATGAAAGATAATGAAATAACCAAACTGATGTACAAAAGTCTTGACGCTCCGTTAAGCGAAAGGGAGAAAGAGCTTTTGGATAATGCCCTTAATAACTCGGCTGAGTTATCCGGCGAGTATAAAGAGTTACTGGATATGAGAAGCGGTATTTCCAAAAGCGGGGAAGGAGCGGAGTTCAAACCGTTTTTTGAAGAACGAGTACTTGGCAAGATAAATTCCTCCCTGCAAAAAGAGGAAAGTCTGGCAAGCTATTCAAGTTCGTTGATAGTTTCGTTTAAGCGGATAGGTTTTGCCGCAATATTTATATTGATTGCGCTGTTATCCTATAATCTTAAAAGCGGTAATAGCCATTCTTTGCAATCGGTATTCGGAGTATCTGAAAGCGGTTACGAGTATTACGCTTTTGATCCTGTCCACAATTTAATTGGGAGTAATAAGTGATGAATGCCAAACTGAAATCTACGCTTATTATTTTGTTGGTTTTGCTTATTGGCGTTGCCATAGGTTTTGAACTGAGCGAAATATCCATTAAAAGAGAGTTCGAGAAAATAGAGTCATTTAAAAACCCGCAGGGTTTTTTGAACGCTTTTAACCGGGTGATTAAACCCGAACAAAACCAAAAACATGTTACCGATTCAATTTTAATTTTGTACCACAACAAAGTTGATTCGGTTTCGAATTTTAATTTGAAGATTGTTTCTTCGGTAATGGATTCCATGCAGTCCGACCTTGGGAAAGTCCTGACGGAAAACCAGAAAAAAGCGCTTGCGGAAGAAATGCTGAAAATGAAAAGACATCCTCATCCGCCACCTCCGCCACCGGATAAGAGATAACCGTTGTTACCCGAACAACCTGCCCTTATGCGGAAAACGGGTAATTGACTAACATTGTCAATTCAGATTCGGAATGTCGTTGCTATCCCGATTTATCGGGAGAAGCAATCCCATTTTTATTTGCGAATTGATGGCTGGCAGTAGGTTTATTTTTTTCAAGTGGAGTTTTTTAATTGTGTAGAACGGGATGGTATGAGTAGTAAGGGATTGCGGGTAATTTACTATCAGATTACACTAAAAGTTGAAGCAAACTATGCTCCTTTACATAGTACTGTGATCTTTATTGGCTAAACCGCATTTTGGTGGCTGTATTTTTATCAAAACCTCCTAATAAATGTCTTGATACTACTATCTGTCTTATCTATCATTAAATCTAGTTTTATTAAACGATTCTTCACTGCTTCGACAGAAGCTTGAAATTCATGGCTTAGCTTATTTAGAATTTCGAAAACTTCTCTTTGGTTTGCTAATTGATGGTCTAAGTACAATTGTCTTCTATGAATTCGGTATTCAATAAAAATTGAGTTCATTCTATGCAAAAGAATATCCTTAGGTAAAAGTAAGTTTGAAGCAAATAAGTTCGCCTGAATTTCAAGTCTATCTGAATTTGATTTCGATTGACTAAAATTTATTAATAGAGTCTGATCGTTATCATTTTTTTGAAGCAATCTATCTTTTAGAAACTTACTATGCAATATTAAATGCCCTATTTCATGAGCTACAGTAAATCTCCATCTATTATTGTCATTTCTTGCACTCTTAGATATCTTAATACATAAAGGGTTGAATTCGATCTTTCCTATGCAATTGTCACTTTCTACATCATCTATATGAAATTTCACCTGATACCTTTCTTCAAGAAAAGGTAATAACTTTTCAAAGTCTAAAGAGCTGTTTTTGTATAAACCGTAATTATATAATTTCCTAATTATTTTATCAATTTTATCGTCTGAAATAAAAGGGATTACAATAAACTCTTCGCTATCATTAAAACAATCAATTATTGAATATTCAATTAGTAAATCTGCAAAGTTAAGAATTCTTTTTTCCTTGATTTTGCAAATAAATGGTTCTTTTTGGTAAGTTTTATCTGTAAGTTCTGCGTAATTCTCAAATAGATTTTTGGCGTTTTTGTCTTTTCTGTAATTAACCCATTGAATTTCATTTGTAGAATTTAGTCTTACTAAACCAATACCTTCTTTTTCTGCAATAGACAGGGCAGATTCTTGAAATGAATGAGTTGTAATTACTATTCCTTTTGTATTATGCTCGCCAATTTGGTTGATTTTTGAACCCAATTCTTCAATGTCATCTACAGTTACACTTCTATTTAGATTTTTGCATTCAATTATAGTCAGAACTGAATATTTATCCGCACCGGGGAGAGTTGTTTCAATAGTAACATCAAAAACTATATTTTTTCCTCTTTTTACACTATAATATCCTTTCTTTTTAAATATTGCACTTGTTTTTTTAGGAACAAAAAAATTATCAGCATTTAGCATTTTTGATACTAAGTCAAAAACTCGATTTTCTAATTCTGTCCCTTTATTTGTAGATGATTCCAAAATTATATATCTTTTTGTTAATAGTTCTCTTAGTGTGTATTGCCACCAACCATAAGTATATGCAAAGTGTGCTATTGCGGGCTTAAAGCCTATCCAATCGCTAATTGGTTTTTATTAGGCTTGAACTTTGCTGAACGTGCTGCAATCTGCCATAAAAGCAATACATTGTTATGCATAGTTCAATATATGCACATTTTATTTTTTAATTATCAATAATGTATGTATGTCATTCTTTTATCTGAAAGAATCCTATCATATCGGTCTACGAAATCATTAAATTTACTATTATCAATATTATAAGTCTGTCCCCATTTTGAAATTCCCACAGCAATGCAAGTTAACAAGTTCATGAATTCGAATAATTTTCCTTCATCATTTTCATTTTGATATTTAGTATCAGGATGTGATACATAAAACATTAAGCGCTTTTCTTTATTCTGTTGTACTTTTCTTGAATCCATGTTTGTCATGTGTAGTATAGAATGTCTAAACTGCCATAATTCATTAGCTGTAATGTTTAAATCAGATAATTTTGTATACAAATCGATCCATTTTTGAAAATTTCCAGGAGTATCGCCAAATTCCAAATAGGATATAGTATCAATACAAATCATTAACAATTTCATTGCAGAAACATACTTTTTATTATTATATAGAATTTTAATAGCTTCAAAAAAATCGTCATTAATTAGTTGGTCTAAACGAAGCCCTTCATTGTCAATATATCCTACAAGCCAATCATCCTGTTTTTTTATTGCTATATTACCTGAAAATTCCCTTTCGGCTGTTTTTATGTTTTCTTGACCATCTATCTGAATTATTCCATTTCTAATTGGAGTCACAACAAATAGTGGATTCTTGACCGCATTATATTTTAAAAATACATTTTCAAAAATCATCAAAGCTTCTCCCTTATAACTTAAATCTCTAAATGTATCATAATCAATCGAATTCCGTGTTAATCCTTTGTATGTAGTATAAATTTCCGCTGGAATCGGAAACCTTTCTGCATTATTAAAATCTATATATGCCTGCTTTTTCAAAAACGATAATTTCTCTTCGTCATTCCCTTCAAATTCATGACATACTGCACCAACTTCGGAAATTATATTAATATCCGAATAGACAAACAGATTAAAAATTCTCTCTTTCATTTTACTTATGTTCGTTGATTCTTAATATAATTGCAAACAATAGCTAAATGCTATTCACCAATTTGATATATTCGTAATATTGTATATATCCTTTTAAAAATCAATGATTTTTACGATTTATCTAAAAATATCAAGGCAAAAAACAGTAACTCCTGGATTTATATAAAAACAAAATATTGTAATATCTATTTACTAAACCCTTTCGCAGGCGTAAAGAAATTACCCCCACAAATTGCGAAGCTGGTCACCGCCCGGCTTCTACGTCATAAAACTAATCCCGTATTTATGCCACGGTATAAATGTAATTTGTAAAAAGTGTGTACACCTAAAACGTAGAGGCGGGTCGGTGCCCCGCTTCACTACAAGTGTATTTTAACAACCCCAAAGAATTCAGCCCGCCGGAATGGTCCGGCGTTGTCGGGGAAAAGAGAAAATAAAAACAGTAGCAAAACGTTGGAATTTCAGGGAGATAAAGTTATTTGCATACAATGGGCTGATTATAAAGTGGTAACTCAACCCTTCTGCCTGTGTAAAGAAATTACCCCACAAATTGTGAAGCTGGTCGGCGCCCAGCTTCTACGCCATAAAACCAATCCCGTATTTACACCGCGTTATAAAAACAATTTGTAAAAAGTGTGTACCCAAAAAACGTAGAAGCGGGTCGGTGCCCCGCTTCACTACAAGTGTATTTTAACAACACCAAAGAATTCAACTCGCCGGAATGGTCCGGCGCTGCCGGGGAAAAGAGAAAATAAAAACAGTAGCAATACGTTGGTATTTCAGGGCGATAAAGTTATTTGCATACAATGGGCTGATTGCAAAGTGGTTACTCAACCCTTTCGCAGGTGTAAAGTAATTACCCTGCAAATTGTGAAGCTGGTCGGCGCCCAGCTTCTACGCCATAAAACCAATCCCGTATTTACGCCGCGTTATAAAAACAATTTTTAAAAAGTGTGTACCCCAAAAAACGTAGAAGCGGGTCGGTGACCCGCTTTACAACAAGCGTGTTTTAACAACACCAAAGAATTCAGCCCGCCGGAATGGTCCGGCGTTGTCGGGGAAAGGAGAAAATAAAAACAGTAGCAATACGCTGGTATTTCAGGGCGATAAAATTATTTGCATACAATAGGGTTGATTGCAAAGTGGTTATTCAACCCTTTTACAGGCGTAAAGGAATTACCCCACAAATTGTGAAGCTGGTCGGCGCCCGGCTTCTACGTCATAAAACTAACCCCGTTTTTACGCCGCGTTATAAATGTAATTTATAAAAAGTGGCACATTAAAAACGTAGAAGCGGGTCGGTGCCCCGCTTCACAACAAGTGTATTTTAAGAACCCCAAAGAATTCAGCCCGCCGGAATGGTCCGGCGATGCCGGAATAAACACCAATAAATTGGGCATACCGGAAAGTCCATGATGCCGGGCAAAGGGACAAACATAAGAGTATCTGTCCCACAGCATGAAGCTTATTTCTCCCGGACAGAAAGCCAATATCCGTGCTTTACCGGGAGCGCTGGAATACAGAAAATTCTTCCGGTATCTGAAGCCGAAATCTGAACATCAGGTATTTTCTAAGCGAAAGCGGAATGCTGTCTTTATTAAGTTTTTAACAGCACTGTTCCCATTAAGCGGGCAAAATAAAAGATACAAAAAAGCGGGATATGAAATCCCGCTTTTAAAATCTAATAATTAAGTACTAAGGCTCAACTACCGAGCCGAGAACTTTCAGAAACTGTTTCATCCATTCAGGGTGGGCGGGCCATGCTGGAGCAGTGACAAGATTTCCGTCTGTCAGCGCGTTATCCGCATTTGCGGAAACTGTTCCGAAGTTGGCTCCTGCCAAAACGCATTCAGGGCCTACGGCAGGGTAGGAGATTACATTTTTACCTTTTAACAAACCGGCCGCAGCAAGTATCTGTGGGCCGTGACAAATAGCGGCTATTGGTTTGTTTGTCTGGCCGAAATGCTGCACAATTTTAATGACATCCGGGTTGAGACGCAGGTATTCCGGCGCTCTTCCGCCAGGTATAACAAGAGCATCGTATTCATCGGCTTTAACTTCCTCAAAAGCTTTATTTATTAGAAAGCGGTGACCTGTAAGCTCAACATACGTCTGGTCTCCAATAAAATCGTGTATGGCGGTTTTAACGGTTTCGCCCGCCTTTTTACCCGGACAAACAGTGTGAACCGTATGACCTACCATAGTAAGAATCTGGAACGGTACCATTGCTTCATAATCTTCTACAAAGTCGCCAACTATCATAAGAATTTTTTTTGCAGCCATTGTATCCTCCTGGAATATTGATTATTTGTTATTTATAAACTTAAAACAAGTTTAAGCTTTTTTCGCGAACAATTTCAGACCGGCTATGCCAATAACTATAAGAGCAATAAAAAACAATCTTACAAAATCGCGGGGCTCATCAAATAGAATCATTCCTGTTATTACAGTCCCAACAGCTCCAATACCTGTCCATACAGCATAAGCGGTACCAATAGGCAGTGCTTTTACCGAGTAGGAAAGCAACCCCACGCTAAGGGCCATACACGCTAATGTGAAAATGCTGGGGTATAGCTTAGAAAAGCCATCGGAATATTTTAGCCCAATAGCCCATGCTGTTTCAAATAATCCCGCTATAAATAAAATGAACCAATACATTTAATGAGTTCCCAATAATGAAAGCAAAACACAAGTTTTAAGCTTTATGTGTACTGATAAATTTATATTTAAAATAAACAAAAAAACAGTGTTAAAATTTTACTTCAGATATTCTTTAAGATATTTACCTGTCCATGAATTATCGCACATGATGATTTCTTCAGGAGTGCCGGTGGCAACAACTTCGCCTCCGTTTTCACCGGCTTCGGGTCCCATATCAATTATGTAATCCGCGCATTTTATTATTTCAAGGTTATGCTCAATAATAACAACCGAATTATTGTTTTCAATAAGCAGATTGAAACACTTCAGCAATTTTTTTATATCTTCAAAATGAAGACCTGTAGTAGGTTCATCAAAGATAAACAAAGTATGCTTTTTAAAATTCTGAGCCGAAAGGTTATAAGCAAGCTTTACTCTTTGAGCTTCTCCGCCCGAAAGGGTATTTGAAGGCTGACCGAGTTTTATATAACCAAGCCCCACATCAGAAAGCAGCTGAATCAGCCGGACAATCTTATCGTTGCCTGCAAAGAATTTAACCGCTTCGTCAACCGTCATATCAAGTACTTCAACAAGATTCTTGCCCCTGTAAGTAATGTCTCTTACTTCTTTTTTATACCGGGTTCCTTTACAGTCTTCACACTCAAGAAACAGGTCCGCGAGGAACTGCATTTCAACTTTTATAAAACCGTCTCCCGAACACGTTTCGCATCTGCCGCCCGGAACATTAAACGAAAAGTAGCCCGGTTTATAGCCGCGGCTTTTTGCCTGGTGTGTCGAAGCGTAAAGCTCGCGTATAAGTTCAAATGCCTTGATGTAGCTTATGGGATTTGAACGCGGAGATTTACCTATGGGCGATTGATCCACTATTTCAATTGAATCAATATATTGTATTCCGGTAATGTCACTGTATCTGCCTATTTTAGGGGGATTGATGCCAAGGTGTTTTGCTATGCCTCCATAAAGCACATCGTGCACAAGCGTACTTTTACCAGAACCGCTTACGCCGGTTATTACAACAAATTTATTGAGCGGTACTTCTATATCTATATTTTTAAGGTTATTTTCTTTGGCGCCGTAAATACATATTTTTTTTGTTTCGGCTGTATTTCTGGTTTTAGGTACGGGTATTTCAATTTTTTTTGAAAGATATTTGCCGGTCAAGGAGTCAGGGTTTTTCTTCAGTTCTTCGTAAGTGCCCATAGCCACAATAGCGCCTCCTTCTGCGCCTGCTTTGGGGCCCATATCAACAATCAAGTCAGATTCTTTCATCATATCCGGATCATGTTCAACCACAAGAACGGAATTGCCAATATCGCGTAAATTCTTTAACAGCTTAATCAATTTGCCGTTATCCCTCGGATGAAGCCCGATACTCGGTTCATCAAGCACATACAACGTTCCAACAAGAGCGGAGCCAAGCGAGGTGGCAAGATTGATGCGTTGTGTTTCGCCTCCGGAAAGTGAACTGCTTAAACGGTCAAGTGTTAAATAGCCTATCCCAACATCGTTTAGGAATGTGAGTCTTTTAATAATCTCTTTTAAAATTCTATCGCCCACTTTATGATCATAATCTGATATTTTAAGAGTCTTAAAAAACTCAAGCGATTCGCTGATAGGCTTTATTACAACATCGTAAATTGAGTTGTTGTTTATTTTAACCTGCAAAACTTCTCTACGCAACCTGGAACCTTTGCAGGCTCCGCATGTATTATAACCCCTGTAGCGGCTAAGCAAAACCCTTATATGCAGCTTGTAATTCTTTTTTTCAAGCATTTCAAAAAAGCCGTCAATTCCAATAAAATCGGGGGTTCCGGTTCTGATCAGTTCAACCTGTTCTTCTGTAAGCTCTTTAAATGGTATGTTTACAGGTAATGAATATTTTTTTGCGTACCTAACCAGGTCTCTTAAATGCTGCGAATACTTTGGTGTTTTCCACGGAGCCAAAGCGCCTTCGAGAATTGTCAGATTCTGGTTAGGAACAACAAGATTCATATCAATCCCGAGGCTTTTGCTAAAGCCCTGGCAAACAGGGCAAGCTCCAAACGGATTATTGAACGAAAAGAAACGCGGTTCGGGCTCTTCGTACCTTATGTTGCAGCACTCGTAAAATTTGTTGAACTCTTGTTTTTCAAAAGTATCCGCGTTAATAAGCACAAGCCTGTTTTCGCCTTCTTTGAAGGTTGTTTCAATAGAATCCGATATTTTTTCCCTGACTTTCCCTTTTGTTACTTTAAACCTTTCAACAACAGCGTAAACAAGTTCTTTGCCTCTTGGTTTTACGTTTCCTTCGTTGAGGTCAATTTGTTTGTTCTTATAAATTACTCTGAAAAAACCTCTTTTCTTTATCAGGTTTATTTCATCTTCCATTGTCCGCCCTTCGTGTTTATGAAGAGGGAATGAAAGATAATATTTTGCACCTTCTTCCTGTTCTTCAAGCCAATCGCACACAGTACCGGTTGAAGCTTTTTTTACTTCCTTGCCGCAGTTAAAGCAGATTGTTTTTCCTATGCGGGCAAATAACAGACGAAGGTAATCGTATATTTCTGTTGTAGTGCCAACCGTTGACCTTGTATTTCTGCTGCCGGTTTTTTGTTCTATTGCAACGGCGGGACTAATACCAAGAATGTAATCCACATTCGGTTTGTTCATTCTTTCAAGAAACTGCCTTGCGTAAGAAGAAAGAGACTCGACATATCGTCTTTGTCCTTCGGCGTAAATTGTGTCAAAGACAAGCGATGATTTACCGCTGCCGCTTAAACCTGTGAACACAACAATTTTATTTTTCGGAATTTCGAGATCGATGTTCTTTAAATTATGCTCTCTGGCGCCTTTAATTTTTATCGTTTTTTCTTGCTTTTTTATATCAATATCTATCATTATTTTAAGATCGCTTTATTGTGTTAAACAATTTGCACTGTAACAAAATTCAAAAAAGTGCATTATTCAATTTAACAAATTATGTTTAATTAAAAGGTTAATATAATTATTTTTTTACGGATAATTTATGAAGAAAGTTTTCCTGATTATATTCTTGTTCGTTTTGGCGCGGCCTTCGTTTTCGCAGGTTATTACCTGGAGCCCTTATTTTGTTACAGTTAACGATACCGTTGAAATTATTTATGACGCCTCCAAAGGCAACGCTGCTCTTAAAGGCGCTACTCTTATTTATGCCCATACCGGCGTAATTACAAGCGCAAGTACTTCGCCTTCGGACTGGAAACATGTAAAAACAAACTGGGGAGTAAATACTCCTGAAACTCAAATGACATATTTAGGCGGTACGCTATTTAAATTAAAATATCATATAAAAAGCTATTACAACATTCCCGATGATGAAAAAGTTCTAAAGCTTGCTTTTGTTTTCCGCAATGCGGATGGTTCAGTTGTTGGCCGCGATACAGACGGTTCCGATATTTTTTCGCCTGTCTGGCAGCCCGGTTTAAATGTTGCCATAGTAACAAATTACACTGTTCCTTATTTCCCTTCGCTTAACGATACAATTAAAGGCGCCGCAAATTGTTCAAAGGCAAAAAACCTTGCATTATATAAGGATAATGTTTTAATATCGCAAACATCCGGTTCATCTATTCCATTCGCGTTTGTGGCTGATAAATACGGAAAATCGAGAATTAAAGTCATTGTAACCGATTCAAACAATATTACAAAAGCCGATTCGTTCTATTATGTTGTTAATTCTCCGGTGGTATGGCAGGCATTGCCGGGCGGTATTCAGGATGGAATTAACTATACAAGCAGCACCAGCGCAACTCTTTGCTTGCTTGCCCCAAATAAATCCACTACAACAGAAAATGTTTACGTTATTGGCGATTTTAATAATTGGGAAGTCGATCCGGATTATATGATGAAAAAAACTTCCGATAACAGAAAATACTGGGTTACAATAAATAACCTGACTCCCGGCAAAGAATACGCTTTTCAGTACCTTATGGGCAACAGTTTGCGTTTTGCCGATCCTTATACGGAAAAAATTCTTGACGGTTCAAATGATAAGTATATTGATACTGTTACATATCCTAACCTGATGGCATATCCCGCTGATAAGACAAGCCAGCTGGTTTCGGTATTACAAACAAGTCCCGCGCAATATACATGGACTACAACAGGCTATAAACGCCCTGATAAAAAGAACCTTGTTATATACGAATTACTTGTGAGGGATTTTCTATCGGCGCATAATTACAACGCTTTGATAGATACGCTTGGATATTTGAAGAACCTTGGCGTAAACGCTATTGAGTTAATGCCTGTAAACGAGTTTGAAGGCAATATAAGCTGGGGATATAATCCCAATTTTTATTTTGCGCCCGATAAGTACTACGGAACAAAAAACGCTTTGAAGAAATTTATAGATAAAGCTCATCAAATGGGTATCTCCGTTATTATGGATATGGTATTGAATCACTCATTCGGTTCTTCGTCCATGGTGCGGTTATACTGGGATTCCGCCAATAACAGGCCTTCTTCAAACAATCCCTGGTTTAACCCTGTTGCAAAACATCCATATAATGTAGGTTACGATTTTAACCATGAGAGCGATGCTACAAAGTATCTTGTTAACCGTGTGGTATCATTCTGGCTGAGCGAATATAAGATAGACGGTTTCCGCTTCGATCTGGCAAAAGGCTTTACTCAGTTTAATTCCGGTGATGATGTTTCGCTTTGGGGGCAGTATGATCAATCAAGAATAAATATCTGGAAGGGAATTTCGGATGAAATAAGGTCGGTTGACTCGACAGCCTACATAATACTTGAGTATTTTGCGGACAACAGCGAAGAAAAAGTCATTTCTTCCTACGGAATGATGCTTTGGGGAAATATGAACTCAAACTATAACGAAGCTACTATGGGTTATAACGATGGCAGCAAATCCGATTTAAGCTGGGGCTCATACAAAGCGCGGGGCTGGAGCGATCCGAACCTTGTTACTTATATGGAAAGTCATGATGAAGAACGTTTGATGTTTAAAAATCTTCAGTACGGAAACTCATACGGCAGTTATAATATCCAAAACCTTGCAACAGCTCTTGACAGGGTGAAGCTTGCCGCCGCATTCTTTTTTACTATACCGGGTCCCAAAATGCTTTGGCAGTTTGGCGAACTTGGTTATGATGTATCAATAGATGTTCCGGGAAGGACTGACCCAAAACCAATTCTGTGGAATTATTACAGCGACCCGTTAAGAAAAAATTTATATAAAACATTTGCCGCGCTGATAAAGCTGAAAACAAATTACGAAGCTTTTAACTCTGATAATTTTTCTCTTGATGTGGCTGGAGCGTTAAAAAGAATTAGTATTGTACACTCCTCAATGAATGTAAACATAATTGGTAATTTTGATGTTGCACAACGGCTTATAAATCCCGTATTTAATAACACCGGCGTATGGTACGATTATTTTACGGGTAATCCGTTGAAAGTTGACAGCGTTAACCAGACAATTGCATTAAATCCGGGTGAGTTCCATATCTACACAACCGTTAAGCTGCCAACCCCGGAAGCCGGCATAGTTTCTTCGGTTCAAGATAAAAACACAGCTGTAAAAATTAAGAATTACATGCTCGAACAAAATTATCCAAATCCGTTTAACCCCTCAACAACAATAAGCTATCAGCTTCCGCAAAACGCTTTTGTTACGTTAAAAGTATACAATATACTTGGCAGGGAAGTTGCCACGCTTGTAAACGAGGAAAAGAACGCGGGCCGTTATACGGTAACGTTTAACGCTGCCGGTATTAACAGCTCACTTTCAAGCGGTGTTTATTTTTACAGGATACAGGCAGGTAGTTTTACAGATTGCAAAAAACTGATGCTTGTTAAGTAATGCTTGGATTGATAGGTAAATTCAGAGTATTTTTAAGGCGTGGAGCAATCCACGCCTTAAAATGTATGATCCAATAATAAATTAATCCTTTACGGCGCCGGCTGTTAAGCCTCTTATGAACTGGCGCTGCATCAACAGGAACAGTACTATAATAGGAATAACTACTATCATTAGTCCTGCTGTCAGCAAACCCCAGCGGGTCATGTTTAGACCTTTGAATAAAGTAAGTCCCAAAGGCAGAGTAAACATATCCATTGTATTTGTTACAAGTAACGGCCAGTAAAAATTATTCCATGCCCACATGGCTTTAAAAATAATCATTGTGGCAACAGTGGGTTTAATTAAGGGAAGCATTATACGCAAATAAATACCCAGGTCCGAAAGACCGTCAAGCTTTGCAGCCTCTTCTATCTGCACCGGTATTGCGAGAAAGGCCTGCCTGAACATGTATACGCCAAAGCCGCTGCCAATAAAGGGCACAACAAGTCCGGCAAAAGTATTTATCCATCCAAACTCCCTTACAATAAGGAACATGGGAATTGATGTTACATAAATTGGAATCATCATTGTGGAAATTGCAAGCATGAAAATTGTTTCTCTAAAACGGAATTTTTTACGCGCAAGTATATACCCTGCAAGTGAATCCGTAAATATGCTCAAGACAGTAACCAACAGACATGTAATAATGCTATTGTAAAAAAATGTCCCCATCGTTATGCCTTTTTCAATCAAGGCGGGATAATTCCACGCGTCCGTATAATTCTTAAGAGTTAGTTTTTCCGGCAGGATATGAAATTTAACAGTTGTTGTATCCTGCGAAAGAGACGTGGTTAAAGTCCAAAGCATAGGAATAAGCATAAGAACAGTAACAATAATCATTATAGTGTATAAAACAGATTTTTTCATTTGCATAATTCCTTAATATAAAACGTCTTCTGTCTGCAAGAATTTTTTTTGCAGCATGGTAATAACAAAAAGAATAGTAAAAAGGGCATAGGCAATTGTAGAAGCGTAGCCCATTTTAAAATCCTGGAATCCTTGCTGATAAAGATAATTAACAATAGTATTGCTGCTGTAACCGGGGCCTCCACCTGTCATTATATAAATTGGAGTAAAAACCTGGAACGAAGAAATAATCTGCGTGGTTAAAACAAAAGCCGTAGTAGGCTTTAACAGCGGCAGAGTGACGTATAAAAACTTAGCTACTGTTCCACCGCCATCAATACTTATGGCTTCGTAATACTGATCGGGAATACTCTGTAATCCCGCTATGTAAATAATCATTACATAGCCAACGCCTTTCCAAATGCTCATAATGGAGACAGAAAACAACGCCCACTTGGAACTTGAAAGCCAGGCCTGCGGAACAAGTCCAAGCTTTAACAGAATTGAATTTACAAGTCCGGAACTTGTTGAATCGAGCACCAGAGACCAGATAATTGCGGCCGCAACAAGCGATGTTACTACTGGAATAAACGCGGCAGTCCTGAACAACGCTTTGAACTTCAGCTTATCGTTTAGAATAATGGCAAGCAATAAGCCAATCACCATGGTAGGAAAAACCGTTGCCAAAGTAAACACCAGCGTGTTCAATAACGATACCCAGAATACTTCATCTTTAATTAAGTTAATATAATTAGCCAGTCCGACAAATTTTGCGTTTCCATACAACAACAAATTATAGCTAAAAAAACTTAAATAAAAAGAATATACAAGAGGGAATAATACAAATAAAAAGAACACGCTGTACGAAGGGAACAAGAAACCTGTGATCTTTATTATATTTTTAAAATTTTTCATTACGACGCTTTATAAAAATTATTAATATAAGGAGTTTATGTTAGCGTTCATTTTTGATTCAATACTTTTTACAGCTTCATCCACGGTGGTTTTACCTTCAATGGCGGCCTGTATGCCGCGTATGATTATATCTGATGGAGTTGGGGTAAATGGAGGCATTTCCCAGTACTTACCGACTTCCGCCTGTTTGATGAATCCTTCTGCAATAGGGAACTGAGTAAAATACGGGTCGGCGGCAACGCTTCTTTTGGAAGGACTGAAACCGGTAGCCTTATCGTAAAACAGCATGTTATCGCGGCGTGTAAGGAATTTCAGGAATCTGGCTGTTGCCTCTTTATTCTGTGGGCGTTTAAACATAACAAGCGCTTCGTAGCCTGCATAAGCCGCGTTTCTTTTTTGATGCGGTACCAATCCAACGCCTATCTTATCTTTTAAATCGGGTTCATTCAAAAAGGCATTTGCCGCGTCACTGCAATCCATAAACATTGCAACCTTTCCTTCGGCAAACATTTTGCGTATAATTAACAGGTCTTCCGTAGTGAATACAGGTGAGACTTTATATTTACGCATTAAATCTATAAAGAAACGAATAGCTTCTTTCGATTCATTTGAAGCTATTGCTGATGACTTGCCATCGGGGGAGTATAGTTCGCCTCCATTCTGCCAGACGAAAGTAATAAACTGGTAAGCGAGATGCGCTGATGCTGCATAGCCATAAATATCAGTATTGCCGTCGCCATCAGTATCTTCGGTAAGCATACGGGCATACTTTAAAAATTCATCCCACGTCCAGCTTTTTGTAGGTTCGGGAATCCCTTTTTTTGCCAGTAAATCCTTTCTGTAAATAAGGGCTCTAACATCAAGGAACCAGGGAAGAGAAGCAATACCGCCCGAAAAATGCGATACGTTAAAGAAGTCCTTTAACGTATCGGGATTCATGTATTTATCAAGCGGTTCAAGTACGTTGAAATCGGCAATTACATTATCAAAAGGAGAACCGACAGAAGCCATATCGGGTTCGGTTTTTGAGGCAATTGCAATTTGTATTTTCTCATGAGGTTTTTGATCCCAGGGAATTACTTTCAGCCTTATTTCAATATCAGGATTCTCCTGTTCAAATTTCAGGATAAGCTTTTTAATTGCATCAACTCTTTCGGGACCCGACCCGGCCTGCCAAAAAGTCACAACTTTTTTATTACCGTTTTCAACAGATACCGGAGCCTTTTTATATATAAAAACCGAAGCTATTATGGCAACAAAAATGAAAGTAATTGATGCAATAAAAAGTTTTTCCTTAAGCATTGGAATCGCTCCTGTACCATCTTGGGAATATGCCTGTTATTTCAACAGGGAGCTTACCTTGTGGCTTGAATTTACCGGTTATGTTTTCGAATAAGGCTTTAAGCTGCGTATCTCTGAATCCGAAAGTTACAAGATATGTTTTCGCATCCTGAAAATGCCTTATATCGTACGGGTTGCCGGTGGCAATTATAATTACGTCTTCTCTCATCTCAAGTATTTTACGAATCATATCCGCTTGGAGCATTTCAACTTCCGGAGTGCGGGAGAAGGGCGCTACAATTACGTTATCGTGCGATTCCAGAAATTCACTTATTGCGGAAGAAGTACTTTTCTTTAGCGGCAATATTAAAACATCTACTTTATCAAAATACTTACGCGCGAATTTTTCAAGGTAGCTTGTATGTGTAGGTTCGTGCAACTGTATTGTGGAACGCGTCTTTTCCCATTCAATAATGCCAATATTCTGGTGGCAGTTTAATGGTATCTTGTTAAGTTTGTTCCTCAGCATTACTATGGTATGTTTTGAAATATAATCTTCCATATCGCGTCTTTTACGAATGGATTTGACGGCTGTTTTTACATCTCTTTCCTTGCGGGTTGTAAGACTGTTGTATTTAGCTTTTGCCGCAAGTATTCTGTTAACGGATTCATTTATCCTTTCTTCGGAAAACACCCCTGTTTTAACCTTATTTAAAAGAATATCGTATAACTCTTTTTGTAAATCTATACTATGACTTAAGAGCATAACATCAATTCCCGCTTTAATGGAATTAACTATTATTTCTTCAGGGTCAAAATTATTTTTTACTACATCCATTTCAAGGCAGTCGGTTACCAACACGCCATTAAAACCAAACTCCTTTCTTAAAATATCTGTAAGAAATTTACTTGAAAATGTAGCCGGTTTACCGGTAGAATCAATATGTGGAATAGAGATATGGGCGGTCATAAAGAAATCGGCATCCTTGGCAACAGCTTTAAAAGGAAGCATATCGCATGAATAGAAAAATTCGGAACTGAAATCCATAGAAGGTAAAACAAGATGGGAATCGAGTCTGCTGCCTCCGTGGCCAGGAAAATGCTTAGGTATTGTTGCAAGTCCTATCTGGCTGATGCCTCTTATAAAAGCCTGACCTTGTTGTTTAACAGTTTCTGCGTCGTCCGAAAAAGAACGCAGGCCTATAATAGGGTTATCTGGTTCATGGTTCACATCCATGGTTGGGGCAATAAAACCATCCATCCCGATCAGATCCATATCTTCAGCCAGAATTTCGGCGGCCAGTTCTGTAAACGCCGTATTGCCGGCCGCGGCCAAACCCATAGGGCTTGGGCAAGTGGAAGTAAGTTCGGAAAATTGACATACAACACCGCCTTCCTGGTCCGTAAAAATCATTGGCGGAGTTTTACCCTGCTGGTGAACATCATTAAGCAGTTCCGTTATTTGTTCTATATTTGTAACATTCCGCGCAAATATATCAATGAACCCGATGTTTTTTTCGTTTATGAAATCTTTAACGGCCTGCGTTAATGTTAAGTCCTTGAAGCCAATCATAAACATTTGTCCTATTTTATCTTCAAGAGACATTTCCGATAATATCATTTCATGTTGTTTCATTTGTTATTTATCTTCCTTTTCAAAAATTATATGATAAACAGTATTAATAAAACCGGTTTCCAATGCGGCCGGGTATATTGTAATGTTTTTATTATTATCAATTGAATATTCTATTTTATGAAGCTTCAGCTTATCTGTAAACTCGTTTATATCGTCAATGTTCTGTTTTGCCAAATCAAATAACAGCGGTTTGGGCAGTTGAGCTTTTAATAATAGCTTTTGTGTATTAAGATTAAGCCATTCGGTTAACAGCTCAAGAGCCCTCTTGTGAAACGCAATTCTTTTATCAAGCAAAAGCGTTGAGCACCCAACTCCCCATGTTTCAATCAATAATTTGGGTATTCCTCTTAGCGCAACATATATGCCTAAATAATCAGGATTGTTATAAGAGTTTTTGGGATTACCGGCAAAATGCCTCCTGTTTATTTTCCATTCAAATTCTTTTTCGAGATGTTCAATCAAATAGTTCATAACATCAAGAGATGCATCCTTTACAAAGCCATCAACCCAGTTAAAGGGAGCGTCTGTCATTGTTGCCATAAAACCGTCTTCATCATCTGTGGGATATTTGGGGGGGTAACCTTTATCTGACCAGAAATACTCATGCATATCAACAACAAAATCAGGTCTCAATTCAAGCAGGTAATTACACAAGGCTTTAGTTTCCGGCTGAGAAAGCTCGAACCAGTCTCTGTTAATATCCTGTTTGTTGGCATTTAACCGTGCATCGGGAAAATTGTTTTTCCAGTCGGCGTCTTTGTTTTTAAGCCATAACTGGTTGTATAAGGCAGCGCCATCCGGGTTAGCGAGAAAGATACCGTGAAATTCAAAACCGGCATCATCGCGTAATTCATTTAGGAATTCGAGCTGCGCCTGTGTGGTAGCCGGTTCGTTGCCATGTATTCTGGCAATGAACAAAACCTTTATTTTACCGCTGCCTTTAATTACAGCATGAATCGGCGCGCCCTTTTCAGAATAACCGATTGTTTTTATATTTCTGCTAATCTTTGAAGCAAATTCATTATAACGCTCCGGCGAAAAAAGCTTTTCAAGATCAGCTTCCGAAAATGACATAGTTTTTCCTCCATAATAATAGTAATTGATTTTAACGGGGGCAAATAATGCGGAACCTGTCCGATGGTATTTTGAAATACTGCTCTGCTGTTGCGCAAACACTATTACAGCAGAGCGTACCCTAAACATACCGACCTTGGAGCCACATGTTCTTTTGCCGGATAATTGGGACTATTATAAATCAGCCGTCAATATCAATCCATTTATTTTCTTTCAATGCTTTTTTTAGAGCAATACAAACCTTTAAACTTTCAAGTGAACTTTGAGCTGTAACAGTTTCCGGATTTTTATGCTGTTTTACACAGTTGACGAAGTAATCAATTTCGGCATAGTATCCGTCAATATTAGCAACAGGCAGTTCAGTAATTTTTTTATTGCTTTCTAAAAGATTCACTTTCCCTGTATTAGAATAAAATTCGATGGAAGAGTTATTACCGTAAATCCTCATTTGAGAAGACAACCCACAACCCGGAGGATTTAAATAACAACCTTCAATATAAGTAATTGCCCCGTTAATAGTTTCAATTATTGCCATTGCATGAACAGGGAAATTTGCCTGGTTGTTTATTGTTTTGCAAAATACGCGTTTGGCGTTACCACAGGCCCACAGAATAAAGTCTATATCGTGAATCATCATATCAATAATAATACCGCCGCTTTGTTCTTCCTGTAAAAGCCATGAGTTGTCGCTCCATAGCGGTAATTCATTACAACGTAAAGCGGAAATTTCCTTAACATTGTTTTTACCTATGTTCTCATCAATTGCCTTTTTAATTGAAACATATTCGGGCCAAAACCTAAGCACATGAGCAACCATAAAAATACCGGAGCTCCTTTCTGCCGCTTCCTTTATTTCTTCCGCCTTCTGTATTGAAAGCGCAATGGGTTTTTCGAGCAGAACATTTTTACCCTTGTTCAATGCGGCTATAGCCACTTTTGCGTGCAGGGGAGTGGGCAGGCATATATCAATAATATCTACGTCCGGGTCATCTATCATATCAAAAACATCTTCATAAGTTTTGGATATGGAAAACTTATCGGCAAATTTATTTTGCGATGTTTTATTGCGCTCGGCCAAAGCATATAACTCCGTTTCGGGATTTTGCAAATAACACTGCGCGTGTGTCTGCCCCATAAAACCGGCGCCGGCAATTCCAACTTTCATTATTTCAAATCTCCGGATAGTTCGGAAATGTTTTCACGAATCTTGTCTATTGCTTTAACAATATCCTCCAGATCCTTTTCTGTTCCATGCAACAAATAATTTGGAAACCATAGCCCGCATTCACATGCTTTTTCAGATTCCGGATCGTAACACTTATTATAATCTATGGCAGAGCTTGCCAGTAGTGAATTAACCGGAGGCTTGGCAGCCCAGAAATTTTTATTTTTGAATACCGGTTGTTTATAAAGCGGATAAGGATACCCTTCAAGCATAGGAATTCCTTCCGCATTCATCGCTTTTACAAACTTCATTTTAGGAAGATTATTAAAAACGCTGCTGTTATATTTTAGTATGTATAAGTAATATGAACTTTTAACGTTATCAGGATAAAGAATTGGTGTAACTCCTTCCGTATTTGTCAGCAATTTATCAAGATATTTAGCGTTCTTTGTTCTTAATGCAATGCTGTCTTTTTCTCTTTGCAATTGAGCAAGTAAAACCGCGGCCTGAAATTCAGAAAGTCTGAAATTGCCTCCCATATTGTAATGGTAATACCACTGGCTTTCGGGTTTACGCCCGCAGTTATGGTACGACCAGCATCTCTCGGCTATTTCGTCGTCATTTGTTACAATCGCGCCTCCTTCACCGGAAGTCATGTTTTTGCTTAATTGAAAACTGAAAGTACCGGCATCGCCCCACGCGCCTGCTGTCTTACCATTATAAGCCGCGCCCTGAGCCTGAGCCGCGTCTTCAATTACTTTTAGGTTGTGGCGTTTTGCAATTTGCATGATCTTTTCCATATTAGCCGGAGCGCCGCCAAAGTGGACGGGTATTATTGCTTTTGTTCTTGGTGTGATAAGCTTTTCAATACTTTCAGGGGAAATATTAAACGAGTCCGGCTCAACATCCGCAAATACCGGAACGGCATTTGCTTCAATAACAGAAGTAGCCGTAGCTATAAATGTGTAAGAAGGTACAATAACCTCGTCTCCTTCCGAAACACCCGCGGCAAATAACGCAATACGCAAAGCTATTGTTCCGTTGCATACTGTAAGAGCGTGTTTAACTTCCTGAAAACGGGCAAATTTCTCTTCGAATTCATCATTGAATTTGCCGGCTGTTTTGCACCATAAACGGCTTTCCAAAGCTTTTTGTAAATATTGATTTTCGTTATCATCATAAATTGGCCATTGAGAAAAAGGTTTTTCCCTAACCGGAGAGCCACCGTTAATTGCAAGTTTAGACATTATATTCACCATTATTTAATCTTTATTTTTTTTACTGCTTCCCAAAGCAATTCTTCTGCGTTGGCTGCCTGTGGCAGAATGCCGGCATATTTATGCCAGTCCTGTATTTCATATCCGCCTTCGTAATGTGCGGTTTTATCTGCAAGGTAGCCACAGTATCCGTTACCATAGCTTACTACAAACAATAATGAATTGCTGAAATGCTTTCTTAATTTTTGGGAAATGGATGAGAAAATTTCCAATGGTATGGCAAAAAACATAAGACTGCCAATTTTAATAACAGTTATGTTAACATCAAGTTGTTTAGGCAGTGAATTTGATTTTGCCATAATTAATAAATCGTTGGCCCATATTTTAAATGCGCCGTTAATTTTGCTTTCTTCTTTTGTGGTTGAGTTCTCGTACTTTTTTGTATACTCCCTAAGGTTCTTTTCGGCTTCTTCAACATCGGGGCGCCAACCATAGGGGATAGAAAGTTTTTGCATTTTGTATTTAATATCTATATCCACTAACTGACCGGGATATACGTTATACACGGTTAGCAATTCATCGGCAAGTTTTTCTCCCGTGTACTTTGCTTCAAAAAAAGAGCCTCTCTTTTGTGGGTCCGCGTCTCCGCTTCCACCGTTTAGGAAAAGTACAGGAAAGTTTTGCCCTGTTTTTTCGTATAAATATTTACGTAAATAGTAAACGTAATCTGCGGATATCTGAAGATTCTTTTCAGTAAGGCATACGGCGTGGCAATTATAATTTACCACCCATGCAATTATTTTATCTTTGTTTTTAACCACAAAAAACGGAGCATTTTGATCAATACCCCTTGTTTCCTTCCTTCTGTTTACAGCCATTGCCGAATAAGCCTCGTATGAGTATATGCTGCACTCTACGGCATTTTTACGGGCAGCTTTGGCGCCTTCAATAATCTTATATTCAAATTCGGCTTCCCATTCCTCATCTTCTACTCCAACATTCCTCAAATACGGTGCTCCTACAGCGGAATGAGTATGAATAGCTGCCAGGATAATTGCCTTTTCGTTTATTCCACATTGTTCGGAAACAGCTTTTATTATCCTTGCCGCAGCCTGATTGCTTATTGTAAGAATGTCCATGCTTACTATCAAAGCTTTTTCGTTTTCGGATTCAAGGTATAGTAAATTCGCCGTCAAAGGGTCGTGTACGCCTCTTGATCTGCCAAACCGTAAAATGTAACCGTTTAAATCAACCGTTTTGTTCGGCGTTATATCTGTTGTAAATGAACCGGCTAATGCCATTTTTTATTATCTCCTTAAAAATTGTCTGTCCACCAAAAGCAGTAATTGTTAAATCCCTTGGTTAATTCTTCTTTATTTGCAATGGGATTAATGTAAGCCATTGCAATTGTGCTGGGCTCGTATTTTACCGAAACGCCCGGAGCCTCAACACATAAGTCCTTGGGTATTAACGCCGCTGTTTTAAATTCGTTCTTCTTTAATATTTCCGATACTTTTAACAGCAAAGCTGTAAAAGCGGCCGGATTTGTATAACCAAATTCCCATATTTCATTTTTAGGGCTTTGGGGGACAAACCTTATGTATCCTTCAGTTTTTAAATCTTTTTCCGCAACAAGAAAGATTTCGTCTTTTTCCGCATATTTTAAATTCGCTTTCCAGTATTCAAAGTCTCTTGCAACCGGCCCATTCAAGTATTTGTTGAACTGGGTATATATGTTCATAATATCGTTAAGGTTTTTGCCCGAAAAACGCCTGACCTTGTGCTCAACTTTGGAAGTATTCGCTATGTTGATTGATAAGTTATAGGTTTTAACGGTAAAAAAGTTCAGGCGTTCGTAAAACGGGTTAATTCCTGTAAACAGTATAACAGAACCTGCATTGTTCAAAACAGAGTATTCTATGGCGTCCTTAATTACAAGTGACGAAAGCCCTTTGCCGCGGGCATTTGGCTGTGTGGCAACATTGGCAATACCGAAAAAGGGCTGAGCGCTTTTATTCCAATACATTTGGCGCCTGAATAAAACAACCGAGCTTAAAATATTATTATTGGCTTCGGCCACTCTTATATCTTCAATATTCAGGTTCGCATCGTTTTCAATACGCCCGGTGAAGAAATCCATTGGGGTTTTAAGAAAAACCTCCTGGTAGAGTTTGTAAACCTTATCAAGCTCAACAACAGATTTAAGGCCGTGTACGGATATGTTTTGCATTATTTGTTGCCCGAAACGTAATTTGCCGCGTTAATTAAAAGCTTTTCAAGCCCTGGAGTAAGTTCAGGGTGCGGGCCAAAAAGAATTACTTTTCCTTTTTTGTAATCGGATTCCAGTATGGCTGTTTTATTAAGCATTGAGCCTTTTTGCGCGCCGTTTTCGTGCATATCGGACTTGTATATTGCCAACTCCTTGTATGGGGGCAAATCAAGATTGGAAGGAACAAGCACCGGTCCCGAATAATACTGCATTTGTATTGCGCTGCTATCTATGCCCTTAAATACCGGGTGATCTTTAGCTTTAATTTCAATATCAACTTTACCGCTGCCTCTGTTCCAGTGATCAACATCAAGCGGTTCGGCGTTAACAATCTGTAAGTCTTTTGTGTGGTTGTTATAATAACCTTTACCCGGTAAATAGGAACCGGCGCAAATGCCTATATAACCTCCCCCTTTTCTTACAAATTTTTCAATATTGGCTAAACCTTCGGGGAACAGGCCTTCTGCTTCTTCGCTGCCGCCTCCGCCGGGTATAATAACAAATCCTTTCTCTTTAAGATTGTTATATACATTCATTTGGGGAGCTTTAAATACAAATGGTATAAAGTTATCGGCTTTTAGCAACGCCGAGCACGATTTTGAAACACAGTTTCTTATAGTACCTCCGCCCGCGTAAACAATACCGCTAATTTGATTCTTAGTCTCATGTTTAATATCTTCATCCGCGCCTTTGGTAAACGCGCTCCACATGGAAGGAGTCATACCATCGTACTGAAAAACGGCAACGGCGTCCGCGCCCGCAATTCTTGCATCCTTAACCTGTTCGTATACCATTAAGGAATCGACTTTATTAAAACCCTGTACCGCGGGCCATATTTTGCAGGAGCTGCTGAATTTTGCGTTCGCTGTGACTAATTTAAGCCAAGATGCCGGCTGATTGAAATCTTTTGCGTAAGCCATTATTACAATAAAATCGAGATAGCGGGAAAGGTCTTTATAATTCTGCGCGTAATAAACATCCGCAAAATCATCATCGTAAGAACCTTCTGGCATGAATGATGTTGAAAGCTGGATGTGTTTTTCGTCCGCGAGTTTTTTTGATTCTTTTACATAATCCTCAATATCAGCTTTCTTTATATCTATCCATTTGCGTATATCTTTATCTCCGTCCCTGTATTTAACAACAAACAGTTCCTTATCGTCTTCGCTTCCGTATAGTGTTTTTAACGCGCAATCCATTACTTTGTTCATGTTTACACCGGCTCTAAGAGCCTTTGACGTATGAATTTCATCCCAGGTATAAACAAGACTCGTATAGCGTATTTTATCCAGCATGATTCCGTCAAACCCGTATTCAAGAGCTTTTTTTACATTGGTAAAGAAATAGTTCTTATATTCCGGGTAGGCTAAATTAACGTGTCCTTTTTCTATAACAGGAACAGGGAATTTACCCGAATCCGGTCTTTGAATGCGAACTACTTCGGAACCGGGGTGAGTTTCCACATAATGCCTGTCCCCCGAAACTATAAACCACGCGTGAATCTTAATATTGTTTTTATGGGCCTGGCTGATAATATCTGGTAATAATTGAGGGCTTCCGAAGAAGTCGCTTTGTTTTTCGAATTTGACTTTTTCGCTGTCGGTTTTAGCTTCCTGCGCGAGCTTCTTATAATGTTCTTTATAAGAATATTCCGAAGGGAACAGACTGTAACCGCCTTCGCCTTTTACAAGGAGGAAAACATCGGTTATTTTGTTTTGAGAAAGAGTTTTGTAAACATTTGCAACTCCGCCGGCGTCATAAAAAGCTGAAGGCCATACATAAACGCCCCGTTTTTCGTCAGCCGAAAGCAAAGTAGTCATTAATAAGAAAATTGCCCCTAATGATAAAAACCTGTATTTATTCATATTACGCACCTTAAAATCGAGATTTTGATTAAATGAAACGATAATTCCATTATTTATAATGAAACGTAACAAATAGTTCAGCCATTTTGTGCGCCGGGAATATTTGCGAAAATATTCGTCAAACAATAAAAAAACATCTACAGCGGCAATCTACTATATAATTTTTAATAACACAAGAAGAAAATGAATATAAATGTTTCAAAATACGCATATCGTGAAAAAAATATTTCATTTTGGGGTTTGCCAGGATAGCAGAAGCGTAAAAAAATTTTATTCTTGACATTTGAGCTGGTATTTGATACTTATGAATAAGTAAATTTTATTATTAGGTAAGAAACATTGGCGGATTTAATTCAGTATAAACAGCTTATTGTTGAAAATTTCGATAAGTTGACAAAGAATCAGAAAAAAATTGCTCAGTTTTTTATAGACCACCCCGAAGAATTTGCTTTTTCTTCCATAGACAGCCTGGCCAAACAACTTGAAGTAGGAAAATCGACAATTGTAAGACTTGCAAAAGTACTCGGCTATGACGGTTTTCTTGAACTTAAAATAGAGCTTTCGAATAAATTACGGGGAGATTTAAGTCAGACAAAAAAATTTACCGAAACTCTAAAAAGCCTTTCGCCTCGCGCCGATTTTATCTCTTTGATAAGTAATAAGGAAATAGAAAATATACGCTCTACAGTTGAAAAAATTGATAAGGATGTGTTTAATAAAGCTGTTCAAATCTTCATTGCGGCCAATAATATATATACTTTGGGCTCTGGCGTCTCCGCTTTTCTTTCCGAAATGGCGGCGTATTATTTTAACAGAATGAACATGAAAACCAAAGCTTTTACGCATGGCAGCGTAAACTTCGAAGAGCAGATAATTTCATTAAAAAAAGACGATGCCCTGCTTATAATTACACTACCGCCTTATTCTTATGCCGCTGTTGAAGCCGCCGAAGCGGCCAGGTACAGAGGCATTAAGATAGTTTCCATAACTGATAGAATTACTTCGCCAATTTCGCAATTTTCAGATATAGTTTTTACCTGCGATACCGATAATATTGTTTTTGTTAACACAGTAAGTTCAATTTTAGCCATCATTTATATATTGACTACGGGTATAGGCTTAAGCGACAGAACAACTTCGCTTACATCTCTTTCGCTGCTTGAGAAAGTGGAATCGGAATATGGATTCGATATCCACTCTGAATTTTTCAAATAAGCTGGCCTGAGCTGTTTTACTATTCCTGCCGCCTTTTTCTTCCGAAATTAGTATGCAAGAAGACCTCGTTAATAAAAAAATGAGACAAAATACGGTCTAAAGTCGAATATTTTCTTAAAATGAAACAAATTTTTCATATAAATCAATAAAAAGGAAAAAAAGTTTCATTTTTTTATTGACATTCAGATTGCATTTCATTATTTATCCAATGTGTAAAAAAGACTTATTCAAAAATTATTGGAACTGATGATTTTTTTCCACGAAAATAGAGTAAAACAAGGGGATAAAGCCCATAATGGAATACAAACCGGAAACTGCGCTCTTTTTTACGCTTCACTTGTACTGACTATTTCTATCTTTTCGCCCGCTTCGGTTGCGCAATCAATAAACAAAGGAATGTGGTATCATCAACAGCCAACCATTGTTAATGATAATGGTATTTTTTATGGCGGAGCCAAAGGATATGAGGGTTTTTGCGGACCTACAGCCGTTTATATGGCCGTTCAGTATTTTATACCTAATATTAACGCTATAATTAAAAACAAATATGGCAATGTCGGTTATCATAATGATAAGAGGGGCGGTTTGACAATATGCGATCCGTATTGCTACGATTCTTCCTCTACATATCCTTTTGAAGATTTTATCGGTCATAAATACATTGGTCGTCATATAACGGATAAAGGATGCGGTTATTATGAACTCGATTCCGCTTTGTTGAGAATTACGGCAGATGCTGGCGATTACTCAATTAAAACATGTTGGGTGCGCAGGAGCAAAATGTGCAGCTTTCTTGATGAAGGTTATTTACTGATTATGAATTCAAATCAGGGAGGAGGGCATTATATACTTATTGGCGGCTGGGAAGGTAATAATATTGATACAAATAAGTTCTTCTATATATGGGATGGCTGGAAACTGCCTCTTGATATAGACTCTACCGAATACTCGTTTACAAAGGAAATTATAGGCAATAATGGAAATACTGGCAGCGTAAAACTTATAAACTGCTATAAGATTCGCTTCAACGCTTTTAACCGGATATTCAAAGATCAAATTGGTGACGGGGCAATGCTTGCCGTTAAAATTACTCCAAACATGCCTCCTGAAGAAGCAACTCAAACTACGTACAAATGCGTTTTTGCTGATAATGGTTTGAATTTTCCACGCGCTATAAACATGCTGGATACATTAAGTAAACACGGAATAACAGATATGTTTGTGCATTTGAGCGGGAAGAATTTATTGCCAGGCCAAGACTCTATTAAAAAAATAATTTCTTTTGCCCACTTAAATAACATTAAAGTACACGCTTTGGTAAACCTATCAACTGTTTCGGATAACTCCGATTTATTTATTGAATGTATAAATTTTACCAATGATACTTCTTACCGAAAAAACATATTTGATAAAATTATAAAACCTGTTTGCAATTATAATATTGATGGAATTTGTATTATTCCCGCCCTTGGTTATGAAAAAAGCAACAATACTCAATTACAAAATGCCATGACAAATAGTTACAAATTAATACGCAACTATTTGAATGATATTAAACCATTTGTTCAACTGGGCGCGCTTGTCAATCCGTGGACTGCAAAAGATAGTATTGAATATCTGCAATTAATTAAAAGCGGCGCCAAATACCTGGATTATATAATACCACGACTTTTTACTCATACCAATTACGAAAATCCGGTATGGATTGGAAAGCAGCTGACAGGACTTATAAAAAATATAATACCGCAATGTACAATACTTGCCGGTCTTCAGACAAAAGACGATAACGGCAACCATACAACTGCTCTTGAATTAAGACAAAGTATCAATTTCAGTATCACGGCAGGAGCTTCGGGTTTTGTTTGTTCCTCCTATCCGCTAACAGATTGGCAATGGGAAGTTTTGGATAAGCTAAAAAAAGGCGCCTGCGGTATTAATAAAAATAATGATTGTAAACATAGCAATTATAAAAACCATTGAGCCTGTATAATTATTAAAGTGATGTACGCATAAAAACAAAAGTCGTAATAAAATAAGTACATTTAGAATTTGTTCTCTGGCGCAAGAAATAATCTTTTTCTGCGGTTTCTGTTTCGCTATAGAAGACTCTTTTAACGATTAAGATAATCTGATAAAACAAAATATTATCGAAATCTTGAACAATGGCTATTCCCAAATGTTATTGAGGTTTATATGAGACAAAAAAGTACAGTATCCACATTTTTTAACTTATTAATGCTTTGTGTTACATTAATTATATGTTCGCCTGTATATGGCCAGAACAATGCTTCAATTAAAGGTCGTGTTGTTGATGCCGTAACGGGAGAAGGCCTGCCGGGAGCTAACGTAATTATTGAGAGTACAAGCATAGGCACAGCCACAGATATTTATGGCAATTATTCCCTGCGAAATTTACAGTCGGGAAATGCTTCCTTAAAAATCAGTTATATGAGTTATAAAACTCACAGGGTTAAAGTAACTATAAAAAGCGGACAGGATTTAACGATGGATTTTAAACTGAATCCTGACGTCATACAATCGAAAGAAGTTGTAGTAACAGCACAGGCAAAGGGCCAAACACAGGCAATAAACCAGCAGCTGTCTTCAAACGCAATTGTCAATGTAGTCTCCTCGGCCAGAATACAGGAAGTCCCCGATGCCAACGCGGCCGAATCTGTCGGAAGACTTCCGGGGGTTTCTGTTTTAAGAAGCGATGGTGAAGGTAATCAGGTTGTAATAAGAGGCCTGGCTCCTCAATATAATAACATTGAAGTAGCAGGCGTAAAGATGGCTTCCACCGATCCTGATAACAGGAGCGTGGATTTAAGCATGATCTCGCCATATATGCTTGAAGGAATTGAAGTTACCAAGGCAATTACACCGGATATGGATGCCGATGCGCTTGGCGGTACGGTTAATTTTAAATTAAAACAAGCGCCTGAAGGTTTGAAATATGACTTTCTGTTGCAGGGCGGGTATAACGATTTGAAAAACTCATACAGCGATTACAAAATTGTAGCAAGTGGAAGTAACCGCTTTTGGGATAATAAACTTGGTGTTTTTGCACAGGTTGATATAGAAAGAAGAAACAGAAACTCCAATAATATGGGCGCCGGATATGAATTAAACTCTCCGGTACTTAATAAAGTAAATCCGGTATATATCAGCAGCCTCGGCTTGACGGATGTCAACAGAGTCAGGAATCGCTACGGCGGAACTCTTGTACTTGATTATCAATTGCCTGAAGGAAGTATTATTTTTAATAACTTCATGAGCTTCAGCAAAACAGACGCCCAAAGCTACAATGAGGATTATGAGATTGATGCGAGCACTCATACATATACCACGCGGGATCTTGAAGATAAGCTGAATGTAATGACAAACTCAATTCTGTATACACAGGATCTGGAATTGTTTTCTCTTGAGGCCGGTTTATCTCATTCATATTCGGAACAAAACGCTCCCGATAATTTAATGTTCGATTTTACCGAACCAAACGCGCTTACAAGTTTCAGCAAGTTTATTCCGCCTTATGAACTTCCCAAATACGCAGTAAACAACTTAAGCAATACCGATCTTGCAGATATAGCGCGATATAACGAATTGACGAAAGAAAGAAACATAGTTGCCAATTTAGACCTGAAAAGAAGTTTTACTTTTCTGGATTTAATTGCAGCCAATGTTAAGGTCGGCGGAAAATACAGCTATCTTGATAGAACGTATGATTACAACTCCAATGGCGGTATTCTTAATTATGGCAGCGGGCAGGGCGCCAGAGACGCAATACTTAACGCTTATCCATGGATGAAGTCAATGGTTCCCGCGGGAAGCTTGTTCCTGACGTATCCTCTTTTTATTGATAAATCGTATAGCAGCGGTACTTTCTTAAAAGGGAGATATACGCCTGGCCCGGTTGCAAATATTGACCTTATGCGCGGTGTTGTTAATGTTTTGCAGGCTTATGGTAACAGCGAGGCTTACAGACATCAGGATCTTACATCTTCCACTTACGATTATTCCGGAAACGAATACTATGGCGCCGGGTATGCCATGACTGATTTAAGGTACAGCACTTTGCTGCAGTTGATAGCCGGTGTAAGGTTTGAAGAAGTAAAACGCGAGTATACGGCAACAAGAGGAAATTCAACAATTGGTATTCCTCAAATTTCCTATACGCATAGCGATACTACAACAACTGTTACAAATGATAACTGGCTGCCAATGGTTCATTTAAAGTTTAAACCGCTGGATTGGTTCGATATGCGTTTTGCATACACAAATACGCTTTCTCGTCCGGCATATTCAACAATTACTCCGCGGGAAGATATTGGAAATACTTCCATAACATGGCACAACTTTAATTTGAAACCGGCACATTCCGAAAATTTTGATCTCTATTTTTCATTTCATGAAAAGAATGTTGGGCTTTTAACAGCGGGGGTTTTTAATAAAAGAATTTCCGATATGATTTTTTCAGTAAACGGAAAAATACTTTTGGATCCAGCCTCCATAGGGCTCGGTACAGATCAAAAAGGAAAAACTCTGTATACTTACGAAAACAATCCAAATGTAGTAAAGTTGTGGGGTATGGAATACAGCTGGCAAACTAATTTCTGGTATTTACCGGCTCCGTTTAACGGAATTGTGCTTGATATGAACTATACGCACATACATTCGGAAGCGAAATATCCCCGTTCAATTATGAGAAGCACTTTTATAAACCATGCTCCATGGATACAGCAAACACAAGTAGATACATTCTATACAGCCCGCATGATTTCGCAACCGGATGATATAGCAAATATTGCTCTTGGTTACGATTACAAAGGGTTATCTTTAAGAGTATCGCTCTTATATCAGTCGAACATTTTTACAAGTGTAAGTTTCTGGCCGGAACTGAGAGAGAATACTGCCGATTACTGGAGATGGGACCTATCGTTAAAGCAGGAGCTTCCATGGGAAGGATGCCAATTGTATTTGAATATAACGAACCTATCGCGTGCCGTAGATAAAAACATTAATTCCGGTAACGGATTCTCGACTTCAGAGCAGTATTACGGAAGAGGAGTTGATCTCGGTTTAAGGTATAGAATTAAATAGAAATTATGAAAATTATACTAAGTAACAAACAAATAAAAGAATGTAGCCATCTTCCAAAATTCAGGGCTATTAATGTAAAACAAAATTGCAGGAGGTTTTTTCTATGAAGAAGTTAATACTTTTGGCGTTTGCAGTGTTTGCGTTTTTATGTACTTCAATATACGGACAAGCGCCCGATACTGTATTAGTGCCAAGTTCAGACGCTACGGGAGTATCTGATGCATTGACAAGATATATCTTAGGCGATACTACTGCTTCGGGAGCAAGAAACAATATTAACAGGGTTTATAAATTAAAACGCGGCGACATATATCTGTTGACAGGCAAAAGCTATTACAATTTTCCGTTGACTTTAATTGCCGATGATGATGCAACTACGCAGCCTCCTGTTATTGCTCCTTTCCCATTGGCAGACGGAAGCATTCCGAGAATTACTTTTTACGTTTATGGCAACACATATTTCAAGAATCTTTACTTCCAGGGAATGGCGCCCGGCGATACAAGAAACTCAAGCGACCGCCCTGTGAACATTGGCGGAGATAATACTACTTTTCGTATGAAAAATTGTGTGGTCGAAGGTTTTTCAGCAGCAGGAATTGGAAACATTGCCGCAAATACTTCAGTATTTATGGAAGATTGTCTTTACAGAAATATCAATAATATTTCTCAGTTTAACGGGCAGTTTTTCTATAACTTTGGCACTACCATGGATACAATTTCAATAGTTAATTGTACATATTTTAACGGATCATCTTACTTTTTATGCAATGCAAGCCAATATGCCAAATATATAAGATTTGAACACAATACTTTGTTCATTAATAACGATAACCCGTTCTATGTTCCATACCTTGGTAAAGCGGTTATAAAAAATAATATTCTCTTTTGTCCTGCTTCGGTTGGCGAAACTTTAACAGAAAGAGCGGACGGTTATTACGATTGGGATAACCAGCATTTGGCAGTTTTCAGTATTGATACTATTCCAACGGATATGGCAGCCGCAAATAACATTACAGAAGCCACAAGAGATATTAATTTATCTAACAACGCATATTTCTGGCCGCAGAAAATTAAAGATTGCTGGGCAAGTATAGATTCTTTAATTCCGCCTATTTGGCTGAATGACAGAACTACAGCTTTATTTAACGACCATGCTCATTATCCGTTATTAAAGAATACAAATAACGTGGAAGCCGATCCCGGATTTAGCAGCGACGTACTTACTATTCTTGATAGTACTGTTAATTTTGTAAAAGCTATCAGACTAAAAGGATCACCGCACAAATTCTTCTATAATCCGTCCGGCGCTCCAATTTTCCCATGCCGCTGGCCTATACCCGAAAATCTGGCTTATTCAAATACTACTCTGCAAACAGCCGCTGATGGCGGATTTCCGTTGGGAGATTTGAATTGGTTCCCTGCAAAGAAAAAGGAATGGGCTGCCTGGGTATTAACGGATGTTAAACAAAAGGAAAATACGGTTCTAAAAGGATTTAATCTATCTCAAAATTTCCCAAATCCTTTTAACCCGACAACGATTATAAATTTCAACATTCCTTCGGCTGCCAAAACTACTCTAAAAGTATTTGATGTTTTGGGAAGAGAAGTTGCCACGCTTGTAAATAAAGACCTGAACGCGGGTTCATATCAGGTGGATTTTAACGCGGCAAAACTAAGCAGCGGCGTTTATATATACAGAATTGATGCCGGTAGTTTTTCGGCTTCAAGAAAAATGCTGCTCCTTAAATAATTAATAAAAGCTGCTTTGCTTTATAAAAGCAAGGCAGCGTCTTTATTTTGCAAAAAATACAATTAATTAAACAACGAAGGACAAAATGAAAAATAAAGTAGTTAGCTGCTTAGCTGGATCAATGCTTTTTATATGTGCAGTTTGCCTTAAGGTAAATGCGCAATCTTTTCAGGCTGTTACTCCATCTTTGCAGACGGGAAGCTCGTCCGCTCCATACTTCATGGCCACGGGAGATTTGAATAACGATGGTAAACCGGATTTGGTTGTTGCAAATAACAGTGCCGGTAATATTTCAGTTTTTATTAATAAGACAACTCCGTTTGGTTCGGATGTGCCAACATTTACGAACGCCACACAGTTTGTTACGAGTTCCACAATGCGTTCGGTTGCAATTGGAGATTTAAATAATGACGGTATTCCGGATGTTGCCGCAGCCGGCTATGGCGGCACTCTATCGTTATTCGTAAATAAAACAGCTGCCAACGATACTGTTCCAGCATTTCTCTCAAAGAAAGACATTACAATTGGAAACAAATTACGTTCGGTTGCAATTGGAGATATTAATGGAGATGGCCTTTCAGATATAGTAGTATGCTGGAATACAACGGCCTCTGTTTTTATTAATACAACTGCAAAAGGCGATACAACATTATCGTTTGCAGCCAGAGTAGATTATCCGGTAAGTTCGGGCGCTATTTGTATTGTCATTGGCGATGTTAATGGAGACGGGAAACCTGATATGATAACCGCGAACTATGATACCGGAACAATGACGGTATTATTAAATACTACCGCAACCGGAAGCAAAACGGCTTCGTTTCTTGTAAGACCGGATATTGCTACCAACGCCAATCCTTTTTCTGTAAACCTTGGCGATTTGAACAGAGACGGAATGCTTGATTTGGCTGTTGCAAATACAGGTTCCGATCCGGGAAATATTTCAGTCTACATTAATAAAACAGTAAAGGGAGATACTACCCTTGTATTTACCAAAAAGGATTTTGCCACCGCAACAAATCAACCTTTTTCGGTTTGTGTAAAAGATATTGATAATGATGGAATACCTGATGTAGCAGTTTCGAACGGTTCAAGCGGCGCAAATACTGTTTCGGTATTTTTTAACAAAACAGTTGCCAACGATACTATTCCCGCTTTTGCAACAAGACAGGATTTTACGGCCGGTACAACCCCAAGATGCGTGCTTGTTGGCGATTTCAACGGCGACCTAAAACCTGATTTGGCTGTTGCCAATAATGGAGATAACACGGTTACTGTTTTTGTTAACAAAATGAATATTTCTCTCCCTGTTGAATTGGTTTCTTTTAGCGCAATATTAAAAGGTAACACGGTTGATTTAAATTGGAAGACAGCTACAGAAACAAATAACAGCGGTTTTAATATAGAACGCTCTGTTGATAACTCAGCATGGCAGACGGTTGCTTTTGTAGCCGGCAAGGGTAATTGTTCTGTTATTTCGAACTATACATATTCGGATAAGCTTACAAACCTTAGCACAAATTACTATTACAGACTTAAACAAATTGATTATGACGGTACATACAAATATACAAACGTAGCTTTGATAAACGTTGTAAATCCGTTAAAGTACGAATTGATACAAAACTATCCGAATCCGTTTAATCCTTCAACCACAATATCATACTCAGTTCCGGAAGCGTCAAATGTTAAATTGATTGTATACAATACGCTGGGGGAACAGGTAAAGGTACTTACAAACGGTTTTAAGAATGCCGGTAATTATGTTGTGAATTTTGATGCCGGAAATCTTTCAAGCGGGATATATTTCTACAGATTGGACGCGGGCAAATATTGCCAGGTTAAAAAAATGATTCTTGCAAAGTAATAAATACACCAAAAAGTTCAAGTGATTGATCAGAAAAAAGAAAGGTCGGGGGCATTTAATAAATGCCCCTGAATATTCTTCCTCAAATACCAATTTTAATAAATCATGGTATAGGTTTTTGAGATCCTTACAAATTTAAAAAAATCAAGCAGAGAAATATTATGGAAAAACCTCGTTTAAGTATAGTTGTTTTATGCGCGTTATTGTTGTCAGTTTTCCAAAATTATTCTTACGGTTATAAAAACAACAATAATGAATCAATTTACAAAACATACCAGATACAGGGTGATACAAACGCCGTAAGAGGGGTATGGATGTATGGCTCTACTTTGGCCGGAGCGGATTATAACGCGCTTGCAAAAAAACTTTCGGATAATTATGTAAAACAAGTTTATTTACTGATAAAAGGCGTTGGCGGTACTTTAACTCCAGCTGACAGGCTTAACGGTTTTATTTCTGCTGCTCACGCAAAAAATCTGAAAGTCTATTTATGGTATGCCGTGGCTGATGATGACGCCTATCTTGCAGCTCATCCCGATTCACACATATATCATTGTCCCAAACCTTCTCTGGGGCCATATCCGTATGCCGATGATGGCGATGTCGTAAATCTCTTATATCCCGGTTATAAGGATTATGTTCTGAATAATATAAAATATTTCATTACAAATTTCGATTGCGACGGCGTTCATCTCGATTACATACGTTATACTCATTTTGTATATTCTTTCGACAAGTATCAACTTTACAGAGCCGATTCATTGGGTGTTGATACAACGCGCCTTTTACAGTTTTTTAATAAGAGTCAGGATAATTATAATTATTACGCCGTTAACAGTAACTTTGTAAATCTGTACACAAATGGCGATACCGATGTTGTTAAATGGGTTAAAATGAGGCGTAATATTGTTAATGATTATATTACTTCAATTAAAGCTTTAATTCAGCAGTATAAACCCGCATTAAAACTAACAGCTGCCTTTATGCCCGAAGGGGCTACACAACCTGACTGGGCTGATGTATATTACTCACAGTCATACTCTCTAAATTCTCCTTTGCTGGATGGTATTAGTCCTATGGCCTACTTTAAAGAATACGGTGAATCAACGGATTGGTTAAGAACGGTTGCGCAGGGGGCAATAAAAAACGTAAGTTCAAATTGCCAGATTTCTGCCGGCATTCAAACATTTGACGGCGTAACGGCTCAGGATGTAAGCGAGGAAATAAAATTTGCTTTGTACGGAGGAGCAAGTGGTATTGTAGTTTTTAATTATGAAAGTACATCGGATGCGCAATGGAGTGTAATTAAAGCCGCTTTTCAAACGTTAAGCCAGCCTAATTCCGTTGCAGATAATAATGCAATGCCTGAAAGCTATAAATTAAACCAGAATTATCCGAACCCGTTTAATCCTTCAACTGAAATATCTTTTTGTATATCTAAAAGTAGTATGGTTACATTGAAAGTTTACGATGTAATGGGCAGGGAGGTATCAACACTGCTTAACCGTGAAATGAACGCCGGAGAACATAAGGTTTCTTTTAACGCTCAGAACTTATCCAATGGAGTATATTTTTACAAAATATCCGCCGGCAGTTTTTCTGATACAAAAAAAATGTTGTTACTAAAGTAAAATGGATATATGATGATGCAGAATAAATCTTTGGAGCGAATAAAAGAAATTACAAAAAGGCTTATTAAATTCAGAACGGTAAGGACTGAAAACAATGTTCCTGAAAATGAAAAAAAGGCTTTTAAAAACGAAATTAACGGCTGCATAAATTACGTTTCCGGATTGCTTGATAAGCCTATAATTATTGACAGAGTAAAAAAATATATAAAAGATGATTCCTGCCCTATATTAATTGCGAAGTTTAAAAACACAGTAAAACCTGATTTGCTGTTAATAGGCCATATAGATGTTGTTGCCGCTGAGGAATTGCAGTTTTCTCCCGTAGAAAAAAACGGCCGTATATACGGGCGGGGATCGAAAGACATGAAAGCGGGCGTTGCTGTAATTATTGAACTAATGAATTACTACGCGAAACAGAAAAACAAACCCAATATAGCTGCCGCGTTTGTAAGCGATGAAGAAAGCGGCGGATATAACGGCGCGGGGATAATTGCAGGAAAAATGGGCTATAAACCTGGGCTTGTTATTACTCCCGATCCCGGAGAAAAACATTGTATAATTAATAAGGAAAAAGGCTTTATCTGGTTTTACCTTATAGTTAAGGGTAAAAGCTCACATCCTTCGCGTCCGTGGAAAGGCGAGTGCGCAATTACAAAAACACTGGAGATATGGCAAAGTATTTCTTCGGAATTTAACAAAGCTAAAAGCGAAGATGACTGGCAAACGAGCGCGAGCATAACAAGTATTGAAAAAGTATTCTGCGGAAAAGACAATATTTACAGGTCGGATACTTCCGCATCTGTTGCCGGACTTGTAAAATGCAGAATTGATATTCGCTATACCGAAAAAGAAAATGCAGATGAAATAAAAAGAAAAATTAAACAGATAGTCCGCAAAGCGGGTGCGGGCAACAAAGTGATATTCGGTAAAACAGCGTCTGTATGTTATACCGACGAAAACGACAGTAACATATCAAGGTTTAAGAAAGCTGTAGACGAAATAGAAAGGAAAAGTATTGATGTTTGTCCAAGCTCCGGCGCAAGCGATTTGCGATTCTTTGCGGAAAAAAAGATACCTTGCTTGAATTACGCGCAAACCGGCAAGAATCATCACGCAAGTGATGAATACGTGGATATTAAATCTCTTGATACTCTCTTAAATGTATTAAAAAAATACATAGATGAAAATTTAATGTAATTTCATTGTGAATTATTATTTTTAACAGATATAAAGCAAATCGTAAAAAAATGAGGTATTGTAATGAAAAAAGTAATAATTCTTTTCGGGTTAATGGGGCTGTTATTAATGACTTACGGTCAATCATACTATAATGGTCTTGGGTCCGGATTAAATGACCTGTATAGGTTATCCAACGCAAAAACGCGTTCTATTTCTCCTGAGAATTATACCGGTGAAAAAGGCAAGGGAGGCATGGCAACGCTTAAGGAAGGCGTGGCAAGCGAACACGCGCAGGATCTTGGACAGGGATGGAAGCTTAATCCCCTGATAAAAATAGCGCCTGGAGAAACGGCCGTAATCGCGGAAATTGAGGGACCGGGGGCCATACAGCATATTTGGATGACACCTACGGGGCATTGGCGTTTTTCAATAATACGTATTTACTGGGATGATGAAAAAGAACCGTCTGTTGAAGCTCCTGTTGGTGATTTTTTTGCATGTGGATGGGGAAAATATGCTCAGGTTTCTTCACTTGCGGTGTGTGTGAATCCCGGCAGCGCGTTTAATTGTTATTGGGTTATGCCTTTCCGCAAAAAATGCAAAATAACAATGACCAATATTGACTATAAGGAAATGCGCCTGTATTACCAAATTGACTACGCTTTAACGGAGGTACCGAATGACGCGGCATATTTCCATGCGCAATTCAGGCGTGTAAACCCGTTGCCTTACAAGGAAGTTTATACAATTGTGGATAATATTAAGGGAAAAGGGCAATACGTGGGAACATATCTTGCATGGCAATCCAACAGCACAGGCTGGTGGGGCGAAGGCGAAATTAAATTTTATATGGATGGCGACAAAGATTTTCCTACAATATGCGGAACCGGTACTGAAGATTATTTTTGCGGCTCTTATAATTTTGAAAATAAAGAGACGAAAAAGTATCAGGAGTTTACTACTCCATATACCGGACTTGCACAGGTCATACGCCCTGACGGACTGTATGAATCGCAAACGAGGTTTGGCTTATACCGTTGGCATATTACCGACCCGATACGATTTGAAAAAGATTTAAAAGTAACTATTCAGGCTCTTGGCTGGAGAAGAGACGGAAGATACCTGCCTCTTAAAGATGACATATCATCTGTCGCGTTCTGGTATCAGACAGAGCCTCATCAAAAATTTCCTGATTTGCCCAACAAGGATGAACTGGAAGTAAATTAAAAAGGAATTATATATGCGCCCGACTCTTTTAATTCTTGCTGCGGGCCTTGGATCGAGATATGGCGGTTTAAAACAAATTGACCGCATTGGTCCTTCGGGAGAAAGAATAATTGATTATTCTGTCTATGATGCAGTAAGAGCTGGTTTTGGTAAAATTGTTTATGTTATTAGAGAAAGTTTCAAAGATGAGTTTTATGAATCGATTATTGGGGCATTACCTTCATATATTCATACAGAGACAGCATGTCAGGAAATGGATACGGTCACATTTAATGATGTGGAAATATCGCCTGACAGAACAAAACCATGGGGTACAGGGCACGCGCTTCTTGTTGCGGCAGAGCATATTGATGAGCCGTTTCTTGTAATAAACGCCGATGATTTTTACGGAGCGGAGTCTTACAGAATTGCTTATGAATATCTTACAAAAAATATAAACCCAGAACAAAACGAATATGCGCTTATAGGTTATAAACTTATAAATACGCTTTCGGATTATGGAACCGTATCCAGAGGAATATGTTCGGTTGATAGCGCGAAATATATGAAATCGGTTGTTGAAAGAACCGAAATAAAAAAAGGGAACAGGATTATTTCTTATAAAGATGAAAAAGAGAATTGGCAAACATTATCAGGAAATGAAATAGCTTCCATGAATATGTTTGCGCTTGCGCCAAGTATATTTGCTGAATGTAAAGAACGTTTTCATGAATTTTTGATTGAGAACGCCAGTAATATGAAAGCGGAATTCTGGCTGCCAAAAGTAATAAGCAATATGGCGGAATACAAAAAAGCGAAAGTGAAAATTGTGGAAACCCCCGCATCGTGGTTCGGACTGACCTACCACGAAGATAAACAAATAGCAATTGATAAAATTAATAATCTCGTTGCAAAAGGAATATACCCGGCAAAACTATGGAGCTGAAAAATAAAAATATTGAAGAAATAATTAGGCGGTTTTGTTTGTATGGAAATATGTTGGAATATAAACAATATGGAAGCGGGAAAATAAATGATACTTTTCTTGTAAAATATAACCAATCCGGTATTGAAGCAAAATACATTTTAAGAAAAATAAACAAATTCGTTTTTAAGAATCCGCAGTATGTAGTTGCAAACAGTATAAACGCGGTTGATCACATCAGGGAAAAGCTATTAGCTGAAAATGATTCTGATTTATCCAGAAAGGTTATGACGTTTATAAAAACCTGTACAGGTGAATACTACTATAAAGATGATGAAAGCAATTACTGGTGCATGACGCTTTTTATAAGCTCCGCGTATACAATAGATTATGTTCAGACAGAAAAACAAGCTTACGAAGCCGCTAAGGCTTACGGCCGCTTTCAAAAATACCTGCTCGATGACAATATACAAAAGTATAAATACACAATTGAAGAATTTCATAATCTTGCCAAAAGGTTGTCGGTGTTTAATTCAGCTGTAACGCTTGATTTGGCGGGAAGAGCATCGAAAATAGAGAACGAAATTAGTCAGATTGAAGAGCACACTAAAATAAATAATAAATTTATTGAGTTGCTTAACAGCGGCAAACTACCTGTTAGGATAATACATAACGATACGAAAATAAATAATGTGATGCTTGATGAGGAGACCAACAGCGGTTTATGCGTTATTGATCTTGATACGGTTATGCCGGGTACTGTGTTATTTGATTATGGCGATATGATGAGAACATTTATTTCTCCTGTTTCGGAAGATGAAAAAGATTTTACTAAAATAGAAATACGAAAAGACATATTCAAAGCGATGGCGCAGGGTTATTTTAGCGGATTAGATAATCTGCTTACTGAATATGAGAGAACAAATCTTCTGCTTGGCGGTATGATAATTATATATGAGCAAGCCGTCAGGTTTCTTACGGATTACTTGATGGGAGATAAGTATTACCATGTTGAGTACGAAGACCAGAATTATGTAAGAGCCTGTAATCAATTAAAATTACTTAATGAAGTTGAAAAAAATTATAATGAATTGAAGGAAATAGTCGAAGATATTTCATCCTAATTGTTAATGCTTTAGCAAAAATCAACACGTGATAGTATTTAATAAATAGAAATACGAAACAGCAATAAGATAAAAGGTTTTTTAATGGCAGATGTAAAATTAGTTAATGTTGTTAAAACTTATGAAGGCGGCAATACAGCCGTGAATAATGTAAATATAGAAATTAAAGATAAAGAATTTGTAGTGCTTGTAGGTCCGTCCGGCTGCGGAAAATCAACTACGTTGCGTATGATTGCAGGATTGGAGGAAATAACAAGCGGTCAGTTATATATTGATGATAAAGTAGTGAACGATATTCCTCCAAAAGACAGGGATATAGCAATGGTTTTTCAGAACTATGCTCTGTACCCTCACATGACGGTTTATGAAAATATGGCATTTGGACTTAAGCTTAGGAAATATCCAAAAGAAAAAATTAACGAACGTGTTCAGGAAGCGGCAAAAATATTAGGACTTGAAGACTTGCTTGATAGAAAGCCCAAAGCCTTATCCGGAGGCCAAAGGCAGCGCGTTGCTGTTGGAAGGGCCATTGTAAGAAAACCAAAAGTTTTCCTTTTTGACGAGCCTTTAAGCAATCTCGATGCAAAACTGCGCGTGCAGATGCGTACGGAAATTGCCAAACTGCATAAAGAGCTACAGGCAACTATGATATATGTTACTCATGACCAGACGGAAGCAATGACCATGGGGGATAGAATTGTAATAATGAAAGATGGTGTTGTTAACCAAATAGGAACTCCAATGGAGTTATATAATAAACCGGTTAACAAATTTGTAGCAGGGTTTATTGGCAGCCCCGCGATGAATTTTATTGATGGAGAAATAACAGAAGACAACGGATTGTCATTTAAGAGTTCCCAAAACAGTCTTAATATAAAACTAAACCCTGTTGTTGCGGAAAAATTAAAAAAACTAACAGGTCAAAAAATTATTGCCGGAATAAGACCGGAAGATATATTTGATACCGAAACGCCTCCTCAAAATAATACCATATATCTGTTTGACGCAAACCTTGAAGTTGTTGAACCGATGGGTAACGAGACTTTTATATATTTCAAAGTTGATGATAAAACATTTACCGGGCGTATACCCGCAAGAGAACAACCGAAAGCTAATACCGCGCAAAAGCTCTACATAAATACGGATAAAATCCATTTCTTTGATGTTAAGGATGAAAAAGCTATCTATAATTAAACAGAATTAGAATACAGTGAAAAAGTAAAGAGGGCTTAAGAAAGATTCCCAGGAGGCATTTGCCTCCTGGTGAAATAAAATCAATTCTCAATAACAAAATCGTAAGTACCCGCAACAAGCTTAATAGGCTTTTTATTCATTATAGTTTTACCGTTAAGCTTTACAGATTTGCCAACAAGCGTAAGAGAGGCTGTACTGTTGGCTGGTATTTCAGTATGATAATATACCAAACCGTTTATTCTTTTCCAGTTGGAAACAATTTTACCATAAGGACTATTATGCTGCGAATTGCAGTACGTCAAGCCTGATACAAAAAAAGGTTTAAGAATTATGTTCTTAAAGCCTGGCTGAGACGTATCGGGTAAAATTCCGCCAAGCGTTCTGTAGAACCAGGCGTTAATATCTCCAAACATAATATGGTTGCGGGAGTTATTAGTTGTAGCATCGGGATGCCAGTTTTCAAAAAGGGTAGTAGCTCCTTGCTTAACCCACAAACCCCAGGAAGGATAAGTTTCCTGCGCGGCAACTTCATAAGCCAAATCCGCGTGTCCGTTATTACTAAGCGCGCTGAATATCGCTTTGCTGCCAAGTAATCCAATATCAATATGTTTGTCATCGGCAATAACTCGCTTTACAAGATTTGCAACAACTTTATCTTTCATGTTATCGGGAACAAGTCCCCAATACAAAGGAGCGCACAGTTCTGTCTGGTAACCTACATCGTAAATGCCTGTATCTTTATTTAGGTATTTAGCGTTAAAAGCATTTGCTATTTTTGCCGATAGCGCCATATACCTATTATAATCATCCTGTTTGTTAAAAAGCTTTGCCGCTTTTGCAAGCAGCAAAGCGTCTGCATAATAATAAATAGTTGATGTTAATTCTTTTGGCGTTTTCGATTTAACACGCGACCAATCTCCAAGTCCCCAATCGGTAGTGCCGTTGGGACTTATTTCCGTAATATGATCAACATAAAGCTTTATGTTGTTGTAGCAATCGGCAAGCGGTTTAATATCTCCGTAAAACAAATAAATATTCCATGGTATAATTACAATTGTACTTGTCCAATCGGGTCCGTTACCCCATTCATAACCCCAGCCGTATGTTGGAATTATAGCCGGCAAAACCCCATTGGGTTGTTGTTCGTCGCGGTGATCGGCAAGCCATTTTTCGTAAACGGTAATTCCGTCAAAGTTATACATGCCGGTTTCGGATATAATGTGAGCATCTCCCGTCCAGCCGTTTTTTTCTCTTTGCGGGCAATCAGTTGGGTAACCAAACAGATTTGCCAAATACGAATTATCGGCCGCAAGATTTATTTTATTGATAGTCGGGTTAGAACACTCAAAGCTGCCAACAGGCTGAACATCGCTGTGCATAACAATGCCCTTGAGACTTTCTTTGGTCAGTTCAACAGGTTTTGTACTTGTAACCTCAACATATTGAAAACCCTTGTAATTAAAACGCGGCCAAAATGTTTCTTCGCCTTTCCCATTTAATATATAAATATCCGTATGAAAAGGATCATCTGGATTTGTGGGTTTGTAATCCAGAATAATATTAGACTGGTCAACGTTGCCGGCGCTATCCAACAGCTCCGAATGCTTTAATGTAAGCATTGTTCCGGCATCTCCTTTAACTGTTATTTTGCTGATGCCGGCAATATTTTTACCCAAATCATAGATATACTTTTGACTGTTTATTTTAATACAGCTTTTAGGAGTGATTTCTTCAACAAAGCGTATTGGCTGTAATACCTGCGCCGTAATATTATTTGAAGGAGGTGAAACGGTTAATACCGTTTTCCAGTTGGAATCATTAAAGCCGGGCTTGTTCCAGCCATCCTGTTCAAGCCTTGCATCCTGATGTTCGCCCGTGTATATGCTGTTAAATACAATAGGGCTTAAAGAAGTTTTCCAGGAATCATCGGTAAAAAATGTTTCTACATGGTTATCCGAATATGTAACACGTAAATTCAAACAAAAACGAGGACGAGCGCGCCAGCCCGCTTTGTCAATATCCCACGAAGCTGTTGACTGAAGGTTATACCACCCATTGCCAAGTAAAACGCCAATTGCGTTTTTATTGGCTCCAAGCATTGATGTTACATCGTATGTAACATATAGCGTACGTTTATCAAAACGGGTATACATGGGGTCAAGCCTGTGGTCTCCAACGCGCTGACCATTAATAAACAGTTCATAAAGACCAGCCACTGCTATATAAACTCTTGCGCTTTTAATATTTCCATGCAACGCAACATCCTTACGGAAATACGAAGCCGGTTTGAGAGAACTATCTCTTGAATCGGTAATCCATTTCCCTTGCCAGTTTTTCATATTCATCATTCCCGTTTCGAATGACGCGATGATAGAAGCTTGTGATTTTTTCCCATCCTTATCCCAAACAAAAACCTTCCAGTAATATTTTGTGAACGGCTTTAGCTGTTTGCCGTTATAAACAACCTGCATATTACTTCCGGTTATATGATTGCTGTTCCACATATCGGCTTTATTGATGAGAAGAGAGGCGGAATCGGTTGAGACAAGTACCTGATACCCTTTTTGCAACGCTCCTGCGCGCGAGTCGTTTAACTGCCATTTGAGTCTTGGGGAAGGAGAATCAATACCAAGAGGATTGACAAGGTTTTCACAATTTAAATTAATTGCTTTACACTGGCCAAACATTCCGGAACAATAGCCAAGTATAAACACAAACAACGCTATAGAAAATAGTTTATGCATAGATTTCCACATGTGTTTTAAATGTTTAATTAACTCGGTGGCTCCGGAGTATCATAAATTAACATTCAAATATAAGGTTTGAAAATTATTATTACCAGATTCATTTTCAAAAACTAATAGAATACATAAATTGGATTCTTTTAGTATAAAGTATTAAATTCAGAAGACAACAATAATTATTTAAACAGGGGACTGTATGAAAATAAACAGGCGAACTTTTTTAACTACTTCAACACTTGCAGGCGCAGCGTTATTATCGTACGGCGATGCGTATGGCAAGTTAACCAGAAATGAGGAAAAATATTTTGGTATAAATGCATTTATAGAAAACCACCCGGAAGCGGTTTTTATAATGAAAACCTCCATAAAAGATAAAACGGATTCATCCGCAATAAAACAGGCAGGGCTTGGTTTTGGAAAGACCGTTTTTGTAAACAAATCCGCAAGTGAGGGAGGGACGCCTCTTACTTCAAAAGTAGTAATAAAACCAAACCTGACATGCCGCCAGACAACAACTCAGGGCTATACTACTGTTGGCTCTATGGGTATTGTAACAGACGCCAATTTTGTTGAAGGGATTGTTGAAAGCATTAAAAACATTGGCGTTATACCGGGCAGCTTTTATATTCGCGAGACCAATTGTCCTTCGGATTTTAAAGAAAGCGGGTATTTGGATATGGCCGCGCGAACCGGTATAGATTTGCGGGACCTAAGCGGAACAGTTGATACGCTAAATGCCGATGATGTTCAATGGATAGATGTTAATGAAGGCGTATGGTTTAAAAAAATTCCTTTTCTTGCTCCTGTTAATTCTCCTGATACTTTTTTAATAAACATTGCCAAATTAAAAGCTCATTCTATGGGTATGACGCTCTGCGCCAAAAACCTTCAGGGAACAATTGCGCATAATTACCAGGAGCATTGCAGAGGTTATGGATATGATATGGATATTGCCAAAGAACATGTAAACCCAGCCGCGTGGGATGTTATTTCGGCTAATTATAACAAACACTTAGGAGAAAATATACCTCGATGGGATAAACCTGAAACTTCCGGAGGGCTTTGGATGGAAACATGGGCCTCAAGATGCCTGGATACCAATTCCGTTACTAAACCTAAACTGCATATTATTGAAGGTATCTATGGAAGAGATGGTAATTTTATTGATGGTCCTTCTCCTGACGGTACTGCTACAGATTATATGTGCAACTATATTATTTTTGGCAAAAATCAGTTTTATGTTGATAATATTGGCGTGTGGCTGGCGGGTCATGAACCAGGGAACTTTGGCTTGTTTCACATGGCGCTTGAAAGGGGATTTACAGCTACTTTTAACCCCGTTGAAATTCCAGTGTATGAATGGAAAGCTGATGGAACAGCAGTATTGACACCGCTTAAAAATTTTGACCGATTCCCTTTAAAAACGAAATACTTGCAGAGAGATTATAACGGACAGAACGAAGATTTGTGGCACATGGTCAATGAACCATTTAGCTATCCGCTTGCTGTAAAAGATACAAAAAAGAATATGAAACCGGAATCTTTTGTGTTGCAGCAAAACTATCCGAATCCGTTTAACCCCTCAACTGCTATTGAGTTTTTTATTCCTCAAAGTGGAAATGTCAGGATAGAAATTTATGATGTAACCGGTAGAATTGTACAAGTAATAACTGACGGATATTTCAGCGCCGGGTCTCATCTGGCTATATGGAAAAATCTTAAAGCGCACTCAGGTGTGTATTTTTACAGAATGCTTTATAGCGGATTCAGTAAAACCAAGAGCATGGTACTTTTAAAATAGTATTGGCAATACATCTTAATAAGGAATTGAATATAGAAAGGCTGCCTTAAAGCAATAACTATTAAGACAGCCTCCTGTTTAATTTAATTCGGCTGCATTCGTATTTTTTTTTTCAAACCATCCGTATACGGATGGAATAAGCAGTAATGTTAGTAGTGTGGAAGTAATTAAGCCTCCAACAACCACTACAGCAAGCGGTTTCTGAATTTCGGAACCGGTTCCGCTCGCGAACAACATTGGTATAAGACTGAAAATTGTAATGGAAGCCGTCATAAGTACCGGACGTAATCTGTTAATTGCTCCCTGTCTTACGGCATCGTACAAGCTTAAACCTTCTTCTCTGAGCTGCGATATATGAGAAACAAGAACAACACCGTTTAATACGGCAACACCAAACAATACAATAAAACCAACCGAAGCCGGGACAGACAAATAAAGCCCGGAAATATATAATGAAAATACTCCGCCAATGAGAGCAAACGGAAGATTTGAGATAACAAGCAATGCCAGTCGGATTGACTTAAACGTTACAAAAAGTAAAAGTAAAATTAATCCTATAGCTATTGGTCCAATAATCATGAGCCGGTTCATTGCCCTTTGCTGGTTTTCAAACTGTCCGCCCCATGTTAAATAATAACCGGCAGGTAGCTGTACGTTTTTACTTATTTTCTGTTTGCACTCCGCAACAAAGCCGCCAATATCCCGGCCGCTTATATTCATTTCTATGCCGATTCTTCTGATGCCATCCTGCCTGCTGATTTGAATTGGCCCTTCCACTGTTGAAATATCGGCCAATTGCGCAAGAGGGATATTGAAGCTGTTTTTAACAGGCACAAGAATATTGCCGATAGTTTCAACCGAGTTTCTTTTTTCTTCCGGCAATCGAACAACAATATCAAATCTGCGGTTTTCTTCATAGAAATCGGAAGCGGTTTTACCGGCTATGGCTGTTTCAACTACGTCCTGTACATCGCTAATATTAATGCCGTATCTGGCAATTTTATTCCTGTCTATGATTATAGTTAAATACGGTTGCCCTGAAACTTTTTCAGTCATCAGATCGGTTGCGCCATCAACAGTGGAAAGTGTTTTTGTAATTTCATCCGCTTTATTTTTCAGCACATTAATATCATCGCCAAAAAGCTTCAATATTAATTGCGCTTTTGTACCGGCAACAAGTTCATCAATCCGGCACTGAATTGGCTGGCTGAAACCAAACGCAATTCCTGGTATTTCTTCCAAAGACTCCCGCATCTTGTTTGTTAACTCTTCACGAGAAACATGGTTTGGCCATTGGTCTTTAGGTTTCAAGATGCCGACATAACCGGTTTTATCGGGCCCGCGTGTATCAAGTGCAACACCAGTCTGACCAGTCCTGCTCACAACCGTTTCAAGTTCCGGAAATTCCTTAAGTTTTTGCGCTACAAGCTGGTTTACTTCCATTGCTTTGCTAAGCGAAACACCGGGTAACAAAGCAATATCGGCATCAAAAGCGCCTTCATCCATTATCGGGATAAACTCTGTTCCTATCCGTGTAAAAAGGAATAACGCTATTAATAAAAACAAACCGGATATGCCAATGACATAAGCTTTTTTATTGATTACATAGTTAAGCAGCGGTACGTATATTTTATTTGCCGCTTTCATTATTATGCTCTCTTTTTCGGGCTGCGGTTTTAGGAATAAAGAGCATAAAACCGGAATAATGAAAATAGAAATGAACAGGGAAGAGAGCAGGGCAATTATTACAGTCAATGCAAGAGGTCCGAACATCTTTCCTTCGTATCCTTCAAGAGAAAGTATTGGGATAAACGTTATTGCAATAATAAGCTCGCCGAAAATACTCGGCTTTCTTACTTCCAGTACGGCTTTAAGCACCGTCATTAATTTGGATTGACCGGAATTATTTTCGCTTAAATGCCGCTGAACATTTTCCACTTGTATAATAGTTGCGTCTATTATCATTCCTATTGAAATTGCAAGTCCGCCAAGAGACATAAGGTTGGCGCCTATTCCCACAAAGTTCATCAGAAAAAATGTTGCCAGTAACGAAAGAGGCAGAGCAATTAAAACCACAAAACTGCCTCTGAAGCTTCGCAAAAGCAAATAAAGGACAATCATTACAAGTACAGCGCCTTCCAACAAAGCCCTGTTTACAGTGTTAACGCTCGAATTTACAATATCGCTTCTATCGTAATAAGGCGTTATTTTAATACCGTCCGGCAGAATATTATTCCCGTTTATCTCTTTGACTTTTTCCTGTACCGATTTTACAACTTCGCGGCTGTTTTCTCCCCTCAGCATCATTACAATACCGCCAACCGATTCATCTTTGCCGTCTTTCATAGATGCGCCCATACGTACTGCTTCTCCGGTATTTACTTCGGCAACGTCCTTTATTAAAACCGGAGTGCCGTTATACGCTTTCAAAACAATATTATTTATATCATCAAGGCTTTTTATTAACCCCACGCCTCTTACAATATACTGGTCGGAGTTTTTTTCAAGTATGTTGCCGCCGGCATTCCTGTTATTCTTTTCAATGGCTGAAAATACATCATTAAGCGCAACATCATATTTAAGAAGCTTATCGGGAAAGACTATTACCTGGTATTGTTTAAAATATCCGCCAAACGAATTGATTTCATTTACTCCCGGAACATTTTTTAAGAGGGGAGTAATAATCCACTCCTGCAAGGTACGCAGGTCCGTAAGGTATTTTACTTTTGCCGCCGAGTCTGCCGGCATCTTACCTTGCAGAGTATATTGGTATATTTCCCCCATTGCGGTGGCAATTGGGCCCATTTCGGCGTCTACTCCTTTGGGTAGTTTTTCTTTGACTTCTCCAAGCCGCTCAAATACCAATTGCCGTGCAAAATATATATCCATATTATCCTTAAAGACAATAGTCACAATCGAAAGCCCGAATTTGGTAACAGATCTCATCTGTTCAACATTCGGCAAACCGCGCATGGACATTTCAATGGGGTAAGTAACGTTTCTCTCTATTTCAAGCGCGGAAAGGCCATCCGCATGGCTTACAACTTCCACCTGGATATTTGTAACGTCAGGGAACGCGTCTATTGGCAGTTTGAAATAGGAATATAAACCCAAGGCAAAAACGAGCAATGCAAGAAAAATAATAACTCCTTTTTGCTTTAATGTTAACGAAATTATTTTTTCAAGCATTTGTTAATCTCCTTCCAGTTCATCTTTCTTGAGTTCGCTTTTAAGGTAAAATACTCCGTTCGAGACAAGTTTTTCACCTTCTTTTAAGCCTTCTCTTATTTCAATTTTGCCATCAAACGAAAAACCGGGGGTGATAATTCTTTTCCTGAAGGTTGTATCATTAACCTGTATAAACACATAAGATTGTCCGGCTTCCTGTATAACTGATTCCTGAGGAACCGCAATTGCTTTTGTATCCTTGTCTAAAGGAATATTAAGCTCTCCAAACATTTGGGGTTTTAGTTTATTTCCCGGGTTACTAAAGCTTCCCCTTATAGTAATGGTTCTTGTCTGCGGGTCAATCGTTTCTCCAATATATATAACCCGGCCATTGAATTTAATGCCCGGATACACGGTTGATGTAAAATTTATATCTGTTCGTTTATTAACTTTATTGATGTCTTTTTCATAAATCTGGCCATCAATCCATACATTTTGTATGTTGATTATTTTAAACGCGTTGGCGGAAGCATCCAGATATTGACCTGTAACAACATTTCTTTCTGTTATAACGCCGCTTATGGGGGCTTTGACGCTTAATACTCCGGATGATTTATCTTCCGAGTGTTTTACCGAAAGCACTTCCTGCGGCTTTAGTCCAACCGCAATGATTTTTTTCTCTTCAGCGGAATATTCAGCCTGTGCTTTTTCGTATTCGGTTCTGCTTTCTGTAAGAGATTTTTGCGAACCTATGTTTTCGCCAAATAGTTTTTTTAGCCGTTCGTAATTGGTTTTTGCATATTCAAGGTTTGAGTTTGCTTTCAGGAAGTTAGCTTTTATAGTTCCTATATCAAGTCCTTCTATTGTCATTAATGTCTGTCCTTCTTTTACGAAGTCGCCAACCCGGGCGAATATTTTTTTTACTCTGCCTTGTATAAGGGAACCAACCTGCGCTTCGTTATCCTGGTTTGTAATTACTTTAGCGGGAATGTTGAAAGACCCTGATATCTCCTGTAATGCTGCCGTTTCAACTTGAAGCTTTATTTGTTTTTGCGTGGCCAAAGTAATTTTTACAACATCGCTGTTTTTACTGGTTTTATTTTCTTCTTTAACTTCTTCTTTTTTATTACAGCCGGCTAACAATGCCACTGCTGTAAAAAGTATAATTAATAAATTAATATTCGGTTTCATTAAAACTCCGGTTATTTATTTGTCAAAATATTGGAATCTGTTATTTCTTCCAGCCGGAAAACAGATTGATAGTAATTGAACAGGGAAGTAATGTAGTTGTTACGCGAGTCTATTAGTGTTTGCTTTGCAACAAGGTAATCAAGATATGTGGATTCGCCCGCATCGTAGCTCTTTACGGCTGTTTGATATATTGCTTCGGCTCTGGGAAGCAAATTGGCAAAATACAGTTTTACTGATTTAAGATTATTATCATAATCCGTATAAGCATTATTAAGGCTCAAAGATATTTGGTTTCTAGCCGTTTGCAGATCTGATTCGGTAATGGAAAAATTTGCATCCGCTTCGCTTATTTTTCCTTTCTGTTCAAACATGAACCAAAGCGGAACGGATATGCCAAACGAAGCCCCATAATAGTCATTACTGCCATCACGTGACTGTTTTGAATACGCAAGATTAAAATTAGGCATAAGCGAAGACCATGCAAGTTTTTTATCGAACGCGGATAGCTCCAGAGCTAAACGTCCCGATAATATCTGCGGATTATGATCTTCGGCTAATTTAATAAGCTGTTCAATTGTGATGTTGTAATCGTTGAAAATTAATGAATCTGTTAGTTCATATTCCGTATTTCTGTTGTATTTGATAAGACCAAGCGTATAACAAAGTTCCGAGTATGAATTTGATAAATCGTTATTGGCTGTTGCAAGTTTGTTGCCGGCTTCCATAAATTGGATTTCCGCAGTGAGTTTTTCAAGATTTGTTCCTTCGCCGGCTTTTTGCCTTATCTCCATTTTCTTGAGGAATATTTCGGCTATTTCAACATTTTCCCTGAAGAAATTTAATTGGGCTTTTTTGGAGAGAACCTTATAATAGGCTGTCTTTACAGAAGTCTCTACATATCGTTTTACAGCTTGCAGTTTTTGCAGCGCAATTTCTTCTTCTTTATTCGATCTTGCAGATCTAAAAAAATAGACTGATGGAAATTCAAATGACTGCCGCAGTTCAATTACTCTTTCGTTAAACCCGCTTATGCCGCTGTGCAGTGGTATATAATTGTAGTTAACATTTATTTCCGGCTGAGGCAGAGAAAAGTCCTTATAGTATTTTCCTTTTATGGCTTCTATGTTTTTTGCTGCTGCTTTAATTTCGGGATTGTTCCTTAATCCGATTTCTACGGCTTCATGCAGACTGATTTTATTATCTGCCGCTTGACCATATCCAAAAAACGGACAAAGTATTACAATGAGTAATGCAAAAATATTTTTCATACTTTCTCCAGTACAAATTATTTAATATTCGGCTATGCCGACCATGGATTATTATTTATAGGGCTGTGACTTAGGGATGTGTCAAATAATAAGGACAGAATGCCTTATGTAAAGAGGTATTTCCGATTTTGGTTTTATGTTTGCCGATAGTTCTTCAATAGCGCTATTATATATGACCGAACTAATGCCTAACGTATTTGCAATAGCAATAAAGCAAGGCGCTTTTATTGAAAACAAATCAGTTAAAGAAATTTTACTGATTTTTGTGTTTGCTGTTTTTACAATCTGGCAATAATCATGTGCATCGTGGTTTGCACAATTGGAAGCGTGTACGTTTAATTCCGAGTGCAGGAATGAGAAAAGGAAAATTCCTAAAAGCAACGCGGCTATTGGCGTTTTTAAATGCAGCATTTTAAATGGTATGTCTTTATTTATACTAATCGTCATACTCCTTGCTATGTATTGCCGCGGCTTCAACTATTTTATGTATATGATCGTCATCCAGTGAATAAAAAACCATTTTCCCGTTTCTCTTAAATTTTACAAGCTTGGCGTCTTTTAATGTACGCAGCTGATGCGATACTGCCGAAACCGAAACCCCGGTTAATTCAGCAATTTCGCAGACGCAAAGCTCGCGGGTATATAAAGCGAGTAAAATCTTCAATCTTGTAAAATCGCTTAACTCTTTAAAAGTCTCTGCAAGCCTGTTTATTGCTTCATCAGGCAGTAAAATATTTCTTACTGCATTTACTTTTTCTTCATCTATCAGGTCTGTCTGGCAAACCGGGTTTTCACTTGACTTCATACACTTGAGCGATTGTTCAAATGTAATATAGCTCTATTGGTGAATATTGTCAAGCCATGAAGACAGAATTATTTGGAAATATAATAATCGATTGGTTGCTGGCAATGATTTTTTGTGGAAAAAGTAAAACAAATAAAAAACTTTATTGTTTATTATAAAGAATACGCCTAATTTAATTTGTTATCGGTTATAATTCTGTACGTTAAACTTACTTTAAACAGCGTCCTGCTGAAAAAGTATAAAATGCATGGCGGGTACTATGGCAAAAATCAAAAACGAAAAAGTATTTACAGATCCCGAACAATATCCTGAAGATGAAATGATTTTCAATATATTAGGCGGGAATAAAAAACTATGGATTTCATTCTTCAACTATATAAAAGTAAACCATCCGGATTTTATCAGCGAGTGGAAATACTATAATGACGGTAAAAGCTGGCTTATGAAAACCGGGAAGAAAAGTACAACAATCTTTTGGCTTTCTGTAATTGAAAATACATTCAGGGCGACTTTTTATCTTGCCCCAGGTTATGCAAACAGGATAATGGAAAGCTCAATTCAGGAGGAATTGAAGGAACAGTATAAAAGCCAGATTGGAGTAAAAAAAATTCCGGGAATTACAATTAAATTTGCCAAAGCCGCAGATGTGGAATCGGCAAAAGAGCTAATTGAAATAAAGCTTAGTAAAAAATAATTCCCAAATGGAAAAAATGAGGCAGAACAGAATTTGTTTTATTCGTTTACTGTAAATATGTTTAAACATTTAATACAAATTCATTTCCCGGTTCGTAAGAATATAACCTTTTCTTAGTCATAAAAATTACTGTGCCGCTAATGTTGTTCTTCAATATGCTGAGCAATTCCGTTGTAGGAAATATTAATTAAATTTTCTAATAAATATTATCTGGAGGAAGCATGGCCAGTTACGGTGATGAAAAATACTGTGGGGGATATACAAGGAGTTTCTATGATGGCAAGTGGGATTTAATCACTTCTGATGATGGCGATCTTTACTGGAGGGATAAAATTACGCATAGGACTTTCAGGTGTAAAGGAGAACTATCCGATAAACTGACAACAAACCAAATTGGTAAGGAAGTGGAATTCTGCGATGATGAAGACGAGGATAAAATTTGGGAAGAAGAGGAATTTTAACCTCTAAAACTCAATGCCTTTTCGGGCTTCAACACCACTTGTGTAATAGTGTTTAACCTCTTTCATTTCCGTTACAAGGTCAGCTATTTCTATTAATTGTTGCGGGGCGTACCTGCCTGTTACAACCACTTCGGTTGATTCGTTTTTCAGTCTGATAGTTTCAACAAGTTCTTCGGCGGAAAACAAGTTATAAAAAACAGCGATATTGGCTTCATCAAGTACAACAAGGTCGTACTTGCCTGAAAGAAGCGCTTCCTTAACCTTATCCAAACCGTGTCTGGCGGCATCAATATCCTGTTGAGTAGGTTTGTTAATAATAAAACACTCAAGTCCAAACTGCTCAATAGTAATTTCCGGCAAAAAACGGGTTGCGGCTTCAATTTCGGAGTAAGGCATACCTTTTACAAATTGAGCAAAATAAACTTTTAATCCATTGCCTATTGCCCGTAACGAAAGCCCGAATGCGGCGGTTGTTTTTCCTTTACCATTGCCGGTATATACCTGAATGTATCCTTTCATTTCCTGTCGTATTTTTTAATGAATACAAATATAACAATTTGGAATTTATCCGGCCAGGCAATATTAAATTAAAGCCAAATATATTTAATACGTAGAACTACGTATTAAACTGTTGCGCTCTTCCACTTCACAAAAAACTAAATCCTATCTTATTACATAACAAATGTTTACACAATCAATTCAGTTCCAAATAAAAATTGCGTAGTCTTTCTCTACCGGTTAGAAATGTGCGTAATTAGTTTTGGCACACAAACTAATTACAGGAGAGAATGATGAACGGTAACTTAAAAAGCAGAATAGCTTTAACTATTATTATTGTTTGCGTATTTACACTTGATTGTGCATCTGCCGGAATAAAGATAAAAGGGATTGTGATAGATTCAATTTCAAAAAGGCCGCTTTATAAAGCATCCATAGCATTAATGACTTTAGGAAGCAATAAAATTATTACCGGTACAGAGACTGATTCAGCAGGTTGTTTTGTAGCTGACGGAGTGAACCCTGATAATTATATTCTAAGGATTTCGTTTTTAGGTTATAAAAGCGCAGTTTTGCCTGTGGAGTTAAGAGGCGGCAAATTAAATGAAGTAAATATGGGGATAATTAATTTGCAACAGGATGAGTTGAAGATTGGGCCGGTGGAAATTAAGGCGGATAATTCCGGTGTAACTTATAATTCCGGTAAAATTATCATTGATGTTCGAAAATTGAAAATAAGCGACAACGAAACGGTCGCGGATATATTGAAAAAAATTCCCGAGCTTATTGTTGATGATGATGGAGTTGTGCATATTTACGGAAAACCCGAAGCCGGTATTTTAGTAGATGGAAAAGAATCGGCAATTATGACGGGCGATTTCTTAAAGCAATTCAGCGCATACAACATCGATAAAATAGAAATTGAATCTCTCCCTTCGGCTAAGTATGATGCAGATGGAAGGGGGAATGGGGTTATAAATATAATCAGTAAGAAAAAAAGCAAGGACTTGTTGAAGAGCAGGACTGGCTTGTCTTGGGGAAATATGAAAAAAAAATCAGCATCGCAGGATATCAACTATAATCCGGGAAATATAAAATTATTTGGAAATTATTATTATAATAAATCATTTTCTGACGGAAGTTTCGAAAGCATCAGGACAAATCCGGTTTCCAACATATACTTGCTGAAGCAAAACGGTAATTCCGCAGCCAATTATGATGATAATGCTTTTAAATTCGGCGTTGATTATTTACTTTCCAGGGCTTCGCGAATTACAACAAATATGGCTTATAAAAAGAACAACAGAAATTATTCCACTAATGAAGATGACTTTCAATCGGATTATAATCTTGCTTCTCCAATTGAGTATTCATATCATAGCAATAATAAGGGTTATGGAAAGACAACGGAGTACAGACTTGAGTATACTAATGAAGCGAGTAGTATTGATAAATATGAGGTGGGATTCTATTATTCGGCGGTTAATAATAAAAGACATGAAGACAGGAATACGATTTATTATACCAACGCTCAGGCAGAAATGAGTTTTTCGGATTACTGGAATAAGAACAAAACTTGCAGAATTTACTTTAATTACAAACGTAACATCAGCGATTCTGAATCATTTGAGACAGGTTTTAAAACAACATTAAGAAACAGAACGGCTTCATATTTTTCCAGGTATTTTGACAAAAAAACGAATGACTGGCAGGATGATATTTCTGAAAATAATGAATTTGAACTGAAAGACGGAGTATGGGCGGCTTATATTAATTATTCATACAAAATAAGTATTGTGGGCTTTAGCGCCGGTTTAAGGGGAGAGTATGTGCGTTATAAAACAAACCAGATTACAACAAAAGAGAAATATAAAAACGGGTATTTTGATTTGTTTCCTTCGTTAAATATTGATTTGTACTTTTCTGAAGAGAGCCCTGTAAATATTAGCTATTCACGCGATATTACGCGTCCTTTCATGGGAGATTTTAATCCGTTTGTGATAAAAGAAACTTCAACATTCTGGACGTCTGGCAATCCCAGAATTAAGCCTAATTATCAAGATGAAATTGAAATAAACAAAAACATTATGTTAAAAAGTACTCCGGTTACTATTTCTTTGCGTTATTCATACTCAATGGATGGAATTGATAGTCCCGGGCAAATGATAAATGACAGTGTTTATTTATCTATACGGAAAAATGATGAAAACGCGAGGGATTTTGAATTTTCTATAAATTCGTCGGTTAAATTTGGTACGTTTTTAACATTGTATCCGGTAATGAGCTTTATGAAAAAGTATATTACCAACACTAAGCTTGATGGCGAAATACTTCGTTATAATTATCTGTTTCAGCATTACGGATTGCGCGCTTCGCTTACTCTGTTTGGTGATATAAATGTAAACGCCAATTTTTTGGCCTTCCCCAAATACTACACTCCATTATATATAAGTAAGACCAAAATTTCTTCGAGTTTAAGCATAATTAAAAATTTCTTCGGGAACAAAATGAGTCTGACATTCAATCTTTCGCCATTGATAAAGCTTAACAAGACAGGTCATAGTTATGATAAAACAATTACATGGATATATAAAAGCAGCCCTGCCAAAACATTCTATTCAATTTCCGTATCGTATAACTTTAACAAATTCAAAGAACAGAAAATAAAAGGGAACGGAGGAGATAACGGAAGTAATGATTATTAAAAAACTTCTTTGTAAATATTAGGGAAAAAGATATTTTGTAATACAAATATTAACAGCATTGAAGGGAAATGCGCTTATTATCAATAGTACAGCTATTTGAAGATATAAGAAGAATTGTTAAGGAGTTTTTACAGTTTAAAAGTCCGCTTGCTTTTGCTATACTTTCAATTATTATAGTATTTATAACAATTTACTCTGTTTTTAAGTATGCAATATTTCCTCAACGCAAAAAACATAAGGAAGAGAAGTCAAATCTTGAGAAGGAAAACAGGGAGTTAGTTGTTCTGTTTGCGGAACTTGATCCGGATCCCATTATCCGTTTTAATAAAAGCGGTAAAATTGAGTTTGTTAACCCCGCGGCAAAGGAATATGGATTTGAAAAATACCTGGGGAAAAATATAAGCGACATAATACCAACTGAGTTTATAAAAGGGAACAATACAAACGAAAATAAAACTCTGCTTACTCTATCCGGTAAGAAATTTATATTACAATATAAAAGAATAGAAAGCCTTGGCTTAAGCCAGATATTTTTTCATGATGTAACAGAACTTAAAAACTATCAGGCAGCCCTGGAAAAGGCAAAGAACGAGGCGCAGGAGTTTTCGCGCCAGTTACAAAAAACCGTGGAAGACGAAAGGAAAAGAATTTCGCGTGAACTGCACGATAGCGTTGGACAAAAACTTATTTTTCTGAAATTAACATTGCAAAAAAGTTACCGAAAACTAACAGGTAGCGAAAGATCAGATGAATATCTTGAAACGGAAGCTATTCTGGATGATTCAATAAACGATTTAAGAACAATTTCATATTCTTTGAAACCGGGCGTGCTTGAGGAAATGGGATTGTTGCCTGCAATAAAATCGTTAATTGAAAAAGCAAAGACAAAAAGCGGAATTAAAGGGGAGCTGTTTTGTTCGGGTATGCAGCAACCGCTTGGAGAAGAACTTGACACTGCCATATATAGAATAGTGCAGGAGGCTTTAAACAATATAATGAAATATTCAAAAGCGGATGAATTTGGCGTGTACATGAATTTTTATAAAGATTCACTACGTTTGGTTGTTGAGGATAATGGAAAAGGATTTGTTAAAGGCCAAACCGGTAATAAAAACGGAATGGGTCTGAAAAATATGAAAGAGAGAGCCGAAATGTTCAATGGTTCTTTAAGAATAGATTCCGCTATAAATGAGGGAACAATTGTTTCGGCCGATTTTAATCTGAAGGAGAAAAAGTATGCCTGAAGAAAACATTAAACTATTGATAGCTGATGATCACGCATTGGTTCGTCACGGTATTACAAGTCTTTTGTGTAATATTAATGGATTATATATTGTTGGAGAGGCGGAAAACGGAAAAGAACTTGTAACCAAATATTTTAAATTACGTCCCGATATTATTGTGTCCGATATTTACATGCCGGAAATGACAGGTATTGACGCTCTTCAGATGATACGGAAAAGAGATAAAGCGGTAAAAGTGTTATTCCTTTCGATGTATGAAGGAGAGGATTACATATACCAGGTTTGGAAAGCTGGCGGCAAGGGACTTATTAACAAAAACATTGTTGCCGGAGAACTGTTGTTTGCAATAGAAACAATTTACAAGGGTGGAAATTATTTCGGACCAAAATATGACGCCCGCAAACTTGCAGAGCTTGAGGAAAAATATTCGAATATAAGAGAGCAAGACGCCTCTTCTGTTAAATTTAACGAAAAAGAAACAGAGATAATTCGTTTGGTTTGTCAGGGGTTGACAAGTCAGGAAATAGGAGAAAAGATGAATCTGAGTCCTCGCACAATAGAAGGATACCGCAGCGGGATAATGGAAAGGCTGGGCATTGCTTCTCCTTTTAAACTAATTAAATACGCAATGATTAATGGAATAATAGAAAAAGTTTAATATGCGGTATTTTAAAAGGTTGTTGCGTTACATGTCTGTTGCTGCTTGCTTTATCTGGATATTGCCAGTTATAAAGCATTTCAGGAAAAGATATTTTTATTATTTTTTACTTGTCGCGGTTAACTCAATTATAAAGTATCTTGCGGCAGATAACTCAAAAGAAATTGTAAACTACGATTTGGTGATTACATTTTTAATGCTTTTGGCAGTACAACGGGGAGAGAAATTTCCAAAATCGATTTTATATGCTTTGCCTTTTTCCGCTGGGCTGTTTATTCTTCCCGGCTATTTAACACATAGAATGACAGACGCCATAGTTACGTTATTAAATATAATCGTGTTTTCCATCTTAATAAAAAATGCAATCGAAAACATTTCCGAACGAGAGGGAATAGGAATATTCTATCCCGCGTTATTGTTATATCAGGCGGTTACAGTCTGCGTGTATTTTACGGATATATCCAATATTGGTGCAAGTATCTATTATCCGGACATTGTGAATTTTATTACCGTAATTTGCGCTTTAATTGTAAGCCTGTACGATGACTACTCCTTTGAATTTTTTATCCGGATTAACAAAGAAGAAAATAAATAACAAACCTGACCTTATCCGGTTTTTTACGCCAAACATTCCATTGTCCCGCTCCGGGTAATATTATAAAAACGCGCCATTTATTGGTATGTATTTTTACCTTTGATAAAAGACAGTCATGAGGTATATTTGACTATTGGAATAAAATAGTCAAATGGTAAAATAGTCAAATGGCAAAAAAAACAGACGAAAATATACCGGCGGCGCATCTTTGCGAAAATGAAGAAAAGCGAAGAATTATTCTTGACGCCGCGCAAAAGAGGTTTGGTCTTTACGGACTTTCAAAAACCACAATGCAGGAAATTGCAGATGATTTGAATATTTCAAAAGCTTCCCTGTATTATTATTTCCCGGATAAAGAATCGTTATATGCGGCGGTAATAAAGACGGAGCAGGAAGAATATATCAAGAGAATCAATAATAAGGTCTTGAAGTATGAAGATCCCTGCGATATGTTAAGAGGCTATATAGCAATAAGGCAAAATTATTTCAGAACATTACTGAACCTGAGCCGCTCGAGATATGAAGAGATGAAAGGCGTTAAACCTTTTTTGGAAAAAAACATCAAAGGGTTTAAAGAGCAGGAACGCGCTATTATAAATAAAATACTGGCCTCGGGTGTGGAAAAGAAAAAGTTCAATATGGATTCCACGGAAGAAATGGCCTCCTTGTATTTAGCGTTAATAACCGGTTTGTTTCATTTCAGAATAAGGAAAAAGGATATTTTTTATCTGGATAAAGATGAGTTTTCGTCTCTTGTAAAAGAATCGAACCTATTTACTGAAGTGTTTCTACGAGGGTTGCAGTTTAAATTAAAAATCAATTGAAAATAATAAAAGATAAAATTAATGGAACAGAAAAGAGAAATAAAAAAGAAACGTGATGTTAAAATTTATATACCATTAACCATTGTACTGCTGATTGTAATAATTGGCGGACTTTATTGGTATAAGGAGTATACAAAGTATATTTCAACAGATGACGCGCATATTGAATCGGATAAAATATCTGTAAGCTCAAAAATACTGGGGCGTATTCAGCATTTGTATGTTGATGAAAGCGACACTGTAAAAGCAGGCCAGTTATTGGCTGATTTGGATAGCGCCGATCTTGTTTCGCAAAAAATTCAGGCAATTGCGGCCAAAGCTCAAGCGGAAGCCTCAAAAGTTCAGGCTGAAGCCAAGCTCAAGTATGATGAAGAAAACATAAAGGTTTACGAAGTAGGCCTTGCAAAGGCAAAGGAAGATTATGACAGAGCAAAAACGCAGTACGCCGGCGATGTAATTACCAAAGAGCAATACGATCATATAAAGAAAGCTTGCGAATCGGCAAAGGCTCAGCTCGATGCTTCCAGGAGCCAACTGAATGTATCAAAATCGCAAATAGGCAGCACTGCAGCCGCTATTGAAAGCTCGGCGGCGCAAATTGGCGTAATAGAAACTCAATTACGCAATACGCGTTTATACGCTGCTTCTGACGGGATAATAGCTAAAAAATGGCTTATGCCTGGCGATATTGTTCAGGCGGGGCAATCAATTTATACTATTTCCAATAATAACAAGTTATGGGTTACAATCTATCTTGAAGAAACAAAGATGGATAGGGTTCATCTGAACCAGAATGTTATTTATACCATAGACGCCTTTTCTGATGAAGTGTTTTACGGAAAAATTTATTCCATAGGTTCAAATACCGCTTCACAGTTTTCGTTAATACCGCCAAACAACGCTTCGGGAAACTTTACAAAAGTTACGCAGAGGGTTCCGCTAAAAGTTTCTATTGACGGACTGACAAGCGGGAAAAAACTTTCAAACTATAAAATTCTTGCCGGAATGTCTGCCGTAGTAAAGATAGTTAAGGATTAATTATGAGCAGAGTTTCCTTATTACACAGAACCCGGCGGGCAATGAGGCGAAGAGATTCTCTTTTTCATCCTCAGCACGAAAGTTATAAATGGTTTGTGTTGTTTAACGTCATGATAGGCACTTTTATGGCGGTTCTCGATTCTACCATTGTAAATGTTGGCCTTCCAAAAATAATGGCCGCTTTTGGCGTTGGGGTTGATAAGATAGAGTGGGTGCTTACAGCTTATATGCTGGCGCTTGCAGTTATGCTGCCAACCTCCGGATGGCTTGCGGATAAATTCGGTTATAAAAAAATGTATGCAATAGGGCTTGCCTTATTTACTTTCGGTTCGTTTTTATGCGGCATATCGGGAGATGAAGATATGCTTATTATATCAAGAGTAATTCAAGGGTTCGGAGCAGGTACAATTATGCCTATTGGTATGGCTATTGTCGTACGTGAGTTTCCGCCTAACAAGCGTGGGCTTGCGCTTGGGTTTTGGTCTGTAGCTGCGGCGGCTTCCGTTTCGTTTGGGCCTTTAATTGGCGGCTATCTGGTTGATAACTTTAGCTGGCAGCTTATTTTTGACGTTAATCTTCCGGTTGGCATACTGGGTATAATTGTTACAATTATAATCCAAAAAGAATACCTGAACAAAAACATCCGCAAATTCGATTATATTGGCTTTCTGTCTGTCAGTATATTTCTTCCGTTTTTGCTATACGCGTTGACAGAAGGCAATGCGGCAACAAACTCGGCCGGATGGCATGCGCCTTATATAATAATATGTTTCGCCATTTCCGCAGTCGCCCTGGCTGTCTTTATAACCGCGGAGTTTATTGTTGAACAGCCTCTGATTGATTTGCGTTTATTTGCCAATTATAATTTTTCTCTCAGTAATTTTATCATGTTCATTTTTGGCATGGGCATGTTTGGCAGTACTTTCCTTCTGCCGTTGTATTTGCAAAACTCGCTTGGTTATACGGCCATTCAATCGGGGGCGGTATTTTTACCCGTTGGAATTTTACAGGGGCTTCTTTCTCCAATGGTTGGAATTTTTGGCGATAGAGCAAATCCTAAAATTGCCATAATTGCTGGGATACTAATTCTTTCAACAAGCTTTTATCTTAATAGCCTGCTCTCTTTTTATACCGAACACCAGACAATCATGTTTGCCTTGTATTTGCGCGGTATTGGTATGGGAATTCTGTTTACTCCATTAAGCACAATAGCCCTGCTTGAAATTAAGCCGGAAAAAATGGCGCAGGCTTCGGGGCTGTTTAACGTAATACGCCAGGTAGGCGGAAGTTTTGGAGTGGCGCTGTTAGCTACGCTTTTTACAATAAGAGTAAACTATCATTCAGAGATGTATGGCTCGGCTGTAGAAGCCCGCTCGCAGATATTTACTAATATATCCAATAATATGGTTTATAACGCCGAAAAAACAGCCGGCAGTTCTCCTTCAAATGCTTATAAACAAAGCCAGGCTTTAATACTTTCGCATATCAACAGAGAGGCGTATATAAAAGGAATTGATGATGATTTTTTAATAGCGGCATTTATTACATTAATTGGAGTCGGCCCTGTTTTGCTGCTCCATACAAAGAAAAAAGAAAAAATCCAGAGAATTGAAAATTATGAATAATATAAACAGAATAACATATTTAATCCTTATTGCTGTATTTTTTAGCACAACTCAAATAGTTGTATACGGGCAAAGTAAAGCGTATTCGGATTCGCTTACTCTTGCTGATGTGATAAAAAAGATTATCATATCTCATCCGGCGGTTAAGCAAGCCGAAGAAGCTCTTAACTCCGCTAATTCAAAAATTGAGTTGTCAAAATCAAGCTACTATCCGGAAGTAAATATAGAGGCAAATTATACAAGAATAGATCCTGTGCCGGCTTTCAGCTTTCCGGGTTTTGGGCACATGGAGTTGGCTCCTAACAACAATTACAACGCAAACTTGAGTGTAACGGAAAAGCTTTGGGATTTTGGCAAAACAGTTTCGGAAGTTGAATACGAAACCGAAAACAAACAGCTTTCGTTAATTTCAATTGAACAGATTAAACAACAGTTATCTCTTGCGGCGACGAATAATTTTTTCTCTCTTGTTTATTTGCAGGAGGCAATAGCAATAAAAGATGAACAACTGAAAACATTAAAGGAACACTTGAGTTTTATTGAAAAGAAAGGCGAAACAGGTTCGGCAACACAGTACGAAATATTAAGTACAAAGGTTAAAATATCCAATACCGAAAGCCAAAAGCTTGACCTTGAAGCAATGCAAAAAACTCAATTGGCGGTATTAAATTCTCTTATAAGCGAACCTGAATCGGAACTGCATTATTTAAAGAATACTCCTGATATGGACGTAGTTATTGCTTCTGCCGATTCTCTTATAAATTACGCTTATGAAAACAGAGACGAAATTAAAATTTCTGTTGAGAAAACAAGAATTGCCAAACTTCATTACGACGCGGTTGCAAACCAAAACAACCCGGTAATTAATCTGTTCGCTTCCGGGGGGGCAAAAAACGGTTATGAACCGGATATTTACAAGATACGCGCTAATTATGCCGCTGGTTTTGAAATTCGCGTTCCCGTTTTTGATGCTTTTAGAAATAAAAACAATCGCGATGTTGCCAGCTCTTCTGTTAAAAGTTCGGCTTTTCAGACAGAAAAGGAAAAAAAGACCGTGTTGACTGATGTGGTTGAATGCAATGCCAATATACTTGCTTCCAAAAAGAAAATAGAACAGTTTACTGTACAACTGACTCAGGCTCAAAAAGCGCTTTCTCTTGCGGAAGTAAGCTATAAAGCAGGAGCTATTACAAATCTTGATCTGCTTGACGCTACAACCGCTTTATCTGAAAGCAAACTTTACCTGTTGAAAGCGAATATCGATTATTTAATCAATATGCAGAAATTGAAGGCTGCAATAGGGAAGAGGCTGTATTGATATTAAAAAAGGCTGTCGGTATATTTCCGGCAGCCTTTGTTCTAATTTATAGGTGAAAAACCTGCAGAGCAGATACTAAGTTAGAATATCAACCAGACTTCCAACTGTATTTTTAAAAACAAGATTGCCGTTTTCGTCATACCCAAAGCTTTCAATTGAATCTGAATTACTTTTCAACGCAGACATCAGGTTTATCTGGTTTGATTCTGACGAAGCCGTGTTGCTTAATATCTTACTTGTTGCCGCCGAACTGGAGGAATCCAGTTCCAAAAGGCTGGATATTTCGGTATTGCTCAAGTCGGATACGTTATTTGCAGAAAGGTTGAACAGATTTTTAAGCTCATTGTTGTTGATATCCGAAATTGAGCTTGCCGTACCTGAAGCAATAGTGCTGTTAATTCCGAGAAGGTTTGTAATTTCACTGCTGTTAATAGTGGAGATTCCGTAACCATAAGAGCTGCTTACACTATTTACGCCGCTGACTTCACTAGCCATAATAAACTCCGTTTTAAAACCGACTAAATTGTACGTAAAAAGTTTTCAAAAGTCAAAAGCAAAATTCAGTATGGCACTAAATAATCATAAAATGACCATTGAAGATTCAGCAAACCCGAAAAAATGCGAAACTGATTTAATAAAATCTGGATATCAATTATGGATGCAATATTCTGTAAATTGATTTTTAGGCTTAGTTGTTATATTTTTGTTTTTTAATTAAAATATAAAACTGTTTTATTTGTTTTGAAATCAGTTCAATAAATGCCAGGAACTATCATGAAGAAAATAACGATTGAAGATGTCGCGAAAGAGGCGGGCGTTTCAAAAGGTACAGTTTCCGCGGTTATAAATGCAAAAAATACCGTAAAACCCGAGACTCGCGAAAAAATATTAAAGATGATGAAGGAACTTAATTTCAGACCAAAAGGAGTTGCGAGGAATTTAAAAAGCGGTAGCCAGGATAAAAGTATCGGAATAATCATCAAAGATTTGAACTACCCGTTTTACACTTCAATTGCAACCGGCGCGAGGGAATATGCCAAAAGCAAAGGTTATTCGGTACTTGTAACCACATCGGAGAATAACCACGAAAGTGAAAAAAGGTTATCGCGACTTTTTGCCACAAAAGACATAAAAGGCACTATAATTGCTCCAATTGTAGAAGGCACTTCCGAGATAGAACATTTGTTCAAACTTAAAATGATAAACTATCCTTTTGTTTTACTTGAAGATGTTAAAGGTATTCAGGCAAACGTTGTAACAATAAACAATATTAAAGCCATTAAAAAAGCAGTTAAATATTTAATAGAAAGCGGTCACACAAAAATTGTACATTTCGCGGGTCCTCCTCAGTCTTCTCACACACAGGAACGTATAGAAGGTTTTCGCCATGCTTTCAGCGAAAGCACTCTTGTATTTGATAAGGAAATGATAGTCTCGATTGGTTCCAACCATGAAGAAAGTTTTGAAAAGACAAAAGAGTATTTCAAAAAAAGAAGCAAAAAAGAATATCCCACCGCAATAGTTTGCTTTAACGATCAACAGGCCCTTGGCGTAATGATGGCGTTACGCGAAATGAATATAAGAGTTCCTGATGATATTTCAATAGTGGGTAACGATGATATTTATTACGCAAAAATATATCCCGTACCATTGACAACTATTAGAGCTCCTCAGGCGGAAATAGGAAAAAAGGCTGCCGAAATACTGATACGCAATATTGAATCTACAAAACAACTTCCCACAGAGCATGTGATCCTTGAAACGGAATTTATTGTAAGAGAGTCGTCTAAAGTTCTGAACAAATAAATATTCCGGAAGAATAATAAAATTTTCAAATACCTTTTCTTTTATTATTAGAGATGGCAGAATACGTAATAATTCTGCTTCTTTTTTGTACTAAACCCTCGCTGACAAGGCTTATAACGGCAATTATCCGAATTTAACTCATCGTCTCAAAATTCAGAAAATATTAACTATACGAAACATAAATTCTTTAAAAATTAAAAAAACTGATTCCTTTTTTATTGACATTTAAGAAAAAAAATGCAATATTGAACCGGTTCAATAATAATTGAACTGATAAAAGAAAAAATGTTTTTCGCAAGTCCGGTTTAATTCCGGAGGGCTTTATTACAAAAAAACATAAACAGAAAAGAGCTGATCTCAAAAACGGAAGAGAATTCCGTGTTGCTTAAAGAAAATACTACGTGAAAATTTATGGAAAGAACGACTACTATTTATAAAAATGACAGTTTGTTATAAAATATTGCCGTTGATGTTGGTAAAAAACAAGATAGCGATAATTGTTTGGCTGTAAAAAAATGTAATACAAAGAAATCCTTAAATAAAATATTCTGAAAATGTTTATAGAACCGGACATATAAAATGAATAAATTACTCTTGCAAAAAGAAGTTAAAAATCTGAGAAATAACTCAGGTTATAAAAATCCCAAACTTGAAGTTAAGGCTCGCGTTAATGATTTGTTGAAAAAAATGAATTTGGAGGAAAAAGTTGCGCAGATGCTTTGTGTTTGGGGATTAAAAAAGACCCTGTTGCAAGATGAAGACGGCAGCATAAATACGAAAAAGCTGCCGGAAAGTTTTCCTAACGGAATAGGACAGATAGGACGGTTAAGCGATACTGGGGGAGGCCTCGGTCCCAAACAAATGGCTGATCTTGCAAATGAAATACAAAAATATTTTATTGAAGAAACACGTTTGGGTATACCTGTAATATTTCACGAAGAATGTCTTCATGGGTTGGCCGGCAAAGAAGCAACGAGCTATCCGCAGCCAATTGGGCTTGCCGCAACCTTTAATCCGGAATTAAATGAAACTATATATTCGGCAATTGCGCAGGATGCCAGAATGAGAGGAGCTCATCAGGCATTAACTCCGGTTCTTGACGTAACCCGCGACCCGCGCTGGGGCCGTGTTGAAGAAACGTATGGCGAAGACCCTTTCCTTATTACACAAATGGCTATAGGAGCCATAAAAGGTTTCCAGGGAGACGGACAGTTTAAGGATAAAAAAAGAGTATTGGCTACATTAAAACACTTTGCGGCTCATGGTCAGCCGGAGTCAGGTTCAAACTGCGGCCCCGCAAATTTTTCTGAAAGGGTATTAAGGGATACTTATTTTTATCCTTTTATGCAGGCTGTTCAAAAAGCGGACCCGGCAAGTGTAATGGCCTCGTATAACGAAATTGACGGCGTACCTTCTCACGCGAACAAATGGCTTTTAAGAGACGTGCTACGCAAGGAGTGGGGTTTTAAGGGCTTTGTTGTTTCAGATTATTACGCGATTACAGAATTAAACGCAAAAGAAGATTCCGTAAGTCAGAGTGTTGCAAAAGATAAAACGGACGCGGCTATTCTTGCAGTTAAGGCTGGAGTAAATATTGAATTGCCTGATATTGACTGCTATCCTAATATTATTGAAGCTGTTAAAAACGGTCAGCTTAAGGAAAAAGAGATTGATGAGCTGGTTGCTCCTATGCTTGAATATAAGTTCAGGCTTGGGCTTTTTGACGATCCGTATGTGGATCCGGAAGCAATACAAAATGAAATTAAACTTGAGAACGATAGAAAAATTGCTTTGCAGGCCGCGCACGAAACTATTACGTTGCTAAAGAACGAAAAAAGGACTTTGCCGTTAAAAGTAAAAAAGGATTCAACAATTGCCGTAATAGGGCCTAATGCTGATCGCAAACTGCTTGGCGGTTATAGCGGCGTACCAAAATACTATTCAACTGTTTTACAAGGGATAAAGAATAAAGTCGGGAAAAAAGCAAATGTTGTTTACAGCGAGGGCTGCAAAATTACTGTCGGCGGAACCTGGAATGATGATGAAGTGGTTTTCCCGGATCCGAAAGATGACGAAAGAGCAATCCGTAAAGCCGTTGCAGTAGCAAAAAAAGCTGATGTTGTTGTTCTGGTACTTGGCGAAAACGAACAGACTTCGCGCGAAGCGTGGAGCAAGACTCACTTGGGCGATAGAGCAAGCCTCGATTTGTTTGGCAAACAAAATGAGCTGGCCGAAGCTATTATTAAAACAGGGAAACCAGTTGTTGTAGTTTTGTTTAATGGACGACCAAATTCAATTACATATTTAAGCGAAAATGCTCAGGCTATTTTGGAATGCTGGTATCTGGGGCAGGAAACCGGAACCGCTGTAGCCGATGTACTTTTGGGAGATTACAACCCCAACGGTAAACTGCCTATTTCTATTCCGCGGTCGGTTGGGCATATACCCTGCCATTATAATTATAAACCTTCCGCAAGGCGCGGTTATCTTCATGATGATATTTCAGCTCTTTATACTTTTGGATACGGACTTAGCTATACAAAATTCAGTTTTAGTAATTTAAGACTTAAAAAAAATAAAATTACAAAAGATGAATCTACTTTAGTCCTGGTAGATGTTAAAAATACCGGTAAAAGAACAGGTACGGAAGTTGTTCAAATGTATGTACACGATTGTGTAAGTTCAGTTACACGTCCTGTGAAGGAATTGAGGGGTTTCGAAAAAATAACATTAAAACCAGGAGAAACCAAAACCGTTTCTCTGCCAATTTTGCCTGAACATCTCGCGTTTACAAATATAGATAAACAATATGTAGTTGAGCCGGGAGATTTTGAAATTATGGTAGGTAGTTCATCCAGAGATGAAGATTTGGAAAAAGTTATTCTTAAAGTGATTTGATGCCGGAATGCTACTAATACGATAACAAAACGACTGGCAAAGTTAATAAACTGATCTGATTTGAATATCCGGTGACCAATGATTAAATTAATGACTTATCTTAAGGGAAGAATAAAACAGATTCTATATTTTCTGAAAACATAATAAAAACGGATATGGCTTTTCAATCAATTTAAGATGATGTAAAGTTCAATGACGAATATTTTCATTTAACCAATAATTATTAAAACAATATTTAGGTGAATTGTGTTGAACACTGCTGAAAAATTGTCGTTTAAGGAAAAAATAGGCTATGGTCTTGGAGATTGCGCTTCTAATCTGTTTTTCCAAACATTCATTCTGTTTTTATTGTTCTTTTATACCGATGTGTTCGGTTTACCTGCGGCCGCAGTGGGAACCATGTTTCTGGTTACAAGAATATGGGACGCTTTTTTTGATCCTGTAATAGGAATGTTGGCAGACAGAACTCAAACAAGATGGGGAAAATTTCGTCCGTTCCTTTTATGGTTTGCCCTTCCGTTTGGCATAATAGGCGTTTTAACTTTCACTACTCCCGGTTTCGATAACTCCGGCAAGCTTATTTACGCCTACATTACCTATTCTTTAATGATGATGGTTTATTCAGCCATCAACGTTCCTTATTCGGCTTTAATGGGTGTTATTACTTCAAATTCAGAACAAAGAACAATTCTTTCTTCATACAGATTTGTTGCCGCGTTTTCAGGCGGGTTTATTGTTCAGGCTTCAACTATGTATCTGGTCAGTTATTTTGGCAAAGGTAATGCGCAAGTCGGCTGGCAAATGGCAATGGGGTGTATTGCGGGACTCGGATTTATTTTATTTATGATAACCTTTCTTACCACAAAAGAAAGAGTGGCCCCGCCGAAAGCACAAAAAGCGAATTTGAAATTGGATTTTAAGGAATTGTTTACAAACAAGCCGTGGCTGTTAATTGCAGGCGCAACTATTTTTCAGCTCATATACATTGTAATGAGAAATTCATCAGTAATGTATTATTTCAAGTATTATGTTGGCGGGCAGCAGATAAACTTCTTTGGTCATGTATTAAATTTTTCGTGCGATAATTTTACCGCCACATTTTTAATGTCGGGTACAATAGCAACAGTAGTCGGTTCAATACTAACCGAATGGTTTACAAAAATTTTCGATAAAAAAGGCACATACCTTGGATTTCTTATTTTAAGCGCGTTACTATGCGCTTCATTCTATCTGTTAAAACCTGAAAACGCAATATGGATACTTGTAATAAACATACTTGTTTCTTTTGTGTTTGGGCCGGTTTCCGTATTACAGTGGGCAATGTATACAGATACTGCCGACTATGCGGAATGGAAAAATAAAAGACGCGCGACCGGATTATTAATGGCCGCTTCTCTGTTCGCGCTGAAACTTGGCCTTTCTCTTGGAGGAGCTATTGTCGGATGGATTCTTGCTTACCATGGCTTTATAGCCAATGCGCCGCAAACAAAATATTCGATAGATGGCATTGTATTGTTGATGAGTATTTATCCTGCGATATTTGGGGTTATCGGCGGTTTGATAATGATATTCTATCCTCTTACAAACAAGATGATGGTTAAAATTGAAAAAGATTTAACCGAAAGACGAAAAGAAGAAACAGCTCCGGAAGTTGTTAAATAGCTTTGAGACCAGTATATTAAGGGAAACAAAGGGTAAGTCCGAACCCTTTGTTTCCCGGTTATTAATCCGTTTTTTATCTTACATTTTAATTGTTGTTTTATGTTAAAGGTATGATAATGATAAAAAGAAATTCAGTCCTTATTCAATTATTCTGCATACTATGTTTTGTATGCAGTCTGCAAATATCCGCAAAAAACACTCTCAAGTTGAAAGAAGCCGGAAACTTAAACTTATTGATGGGCAATGATAATAAGAATGGCGCCTATTATACCGGTAAATATAATAATTTATATGCGGAGCTTCTTGGTAAAGATACAAGTGAGATAAAAAATAAAGTTAAAAACATATTTGACCAATTGTTCTACGGTAACGATTCAACACAACGGATTTATTATTATCCCGCAGGTTCCGATATGGCTTATATATTGGATGTTAACAACAATGATGTGCGTACAGAGGGAATGTCATACGGAATGATGATAGCCGTTCAGCTTGATAAAAAAGAAGAATTTGACAAATTGTGGAAATGGGCCGCAACGTATATGCAGCACAAAGAAGGCGCGGGAAAAGATTATTTCTCATGGCATTGCAACGCTTCAGGCCAGACGCTTGATTCAAATTCGGCTTCGGATGGTGAAGAATGGTTTGTCATGTCATTGTTATTTGCAGCCGCGCGCTGGGGTGATGGCAGCGGAATATTCAATTATAAAGCGGAAGCTCAAAAAATACTTGATGCGATGCTCAGCAAAAATGAATTTTCCAATGATAAAAACACTGTAACAAATATGTTCAGTAAAAAACATAAGCAGGTTGTTTTTGTTCCGGTTGGAGATTCTGACGATATTACAGATCCCTCATATCATTTGCCGCACTTTTATGAGTTGTGGAGTCTATGGGCCGCACAGAATAATACGTTTTGGAAAGACGCGGCTGATACGAGTCGCGCGTTTATTAAGAAAGCCGCTAATCCCGTTACGGGTTTATGCCCTGGATATTCCAATTTTGACGGCTCGCCCGCTGATCCGTGGATGGGGGGCAAATACAATTATGAATATGATGCCTGGCGCGTAGCAATGAACATTGCAATTGATTATGAGTGGTTTGCGCGAGATGAATGGGAGATTGATGAGTGTAATAAAATCCTTGAATTTTTCCATAAACAAGGATTAACTGATTATGGGAACATCTACTCTCTTGATGGTAAGCTTGTAAATAAAGATCACAGCGCGGGTATAGTGGCTATGAACGCGGCAGCGGCTTTGGCGGCAACTACGGATATTCGTAAAGAATTTGTTGAGGCCTTGTGGAATACTCCAATTCCTTCCGGGCGATACAGGTATTATGACGGTATGCTTTACATGCTTGCAACTTTGCAGTTGAGCGGCAATTTTAGAATTTATAACCTAAGCCATTAATGTTTGCTGAAAATATCAAAACAGTTTATTATTTACCGGATTAGCTAATGAAAATTATAAATCCAATACAGATAAAAAAACACAACTATAAGATTTTTATATCTTGCAGACATATTTATATCATTGCTTTTTTTACTGTATCTTTATTTCTATGTGCTGGTTCGCTTTGGGCAAATGATAAAAATAAACCCACAGATAAAGTCTCTTCCTACATGTCATTTGAGAAATCCACAAATTGTTTTACGCTTTCTGAAAAAGGAAAGTCAGCGGAAATATATATAAGTCCGAGTGAGTACGAAGGGGTAAAACGGGCCGCGGTTGACTTGAAAAATGATTTACAGAATGTAACGGGTTCGGATATAATTATTAATATTACTGATAATGTTACAACACACGATGAAATAATAATTGCCGGAACATTGGGGAAAAGTGTATTAATTGACAGACTTGTTTCTGAAAAAAAAATAGATACAACCTCGCTAACTAATAAATGGGATGCTTACACTATTCAGATATTGGAGAAGCCTTTCCCCGGTGTACAAAAAGCATTGGTAATAGCAGGCAGTAATAAAAGGGGGACAATTTATGGCATATATAACGTGTCCGAAAAAGCGGGAGTATCTCCATGGTATTGGTGGGCCGACGTTCCTGTTAAAAAGCACAAGGCCTTATTCGTTAATGCCGGAACAAAATTATATGATGAACCTGCCGTAAAATACAGAGGCATATTCCTGAATGACGAAGCTCCGGCTTTGGCAGGTTGGGTGTATGAAAAATACGGAGGTTTTAACCATAAGTTTTACGAAAAGGTTTTTGAGCTGATCCTCAGGTTAAAAGGTAATTTTTTATGGCCGGCCATGTGGAATAATAATTTCAACGATGAGGATTCGTTGAACGAAAAGCTCGCGGATGAATACGGCGTTGTAATGGGTACTTCGCACCACGAGCCGATGACGCGGGCGTGGAAGGAATGGCCCAAATACGGACATGGCGCATGGAATTATCAAACAAACGATTCCGTCCTAAGAGGCTATTGGAAGAACGGAATAAAAAGGATGAAAGACTACGAAACCGTAGTTACGCTTGGTATGAGAGGCGATGGCGATGAGGTAATGAGCGATACGGCAAATATTGGATTGCTTGAAAGGATAATTGCAGACCAGAGAAAAATACTTGCGGACGTTACCGGAAGGCAGGTAGAAAGCATCCCGCAGGTATGGGCGCTTTATAAGGAAGTGCAGGATTATTATGATAGAGGCATGCAGGTTCCCGATGACATAACTCTTTTGCTTTGCGATGATAACTGGGGCAACATCAGAAGGCTTCCGTTACTTGACTCCAAACCTCGAAGAGGAGGGTATGGAATTTATTACCATTTCGATTATGTAGGCGGGCCGCGCAACTACAAGTGGCTTAATACAACACAAATTGAAAGAACATGGGAACAAATGCACCTTGCTTATGAATATAATACCAAACAAATATGGATTGTTAACGTTGGCGATTTAAAACCGATGGAATTTCCCATAAGCTTTTTTCTTGACTATGCCTGGAACCCGAATGAATGGAACGCAGATAATTTGCAGGGATATTATAAAAAATGGTCCGCCCAGCAATTTGGAAATGAATATGCGGATGATGTAGCCGATATTATAAAAAAATATACTAAATATAATTCACGTAAAAAACCGGAACTTTTAGAACCCGGGACTTATAGTCTTGTTAATTACAGGGAAGCGGAGAGAGTCAGCGAAGAATATAATAAACTGAACCAGAGCGCTTTGAAGATATATAATTCTCTTTCAGGCGAATATAAAGACACGTTCTTTCAGCTTGTATTGCACCCGGTTAGCGCATGCGCAAACCTTAATAATTTGTACATAACAGCGGATAGAAACCATTTGTACGCTAAACAGGGAAGGGCATTGACTAATGATTTGGCTGATAGTGTAAGGCGGTTATTTAAAAAAGATGCCGATATTTCTTTGTTTTATAACAAAACAATGGCTAATGGTAAATGGAATCACATGATGGACCAAACACATATTGGTTATACCTATTGGCAACAACCGGATAGCAACAACATGCCTGCGGTTAAAAGTATTACACTGCCTAAACAAGCCGAGTTGGGTGTTGAGCCTGAAGGTTCTGAAAAATGGTTTCCTCAAAACAAAGACTCATTGGTTCTGCCGATTTTTGATTCGTTTAATAAACAGACGTATTATATAGATGTTTTTAACCGGGGTACTGAACCGTTAAATTATAAAGTCGTCGCTGATAAAAAATGGATAGTAATAAGCGATACCAAGGGTACTGTTGAAAAAGAAAAACGCATTTACGTAAATATTGACTGGGAAAAAGCTCCTAAGGGAGAAACAAACCAAAAAATTGAAATAATTGCCGATAATGCCAAAACAGAAATAGGTGTTTATTTAAATAATGCTGCAATTGATGCAAACGGTTTTATTGAAAGCAACGGGTATGTTTCAATTGAAGCAGAACATTATTCAAGAGAAATATCATCTCCCTTAATCAGATGGCAGAATATTGAAAACCTTGGAAGAAGCTGTTCCGCGGTTTCCGCCTTTCCGGTTACTGTGCCAGAAAAGAATCCGGGCGGCAATAGTCCTCATCTTGAATATGACGTATATCTCTTTAATACGGGAGTAATTGAAGTGAACGGGTATTTTTCTCCAACCCTTAAATTTCAAAATAAAGATTTATTTTATGCAATATCGATTGATGATGAAATGCCTCAAATTATAAAAATGACCACAAACGGAAAATATGCCGATCTGAATAGAGACCCGGTTTGGAATAAATGGGTGGCGGATAATATTAATACGAGCACATGTAAAATTGAATTGAAAAAACCTGGCGCGCATATATTAAAGTATTGGTATATGGATCCGGGCGTTGTTCTGCAAAAAATAGTTTTAAATACCGGCGGAGTAAAAAAATGCTATCTCGGTCCGCCGGAAAGTTACTACAAAAAGCCTGAATCTAAATAAAAAATTGTATATGTCGGAGTTATTCAAACTCAGATACACAATAAAACTCATAAAGCCCCGGAGTATCCTTTCTCTGCCGGGGCAATTTTTGTTAAACAAAAATTAAATTGGCAGGGCATGTAATGAATAAAATTAAAAAAGCATTTTATAAAATCTTAATAATAATTGTTATTGCTTCAGGCCTTGGCCTGTATGGACAAAACAAAACCGAGTACATGAATCCAATACTTGCCGGTTTTTTCCCAGATCCAACAATTTGCCGGGTTGATGATAATTATTATTTGGTTAATTCAACTTTCGCTTATTATCCGGGGTTGCCAATATTTCTTAGCAAAGATCTTGTGAACTGGAAAATAATCAGCTATGCGCTCAATCGTCCTGAGCAATTAAATTTAGATAGCGCGGGTGTATCGCGCGGGCTATTTGCCCCAACGTTAAGATACGACAACGGCATATTTTATTTAATCTGCACTCTTATTGATAGAGGAGGCAATTTCATTGTGACTGCTAAAAATCCTGCCGGGCCTTGGTCTGACCCAATTTGGTTGCCACAATTAAACGGTATTGATCCCTCGTTGTTTTTTGATGATAACGGAAAGTCCTACATAGTTTACAACAGCGTTCCACCTGATGATAAGCCTCTTTACGATGGACACAGAACTATCAGGATGTATGAGTTTGATCATGAAAACATGAAAATAAAAGGGGAAGAAACCATTTTGGTAAATGGCGGAGTAAACATAAACGATAAACCGGTTTGGATTGAAGCTCCCCATATATTAAAAAAAGATGGAGCTTATTATCTTATTTGCGCCGAAGGAGGGACAGCGTATAATCACTCAGAAGTAGTATTTAAAAGCGATAAAGCTGAAGGCCCTTACGTTGCGTTCGATAAAAATCCCATATTAACGCAACGTACATTAAACCCGGATAGGCCGCTGCCAATTACTTCTACCGGCCATGCCGATTTTGTACAAACGCAAAAAGGGGATTGGTGGGCAGTGTTTTTAGGATGCCGTCCTTATGAAGATGACTATTATAATTTGGGGCGCGAAACTTTCCTGGCCCCCGTTACATGGAAGGATGGCTGGCCTGTAATTGTAGAAAATGGCGAGCTTGTAAAATACAGCTATCCTTTGCCGTTAGAAACGGATAAAAACTTTGCCGGAATAGCGCTTGGCGGCGACATTGAATATACAGATAATTTTGATTCAGACGTGTTGGATATGAATTGGCAGTTTTTAAGAACCGTCAGAGAAACATGGTACAGTTTAAGTGCAAAAAAAGGTTCTCTTGAGTTGTCTGTGCGACCGGAAACATGTTCCGGGAATATGAACCCCAGCTTTGTATGCCGCAGACAGCAGCACAATAACAGCTCGGCAACCACCGCGTTGCTTTTTGACGCGAAAAGTGAAAACGAAAAAGCGGGATTGGTTATCTTCCAGAATGAGACGCATTACTATTTCATCTGTAAATCTGTTGATAATAATGAACCGGTGGTTCAACTCTATAAATCCGGCGATAAAAATGACGAGCTTGAGCTGTTAGTCTCAAAAAAAATAAATAAACAAAATACCAAAGAAAGTGTATATTTAAATATCGAATCCAAAGGGAAATATTACTCTTTCTCGTATGGATTTGATCAAAATAAAATGATTCTGCTTAAAGACAGCGTTGATGGTAAATTTCTTAGCACAAAAACAGCTGGCGGATTTGTAGGGTGCATGTATGCTCTTTACTCAACATCGCTTGGTAAAAAGTGCGCCAACAAGGCTTATTTTGACTGGTTCAGGTATAAAGGTAAAAACGAAATAAAATAAATATGGATGAAATTCTAAAGCAAATAAGCGTATGTGTGGAACGCGGAAAAATAAACAAGCTTTCCCCGTTTCCTGCGGATATGAAAGGAATGGATGGAGCCGATGAGTTGGCAAAACAGGCGCTTGACGATTCCGCAACACCGGATACAATTCTAAACGCGTGTACCAGCGGAATGCAGCGCATAGGAGAAAAATTCGGTTGTGGCGAGGCTTTCGTGCCGGAACTGCTTATGTCCGCAAAAGCAATGAATGCGGTTATGGTTCATCTTAAGCCGTTTTTCCAAAAGGGAAGTGTGAAATCAAAAGGCAGATTTGTAATTGGTACGGTTGCGGGAGACTTGCATGATATTGGTAAAAATCTCGTCTCAATTGTTGTTGAAGGAAACGGCTGGCAGGTTGTGGATTTAGGTGTGGATGTTAAACCTGCAAAGTTTATTACTGCCATTCAGGAAAATACCGATTGTATTGTAGGGCTGAGCGCATTATTAACTACTACAATGGTGAACATGGCCAATACGGTGAAGGAAATTAAAGCAAAATATCCGCGCACAAAAATAATTGTCGGCGGCGCTCCATTGACCGCCGAAGCTGCAAAAGGTATGGGCGCCGATGGATATGCGCCTGACCCGCAAAACGCGGTGGTTATGCTCGATTCATTCATCGGTTAACTCAGAGTTTAATATAGTATTGTTTGTTCTTAAATTTTAAGGGAATAAAATATGACAGACGTACAATGGGAAGATTTAAAACGCATAATTGCGGGGGAGATCATCAATCCTTTACCAATGGGGTTTATAATTGATTGTCCCTGGCTGCCAAACTGGTATGGTATAAAAATACTGGATTATTTTTCCAGTGACGGATATTGGTTCAAAGCGAATTTAAAAGCTATTAACGATTTTCCCGAAGTTATGTTTTTGCCCGGCTTTTGGTCTGAATATGGGATGTGTACAGAGCCTTCCGCTTTTGGAGCTAAATGCGTTTTCCCTCAAAATGAATTTCCTTACGCTCACAAGGTTATCAATTCGGCAGATGAAATAGATGACTTGCCGGATCCGAATCCTGAGACTGACGGGCTTCTGCCTTTTATGCTTAACAGATTAAAACTTGCTCAACCCAAAATAGAGGATGCTGGGCATAAAATTCGCTTTGCTGTTGCTCGTGGTCCGCTTAATATAGCCAGCTATCTTATGGGGATGACGGAGTTCCTTACTATTATGATGATGCAGCCGGAGAAAGCGGAATTATTATTAAACAAAATAACTCTCTTCTTAAAAAAATGGATTAAGCTTCAAATGGAAACCTTTCCTTCCATAGATGGCGTTTTTTTACTTGATGACATAATAGGATTTTTAGGCGAACAGGAGTTTGTTACTTTTGGGCTGCCGTATTTCAAAGATATTTATGGCAGCGTGAATGTTTCAGTGAAATTTTTACATAATGACGCGCCTTGTAAAGTATCATCGCCTTATCTTGAAGAAATGGGGATAAATTTATTTAATATGGGGTTTGATGTTTCGTTAAACGAACTGCAGGAAGTTACTCATAATAACATAGCGCTGATTGGCAATATTCCGCCGAGAGATGTATTGGCTGCCGGTGATAGCAAAATGGTTGCGGAGACTACAAAAGAATTAATAAGCGGTTTAAAAAATAAGTCCCGGGTTATTCTATCTTGCGGCGGGGGAATGCCTCCGGCAGTGAGTACCGAAAACATAAAAGCATTTATCAAAGCAGTTCAAAGCTTCTAAAAAGCTGATTTACGACATTATTTTAGCTTAATAATTGTCACTTCTTTTTATAAGCTCCGGAGGAGCGGCATTTTTGTAGAATACATGCAAAAGAAAATAATCAGCTCCAGAGGAGCGAAATTTTCACTGTTAATAAACATTATTCTATTCCCATATTAAAAATATCGCTCCTCCGGAGCTAAATACATCTGCAAATATCAAAAAGGGCGCCCTCTTTGACAATTTTTTTATAAACCCAAAGAAAGTTTAATACCCATTTCCAAACCGCGCAGTTCCGCGAGGCCACGCATTCTTCCAAATAGAGAATAACCAGGGTAAATTCCATTACGGTTCATGTCCGGCGTCATCAGGTGCCCATGATCGGGGCGCAAAGGCATACCGTTGGTTACAATGCCTTCATTGTCTCTCCTTTTTTGTTCAATAAGAAGAGTCTTCATTACATTGTAAATATCAATATCTCCTTCAAGATGGTTAACCTCAAGAAAATCTCCATTTGGTTTGCGCACAACATTGCGCAGATGTACAAAATTCACCCTGTGGGCAAATGTTTTTGCAATATCAACAAGATTGTTTTTATAACCTGAACCGAGTGACCCTGTGCACAAGGTTAAACCGTTGTAAGGGGAGTCAACTGCTTCTACAATGTTTGCAATATCCTCTTTGCTGCCAACTACGCGCGGTAAACCGAGCAGCGTAAAAGGAGGGTCGTCCGGATGAATGGCTAAAAATACGCCGGCTTTTTCCGCTGCCGGAACAATTTCCTTAATAAAATCAATAAGGTTATTGCGAAGCTGTTCCGCGTTAATATTGTCATACTCGCCAAGCGCTTTGCGGAATTCGTCAAGCGTAAAGGCTTCAAGTGAACCGGGCAAGCCAAGCAGTATTGTTTGTTTGAGCTTTTCTAAGGCTTCTTTATCCAAAGTATTAAAATACTCTTCAGCTTCTTTGTATTGTTCGGCAGAATACTCTTTAGCCGCTTTAGGGCGTTTAAGAATGAACAAATCGAACGCTGCAAATACTTTTGCTTCGAATTTTGTTGTAATGGAACCATCGGAAAATTTAACTTTTAAATCAGTACGCGACCAATCGAGTACGGGCATAAAATTATAACAGACTGTCTTAATTCCGCATTGCCCCAGATTAATGATAGTCTGCTTATAATTTTCAATTAAAACAGCATAATCATCTTTACGCTTTTTTATATTTTCGTGAACCGGAACACTTTCCACAACAGACCAGGTTAAACCCGCATCTTCAATTAGCTTTTTCCGCTCGTGTATTTCTTTAATACTCCATGTATTGCCGACAGGAATATGATGAAGCGCAGTTACAATTCCAGTAGCGCCTGTCTGTTTAATTTCTATCAGGCTGATTGGATCATTAGGGCCAAACCAGCGCCATGTTTGTTCAAATGCCATTACCTTTATCCTTTATTAAGATGGCGTTGTTCTGTTTAATAAATGAATCCACTTTATTTAGAACAACGCCCTGGAGTTATCCGAAATATATGCACACATGTAAAAATTTATACGCCACTGAAAGAACTGAAACCGCCGTCAATTGGAATTATTGAGCCGGTTACAAACTTTGCCGCGTCGCTGGCAAGGAACAATACAGTGCCAACAAGTTCATCAGGTTCGCCAAAACGTTTGAAGGGTGTTAAGCTCATTATTGTTTTGCCTCTGTCTGTAAGTGAGCCATCAGCATTGGTAAGAAGAGTTCTGTTTTGTTCGGTCAACAAAAAGCCGGGCGCGATCGCGTTCACTCTAATACCGCTGCCAAACTTTGAAGCGAGTTCAACTGCCATCCATCTTGTAAAATTATCTATGGCGGCTTTGGCGGCCGAGTAACCAACAACGCGTGTAATGGCCCTTGAAACGGCCATGGAGGAAATGTTTATTACAGAACCGCTTTTTTTATCTGCCATTTCCTTACCGAATATCAGGGTGGGGAGCACCGTACCATTCAAATTCAAATCGGTTACTTTTTTAAAACCTTCAAATTGCAGATCAAAAATAGTCTGGTCGAGCCCTATTGTTGCGCCGGCCATATTTCCACCGGCCGCGTTTACAAGTATGTCAATACGGCCAAACTCTTTTATTATGTTGTCTTTTGCGGTTTTTATGCTTTCTTCATCAAGCACATTGCATTTTAAGCCTATTATGTTTGGACTTTCTTTTTTTAATTCTTCAACTCTTTTGGAAAGATTCGTTTCATTGATATCGAGTAGAACAACTTTAACGCCGGCATTTAAAAAGCCCTTTGCCATCGAACCGGCAAGTACACCCGCGCCTCCGGTTAAAACTGCGACTTTATTTTCTATGTTAAATAGAGATTTTAGATAATCCATTTCTTAAATCCTGGTAATATTATACATAAAACATTTCAATTTCAGTTCAAAGACTTTACGACAAAAGGGCTATTTTATGCGTATATAAAACAGCCCGATTGTTATTTTCCATTAAGCGTATAGTATAAAAATTGAAACGGTTCAATAATAAGCAATAATGAAGCAATTGTCAACTAAAATGTGTTAAAAATACACTTAATGCTATTGAGAAAAATACTGCTGAATAGAAAGTGAGGAAAATAAATACTTGGAGAATGCAGGAATGAAATAAAGCGGAAACAAATCCGTTTCCGCTTTATAAAAATTACTTGTTTAATATTTGTGTGACTTTTTCCGCGGCTTCTTTAAGAGAACCGGCAACTTCAAAATGTAAGCCGGAGTTTTGCAGTAATTGCTTTGCTTCCAGCGCGTTTGTACCTTCAAGGCGCACTACAACCGGAACTGTAATATTGACTTCCGTAGCTGCATCAATGACACCCTGCGCAACGCGGTCGCAACGAACGATACCCCCAAAAATATTAATTAAAATTGCCTTAACATTTGGATCGCTAAGGATAATCTTAAAGCCGTTGGCAACCGTCTGTTTGTTAGCGCCACCGCCAACATCAAGAAAATTCGCGGGTTCGCCGCCGGCAAGTTTAATAATATCCATGGTGGCCATTGCAAGTCCGGCCCCATTAACCATACAGCCAACATTCCCATCAAGCTTAACATAGTTCAGGTTGAATTTTGACGCTTCAACCTCAAGCGGGTCTTCCTCATCAATATCACGGTAGGCAGAAATTTCCGGATGCCTGTAAAGGGCGTTGTCATCAAAATTCATTTTCGCGTCCAGAGCAAGTACTTGCCCCTGCTTTGTTACTACAAGAGGATTAATTTCCGCAAGTGAGGCATCGGTGTTTGCATAGGCGGTATATAAGGCAGTCAAAAACCTGACGGCATTTTTATGTTGCGCGCCTTCAAGACCGAGAGCAAAAGCAAGTTTACGCGCCTGGTATGGCTGTATTCCTACTTCAGGGTCTATGGTTTCCTTTATTATTTTATCGGGAGTTTTAGCCGCAACCTCTTCTATTTCCATACCGCCTTCTGTTGAAACCATAATAACGTCTTTGGAGATGGAACGGTCGAGCGTGATGCCCACGTATAATTCTTTTTCTATATCAACGGCTTCTTCAATTAAAAGTCGCTTTACAATTTTCCCCTCAGGCCCTGTCTGATGTGTCACGAGAGTCATACCAAGAATATTATGCGCATTGTTGTAGACTTCGTCAATGCTTTTAGAAACCTTAACCCCGCCGCCTTTGCCTCTTCCGCCGGCATGAATCTGGGCTTTAACGACCCAGATTCCTCCGCCGAGTTCGTTCTTTGCAATATCAACGGCTTCCTCCGGTGTAAAGGCAACCTTGCCTTTGGGAACCGGAACGTTAAATTTTCTTAAAATCTCCTTACCCTGATATTCGTGTATTTTCATACGAACTCTCTATGTTGTTACTAAATTACTTTTTTATTTTTTCACTTATAGCTTTTGCCTGCATGAATAATAATAAATAATCTCTTCCGCCTGCTTTAGAATCGGTTCCCGACATGTTGAAACCGCCAAACGGATGTCCTCCAACTAAAGCTCCTGTACATTTTCTGTTAAAATATAAATTACCAAGTAAAAGTTCCTTTCTGGCTTTTTCTATTTTGCTTTTGTTGGTTGTATATACGGAACCCGTAAGTCCGAAAATTGTATTATTTCCAATTTTTACCGCGTCATCAAAGTTTTTGGATTTGATAACAGTCAATACAGGTCCAAAAATTTCTTCCTGAGATATTCTTGCTGTTGGCTTTACATCAACAAATACGGTTGGTTCAATATAGAAGCCATTGCCTTTTGCCTTTTTGCCGCCAATAAGCAACTTGCCTTCTTTTTTACCGATTTCTATATACTTTAAAATTCCTTTTTCCGCATTCTGGTTAATAACAGGACCTAAACGGTAATTGTCTTCAGCGGGGCCGATAGTAATTTTTTCAACTTCTTCTTTAAGCTTTGCTACAAATTCTTTATATATTTTCTGGTCAACAATGGCTCTTGAGCAGGCGGAACATTTTTGTCCCTGGAAACCAAACGCGGAAGTAACTACGCCCTGAACAGCCTCGTCAATGTTTGTTTCGCTATCAACAATTATGCTGTCTTTACCGCCCATTTCGGCTACAACGCGTTTAAGCCATATTTGTCCCGGTTGAACTTTGGCGGCAAGCTCGTTAATGTGAGAACCAACTTCCATTGAACCGGTAAAGGAAACAAATCTAACTTTAGGATGAGCTACAAGAGTATCACCAACTTCTTTGCCAGCTCCTGGCAGGAATGTTAAAACCTCAGCGGGAAGGCCGGCTTCAATCATTATATCATAAAAAACCTGACCGAGCATAGGGGTATCGCTTGAAGGTTTTAATATTACGGTGTTGCCGGAAACAATAGCGGCGGAGGTCATGCCTACAAGTATTGCAAACGGAAAGTTCCATGGCGGAACGGAAACGCCAACGCCTAATGGAATATATACCAACTCATTATTTTCGCCCTTAACGGGAGTTATAGGCTGTTTGGCGGAATAGCGTAAAATTTCTCTTCCGTAAAACTCAAGAAAATCTATAGCTTCTGCTAAATCGGCATCAGCCTCGGCAAAGTTTTTACCTGCTTCAAGAACAAGATACGCGTTTACTTCAAATCTCTTTTTTCTGATGATAGCAGCAGCGTCAAACAATATTTTCGCTTTCTTTTCCGCGTCAACATAGCGCCATGTTTCAAAAGCCTTTGAAGCCGCGGCTACCGCTTTTTCCACAATGGCGGTAGTGCCTTTATAGAAGTGTGCAATTACTTCATCTTTGTTTGAAGGATTATATGATGTGAATTTTTTATCGCTTTTTATTTTTTTGCCGCCAATTTTAATTTCGTATGTCTTGCCAAGTTTTTTCTTTACGGCTGTAATGGCAAGGTTTTGTTTGTGTGCGTTAACCGGTTTTGTAAAATCGAGTACCGGCTCGTTTGCGAAAGGTTTTACTTTCATCTTTAATCTCCATCAGTAAATTATAAATAAAATATTGAGGGCAAATTAAGATATTTGAATTTGATAAGCAATTATGAGTATATAAAACAAAGCCCATAACAGAAATAAAACTGCTATGGGCTTAGGAAAAAAATAAAAAAGCGGCCATTTGAAATTATGCCATTTATTGCTATTTCAACAAAATCATTTTGTTGATTTTGTTTACTCCCTTTCCACTTAATCTATAGAAATAAACGCCGCTTGCCAAAGACCCTGCATTAAAGTTAATCTTAAAATTGCCCGGCTCCACATCCTTGTCTACTAGTGTAGTAACCAGTTCTCCCAAAGTATTATAGACTTTTAACGTATACCTGTCCTTAACGGGAACAGAAAACTCAATAGTGGTCGCGGGATTAAAAGGATTCGGATAATTCTGTTTCAGCGCGAAATCTGTTACCGTATTATCTGCAAATTGTGCTGCAATGTTCTGAATATAATCCTTTGTGCCAATTATTACATTTAAGAGTTTTTCCACATCCTTTGTTAAATGCAGCTCAACTGTAGAGTCGCTTAAACTTAAATGTTTTTTTCCATCGAATACTGATATTGCAAACCCGTTTGGCAAAGCTCCGTATTTGGCAAAGGAAAGTTTTATGTTACCGCTTTTAACTCTGTTTACAACGCCCAGTTTCCAAACAGCACCTTCCCCGGATTTTTGAACCGAAACGGAATATTTGTTTTGTGTATTATCATTTAGAACATACAACCCTAATCCCGCTTGTACGGCCGGCGCTTTTAAGAAATTGTATAAACCGCCGTATGTTTGCGCAGAATTATTTTGCAGCGAAAGAATAACATTATCCGAGTAATTGGAGTCGTTTGCCGTAATATTAAAATGCCAACCTATATCGCTTATTAGTTTAGGGGCGCTTTGCATCAAAAGCGTTCCATAGGGTTTTAGAATTAGCGAACTGACAGAAGGCTCAACAAAATAAGCTTCACCGGGCTTCATTACGGTTGTCATTAAGTATGTTTTACGTTCGGGGTCGTATTGTCTTAACGGTGTTGAAGGATCGACGCCAACAGTAAAAGTAAAAGGGTCTGTTACAATTTTCCACGCGTCACTGTTAAAAGTAATAACAGTATCTGTAAGCTTTCTGGTTCTGGTATTACCGTAATAGGTGTTCGAAACTTTAAAACTATCAGATAAAGACTGCGCTATAAAATAACCCTGATACGATCCGAAATAATAATCATTGAATACCGAAAAACCATTTGCAGATTCGGGATTATACTTATATAAAATCCACTCGCCGTCTTTCATAGCGTTTCTTCCGCCAAGCTGCTTGAATACCGAATCGACAGCCGTATTATCGAAAGGGAAGCCAATGAGTTTCCATTTAACATCGGCCTTATCGGCAGTTTCAGCCGGTTTTGAACGAGGTATTGTAATTGCCGGTGAAGTATAATTTGAAAGCAGCACTTGCCCGTTAAAAGGTTGTATTACGCTTATTGAATCGTTAAAGCTGCCAAGAGTATCTTTTTTATATAATTCGCCCCAGGCTAAAAATCCTTTATTGTTAACATCAGCTGAAGGGATAATATAATTTCCGCTTCCATCGTTCAATACAGTTGTATTATAATAAGCTCCCCCTGTTATATATTTAAGTCTGAAACCGGTGCCTGGTAAATTTCTAAGAATATCGGTAGGTAGTGTTAAAATAACCCTGCTGTTTTCCGGAAAAACTTTTACGGCGTTATTAAAAGCATCCCCATTAATTTTTATGTTTGAAGCAAAAACACTTTTAACAGCAGAAGTATCGAACCCGCCTTTTAGCGTTATGGCCAAAGTATCCTTACTGAAACCGTTGCTTAATACAAAAAGCGTATCTTTGTTTTCTGTCTTAAAATTGGGGAGAGTATAATTAACGTCAAATCCCGCGGTGTCTTCGGCATAAAGAATTACAGTTTTATTAATTTCATTTGATACCGAAAAATAATTATTACGGGTAATAAACTTTATTGTAAGCGGGGCGTTACCTGTATTTTTAAATTGAAAATGTTTGTTGTTGTTCAAAAACGCATCGAAAGCTGAAGAGGATAAGCTGTTAACCGAAATAACTGACGCGGTATCAAGCGCGCCTCCAATTCCGTAACCATTAAGAACAAACTCGTAAACGGAGTCCTTATATGAATTTGATGAGACACGCAAAATAGCGTTATGCAGACCCATCTTTAATGGTTTAAATGAAATATGGAGTTGTTTTTCGGTCCCAGCCGGAATTGCGTTTAACGTATCTGTAAAATGAAAGGAAGCAGTATCCGTACCGTAAATTGTGAGCTGCCTGATTTTTAAATCCGTATTACCATCCAGGTTTCTGACAGTAAAACCTTTTGTATATATATTGCCTGCATTGGAATTGCCAAATGTAATATTATCTGCGGAGAAGGACGCCACGGCTTTTTTTATAAACACAGAAATATTTACAAACAAAGTGTCGTCATGGAGGTTTGCGCTTTTCCTGACAAGGTAAACCTTTCCTGTATTGAGTCCCTCCCTTATTCGTTCGGTATTAAACTTAACTGTAAGGACAGATTGCCCTCCGGCCGGTACGGAACTAACTGTGTTGGAAAAATAAAACGAAGTATCGGGATAAGCCAGTATCTTGTCTATTCTGAAATCGTTCGCGCCGTAATTATTCAATATAACAGAAGTAAGCGTATCCGTATAATAATCGGATAAGTTAATTGTGTCCGAAACAACACCCGGCAAAATGGTAATTAACGGATGCGTTTTGAATTTAAATACAGAAGACCAAAGACTGCCGCTTAAAGTATCTTTTCTGATGGCTCTGACACGCCAAAAATATACAGTGTCATTTAAAAAGTTTTTCCCGTTAAAAGAGTTGGTTGTAATTAACGTATCTGAAAAACGCTGGGTAAAAGCGGAATCATACGATGTCTGCATCCTGTAAAAATAAGCGCTGTCTATTTTACGCCACTGGAAATTAATATTTGTGCCAATACTAAGAGTATCGTTTTGAGGGAACAGCAAAACCGGTGATGTTATGCGCGTTGTAAAAAACGAAGTTTTAGACCAATTGCTTGAATCAGAGTTTTTTGCAGCGTTAACATGCCAGTAGTAATATTTACCGGTCTGTAATGAATCAATGTTAATTGAAACGCCGGTAGCAACTGTCTGTTTGACGATATTGGAAAATAATGTATCGGTGGAAATTTGCAGTCTGTACTTTTGCGCGTTCGAAACAGCCGTCCAGGAAAAAACAAGAGACGTATCGGCATCTAAAAGACTATCTTTCGGCGAAACAGGTATTGGTACAGGAAACCCCGTCCTGAAATGAAATGTTTTGGACCAGCTGCTTGTTTCACCTGAATTATTGTATGAATAAACGCGCCAGAAATAATCTGTTGTATAAGCTAAATTAGTGATGGTAATATTGCCGGAAGCCGTGTCTTTTACGTAAGTCATGCTTGTACCCGTAAACAGGGAATCCAAAGCTATTTCAATTCTGTAATAATTTGCCGAATCGTTCTTTGTCCACGAGAAATTTATTATTGTATCAAGGCTGTTTGAATTGTCAGCTGGAAAAATCAGATTGGGGTAAGCAAGCCTTGTTCTAAAACTATTAACGTCAGACCATGCAGAATATACAAAATCGGAATTATAAGATTTTACGCGCCAATAATATTGAGTACTATACTCAATATTACCAACTACTTCGGTTGTATCTTTTGAAGAAATATCCATGGTGGAAGTAAATACAGAATCCTTCGATATCTGAAGCTGGTATCCCGCATTAACAGAATCTCCCTGCCATTTGAAGTCAACCGGAATATCTGTATTAAAATTGTTATTTGAAGGAAAACTTGGCGTGGGGGTTACGGGTAACCCTGTTGTTTTGAAACTCCAAATATCTGACCATCTTAAATAATCTTCGGAACGGACGCGCCAAAAATAATAAGTATCATTTTTTAAATCCGAAATAGTTAAAGTTGTACCCGAAACAAAATATGATCCAACCAGCGCCGCTCCCTTAAAGGTAGTATCAGTTGCATACTCGACGCTGTAATTTTGTGTTCCGGGAATACTGCTCCATTGCAGTTCAAGGTTTTGAGTGGGTTGAAACTTTGCCTGATCGGCCGGCTTTAATAAAACAGGCGCGGGGAGCAGGGGGTTTCCGGCGCCTGCAAATGCGGACGTGAAAGCCGTAAGAATTGCCAATGTGATATGATATAATCTTAATTTTCTCAATATTCTTTGTCCGGTTATTTCTGTTATTTAGGTTGGGCGGGAGTCCCAAATGTTGATTTGGTTACCACATCGCTTTCTTTATCAGGCCAGATCATATAAATAATTACCGCGGCAACAGCCGCGCTGGCAAAATAAAAAAAGTTGGAAGTGAAAAAAGAAGTACTTCTTTTAGCCGGTTTAATTTCATTATTGTTCAATATGTCCGCGTTTGTGCCTGCTTTTTTTACCGAGTCGGCTTGTTGCAATGAATCTGTTTGGCATATAGCAAATTGTTCCGCCTGAAAACCAGCTGAATGGTTTTCAGCAAGAGCGACGCCGGAGACTTTATTTCCCGCATTTATACAAATGGGAAATAACAATCCGAATAATAATAAAAATACTTTTCTCATAGCTTTACTCCGGTAAAGAATCAAAATATATATGCACCTGAAAGAAATCAGTCAGATTCAGGTTTACACCAATAGGGTTATATTTTTCGTTTTGGTTAAAAACGTTTCTCATCATTAAATTAGCCCAAATCATTCTGTGTACAAACCATTTTTCAAAAGAAATATCGAACATCACTTTCGGTTTTAGTTTGGATGAATATAATCCGTTTGACTGGTAATCGGTATATTTATAATCCTCCCAAACAGAAGAAGAAAAATATTTTATTTTAAGCCAAATTCCAAAAGTTTCAGAAGGATTATACTGTAAAATATAAGATAGTGTGTGATGAGGGATCTGCTGCCATGTCTGGCTGAAAGCCTGGCTTCCCGATAAATCCTTTTGATAGTTATAAACAAGCTTTTGATTAAAGTATTTAGAGAGTTTTTGTATGAATTCTATTTCCGCTCCGGCTGTTTTTAAGTATTCGTTCGAATATAATTCAACAGGTCCGGATAAAACAGACTCATCGGGGTAATACTGAAAATTTTGTTGTTCAATATAGTTATGTCTGAAATCTCTGTAAATAACAGATGCCGAAGTAGTGAATAGTGAATCGAACGATGTTTTATAAGTCAGATCGGCGGTGAAGTTTTTCGCTTTGCCAGGGTTGCCAAGCACGTTATAGCTTATGCCCAGATCTTTGGATAAATTGTACCCTTTGTTATACAGGCTCCAGTAACTCATATCTTCTTCAGGCAAATGTTCGTAAAATGAAAATGAAGAAGATAAACTACTCAGTTTGTTAATTTGCCAGCTATTTGTTAACGAAGCTTTTAAAGCGTATTTACTTTTGATTTGTTTAAAATACAGATTAAGAGTTTGAGAAAAATCGGGTGTCGGGTTCAGTGTTACACCGCCATATATGCTTTTAAAGGAATACTTGTTTTGCTCTACCGTTTTTCCGGAAAAAATTCTGTACTCATCTATTGTAATTCCGCAAAATGATGTAAAATACCTCTCTTTTAATATGCTTTCAAAATTTGCCGTAATCGAGTTTATGTTTAAATCGAAATTGAAGTTTTTAGTATTATCCAGTTTATTGAGTTCATTTGTAGAGTAAACAACCGAATAATTAAAACTAAGGTTGTTTTCAAAATTAAAAACTCCTTTACCTGCAAGATGTGTAATCGATCTTTCGGCCGGAATCTCGTAACCCAGAGGTTTAAAAAAGAAAAAATTGGAGTGATTTGATAATCCGCCGGAAAAATTAATATTGCCATTAGGTAAAAAAATAAAAACGTTTCCCCAGCCGGAGTTTAGCGCGGCTTTATTACTTCCGGTATTTAAAAAAGCTACCCGACTGTTAATAAAAGGGTCCGTGTCAAACGTTTCTTCGTTTTTGTACGAAGCCTGAGCATACCAGTTTTTGCTTCCGTAGTTTAAAGCTGTTGAAAAAAAAGGCCCGACTTTATCTATGTTGGGAGTCGCGAGCTGAGTATACCTGTAAGGACCCGGATCTCCGGTTTCGTTCCCTACAATTTCGCTGGCAGCAACGGATAATCCTTTAACGGCCTTTTTTGTATGGAAATGAATAATACCTCCTTCAGTGAACTCGCCATTGGCAATACCGGGTGTATTGAATATCTCCACATAATCAACTTGTGTGATTGAAATGGGGAGCAGATTGATATTCTGATTGTCGAATAAATTCAACTGGTATTTTTGGCCGTCTATCATTACTGTGAAATTCTGTCTTTGATAAGAAGAAAGGCTGTTAGCCGCGGCGTATTTTGTAAATCCGTCAATTGATGTGAATGACCATTTATCGGCAAGGTTCAAAATATCTGCAAGACTTATTGTACCGGCGGCTTTGATCATTTCCGAAGTAATAATTTGCTTGTCCGTTATTCCATTATATTGGGCATACAAATCGGCGCTTGCAACAGAGAAGATGATAAAAAACAGTATTTTAAGCCAAAGCTTGATCAATTAAAAATTTCCTTAAACCAGTCAGGCGAATTAAAATTATAACTTATACCGGCCCCAAGCAAAATTTGTCGCATTCTAATACGGGTAAAGACATTAAAAAAATCTGCTCTGAAATTTATATTAACCCTGTGAATGGGTTCAAAACAGAGCGCAGTTGTAATTCCGGCCGCAAATTCGCTTTCTGTTTGTAAATTTACGTTTACAGTATCGTCATTAAAGCTCATTGAGTAATTACCGAGTTTAATTCCAAAATAGAAAGCTGTATTTAGTGGTAAAAGCAATTTATTACCCCATCCGAGGTATAATAATCTTGCGGTATAATCCGGTCTTGAAGTATCTTTTGAAGAAAAAGGCAAATATGTAAAACCTGCGGAAATATACCCGAAATAAAAAGGAGTTTCCACATAAACGTCAGCGCCTTTTTTAGGCGACCAGTAATTATCCGATATGTTTTTATTCTTTTTAATCTCAAGGTTTATTCCTGCATTCAATTCGGAAAAGGGGGCAATTTCAGTTTGCGCGTACATGCCTGATATTGCCGTGAAAAACAGAAATAAAAAGAGAATAAAAGGACTACAAATATACTTGGATATACATTTCCATTTGAAAATAAACATTAGGAACTATCAAGATTGAATTATTGTTCATTAATATAGTAAAAAGCAATGATAATTAACAATTACAGATGTTTTACTTTATCAAATACTTTAAGAAAAAGCCGGAGCTTCAATAGACGGAATGATTTAAATCACAACCGGCGAAAGATTTTTTTTGTATTTTGTTTTATTAATTCTTATCTTATTTGTGCTTAATAAGAAGGAAATTTTTAATAAGTAGATTAAAAAAATTATTAATGAGGGAAAAATGAAAAAATTAACTGCGACAGCTCTGTTTATTATTCTTCTTACAGGGTTGGCTCAAGCTCAAACATATAAAGATAGTTGGAGCGTAGGAGCCGGGTTCTCATATCCAAGATTTCAGAGTTCTGACGTAAGACCATTAGACGATAATTACGGTTTCTTCCTTTCTTTACAAAGGAATTTTTCGGAAAATGTTGGCCTTAGATTAGAAGGCAGATATGCATATTTGAAGGGGAGAATTCCAAGTTATGTACCTTATAATCCTTACGATCCAGAAAACTCTAACAGGTACTACCAGCCCAATATGGGGCCAGGTGTAGATTCCAAATATGCCGAAGATCATCCGATGCATACAAATATGATAAATGCTAATGTGGATCTCTTGTATTACTTTACTCCATGTTCTGTTGTTGATCCTTATATGTTTGTTGGCGCTGGTTTTGCAAGCTATAAAGCTAAATGGCCGGATGTTGTTCCTGAACGCGATTTGAAAAGAAAAAATGTTGCCCAGATTGAATTTGGCGTTGGCTGCGACTGGAAACTTGCAACGGATTGGAAATTGAAGACCGAATTAGGTTATAACTCAATTGACGGTCAGGTTGACGGTATTACAAATAACAACCGCCAGGGTATTTGGGGCGCAAACGCAGACGCTTATATTACCGCTGAAGTTGGCGTTCAATATACTTTCTCACATGGTCCTGTTTCAAAATACTGTGATTTATATGACGGTATTAAAGCAGACTTAAGCGGCCTGAACTTTGTAACAAAAGAACAGGTTGAAGAAATAGTAAAACAATACATTCCTAAAGAAGTTGTTAAGGAAGTTGTTGTAGAAAAACCTGTTTACAAAGATGTTCCTAAAAGCAACGAAGCTGCAGTTTCCAGTAACTGGGTATTGTTCGGAGTAAACTTTGACGTAAATAAATCGACTATAAAGCCTGAAAGCTACCCGATTCTTGAACATGCAGTCAGTGTATTAAAAGATAATTCAGATATTAAAGTTGAAATTCAGGGCCATACAGATGGCGATGCTTCTGCCGCATATAATATGAAACTTTCTCAGAAAAGAGCAGAAGCTGTTAAAGCTTATCTTGTAGAGCATGGTATTGACGCTTCGAGACTTTCGACTGTTGGTTATGGTAAAACCAAACCTATTGCTGATAATAATACGGCAGAAGGTAAAGCTAAAAACAGAAGAATTGAATTCAAGGTTTTAAACAAGTAGTTTTTTGTTATTTGTTATTTTGAGGCTCACGTAGTTGCGTGGGCCTTTTTTTATTATGAAGTTAAAAGTAAAACATAAAAAAAAGTTTTTTACACTCTTTTTACTTCTTATTACCTCTCTTGTTATACTTCTACACAGTTTATTTGATAGTAAAAAATTGTACAAAACAAATAAGTCTCAACCGGGTACCACTACAATTTGCACCCAAAGGGAAGTTTTGCGTTTAAATACTCCAAACAAAGCCAAACTTAAAGCCGCTCCAAAAGCTGCCGGAATTAACGAAAACATAATTAAAGATACTGTTTACTCAGCCTTAAAGCCGGACTTTTCTGTCTATGACAGCCTGCACGCGGCTTCGTTTGATGTTCTGGTGCTCAAGCCTGTTAATTCAACAGTTGATTCTGTCCTTTTAACGAACACCGATATAACCGAAAATGTGGAAAAAGAAAAATGGTATTCGTTTTACAATCTAAGAGATGCCGCAGATTTAACAGTTACCGGTGTCAACGATTTCTGGGCTCTGGTAAAGCGTCCTTTCACCTTGGATAATAAAGACCTTTATTCTTTGGCTGCGGCAACCGGAGGAGTGCTTTTGCTTGCATTTATTGATGGAACTGTTCATAAGGAAGTTAAAGAAAATTTGCCTGAATACAGAACTAACGGCATTTTACAGTTTGGCGCCAAGTATGGTACGCCAGGCAATACATATACTGTCGCCGCATCGCTTGCTTCGGCCGGATTAATTTTCAGGCAGAGAGAATTAGTACAAACCGGTATAGAAGCCTACGAATCTTATTTTATTGCTGCAAATATAACTTCTGCCTTAAAGCGTACTTTTGGACGGGCACGGCCAAATGTGGATAAAGGGGTAAACTTTTTTCAGCCGTTTTCTTCCAATCCTAATACATCTAACGCTTTCCCATCCGGACATGCAACAGTGGCGTTTTCGCTATCGACTGTTTTGGCTTCCCACATAGAAAATCCTTATTTGAAAGCCGCGGTTTTTGCTCCGGCCGTTATTACTTCTGTTTCAAGAGTGATGCAAAATTATCATTGGACTTCGGATGTTTTTATGGGCGCCGCAATTGGGTATTTTGTAGGATCGTTTATCTCAAATAATCATTCGAAAATTCTTCCCGAAAACATGTTCTTCACTTTTGATAAGGAGGGGAACCTGTGTATGCTTGTGAGGTTTTAGGAGTTTTGCAGTCTTTTTTTTATTTTTTTGAATGATATTATAATTAACACCATCGGCATTGGCGTTAATAGTCCAGTCATAAATTTCCCACAATAACTTAAATTCTGTTAATTTATCAGCTTTATTAGTATTTTAGCGGCGTATTTTAATAGGTTTTTTACTTAATCATATTACTAACAAAAGGTATAAAATGAGAAAAGCCCTTACACTGCTTCTGCTTACCGTTTTAATAACTCCTGTATTTGCACAGGGCATAACAGCCAAAAGAGAATTCCGCTGCGTTTGGATTGCCACTGTGACCAATATTGACTGGCCTTCTTCCGGTTCTGCTCCGGATGTACAAAAAAAAGCGATGATTACTTTGCTTGATCAATTAAAAGCCGCAAACATTAACGCGGTTCTTTTTCAGGTAAGAACAGAGTGCGATGCACTTTATAATTCATCTTATGAACCATGGTCATATTGGCTGACCGGCACGCAGGGAAAGGCGCCCTCGCCATATTATGATCCGCTTGAGTTTGTTGTAACAGAAGGGCATAAAAGAGGAATGGAAGTCCATGCATGGATAAATCCTTACAGGGCTGTAAAAACAGTGGGCAGTTATACTGCCAGTTCTCAGCATGTTAGCGTACAGCATCCGGAGTGGATTGTGACCTACAGTAACCTGAAAGTTTTAAACCCAGGAATTCCGGAAGTCAGAGAATATGATACAAAAATTATTATGGATATTGTAAGAAGATACGATATTGACGGCATTCATTTTGACGATTATTTCTATCCTTATCCTGCTACCGGTTATACTTTTCAGGATGACGCGACTTTTCAGCAGTATAACAGAGGTTTTACGGATAAGGGAGACTGGCGAAGAGATAATGTGAATTTACTTGTAAAAATGGTTCACGACAGCATACAGGCGGTTAAACCTTATGTGAAGTTTGGCATTAGTCCTTTTGGTATATGGAAAAGCGGGTATCCTTCAGGAATTTCCGGTATGTCTGCATATAGCGATATTTATTGTGATGCTCTTGCATGGTTAAACCAAAAAACAGTAGACTATATTACACCACAATTGTACTGGAAAATAGGCGGAGGACAGGATTATACAAAGCTGATGCCTTGGTGGGGAACGCAGGCCGCCAACAACGGAAGACATTTTTATCCGGGACATGCTATTTATCAAATTTCATCATGGGGCGCAAGCGAAATGCCTAACCAGATTAAACTTGACAAGGGAAATGCAAATTGCCAGGGCAGTGTCTTGTACAGCGCTCAGTATATTCCCTCAAATCCTTTGGGCTTTGCTGATTCGTTAAAGAATAATTATTACAAATACCCGGCCCTTTGGCCTGTAATGAAATGGAAAGATACATTGCCTCCAAATCCTGTACAGAATGTCAGATACGAAAAACTTGCTTCAACCGGTTCCTATGGCTTGAAATGGGATCAACCGGTTCCGGCTTCCGATAAAGATCAGGGGGCGAAATTCGTAGTATATAAGTTCAAAACATCAAATATCAGCAATGCCGATCTGGATAACCCTGCAAATATTTACGCGGTTATTGCTTCAACCGAATATACTCCGCAAGTCTCGGATGACAATACAACGAGCTACTTTACTGTAACCGCGTTGGATCATTACGGCAACGAAAGCAAAATGAGTAATGTTGCTTCTGTTGAAGTGGCGGCTCCGCCTGTACTTGCCTCTCCAATAGCCAATGCCCTGAACCAGAGGGACACGGTAACATTAAAGTGGAACCCGGCTAAAAACGCGTCTTATTATTACCTGACTTTGTGTAAAGACAGCGCCCTGATTCAACCCTTATTGAATAAAGATGCCATAGCGGATACTTTTCTTGTTGTAACTGGTATGGATGGTCAACAGAAGTATTTCTGGGGTGTTAAATCCGAAAACGTTGCTGGTACAAGCGTTTTAAGCCAGGTAAACTCTTTTACAACGGGTTTTACAGTTAAACCAACCTTACTTGAGCCTGCACATGCTTCCACAAACGTACCTACTAATGTTGCATTTAAATGGGCCAAAACCCCGCTTGCTAAAATGTACAGATTCCAACTGGCTTACGGGCAGACAATTAACGACCAGACAATTGTGAATGATACTACCGGGCTGACTGATACTGTAATTACTTTTAAAAATCTTGTTACAAATAAGGCTCATTACTGGCGTGTAAGCGCTTTGAATGATTACGGCCAAAGTTTGTGGTCTTCCACTTTTGGTTTTAAGACTTCATCTGTAAGCGCGGTTGCCGGCGGAAAAACAGTACCTGAAGAATTTGCTCTTGAACAGAATTATCCTAATCCGTTCAATCCCGGAACAGTAATACAATACAGAATTCCGAAAGCGGGACATGTATCATTAAAAATATACGATATACTGGGAAGGGAAGTTGCCGTATTGGTAAACGAAGTTAAGAACGCGGGTTCGTATTCAGTAGAATTCAATTCGCAGTTATCAAGCGGTATTTATTATTATACCTTAAATTCCTGCGGCTTTATGAGCACAAAAAAAATGGTTGTTTTGAAATAACTCAGTTTTGTAAAAGCTTGATTGATAATAACATTTGTAGAAGCGGGTCGTTGATCCGCTTCTATTAAACATGTATGGATTCTATCGAGAGCAATCGCATTGTCAGTGTTTTGAATACTGTAATCGAAAGGATTGCTCCTCCTGATGAATCGGGATTGCACCGACACTCTTTATTTAACATGATAACATCCATGGCAACGCCGGACCACTCCGGCGTGCCATATTTGTTTTCTCATTCAGTTTGGCAAAATACACTTGTTGTGAAGCGGGTCGACGCACTGCTTCCACATTGTGTTGGTTTTTGATTTATGCGGCATTTCGATATTAAAAAAATGGCACTAACTAAATAATTACTTTTATGTATATTAGTATAATTCTATTTTGAATTTCCTGTAAAGGGATATTGATTATGCGGAGCAACAATAAGTTATTCCACATACTTATTTTTTACAGGCGTATTTAGCATAATTATTATTGTAAAAAGCATAAACGTTCTTTCAACGGAATTATTTTGAAGTATTTATATGTAACATTGATAATTGTAATTTATTCCGGTCTTGTATATTTGCAAAATGTTACGGCAGGAAAAGTACAAACGCCTGTCAGACAAAAAAGCTCTAACCTGCTGTTTACCGATGGGATGTTAAGAAGCGAATACAATAAAGTAAATTGTATTTGCAATTACGATATTGATGTTGAACTCTTTCCTGATCAAAAGAAAATCTCAGCCAGACAAACAATTGTTTGGGTAAACAAAACGGATTCCACCGCTACCCAAATTCAGCTTCATCTATATCCCAACGCTTACAAAAACAAGCATACTTTATTCATGCAGGAAGAAGACCTGCCGGAAAAATCAAAATCGGAGATGAATATAAAATTTATAAAGATCGGGGATAAAATTGTAAATCTTACTTACATACATTCCGAAAATGAAGATAACGAATATGACAGCACTGTCGCGCAAATTACTTTGCCAAAAGCGGCAAAGAAAGGAGACACTGTAAAAATTTATACGGAGTATGAAGTGCCAATACCCAAAGCCATGGGGCGCATGGGTTATACAATGAACCGTAATTTTTATTTTATATCACAATGGTTTCCAAAAGTAGGCGTATTTCAAAACGGGAAATGGATTTGCAGTCCCTTCTACAATTTTACGGAATTCTTTTCGGATTTTGGCGATTATTCCGTGAGAATAAAAACACCTATTAATTATACTGTCGCTTCAACAGGTTACCTATACAATCGTAAGAACGAAATTGGCGGTAAACAGGTGTATTGGTACAAACAGCATGGCATTCACGATTTTGCTTTTATGGCTACCGATAAAATAAAAACCGCGTACAGAATTTATAAAAGAAAAGACGGTTCCGAAGTAAAAATAATAGGTTACATTCAGCCGGAGAATAAAGGTTTTACGGACAGATACCTTACCGCCGTATATAACGCGCTTGAGTATTTTGAAAAAAACATAGGAATGTATCCATACGAAACAATCTCGCTTGTAGATGTGCCTAAAACAAGCTCTTCGGGTTCAATGGAGTATCCGACACTTATAACCGTGGAAACAAAATACTTCTCTCCCGAAGAAAGCAACGCGCCTGAAAGCGTTACGATACATGAATTTGCCCATCAGTATTTCTACGGACTGCTTGCTAACAACGAAGTTTACGAGGCATGGCTGGACGAGGGTTTTGCAAATTACTTTGAGACCAAAATAACCGAAAAGTATTACGGACAGGAAAAATCGTTTTTTACGTTGTTCAGATATTATCCTGTGCGGGGTATGCAATTCATGTCTTATAACGAGATACCTCTTGTTTATACGCTTACAAGCATGTCTATACCGGGAGAATCAAAACTCTTGACAAATTATTATAAAAACATAGCTCTCGGTTCAATAATGGATACTTCGTACAAGCACTTTAACTGGGAGTCGTACGAAGCGTTTACATACGATAAACCCGCGCTGGCTTTGTTTAGTCTGGAACGACAGATTGGTGAGCGGGAGATGATGACACTCCTCAGGGATTATTATACCAAGTACAAGTACAAGCATCCCGCGGCGGAGGACTTTTTCAGTTGTATCAGGCAGAATGAAAAAACTGATATGAACTGGTTTATAGATAATTATATTAAAAGCTCGGCCTTTTTCGATTATGAAGTCAGTTCCGTAAAAAAACTTGAAAACAAAAACCAATATGAGGTAATAGTAATAAGGCGGGGTGAAGCGGTAAGCCGCAACAAGCTGGTTCTGTATACGGATAAGGATACAATATCCTGCAACTGGGACGGCAGAGAAAAATGGAAACGTTTCGTCTTTTCAACACCCAATGAAGTAAAAGGCGCGGAGATAGATCCCGAAAGAAAGAATCTGCTTGATATAAATTACGCGAACAATTCATATATGGTTCACAGGCAATTTTCAGGCGCGTTAAAAATATCAATGCGCTGGTTTTTCTGGATGCAAAACCTGCTTATGCTTATTGGAGGGCTTGCGTGAAACAGTTTGTTAAAACAATTCTCTCGCAGGGAAGCAGACGCATCTTGTTCAGTCTTAAGTTTTTAACGCTCTTAATTCTTACTAATATTGCTTTTGCTGTCGCTTTAAGCCTGCCATTGTTTTCCACATTAAAGGATAGCCTTGTACATTCATCAATAAACTCTGCCATAAACGGAGGCTTTGATTATTTGTGGTATACGCAGTTCAGATATTTATATCAGGGTTCGCTTGATGTTATTCCGTTTGTAATATATGCCACCGTTGGCATATATGTGCTTATAGGAGTGTTTTTTCTTGGCGGGCTTTTATCGGTTTTAATAAACACACAAAAAAACCACTTTGTGGATTTCTTTTATGGCGGTGTAAAGTATTTCTGGCGGTTTACCAAAATAATGCTCGTCTCGTTTGCCATTTATTATGTGGCTGTAAACTGTCTTGAGTATATAGGAATATTGCTAAATGACTGGTTCGCGGACAGGCAGGATGTGCTGCTTGAGTTTATTCTGCAAACGCTGCGTTATGTGATACTTGTTGCCGTAATAGTCTGTATAAACATGATAAGCGATTATACCAAAATAATTATTGCCGTCAAGGATTCCGACTCGGTATATAAGGAAATAAAAGCGAGTCTGAAGTTTGTATACGATAATTTTTCAAAAGCATCGCTTGTGTATTTTGCAATAGCGTGCATAGGGGCTACCGGCATAGTAGCCTATAATCTTTTGGATTCACTGCTGCCAAGAACACATTGGTATTATCTTGTGATGAGCTTTATAATTCAGCAGCTTTTAATTATATTTCGTTTGATAATAAGAATGTTTTTTTATTCATCCGCAATTGTTTTATACAACGATGTAACAGCAACGGTTATACCCACAAATGCGGAAGAAGTTATTTAGGAGTTGGTTATGTCTTTGTTTCCCATAAATCTATTTGGCGATAAAATATTAAGAAGTAAAACTAATCCGGTTAAGGACGTTGACGCGGAAACTATTGAACAGATTAAATCCATGTTCGATACAATGCACAATGCCGGCGGAATGGGGTTGGCCGCGAATCAGGTCGGGTTGCAAAAATCTATTATTGTGTTGGATTTGTCAATGGTTAAAGGCTACGAAAAAACAAAGCCTATGGTGTTGATTAATCCCAAAATAGTTTCCATATCTCCCGAAACGGTGTTTCTGGATGAAGGCTGTCTTTCGCTGCCGGGAGTACGGGGAAAAGTGGAAAGACCTTCCATGATTGAAGTAATGTACTACGATACCGATTTGAAAGAAATACGACAGGAAGCCGATGAATGGCTTGCTCGCGTGATTTTACACGAAAATGATCATTTGAACGGGATTTATTTTACTGATCGCGTATCCGATGAAATAAGAAGAAAAGTTAAGCGCGATCTGCTTGATATTAAAAACAGAAAAATTAATTTTGATTATCCGGTAACTGAAAAAGAGTTGAAATGAGAATAATATTTATGGGCACTCCGGAATTTGCCGTTACTGCCCTTGATGCTATTAAAAACAGCAGGCATCAGATTGCCGCGGTTGTTACTACTCCAGATAAGGAACGGGGAAGAGGTCGTAATGTTACCTTTACTCCCGTTAAAGAGTACGCGGTTAAAAATAACATACCGGTTTTACAACCGGAAAAATTGAAAGATACAATATTCTTAAATGAACTTGCCATATTAAATGCGGATTTGTTTGTGGTTGTCGCTTTCAGAATATTGCCAAAGGAAGTTTATTCATTGCCGCCCAAAGGAACGTTTAACCTGCATGGTTCCATTCTGCCAAAATACCGCGGCGCGGCGCCTATACAGTGGTCTCTTATTAACGGAGATAAGGAAACAGGCGTTACAACATTTTTCCTTGAAGATAAAGTCGATACGGGAAATATTATCCTTTGCGAAAAACTTGAAATTGCGGATGACGATAATTTCGGTTCCCTTCACGATAAAATGGCTGTGCTTGGTTCGGAAGTTATTCTGAAAACCATAGAAATGATTGAGAAAAACGAATATGCTGTGCAACAGCAGGATAGCGCTTTGGCAACGGGGGCGCCTAAAATTACAAAAGAAACTTGCCTTATAGACTGGACAAAGCCCGCTATCGATATACACAATCTGATAAGGGGCCTGGCTCCTTACCCGGGCGCTTTTTTTACTCATAAAAACAAAATTATCAAGATATTTAAATCCGCCATTAACACCGAAGCGAAATTAAAGCCGGGAGAGTTTTATCAGACCAAGAACTCGCTTACTGTGGGTTGTGGAAGCGCCGCTCTTGATATTATAGAAATTCAACAGGAGGGGAAAAAGGTATTAAGCATTGATACTTTTCTCCGCGGCTATTCATTCAAGTAAAAGGATCAACAGGCATGGGATTTTCAACAACGGCTATTCATTCAGGGCAAAAACCTGACGAAACTACCGGCGCGGTTATTACCCCGGTTTATATGACTTCAACTTACGCCCAGCCGGAGCTTGGCGTAAACAAAGGTTATGAATACGGAAGAACAGACAACCTTACGCGCGGCTGCCTGGAGGAGAATATTGCAAAACTGGAAAAAGCCGAATACGGCATAGCGTTTTCGAGCGGAGTAGCGGCAATCAATTCGCTTGCAGGCTTGTTGAAAACCGGAGACCACGTTATTGCTTCGGAGAATATCTACGGCGGCACTTACAGACTTTTTGAAAATGTTGTTAAGGCGTATGGCATTGATTTTTCCTGGGTTGATGTTACTGACCCGAATGAAATTGAGAAGGCAATAAAGCCCTCCACAAAAATGCTGTTTACAGAAACCCCTACAAATCCTTTACTGACAATTACAGATTTATCCATGATTGCCGAAATAAGCAAAGCGCACAAGCTGTTGAGCGTTGTTGACAATACTTTTATGAGTCCGTATTTCCAGAATCCGATAACATTCGGAATTGATGTAGTTGTTCACAGTTCCACAAAATACCTTAATGGACACAGTGATGTAATTGGCGGAATTGTAGTGACAAATAATGAAGAAGTGAACAAAAAATTAAAGTTTATACAAAATGCCGTGGGCGCGGTGCCTTCGCCATTCGATTGCTGGCTTACTCTCCGTTCAACAAAAACACTGGCTGTAAGAATGGACAGGCATAATTACAATTCTCTTAAAGTAGCCGAATATCTCACTAAAAACTCAAAGGTAAAAAAAGTTTTCTATCCGGGGTTAAAGGAAAATCCGCAGTATGAATTGGCTGTAAAACAAATGAGCGGCTTTGGGGGAGTTGTTTCGGCTGATCTTGGAGATTATGAATTTACAAAACGTTTTTTAAGCAGACTGAAACTGTTCACGCTTGCCGAGAGTCTTGGCGGCGTTGAAAGCCTTGTATGCCATCCGTATACAATGTCGCACCACTCAATGCCGGAAGAATTAAAGGAAAAGTTTGGCATTACAAAAAGTATTGTAAGGCTTTCGGTTGGTATTGAGGACATTGAGGATTTGCTTGCGGATCTGGAACAGGCGTTAAAGGACTAAGCCTACCAGTTGTGTGAATTAATTAAGAAAAAACGGATGAATTTGTAAAGCTACACAAAGTACCCATGACTTTATAAACCAATTAAAAATATTATTGAGAAACATCTCCCGCCCCAAGCGGTGCCGCCCGGCTTCTACGCCATAAAGCCAATCCCACATTTACGCCGCGGTATAAATGTAATTTATAAAAAGCGTCCCCCTAAAAAACGTAGAAGCGGGTCGGTGACCCGCTTCACAACAAATGTGTTTTGACAACACCAAAGAATTCAGCTCGCCGGAATGGTCCGGCGATGCCAGGAGTTTTTTATAAACAATATTATTGCAGAAATATTTATTTATCCAGTTGTGCGAATTAATTAAGGAAAAACAGATAAATATGTAAAGTTGCACAAAGTACCCCTGACTTTAAAAACCAATTAAAAATATTATTTAGAAACATCTCCCGCCGCAAGCGGCACCCTTTCCAAGTGAGATTCTGAAAGATCATGTTCGTTTACCCACACAACCGATATATATTTATTTATCTAAACCTGTTTAGGGTGTAAAGTAATTACCCTGCAAATTGCGAAGCGGGTCGGCGCCCGGCTTCTACGCCATAAAACCAATCCCGTATTTATGCCGCGGTATAAATGTAATTTATAAAAAATGTCCCCCTAAAAAACGTAGAAGCGGGTCGGTGACCCGCTTCACAACAAGTGTGTTTTAACAACACCAAAGGATTCAGCTCGCCGGAATGGTCCGGCGATGCCAGGAAATTTTTATAAAGAATAATATTTCAGAAATATTTATTTAACCGGTTGTGTGAATGAATTAAGCAAAAACAGATGAATATGTAAAGTAGCAGAAAGTATCCATGACTTTAAACACCGATTAAAAATATAATTGAGAAAACATCCCCTGCCGCAAGCGGGAATCGGATAGAGCATGTTATTTTATTCACACAACCGGTTAAGCCTGTTATTAAAGAGCTTTAAGAATAATAAAAGTAATATCATCGTGGCGGGGAGCGCCGTTTGAAAAGATTCTTAAAGAAGTAAGAATAAGTTTTTGCAGTTCTTCGGTTGAACTATCGGCATACTTGGTAATTACACGTTCAAGGTTTTCCTCGCCGTATTCATTTTTTTCTTTATCCATACATTCGGAAACGCCATCGGTAAAAAGAACAAAAATATCGCCATGCGAAGGGGATATTTTAATCTCTTCCAGTACGTTTTCAAAAATTCCATTATCTCTTAACCCAATACCAATACCTTTTGGCTTAATAAACTCGCAGGTTTTATTGCTGTTATTATAATACAAAAGAGGAAGATGGCCGGCCCTGCATAAAGAAAATGTATTGTCTTTTGCAATTGAAGCCACGCTGACAGTAAAAAAAGCGTTTGAACGAAAGATGGTTTTTAACTGCTTATTCAGATTAATAAGAATTTCTTTAGGTCTTACGAAGCTTTGCATTACTATTCTGAAAACGGCTTGCACCTGTATCATATATAAAGCGGCTCCCATTCCTTTACCGGAAATATCGCCAATGGCAATTGTAAAAGGGTCTTCCTTGCCGTTTTCCATAAAATCGTAGTAATCGCCGCCTACCTCCTTGGCGGTTTCGTAGAAAAACGAAATATCATAACCGGGAATTTGGGGCGGGGTTTGCGGAAGTATGCTTTCCTGAATATCGCGCGCAACATCAAGTTCGTCCTTTGCGCTGAACTTATCCGCAAGCTCAAATGCAAGAAGCAGGTTCAGAACAACAAATGATAAGAGCATGTCGCTTGAATCCGCGTTTAGATAACCGATAACAAAAAAGAACAAGGCCCCCGCATAAAACAATCTGCGTATCGGGGCCATTTTCATTATAAAAGCAATAAAAGTTTCACGCACCAGATATATGTAACGCATGGGCCTGCTTTTGGATTTATCCGGCTTAGCGATTTTTTGCGTATAAAATTCAAGTACGCCGGGCGCGTCATTTTTTATAAGTCGTTCAAACTCCTTGTAGCTTAATCCTGCGCCGAACATGTCGTAAAGGCGCCCAATATAACTTTTGCGTTTTTTGCTCATTCGCCCATTACTTTAACAATTACTCTTTTCCTGCGTTGTCCGTCAAATTCCGCGTAATAAATCTGCTGCCACGGACCGAAATCAAGCTCTCCTCCTGTTATGGGAACAATAACCTCGTGATGTATTATAAGGCTTTTGAGGTGCGAGTCGCCATTGTCTTCTCCCGTACGGTGGTGTTTATAACCCTGATTAAAAGGAGCAAGCTTTTCGAGCCATTCGTCAATATCCTGAATTAACCCGCTTTCCGCGTCGTTGACATAAACGCCCGCGGTTATGTGCATGGCGGAGACAAGAATCATTCCTTCCTGAATTCCGCTCTTTTTGAGAATGTCTTCAACTTCGCCGGTTATGTTTATGTATTCTCTGTGTTTTTTAGTATTGAACCAGAGATATTCGGTATATGCTTTCATTGTTTTACCTCGGTTTTAATTGTTATCCGTTGTGTCCGAATTTCAGCAAATATGCTTTGATAAATTCATTAATAGAGCCGTCCATAACAGCCTGAGTATTGGAAGTTTCAACGTTTGTTCTATGGTCTTTAACCATATTGTACGGATGAAAAACATAGGAACGAATCTGGCTGCCCCACTCAATTTTCATTTTTCCCTTCTCAATCTCATCATGTTCGGCTTCCTGTTTTTCGCGTTCAATCTGGTACAGTTTCGATTTCAGCAACTTAAAAGCGTTTGTTCTGTTCTGTATCTGCGAACGCTCGCTTTGGCAAGCCGCAACAACGCCGGAAGGAATGTGGGTAATTCTGACGGCTGTTTCAACCTTGTTAACATTTTGCCCGCCTTTACCCCCCGAACGGTAAGTGTCTATACGAAGGTCGGCCGGGTTAATATCAATTTCAATGGTGTCGTCAATTTCGGGTATTACAAAAACGGAAGCAAAAGAAGTATGTCTTCTTTTATTCGCGTCAAACGGAGAAATTCTTACAAGTCTGTGAACGCCGTTTTCAGCTTTCAGGTAACCGTAAGCGTATTCGCCTTCAACCTGTATGGTGGCGCTTTTTATACCAGCTCCGTCTCCGTCAAGAATATCCACAATTTTCATTGTAAAATTATTCTGTTCGCCGTAGCGCAAATACATACGCATAAGCATTTCGGCCCAATCCTGCGCTTCAGTGCCGCCCGCGCCGGAGTGGATGGTCAATATGCAGTTCTTATTGTCGTCTTTGCCGCTAAGCATGTTTTTGAACTCAACATCTTCAACGGAGTTCTTAAGGTCTTCAATTTCCTTTTGAATTTCCTCCTGAAAAGACTCTTCATTTTCAGCCTGCGCAAGGTCAATCAATTCTTTCAGACTTGTGTGTTTGTTCTTTACGCTTGTCCACATATTTGTCCAGTTTTGGAGCCCTTTAATTTCCTGCAATACTTTTTGAGCGGCAAGCTGGTCATTCCAAAAACCCGATTCTTCCGATTTTAACTGTAATTCTTTTACTTTTTGTTCTTTTGCATCTAATTTAAAGATAACCTCTTAAATTCATAATTCTTTCATCATAGCCGCTTAGTGTTTTTAATTCCTCTTCGTACATATTTTTCCCTGTATTAAATTTTAGTAAAATAAAGCTGTAAGATAACAATAATGGAAATGATAAAAAACATTCAAAAACAGGCGCAAAAGCGTTGTGGCGTATTTGCCGGTTTTTAATGAAATTATCATTCTATAAAATCAAAACACTGTTTCTATCTTTATTCAAAAAGATTATTATTTAAGGCTCTAAATTGACAAAAAGTATAATAAAGTTATATTTATTATGTAAGTTTGGGTTTGAATAAATGATTAACGGTAAATAAACAGGATTATTTTATGGAGTATACGGCAGAATATTATATTGAAAAATTGAATTTACAAAAACACCCTGAAGGTGGAGCGTTCAGCGAAATATACAGGGCGGATGAACATATAAAAAAAGAAGACTTGCCGGAAAGGTTTGGCGGAGACCGGGCTTTTTCCACATCAATTTATTTCTTATTGCAAGGCGCCGAAATTTCCGCTTTTCATAAAATAAAATCGGACGAAATATGGCATTTTTATGCCGGCTCGGCTGTTATTCTTTATATAATTGATGAAAAAGGGAAATTGGTAATAAAGAAAAACGGAAGCGATCCGGAAAAAGGAGAGTCATTTCAGGTAACAGCGCCTAAAGGATGCTGGTTTGGCGCGGAGGTGGAAAATAAAAACAGCTTTGCTCTTGTTGGCTGTACGGTATCGCCCGGTTTCGATTTTACGGATTTTGAACTTGCCGAAAGAGACGCTCTATTACAGGAGTTCCCCCAGCATAAAGAGATTATAGAAAGGCTTACAAAATAAAGGTATGAATCTTTCAAACGAAATAATAATAGTATTCACGCTTGCAATAATAAACGGAATACTCGCCATGTCCGAAGCGGCCATTATTTCATCTCGTAAAGCGCGACTGATGAATATGGCAAAGAAAGGGGATAAAAAAGCTAAAATTGCGCTCGATTTTGTTGAACATCCAAACAGCTTCCTTTCCACTACTCAGGTTGGCATTACGCTTATTGGTATTTTTGCCGGGGCGTATAGCGGCGCCACTCTTGCTGAGCTTTTACAGGGCATGTTGCAGAATATTATATTTATAGGGCATTATGCAAAAGAGATTAGTTTTATTATTGTTGTTGTTGCCATTACAATTGTGAATCTTGTTATTGGCGAACTTGTACCTAAAAGGATTGCGCTCAATAATCCCGAAAAAGTTGCGCGGCTTTCTGTTTATTTGATGAAAGCCCTCTCTGTTGTAGGTATGCCTTTTGTCGCGTTTTTAAGTTTTATGACGGATTTGATTCTTAAAATTATTCATCTTAAACCATCGGAAGAGCCTTCAGTAACAGAAGATGAAATTAAGGCGCTTATAGCCCACGGTACAAAAGAAGGGGTGTTTGACTCCGCTGAACAGAGTATGGTTGAGGGTGTTTTCAGTCTTGGCGATTATAAAATTAACGTTTTGATGACACCGCGAACCAAAATAACATGGCTGGATATTAACGAACCGATTGAAAAAAATATAGAAATAATATTCGATACCAAGTTTTCACGTTTCCCGGTTTGCGATGGTTCGCTTGAGAAAATTCTCGGAATAATCCGCGTTAAAGATATTCTGCCTGTGGAAAATATTAAATCTGTGGCGGAGTTAAAAAAGTTTCTGATACAGCCTATTTTTGTATCTGAGGGAACAAAGGCATTAAAACTGCTTGAGCTGTTTAAGGATTCTAAAAAACATATCGCTTTCGCGGTAGACGAATATGGTAGTATAACCGGCTTGCTGACGCTTTACGATATTGTTGAGGCCATAGTTGGCGATATTCCGGCTTATGGCAGAATGGAAGAGCCTGCCATTACTCAGAGGGAGGATGGTTCTTTTTTACTTGACGGGATGCTGCCTATTTCGGATTTTAAGGAGTTGTTCCAGATTTCCGCTTTGCCGCAGGAGGATAGAAAAGATTTTGATACTTTGGCGGGATTCATATTAAAACACACGGGCAAAATTCCTGTTACAGGCGAACATTTTATATGGGATACTCTCTATATAGAAGTTGTGGATATGGATGGCAGAAGAATAGATAAAGTACTGGCAAAGCAATTAAAGTAAAACAGGTTTTGGCCTGTTCATAAAAGAAAATTTATTCTGAAATACAGCACGCGCCGGTAAGCCCCGGCGCGATATGTTTAAATACTAATGACCGTTTGTTTTTAACAGGTAGCGTTTTACTTTTTGTGTGGTCGTTTTTTCAAATTCCTGTTCGCGGACGTAGAATTTTTTAATTTGTTTGTGCAAAACAAGCTGTTGGTTTACCTTTTTAACTTCTTCGGCAATAATTTCGTTGATAAGCTCATCGGTAATTTTTGCATTTTTATTACCCGAGTATTCAATAAAGGCCTCTGCGTCAACAACAATTTGCGCGGCAATTATCTCATCCTGCTTGGGGTCCTTTTCTCCGTAAACTACCACTTCCATAATAAAGGGACTCTTTAACAGAATATCTTCAATTTCCTCAGGAAAAACATTTTTACCGTTTTTGGCAATTATTACGTTTTTCTTTCGGCCGCTTATGTGTAAAAAGCCTTCGTCATCAATAAAGCCAATATCGCCGGTTTTAAACCAGCCATTATCAAAAGCCTCTTTTGTCAATTCGGGGTTCTTATAATAACCCACCATAACATTAGCGCCTTTGGCATAAATTTCGCCAATACCTTCCTGATCAGGTTCGTTAATTTTCAACTCAACACCAGGCAAATGCAGTCCTGCCGCGTTATCTTTAAAATAATCTTCTCTGTTAAGAGCAAGAATAGGGGAGGTTTCGGTTAGGCCGTAACCCTGAATAAAATGGAATCCCAATTCTCTTAGCCCTTTTGCGGTTTCTGGGTCGGCTGCGGCTCCTCCGGCAACAAAAGCCCTTATGCTTCCTCCAAACTTTTCGTGAATTTCTTTGAAAATCATTTTCTTGAAACTTTTCCAGCCGAATAGTTCAATTAAGTTGCTTGTTTTAATAAGAGCGGGAACAACAACAGATTTAACTTTGTCTTCCTGTATCGTTTTGTAAATTTTCTTGAATATTTTATCGAACAGAAGAGGCACGCCTAAAAACATTGTGGCTTTAGATTTTTGCAAATCGTCAACAATTGTTTTTAATCCTCTGGCATAATAAATTGTTGCTCCCGAATATAACGGGCACAACATTCCGCATGTGCATTCATATGTATGGTGAATAGGGAGTACGGAAAGAAACCGGTCTTCTTCCGTAATAAGAAACATCGATACCATGCTTACCAAATTTGCCGATATGCTCTTTTGGCTTAACATGACTCCCTTGGCCCTGCCGAGTGACCCGGATGTGAAAATAATTACGGCCATCTCCGCGGGATTTATTTTGGGAAGTTTGGAAAGGGACAATTCTTCGGTTTTGGTTACCAGTTCAAACATGGATTTAAAACCATCAATTTCATTCAACGAATCCATATTTACAAAATATTTCAGCTTTTTCAATACGGATTGTTTGTCTCTTAGCAATGGCTCAAAAGATTCCGAAAATATTATTGCCTCGGAATCGGATTCGTAGATTATATTCAAAATTTCATTCGCGTGCAGGTTTCTGTCTATTGGCACAACCACATAGTTAAAACACATGCAGGTAAGATAACTTATTGCCCATTGTACCCTGTTTTCGGAAATTATAGCTATATGAGCTCTTTCTTTCAATCCCATCTTTCTCAGAGCGTTTCCAAATTTCAGAATTGTATTTAAGAGCTGGCTGTAAGTTTGTGTCGGAATTCGGGTATGGTTTAGGTCAATCAGCGCAGTCCTATATCCAAATTTTCCGGCAGATTTAATTACCATATCCTGAAGCGAAGATATTTCGGGAACAGAATAGTATTTAATCTGTTTTTTCATCTGGTTTTATATTAATTTGTTAAATTATTAAATTACATTTTCATAAATTAATAAAGTTATTGCTTTTATAAAAATTTAAATATTTATTTTCTTGTACGCGAGGTAATATATGAAAAAAATATCCATGCTTCTGGCGTTTGTTTTATTTATTGGCGGCAATTTTTTATTTGCTCAGGAAAAAACAAACAGCGGTAATTATATTCCGGTTACCAAATTTGACGCTGCGCGCAACAGCCAAAAGGATTTGGAAGAGGCTGTTAAAGAAGCAAAAAAGAGCAACAGGAAAATTTTGCTTGATGTTGGGGGCGACTGGTGCCGATGGTGCAAGGCCCTTGACAAGTTTTTTGAGGATAACAGAGATGTTGCAAATTACATGCACAAGCACTATGTGGTTGTAAAAGTCAATTACAGCAAAGAAAATAAAAACGAGAAGTTTTTATCGCAATTTCCACAAGTGGCAGGATTTCCTCACTTATTTGTACTAAACAAAAACGGTAAATTAATTCACTCGCAGGATACCGGCGAGCTTGAAAGCGGCGATCATCACGATAAGGATAAAGTTTTTGCATTCCTTAAAAAATGGAGCCGAAAATAAAAAAGTTAACGGAGATTAAATGATTAGATTGGACAGACAGCTCAACCCGCTTTTTTCTTTGATGGATAACTCTTCAACAGGCGAGGTTCCTGAAAGAGAACAGATTGAAGAAAAATACAAATGGAATCTTAAAGATATTTATGCAACAGATGAATTGTGGGAAAAAGATTTTACTTTGGTTGAGCAAAAGATTTCAGAATACGGCAGGTTTGCCGGAAAATTAACGCATTCGGCAAAAAGTTTAATTGACTGCCTGAAATTTGATGACGAAATTGGCATTATATTGGGCCGTCTGTATTTATATGCCATGCTCTCAAAAGATCTGAATTTATCAGACATTAAGTACATGGCTCTTGATGACAGAATTAAAGGTTTGTTTACAAAAGTATCTGCCACAAATTCCTTTATTCACCCTGAATTGCTTTCCGTATCTCAGGGACACATTAGGAAAATGTATGCCGAAGAACCTGAGCTTAAGGTGTATGATCATTATTTTGATGACCTTTTCAGGATGGCTGAACATACTTTAAGCAAAGAACAGGAGGAGATTCTCGCGCTTACTTCCGAGCTTGAAAATATACCTTATACGTCTTTCAGCCTTTTAACAAACGCGGATATGAAATTCCCAGTAGTGAAGGACGATAAAGGAAATGATGTCGAAATCTCTCACGCGCGGTTTTACGCGGCGTTGTATTCTGGCGATAGGGATTACAGGGAAAGGGCTTATAAAGCCTATTACAAACCCTTTATGGAGTATGCGAATACTTTTTCATCGTTACTTAGCGGAGGAATAAAGGTTAATGTGTTTTCCGCCCGCGCAAGAAAATTCGCGGACGCAAGGGAATCGGCTTTATCAAAAAACAATATTCCGGTTGCGGTTTACGAAAATCTTGTAAAAACAGTTAATGAAAATTTTGCACCAATGCACAGGTGGACAGCCTTAAAAAAGAAATTGCTTGAAATAAAGGAAATACACCCTTACGATACTTATGTGAGTCTGTTCCAGTTCGACCGCAGTTACTCGTTTGAGAATGCAAAGAAAATTGTGAAAGAATCACTTGAGTGTATGGGCGGCAATTATCTGACGTCTTTACAAAAAGCGTTCGATAACCAGTGGCTTGACGTTTATGAAACGAAACATAAAAAAAGCGGCGCTTATTCATCCGGAACTACATACGGAGTTCACCCTTATGTTTTACTGAACTGGACGAACCTTTTGAACGATGTGTTTACATTAACCCACGAGATGGGGCATAATATGCACTCATATTATACAGGCGAAACTCAGCCGTTTGTGTATGACAATTATTCCATCTTTCTCGCTGAAATAGCTTCCACTTTTAACGAAAGCTTATTGCTCGATTATCTGATACAGACCGCGAGAACCCATTACGAAAAACTCGCGCTGCTCGAAAAATATCTGAACAACATTACCACCACTTTCTACCGGCAGATAATGTTTGCGGAATTTGAGTATAACGCGCATTCGCTTGCGGAAAAAGGAGTTGGCCTTACGCCGGATACTTTCAGAAAAATGTATAAGGATATGTATCAAAAATACTGGGGCCCCGAAATGGTTGTGGATGTTGAGGAAGAATATACCTGGGCAAGGATTCCTCATTTTTATTACAATTTTTATGTGTATCAGTATGCAACCGGTTTTGCCGCTTCGGAAGCTTTGGTACAGAAGGTAAAAGCGGAAGGGGATGCGGCTGTACAAAAATATCTCGATTTCCTTAAAGCAGGCTGTTCAGATTATCCTATTAACATACTGAAAAAAACAGGCGTGGATATGACAACAAGCGAACCCTTTCTTGCGGTTATTAGAAAAATGGACGAGTGCCTGAACCAGATTGAAGAAATTATATAAGAAAATTTATTAAAGGATTAATCCTATGAAGATTTACGGAAAAAAAGAACTGAATGAATATCATCAATCGCTGACTTATGACGATATTAGTCTGATACCTACGGAAGTTTCACGTATAAGAACCCGCACAGAGGCTGTAACATCATGTTCATTCTTGGGACAGGAACTTGGATTGCCTATAGTATCGAGCCCGATGGATACGGTTACAGGGTTGTTAATGGCCAAAGAGCTTACAAATCTTGGCTGCCTTGGCATATTAAACCGCTTTGATTCTTCGCTTGAAGAAGTACTGAAAAACGGAGAGGCCAAAAACGAAATAAGAGGCGTTTCAATTGCTTTGACCACAACTGATGACGTTATAGAAAAACTTGCCGAACAGAAATATGTAATTTGTATTGATACCGCAAACGCGAGCAATAAGGCGGTTCTGAAAAAGACTGAGGAAGTAAAAAAGAAATATGCCGTTAAAGTTATTGTTGGTAATATTGCCCATGGCGCGTCATTAAAACAGCTTGAGGATGCCGGAGCCGATGCCGTTAGAGTCGGCATAGGGAGCGGAAGCGTATGTACTACTTCCATTCAAACGGGAATTGGAATAGGGCAGGTATCAAGTCTGCTTGATGTTCTTGCGGCTCGCAAAGAAAACAAACTGAATATTAAGATAATTGCTGATGGCGGAGTAAAGAGCCCTGGCGATGTGGCAAAAGCAATATCGCTTGGAGCGGATGCGGTTATGCTTGGCAGAATGCTTTCAGGCACAAAAGAAACTCCCGGTGAAGTTATTAAATATTCAGGACAGCTTTGGAAAAAATACCGCGGTTCTGCTTCGTTTGGGGTAAAAATGCGTAATGAGTTTATAGAAGGCGAAGAAACAATGGTGGCTTATAAAGGAACCGTTAAAAATGTGATAGATAATATTTCGGACGGATTACGAAGCGCAATGAGCTATATGAACTGCTTTACGCTTGATGAATTGCGAAAAACAGAAACCTATGCTGTGCTTAGCAACAGTTCATACCTTGAAAGGTTGCCAAAAATATAATAATTAACGGCTTTGCGTTCTGTGTTGTAATGTCGTTATTCTGATTTTCCTACTGATTATATAAAAAAGAAGCGGCTCGGTGAGCCGCTTCTACATAATAAATACTATCATTCCGAATTACCTTCGGAAATTACTCTTCATATTTTTTAAACAATACGCTTGTATTATGGCCTCCAAAACCAAAGGCGTTGCTCATTGCGTATTTTACTCTCCTTTTCTGCGGTTTATTGAATGTATAATTCAAATCGCATTTGGGGTCGGGAGTTTCGAAGTTAATTGTAGGAGGAATGATATCGTTTATAGTCGCGAAAATAGATGCGATAGCCTCAACAGCGCCGGCAGCGCCCAAAAGGTGACCTGTCATACTTTTTGTTGAAGACAAATTGACTTTATAAGCGTTATCGCCAAGAAGTTCTTTTATGGCAATTGTTTCGGCAATATCTCCAAGCCCTGTGGAAGTACCGTGTAAATTGATATAATCAATTTCTTCGGGTTTGATTTCAGCGGTTTTAATAGCCATTTCCATGGCAAGTTTGGCTCCGCTTCCGTCAGGGGCGGGGGCTGTCATGTGGTAAGCGTCAGCAGAAAGACCAATACCAACGAGCTCGGCATAAATTTTAGCTCCGCGCGCTTTTGCGTGTTCGTATTCTTCAAGAATTAAAGCTCCGGCTCCTTCGCCCATAACAAATCCGTCTCTGTTAAGGTCAAAAGGTCTGCTTGCCGTTTCAGGGGAATCGTTGCGTGTGGAAAGCGCTTTAAGCGAGTTGAAACCGGCAATGCCAATTTCGCAAATACTTGCTTCGCTTCCGCCTGTAATCATACACTCGGCAAGTCCGTTTTTAATCAGAAAGAATGAATCGATTATATTGTTATTTGCGGTAGCACATGCCGAAACTATACAATGGTTCGGGCCTCTTAAGCCATGCATGATGGAAATCATACCGGAACCCATATTGGGGATAAGCATGGGAATAAAGAAAGGAGAAACTCTCTGCGGGCCCTGGGTATGGTTAATAACAGACTGATTATAGAACGCCTGAATTCCACCGATGCCGCTTCCAAAAACTACTCCTGTTCTTTCTTTTTCCGCAACCGGAAGGGTGGCGGTATCAATACCGGCATCTTTTAGTACCATATCTGCGGCCGCAATAGCGTACTGTGCATAGGGGTCAAGGCGTCTTGCGGTCTTTTTATCTATAAAATTAGAAACATCAAATCCTTTTAATTCACAGGCAAACTTTGTATCGGTATTAGAAGTATCGAAGCTTGTAATATTCTTTGCGCCGCTAACTCCGTTCAACAGGGCCTCCCAATAACTTTCGGCGGTAAGTCCAATTGGCGTTAAAGCGCTAATACCAGTCACTACAACTCTTCTATTTGAATTTTGCATATATTTCCTTTTTATTACTAAAATGATATTCTATTTAAATTGAAACTCACAAAGCGGGCAAGTGATAAAACGAGAGGCCCGTTTATGTTCTAAAACAAATAAAAACCAAAAGTTAATTCCATCAAGCTGTTTAATAGCCGCCGGAGTTTAACTCTGTTTATGTATTTGCAAAAGAACAATTCTGTCGGTTAAATTGTTTCCAGCAATTAATCCGAATTCAGACTCTAAATTTAATACAATTGATTCGAATTATAAAACATTTTATAGTGCTAAAAACAATACGTCAATTCTTAAAAACAATGTGTTAATAAAAAAATTTTTGATTTATGATAATTTATTTATTATGTTCAACTGAAGGCTTTTCCACAAAGTTTTGTGTGTCCCGATAAAAATATCCGAATTTTCTGTTGCCGATTAAATTATTATGTTTTTTTTACGATAATAACGTTGTAGTAAAATACCCCCTCTCGAAATAGATGTGTCATAAATATAAGGAGTCCGTGTATGCAATGGTTCAACAACATGAAAATTGCCGCTAAACTGATAACTACGTTTTGTATCGTATTATTGGTGATTATTGTCCTGGGAGTGTTTAGTATTGTTCAGCTTGGCAAAATAAACTATTCCGCCGACCAGCTGGGGAAAAACTGGCTGCCAAGCGTCATGTCTCTGGCAAAAGTAAACCAAAAACTGAATGAATTTCGCAGGGCAGAACTGCAGACCATATTGGCCGACGATGCGGCAAATATAAACAAGTATAGAAATCTTGCCGAACAAAGAAAATCGGAGCTTAAAGGCGTTATTGACAAGTACTACCCTTTGATTTCCTCTGATAAGGAAAGACAAATAGCTGATACTTTTAAAGACCTGTTAGACAAGTATTATGTATATGATGAGGAGATAATAACGCTTGCTGTAGAGAATAAAGATGTTGAAGCAAAAACAAAAATGAATGGCCCAGCAAAAGAAGTACTTGAAACTATTTTTGTGAAGGTACAGGAAGATGTAGATCTTAACAATAATGGCGCTACGGATGAAGTTCAGACGGGAGAAGAAATTTATTCTTCGGCAAAGACTTTAATGTATGTTGTTATAGCTTTTAGTATCGTATTGGTATTCTTCCTTGCAATATGGCTTGCCAGGAAAATCAGTAAACCAATTATACTTGTATCGGAAAGACTGGATTCTTTGAACAACGTTTGCCTGACAAACCTGCAAAATGGCGCTCAGAAATTTGCGGATGGAGATCTAAATATTAAAATTGTGACCGGTACTCCAAAGCTTGAAATTGATTCCGAAGACGAAACCGGAAAGCTTGCAAAGGCCTTAAATGGCATAATAGATAAAACGCAGGCAAGTGTACACGCAGTTGAACAGGTTACCGGAACTGTTGTAAACATGAGTAATGAAATAAATATGCTGGTAGATTCCTCCCTTAAGGGGAAACTATCCATACGCGGCAACTCCGAGAAGTTTAAAGGCGGATTTAAGGAAATAATATCCGGCTTGAATAATACTCTTGATGCTATCATTGGTCCATTAAATATGGCGGCTGAATATATTGACAGAATATCCAAAGGAGATGTTCCCGCGAAGATTACAGAGAGCTACAATGGAGATTTTAACGAAATAAAGAATAACCTGAACGTTTGTATAGACGCGATAAAGGCGCTGATAGATGACGGACATTACCTTGCCAAAAACGCGATTGAAGGAAAGCTTTCGGTACGCGCAGATTCTGTTAAACACCAGGGAGATTTCAGGAAAATAATAAGCGGGTTTAACGAAACTCTTGACGCGGTTATTGGACCTCTCAATATGGCGGCCGAGTATGTTGACAGAATTTCCAAGGGCGATGTACCTGAAAAGATTACAGAAAGCTACAATGGAGATTTTAACGAAATAAAGAATAACCTGAATGTTTGTATAGACGCGATAAAGCTGTTAATAGAAGATTCTTCCGGCCTGGCTGTGGCCGCAGGCGAAGGAAAACTTGCAAACCGTGCCGACGCTACAAGACACCATGGCGATTTCAGAAAGATTATACAGGGCGTAAATAATACGCTCGATGCTCTGATTAATCCGCTTAATACCGCTTCGGATTATTTTGAAAGAATAGCCGAAGGCGATATTCCGGGTAAAATTGAAGATGAATACCGTGGAGATTTCAATAAGATAAAACTAAACCTTAATACCTGTATTGATGCAATCAATCTGTTAATATCAGATTCCGTATCGCTTTCCGAATCGGCAATAAAAGGGAATTTTGATGCCAGATCGAACACGAGCAAGCATTTTGGCGATTATAAAAAAATAATGGAAGGCATCAATGCCACACTTGATGTGGTTGTTGATAAATCAAAGTGGTACGAAGCAATAATTGACGCCGTACCTTTCCCAATTCATGTAATTGATATGAATATGAACTGGGTATTCCTTAACAGGGAATTTGAAAAACTTATGGTTGCTCAGAATATTATTAAGGATAGATCGCAAGCTCCGGGTATGCCTTGTTGCTCCGCTACAGCGAATATTTGCAATACAGATTCATGCGGTATCAAGCAATTGCAAAAGGGCGTTGGCGTTACATACTTCGATTGGCATGGAATGAGCTGCAAACAGGATACTTCGTACATAATCAATGCAAAGGGCGAAAAAGTCGGTTACGTTGAAATTGTACAGGATCTTACATCGATGATAAAAATAAGCGATTATACAAAGGCCGAAGTTGAAAGAATGGCTGCAAACCTCGCTTTACTGGCCCAGGGTAATGTAGATCTTAACCTGAAGCTTAAAGAAGCGGATAAACATACCGAAACCGTAAAAGCCGAATTTTCGTTGATAAACGATAACCTTGCAAAGGTAAAGGAATCGTTAGGTAATGTAATAACCGATACAAGAATGCTGGCTCAAAGCGCGGTAGACGGAAAACTAAGCGTAAGAGCCGATGCTTCAAAACATCTTGGCAATTTTAAAGATATAGTTGTTGGAATAAATGATACTCTCGATTCAATTATGGCTCCTATAAACGAAGGCGTTGCCGCTTTGGAAAAAATGGCGTCCGGAGATTTGACCATAAGAATAGAGAGCGATTATAAAGGCGATCATCAGTTGATTAAAAACAGCATCAATTCGGTAGCCGGTTCGCTAAACAAGGCTCTTGAAGATGTAAGCGAAGCGGTAGCCGCAACGGCAAGCGCCAGCAACCAGATATCTTCAAGCACGGAAGAGATGGCCGCCGGTTCGCAGGAACAAACCCGTCAGACGGCCGAAGTGGCAAGCGGTGTTGAAGAAATGACTAAGACGATTCTTGAAAACACTAAAAACGCTTCAATTGCCGCGGATGCAGCCAAAGATCAGGGCGATAAGGCAAGAGAGGGCGGAAATGTTGTTGATGAAACTATAACCGGTATGAACAGGATTGCCGAGGTAGTTAAAAAATCTGCCGAAACAGTCCAGGAACTTGGCAAAAGCAGTGATCAGATTGGTGAAATAGTCCAGGTAATTGATGATATTGCCGACCAGACGAACCTGCTGGCTCTTAATGCCGCTATTGAAGCCGCAAGGGCAGGCGAACAGGGACGCGGGTTTGCAGTTGTTGCCGATGAAGTCCGTAAACTTGCGGAAAGAACTACAAAAGCTACAAAAGAAATAGCCACAATGATTAAACAGATACAAAAAGATACTTCAAATGCCGTTAGTTCTATGGAAGAAGGAACAAACGAAGTTGAAAGAGGAAAGGCTCTTGCAAATAAAGCCGGAGATTCCCTTAAAAAGATTGTTGAGGGTTCGCAAAAAGTTCTTGATATAGTTGCCCAGGTAGCGGCCGCAAGCGAACAGCAATCGTCAACCGCGGAGGAAATAAGCAGAAACGTTGAGGCTATAAGCACGGTGGCTCAGGAAAGCGCCGGCGGAACACAGCAAATTGCCCATGCCGCGGAAGATTTGAGTAAGCTTACCTTAAACCTTGAAGAGCTTGTAAGCCAATTCAAATTGTCCTCCCGTCAGGCGCAGAGACATGCTTCGGAACATAAAAAAGTATTATCTCATGGCGCAAATGCCGGATACTTAAGTTAAAAAACAAAAAGAACAAAAGAGGGCAGACTCGATAAGGGTCTGCCCTTTTTTATTTTGTGAAAAATCTCTTTTCTACATAAAGAATTAATTCAGCGTAAAAATAGCCTATAAATAAACCTATTAATGCTCCGCCTAAAATATCGGAGGGGTAATGAAGGCCAAGATATACTCTTGAAAGAGCCACTAAAAACGCCGTGATAAATAAGATCCACTTTAGTTTTGGGTAAAAACGGGTAAAATACATTGCTATTGCAAAATTATTCAGCGCGTGGTTCGAAGGAAATGAATATGTACCCGTTGGGCCAATAGGTAAAATAGCGTCTTTCAAAGCTGTACATGGTCTTATTCTTGCAAAATACTCTTTTAATATCCTGTATCCAAACTGGTCCGAAATAATAATAAGAAAAAAAACTGATACGGCAACAATTTTACCCCTTTTACCCCCCTTAAAAAAGCAAATACACCAGAGTATAACCCAGGCTATAAGCCAATGGTTAACATCGGTAATTATGGAAAAAAACTTATTTAAAATACCGCATGAAAGCGAGTGATTGATAAAATAGAAGACTGACAAGTCAATATTATATAAAAAGTCCGACATTTTATATCCAATGCGTAAAAATGAAAAAATTAATATAAATAATTAATTGATTTAAATAAAAAAAAACTTAAATTTAATGGGAATACTCTTTTTTCTTCCATGTGGTTTTTAATTATTTATACATTTAATGCTTTGGCATATTGGAGCTGGAGACAAATAAGTAATATAAAAACGAAATTGAAACGTCTGTATTAAGATTTTAAGATCGGAAAAATTAACTTTTTAAAATCGTTCAGTAAAAAGTAGTTGGCAAATTACAGATAAAAAGGTTTAGGGGTTGTTTTGTATTCCGATAATTAAAAAATATAACCTAATTGCTTTATATTAATCCTGGGTTTAAAATGGTTTCAAAATATGATTCGACAGTGGTAGATTACATTTATAATAACGATGAGCTTCCACAAGGCAGAGATTACTCGTATTATGAAGGACTATCAGAAGAACTTCTCATCAAATCGCTGAAGGTAATAGCCTTATTAATATCCATTTCCGGGTTATTTGCAATGGTATTTGAAGTAAGGCATTACGAAGGCGATTCTTTAAGCGTTTATATAACGCGTCTTTCGGCTACTATGGTGGCATTTGTTATACTTGTAATACTTCAGTTCTGGAAAGAAAAGGTCAACCCTGTATTTCTTGTACATATATTGCTCCTTTCTATCATTATTTCCTCCGGTTATATGATATATCTTTTGCCCGGGACTCTTGTTGTAAATTCGGGCATTGTGGGTTTAATGATTTTTACCGCGTCATTGTTTTTGAATTGGGAATTAAAAAACCAAATACTGGTTTCAATATATTATAACATAGTGTTCGCTTCGGCAATATTGCTTAATAAAGGGCCAATTTACGAACAACCAAACATGTACGAGACGGTTTTGTTTGTCTTATTTCTGAGTATAGTATCCGTACTTGGCAGCAGCATTAACTACAGATTGAGAAAACAGGTGTCGGATCAATCGTTGAAGGTTTTTCTCTCACAAAAAAAATATGAAACGCTCTTTAATAATTCTGCCGACGGCATATTCCAGTCGTCTCCTGAAGGGTATTTTTTGACGGCAAACCAGTCCCTTGCAGACATATTAGGATATGAGTCTCCCGAAGAACTGAAAAAAGCAAATATGCTTAAAGAGGTTTTCAAAAATCCGGCTGATAGAGATTTACTTATAGAGAGATTGAAAAAATACGGAGAAGTGAACGATTACAAGGTCATTCTAAAAAGAAAAGACGGTACGGACATTGTCGCAAGGATAAGCGACAGAATAGCTCATATTGAAGATGAAGAACGCTTTATTTATGAAGGAACCATACAGGATATAACAAAAGAAATTGTAGCGGAACAAAAACGGAAAAAAGCCGAAGAAGAACTTAAGGAAGAAAAGTTTAAATCCGATAAACTTGCTCAAAAGGCTATGGAAGCAAATCTGACCAAAACCCAGTTTCTGGCAAATATGAGTCATGAAATAAGGACGCCAATGAATGGCATAATAGGCTTTCTGACGCTTATAGAGCAAAAATCGTATAAAGACAAAGACGAATTGAAGCAATTTGCCATAAGTGCAAAAAACTCGGCCGAATCTCTGCTGGAAATATTAAATGATATACTCGATTATTCCAAAATAGAAGCCGGACAAATGACGCTTGTTGAGGGAGATTTCGATCTTGCAAGTATTCTTGATGAAACGGTGAACTATATTATGCCAAGGGCGAATGAAAAAAAACTTGTTGTGGAAAAAGAAATTGCGGAAGGAACCGACAATAACTTGTGTGGCGATTCTCTTAAGTTAAAGCAGATTATTGTGAATTTATTGGGTAACGCGGTTAAGTTTACTGATGAGGGGCGTATTAAAATAGAAGTAAGTTCAAAAAGGATTGAAAATAATACCAAAGCAAATGTACATATTTCGGTGGAGGATACCGGCATTGGAATTCCGGAAGAAAAAATAAAAAAACTCTTCAGACCTTTTTCGCAGCTTGACGACTCTTATACGCGTAAATATGGCGGAACCGGTTTGGGCCTGGTAATTTCCAAAGAACTTATAACAATGATGGGGGGAGATATAACTGTTGAAAGCGCTGAAGGGAAGGGAAGTAAATTCAGCTTCAATACTGTTTTTGAAATATCCACTGTCCCTCAGTTAAAAAACGAATTGGTGGAGAAAGAGCAACCTGTGTTGCCGAGTACCAATTATGTTGAAGACCTGGAGCAAGACTCTGAAGAATTGAAAAAAGAACGGCAGAAATACAAAATTCTGCTTGCGGAAGATAATGCCGTTAACCAGAAAGTATTGATGCGGTTTATAAACGATGCCGGTTACAGATTAGATGCCGTTATTAACGGTATTGACGCAATTAAGGCGGTTCAAAGAGAAAAATATGATATTGTGCTGATGGATATTCAAATGCCGGATATGGACGGACTGACGGCTTCTTTAAGGATAAGAGAATTGGAAGGCCAGGCAGCCGAAGTTCCAATAGTTGCAATAACGGCTCACGCCTTGATGGGAGATAAGGAAAAATGCCTGCGCGCGGGTATGAATGATTATCTCTCCAAACCGGTAAATTATAAAAAACTTACCTCCACAATAGACCATTGGCTTAATATAAAAACCGATAGCTTAACGGATGAGGAAGAACCAACTGACAAAGCTTTGGTTAATTTTGAACATTTTTCGAATATAAGTCTGAATAACGCGGATTTTCAGAAAGACCTTGTTCAGACTTTTATGAACGATACAAGAGAAAGACTTTCAAAGCTTGGCGATTTTATTGATATGGGGGAATTTGAAAAAGCAAAGTCGGAGGCTCATACAATTAAAGGGGCCAGTTTTTCGATAGGCGCTACAATAATGGGTGAAACATCTCTGGCAGTAGAGCTTGCTCTTAAGAACCGAGATATTGAGACAGCAAGAAAAAATCTGCCCGATTTGAAAAACGTTTTTCAAAAAACAAAAGAAGCTTATGAAGAAAAGCTTAGAATGAAATTTTAACAAGTTGTAACAATAATTCAGGGAAAAATAATGAAGAAATTCTACTTTCTTTTAGTCTTAATTTGTATAGGTCTTACATACTCGCCCTATGCCCAGAAGCCCAAGCCCAATAAATATGGTCTGGTTGTTGTCAACAAATATGAAGATTATAAAAATCTTGTAAAAAGCGATAGTACGCAGGAACTTGTGGAACTTGAAAAATTCATTCCTGATATTAAATTAGACATAAGATATGCCACAAAAAACAATTTCTTTGGCGAACCCGTTTACAAAATGAGCAGGGCATTTGCCAGACGCCCCGCCGCCGAAGCGCTTAAACAGGTGCAGGAAGAGCTTAAAACAAAAGGACTTTGTCTTAAGATATTTGACGGATACAGACCTTACAGCGTAACCGTAAGATTTTTTGAAAAACTTAAAGACACTATTTTCCTCGCTGTTCCATGGCGGGGTTCGAGGCATAACCGCGGGTGCGCGGTCGATTTGACTATCTGTTCGCTTGAAACAGGGAAAGATATTGAAATGCCAACCCCATTTGATGATTTTACCGACAAAGCTCACGCCGAATACAAGAACCTGCCGGATAGCGTTATAAAGAACAGGGAATTTCTGAAAGAAATAATGACAAGGCACGGTTTTAAGGTGCTTGCAGACGAATGGTGGCATTATGATTATAATGATTGGAAAAAATTTGAAATAACGGATATTCCATTTGAGAAGCTTGTAAAATAATAAAATTTAAAATGACAAAAAAAGTAACGGCGGGTAAAATATCCGCCGTTTTTGTTTCAACCAAAATTAATCGATATGGAAAAGAAATAAACATAAAAAATTTAGAATAAAAAAAGCTCTACAGATAGAAATGAAAATCATGAGTAAACCAAAATAGTAAACTTAACACCCTTATGTGGCATTTTTAGCAAAGTCTTCGGAGATAAGCTTGCCCAGATTTGTTGGGGTCTGGCGCATTAACAGCAATGTGCAGTAATACTGCCAATGAGATTGCTTCTCCCGATAGAATCGGGATCGCAATGACAGCTTTTTTGTCTTAAACTATGCATTAGATCAAATTGCTGATGTGTGATTTGGGTTTAGTGGCTATTTACGGCTTTGTTTTATAAAAAGGGGCCAAAATTTGAAATTGATAATATCGGCATAAAAAGTTAACTTTTAAGATTAATTAAAGTGAAATATGCAAACTCCATTGATGGTACAGTATAATAAGGTCAAGGAGAGCCACCCGGATACTATTTTGCTCTTCAGGGTAGGCGATTTCTTTGAGACATTTGACGAAGATGCCAAAACCGCGTCGAAAGTGCTGGGAATTACTTTGACCAAACGCTCAAACGGTGGAGCGGGCGATGTACCGCTGGCAGGCTTTCCTCATCATGCTCTTGAGACATACCTTATTAAGTTTATCAGAGCCGGATACAGAGTTGCGATATGCGAGCAAATGGAAAACCCCAAATTTGCCAAAGGTATTGTAAAACGCGAAGTTATAGAGGTCGTCACTCCCGGAGTTGCATTTTCTGACAAGCTGCTCGATTATAAAAAAAACAATTATCTGCTTTCCATTTGCATCAAAGATGAAATTGCCGGCATTTCGTTTTGCGATATATCAACAGGCGAGTTTTACGCCTATCAGGTAGCTGAAGAAGATATTAAACAACAGATAGATCTAATTCTGCCTTCGGAAATTCTTGTTCAAAAGAAAGACCGCGATTATATAACATCCATAATGCAAAGGGTCAACTCTTCAGTAAGAATTACAAAAGTTGACGATTGGGTTTACAACTACGAATACGCGAAAGAACTGCTGCTGATGCACTTTAAGACGGTTACGCTTAAAGGATTCGGCATAGAAAACATGAGGCAGGGCAGTATTGCGGCGGGAGTGATTTTAAACTATCTGCAGGAAACGCAAAAGACAAATCTTTCGCATTTAAATAAGGTATCCGTTTATAATCCTTCCGAATATATGTCGCTTGATTCATCCACAAAAAGGAATCTGGAAATTACATTTTCCATGCAGGATGGCGGACGCGAAGGTTCTTTGATTTCCATACTCGATAAAACCGAAACCCCAATGGGGGGACGACTGTTAAAAAAATGGATTTCCGCGCCTTTAAGAAAACTTGAACCAATACTGAAAAGACAGGAAAGCATAGAGGAGCTGTTTAACTTAAAGGATTTGCGTTCGAAGCTGATAAACGAATTAAAAGAAATTGGCGATCTTGAACGACTTATAAGTAAAATATGTACCGGCAGGGCAAATCCGCGCGATATGATTTCCCTTAAAACATCGCTTAAAAAAGTACCTGTGTTAAAAGGATTGCTTGGCGTAGTGCAAGGCAAAACCCTTGAACAGATAAAAGAAAACCTGACCGGGTTAAATGAGATTACTGATAAAATTGAAGAGGGAATTGCCGAATATCCCCCTATAAGCGTTGCCGATGGCGGTGTTATCAAAGCCGGTTTAAGCGCCGAGCTTGATGAATTGCGCGATATTTCGGTTAACGGTAAAAACTGGATTGCAAACCTGCAGCGCAGCGAAAGAGAACGGACTGGAATTTCATCTCTTAAAGTAAGCTATAATAAAGTGTTTGGTTATTATATAGAAATAAGCAACGCCAACAGAGATAAGGTTCCTGAAGATTATATTAGAAAACAAACGCTTGTAAGTTCTGAAAGATACATTACTCCCGAACTGAAAGATTATGAAGATAAAATTCTTCATGCCGAAGAAAAGATATACGACCTTGAGTCTCAGTTGTTTAATGAAATCCGGTTAAGCATTGCCGATAAAGCTTCCGAAATTCAACAGGTTGCAAGAGTAATTGCCATGCTCGATTGCTTTACGTCTTTTGCGCAGTGTGCCGATGAATACAAATATGTAAAACCGGAAGTTAACGAAGGGGATAAAATTGAAATTATTGAAGGCAGGCATCCGGTTGTTGAAAGAATACTGCAGCCGGGCGAGCGTTTTACTGCTAACAGTTGTACGCTTGACAGCAATGAAGACCAGATAATACTGCTTACCGGTCCGAATATGGCAGGTAAATCGGTATACTTGCGTCAAATAGGGCTCCTTGTACTGCTTGCTCAAATAGGTTCGTTCATACCAGCAAAAAAAGCTGAAGTGGGGCTTGTAGACCGTATTTTTACCCGCGTTGGCGCAAGCGATAATATTTCTGCCGGTGAAAGCACTTTTCTTGTGGAAATGCAGGAAGCCGCAAATATATTGAACAACGCTACAAAAAAGAGTCTTATTCTTTTGGATGAAATAGGGCGCGGGACGAGCACTTTTGACGGAATTTCAATTGCGTGGGCAATAACCGAATACTTGCACGAAAACCCTGAGATGACGGCAAAAACACTGTTTGCAACGCATTATCACGAACTTAATGAGATGTCCGAAATATTCCCCAAAATAAAAAACTACAAAGTGGAAGTCAGGGAAATTGATGACAGGGTAATATTTCTGCACAGGGTAAGTCCCGGCAAAGCAGACCACAGTTATGGTATACAGGTTGCGCAAATGGCAGGTTTGCCAAGGTTTGTAACAGATAGGGCAAAGGAAATACTTGCCAATCTCGAAAGTAAGGAGCTTACTCCATACGAAATTAAAAAAGAGAAGTTAAACAAGCTTAAAAACAAAGACGAATTGCAGTTTAATTTGTTTGAAGTAAAAGACGATTCGCTTAGAAAAGAAATTAATGATATAGAAATTAATAAAATGACGCCTATTGAAGCGTTGACAAAATTGGACGAGCTGAAAAAGAAAGCCGGCGAAAAAAGTTTATAAACAAAAACGGAGAACGAAAATTGGTAGTTGTATTAGAAAAAAATATAAGCGATAAACAGATAGAAGATGTTATAAAACATCTTGAAGATTTTGGTTTTGACGTTCATAAATCAACCGGCATTGAGCAGATTGTTCTGGGCGCAATAGGCGTAAAACCGGATTTTGACACAAGAAAAGTTAAAATACTCGATGGCGTTGCCGAAGTTTACCGGATAACAGACCCATTTAAACTTGCAAGCAGAACATTTCAAAAGTACGATACGCAGATCAAAATCAAGGATGTTGTAATAGGAGGGCCTCAGGTTGTAATGATGGCGGGTCCATGTTCCGTTGAAAGCGAAAAACAGATATTTACCCTTGCCGAAGTTGTAGCTCAATCGGGCGCGAAAATATTAAGAGGCGGAGCATTTAAACCCCGGTCTTCTCCATATTCATTTCAGGGTCTTGGAGTGGAAGGTCTTAAGCTTTTACGTAAAGCTGCAGACGCTTACAATTTGCTTGTTATTACAGAAGTGATGGAAAACGCTCAAATATCGGTTGTTGAAGAATATACGGATATAATTCAGATTGGCGCGCGCAATATGCAGAACTATTCCCTTCTTAAGGAACTTGGAAAAATAAGCACTCCAATAATGCTGAAAAGAGGTCTCTCGGCAACAATAGAAGAATTGTTAATGTCTGCTGAATATATTCTCTCAAACGGAAATATGAATGTAATGGTTTGTGAACGCGGAATAAGAACGTTCGAAACATATACAAGAAATACATTCGATCTTTCATCAATTCCTGTTGTTAAAAAGAAAAGCCATTTGCCAATAATTGCCGATCCTTCTCACGCAGTAGGCTTAAGAGATAAAGTAATACCAATGGCAAGAGCCGCTGTTGCCGCGGGAGCGGATGGAATAATGGTTGAAGTTCATAACGAGCCGGAAAAAGCTTTATCTGACGGCCCGCAGGCATTATTGCCAGCGCAGTATCTTGAACTTATGAAACAGGCAAAATTAATAGCCGAAGTTATCGGCCGCACGATGTAATTTACCCGGATAATTGTAAAAATGGATTTAAATAAAACTATAGCCGTTATAGGTTTGGGATTAATTGGCGGCTCTATTGCAAAAGGATTGAAGAAGCAAAAGCCGGAAATTAGAATAAAGGCTTATGATTACGGTAATATTCTCGATAAGGCCTTTGAAGACGGGACTATTGATGAAAAACTTGCGACTGTTGAAGACGCGGCCAATTCGGATATTGTTTTCCTTTGTCTGCCCACAAGCGGTTCAATTGCGGCCCTTGAGAAACTTGCTCCAGTAGCATCGGGGAATGTTTTAATAACCGATGTGGGGGGAGTGAAATCTGTTTTTTACGAAAAATGGCAAACCCTTTCAGGTAAAGCGTCCTATGTAGGTGGTCATCCAATGACAGGGAAGGAAAAGGGCGGGTACGAAAATTCCGATCCGCTTTTATTTGAGAGCGCTGTATATATACTTGCACAGTCGGAGTGCGAGAACCCGAATTTTGATGTGCTAAAGGAACTGATTAAACTGCTGGGCGCAAGAATTAAATTTGTTGATCCTTATCTGCACGATAAAATTATAGGCTATGTAAGTCATTTACCACAGCTGGCCTCGGTTTGCCTTGTTAACGCTGTTAACAATAAAAACAATGAAGTGAATTTTCTGGATTTTGCCGCCGGCGGATTCAGAGATATGACCAGAATTGCATCCAGCAATTTTGATATTTGGGAGCCTGTTATAAAGCAGAATAAAGAGTTTATTTTGCAGTCTTTGGATTCACTGCAAAAAGAGCTTCTCCTAATGCGGCAATATGTTGAAAAGGAAAATTACGCGGATATTGAAAAAATGTTCAATTCTGCAAGAAAAAAGCGGGATGAGATTCCTAAAAACACAAAGGGATTTTTAAACCCGTTATACGAAATATATGTTTATGTAAAAGATGAACCAGGCGTTTTAAGTAAACTCACTACCGTATTGTTTCAGCACAATATCAGTATAAAAGACCTTGAACTCCTGAAAATCAGAGAAGGAACGGGCGGAACATTCAGGTTGTCTCTTGAATCCGAACAAGACGCCCAAAACGCTAAATTGCTTATTGAAAACCTTGGCTTTGCTACTAAATGAAAAGAAAAACAAGTATTGTTATAAGTTTATTAATTACCCTTTTTATATCATATAATACATTTGGTCAAACCGCGGGGAGTGAGCCGGAAGTAAAAAAAACATATTATAAAAACGGAAAAGTTAAAACATCAGGCACTTATATTAACGGAAAGCTTAACGGCCTTTTTTACGAGTATAATGATGATGGAACTGTTTACAAAGAGTGGAATTTTGTTGACGGAAAAGAAGAAGGACTCTCCAAATGGTATTTCTTTAACGGCGTATTGAGTATTGAGTGGAATTACCATAACGGCCTCAAAGAAGGAAAATCGAGATGGTTTTATGAAACGGGAGAGCTTTTTTCGGAACAATTATATGTACACGGCTATATAGACGGTATTACAAAAACATATTACAAAACCGGTGAACTTCAGGGCGAATGGCGTTATGTAATGGGTTCGCTTGAAGGCATATCAAAAACGTATACCAAAGACGGCAAACTTGAAGTTGAAAGAAATTACAAACATGGTTTGCAGAGCGGTATCTCAAAAGTCTATCACGATAACGGAGTTATTGCCGTTGAGGCTAATTACGTAAACGATAAGCTTGAAGGGGAAGCTAAGTTTTATGATCCTTCAAAATATATAAGAGTGAGAGATTTTTATAAGGCCGGCGAAATTGTCAGCAGAATACGCTACGATTATATGGGGAAATTTGAGATAGAAGAAAAAAACGACATATCGTATTACACCAACGGAGTAAGAAAAGCAGAGACATATATTAAGGGTACAAAAAAAGACGGGCCTTTTAAGACATATTATGAATCCGGATTTCTGAAATCGGAGGGGAATTACGTAAACGATACGCTGAAGGGATATGTGAAGAACTATTACGAAAACGGTGTCCTCTCAAGTCGCGAAGAGTTTATTAACGGGCGGAAAAAGGGCCTGGTGCTGTTTTACTACGATACTGGCGAGCTTAAAGCCGAATCGAATTACGAAGGAGATACAAAAGAGGGTATCACGGTTACTTATACCAAAGAGCATGGGCTTGATACCGCAATGTATTACCTGCATAATATAATTGATGGAGAATTGACAACATATAACTCTGCCGGATTAATAAATACAAAAGAAGAATTTTCCAACGGAGTGATTCAAAGCCGTAAAAGTTTCTATAAATATGGGAACCTAAAAAGCGAAGAATTATTTATAGCGGGAAAGCTTAACGGATGGAAAAGAAGCTATTTCGAAAGCGGAAAACTTGAGACTGAAGAATACTATCAGAATGGAGTTTTTGTTAAAAGCAAAACCTACGACGCGGGAGGAAATATGATCTCCACAAAGGGTTATTGATTTAAGGTCTATGTTCTATATACTTTGAGTTTATGCGCTTATTAAGCTTTTTAATTGTGTAGTTTTGTAATAGCTTGTTAATTGTAAAAAATATGTGGAAATTTGCCGCGTCAGTTAATAGTTTATTTCGGAGCAATTAGTCTATTGCTCTTTGTTATTAAGAAATAAACGCCTTAAGCATTTCATAGCCGGGTAAGAAAACAGATTGATTTTTAAGAAAATACCAAGAGTAAGTAAAAATGAAGAATAATAACTTTAGAGTTGGCTTAGTGCAAATTGCGCTTTCGGCGAACAAAAAAGAAAACATTAAGAAGGCGGTAGCCTGGATAGAGAAGGCCGCGAAACAGGGAGCGCAGGTAATATGCCTTCCTGAACTTTTCAATTCGCAATACTTCTGCCAGAAAGAAGATGTTGAATTGTTTGACCTTGCGGAAACTATCCCCGGCCCTTCAACGGAAGCGATAAGCAAGATAGCCGCAAAGCGTAAAGTGGCGGTTGTAATTCCTTTGTTCGAAAAAAGAGCGCCCGGAGTATACCACAACAGCGCAGTTATCATTGATTCGGATGGTAAAAACCTTGGCACCTACAGAAAGATGCACATACCTGACGACCCCGCTTATTATGAAAAATTTTACTTTACTCCGGGTGATTTGGGGTACAAGGCTTTTGAAACGAAATACGGTAAGATAGGCACTCTGATTTGCTGGGATCAATGGTATCCCGAAGCTGCTCGGCTTACAGCGTTAAGAGGAGCTTCGGTTTTGTTTTATCCAACCGCAATAGGCTGGCATCCTTACGAAAAAGAGGAATATGGAGCGGCTCAAAGGGACTCGTGGCAGACTATCCAGCGCGGGCACGCTATAGCAAACGGCGTTTATGTGGCATCCGTTAACAGAACCGGGCACGAAATAACTATCCCCGGCGCTCCCGGAATTGAGTTCTGGGGCTCATCGTTTATTTGCGATCCGCAGGGTGTTGTTCTGGCCGAGGCTTCGACTGATAAAGAAGAGATTCTTGTTGCCGAAATTGATCTTAATCATCAGGAAGATATCAGAAGAAACTGGCCGTTTTTGAGGGATAGAAGAATAGATTCATACGGCGAGATTACAAAAAGGTTTATTGATTAACTAATAACTACTCATACAACTGTTTGACTAATATAAAGATATAATCAGTTAAGGTATTTATGAAAAATGTGACGAAAAAAAGAGAAAGTGAAGTTAGGAAATTCCGGTTGCCGGCAGAATGGGAAAAGCACGAAGCTACCTGGATTGGCTGGCCGCACAACGCTTCCGATTGGCCCGGAAAACTCTCCATAATACAATGGGTTTACGGGGAAATTGTAAGCAAAATTGTTCCCGGCGAAAAAGTAAGGATAATTGTAAATGATAAGCTTCACCAGGAAAAAGCGAAAAAAGCGCTTAAACTTGCAGAAATAAAAACAGGCAATGTTGAGTTTTATGAGATGCCTTCCAACAGAGGCTGGCTTAGAGATTCAGGTCCGGCTTTTGTTTCGGACGGAAAGAAAATAAGTCTTGTTGCGTTTGGTTTTAATGCATGGGCAAAATATAATAACTGGCGCAAAGATGTTTGTACACCCGATATGATTTCTGGAGAACGGAAAATTGAAAAAATAACTCCTTTGTATAACGATCGCAAAGTAGTACTGGAAGGGGGGAGCATAGACTATAACGGAGCCGGTACTTTGCTTACAACCGAAGAATGCCTGATGGATAAAAAGATTCAGGTGAGAAATCCAGGTTTCAGTAAAGATGATTATGCCGCTGTATTTAAAAAATATCTTGGAATAGAAAAAATAATCTGGTTAGGGAAAGGAATTGCCGGTGATGATACACACGGCCATGTGGATGATTTATGCCGGTTTGTAAACAAAAACACAGTTGTTCTTGTACAAGAGAATAATAAGAAAGACAAAAACTACAAACCGCTAAACGAAAACCGTGAAAGGCTTGAAGGAGAAAAAACAGCGGACGGAGAAAAATTAAACGTCATATATCTTCCTATGCCTTCTCCAATTGTGTTTGATGGAATGAGGCTGCCGGCCAGCTATGCCAACTTTTATATTTCGAACAACGCTGTGCTTGTGCCTACTTTTAACGATCCAAACGACAGAATAGCTTTGGGGATACTTGCCGAGTTGTTTAGCGACAGAAAGGTAATAGGTATTCACGCGGTTGATCTTGTTTGGGGCCTTGGAACGCTCCATTGCCTTACACACGAACAACCGGCGCTAATACGAAAGAATAGTTAAGCTTTTAACATTTTGCCAATTTTATGGAAGACGGTATCGGCCTCAATTCCGTCTTCTTTACTTACCAGAAATTTCAACCTCCATATTGTTAATGTAAGGCCTATAACCGCTATTATCAGCAGGCTTTGAATTTCAGGCAGTACCTCCTTAAAACCGGCCCCCATCTGCGCAATTCGTACAAAACTGTTCAAATAATGCGTACTTGGGAACAACATTGAAAGGCCTCTTACAAACGCGGGCATAGACATAGACGGCCACGAGTAACCCGAAAACAGAAATAACGGGTATGTGGTAAGTACAAAAAACTGTAATGAAATAATTTTCCGTTTGAAGAACGAAGCTATGAATATGCTCATAAACATATCGTCAATAAGCAGCAGGGCGGTAGTTAAAACCAACGCAGGAATGCTTCCATCCATACGTTGCGAGTACATGTTGAATATAAAGGTGAAAAAGAAAAACGCGTATCCGCAGTATAATACAAAGTACAGGAATCCTTTTCCGAACAGCAACGCCCATGTACTGCCGTTGGCGGTATGATACAAGTCCTTGACTGTATGGAACTCTCTTTCCTTGGCAACGCTTTCACCGAGGCCTATCAACAGCGTTTGTTGAAGAATCAGGATAATTATACCCGAAATCATAAAGTCGCCATAGCTATCCGTAGTGTTGAATAATGATCTCAGATCAACGCCAAGCGGGTCGGAAGCCTGCCGGGCTTGTTTGAAACTATATCCTCCGCTTTCAAAAAATTTAATACGCGATTCAACCCCTTTTTCGAGCGCAATATCGTTTATAGCTTTATTTATATCGTTTGAAACAAGAAAACGAGTAGTGTTAAGATATATCTTAACATCAGCGCCTTTCCCTTTTTTTAGAGATTTTTCAAAATCAACGTCAAAATACACAATGGCATTAGCGGCAGAGGAATAAATATCCTGTTTTGCTTCTTCAAAGTTGCCGGTTACTTTTACTACTTTAATCATACTGTGGGCGTTTATGTCTTTTATAAACTCCTGAGTAGATTTTGAGTGATCCATATCCACTACAACAACATCCACATCTTTTTCCGCTTTATACATATAAATTGAACAGTAGAAAAAAGCATAAAACAAGGGCGAAAGCAGAACTATTGTAATTATATTGCGGTCTTTAAGTATATAGGCGGCTTCTCTTTTTACAATTTGAAAAAAACCGGTTAAAATTCTAATCATTGGTAATCTCCCGGGCTTTTGTTTTATTGATTTTTAATATTCTGACTTTAAGTATAATTATTGTACCCGCAAGAGCGACAAATAAAAACATGGAAAGTTTTATTATTTCGGGCCAGACATAATGTACCGGGGTATTCATTTGGTATAACTTCAAAAAGCCGTTTAAAAAATGTGTCAGCGGTATTGTTTGAGCATAAATCTGATGTACAAGCGGCATTCCCCAGATAGGGAATGTGAAACCGCTGAATATAAACGCAGGCGTATTAATGAACAATGCTGCTTCAGTCGCCATCTGTTGATCTTTGCAAATTACCGAAATAAAAAAGCCATAGAAAAACGCGGCTGCCACAAAGAAAAACATAAAAAGCATTACATATATAATATTGCCGTTTATTGGAATGTTGAAAACTGTAAAGAGAATACCGAAAATCATAAGACTTGTTGCCATGTGTAAAAACAAATGTGGAATTGATTTGCCAATTACAATTGGCATCACTCTGTTTTGTGCAACTGTTACCAGCTGGTTAAACGTATCATGCGTTAATTCCGAGCTGATAATAATAGCGGCGACCATCATTATAATCATTTGCAGAATTGCAACCATAAGTCCAGGTACAAGGTAATTTTCGTAACTGTAGTTCGGGTTAAAGAGAATTTGAGCCTGTACCCTTATTGGGTTTGCAATATTCATTGCCTGCTGGGCGCTAAAACCAGCCGAACCAATCTTTTTTACAACTCCGCCGGCGGAAATCATTTTGCATATTTTGTAGCCATCGTTATACACATAATTTGCGGTAATAATATTGGCGGCTCCCTTAAATATAATCACATTTGTGCTTTTGCCGTTTTTAAGGCTTGTTTCCATATTTTCCGGGAAATAAAATGCGCCGTAAATTTTTCCGGCCCAGAACAGCTCTTTTATGCTATCAACCGAATGAACATTATATTTTATGTCCATAGCGCTGCTCGATTCAAGATACTTTATAGCAAGGCGCGAAGTCTCCGTTCTGTCCTGATCGCAAATAGCTATAGGCAATTTACGGGGTATTTCGTATTTGTAAATTGATGCGAACAAAGTAAAGAGAATTATAGGAGCGACAACAGAAATAACATAAATCGTTTTTCTCTCGGCAATTCTCCTGAATTCTCGTTTTAATACAGCCAGCGTAGGCGAATTAATTTTATCAAATATCATTTTATAATCGTTTATTATCTAAGTTAAAAAACAATGTTAACCGTCATGCCGGGGCGTAAACCATCTATGGGATTTTTAGGTTTAAGCTTAATTTCAAATGTCTTAAGGTCAAAATCGCCTTTTTGGTTTGTCGGTTTCCAATTTGCAAAATCGCCCATAGGAGCAATAAAAGAAACCTGAAAATCGGCTTTCTTGTTTCCAAGGGCTGGAATAATACCTTTGAATGTTGAACCAAGTTTAACTCTGGACATATTATCTTCTCTAAGCTGTAAAGTAACCCAGGAATCAGAAAGATTAAGTACTGTGAAAATTGGATAACCCGAAGCAATAACTTCGCCTGGATCTACAATTTTTTTGCTTAACTCGCCAGTCATTGGAGCTTTTACTGTAAGTTCCTGCTGATATGCAATAGCTTCTCTTAAACCGTTTTGAGCCTGATTATATAAAGCTTCCGCGCCGGCAATTTCTTCGGAACGGGCGCCTTTAAGAACAAGATCGTATTTCGCTTTTGCCGCGTCCATCTGTTCCTTTGCCGCTTTATACTGAAATTCGACCTGGTCTTTTTCCTGAGCGGAAACAAGGCTGTCGCGGTACATATTCATGAATCTTTTATATGTTTTATCGGCAAGTTCATACTGGTGCTTTGCCTGGTAATAGAGCTTTTGAACAGCTTCTTTTTCTTCGGGGCGGGCGCCGTTTCTAGCCATATCATATTTCGATTTAGCTGCTTCTACCAATGACTGGGCCTGGGCGACTTTAGCGTCCATCTCCTTGCTTTCCAGGTAAGCAAGTACTTCGCCTTTGCGAACTGTCTGTCCTTCTTCAACTAAAATGGAATCTATCCTTCCAGGAATTTTTGAAGCAACATCAACATTTGTACATTCTACTATGCCCGTAATTGTCGTCTCTTTTTCGCTTGATGCTTTACTAACCAGTACATAAACAGAAATAATTATTATGATAAGCGGAACTGATAAAATAATTTTTGTTTTTGAAATTGCCATTTTATTTCTCCTTTTTATTCCATATAGTTAATACATTTTCCGGCTCGCCGCTTGCTTGCAGCAACTCATTTATGGCTTTATAATACTCGTATAAAGCTGCTTTTCTATCTAACTGTATTTTTTCATAGGAAAGCCGGGCATCAATTACTTCAAGTGAAGTTCCCAGTCCTGTTTCAAATCTCTTTTCGTTTAATCTTAAGCTTTCATCCGCAAGAACAACATCGGATTCAAGTCTTTCGTATTTATCTTTGGCGTTAAGAATATCTTTGTACGTTTTATTAACCAAAAGCCCAATTTTGCTTTTTGTATCCGCTTCAAGATATTTCAGCTCGTCTCCAAGGTGAATGGTATTTTGCAGTTGCGTATAGTCTTTAAATCCGTTGAACAGATTAAAGTTCATGTTAATGCCTACTACCCAGCGCGGTTCCATTATTGAAAGATATTGCGGATATACTTCATATTTGCCGAAAGCGGCAAATTGCGGTAAAAAGTTGCTTCTATCTGCAACATATTTCTGGTCAACTGCGTCTTTTTTTACTTCAATCAGTTTTAGTATAGTATTGTTGTTCATGGCTTTAGCCATATACGCGCTCAATGTATCGGGTAAAGCCCTGTATGTAAGCGAATCGTCTACTTCAATTTCCTCAGCCGTGTTTAGGGAGTTTTTTAACGCGAGATAGGCAACCGAGAGTTTATTCATATCATCACTCAGGTTTCTGCGGGCTTCAGATTCAGCGACTTTGGCTCTTAACACATTATAGTTTGCAATTAAACCTTCTTTAAGAAGTTTTTCTGCTTTTTCGCGGTGTTTTACAATTCCGTCAAGAACGCTTTTTCTTGTTTTGATAACATCGGAAACCAAAACAACAGCCAGATAGTTGTTTACCGTTTCCTGTATTATTTCATCTTTTGTCTTTTTTAACTCTATAATTGAAGCTGTTTTTTCATCTTTTGCCGCGTTTTTAGCCGCCCAAAGCTTTCCGCCTAAAAACAGAGGCTGTATGCCAACAAATGTGCCGGATTTGTAATCCTGCTTCTTCAATCCTTCAACAAACTGAGGTAAAGCCGCGTCAAGGCCGGCTTCGGCTTGCGCCGCAACCATGGCTTTTTGCTGTAAAGTCATACTCGGATTCTGTATTGTTGCAAAATTAACAAGGTTTGATGTCTGCAGTTTAATCATTGCTTCCCTGATGGGGGACAAGTCTATATTGAGTGCTTTATCAAGGTGGTTATAACTTCCAACAAAGTTAACTTGCGGTAAGAAATTTCCCCACGATCCAAGTTCGGAATATTTTTTTTCTTCTATTCTTTCGTCATATTGTTTTATTTTCTGGTTTCTTTCCAGAGCTATTGAAATTGCCTGTTCCATATTTACTTTTTGTACCTGGGCAAATTGTAATACTGCCGGAAAAAGAAAGGAAAACACAACTAATCTAATTTTCATACTTACTCCATATAATGTATGATGAACCGTTAATCAACGTATCATTTAACAATTAAAATTCCTTTTTTTATAAAATCTTTCAAATTTTGTCTTATCAGATCCAAAGGGAAGTCTGTAGGATCTTCGGCCCATTGGTGAAGAATATTGCGAACGCCTCCAAGCACAAAATGCCTGAAAATAGATACATTAATAGTCGGACTAAACACTTTTTTGTTTATGCCCTCTCCTATAATTTTTTCGCCAGTCGTAAAAAAGCTGTTATACAACGGCATAATTGCAGTGGAATTTAGATCCGTTTTAGTCAGGTATTCACGACTGAAAATCATCGCAAGAGAAGAGTTTTCAGTAAGCATAACAAATATAAGGTCAATCATCCCATCCAGTTTTTCAACGGGACCAAAATCCAGTCGGGCTTCTATGATGGAAAGTTCGGAATCTAACCTGCTCCAGACATCCTGAAAAATCCTTTCAAGGATTTCCTCTTTATTTTTGAAATAAAGGTAAATACTGCCGGTAGCAATTCCGGCAATTTCAGCAATTTTAGAAATTTTAGATTCATGATATCCGGTTTCGGCAAAAACTTTAATAGCGGATTCAATGATTGCTCGCTCTTTGTTTCCTTCTCTTGTTCTCATTGCTTCCTGCAAAAGTGATTAATGAATCAGTATTCAAAAATAACTCCGGCGTGGATACTTGTCAAGGGAAAAATTATTATTAAATAATGTTTTTCTTAAATGTTAGCATTAGCTATTTTTAAATGTATATTTTAAAAATATTTGCGGTTAATAATTTAATGAAACTGATATTTTCGTTCGTATTTGCACTTCTGATTTCAACTGCCTGCTTTGCGCAGGAAGAAAACTATGAATTTGATAATTTTACTGTATCCGCCAAAGACAAAATAGTATTAGCAAAAACCGATGACGGCCAAACGTTTTATTCCCGTAAATTTGACAACGCGGAGTTTAAAGAATTTCTCTCGGACTTAGACGGGGACAGTATACCTGAGTTTTGTGTTAAGGTTTCGGATAAAATAGACAACAATACCTATTATAAAGTTTATGTATATAATGCCGTTGACACTTTTTACCTTGCTGATTCGCTTGAATCGCTGAATGTTGATCCTTTCTCTGTTTCGGATGAGGATAACGGACAGGAAATTTATGTAGTCGGCAATACGGGGCTTGCAACGCTTGCAACAAATAAAAAAGAAGAAATAACTACATCGGTAGATTGTTACCTGTTTGACGGCGTAAATTTTGTACTGGCAAATGACCAAATGTACGATATTTTTATACATCAGAATGACGATTTACTTGATTCCCTTGACGAGTTTTATGATTCGGCAGATAAGGATTGTGCCAATTCAAAAAAAATGGCAACCTTAATTGGAGCTATTTATATAAACCTGAAAAACGCAAATGAAGACTCAATGGCTTTGCATTTTATTAATAAATACTATTTTTGCGATGACCTGAAGGATTACGTGGAGAAATTAAATAGTTTAATAAAGGTTAAAAAAAATGAAACTGAACTGGAATGATTATTTGGGAAAAACTCTGAATGTTACAATGCACGAAAATTTCGGAATGGTTTTCGACCCGAAATCCGGCAGCCCGATTTATGAAATTGTTTTCAAAACCGGAAAGCTGATTGGCGCTTTTGATGACGGAATTTTGTTGGAGAATATTCGTGATCAGGAAACTGTTAGAGTTTATATCCCGTATCAATCCATTAAATGCGTAGATATTTTTAACTATTAATCTTAAGCTGAAATAACGCGTTTGACAAAGGGTAAATTAATACATTTCTAAATTATATATCGAAGTAAGATAGCAATATGGAAAAATTAAAAATAGGCGTGGTAGGAACCGGGCATCTCGGTACTCTCCACACAAAAATGTTCTCGCAAATAGAAACATGTGAACTTGTTGGCGTTTATGATATTGATTATAAGCTTGCGGATTCTGTTGCAAAGGAATATGGAACAAAGGCTTTTAGAGAACTTGACGAACTGTTGGAAGCCGTAGAAGCGGTTTCGGTTGCTGTTATTACAACAAACCATAACCAGGTTGCAAAATACTGTCTTAATAAAGGCAAACATGTTTTTGTGGAAAAACCGATTGCCTCAACAATTGATGAAGCGAAAGAACTGGTTTCAATTGCCAAAGATAAAAAATTAAACCTGCAGGTGGGGCATGTGGAGCGTTTTAATCCGGCGCTTGTTTCGCTTGAAAAGTATGATATTCATCCTTTATTTATTCAAACGGACAGGCTTGCCCAGTTTAATCCCCGCGGAACGGATGTAGCCGTAGTGCTCGATCTTATGATACACGATATTGATATTATTTTAAGCCTGGTTAAAAGTCCCGTTCGTAAGATAGACGCGAGCGGAGTTGCTGTTGTTTCGGATACAATAGATATAGCAAACGCGAGAATTGAGTTTGAAAACGGGGCTGTTGCAAATGTAACCGCAAGCCGTATAAGTCAAAAGAAAATGCGCAAGATGCGTATGTTCCAAAAGGATACATATATTTCTCTGGATTTTACAGACGGCGTTTCGGAGGTATTTAAGCTTTACCCGGCAGATGAAAAGATTGACTCCGCGCATATAAATTACGGCGAAATGGGAGTTGGCGAAAAGAAAAAGAAGGTTGTTTACGAGCAACCTGAGGTAATAGAAATAAACGCTCTTAAATACGAGCTTGAGTTGTTTGTAAAATCCGTACAAAAAAAGGAACGCCCGGTTGTTTCGGGTGAGGATGGGCTTAACGCCCTGATAGTGGCAGATACAATAATTAAAATAATAAACTCTGCGCACATGGAAGAAAAATTAGTATAATATTTCAGGGATATAGATGAAAAAAGATACCAAATATGCTATTGGCGTTGATTTAGGCGGCACATACATTAAAGTAGGAGTGGTTTCGGAGAGTGGTAAAATTGCCGTAAAAACAGCTATTGAAACAGATGCCGAAAAAGGTCCCAAGCATGTAATTTCGCAGATAAAAAAAGGCATTGAAAAAGTTTTTTCGAAAAAGGATTTTAATATAAAGGGAATTGGAATCGGTTCTCCCGGTGTTGTAACGCCTAAAAAGGGAACCGTAGAGAATCCTCCTAATTTGCCCGGATGGATAAAAGTTAACCTGGGGCAGATACTTGAAAAGGAGTTTGGTATTGATGTTTTTGTGGAAAACGATGCGAACGCAGCGGCTATTGGTGAATTGATTTTTGGAGCGGGACGAAAGCTCGATTCGTTTGTTATGGTAACTCTTGGCACCGGTGTTGGCGGAGGTATAGTTTGTAACAAAAAACTGTTCAGAGGCGAGCACGGAGCCGCGGGCGAGCTTGGACATGCGACAATTGATTATAAAGGGCGCAAGTGCAATTGCGGTTCTGTTGGCTGTGTTGAAGCTTATGTTGGCAATAATTATTTGGTAAATATCGTCAAAGAAGAAATTGTAAACCATCCGGAGACTAAAATTCTGGAGCTGATAAACAACGATCTTGATCTGCTGAGTCCAAAAATAATTAACGACGCTGTTGAGCTAAATGACGCGTACGCTGTTTCGATAGTAGATAGTATGGGCGAAAAACTTGGGTATTCTTTCGCTTCCGCAAGTAACCTGTTGGATATAAGTTCGTTTATAATTGGCGGCGGAGTTTCGGGGTTTGGCAAACCGCTTTTTGACGCTATTGAGAAATATATGAAAGAAAGAGTTTTGAAACCGCATGATGCTGCCGTTAAGGTTATACCCGCGAAACTGCAAAACGAAGCGGGCATTTTAGGCGCATCGGCGCTTGTATTTTATAAATCGTAATTAGCCAGTGGTTTTATTGAGATATATTAAAGCATATTATATTTTCATGTCTCTTTTGTTGTTGTGTATATTTTTTCCGTCTTCGGTAAGAGCGGGGGAGAAAGGCAAAACAAACTTGCTGACAACCGATTCAGTAAAAATAGATACGGCAAAAACCAAATTAAGAGATTCTCTGGCCACGGCTGACAGCCTGAAGAAAAAATCCGGAGATGTAGATTCCGTTATTTATTCAAGCGGTACGGATTCGCTTATCTTTTTTGTTAACCAAAAACTGATGAAAGTTTACGGCAAAGCCGAACTGAAGTATAAAACAACTAACCTGAAAAGCGAAAGAATAGCCATCGATTTTGTTACGGACAACATAGATGCTGTTGGCCTGCCTGACTCTCTTAATAAAAAAGGGAAGGGCTACCCTGTGCTTATGGAAGGTTCCGAAAAGTACGAAGGGGAGAGGATGAAGTACAACTTTAAAACACTGCGCGGGTTTATTACGCTTGCAGGTACAAAAACCGAAGGAACGGCGTATTCCGGTGTAAAAATTAAAAAGATGGATAAGGATACGTATTTTGTACAAAACGGTATTTACACAACCTGCGATGCTGATACTCCGCATTTTTGCTTCTACAGTAACGAAATGAAAGTGATACAAAAAGAGCAGATTGTTGCAAAATGGATATGGCTTGAGTTTGGCGGGGTTCCTTTTCCAATTCCGCTCCCTTTTGCAGTCTTCCCGCTTCAGTCCGGAAGGAGATCGGGAATTATAGCTCCCACTTTTGGTGAAAGAGCCGGTTACGGACGGAGTTTTAACCATTTTGGTTATTACTGGGCAATGAGCGATTATACGGATATTAATTTAACGGGCGATTATTATACGCGCGGCGGTTATGGTTTACACTCAAAATTTAATTACAGTAAAAGATACGATTTTAGCGGTACTCTGGAAGGGGGCTTTACAAATCTACATAGCGGCGAATCCACCGATCAGGATAGAATCTCACAAAAGGATTGGATTGTAAACTGGTCTCATAATCAAAAAATTGATCCTACTACGAGCTTTAACGCGCATCTGTCGTTCCAATCCAGTAGTTATACTTCATTAAATAGTGCTAATATAAGCGACCAGTTGACCCAGAATGTGGAATCAAGAGCTTCATTTTCAAAAACATGGGAAGAATCCGGATCAAATTTAACAGTTAATTACAGCAGAACGCAAAACCTGAAAAGCGGAGATATAACAGAAGTTCTTCCTTCGGTAAGTTTTAGTTTATCCCGTTTTTATCCTTTTCAAAGCAAAACATCTTCAACCAGTACGGATACAAAACAGAAATGGTATGAGCTTGTTGGGTTCGATTATTCGGGCGAGTTTCAGAACAACAGGAATAAAACCGGTTCCAACCTTGATATTCACGGAGCAATTGAGCACAGTCTTAGTACGAGCGCGTCTCCCAAAATAGGATTTTTTACAATTTCACCATCAATTAACTATCACGAAAGCTGGTATAACAAACGGAAAGTTATGAGATGGGAAACTTATCAGGTTGAATATAATTTACCTGAAGATCCGGGCTATGCAAAGGTTGAATCAAATAAAATTGTTAAAAATAAATTAAGGCTTGTAACCGATGAAATACACCAGATAAATATGGTGCGTACATACAGCTTTAGCCTTGCTGCTTCCACAAAGTTTTTTGGAATGTTTAATTCTCCATTACCGGGTGTTGAAGCAATCAGGCATACGGTTACGCCAAGTATTTCGTATAATTACACTCCCGATTTTTCAAACGACAGGTGGGGGTATTACGATTCGTACAAAGATACTTCCGGCAAATGGGTTAAGTACGATAAGTTTCAGGGATATATGTTTAACAACATTTCTTCGGGGGAATCGCAGAGTGTGAGTTTTAGTGTTGGCAACGTGTTTGAAATGAAAACAAAAGCTGACCCGACAGACACTTCATCCACAGAAAAGAAATTTACTTTGCTGAACTTAAACGCAAGTATGAGCTATAATTTTGCGGCAGATAGTATGCGCTTTTCCACGCTTAGTTTAAATTCCAATACAAATATCGGACAGTTTTTAAGTTTTCAGGGAAACGCTTCGTTTTCTCCTTACGACCACGATTCAACAAAGTATATAAACAAGTATTTAATTAAAGAGGGTAAAGGTTTTTTAGCCCTTGATAATTTCGGGTTTAGTTTGTCAACTTCAATTTCGGCTGATAAACTGAAAGGGAAAAAGGATAAAGATACTACTGACGAAAACAGAACTCAGGATGAGAAAACGATAGCTAATCCGAATAATAGCGGATATTCCAACGGAATATTCGATAAAAAAGACGCTGATTTTACCATACCATGGGAAATATCTCTTAATTATTCATACCGTTATTCGCGTAGGTTTTATTCCTCCGGAGACATAAGTTCAAGTATTAATGGTAATTTGGGTTTTAACCTGACTCCCGCGTGGAAAATATCCGTAACCGGTTCATACGATTTTATTGCTAAAAAAGTTGCCGCTCCGTCCATTAATATTTCAAGGGATCTGCATTGCTGGTTAATGACTTTTACATGGAACCCTTCGGGGACATATTCCGGTTATTCATTTGAGTTGAAAGTCAAGGCTCCGCAGTTGCAGGATTTGAAATTAACAAAACGTGACAGCTTCTATGAAGGCAGATAAATGAAAAATGCAAAACCGTAAACATTATATTATTGACGGTAACAATGTTATTGGCAAAGACGGTTTTTTAAGTAAGATTCAACGTACTGATAAATTAAACGCGCGTAAAGAGCTTGCGCGTATGATTGCGGATTTTTTACAGCAAAATAAGATTAATATTTCTTTGCATTTTGACGGACATCCTGATAATTCGGTTAAAATGCACGGAGTAAAAATTAATTACTCGTATACTAAAGAAGCCGATTATTTTATAAAAAAGGAAATAGACGGCCTAAAAAACAAAAACGATGTGATAGTTGTTACTTCCGATGGCAGCGTTGCTCAATATGCCCGTGTAAGCGGTTGCCAGGTTCAAAAGTCTGAGGTTTTTTTACAAGAAATAAAAAAGAAAGAGAAGACAGATAAAGAAGAAGAGATAATAAAAACTCTTTCTGACAATTCCGAGTTTTATAAATTATTTAATGTACCACATAATAAATGAGGTTGTAAAATGAAAAATCTTTCCAGTATCCTTTTTTTCTCACTTTTTCTTATAGCTTCCATATTTGCGCAAGAAGAGCATTCCATACACAAATTGCACAAGATGGAGTTCGGAAACCAGCCCCAACAAAAAAGCCTTTTTAATTCTGATGGAACAGATATAATTCCACTCAACAAAGCTGCTAAGGAAGGATTAAACACGGTCATTTTTGGATATTTGCCGTATTGGAATTATTCATCCGCCAAATCATATCTGCAATATGATTTGCTTACTCATATAGCGGCCTTCGATTTTGAAGCTGGTTCTGACGGCAATTATGATAACCCAAGTTACTGGCCATGGACGGATGTAATTAACGCCGCACATGTAAAAGGGGTTAAAATTATTATGTGCGTGACTTCGTTTACTAATACCATTACGCATAGTATTATTACAGACTCGACGAATAAAAACAGATTTTTTACCAATGTAAAAAACACTATTCAAAAATATAATTTGGACGGCGTGAATATTGATTTTGAAGGAGTGTCTACGGCGGACAGGGGAACGATTATGAATACATTCATGACAGACCTCGCGACTTTTATTCATGCAAATTTGCCTGGTAAGGAGGTTTCTTTTGCCGGCCCGATTATTAACTGGGGCGGTTGGAGCTTACCGGGACTTGTAAAAGCCTGCGATTATGTTTTTGTAATGGGTTACGATTTTTATGGAAACTGGAGTACCCAAACCGGACCGAGCGCTCCTTTAAATGGCACCGTAACCAACAGTGTTGTGGGAGGTTTGACAAACTCAACTTACGGTTATGGCGGAGTTATTAACGTAAGTCCCGAAAAACTTATACTTGGCGTTCCTTATTATGGAAACAGATGGACTACAAAATCATCCGCCCCATACGCAACTATTACAAAATTTGTGGGAACATATCTTTACAGCAGTATGTATCCTACTGGTTTATCTAAGGGGATTAAATGGGACAACACCTCCAAAACTCCTTATTCGGTGTATACTTCGGATAGCGTGACATGGACGCAGGATTGGTATGATACGGATTCGAGCCTGGGGCTTAAATACGATTACGCGATGTCTAAAAAACTAAAAGGCGTTGGAATGTGGGCCTTGGGTCAGGATGGTTCAAGAAGCGAATTATGGAACCTGTTAAGAAAGAAATACTATGTAACAGATGTAGTAAACGAAACCAACCCTGTTCCTTCGAAGTTTGATTTGAGCCAGAATTATCCAAACCCGTTTAACCCATCAACTGTGATAAGTTATGAAGTTGCAAAAGCCGGTTTGGTAAGCCTCAAGGTTTATGATATTCTTGGCCGCGAAGTGGCAACGCTTGTAAACGAGCAAAAAAATGCCGGAAAATATTCCGTTCAGTTTGATACAAAATTGGCAAGCGGTGTTTATATTTATACTTTGAAATCGGGAGAGTATGCAATCTCTAAAAAAATGACAATTTTAAAATAAAACCAAAGCCGTTTATTATGAAAAAGATAACTTATTTGGCCGTTTTATTCATTACAACTATTATGGTGGCAAACATGAATTCTCAGATAAAAAAAGCAGCGTTCATTAACGGCAGCATATATACCGTAAACCCTAAACAACCGACAGCGGAAGCTGTTTATGTTGAAGATGATATTATTAAATTTGTAGGCAGCAACGCCGATGTTAAAAAATTGACAGATGATAAAACCGAAATTATAGACCTTGAAGGCAGGCAGATGCTTCCCGGTTTTATTGATGACCATACTCATTTTGCGGATGGCGGATTTTATTTGCTCGGTATAAATTTACGCAACGCAAAATCGACAGGGGAGTTTAAGCAGATATTAAAGGATTATGATAAAAATAATTCTCCCCGATGGATTACCGGCGGATACTGGGATCATGAAGCGTGGGAAATAAAAGAATTACCCACAAAGGAAATGATTGACGAAGCCGTGCCTAATACCCCTGTTTTTATAAGCCGGTTTGACGGACACATGGCGGTTGCCAATTCGGCAGCTTTGAAAATTGCGGGAATTACAAAGGATACCAAGAGTCCCAAAGGCGGAATGATTGTAAAAGACCCCAAAACCGGGGAACCGACAGGCGTGTTAAAAGACGATGCAATGAACCTTGTGCAGGAAAAAATTCCAACTCCGACACCTGCGGAATATGAAGCCGCCATGATGCGAGCCATGCAGGAGGCAAGAGAACATGGATTTACAAGTATTCAGGATATGACAATGCCGGATGAGCTTGAAGCGCTGAAAAAGCTTGAAAAGGAAAATAAGCTTACAAACCGTTTCTATTCAAGATCACCCGTATATACATATAAAAAACTTGTGGATGCGGGAATAAAAGCCGGTACCGGAAGCAAATTCCTAAAACTTGGTTCGTTAAAAGCATTTGCGGATGGTTCGCTTGGTTCTTCAACCGCCTTGTTTTTTGACGGATATGCGCAGGAGCCTTCCAACAAAGGGTTGGCAATGGAATATCTTACAAACGGCGAGCTTAAAAAATGGGCGCTCGATGCCGATAAACACGGGTTGCAATTGTGTATTCATGCAATTGGAGACAGCGCCAATTACCTGATTCTTAAACTTTATGAAGAAATAGAAAAAACAAATCCAAAATGGGATAGGCGCTTTAGAATTGAACATGCTCAGCATGTTCGGTTCAGCGATATTCCAAAATTTAAAGAGCTGGGAGTAATTGCTTCGGTTCAGCCGTACCACTGCATAGATGACGGTGTTTGGGCTGAAAAACGGATTGGTAAAGAAAGAATTAAATATACATATCCGTACAAATCATTACTCGATAACGGCGTTAAAATGTGTTTCGGCAGCGATTGGTATGTGGCTCCGCTTAATGCCTTGTATGGCATTTATGCGGCTGTTACGCGCCGTACGCTTGACGATAAAAATCCTGATGGCTGGATACCCGAACAAAAAATACCTCTTGATGAAGCTATTAAATGTTATACAATAAACAATGCCTACGCCGCGTTTGAAGAGAATGTTAAGGGCAGCATTGAACCGGGTAAATATGCCGATTTTGTTGTGCTTGACCGGAATCTGTTCAAAATAGCTCCCGAAGAGATAAGGAATGTAAATGTGGATATGACTATTGTTGGCGGCATAACAGTATATAAAAGGAAGTAAATCAGTTGGAAATCAAAAACCTGCCTGAACACCAGAAGGGATTGGCTGCTGTATTTGTTGCCGCTCTTATCTGGAGTACAGGCGGGATGTTTATAAAGTTAGTGCCGCTTGAAGCAATTCAGATATGCTTTTTCCGCTCTGCATTAGCCGCTCTTGTCTTTATGGTTCTGTTTAAAAAAGCCGCTTTTAATTTTGATAAGTTTGTTTTGATAAATGCAATTTGTTATGCGGGATTATTGATAACGTTTGTAATTGCAACAAAACTTACAACCGCCGCGAATGCAATTTTTCTACAATACACAGCTCCAATTTATGTGTTTTTTCTGGAGCCGTTGCTGTTTAAAACCAAATTTGAAAAGATAAATATTGTTACTGTTGTTTTGTGTTTTACCGGTATGCTTCTCTTTTTTGTGGGGGAATTGAGTCCGGGGCACATGCTTGGTAATGCAATTGCTTTGCTGGGAGGAGTATTTTTAGCGGCAATGACTCTTGGGATGAAAAAGAATAAGCCGGAAAACCAGTATGCTTCCGTGTTTTACGGCAACATAATTATTTGTATTGTGGCTCTTCCTTTCATGTTTTCAATTGGCACGCTTACAGCGCCAACAGCTTTAAGGCTTGCTTACCTTGGCATAATACAAATAGGTATAGCGTACGCTTTGTTTTCGTATGGAATCAAGAGAACGCTTGCCATAGAAGCCTCGCTAATTGCAATGGTGGAACCGGTGTTTAATCCTATTTGGGTGCTGATTGGATATGGCGAAAAGCCTTCGTTTTTTTCGATAGTTGGCGGATGCATTATCCTATTTGGCGTTATTACAAGAACCGTATGGTCAAACAGAATTAAAGCTGCCTGAAATTAAGACACAAAAAAAGCGAAACATAAAACTACGCTTCGCTTTTTTAACGATATTAAAATCAGATTATTTCTTTTTCTTAACCGGAACAGGCGTTACAGCCGGCTTACCTTTCAGAACAGCTATTGCATTTTCGGCGCAAAGGTGCGCCATAGCTGTGCGGGCCTCAATTGTTCCACTGCCAATGTGGGGGAGTAAAACAACATTGTTCAATTTGTAAAGATCGGGATTAATAGCCGGTTCGTTTTCGTAAACGTCAAAACCGGCGGCAAATATCTTGTTTTCTTTCAATTGTTTGATGAGAAATTTTTCGTCCAGCACCTGGCCCCTTGCCGTATTGACTACAATAGCTGAGGGTTTTAACAACGAAAGTAATTCTTTGTTAAGTATATTATTTGTTTTAGGGGTTAAAGGCAGGTGAAGAGAAATAATATCCGCTTTTTTTACAATGCTTTTTAACGGCAGCTTCTGTGCTCCGGTAGTTTTTTCAAGCTCGGTATTAGCGTGGCTCGAAAAGTAAAGTATGTTGCACCCAAAGGCTTTTGCGCGTTTTGCAACCGCTGTGCCTATTCTTCCTGCGCCGAGTATTGCAAAATTTTTATTCTTAAGCTCATAGCCAAGAAATAAATCGGGTTGCCAGCCTTTAAACTTTTTCGCGCGTACAAATTTTTCCGATTCATTAATGCGGCGCGCGCAAGCCAACACGAGAGAAAACGCAATATCCGCGGTAGAATCTGTCAAGACGTCTGGAGTATAAGTAACAGTAATGCTCTTTTTATTTGCATATTCAACATCAATATTATTAAAACCAACGGCGTAGTTAGCAATTACTTTGCAATTGGGCATGGCGTCTATAACAGCTTTATCAATTTTATTGCTAAGCAGGCATATAAGTCCGTCTGCGTCTTTGCCGAGTTTAATTAACTCCTGTTGAGTAATAGCTTTGTTCTTTTCAAAAACAACAACTTCAATACCGTTTTTAAGCAGCATATCAACTGCGTGACCGGGCAGGTTGCCAGTAATTAGTACTTTCATATAAATCTCATCCAAATAACATTCTTACAATAAATACAGCGCCAAGCACACCGGCAACATCTGCTAAAAGGCCGGCGGGTAAGGCGTGTCTTGTTTTCTTAATATTTACCGCTCCAAAATAAACAGCCAGAACGTAAAAAGTAGTTTCGCTGCTTCCATAAAAAGTGGAAGTTAAAATTCCAATAAATGAATCAACTCCGTGGACTGAAATGGTTTCGGCCATAATGCCAAGCGAGCCGCTTCCTGAAAGAGGTCTCATCAACGCCATTGGTAATGCTTCGGGAGGCATACCAATAAGGTCTGTAAAGGGTCTTAGTATGTATACAAGCCAGTCCATAGCTCCGCCCGCTCTAAAAATGGCAATGGCAACAAGCATGGCAACAAGGTAAGGTATAATTCGTACGGCTACGTTAAAACCTTCTTTGGCTCCTTCAATGAACTTCTCGTATACTTTAACTTTTTTAATGGCTCCGTAACCTATAAACACTGTTATCAGCAACGGAATTGCAACAGTTGAAACAACCTGTATTATGCTCTTGAACAGGTTGGGATTTATGAAAGAAAAGACGGAACCTAACGATTTACTTAACCCGGTAAGGAAAAAGACAAATAATAAGGCAACTATACCAAAGAAGGTTCCAAAAATTTTCAGGTTCTGTTTAAGCCATAAGCCAAACTCGCCGTGTTTAATTGGAAATTTTTCAAGAATTTTAGCGGAAGTAATACCTACAATTGTGGCGCAGGCCGAACCGAATAGGGAAGTGCCAATTATTATCGCCGGATCCGCGCTGCCGGCCGCCGCTCTTATTGCAATAGCCGTTGCAGGAATTAAGGTCATGCCCGCTGTATTAATTGCAAGAAAGGTACACATGGCGTTAGTAGCCGTGCCCTTTTCCGGGTTCAGCTTATCAAGCTCTTCCATGGCTTTTAGCCCGAAAGGAGTGGCCGCGTTACTCAACCCAAGCATATTAGCCGAAATATTCATGATCATTGAACCCATGGCAGGGTGATCTGTAGGAACATCGGGGAAAAGCCTTTTTGTAACAGGTGTTAATGCCCGGGCTATTATTTTAATTAAACCCGCGTCATCGGCAACATTCATAACGCCAAGCCAAAGCGCCATTACGCCAATAAGTCCCAACGCAATATTAACCGCCGTTCCAGCAGAATTTAACGCGGAACTTGTAATTTCTCTTAGTTTCAGGAAAGAAACATCTTCGCAAATAACCTGAGCCGCAATGTTTTTTCCGTCTTTAACATCGCGAATTATTATTTTGCCAGAAAGATCATCTTCCTTGCCGGAAGCTTTAGCCATATCCTGCCAAATGGCGGGAGCGTCTTTATCCACATTCATGAAAAGAGTATTTTTACCATCTTTGGAAGTTGTGATTTTTGCTCTTACAGAAACATCTTTAGCAACCGGTTGTTTGTAGAAATTACTAAAATCGGAAGATTTAATAGTAAGAGTTCCATCGTAGGTTTTGTACTGGTTTTTATCGAATTGTTGATCAAGAACAACATAGGCCGATATTGGAGTTCCATTTTGATATTTGTTCTGATTTTGATCAAGAATATCAGTAGAAACAGCAGCCCCTATTCCCAAGAACAATATGGCTAACCAAACGTAATTCAGCATACAAGTGCTCCGATAGGTTTAAAGCTTATTTGATTATAAAATTTTTCCTGAATGGAAACGAATGATTTCCATTTTTATTTGCTATAATTATATTCAGTTCATGCTCGCCGGAATTAAATCTTTCCGTAGGAATCATGAGTTTGTTAGATTCCGGTTCAAAAATAAAATGGATCTTGGTGGAATCTATGAATGTTTTAATTGAATTTGGGTCTATTCCGCTTTTATCGTAAAGCTTGAATACAATTATTTCGTTTTTATTAATTGTGTTACCGCTAAGCTGTTCAATTGTTGGAATACCCTGGCTAAAGTATCTGCTTAAGCCTTTAAAAATACCCCAAGCCTCAATTCTGTTGTATGTTTCGTTAGCGAGTCTTTTTTGTTCGAGCCTGCTGGTAACAAAACTTGCTTCAACAAGCACGCTGGGCAAATTTGTCAGGCGCAGTACTGAAAAACCCTTTTTCGGATAAATGCTGTAATCGGAGTAAGTGCCGTCAAAGGAGCCGGGTCCGCCGGAGTTTCTTGTTGCGTAAGAAATATCGCGCTGTACATATTTTGCTATATCTTTATTGCAAGGGTTAAACTCATAATCCGATTCCATGGCATGGTAGTAAGTGGAGGTGTAATTTATCTGGTTGTCTTTTCCGCCGGGCGCGTTATGGTGAACGCTGATAAACATATCGCAACCGCTTTGGTTAGCTTCATCGGAGCGGGTAACAAGTCCGACTGTAGAATCAGCGGTTCTTGACATTGTGACAATTGCTCCCGCTTCTTCAAGAAAGCCTCTTAACGCAAGGGCAACTCTCAAATTCAGTTCCGCTTCAATAACGCTCGATCTTGCGCCTCTTTCCGTACCGCCGTGTCCGGGATCAATAAAAATTTTTACGCCTTTAAGGTAAGGTGAGTAGGTATCGAGTATTTTCTGATGTGACTCAGGGTTGCTCATTTCCTTAGGTATTTCATAATACTCAGAATATTTTTCCGCTGTACCGCAGCCGATAAATAAACTGAGGAGCAAAAATGGTAAATATTTTTTCATTTAACCGCCTGTTTCTTCAGATGCCTGGATTTCTTCGGTATCAATCATTAGTATTTTTTTGTATGACGTTTTTTCTTCGCTTTTTACATATTTTTGCGAATAAATTTTGTTTAATTCTTCAATGGTTTTCGCTTCTTCAACAAATTTAGCTGGCCCTGTCAGTTTAACAGATAAATACTTGTAAACCGGAACAAAATCCAATTCTGCAACCGGTAAAGCCTTTTCTTCCTTAATAAGCGAAAACACTATTGTTGAGTTGAGATTTATTTTATCGAATATTTCCGATTCGTCTTCGAAGAAAACATATATGTTTTTATCAAGATATACATAAGTAGAGGGGATTAATAAACGATTATCATTTGATAAACGCAGAGATAACAGACCTGCTACGGAAGCTTTTAATTCGTTTTCAATAATTTCAATGTCTCTTATCTGATTAATTATTTTACTCATTATATCTCCAATGTTAAAAATACTTTCATCTTAATTATTAATTATACATTTGTTTCCGATTCCGGAAAAAACACATTCAGGGCAATGTTTTGTATTCTTTCCAAATTCCTGATCCCGAATTTTACGCACCGTATCAAAAAAGATTCTGCCAAACAGAGGAAACTCTTCCGAATCTATTGTTTTTGTAAATATTTTTTCGGGATACTTAATAAAAATAACCCTGACAACAAACTTTTTAAAATGTTTAAAATGCTTGTAAGCAATATAAGAATAAAATTTCAATTGCGTTAGATAGGAAGCGAATCTTTCTTCAAGTTTTTCTTCGGGTATGTTATCGGTCTTAAAATCAATAATCAAAACAGTATCGCCGTCTATAATTAATTTATCAATTATACCATGCAGTATAAAATCATTTTCTTTTAAAAACAATTCAAATTCATTGTAATAATTCGCGTATCCGTTAATTTCCCTGAAGACAGGCGAGTCAATAAAACTTTCCGAGTATTCAATAACGCTTTTAACAAAGCTCTCGTTATCTTTTTCGGGTTTGTTTACAGCTGTTAATTCTTCCGATAAGGCTTTGCGAACATAAGTCTCCAATTCGTCTTTTTTTACGCCGTTTTGTAAAACCGAATGAATTATTTTGCCTCTTAACTCAGGGTAGTAATTTACAGCTTCTTCGTTAAACAGTTCGGGGATTTTACTGAATTCAATTTCTTCCCGCGGTGTATACCAATTCTTTTTATTATTTGCTTTGTACCAGGTTAAGTAATCCTTAAACAGGGGGTTCAGGTTAAAGTCGTAATTCAGCCTGTATTTTAAGGGGCAGGCCATATATGCCGATATTTTTGTAGCCGAAAATATTTCATCGGAAGGAATATCTTTTATTGTTTCGGAAAAAACATTCAATTCCTTTCGGGTTGTGTCTTTTTCTGTCTCTTTTTTGTAACGGTATTTTACATCGGTTATAATTGGAATATCAAGCGTTACGGGAACAGTTTCGTTAAAATAATTGCCATTGTCATTTTTCAGATAAGAGAGCTCGGTTTTAATTGTATATTGCGCTTGGAAAAAATCTATTTCCAAAGCATCCTGCAGGCATTGCATCATTGAGCCTTCCTGAAAGCTGTTACCGTTGTATAACGATGTTACAAACAGGTATGTCTTTGCCCGCGTTACAGCTACATAAAAAAGTCTTTTCATTTCCGCGAACTCTTTTCTTTCAACAATATGGTTTGCAAGGTTGACTATTGGCGCGGAGTAATAATCCTCAAAATACTTGCTATTAAGGGGGACTTTTGTTAACAGCCCGAACTTTTTATTGCACAATACACTTTTTGATTTTACAAGACTTTTTTGTGTTTTTTCATCGCATCGGTAAAGGAAGACAGCCTCAAACTCAAGGCCTTTTGACTGGTGTATAGTCATGATTTTAACGCTGTTATCGCCTGAGAAAGCCTCGGCCTGGCCTTCATCCTGCGAAAACTCAATAGAATCCCGCAGAAAGGAAACATAATCGTACAAACTTTTAAAGCCGTCTTCAAAAAATGAGATTGAAATACTGAGAAGTTTGTTAAGATTTTGTACTTCGGCATCTCCGTTTTTTCTTGAAGAGATAACGGCCAGGTAATTGGTTTCGCCTATTATTTTTCTGAACAGCGAAGTAATATCCAGTGTTTCCTTAAGCGAAATATTTTCGGTTACCTGTTCAATTGTCTTTTTTAGTTCCGAATGTTTTTTAGAATAAGCAATGGCCTTTTCGTAAAATGATGAGCCGTTTTCAAGAGAAACAGAATACAAAGCGGAGTCATCTATTGAAAAAAAAGGGGAGCGCAGAATGCCCGCGAAAGCTGCATCGTTTTGCGGATTTAGTAAAAAGGCAAAATAGTTGTAAAAATCGCTGACAAGCTGTTTCTGGTAAAAACCTTTCCCTCCGAGTATGGAGTACGGAATATCGTATCTTGAAAATATTTTTTCGAGTTCTGTAAAAGATTTTCTTTTTCTGCAAAGTATGGCTATATCGGAGTATTTAAGTTTGATATTTTCATCGGGGTTATTTACAAGTTCATTAATTCTTAAGGCAATAAGTTCTGTCAAATCGGGCGAAGGATGTTCGCATTCCTTACTTTTATTACTGATTAAAAACTCTATGTAACCTTTTACACCATCGTTCCTTCCGCATACAAGATCGTTTGGCTGAACTTCGTTATAAGCCGAATTGGCGTTGCTGAAAAGATTTTTGAAGAGGTAATTTGTAAATAAACATATTTCTGGAGCCATTCTGAAACTATCGGGTAAATACAAAATTCCCGTTTCACCGTTTTTATTGCGTATATCCTGTTTTGTTTTATTGAATATTTCAAGCTCTGCATCTCTGAACATGTAAATACTTTGTTTTTCGTCTCCAACAACAAACAGGTTATTTCGCTGCAAATTATCTAAAATCGGCAGAAAGATATTGTACTGAATCTCGTTTGTATCCTGATATTCGTCAATCATAAGATACTTATATTTTTCGCTCAGCTTTTCCCTTACATCTTCATTTAGCAGAATTTTTTGCGTGACGAGTAATATGTCTTCAAAATCCAGATAACCGCCTTCACTTTTCTTTTGATCGTATTTTTGTAAAACCGCATCAAAAAGTACTAATATTTTTTTACCCGTTCGTGCAAGTTCCATCTCAATTTCCTGATGGTTTGCCGGTACAGCGGAGCTTGCCATTAAAGGGAGGTTCTTTTCGACTATCAGAATTTCTTCGGACAAGCCGGACTGGTTTTTTAAATAATTTCTTTTGCGGATAGTATTTGATGTTGTAAGAATATTGGGCGCTATTTCGGCAAATACTTCAAGCTCGTTTTGCCCGTTTAATGCCGAAAGAGAATTCTGTATAAGTAAAGCAAATTCGTTTGCCGGATTTTCTGAGAGAGCTGCATTGTTAATTCTGCTGACGGATTCAATTACTTTTGCAGCGTTTGCAAGAATTGTTGAGCGGCAAAGGGAATTGAATGAAGAGAAAAAGAAATCCGCAATTTCCTCATCAGTTTTATCGTATATCAGGGATTTTAAATTAATAACATTCTTCTTGTTCTGTATAAGCGCTATCAATTCATCGGCAAGCCTGCTCTTTGAGCCAAATAGCCGTATAAGCGTTTTTACAGTGTCGGAACCGGATTCTGAAGCGATAAATTCCTTTAATACTTCATCAACAATATACTCAATCATATCCTTAGCAAACGATTCGTCAATTGGAGTAAAATTAGCATCAATATTGGATTCGATTGGGAATTCGCGAAGTATATCAATACAAAAAGAGTGTATTGTGGAAATATTAGCCGAAACCAGTTCGCGCCTTATACGTTCAAGGCTCCGCTTTCTTTCGTAATCGGTTTCTTCTGTAATCTGCTGATCAATTTCTTTGGCAATTTTTTTGTATAAATCGCCAGCTGCCTTTTCGGTAAAGGTTATAGCCGCAATATTCCGCAACGAGATTTTTTCGTTAAGCGCAATTTCAACAAATCTTTTTGAGAGGACAAAAGTCTTGCCCGAACCGGCATTTGCCGTTAAAGAGATGTGCTCCTTATAATTCAGGGCTTTTTTTTGATGCGGAGTTAACTGCTGCATAAACCTGTCAGACTTTTTTGTTTAGTTCAATTACGAATTCCGAACCATTTGACGATGTTTGCTTTAAGTAAATCTTTCCGCCAACGCTTTCAACAAATCTGCGTGAAAGTTTAAGGCCAAGGCCCATTCCTTTCTCCTTTGTGGTAAAGTTCCTGTCAAAAATCTTATCGCGCGCGTCAATATCAATTCCAGTTCCGTTATCGGCAATTGATATTAAGAATTTACCGTCAGTTTCGGTAATATTAATGTTCAGCTTTGCAGCATCTGCCTGTATTGCATTGCGGATAAGATTAATAATCATCCGGCGAATCTGTGAGTGGTCGGCTTCAATTACGGCGCTTTCCAGATACGAGTTCAACGAAATTTCAATATTCTCATCAATAAACAGATTAACCGTATCTTTTATAACCGGTAAAACATCAAGAATTTCGAGCTTATAATTTGGCATCCGGGCAAAATTGCTGAACTCGGTTGCAATAGTGTTCAATGTGTCAATTTGGTTAAGAACTGTTGAAGTAACTTTTTCAAAAATAGAATCAAATGACGGATGTTTATCCTTGAACGCTATTATGAGCTGCTGTACGGCAAGCTTCATTGGTGTAAGCGGATTTTTAATTTCGTGCGCAACCTGGCGGGCCATTTCTTTCCATGCTGTTTCCCGTTCAAGCTCCGCAAGTTCGTTCTGCCTTTTGTTAAGTTCCTGCGTCATTAAATTGAAACTGTTAACAAGCTCCTTAACTTCGCCTTTTGCAGTATTTTCCACCTTAACGTTAAAATCTCCATGAGCCACCGAAGATGTGGCTTTTGTAAGCCTTCTGATGGGCGCGGAAATTTTATTTGCAAGCAGAGTGCTGATAATAATGATTATTATAGTGGCAAACGAATAAACGCCAAACAGGAAGATGTCAATATCAAGTGAGGTAATGGAAACATTAATTTTATTTGTTGCCGAATTTACGTTAATAATATATTCTTTATCGTTAAAGAACAGTTTTTTATAGAATGATATGTAAGAATAATTATCGAGCATTTCGGGAGCCGAGTATTCTCTGAGCCCCGAATTATTAAGTCTGTAAAACACTTTTGGTCGCATGATATTTGGGAAAATACCCGTAGAAGTTAGTTCGTTAAACGAGGAATAAATCTCTTTTTCGTTTTCGAAGACGGTATAATTTATTTTCTGATCGCGAGAGACTTTTTGAAACACATCGGTTAACAGAGTGTCTTCATTGCGCTGTTGATAAATTTTAACAGAATTTTCTACAAGTTCGGCGCGCTCTTTCAACTCGCTTAAAATACCCGATCGGCTTTTTTCAGAAACAACATGCCTGTTATATATAGCAAGGCTTAAAATAGGCAAAAGAGACATAAACAGAAAAGCCGTGAGAAGTTGAGCTCGAAAACTCATCCTTATTTCATAAGGCCGCCTGAATTGATAGCCTATAAGTATAACAATTAATGCAATTATAAACAGGGAGTGTATAATAAACAGCTTGAAAAAGTTATACAAATTTAAAGATATTTGTTTTTCGTGCAACGCTATAGCCGTTATGTTTACTCTATCCGGAGCGGGATTTTTAAGCACATAGCAAAGGTAATTTTCTCCCGAAACCTGAAGGTTTACCCAGCTTTCGTTAAGCTCCGAAAAATGGGTATATAAAATCTGGTCTGTCTGATTTTTTGAAAGATATAAATTACCAAAAGAATCTTTTAGCTTATTGTTTTCGTAGGAAAAGACGTTTATATTATTGGAGTTTAACACATCGTTATAGATGTTTTTTGAGGAAGCGAGAAATTCAGGTATAAACTCGGGTTTTATTTTTGTGCCCGAAAAATAAACCGATACAGCCGCGTAACCAAGAACATTAAAGTCCTTTGTAACAGGAATAATGCCGGTGATTATTTTTTGTCCGTCCGGAAGCTGGCTTTCGTAAATTTTTGCCTTATCATCGGAATAAGAGAATAAAATAGGATCGAACTGATCTCTGCTTTGCAGAGATTTTGAAAAATACCCTTGTATTTTTTTATGTTTATCGAGAACAAAGACGTAAAAATCCACAGATTCTTTCTGAAGAGGGCTCTTGCTCCATATACTGAAAGCGGCCGGGTTTTTATTCTCATCTCCGTTAACAAACGATTCAACAAGGAACTTGTTATTCAGGTTTTCGGTCAGAGTCTTGTCTATGTAAAACCGCAGCATCTGTTCGTTGGGGCGGTTAAGTTCAAGTGCAATTGTTTTGAGCGATTCTTTTTCGAGCGAGGAATTAAAATAATTCAGCATTGTAATTGAAAGAATGGAACCGGCAATTGCCATATATACATAGTTGAAATTTGATGAGCTTTTTATGTAATAAATATAATAGACGAGACCCGATACCATAAAAACCTGAAAGAAAACCATATAGTAATTTAACAATGGGTTCGGCTGAGCAAGCATAAACAAAAAGCTAACCGCAAGCAGAACTCCGGCGGCTTTGGCAAAAAGCTTGTAGTCTATTAAATGTTTTGGATAAAGTACTCTGAGCGTAATTCTTAAGAATAAAACCAGTGCTACTATAATTGTGAACCCAATCATCAATACATTCAGGTTCATCAACAAGGCAGACCCTTCGGGAATTAATTCCGGGTCTTTGAAATATCTTAGGGTGGAATCAAAAATCACACTGCGTATTATAGCGGCAAAAGCCCTTGTTGTAAAAAGGAATGCAAGTATAAGAACTACCGACAATATGTACGATATGGCTTTGGGAAAAACAATGGGTTCCGAAGACTCCGAATAATTGGTGTAATACTGGTAAGTTTTTACCATAATTACCAATAAGAAAAGCGCCGTAATAAAAAACTCTATGGGCGATTTCACAATACCGTATCCAAAGGCTGAAGAAAAATTATCCGGGTTTATTATCCCGCCATCCAATACGTTGGACGGGAACCCGATTTCAAAAAACAGAATACGCAGTATAACACAATAAACAATTATAACAGCGAGCTTTATGGTTCTGTATTTCAAGCTTTTAAAATCTTTTCTAAAACCAAATCCTATTACGATACCGGCAATAGCCATAAGAAGAGACTGATATAAATCAACTTTGTCCGAAAAATTATTAAGCTCAGCGTTAAGCGCAGGTTTGTTAAATGTTACAACCCCAATTTTCTGTCCGCAATTATTCGTCAGGTTAAACGAATACTTCCTTCCGTCATTTGATCCGCGTCCATCGGGATAAAATTCAATTTCAAATTCTGTTTGGAACTTTGAGGAAAGGGTTTCAATAAGGCTTACTTTTGATATTAGCTTATTATCAATTGAAAAATGTTTTTCAATCAGTTTTGCAAAAATCTGGTAATAAAGCTTTTTACCTACGCGAATCGAATCCACTTTGGCAAGATATGTGGAAAGGTTGTAGTTGTAGAATAACGTTTGATTAAAAGGGAGACTGTTAATTTTCTGTGGAAAGTCGGAAATAGAATAGGAATCCGTCCAGCCTATCATATTCAGACTGGTATCATAAACAGCAACGGCATAACCTTTATAAAAATCGGCGGCAAAAATTTTATATAACTGCCTTTGTGGAATCGTATCGGTTGGCCCATAAACGTTGTGCAGTCCATCGCGTAAGATATTTGCTTTTGCAACAAGAAGCGACTGGATACCGCTGAACATTTCCCGTGTTCCATCCTGTATATCCTTGATTTTTTCTTTATGGTTAGATTCCCAGTTGTTTTTAGTGTTTCGCTCAAGAACCGGGGATAAAACACCAAGCAGGACAATTAATAGTAAAATAAAAAAAACGATAGAGAAAAATTTCTTATCGTCCGAAAATTTCTTTATTAAGTTTTCAATCATTAATTAAAAGTGATTTGGGTTATTTTCCAGGAGTTACTTTGAACTGTAAGAGAAATAAAAACCTGTTTGTAAATCTTTCGTCCCCTTTGTTCGTGAGTATAAATACCGGTGGCGTAAGGAGTATCGCCTTCTTCATAAATAGTAACAAACCTGAATGATGAAGTTCTGTTAATTTTAAAATAATCCTGTAGAACATAAAAGGCCTGGTTAGAGCTGAAATAACCTCTGGCTCCGTTGGAAAGGCTCAAATATGTCTGCCTGTTAAAATAAGACGAAAACTTATCAACCTTGCCTTCGGCAATTCCTTCTTCAATTTCCCTAAATACAGACCTTGCGGGAATTCTGCGCGTCTGGAAGGCCAGGACATAATTACCGGCAGCGCCTGACTCCAAAACTGGTAACACGGAATAGGTCAGAAAAAGAATTATGGTTAATATGGTTCTCATTGATTTCATTTTATGGTTTTAATTTAAGCAATATTTATGATTAAATCTAAATTTTATACTAAAAAAGCATACTGTACGAGTATGCTTTTTTAGCTGAAAAAACGTTTGTTCTCTTATTTCTGATTGGCAGTGTTAGACCGAATTACTGTTCTGTTGTGTTTCCCGCGGGTAATGGAAAGATCCGTATTACCTGCTACGGTCTGGTATGACCAATCGAATGTGATTGATTGCGTATTCATGCTATTTATTCTAAGCTTTGCGTAATTACCTTCTTGGGTGATGATAATATAAGTGTGGCCTGCATAAGCCCGTAAATAGGTGTTTACCCAGCCATTTGTTGGAGGATAAGCAATATCGGCTATGCTTGATGTAGTTCCGGCATCGTATATTTGGGTCTTGTCGTAAACATCAAGGTATGGAACACCTGTGTTTGTATCAACATCAAAAAACACATCGGCATAGTTATCGTCGTATGCTACAACAGTTGCGCTTGCAAACGCGAAACCGGCAGTTGCAGGATATTTGTTGTAATCGTTTATTATTTTATTATAACCTTCCGGGCGGGGAGTCATGTGGGCGTCTTCCAGGCTCAAGTCGCTTTCGTTTCCGTTGTTATCGTAAGCTGTAACGGCATAGTAATATGTGGCTCCGTTTGCAGCAGCTACGTCTTCAAAATAAGTATCTACGGTATTTCCAATCCGCTGGTATTTACCTTTGTACGTATTGGAAACATAAATGTTATATCCTGCAACATAGCTTTCGCGGTTTTTATTCCACGAAAGATATACAGTACCGTCTCCATTGGCGGCAATTAATCCTGTTGGAGCAGCCGGAGGCGTATTATTATAGTTGTCAACTATATCATCTTTATGACTGCATGAAGAAAATAAAAGCAATGGTAAAATAGCAGTTAATAAAAGTAATTTTTTCATTTTTTCACCTTTTCAGTTTTCAAATTCGGTTACAATGTTGCAATAACAATGCCAAAAAATATAATACGTTTTATATGGCAATACTTAAATAATAAAAAAATATTGTACTAAAATGTATACAAGTTGTATACAAAATAGATTTAAGAATGGTCTTTATCAATTGAAAAATAGAGGTAAAAAAGGGGTTCATAAAAATGAACCCCCCGGCTAATCATTAAAGTATAATGGATAATTATAGATTAATGTGTTCCCCTTCAAAATAAAACTTATTGTTGTTCATAACGCCCAAAGCTTTCCCTTTTAATAAACGCTTATCGAAAGGAGAGTTGCGCGATTTGCTTTTGAATGAATTGATGTCAACCGTCCAGATAATTTCAGTATCAAGAATGGTAAAATTTGCTTTTTCTCCTACCGAAATTTGCGGAACGGGGATATTGAGAATTTTCCTCGGATTTATAGACATTTTCTCAATCAGTTGTTCCAAAGTCAATACGTTTTTACTAAGCAATTCGGTAACCGCAAGACCGACCTGGGTTTCGAGACCAATTATACCATTAGGCGCATATTCGAATTCAACAACTTTTTCTTCGGAAGTATGGGGTGCGTGGTCGCTTGCAATGCAATCAATTGTACCGTCTTTAAGGCCAGCAAGCACGGCTTCGAGGTCGCTTTTTCCTCTTAAGGGAGGATTCATTTTTGTGTTGGTGTCGTAAGTTTTTACAGCTTCTTCTGTCAAAGTAAAATGATGAGGGGCGGCTTCGGCTGTAACACAAATGTTTTTTGCCTTAGCTTTTCTGATCATATCCACCGAATTTTTTGTACTTACATGAGCTATGTGAAGTTTTCCGCCGCAGTATTCAGTCATTAAAATATCTCTCATCACAATTATATCTTCGGCAACCGAAGGAACAGGGGGCAAGCCCAGGAAAGTAGAGGTCGGGCTTTCGTTCATTGCTCCGCCGGCAAGAGATTCATCTTCGCAATGTTCAATAATGGGCTTATTGTACATTTGAGAATATTCAAGGCATCTTTTAAGAATGCCCGCTGTTTTAATAGCCGCGCCATCATCCGAAAAAGCAACCGCGCCGGCTTCGCTCAGCTCAGCCATTGGAGAAAGCGACTCTCCTTTACGAGCAAGCGTTGCGGCTCCAATTGGGTAAACGTCCACTATGTGTCCGGCAGATTTTTCCTTTATATATTTTACAACTTCGGCTGAATCGGTGGCTGGTTCCGTATTTGGCATACATGCAATACCGGTATAGCCGCCGTTTGCAGCGCTGTTGCAACCGGTTATTATAGTTTCTTTATCTTCGCGTCCCGGTTCTCTTAAATGAACATGCATATCAAATAATCCCGGTACAAGGTATTTGCCCTCAAGGTCATATATTTGCGAATCTTTTTCATCATCTTTTGTAATATTGCCTATTTTGGCAAAAGCGCCGTTTTCCACAAGCACATCGGATTTTTGATTCAGTTTTTGTTCCGGATTAAAGAGAGTAATATTTTTTAATAATAATTTCATTTGGCAACCCTTAGTTTTGTGTTCCTAATAAATACAATACAGCCATACGCACGGCAACACCGTTAGTAACCTGGTTAAGAATTATCTGGTTTTTCCCGTCCGCAACTTCAGAAGACAGTTCAACGCCTCTGTTTATAGGTCCGGGGTGAAGTATGACAATATCTTTGCCGTGTTTGTCTATTCTTTCCTGGTCTATGCCAAAATACTGTCTGTATTCGCGGATAGAAGGGAAGTTGGCGCCCGCCTTTCGCTCGAGCTGTATTCTAAGAACATTTAGTATATCGTTTTCTTCAATAGCCTGGTCAATATTATATAAAACCTTAACGCCAAGTTGTTCAATGTGTTTTGGAATCATGCTTGCGGGGCCGCAAACGGAAACTTCGGCGCCCATGGTTCTTAAGCCGAAAATGTTTGAAAGAGCCACCCGGCTGTGGGAAATATCTCCCACTATACAGATTTTAAGACCTTCGAGTTTGCCGAATTTTTCCCTGATTGAGTACATATCGAGCAGAGCCTGTGTAGGGTGTTCGTGAATACCATCACCGGCGTTAATTATATTACACTTTGAAATTTGAGTGAGGAAATGAGGCACGCCCGAAGCGGCATGGCGTACAACAATCATATCTACTTTCATGGCTTCAATGTTAAGAATAGTGTCTCTGAGGGTTTCGCCTTTTGAAACACTGCTTGTTGAGGCAGAAAAGTTAATGCTGTCGGCGGAAAGTCTTTTTTCCGCGAGCTCAAATGAAGTCCGGGTACGGGTTGAGTTTTCAAAAAAAAGATTAACTACGGTTTTACCCTGTAAAGTAGGAACTTTTTTTATCGGTCGTTCCAAAACCTCTCTAAAAGTTGTAGCTGTATCAAGAATCAGCTTAATATCTTCTTTAGGCACTCCCTGCATTCCAAGGAGATGCCTGCTGGATAAGGGCATTTTATTACTCCATTACTTTGTTAACTTATTCTTCAGTTGTTGTATCAATAAGGTAAACTGCGTCTTCGTTATCAACTTCGTTTAGTTTAACCTTAACTTCTTCGTTTATGGAAGTCGGCGTATTTTTACCGACATAATCCGGCCGGATGGGAAGTTCTCTATGCCCGCGATCGATGAGTACGCATAGCTGAATAGTTCCAGGTCTTCCCTGATCCATAAGAGCGTCTAAAGCAGCCCTGACGGTTCTGCCCGAGTATAACACATCATCAATAAGTACAACATTTTTTTCGTCAATACTGAATGTTATGTTAGTTACAGAAACTTCCGGTTGTTTTAGTCTTGTTCTGAAATCATCACGGTATAATGTTACATCCAGCACCCCGAGGGGAAGTTCAATTCCCTCAATTTCTTTTATTTTGTTGAAAATTCTGTTTGCAAGGTATTCGCCGCGAGTGCGCATTCCAATTAAAACAAGGTTTTTTGTGCCTTTGTTTTTTTCAAGAATTTCATGCGCCATTCTTGTAATAATGCGGTCTAAACCTTTAGGGTCTATTAATTTTGCTTTTATCTTCATATACAAAAAATCCTCTTCGGCTGGCGCCCAAGAGGTCCTCTATTGATTTGTAAATATGTAAACTTTTGTATCATTTCTGTCCTTGCCTATCTCGCCGGATAGAGTTAAAGGTTTTTTTTATTGCTGACAATATATAAAAAGTAAATTATAAAGTAAAGTGGAATGTATTCTGATTTAAAAAGTAATTTCTTACTGGCCGGAAAATCTCATAAAAGAAAGCAAGGCTCTTAAATAATTTTCCGGCCTTGCTTGATGAATATTGGTTTGAAGGTATTTCAAACAAAAAGAAAGTTATCTGCCGCTTAAAAAGATATGGCCAATTTAAACAGACAATTAACTGATTCCGATTAATTGAAATACGCAAGTTAAAGAGAACAATTTAATTTAAACACTTAAGCAGTCCATAAGTATTACACGGTTAGGGAGCATTGTAATACTTAACTGTATCTGGATACATTCTGCTTATTCATGGTTAAAATGTATTTATTTCCTATTAGATTATCGGTTTTATGAAGTTGGAGTTTAGTCTGCGGCGGAAAAAAGAATGAAAAATCTTTTTCGTTAAAGCTTATCCAGTTAATTTATGTACAGTAAAATTAACAATCAACTTTTTTATTAGCGTTTAATAAATTATTATTTAAAAGAATTATACAAATTCCTTATTTATAAAAAAGGAGGCCGTTATGTCAGCAAAATGTAGTATCCATCATGATAAAGAAGCTTATAATATATGCCACTCGTGCGGTAAAAGTTTCTGCAAAGAATGCCTGACAGAGGGGGTGCAGTATTATTATTGCCAAAATGAGGAGTGCCAGAAAGAATTCGAAAAAGAATTAATTCCCGAGAAAATTGTATGTCCTGAATGTTCTCATGACATACAACTTACATTAAATGAAAGAATTGAGAGGAAATTTCATTGCCCGAATTGTGAAGCTACAATTGATTATAATTTGGATGAATACAAGGTTACGGAAACGGAAGAATTTGTGGAAGCGCTATCAACACTGAATTTAGGGGATGTGGCGCTAATTAAATCCATACTTGATGACAATGAGATTGACTATTACACAACAGATGAGAATTTTTCAAGCATATATCCATTGGTACAGCCGGTGAAGTTTTTTGTACACAAAGAACAATTCCCGGACGCGATGGAAGCTTTGAAGGATTTTAAGCTACACGTTTTCGGTTTGCCGCAAACCGCAAACGATAAAGAAGAAGAGTAAAAAATTAGTAATAGCTATGGTATTAAGCATCACGGAAAATCTCCGTGATGCTTTTATTTTAAAATGTATGTCTAACCCCTGCCTTTAGCCATCTGCCGGGCATAGGTATCCCTGTTATATCAAGATAATGAATATTAAACAGATTATTGGCTTCAAAGTAAAGCTCGGAATTTGAAAGCGGTACTGAAAGCTTCAAATCTGTGATGAAATAGTCCTGCTGGTTAAACCTGTCTTCGTAGCGGAAAACCCAATTCATGTTGGCGGTGAAAGGTAATTCGTGTTGTAGTTCGGTTACAAGCTGATGTTTAAGCTGATCGAGCACGTATTGGGATTTAAAACTTTTCATTTCGAAGTCGGTGTTAAGATATGTATAGCTTATTTTTAATTTTTGTATGAAAAAGTTTTCTGAAATCTTATCGGGTAAAAAAGTTAATGAGACATCAAAACCGCTGGTTTTTACATGAGAAATGTTTTCGGAGCGCCATATTGAATCGTTGGGGTTTTTAATCCAGTCTATAAGATTGGTCCCGTTTCTGAAGAAGCCGCACAAGCTGAATGCGTAAAATGAATTATGAATATTGAGCCCTGTTTCAACTGAAACGGCTTCTTCGGGATGAAGGTTTACGTTGCCTTTTTGCGCCTTGCTTGTATAATATAATTCGGTAAAGGAAGGAATCCTGAAAGACTTGCCTCCCGAAGCATAAACACTGATATTTTGAGAAAGTGAGTAACTGACATCCAACCCCGGCCAGAATTTAACTCCGAATGTGTTATAACTATAAGCATATCCTCCGGCTTGTATTTTTAATCCGGCAAATGGTGAAAATAATAAACCTGCCGAGATACCGCCTTTGGTTCTGTTGTGGTCACCCAGATTTGAACTTTTTATTTTATCAAGACTATATTCGGCGCCAATAGCTATATCGACAAATTGAGTTGTTATAACTGACTGAACGTCAAATCCGTATGAATTTGTTTGATGATTATTTGCGGGTATAGACGGATTATTAAAATCGAGAAGGTAATAGTCTTTATTATTCCTCCACGAAAGTTTAGGAGTAACAGTAATACCGTCAAATACATAATTGACTGTTGCGGCAACAAGAAGCGTTTTTATTTTTTCGAACTGATTTGGATATTTATCCGAATAAAAGCTATTGGCGCCGAATTTTTTATCGGTATAACCGGCAGAAACAGCTGCATTGCCGGAATTAAACTGATATAAAGAAGAGGCATAACCGGTAATTACATCAAAATTTGTATTATAGCGGTATCCGTCCGATTTCGTTTTTGAAAACGAAACGGAATTGCTCAACCCACAAAACGGGGCAGCCATTAAAAGCGAGCCCTGGTAATAGCCAAAGCTTCCGCCAGAGATATTTGCCGAAATTTTGTTATAAGCGTTCTTCTTGCTTATTATGTTAATAACGCCCGAAAGAGCATTTGCGCCGTATATACCCGAAGCCTGACCTTTTAATATTTCTATTCGCTCAATATTTTCGAGGTTAAGCGGAATATTTAAGTTATTATGCGCTGTTTGCGGATCGTTAATTCTTATTCCGTCTACAAGCAGCAATGTCTGCTCAAAAGACCCACCCCTAATACTTAAATCTGCCTGCACTCCTTCCGGGCCGCGTTTTTTTACATCAATACCGGAGAAACTTGAAAGCAAGTCCTGTAAATTTTTATAAGGGGAATTTATAATCTCTTCATTGGAAATGACCAAAATACTTCTTGGAACTTCGGAAAGCGAAACGGGTACTTTTCCGGCAGTTACAACAACTTCATCAACAACGATGGTGGTGTCGAGTATTTGGGGAAATGAGATAGACGAACAAAAACAGAAGAACAAACAAATAACAAAATAGCGTTTATACATGTAATAAAACATATACTCCACTAATTTTTATTTATTTACTACAAAATTAGTAAAAATTATTTAATTTCGGAACAAACAATAAAAATGGGGAAAAATAAACCAAGAGATAAAAAACAAAAAATTACGGAAAATTCACAAAAATATTGACAAATATGCGTTTATATCGTAATTTATCGCTTAATTAAACGGAATAATGAGAAAAGGTGAGGTATGTTACTGGAATTCAGAGTAGGGAACTATTTATCGATAAATAAACAAATTATGTTCAGTATGCAGTCTGCCGGTGCAATAAAAGAGTCGGCGGAAGAAAATACATTTACATCTGGAAGATACAACTTATTAAAAAGCGCAGCTTTCTACGGACCCAATGCAAGCGGAAAATCGAATATTTTAAGCGCTCTGGGTTTTATGCGTTCGTTTGTTATAAATTCGTCAAAAGCTACGCAAGTAAATGATGAAATTAATATTCAACCATTCTTTCACAATGTATTAAAAGAAGGGGAACCAAGTTTTTTTGAGATGGTCTTTTTAATTAAGGACTTAAAGTATCGATACGGATTCGAAATTACAAGGACGAAGGTTATATCAGAATGGCTGTATAATTCTGTAAAAATAAAAGAGTATCCTTTGTTCTTAAGAGTTGAAAACAAAATTAAAACGATGAAAGGCTTTGAAGAAGGCGAAAAATTAGATTCCAAAACAAGAGAAAACGCTTTGTTTTTATCAGTTGTGGCGCAATTTAATGGAAAGATAGCTAAGGAAATAATTAAATGGTTCCGGAGTTTTAATGTTATTTCGGGAATTAAAGATAATGCATACGGTACTATTACAATTAAAATGTTAAAGGGTGAACATAAAGAAAAATTACTCGCATTTATACAAAAAGCAGACTTGGGCATTGATGACATAGTTATAAATGAATCTGATTTTATACCAGGCAAATTACCCGAAAATTTTCCGTTTATAATAAAAAAGGAGTATCAGGATAAATTTAAGCAAACCGATATTTCCAGCAAGAAGAAAATATTTAATGAAATAGGTGAAGTTCAGGGGACTGAAATATTCGATTTTGAAAGTGAATCTGAAGGCACAAAGAAGTTCTTTAATTTATCAGGCCCTGTTTTTGACACTTTGTTAAATGGCAGAATACTTGTAATTGATGAGTTTGAAGCCAGATTGCATCCTGTTCTATCAAAAGCTATTATCAAATTATTTAACTCCAAAGAAACAAATCCCCAAAATGCGCAATTGATATTTGCTACTCATGATGTTACAATTCTGAGTTCTAGATTGTTAAGGAGAGATCAGATATGGTTTGTAGAAAAAGATAAATGTGGAGCTTCGAATATTTATTCTCTTTCCGATTATAAATTGCCAAAAGGAAAAGTTCGGAATGATGAAGCTTATACGGCTAATTATATTAAAGGGCGTTATGGCGCATTACCCTCTTTAGGAAATTTTAATGATTTTGCAAAAGAACTGTTATGGCCGAAAACGAAGTAGAGAATAAGTTTAATAGAAAGTTTGGTTCTCAGAACTCCGGGAAAAAAAGAAAGACCGGTTTTAGCGAACCACGATTAAAATATCTAATAGTGTGCGAAGGAGAAAAAACAGAACCTTTGTACTTTGAAGATATCCAAGGGCAATTACCTCCTGAGATTATTACGCTTGATATAATGGGTACCGGTGATAATACGCTAAACATTATTGCAAGAGCTAAAGAGGCAAGAGAAAAAGCAAAAATGAAAGCTAAAAGAAATCCTGGATACAAGGAATATGATGAGATATGGACTGTTTTCGATAAAGATGATTTCCCCTCACAAAACTTTAATAATGCAATTTTCAAAGCTAAAGAGGAAAACATATATGCTGCTTATTCAAACGAAGCATTTGAACTATGGTATTTATTGCATTTTAATTTTTATAATACGGCGATGAATAGAGATGATTATAAAAAAAAGCTAAGTGAATGTTTAAGCAGGAAGTATGAGAAAAATAATTCTGAAATTGTTTTACTAATTAATACTGATATTAATAGAAAACGAGCAATTCAAAATGCCAAAAGATTATATGAACAATCAGGTTATGATCATAAAAATCCGGCTAACGAAAACCCTTCAACTACTGTTTATCAGTTAGTTGAAAAACTATATAAACAGATACCCAAAGAGAAATTAACTCCTTAACAGAAGTAAAGTGTTTTATTTGCGATGAAACGCTTATTTTAAAATATCCTAAAACAAACAATAGTAAAATCATGAACAGAAAAATAGTGTTTACCATAGTTTTGTTGGCAGTGTTGTTTTGTAATTGTTTTACTTTAGCACAAAGCCCGGAAATTAACTCTATTGACAGCCTTGTAGATAAAGTATGCGGTAAATTTAACGTTCCCGGTATGGCAGTGGGAATTGTTAAAGACGGCAAAGTTTTGCTTGCAAAAGGTTTTGGAAAAAAGGAAATGGGCAAACCGGAGCCAATAGATGAGCATACATTATTCGGAATAGCGTCCAACTCGAAAGCTTTTACTGCAACGGCTTTGGCTATACTGGTTGAAGAGGGAAAAATCAAATGGGATTCTCCGGTAGTTGAGTACTTGCCATGGTTTAAATTGTCGAACCCGTATGTTACAAGCGAAATAACCGTAAGAGATTTGCTTGTACACAGGAGCGGCCTTAGTCTTGGCGAAGGGGACTTGCTTTTATGGCCTTCAACAGAATACACGCGAAAGGAAATATGCAGAAGACTTCAGTATCTGCCATTGGTTACAAGCTTCAGAAGCGCTTATGCCTACGATAATGTGCTATATCTTGTTGCGGGCGAGCTTATTGAAGCCGTAAGCGGAATTACCTGGGAGGAATTTGTAAAAAAGAATATTCTTGAAAAAATCGGAATGGAAGACACCAAAGTAAGTCCCGATGAAGCATTTAAAACTCCAAATATAGCAAGACCGCATCAGATGGTGGAAGGCCGACTGATGTCGGTTGAACCTTTTACATGCAGTAATTCAAATCCTGCCGGTGGAATAACCACGTCTGTAACAGATATGTGCAAATGGCTTATGGTTCAACTCGATTCAGGACGCATATCCGCCGAACAGCGTTTGTTCAAGCCACAGACAACAAAACAACTTTGGCAAATAGTAACGCCTATGCCAATACCAAATTATCAGGGAGAGCTATCTTCGTTAAAACCGAATTTTTACGGATACGCGCTCGGTTTTCAATTAAAAGATTATTGCGGTTATAAACTGGTGACGCATACCGGGGCTTATACCGGGTTTTATTCTCAGGTAATGATGGTTCCATCGTTAAAGCTGGGGATAGTGGTTCTAACAAATCAGGAATCGGGCTACGCTTTTAATAGCGTTACGTACTCGATACTTGATGAATTTTTAAAGATACCACATAAAGACTGGCTTGCGGCATATTCAAAAAAAGCGCAACAGGATGATGAAGAAGTTGAAGCCGATTTGAAAAGTCAGGGAGGAAACAGGAACGTTGACTCGAAGCCCTCGTTACCTGTAAAAGCTTATGCTGGTATCTACAGGGATAAGTGGTATGGCGATATGGAAATTAAGCTTGATGGCGAAAAACTTGAAATACAGTTCTTAAAAACAAAAGAGCTTGTTGGTGAAATGACGCATTGGCAGTATAATACTTTTGTTGTAAAATGGTACAAAAGAGAGCTATTGGCAGATGCCTTTGTAACTTTCAACTTAACGCCGGAAGGTAAAATTGATGAAGTTAAAATGAAACCGGTATCCAAAGCAACCGATTTCAGTTACGATTTTCAGGATTTGTTATTCAAGCCCGTTATTAAATAAAATTATTATTTAGAGAGGAGGGATTGTACAAGTTCCTTCTCTCTTTTAATTATCCATTCCGGCAATTCAATGCCTTGAGAACAGAACCTGCTTGCGTAGTTTAACCAGGCATTGCCCGATTGGGTAATTTCGTTTAGAGCCTCTATTCCGGTAATTATCGGCCAGAATTTTATGTCGTCAGGGGAATAGTTTTGCAGGATGTTTTTATTAATTTCAGTTACGCATATCAGAAAATTATTTAAATCGTTCATTTCATTGGGAGCAAGAGAAATTTCAACAGGGGACTCCGGCAGGTATTTTATTAGCGGAGGCCATTTGTTTATAGGGCTCCACCAAAATGGGAGCATCGGCAGTGAATTATGGTTTATTGTGTGCGGATGAAGATGCAGTTGACCAATGGTAAAATCTATCAGATCCGAAAATTCGCTGATAACAAAAATGTGATGTTCTTTTCCCCAAAAACCGCTCCAGCTCCAGTCAACTGTATCACCGGTCTTATGAACTTCAATAGTGCAAATAGAGCCGGTAAAAATTGTAGATTTAATACCAAACCCGGAAAGCAGCATATTTATTGCGGCTGAAGATTGCAGACATCTTGTTGAATAGTTCTCTCCGTAATACTTTAAAAGCGCCTTATGCACTACAAAAAAGACATACTCTCTTATAAAACCGGAAGTACGTTTTTCGCTGTGAGAGATTTCTGTTTGTATATTAATATATTCAGACGAAATCATAATTTTTTACACAAGTATTTTGAAGAATGAAATTTGAATCCGGAAGAGAAAACAAGATTAATTACTTTATGATTAAACATAAATGAAGAGGAATAAAAATTCAATATGTAAGAACTTCCTAAATCATTAAATTAAAATAAACATTTTGGCGATACCGAACAATTAATACCGCTTTTTATGATCTTATTTGTTGTTTCCGAAAATATCAGTTAATTTATTTACAGATAAGCCGCTGAAATCGTCAATGGTATAATCTGTATTGTCAATTACGCTCGCCGGGTGCGTAGTTGTAACGCCAATAACTTTCATTCCGGCAGCTTTAGCCGCTTTTATACCGGAGATGGAATCTTCAAAAACCACGCAATTTTCGGGTTTATAATTCAGTTTTGAAGCCGCGCGCAAAAAAACTTCGGGATCAGGCTTGCTGTGTTTTACCTGTTCTTCGTCAACAACGGCATCAAAGTATTTTCCAAGATTTGTTTCGTTAAAAACAAATGTAACATTGCCGGTTGGCGCCGAAGTTGCCAGGGCTGTTTTTATATTATGTTCTTTAAGGGCTTTTAAGAATTCAGGCAACCCTTTAAGCGGTTGAATTTTCCCTTTTGCAAGTTTACGGTATAAAACATGAATTTCTTCGCAGTAACTGTTTACCAAATCATTTGTAAGCGAATAGTTGAAAAGCTGGTTAAGTGTTTCTTTTCCGGTTCTGCCGAACATGTTCTTTTCCCACTCTTCTTCGTTCAGTTCAATATTATAATTTTTTAAAAAAGTAATCCAGCTTTTTTTATGCAGCGCGTTGCTGTCTATAACAACGCCATCCATATCAAAAATAACACAAAAGTCCATAAAATCCTCAATAAGTCAGGTTAGAAGAATGCTTTTAAGTTCGGCTAAGGTTTCATCGCTTATATTACATGCCTCTGTAAGATAAGCCTGTACTGAGCCGTACTTATTCAATATTTTGGTTAGAATATCGTCAAGATATTCATATCGTGCCTGCAGCAAAGGTTCAAGGCGTTTGGCGGAAATCTGAAAAAAGCTCATTCTTCTAATGAATTTTATCATCTTTTCAATTCTTACTTTAGTATACTCGTTTGTAAGCAGGTAATCGTCCATAACATCTTTGTAAGCAACTCCGCATAGAAGCTGAATAAGGGCGGATAGAAGTCCTGTCCGGTCTTTCCCGACCGTACAGTGAATTACCGCCGGCAAATTCTTTCTGTTTGCAACAAGTTGAAAAATGCTTTTTATTTGTTCGGTTCTGTTAAATGCGTTACTAAAGTAATGGTCTTTAATGAATTGCTCAAAATTAATTCCTTTACCGTGGAAAGTCAGATGGAAAAAGAATTGAAAGTAGTTAACATTTCTGTTTTGATCTGAAAGGGGAATATTAACAAAATTAATTCCGCAATTTGGAGGAAGCTTGTCGAGCAGCGCCTTGCGTTCGTTAAGCGTACGGAGATCGCATACAGTTTTTATTCTCAGTTTTTCAAAAACCGCATGGTCTTTTTCAGTCAGTTTAGATAATTCGTCTGAGCGAAAGATAAGACCCTGGTTAATTATTTTGCCGTTTTCGCCTGCCAATCCTCCAATGTCCCTAAAGTTTTGAGCTCCATCCAGTAATATGTGCCTGCTTTGCTGCATAAAAATAAAATAATAAGAAGTAATAATATTAAATACTGAAATACTACCGGCCGGAACGTTTTTTTGTCACAACCTTTTTATCGGGGACGGTCTTTTTGTCAAAGAATTGTTGAAGTAAAATTCCTATGGAAATTCCGACACCAAAAACAGCTCCTGTTTTCAAGTCGGTAAACAAATAACCCGGAAATGTTTGATATTCCGATAAAATATAAAGACCAAACACAAAGGTATTCAGTATTGTAACAATTAAAAATAAAAATAAACTACCCGCAAACCAATATAAAGGTATAAAATAAGCCTTTTCTTTTACTATTTGTTTTTTTTCCAGTAAAACCGCATAATACGCAAAAGCGCCTAACAGGATAAAGAAAATAAAATTTCTAATAAAGGTGGCAAATAAGGTCATGCGCATTAAAGTCATAATGAGCACAATTGAATAAATACAGGCGGGGATAATAAAATCTTTAAGTCCCCATTTTTTTATTGCGTTATAGAAGAAAATAGCGGAAATGCCGTAAATGGTAAATGAAAGCATACTGTCGTTTATACTAACAACCTGACCGCCTAACAGAATATAGCCTGTAAGTACAAATACAACGATTTTTATAAAAATTTGTACTGTCTTGTCTTTAAAGTCGATTCCCATAAATATCCTTGTATAGTGTAAATGGATGTTTAATAAAAATTCAGGAATTAAGCGCCACCGGTTATATTGTTTTGCAAACCCACCTGAAACTAAGGTTTGCAAACCTATTGCAATAATAGAAAAAATATCAACAGAGTTTTTTTATGACTCTGCAAGGGTTGCCTACGGCAAGAACGCCTGCCGGCATGTCTTTAGTTACAACGGAACCTGCCCCAATTACTGTTTTATCTCCAATAGAAGCTCCGGGACAAATAATTGAGCCTCCGCCTATCCATACATTATCGCCAATGGAAACAGGTTTGCCGTTTTCAAGTCCCATTTCCCGGGTTTCCCAATCGAGCGGGTGAGTGGCGGCATATATCTGAACATTTGGGCCGAGAAGAACGTTATCTCCAATTTTAACAAGGCACACGTCAAGTATAGTGCAATTAAAATTCATATAAACGTTTTTACCAAGATGAATATTAACGCCGTAATCGCAAAAGAAAGGAGGCACAATAACCGGAAGATTAGAGTATTTGCCAATCAGTTTGCCTATACACGATGAAATTTCCGCATCGGAAGATTTGGCGCCGTTAATTCTTCTTAACAGTAAAGTCGCTTTTTTACGCATTTCAACAAGTTCCGGGTCACTGCTATCGTAAAGCTGCCCGGAGAGCATTTTCTCTTTTTCAGATTCCATAAAACCTATAATTATATTTTATTCCAGTCCCATACTCCGTATTGAATTTCGCGGGGTACTTTATGACCGGTTTGCTTAAGAGTAAGCAGAATATTTCCTCTGTGGTGAGCCTCGTGAGCAATAAGATAACCAAGCATAGGTATTACTCCCCGTTTAAAACCTTTTATCTTTCCGTAATTATCAACGGCCTGGCCAATCCATGTTGCCATGGCATCAGCCGAACTGTTTAACCTTTGCTTTAGAATATCCTTAGTAACTTCAATTGTTTTGTCAATTTCCTGTTGTCCTTCCATCAGTTTTTTTGCATAATTTTCAAGCCGCCAGAGCCTGAGGTTGTGCATGTGGGCAAACTGCAGGGCAACTGTTCTGCCTCCTTTAACAGATAAAGTGGAATTTAATCCTTTTTCTTCAATAGCGTCAATAAGCATAATATTAACGCGGTTGTTAATAAGCCATGTTTCAATTATTTGTGTTTTCATATAACCCTCTCTTAAACATTAAAACTTAAACATGAAAAACGGATTCCAAAATCTAATCAGCTATCTAAAAAAGGAATAAAACAGCAAACAATAACAAATTCCATACTTGCCAAAACAATTTATCAACCTGCCGAACAAAAAACAAGCGGGTTAAAAGCGCAAAACTTATTTCTTTATCAGGCAGAAAGGAGCCACGCCGGCGCGCTTAACTTCAATATCTTGCCAGACATTTCCTTTGATGTATGGTTCTTTTGTAAACCATTCGTCCTTTAATGCTTCAACGGAAGGGAAATCGGCAAACATAACAGAGCCAATCATTTTACCATTATCGTCAAGAATGCCCGAAGCATATAAAAGTTTTCCTTCGTCAAACATCTTTTTGGCATTTGCAAGGTGGTCTTCCCTGACAGCCAGCCTTCTTTCCAAGGCTTTATCATCTTTCGCATCGTAAGCAATAACAACAAACTGCATTTTCTTATCCTTTAATTTTTATAATAATTAATATCAATATATGATAATTAAAAGTCCGTCACTAACTCGTGTAATAACTGCATGGCGTCTTTTGTTTTGTTTACAGGCACAAACAGGTAATGGTTACTGATGCCTGAAACGAAGTTAACTTTTATTCCCTGGTCTGCAAATACGCCTGAAATTACGGCCAGGAACTCATATTCTTCGGGACTTGAAGTAACGGAAACGGTGATTAAATTGAAAACGCTTTTATATTTTACATCGTTTTTTTCAGCGGCTTCTTTTGAAACAATAAGAAGAGACTTTCCGTTAAATCTGAAATGAGAGAGAGGAGCGAGAGCCGAAATAAGCGAATCGTCCATCTCTGTTTCGGCAAACACATATTCGCCTTCGGTAAGTATAGGGTTCATGTTTTTTATTAAATAAGATATATCTAAATTATCAGACATAAAGTCAAATCCTTGAAAAATTAATCATTCTCTAAATACATGGCAAGTATAATTGTCGGACTTACAAATCACGCCGCAGAACCAATAGCACAACACTCCCCTAAATACAGGCTCTTAAACAAATACTTTAACTCATTTCTACAAAAATAAATAAAAGTGAAGTAATTATCCATAAAAGAGCGCACGGTACTATTTTTTTGCATTAAGCTTCGTTCGAATTTAAAAGGTCATTAACTACCAATTCTCCCCGTAATACTTCGCTGAAAGGGAGCAATAGCTTAATTTCGTTAAGTATTTTGCCCTGACCATCACCCTTATTCTTAAAAAAAGAGTATTCGGTTTCGGTAAAGACTAATGAACTTGAGCTTTTATTCAGTATAAAAGGATGAAGCCCTTCCTGCAATAGGATGCTTTCAAAATACTTAATCTGGTTAATATCGGTAGAACCGAAAATTCTGACTGTATTGTCAACAATTTCATAATCATTATGTTTATTACAGAAAAACTTATTATCTGTAAAGGAGCCGCACTCCTGGCATTGTGGTACTGAACAGACTATACAAACGCCGACAGCTTCAATATCCTCGTGGTTTCCGCAAAGAATATCGTCTGTAAACAAATGCCCGCAGTTTGTACAATAATCAGCGTCTTCGGTAATTGCGTTGCCACAAAAGCTGCATTTAATAAAATCCTGGTTATCCATTTATTCTCCAATAAGTAATATAGTTTTTGTAAAGAAAAAAACTTAATGCAAATTACATTTTTTTTAGTCTAAATTTTACATATTTATGAAACACTGATTTAAATTTTGTAAAAAGATACAAGGGGAGAATAATTAAAACAAAAGGTAAAAAATGAAGAGAAATATAATTTATGTTAACGCGCTGATTATGCTTTTTTTATTTTCCGGGGTTATAAAAAGCCAGACGGAAGACGCAATAAACGATGCGGGAAGTTACAAGATATACGGACTTGAAAAATACATTCACGGAGATCTCTACGGAGCTGTAAGCGAATATACCAAGGCTATTGAAAAGAATCCCAATGATGCAAACGCTTATTACAGCCGCGGAGACGCAAAATACGCTCTTGGAGATAAGAAAGGTGCTATTGAAGATTATTCAAAAGCCATAACAGCAAACCCGAAAAGAGGTTATGCTTATTATAACAGGGGCGTTGTTAAGTCGGAGCTGGGAGATAAACAGGGCGCGCTAAGAGATTACGCCAAAGCTTTACCCTTAATAGAAAAACCTGCTGAAGTTTATTACAATATGGGAGTGGTAAAATCGGCAATGGGGAATAAAAAAGGAGCAATTGAAGACTATACCCATGCAATACAGATAAAATCCAACGATACCAATGCTTATTTTAACCGTGCAAACGCACATGCTGATAACGGCGAAAAACAAGCCGCAATTGAGGATTATTCAAAAACTCTTGAACTGAACCCGAAATATGTTTCGGCTTATATAAACAGAGGCAATGTAAGGCTTGAAACAGGCGAATATAAAGCCGCAATTGAAGACTATAACAAGGCTGTTGAAATAAACCCAAAATATGCCGAAGGTTATTGCAACAGAGGAAACGCTTATTATAAAACAGGCAATTCCGAAGCCGCTTTGACTGATTATTACAGGGCTATTGAACTAAAACCGGGTTATGCCGCCGCCCTTGCAAATAAGGCGGTAATTAAAAACGCAATGGGCGATAAAGCGGGAGCTTTGAAAGATCTTTCGAGCGCGATAGACTCCGACCCTAAAAGCAGCGATGCTTTTTATAACAGGGCTTTGGTAAAGGAAGCTATTGGCGATAAAGACGGAGCTTTTTCGGATTATACCAGAAGTATTGAACTGGATCCTTCCGCTAAAAAAGGATATGTGAACAGGGCTTTGCTTAAGGAGGCCAAAGGAGATAAAAAAGGAGCTGTTGAGGATTATACAAACGCAATTAAAATTGACCCCGCTTTTGCCGAAGCTTATAATAACAGGGCGAATGCAAAGTATGCCCTTGGAGATAAACAGGGAGCTCTTGAAGATTATAATAAAGCAATTGAATGCAATAAATCTTTTAGCCAGGCTTATGCCAACAGAGGTAATATTAAAAATGAAAACGGTGATGTGAAAGGGAGTATTGCCGATTATACAAGCGCTGTTGAAGCTAATAAATTGTACGAAGACGCTTATTACCAGAGGGGAATGGCAAGGAACCAGGATGGGGATAAGAAGGGCGCCCTTGAAGATTTTACAAAGGTAACCGAACTTAATCCTAAAAACGCGGATGCCTTTTTTAACAGCGGAAATATGAAAAACGCTTTGGGCGATAAAGATGGCGCAATAAAGGATTTTACGAAAGCAATTGAGCTAAAGCCGGATTTTGCCAAAGCTTATTTTAACAGGGGAGCGGTTGAGTTTAATATGAAAAAGAAAGACGAAGCCTGCAAGGACTGGCAGACGGCCAAGGATAAAGGTTACGAAAAAGCGGATGAAATGCTGAAAAAAAACTGTAAAAAAGGTATTTTTTAGAATATAGACTCAATTTAATAAAAGCGGCTTTTGCCGCTTTTTTTTTAAGCCCTTCCTTATCTTTCAGAAAACAACTACCAAAGCATTAAAACACTTCGTCGTAAACCGCCGTAGGAAAAATTTTTATGCGAATTTAGATTTGCAAACAAAAACAGAGGAGAATATGAAAGGATTTATAAAAAACATTGAAATTGATTTTATCTCGCTTGTTAAAAAAGGAGCAAACCAGAAAGAGATTATTTACAAAGCGGGTAATGCTTTTACACTGACTGTTGATATAAAAAAAACGGATGAAGAGAGAAAAATGGTCTACGGCGTGGTTTACAGTCCCGATGAAATAGATTTACAGGGGCAGCACACAAATGCCGAAGAGATAGAAAAAGCCGCCGCTTTATTTATGAAAAACGGCAAAACCAAAATGGTTGATAAAAACCATGACGAAAACCCAGTGCAGGGGTTTATAAAAGAGAGCTGGATTAAAAAGGAGGTGGACCCTCTTTTCCCGGAAGAAAAGAACGGGGCATGGATTGTTGGAATTAAGATTGAGAATGAAGAAACATGGGCGGAAATAAAAAAAGGCGAAATTACAGGGCTTTCGATGCAGGGCGTTGCAGTTGTTGAGCAGGAAACCGCCGGTACGCGTAAAGGGGAGAATACGGCCGGCGGTTTATTCCACACAGGAAAAGGGCTTGTAAGAATCATTAAGGAGTACATTAATTCGGCTATTAAAGGTCTATCTGTTACCGAAAACGGCATAAGGAAAAGCGCCAGCGAATTGATTGAGCATTGTATAAGCGCGTTTTACGACAGCAGGCTTACAGATGAAGAGCTTACCGCAATTATACTTGAAGAAAGCGTTAACTTTTCCTTAAAAGCTGAAGAAGAGGGAATCTCATTTGAAAAGGGAAATCCGAACGGAATTATAAAAGAAAATCAGGTTTTGATAGATGATGCCGGCTTTTTCAGCGTACAAAGTTCAGAGCTCCCAGGAACAGAATTGAACAAAGAAAACAATGAACAAATATGTTCAAGACAAATAGCCGAACCGGAAAAGAACATAAAGAAAATATCCTGGCGCTGGTTATAGGCGCATAAAATTTATTAATCACTTAACAATTAAAAGGGAAAAATAATGAAAGACAACCAGGAATTAATCGAACAAGTTCAGAAATCGGGATTACTGACAAGCGATGGCGGGTTGATGCCTCCTGAAGCCGCGAACGGTTTTATAGACTTAACGGTAAACCAGAGTGAAATACTGAGAAAGATAACGGTGGAAAAGAATATCGGTTCCGAACGGTTTCTTGACACAATAGGCGTTGGCAACAGAATGATTATGAAAGCCGGCGAACCCGCGGTGGTTTCCGCGGGAGATATAAGGAAACCGAATATTACAAGGCGTTCGCTTGTACCGGTTGATTGCCTTTTACCGTATGACATAAGCTTTAAGTGGCTTGATGAAAACATTGAAAAACAGGCCGCCGAAGAAACAATTAACAACGCTTTTGCAACCCAGTTCGCAAACGATTTGGTGGATCTGATGTTTAATGGCGATAAAGCCGCCGCAACAGGTCCTGACCAGAAATTTCTGCAGATTACGGACGGAATAAAAACAAAACTGATTGCCGATACCCATACGCATTTTGTTGACCGGAGCGCTTCAACTGACTGGAAAGATGTTGTTTTTCCGGCTTTGTTTAAAGCTTTGCCTTCAAAATACAAAAACAATATTGCCGGACTGTTGTTTATTACAAGTTACGATCTGGCCGATGAATATGTTTCTTCGCTTGCGGATAGATCGACAGCTTTGGGAGATTTATACCTTACTGAAGGAAGAAGAGCTTATTATAAGGGGGTTCCGGTTATGCCTGTTCCTTCTCTTCCTTACGGAATGGCTATTCTGGCGAACCCAAAGAATCTGGCTGTAGGTTTTGGCAGTTATATAAAGGTTTACAGGCAGTTAAAACCACGAGAACTCAACATTGAGTACACAATTACCGCTCGCATAGATTTTAATTATGCAGATTCAAATGGGATAGCCTATACGGTTTAATAATTAAGCAGAGAAAGAAATGAGAGTGATTTTGATAAAAAAAGGCTCCTATTCCATTATTCATAATTGCCAGTTAATGAGCTTTTATACCGGCGAAGAAACTGAAATACCGGAAACAGTATTTCAGCAAATGCAACATAAAGAATATTTTACCGTTGCCTGCCAGGCAAACAACTCTCCGAAGAATAGTTTACCGGCGGAGGAAAACACTCCGCCGGCAGACTTGATAAAACCAGTAAACTCCGGAAAAAGAGGCAGGCGAAAAGCAACAATTACAAAAGAGAAAAAGGAGGCATAAATGCTTAGTTCAATAGATGATGTTATTTACGAAGCGAATCTTGTAAATATAGCGGACGAGGAAGTAATAAGCGTTCATCTTGATACCGCTTCTTTGGTTGTAAAAAGGATGATTGGCCTTGAGTTTTATACCATTCTTGAAACTGAAAGGGGAGCCGGAACAATCAGGTTCCAGGAAGTGAAAAAAGCGGAAACAAATTATGCCGTCAGCTTTGCGCTTATGTCGCTAAATATAATTACTACGGGTAATGGCATTGTCAACCGTTTCGATTCCAGCAAATCGGGGGAGTATAATTTAGCGCCTGCCGAAGTTGAAGCAATGATAACGCATTATAAAAGTTTGGCTGAACAGTTTATTACTCCATACATACTTGGGGGAGAGGAAAACCCTGGTACTTCTATTTCCACAAGTGAAACAAAACAAGTTGCCGATTCAACAAAAAGAATTTCGGCGATATAACAGAAGGTGTAAAATGAAAATATTAGTAGATAAATTTAATAATGAAGTCGTTTTTGGCGCATATAGCATTGAATATGAAGAAAATACAACTATTACAAAAAATGAGACGGGAGATGCAGCCTTGATCTTTGCGGATATGAACTCCGGAAACAGCTTTGTAGCGGAAATCCCCGAATTGCCCGCCGATTTTTGCGGACGGAATTACCAGTATACAGGGGGAGCGTTAATTAAAAAACAACCGGCGGTTCAGTCGTAAACAGGAGGCTACCAATGGCAATAACAAGCGAATATACCGGCGGTTATGAAGTAGTAAGCATTGTTCCTAAAGGAATATATACCGGACAGATCCTTTTTACCGATGCGATTCAACTTATTCCGGAAGACAGGAAAACCGTGTTTTCCCTGTATTACCTGGACGGATATAAAAGCAGCATTAAAGTAAGTTATTCGCTTTCCGCTGATAACTTAAGCTATTCTCAGTATGTTGAAGTGCTTAACATATCCGCGCTTGGCAATTACCTTTTCTTTTACCTTAACACCGATGTAACCGGGTATATAAAATTTAAACTCGAAATAACAGGAAGCGTGGAAATGGAATATAACCAGCTTGGAGTATTAAAAGGCGTTCGTACACGTTCTTTCATTTTACTGGAAGGGCCAAATGAACACCGCGCGTATACAAGTCTCGAAAACATTACCGAAAGACAGCCCCTTAAACTTGTAAACATTTCCGGCGTATTAAAACTCGCGGGAATAAAAGGGGCCATACAGGGGCTTGATACGGAATTACAGACCGGTTCCTCAATTGTTCAGACGGAAATCCTTGGGAATACCGTCTTGATGTGTTACCGGGATTCTTCAACAAACTATCTTATGCTTAAAGTGGGAACTTTGAATTATGACAATTCAATTACCTGGACGCAGACAATTCAGGTAAGCGCAACCGCATTACAGGTAAACTCTTTAATGCAGTCGTTTACTATTAAAAAGCTGACTTCCTCAAAGGTTCTAATTGCCTATGTGGCAACCGGCGGAACGGCTTATATAGTTGCGGGGGATATTGTAAACGGAGTATTATCTCTCGGCGCTTTAACAAGTGTAGGCGCGGTAAATGTTTCGTATCCGTTTGTTAACCTGTTAAGGTTAACCGATACAAAAGCCGTCCTTTTTACCGCTAATACCTCAACCTGCTATCCTCAGTATATGAGCATTTCCGTAGGGGCCAATAATTCGTTTCTGTTGGGCAGTAATTATGTGCCTTATTCGGTTGCTTGTTTATATTTAACCGGCTGCCTTGTTGATGAAAATTATACATCCGGGCCGCTTTTTGTGGCATGTTGCTCTTATTCTTCCGGTTATGCCCTTACAGGCAATTATACAACAGGCACGTCTTCAATTTCCGTAGGTGCGGCGGTTGCCGTTTCCACATCAACCTGCTCGGCAAATGAGTTCGCTCTTACCGCGTTTAATACAACAAGGTGTATGTTGTCGTATACAAAAGACACATCAACTCATAAGCTTTCTCTTGCGTTTTTTAATTTAAACGGTATAACTCTTACTCAATCCGATGTTTTTACATCAACAATAGACGCGGATAAGTGTAACGCCAGAATTCTTGCAAACGGCAAAATACTACATATATTCAGTTATTCAACATCGTCAAAACTTTATGGTGTAATATCGGACTATACTACCAACTCAATAGCCTGGGGAACGCCGTTTGAGTTATCGGCAACATTGGCTGTTTACAGTTCATGTCCGGTAGTAGTAAACGGTTTCAGGTATATTGTGTTTTATGTAACAGAAAGCATACATTCGCTCCATAGCCGCGTTTATGATGATGACCGCAATTTATATGTCGGTTTGTCAAACCAGAATATTTCGGCAGGTAACCCGGCCGAAATAAAAGTAGTCTCACAAATATGCGGTAAGTTTACGGGACTCAATCCCGGAGACCAATATTACATTCAATCCGATGGAACAATATCACAAACTGTTACAATTTATCCGGCCGGCACTGCAATTAGTGACACGGAGATGTTTGTTAAAAAATAAACATCAGATTAAACAATAAATAATAAAAAGGGGATAGCATGGAAGAAATAAAAGGATTCATAACCGGTTTTTTAGTCCGCTGGGTACTAAAAATAGGCGGGGGCTTTTTGCTCTCGGTTGGTGTAAGCGCCGATTCAGTTTCTGTTATTGTTGGAGCAATAGTTTCAATTCTGGCAGGATTATTAATATCCTTATTCCAACATTTTAAGGCAATTAATACTCCGGCTTCGGAGAAATAAATCCATACAAGGGGAGCATGGCTGCTCCCCTTGTTTAATAAAGAGGGGAATATGAAAGAGTTTGGGGACTTTGCAAATAAAGTAAGGGAGCAGGCCAGCAAAGGAAATTATTCGCTTGTAAAACGCTCCGGAGTTTTTGGAGCATATTTATTGAGTAGACAGGATATTTTTAATGCGGGTTACTCGCTTGAATGCTATGCTCCCGGAAGTGAGGAGGCTAAAACCATATTGCCGTTAAGTGTTTTTATTAACGAGAAATTTTTACAGGATAAGATATTTATTCTGAAATGTAAACGGCTCAAAATGTTAATACCTGATATTTCGGATAAAATCCACAACTTATCAACACCCGATTTGGGAAGCATTGACTCCGGAATTTTGGCCTTTTTGCATTTTAATTGTCTTCAACTAAACAAGGTGTTAAGCTTATTAAATAATGAGAATATCCGGGTTTATAAAGATTTAATTAAAAATATGAGGTTAACTTATTACTTAAAAGAATATTCAGGCTATGATTTGAGCTCGCTTAAATAAACAAAACGCATATTAAATTAAAATATAAGGAATTAGACTGAGTAATACCGAACAAATATTATGAATTAGCGCTAACTCTATGTAAATAAATAAAATAAAACAAGTAATTGAATTAAATACTATGGATAAAGTTTATAAAATAGGTTTTTACACATTGTGTTTATGCACAATTGCAGTGGCTATATTTGTACATTTTAAATTGAGTAAACAAACCAGTAATGCTACGGTGGAAATATCCGGAGCACAGGGAGCATGTAATATAGTATACAATAAAATATTTGCTGATAAAAAGAAAGCCAAAATTATAAAAGCGGCAGTTGATACTTTGATGGAAAGTGAACCGGAGCATGAAATTGGGCAAATTGTTGATTCTGTGCGTGCTCCCATTGTTTATACAGCAATCTACGATTCCGTTTCGACAGATTCTTCCTTCGTGCTCCATGTAAAACTCATTTCAAATTTGCCAATTGATACCGGAGCATATTTTGATGTACATCTTAAAATACGGGAGAAACTTCAGGAAGAAATTTCAAATACGGTTAACGCTTATAAAAACTCCGACTTAAGTTTTTGGCAAATTATTGCCAGCGCAATTGCGGGAGTAATTTCATATTTTGCAATCAAAGTACTATTGTAAAATTCAATCGCTTAAAGATAATGGGTGGCTTATTACAAAAGTGGTTCCGGTTTCTTTGGTTGAAGTAAAATAAATCTTACCCTTCAGGTGCTCGGTAAGTAATTTCATGCTGTAGGTTCCGAGGCCTCTTCCTTCTCCCTTTGTTGAAACGGAACGAGTGAAAAGCTGGTTCTTAATTGCTTCCGAAATGTAGGCGTCATTATGTACCCAAAAAGTAACCATTCCGTCTTCAAGTCCGCAGCCGAGAGTAATTACTTCCATGGGCTTTGAAGCTTCCATGGCATTTTTGATCATATTGCCAATAATTCTGCCTAAAAGCGAAGGATCGCTTTCGAAATCAGTTTCCTGGCTGTTGCTTACAATTCTTAGTTTTCTGTTCCCCTGAATTGACCAGTTTGAGAAAGAATTTACCTGTTTTGAAAGAAACTCAAGCGAATTAATTCTTTTTACCTCAAGCTTGATTTCCGATGATTTTGAAGCCAATAAATAGCGATGAGTCTTTATTTCACCAAGTATTTGTTCAGCCTGGTTTTTTATAAGTTTTGCAAATTTGTATTTTGTCTGGTTATCAAGGTTCTCAAGAAGAATTTCAGCCAGGCCTTTTAAATTACCAGCAGTATTAACAACATCGTGAAAGAAAATTCTTTCAATTTGTTTCTTTTGTGATATGTCTTCAATTACGCCAACTCCTCCATGGATTTTTCCATCTTCAAGAATAACGGGAGCCAATTCAAGTCTGGCAGAAATAATTTTGCCCGATACGCGGGAGACATAACTTGTTTCATAACCGCTTTCGTTTCCTTCAATGCAAGCCCTTATGGAGTCTTTTATCGAATCATCGACTATATCAAAAATATCCAGGCCGTTTAAGTTCTTTTCGGACTCGCCAAGGATTACAGCAAAATTTTCGTTCGATTCAATAATAGTTCCATCTAAATCAAAATACACAACACCGAAAGGAATATTATTAAAAATCTGACGTATTTTTTCTTCATTTTCTTTCAGAGTTTTATGATTATCTACCTGTTCTGAAATATCTTCAACAAGTAAAGCCCATCCGGAAATTTCCTTATTACGGTTATAAAGGGGAGTGTAATACCAGTCGCAGTATATAGCTTTTCCGGTCTTAGTGATATTACAATTGGAACATTTTTCACTTTCTTTTGCTAATTCTATATTTTCCATACTTTCAAGAAACTCATTTTTCTTTTCGTCAGGAATAATTAGCTCAAATAGGCTTTTATTTATAGCTTCTTCTTTACTGTAACCGAAAATTGCTTCGGCTTTCAAGTTCCAATATGTTATTTTTTGATCTTCGTTCGTTTCAATATAGCCCAGAGGCATATTTTCTATATGATGCTGGAACTTGTTGTTTAATAATTCCGCGTTTTCTGATAGTGTTTTGTATTTTTCTTTGCTGTTTTTAACTTCTTCAATATCTTTTTTTGCTTCACACTTGACCAAATCAAGAGATTCGTTGCTCTTTTTTAGAGATAATTCCGTTTCTTTTCTTGTAGTAATATCCTGAATAATTCCAACAAATTTTAATGTGCCTTCAAATTCGTCAGAGTTAAAAACTCCGCTTTCCGAAATCCATCGTTCAACCCCATCGTTATTCCGTATAATTCTATATTCTCTATTGAATTGTTTACGTGCAGTAAGAGAAGCTTTAAAATACTCGGCAATTTCATTTCTGTCATCAGTATGTATAAGACTTATCCAGCCTGGTATTGTTTTTGGGTATAAGTCATCTATTCCGAAAATACACTCCAACCCCTTTGAACAAAGCCATCTGCCTTCTCTCACATCAAGAATAAATTTCCCAACGCCTAAAGATATTTCAACGCTGTTAAAACAGCCAGGTTCAAAAAAAGTAATAGTATTTGCGGAATTAATCGGATTGTTCGGATTTGTTTTTGCGGAAAGTGAAGCGGTATCGATATTCATATTAATTGAACTGGCAGAATTAGTCATAGTACTACCACCAATACTTTCGTTTTCAGAAGGTTTATTTGCCATTTAAAAATATCCGGCTCTCAGTAAAACCGGTTTCACTATTCAATTAATAATACTAACTTCATCCAGCTTTAATCACCGCGAAAAGTGGCCGCGATAATAATTCTTAAAAAGAACTAAGCAAATATACAAAAAAAACGCGCATTTTGCTCATTTTAAGCAAAAATATTTACTAAAACGGTAAACCAAACCGTTTAGGGTATGTAGAGTGAACTTAATCAGAACTGATATTTAATGAACCATGTATTGAATTATATGTATATTTTATTTCTATTTGCTATCAATAATACTATCGGCTGTTGGTCCGTAAATGTTGGGCAGCGGTATATCAAGCAGCCTTAGATATACGGTAAGCTGTCCCCTGTGATGTATCGAGTGGTTCAATATCATATTGCGCACAATGGCGGCTTTGGGGTACGAGTACAGAACCTTACCATCGGCAAGCATGGTCCAGTATTTCATCATTTCATCGTCAGTTTTGTTTTCAAGGGCCTGTTCGGCAACTTCAACCTGTCTGTCAAAAAAGGAAAGCAGCTCTGCCGTGGTATTGGGAATAAATGGCTGATAGTTCGTCTTTGTATAATCAAATTCATCCTTATTTACCGTAATGGCAAGCCATCCCGGTGTTTCAGCAATGTGGGTGGTAAGACGTGCAAGCGTCATACTTTTTAGATGCGGTTTGAAATCCCCATTTTGCAACGGAACAATTTCAAGCAACTTCCTTGTGTTTTCTGCTTCGAACTTTAACTCTGCCAAAAAAGTTTCAGCTATGGTCATTGCAGGTTCTCCTTTGTTTATAATATTCCCTTGTTTTTTTTTTGACTTATTGAAACATTAAAAACAATGTAATCAAAATTATACAGATTTTAAATATTTTATGAGTCCGCTTTTATAAAAAATAACTGTATTGGCTTTTTAATAATTCAGTTTTCTGTTTCATTAATTGAAAAAAATTAGTAAATTATTTAACTAAATTTTATGAAATCCGCCCGGATGGTGGAATTGGTAGACACGCTACATTCAGAGTGTAGTGAGAGAACTCTCATGCAGGTTCGAGTCCTGTTCCGGGCACAAAAATCACAATCCGCGATATTGAGCTATCAAAAGTAACAATATCATATCAGACGAAGCCTACTCGGCTGCTTTAGCATTCGCTAAAAATCATTACGAAAATTTTCCCGTAGTTTCATTCTTAATTCCCAAACACCTGCGCAAACATATTGCAATTATTTATTGGTTCGCGCGTACCGCCGATGATATTGCCGATGAGGGGAACGATAATGCTGAACTACGATTAAAAAAACTTGAAAATTTTGAAAAACGTCTCGATAATTCTTTAAACGGTGGTTATACGGATGATTTTGACAAGGCGCTGGCTTTAACAATTAAAACAGCAAGTCTTTCAACCGGATTGTTCTTTGATCTTATTTCTGCATTTAAACAGGATATTGTTAAAAAAAGGTACAATAATTTTGAAGAAGTGCTTGATTATTGCCGCCGTTCTGCAAATCCTGTGGGCCGGCTTATTCTTGAATTGTTCAATATAAGAAGCGAAGAAGCGTTTGCTTATTCAGACGATATTTGCTCGGCTCTTCAAATAACTAATTTTATACAGGATACGGCAATAGACTATAAGAACGGAAGAATTTACATACCGCTGGATGATATTAAGAAATTTGATGCAAGTGAAAATCTGTTTGACTTAAAGGAAAAAAACGTTAATTTTATTAAATTAATGCGGTTTGAAACTGAGCGCGTTGAACAAATGTTTATTAATGGAAAGAACCTTATTGGTTTTTTAAGAGGTAGACTGAAATTTGAAATAAGTTGGACGCTCCTCGGCGGACTTGAGATTTTGCAGAAAGTGAAGAAAAACAATTACGATGTGATTAACCATAGACCTGTGTTAAAAAAGTCCGATTTATTATTATTATTATTTAAAGCTTTGGTGTTAAGATAATGGAAGAGACAAAAGACATAGCTAAAAAAAGTAAAAGCAGCTTTTATTACGCGTTCTCGCTGTTACCTACCGATAAACGCGATGCGATGAACACGGTTTACGCTTTTTGCCGTAAAACAGATGATATTATTGACGAAGGCGCGGAACCGGATGAAGTAAAATACGAAAACCTGCGTAAATGGCGTATTGAGTTTGAGAAAGCCTTTAACGGAGTTTCGGAGTTTTATCTGCTGAATAAGCTTGCAAAAACAATCCGGCAATTCAACATTCCTGTAGATCCTTTTTTTGATTTGATTAAAGGAATGGAAATGGACTTGCAGACAAAAAGGTATTTTACTTTTGAGGATCTTAACCTTTACTGCTACCGGGTTGCTTCTACAGTGGGATTGATGTGCATAGAGATTTTCGGATATAAACATAAATCGGCTAAGGATTTTGCCATTAATCTCGGTATTGCCTTACAGCTGACGAATATTTTACGTGATGTTAAGAAAGATGCCGAAAACGGAAGAATTTATTTGCCTCAGGAAGATTTTAACAGATTTAAGTACACCGAAAATGATTTGATGAAGTATTCCTATACTCCCCAGTTTGTTGATATGATGAATTATGAGGTTAACCGGGCAAAGCAGTATTTTATAAAAGCTACCGATGTACTTGACCTTGATGATAAAGGTTCCATGTTTGCTGCCAGGGCTATGCAGCACATATATTATAAAATTCTGGAAAAAATTGAAAAAGTTGAATACGATATTTTTAATAACGATGTAAAAGTATCAAAGCTCGAAAAAGCAGGCATCGCGCTCGGCGTTTGGGCAAAATACAGCTTAGTTTATTGATGAAACGGGGAATAATAATAGGGGGCGGTATTGCCGGACTTACAGCAGCTTCGTACCTTTGTAATTCCGGCTTTTTTATTCGCTTGCTTGAGTCTTCCCCTAAAACCGGCGGCAGGGCTTTTTCCTTTTTTGATAAGAATTTAAATTGCAATTTGGATAACGGGCAGCATTTGCTGATGGGCTGCTATGGTTATACTCTCGATTTTATACGGCTTATTGACGCTGTTGGCAACTTTAAAGTCCAAACAAAAATGGAATTGAATTTTATTGATGCCAATAAAAAGCATTTTTCGTTAAAAGCGTCATCATTGCCATATCCATTTAGTTTATTAACGGCAATACTGGGTTTTAAAGCGGTTCCTCTTGCCGAAAGACTTTCCGCAATTGCTTTTTTTGCAAAATTACCGTTAGTTACTGGCAATAGCATAAGAGCGATGTCCGTAAGGGAGTGGCTTAAAAGCATGGCGCAAAGCGATTTGATTATTTCTGTTTTGTGGGAATTACTTGCAGTAAGCGCCTTGAATGCTGATATTGATACCGCCTCCGCAAGTGTGTTTTGCGATATTTTAAAACAGATTTTCTTCCACGGCAATTCTTCCACTCGTATGATAATACCGGCCAAAGGGCTTAGCCAGTCTTTTTGCGAACCGGCTGAAACATTTATTACGGCAAAGGGCGGGGAAGTATCCTTATCGGAAAAAGTAATACGCCTTGTTGTTGTAAATAATAAAGTAACCAAAGTTATAACAAATAAAAACGAATATTCCGATTTCGATTTTGTCGTCTCTTCCGCGCCGTTGTATTCATTAAAAAGCTTTCTTCCCGGGTATAGTTCCTGTATTGATAGTATACCGGAACTGGAATACTCTTCCATATTTTCAGCGCACATAAAAATTAAAAACAATACGTTGACAGATGATTTCTATGCTTTAATTGCTTCTCCTTTGCACTGGGTATTTAATCACGGCAGTTACCTTACGGTTGTGATAAGCAATTCCGATTCGTTACAGAATATGAGTAAGGCTGAAATGGAAATACTTGTAAAAGAAGAAATTGAAAAGTATTTTGGAATTGAGAAAGAAAATCTATCGGATATAAAAATAATAAAAGAAAAACGCGCTACATTTATTCCGTCTCAGTCGGTCATAAAACAACGCCCTGGTTTCACTACAAATCTTGATAACTTCTATCTTGCAGGCGATTGGACATCGACCGGTCTTCCATCCACTATAGAAAGCGCAGCTAAAAGCGGTAAAATAATTTCCGATTATATAAGCGGTGTGTTATCCTGAAATTACTTCTGCGGTTTAATTTTTTAGTTGTTTTGAACTTATTGCCATAAATAATTGGTTATATATATAAATAAAACAAAAACATCTAACTATAATTAACAAACAGCTGACCTATAAAAGCTGAAAGAGAGGGTATAGTGTATGAAAAACATCTATGAGAAACTTTCAGAAAAGATAGAAATCTGGAGGTCCGAAACCAGTTCACTTATTAAAGAGCACGGAGATAAGGTTATTTCGCAGGTTACCGTCAGGCAGGCTTATGGCGGATTGCGCGGCGTGAGGTCTTTAGTTACAGATACTTCAAAAGTACCCGATGATAAAGGGCTTATTATACGAAATAAGCTTTTGAAAGACCTTGTTTCTTATACTCCTGAAGAAATATTTTACCTCTTGTTAACGGGTGAATTACCCAACGAAGAAGAGCTGAACGATTTCATTATCAATATCAAATTCAGGAAACACGTGCCCTACTATGTATGGAATATATTAAAAGCTATGCCAAAGGACTCGCATCCTATGGCTATGTTAAATACAGCTATACTTGTTATGCAAAGAGAATCCAAATTTGCTCGCCAGTACGATAAAGGGCTTAGGAAAGAAGATTTCTGGAAACCAACGCTTGAAGATGCCTTTAACATTGTAGCCAAGATACCTTCAATTGCCGCCGCTATTTACAGAATACGCTTTAATAAAGGCGAGCTTATTATGCCCGATCCTTTTATGGACTTGACGGACGACTATGTTTATATGATGGGGCTTGAAGACGCTTCGCCGGATTTCAGAGATCTTGTCAGGCTTTTCCTTATTACTCATTCCGATCACGAAGGAGGTAACGTTAGCGCCTACACTACTTCTGTTGTCAGCTCTGCGTTATCCGATTTATACTATTCTGTTGCGGCCGGGTTTAACGGCCTTGCAGGCCCTCTGCACGGGCTTGCCAACCAGGAGAGTATAAAATGGATTCTCGAAACTCTTGAACAGTTTGGCGGTTACCCAACAAAAGAACAATTAAAACAGCATGTGCGCGATACTTTAAATTCGGGAAAAGTTATTCCCGGCTACGGTCATGCTATCCTTAGAATTACTGATCCGCGTTTTGATGTATTTCTTGAGTTTGGTAAAAAATACTGCGCCAACGATCCTGTATTTAATACCGTTGCCAATTTATATGAAGTTGTGCCGGGCATTTTAAAGGAAATAAGTAAAATTAAAGACCCGTGGCCAAACGTTGACGCGTGTACCGGCTCTCTGCTTTATCATTACGGTTTGAGGGAGTTTTCGTACTACACGGTTTTGTTTGCCGTTTCGCGAGTACTTGGATTAACGGCTCAGACAGTCATTGGCAAGGCCATGGAGTATCCTATCACTCGTCCTAAATCAGTCACTACTGATTGGGTTAAGGAGTATGTTGCTGTCAACTAATGCTTATTACAAGTATGCTATTTTAAAGGACTGTCTAAAATGGCAGCCCTTTTTTTTGAGCGCAGCGTATTGGGCTGCATCAGACTTGATGGATGAAATGTGCCAATTGGTAACACAGGAAACCGTGCCGCTTCATCTTTTATAAATCTAAAGATTACAAACTTAATTACAGAAAGTGAGTAAATTGGATTTATACAAAGTGCTTTTATTTTTCATACCTTTATTTCTGCCTTTTTTAAAAATGCCTGTTTTATTAATTATATATCGATGATAATGAATTTGTTTCAGTGTGCAACCTTTTATTAAAACTTAAGTCTAAAGAAATAATTGTTGAATGATTTTGTGCGTTTTATTTATTGGAGTAGAATAAAAGCATAAATCCTTTTGCAGGGGGAGTACGTTGTTTATTTTAAAATGGGGAATAAAAATTCAATTATACTTTATAAACTGAGGGAATAATGAAAAAAGTTTTGGCCTTGGCCGTTTGTTTTTTTCTTTTTTGCAATTTGGGGTTTGCACAAAGCTCCAAAAATAATTTTAAACTTACCGGTTTTGTAGAAGATTCCACATCTTCTTTGGGGTTAAAAGGTGTTAACATAGTTATATTATCCCGACAGAATAATAAAAATATCGGCGGAACGTCAACTGATGAAAAAGGCAATTTTACAGTTGATGGGATTAAAGAAAATGTTGTGAAAGTAAGATTCTCCTGCCTGGGCTACCAGGGAAAAGTAGTGGATTCCCTTGATTTGGAAATTGTTTCCAGACTGGGTTATATAAGACTTAGACCAACCACTTACGAAATGCCCGAAATTGTAATTAAAACCATAAAACCTATGGTGGAGTTTCATGTGGATAAACAGGTAATAAATATGGATCAGGTTCCGGGCGGCTCGGGTACTTTAACGGATGCCTTGAAAAATACCGGATTGGTTCAGGTGGATCCTCAATCGAACGCTATTTCCGTACGCGGGCAAGCCGTAAAAATTGAAATGGACGGACAGCCATACGATGTGCCCGACAACATGTTGGCAAACCTGCCGGCAGCAATAGCGGATCAGGTTGAACTGATTCTTGCTCCATCGGCTAAAGAAAGCGCCGAAGGCGGAACTTATATACTTAATATTGTTTCAAAGAAAAGTATACTTGATAGTTACAGCGGCTCGGTACATGGTAATATAGGCCAGAACAATCAAAAATCAGGAGGATTGGATTTGCATTACAAAGCCGGCAAGTTTTCTGCTTTTGGCTCGGCTTTCGGGTGGCATTTTCAGCAAACAAACGATGTGATAAATGAAAATGTAAATTATAAAAGCACATCCTTTTACCGGCAGTATTCTAAGGGCAATAGTGATGGCAACTATAACGGAAGCTATTACAAATTGGGTTTTGATTATAACTTTGATGATCAGAACTCAGTCACTTTTTATACAAATTACAGCAAGTATTCGGGAAATAACGATAATATTAACAATACGGAAGTCGAAAATTCTTCTTTGGCAAAGGTGTATGACTATTCAAAAAATGGAAAAAATACTTATGAATATGCATCCAACAATTTTTATGGGTTTTACAAACGGAAATTCGAAAAAAAAGGAGAAGAACTTACTGTTGACGCTATGTTGACAAAAATCTCTACTCCTAATTCGAGCGACCAGTATTATAACTACAGCAACAAAGAATACCCGCAGATACATAACAGCTCCAACGGTGAAGACGCGCATACTTTTATTACAAAAATAGCCTTTGTAGACCCCACCGATATAGGAAAATTTGAAACAGGATATAATTATACAACGAGAGATAGAAACAGCAATTATAACGCCCTTGATTATATAGGGCAAACCGGCGAATGGCAGGATACTTTGGGGTTGAGTAACTTTTTTAAATACAATGAGGATATTCATGCTGCCTATGTTACTTATTCAAATTCCTGGGGTAAATATGAACTGAAAACAGGTATCAGAGCCGAGAATTTACATACTCACGGTGATCAGATGACAACGGACGAGAGTTTTACAAATAATTATTTTAACGTATTCCCCAATTTGAATTTATCGTATAAATTCAATGACATGTTCCAATTAGCTTTCAATACATTCAGGCGCGTAAGGTATCCGAATATGTATTTTGTGAATCCGTTTAAGGAATACAACGGCGTTAACAACTATTCCATTGGTAATCCCACAATTAAACCGCAATTTATTTGGTCTTATGGAGTAAGTCTTTCGCAGTATATAAATACTTATTATGTGCACAGTACAGGTAATATGAGTTATCAAACGGCGGTTATCAACGATAGTATTTCTATAAGTTCTCCTATCAATATCAGTTCAACAGATTTATACGGGGTCGAATTATCTCTGCCTTATTATAACTCGCCTACGTCACCAGTGCACTTGCCCGATTTTATTACTTCGTTCAATATAAATTATTCGTATAGGTATCAAAAAAGCCATGGTAATTATTATGATGAAAATTTGAACTACAATACGGAATGGAGTGATATTAATGCCAACTTGGGTCTTAAAGTGTTTTATGATATTGACATGAATATAAGTCTCTGGTATAAACCCAAACAAAGCGATGTAAGAGGAACAAACAGGGAACAAAAATACTTGTCTTTGTATATCAGCAAAACCTTTTTTAACAAAAAGCTGAAACTGAATTTCTCTGTTGATGACATACTGAAAAATCAGAAATGGGAAGGGTGGACATACGGAAACGATTACAGATCGTACGAACTCTATAGCCCTACAATAACAAGAAGAGTTTCTTTCGGAATTTCTTATTCGTTTAACGATTATACCGAAAGGCATGACAGAAATATCGATGACGGCAGAGACTCAAACGGAAACGGCGGTCAAAGATAATTTGTATGCTTGTTTGAAATTATTTGCAAAGCTGTCTGCTATAAAAAGCGGACAGCTTTTTTATTAATTGTATTGTTGTTTATATACGATTGATAAGAAATTTTTTCCGCGGTGCAACCTTTTATTAAAACTTAAGTCTAAATAAATAATTGTTGAATGATTTTATGCGTTTTATTTATTTGAGTAAATAAAAACATAAAATTTTTTTTGTGGGGCGGTACTTTATTTGAAAATGGGGAATAAAAATTCAATTATACTCTATATATTGAGGGAATGATGAAAAAAATTTTGTTCTTTACTGTTTGTTTGTTCCTTTTTTGCTGTTTGGGGTTTGCACAAAGCTCTAAAAATAGTTTTAAACTTACCGGATTTGTAGAAGATTCCACATCTTCTTTGGGTTTAAAAGGTGTTAACATAGTTATACTATCCCGCCAGGATAATAAAAATATCGGCGGAACGTCAACTGATGAAAAAGGCAATTTTACAGTTGATGGGATTAAAGAAAAAGTTGTGAAAGTGAGATTCTCCTGCCTGGGCTATCAGGGAAAAGTAGTGGATTCCCTTGATTTGGAAATTGTTTCCAGACTGGGTTATATAAGACTTAGACCAACCACTTACGAAATGCCCGAAATTGTAATTAAAACCATAAAACCAATGGTGGAGTTTCATGTGGATAAGCAGGTTATAAATATGGATCAGGTTCCGGGCGGCTCAAATACGTTAACAGATGCCTTAAAGAGCACGGGACTGGTTCAGGTGGATCCGCAATCAAACGCAATTACAATACGAGGTCAGGCGGTTAAAATTGAAATGGACGGACAACCATACGATGTACCCGATAACATGTTGGCAAACCTGCCGGCCGCAATAGCGGATCAGGTTGAACTTATACTTGCGCCTTCAGCTAAGGAAAGCGCGGAAGGGGGTACATATATACTTAATATCGTATCTAAAAAAAGCGTACTTGATAGTTACAGCGGTTCTGTACATGGTAATATGGGCGAAAACGGACAGAAGTCCGGAGGGTTGGACCTTCATTATAAGTCTGGTAAATTTGCCGCTTTTGGTTCCGCGTTCGGCTGGCATTTCCAACAAACATCAAGCATTATAAGCGAAAATGTAAATTATAAAAGTACATCTTTTTACCGTCAGTATTCCTTGGGTACTAACAACGGTCATTATAATGGCAACTATTATAAAGTCGGTTTCGATTATAATTTTGACGATAATAATTCTGTAACGTTTTATACAAATTACAGCAGGTATTTTGGTAATAATAAAAATTATTATAATACTGAAGTTGAAAACTCTTCGCTGATAAAAGAATACGACTATTATAGAGACGAAGCTAATACCTATGAATATGCATCCAATAATTTTTATGGGTTTTACAAACGGAAATTCGATAAAAAAGGAGAAGAGCTTACCGTTGACGCCTTGTTTACGAAAATCTCTACTCCCAACTCAAGCGGCCAGTATTATGATTACAGCAACAAAGAATACCCGCAGATACATAACAGCTCCAACGGTGAAGACGCGCATACTTTTATTACAAAGATAGCGTTTGCAGACCCTACCGATATAGGAAAATTTGAAACAGGTTATAATTTTACAACGAGGGATAGAAACAACAACTATAACGCGCTTGATTATATAAACCAGACAAGCTCCTGGCAGGATACTTTAAACCTTAGCAACTTTTTTAAGTATAAGGAAAACATACACGCGGTTTATTTAACGTACTCCAATTCCTGGGGTAAATATGAACTGAAAACCGGTATAAGAGCCGAAAACCTGCATACCCACGGCGAACAACTTACCACCGATGAAAGCTTTACAAACGATTATTTTAACTTATTTCCAAATTTAAATTTATCGTATAAGTTTAATGATATGTTCCAGCTGGCTTTCAATGCCTTCAGACGTGTTCGCTACCCCAATATGTATTTTGTAAATCCGTTTAAGGAATACAGCGGCGTTAACAGCTATTCAATCGGTAATCCTACTATAAAACCGCAATTTATTAATTCTTATGGCATTAGTCTTTCGCAGTTTATTAACGCTTATTATGTACACAGTACAGGTAATATGAATTACGAAACAGCCATTATTAACGATAGTATTTCAATCAGTTCTCCTATCAATATCAGTTCAACGGATTTGTACGGCCTTGAATTATCGCTTCCTTATTATAATTCTCCAACATCGCCTGTGCATTTACCGGATTTCATCTCTTCGTTCAATATCAATTATAATTATAGATATCAGGAACGTCATGGAAGATATTACGGTGAAAATTTAAACTATAATACCGTTTCGAGCGATCTGAACGCAAATTTGGGTCTGAAGGTTTTTTATGATATTGATGTGAATTTTAACTTTATGTATATACCAAAGCAGAACGATGCCAGAAGCATAAACATGGAACAAAAATTCTTGTCTATGTATATCAGCAAAACCTTTTTCAACAAAAAGCTGAAACTGAATTTCTCTGTTGATGACATACTGAAAAGTCAGAAATGGGAAGGATGGACTTACGGAAACGATTTTAAATCGTACAGCCTTTACAGCCCTACAATAACAAGAAGAGTATCTTTCGGAATTTCTTATTCGTTTAACGATTATACAGAAAGGCATGACAGAAATATCGATGACGGCAGAGACTCAAACGGAAACAACGGTCAAAGATAATTTGTATGTCTGTTTGAAATTATTTGCAAAGCTGTCTGCAATAAAATGCGGGCGGCTTTTTTATTAAGGGTATAGAGTTATTATTATAATATATGTTTTTTATATATTATGATTCTGACGGAATATCTCAAATGATAACAACCAGTTTAATTCGTGCATATCAAAATCATTTAAATCTTTGTTTGTTAATGAGTTTGATAATGCTAAAAGTTTTGGATAATTATAATAACCGCATTCTTTAGTATCAGACGAGTTTATTGAATCGAGAATAAAGGGAGCAAGCGTGTTTATTAATTTTCCAACTCCCGTATTGTGGTATAATTTAACTTTAAGTCTTTTTGCCGAGATACTCCAGGTGCGCGAAAGTACTGAACCAAACCAGAACGGATAAGATAATTGGCTTTTTGCCAGAGGATATTTTGTAAGATGATTGAAATTGCGGTTAATTATCTTTCTGAATAACCTGCCGTTTTTACGGTTTTTAATGCTGACATTGAATAGGTTGGCCAATATATCGGGTTGAATAAAAGGCATATAGCAAAAGCCACGGGAATCCAGGCGGACTTGCTCATGCGCATAAAAATTGACCAGCCTTGTCTTTATTGCAAACAGATCCACCCAGTTCTCAATACCTATTTTTTCAATTCCGGGCAATTCGGCTAAAGTGTTGCTGATTTGTTCCTCGCAGCCTTGAAGCATGATATTATTTATGTCATCATTAAAAATATCCGCTCTATGGTATTTTAGGAATGGTACTATTTCTTTAACGCTTTTGCCGATTAGAGCTTTGTGTCCGGTTAATAACAGACGATTAAAAAATTCACGCCGCCATATTTCGCCAAATCCGCCGTCAATAATTACCTGGTTACTTACAAAAAGTTTATTGTAATTTCTTAATTGTAATATTGCAGAAGCCTCGTTGTTTATCACTGTTTCGGCTATATATTCTTTTATATCTTTTAAGCATTCATCCATACTGTTGAAAGGTAAATCTATTTGTTCGTGAGGTATATGATGGTCTGTAATGATTCTGTTTGCTATGATTGAATCCGGCTGGTTGCTATCCCCAAAAGTATGCGTGTACCAATTACGGGAATTGCTTTTCAACAAAAAAGAAAGAATAACCCGCGAATCCATTCCACCGGAAAGACTCAAAGATATTTTTTCCTCTTCTATCAAGGGAAATGTTATAAGCTTTTCCAAAGTGTTATAAAAATCAACTGGCAAGTATTCGTTTTTGTTTAGCGCGGGCAACCAGTTATTTTTATTTATTGAAATGCTGTTGTTTTCACGAGAGATTGTTACGCTACTGCCGGCTGTAATTCTTTGTGTATTAGTAAATATGCTTTCAGAAGAAATTTTATTGAATAATAACCATTGGCTTCCGAATTCCTTAAAGTTTAGCTTCGCTTCGGTCAATTGTATAAGCCAATCAATCCTGCTCGAAAACAAAATAATGTTATGAGGAATTTTTGCAATGTAAATATCTCTTAACCCCAACCTGTCAGTAAATACTTTGAGCTCATTTATGTTCCAGGTCAATATTAAAAAATGCCCGTTGAGCTTTTTCTGCTCGGTTTCATCCGAATACAAAAGCCACTCGTTTTGTTCTATAAAATCGAAACTGTTTCCGGTATTTTTTATTCCAATGCCAAGGGCTAAAACCTGCTTTTCGTTTTTTCATCATTAATAATGGTACAGGTCTGCTTATTACCGCCTGTCAACATGAACAGGTTGCTGTTGTCGATTTCATGCAATGGTTGAGAAGTTATGTCCTTAATGGATTGCCTTAAGTCCCCATTAATTTGCCCGCAGGCGCCAATTACCCAGCTCATATTGTTCCCCTTTTATTATCCCCAATGGTTGACTTACTAGCTAACACCTTTTATCTGATTAGCTAAAAACCATACCCTGACTTAAAAACCGAACCTGTTATTTAAGCAGTAACATCTTTTTACAAACGCCGAAATATTCTTTTCCGGATTCCAACGACTGAGCGCTAAACCTATAGAAATATACACCCGAACATAATTGTCCGGCGTTGAATGACGCTTTATAATTTCCCGGAGTTTTTGCTTCGCTTACAAGCGTTTTAACTTTTTGGCCGAGAGCGTTATAAACAGTAATTTCAACTCGGCTTGCAGTTTGTACGGAGTATTCAATTTCCGTTGAAGGATTAAAAGGGTTCGGGTAGTTCTGGCTAAGATTAAAACCTACCGGAATTAATTTGTTGGTGTTTTTAACATCATCTGACAATAAAAAATATACCGAATAAATATCTATATCTCCATTTGAATACATTATTGCGTATTTGTCTCCCGGCGCATCGCAAATCCTGCCTAAATAAGCGCATTCTTTAGTTATCCTGGCTGACGGCGTTCCATATATAGTGATTTTATGCGTTGTATCTATTGTCGAGCCAAAAAAGTAAAAATCAGCTTTGCCTACCACTACCGAATCGGTGTTCATGTATCCTTCGTTTATTATTACAAAGTCATTAATATTCATAGCGGAGTTAGGACCTGTCACAAAGTTGAACGAGTAGTACTTGTTTGTTTTTTTGAAAATATTTTGAAGCTTTGAGTCGCTATAGGCATATACGTTGTTGTTTGATGAAACAAAAATCCAGTCTTTGTTTTGTTCTCCTGCGAACAAAACACGGGAATAAGACACTTTTTCGCCATAATTCTCATCCGTTGTAGAATCCAGAACGGCAAAAGGAATATTTGTCATATCTTTACCTCCATGGAACAGGCAAACTTTATTCTTCCAGGCGCTATCGGTAGGGAAGCTTATTAAGTCGGATCTTTTATAAGCCATGGCAAAATCGGATATGCCGTTTGTACTTCCAATGTTAACCGCGTTATATTCTATAAAACGGTGTACCGTATCGCTGAAGTTAATACTATGCGCGGCATCAATTGTTTTGCCGCCAAAGTACAACTTTGCAGTACCTGTATTATTGGGGTAAGGATAACTTGAAACCGGAACAGGAAGGTAATTAAGCCATAACATAAAATCATTATAGCCATCCCCATTTATATCTCCCAGGGCTGCTACATTATCCAAATTGTCGTCAAGAGTAAAGTAAGCGCTTGTATCTATTATGGTGTTGCCATAGTAAAATCTGAATTGATGTAAACCGTAATTTTTAGTATAAAGAATAGCAAAATCGGCAAAGCCGTCTTTGTTAATATCTCCAAGTCTGAATATGCTTGTCGGCACGTTGTACTTTTGGCCGGGTATTTTGTAGTATTTAGTTGTATCTGTCGCCAAATCAGGGCTGCCGAAATAGATTATGAAATAATTGACGCTATCGTTAATTATGCGAAGACCAAAATCATCATAACCATCACCGTTTATATCGCCTAATACAGTAATATCCGAAATACTTTCCCCCGATTTTGCGTATCTAAAAGTGCAAATTTTATCGCAGTGGAATTGCGCTAATGCCAAATACATAAAAGAAGAAAAGATAAAATACAGCAGTATAAGTGTTTTCTTCATAACATCCCCGATAATTGTTAAATAAACATATAAAGTATTCCAATCTTTTGCAAGCAATATGCCGGAGAATTTTCATGGTGTGGAAAATGCAAACAGGGGAGCGCCTGTCTGCAATAAATAAACTTTGAAAACCTCACATTAATTTATTACTTTAACAGTAACATCTTTCTGCAAGCGCTGAAACATTCTTTCTCCGATTCCAGCGATTGAGCGCTAAACCTATAGAAATATATGCCCGAACATAATTGTCCGGCGTTGAATAACGCTTTATAATTCCCGGGAGTTTTTGTTTCGCTTACAAGCGTTTTAACTTTTTGGCCGAGAGCGTTATAAACAGTAATTTCAACTCGGCTTGCCGTTTGTACTGAATATTCAATTTCCGTTGAAGGATTAAAAGGGTTTGGGTAGTTCTGGCTGAGGTTAAATATATAAGGTAATACTTTGCTTGTTTCCTTAATGTTATCAAAAAACGAAATTGAATACAATAGCACATCACCATCAGTATATCCAATAGCAACATTCTCCGGAGAAATAGTTGTTTTGCCAATAAAAGCGCAGGTATTGTTCATTTGTTTGTTACGGTTTCCATAAATTGTCAATGTTGGGTAAGCTGGAAATGATCCCGAACTTATATAAAAATCGGCTTTGCCAGCAATAGTTGTACTGTCAATTTTGTATCCGCCGCTTAAAATTGCAAAATTATTATATGACTTTTCGGTGTTATGTCTTTCACAGGCAAAACTAATCCGGTAGTTTTTATATTCATTTGCAAAAACCGTTTTTAGGTTTTTACCTGAGTAAACATAAACATTATTATCCGAAGAAGTAAAAAAACAATTCTTATCCAAAGCGGATAAAGCTCCCGCGTATTGCATGTCTTTTCCGTAGTTGCTCTCATAAGAAGAATCTAATATTGCGCCGGTATTGGCATTTATGTTTTGTTCCCCCATAAATATTTTTATCTTATTTAACGAATTGCTGTCTGGTACAAAAAAACCGGGGGAGGGATAACCTATTGCAAAATCGTTATATCCGTCATTGTTTATATCCCCAATTCTACAAATGTTTGAGCCTTCAAAATGAGAACTGTAATTGCCAAAACTGATATAATTAGATTCATCGAAAGTTTTTCCACCTAAATACAATTTTGCAATACCCATCATTCTTATATTTTTACTTTTAGCTGCCGTTATTGGCAGGTAATTTGACCATACCATAAAATCATCGTATCCATCGCCGTTTACATCTCCCAAAAAAGACGCGCTTTGTAAATCGTCTGAAAGAGTATACGAAGCGCAAGTATCAATTTGGGCTTTTCCATAATATATTTTCAATTCGTGAAAGGAATAAGGTTGTGTGTAAGAAATTGCGAAATCGTCATAACCATCTTTATTAATATCTCCTATGCTGAATATACCAGCCGGTATTTCATAAGTGGAGCCAGTAAACTTTATAAAAGAGTCCGAATTGAAATTATAGGCTGACGAGCCCCCAAAAACCTTAATATAATAATGGTTATTGCCATAATAATAGACAGCAAAGTCATCAAAACCATCACCGTTAATATCTCCCAATGGGGTAATAGCGCCGCAGTTAACGTCTGTGGTATCACCGGTAATTCTTCCTATTTGTGTATATGTGTATTGAGAGTAAGTCAAGCGTGTAATGGCAAGGAAGAAAAATACAGATAAAGTCAAAAAAACTTTTTTCATAACATCCCCAATAATTGTTATATTAGCAAACTTAAAGAGTATTTTTACCTTTAGCAAGAAATATCCTAAGAAATTCACCTTGTTTGCTTTGCCAAAACGCGGTTTAAGGGCAATTTTTATGAAAAACGAAAATAAAAAAGAATAAAGCGTAATATTAAATTGTAAATCAAAATTAATATCCTTATTTTTGTATACAAAAAAAATATAATGGCATCAAGAAATAAAGTTAAGTTCATATTCGTAACAGGCGGCGTAGTTTCATCAATAGGTAAGGGAATAGCCGCAGCGTCTCTTGGTTTACTTCTTAAACAAAGAGGCTTCAGAGTAACCATCCAAAAATTTGACCCCTATATAAATGTTGATCCCGGAACAATGAATCCTTTCCAGCATGGCGAGGTGTATGTTACCGATGACGGCGCCGAAACGGATCTCGATCTCGGTCACTATGAGCGTTTTCTGGACGTTAATATGACCCGCGCCAACAACACTACAACCGGGCAGATTTATAATAATGTAATTTCAAAAGAGCGGAAGGGAGAGTACCTTGGCGAAACCGTTCAGGTTATTCCTCATATTACAGACGAAATTAAAAATAAAATGACCGCTCTTGCACAATTGAACGAATATGATATTATCATTACGGAAATTGGCGGAACAGTGGGCGATATTGAAAGCCTTCCTTTTATTGAGGCAATGAGGCAGCTGATGCTTCAGTTTGGCAGAAAAAACGCTGTTAATCTGCATGTGACTCTTGTGCCATATATTCCTGCCGCGGGTGAACTTAAAACCAAACCAACTCAGCACAGCGTTAAGAACCTGCTTGAGCTTGGCATACAACCGGATGTTCTTATCTGCCGTTCCGAAAAGAAAATTGCAAAAGATATTCGTAACAAAATAGCCTTGTTCTGCAACGTTGAAAGCAACGCTGTTATTTCCTGTTACGATGCTTCTTCCATTTATGAAGTCCCTTTGATTTTATATAAAGAAAAACTCGACCAGTTTGTATTAGACAAGCTTCATCTTCCGGATAAGAAAATAAAACTCGATTCGTGGGATAAACTTGTAGCGAAAATTAAAAATCCTACTAAAAAAGTAGAAATAGCCATTTGTGGTAAATATGTTGAACACCTTGACGCCTACAAAAGCATAATAGAAGCTTTTGTACACGCGGGCGCGGAGAATCACGCTAAGGTTTCAATACGTTATGTAAGTTCGGAGTTGCTTGAAGAACAGGATCCGGCTAAATTCTTTACGGGAGTAAGCGGAATTCTTGTTCCCGGCGGCTTTGGCGAAAGAGGTATTGAGGGAATGATAAACGCGGTTAAATATGCCCGCGAAAACAAAATTCCTTTCTTTGGCATTTGTCTCGGTTTGCAATGCGCTGTAATTGAATACGCGCGTAATGTTTGCGGCATGATAAAAGCCACAACTTCCGAAATAAAGAAAAACAAGTTTGATGTTATCGATCTTATGAACGATCAGAAAAGCGTTAAAAACATAGGCGGAACGATGCGCCTTGGCGCTTACCCCTGCTCCATTGAAGCCGGCACTAAGGCTTTTGAAGCATACGATTCCGATTTTATCTCCGAAAGACACCGTCACCGTTACGAAGTTAATAATAAGTTCAGAAACGCTTTGGGCGAACACGGTATGGTATTCAGCGGGCTTTCTCCTGACAGACAGCTTGTTGAAATGATTGAATTGCCGGGGCATCCATGGTTCCTTGGCTGCCAGTTTCACCCGGAACTGAAATCCCGCGCTACTAAAGCGCACCCGTTGTTCAGAGAATTTGTAAAAGCGGCTTTAATTTATTCGGGAGATAAGGGATAGTTTTTAATGTACAGAATTTTATCTGTCCTTTTCTTCTTGTTATTCCTTTTACCAGTCTATCCGCAGGATGATGTAGATAGCCAAATCATAAAAGGGTTGGAGTATTCCAACAATTTTCAGTGGGAAAAATCGGAAGAAATTTACAATAAAATTACGGCCAAATATCCTGATGACCCAAGAGGCTGGTTTTTTAAAGCGCGTAACAGCGCGTGGGCTTACCTAAGTAATAAATCGCAGGCGGATTACAACGAATTTTTCCGCCTTTGCGATCTGGCTCTCAGCAAATCCGAAAAAAGGGCGGATAATAATTCCAAAGACGAAACAGCATTGTTTATTACCGGTATGGCATATAATTACAGGGCTGTTGTTTACGGCAAAGCCGAAAGTTATGTAAATGCCGTTTGGGCCCTGAAAAAAACAAATTCATATCTAAGAACCCTTGTTGCTACCGATAAAAACTTTTGCGACGCTTATCTGGGACTCGGAATTTATAACCTCGCATTAAGCGAAATTCCTTCTTCATTTAAATGGGTATTAAGCGCTGCCGGAATTTCGGGAGATAAAAATACCGGCTTGAGCTGTTTGCGCAAAGCGGCCAAAGGAGCAAAATTCCTAAAAGCCGAATCGCAATACTATCTTTCGCAGATTTATACAGACAACCTTCTTAATTACAGCGCCGCGGCGGGGCAGTTAAGACCCATTATAGCGCAGTATCCGCAAAACAGCCTGTTTCTGTATTCGTACGCAACACTTTTAATGAAACAAAAAAAACTTCAGGAAGCCGAAAATTATTTAAATAAGGTTATAAAAACAGATACGAACCAGAAATTCAGGCAGGTTGCTTCCTACGCGTATTTTTCCCTTGGCGATATTTATTTCAGGCAAAACCAGTTTGCCAAAGCCGCTGAGTGCTACCATAAGTTTTTAAAATCAAATTCCTTCAGGGAATATACCGGCATTGTCAATTTAAGACTTGGGTATTCATACGAGTTTGCCGGTAAACGAAGTTACGCGGTTAAGTGTTTTGAAGCCGCTCAAAACGGCAACCAGAAATTTGAAGAGGACGTTTACGCAAAAAGGAAAGGCGAAACATTTGCCAAAAGAACCATTGCCGAAACTGAAGAAAAAGTAATCAGAGGGGCAAATTGTGTTGAGGCTGGCAACTATGCCGAAGCAATTTCAATTTTGAATGATGCTTTGCGACAGGCAAAAACAGAAAGGTTGAAAGCCGAAGCGTATTTGCATTTAAGCGACGCCTTATATGAGACAGGGAAGTATTCTGAATCGCTTGGCTGTGCGCAAAAAATAAGAGATTTAAATCCGGAAGGCGAAAAGTGGATTTTGCCGTTCGCTTTATTCAATGAGGCGCGGAATTATTACAAAATGGGCGAACAAGGCAAAGCAAAGGAAGCTCTTAACCAGGCCGGGAAGGAAAATTCGCACGATTTTGAAAAAAAACTTAATTTAATGGTAAATAATTTGACCAGATCAATTAATCATTAGATTATGGTTAAAAAAAAAATTATATTAATGCTCTAAATTTTTATAGATTAACGAATTAAATGGTTTAAAAAAGCCGTTTTTTTCATTATATTATCATTTTCTTACATTAGAAATATTTTAATATTTAATTATCTTCATTAGTTTTTATAGATTTTAAGTGAAATTAGCCGTTTTTGTATCAGGCAGAGGTTCTAATCTGCGTGCTATTATTCAATCTGAAGAGTTGAAGGATTTAGCGAAAGTATCGGTTGTTGTAAGCGATAAAATTAATTGCGCCGCTTTTGAAATAGCAAAAGAGCGCAATATTTTGTGCCTTTCTGTTTCCTCGGCCAATAAAAGCGGTTACTGTAGTTTCAGCCAGATAACGGAAAAATTAGATGAACTTGGCGTTGAACTGGTAGTGCTTGCCGGATTTTTAAAATTAATTCCGGTTGAGTTTGTTACACATTTCAGCGGCAGAATTATTAACATACATCCTGCATTGCTTCCTTCTTTCGGGGGGAAGGGAATGTACGGTATTAATGTGCATAAGGCTGTTTTTTCATCTTCGGCCAAGGTATCGGGTCCTACTGTTCATTTTATAGACGAGACCTACGATACAGGCAAAATCATCGCTCAAAAAAGCGTTGATATTTCCGATGTCAAAAGCCCTGAAGAAATAGCTGAACGGGTTTTGCAGGCTGAACACGTAATTTTACCTTATGTCATAAAAAAAATTGCTGAGGGTAAGGTACTTAATCAAAACAACAGAATAATAATAGCTGAATAAGCTCCGGGAACGAAAATGAAAAAATATGCCTTAATAAGCGTATCTGATAAAACTAAAATTACAGATTTGGCCAAAGAAATAGAAAAGCTCGATTACCAGGTTATTGCCACCGGTAATACTGCAAAAGTATTAAAGGACTCCGGCGTTAACTGCATCGAAATTTCAAGCCTGACCGGTTTTCCTGAAGTGTTTGACGGACGCGTAAAAACGCTTCATCCAAAGATTTTTGGCGGAATTCTCTTCCGCCGCGATAACGAAAACGATATTAAACAGGCCGATGCCAACGGCATTGCCCCAATTGATATTGTCTGCGTTAACCTGTATCCGTTTGTTAAAACCGCCGCTAATCCGGCATCGGATATGGATACTATTATTGAAAATATAGATATTGGCGGACCAAGTTTAATCCGCGCTTCCGCCAAAAACTATAAATATGTATCGGTTCTTACGGATCCTTCACAATATGACGGATTTTTAAAAGAATTGAAACAGGGCTCTGTGAGCATTGAAACTAAAAAGAAACTTGCCCTGGATGCTTTTTCTCACACGGCAAATTACGATACTCACATTGCAAATACATTGGAAGAGAAATTCAACCTTCCCTCAACACATCTTAGAATAAACTTAAAAAAAGCAAGCACATTACGCTATGGCGAGAACCCTCACCAAAGCGCCGCTGTTTATGGAGATTTTGACCAGTATTTTGAAATACTGCACGGAAAGGAAATTTCTTACAACAATATTCTCGATCTTGTAGCGGCTGTGGAAACAGTTGAAGACCTCGATAAAAACGCCTGCGTTATTGTTAAGCACAATAACCCGTGCGGAGTTTCTGAGGGAAAAGATGCCTATGACTCTTACCTGAAAGCTTTAAAATGCGATCCTGTTTCGGCTTATGGCGGTATTGTCGCTTTCAGAACCGAAGTTGATGAAAAACTGGCCCTGAAGCTAAATGAAATTTTCCTCGAAATTTTAGTGGCTCCCTCATTTACGCCCGAAGCGTTTGCTGTATTGACGAAGAAGAAAAACCGCAGGCTTGTTAAACAGTTGCAGGAACTTCCTAAAAACACAATAACGTATAGAAATATTCCCGGAGGAGCAATTGTTCAGGATCAGGACAACATAGCTTATGACCCGGAAAACATAAAATGCGTAACTAAAAAACAGCCTACAGAGAGTGAGCTGGAAGATTTGAAATTTGCATTTACCCTTACAAAACATATAAAATCCAACACAATTGTTTTTGTTAAAGACAAAACCACAGTGGGCGTAGGCGCAGGGCAAATGTCCCGCGTAGATTCCGCTAAAATTGCGGCTATAAAGGCAAAAGAAAACGGACTCGATTTGCAGGGTTCCGTTGCCGCTTCAGACGCTTTTTTCCCTTTCGCGGACGGATTGTTGGAAATTATTAAGTGCGGAGCAACTGCCGTTATTCATCCTGGCGGTTCTATAAGAGATAATGAAGTGATTGAAGCTGCTGACCAGAATAATATCACTATGTTGTATACCGGTATTAGACATTTTAAACACTAAGAGGTTTTTTAATGGGAATTTTGGATTTCTTTTCCGCTGACATTGCGATGGATCTTGGAACAGCGAACACTTTAATTTATGTTAAAGGCAAAGGAATTGTGCTTAATGAGCCTTCTATTGTTGCCTTTGATAAAAACACGAAAAAAATTATTGCCCTTGGCAACGACGCCAAACAAATGCAGGGCAGGGAACATAAAGATATACGCGTTACACGTCCTATGAGAGATGGCGTAATTGCGGATTTTGAAATAGCCGAAGGAATGATAAGAGCCTTTATTAAAAAAGTCAGAGGCGGGGCTCTTTCCAGCAGAAAAATTGTTGTTGCCGTGCCGAGCGGTGTTACTGAAGTTGAAAAACGCGCCGTAAGAGACAGCGCCGAACATGCCGGGGCAAAGGAAGTACACTTGATTGCGGAGCCTATGTCTGCCGCAATAGGAATTGGTATTGATGTTGAAGCTCCCGTAGGCAACATGATTATTGATATTGGCGGCGGTACCACAGAAATAGCCGTTATTGCGCTTTCGGGTATTGTTAACGAAGAATCCATCCGTATTGCGGGCGATGAAATGAACTACGCTATTATGCAGTATTTCAAAAAAACGCATAACATACTTATTGGCGAAAGAACCGCCGAAGTAATTAAATGCGAAGTGGGTTCGGCCGTTCCGCTTAAAGAGGAAATTACCATTCAGGTTAAGGGAAGAGACCTTGTGGGAGGTATTCCTAAAACCACTGAAGTAAGTTCGGTACATATAAGGGAAGCTCTTAACGAAGCCGTTGTTCAGATAGTTGACGCCGTAAGGCAGTCGCTCGAAAGAACGCCTCCTGAACTCTCCGCCGATATTCTTGACCGCGGCGTGATGATAACAGGCGGAGGCGCTTTATTGAAAGGGCTCGATGAAAAAATAAGAATGGAAACAAATCTTCCTGTTCACGTTGCGGACGATCCTTTGACTGCTGTTGTGCGCGGAGCGGGAAAAGTAATTGATAATCTTAATCATTATAATAAAGTACTTATTCGCAACAGAAGATATTAATGCCTAGAACGTTTTGGAAAATTTGGGACGGTTTTAAAGACTATATTGTTCTTGTATTATTGCTTGTTGCAAGTCTCATTTTGTTTTCGTTAAATAAAAATTCGCCTATAAAAAAGGCAAGATCTTTTGCTTTTGTAAGCGTGTCTTATGTCAATAACGTAGTGTCCGATCTGTTTTCGTTTACCCAGCTTCGCGGAGAAAACGAAAGGCTGCGCTCCGAAAACGCGCACCTTATGCTTCAGGTAAACAAACTGCGGGAGTTCGGTATTGTTAACGAAGAACTAAAGAGACTTATTGGTTTTAAAGATTCTGTTAATTATCCTCTTATTCCTTCAAGAATAATTGCCAAGTCGTATACAAAATCTCAAACGGTTTTTACAATTGATGCCGGCGGAAATGCGGGAATAAAGCCCGGTATGCCGGTTATTAACGATGCCGGGTTGCTGGGTATTGTATCTTCGGTTACGGACGATTATTCTATTGTTAAAACTTTAAAAAACAGGGAAGTAAGGCTTACCGTTAAAAACCAGCGCAGCCGTGTTGATGGCATGATGAAATGGAATGGCGATGACCTTGTTGTATATGATATTCCCAAAACCAGCGATTTTACCATTGGCGATAGAATTATAACTTCGGAATTAAGCTCCATTGTTCCTATTCCCGTGCCGGTTGGTATTGTCAGAGAAATAGGAAGCGTTGAAACCGGTATTTTTAAAGAAGTAAAAATTAAGACTTTCGTGGATTTTGACCGCGTAAGCAATGTTTTTGTTTTGGGTATTGTTAATAGTAAGATAAAAAATAATTTTGAATTGAATTTTTATAAAAATAACTAAAATGCGCTCTTCTTATTGGATCTCTCTGCTTTTGTTTATTCCGATTATAGTCCTTCAGTTGACTGTAATTCCGCTCCTTTCGGTTCAGGGAGTTATTCCTGATCTTGTACTGATTCTGTTGCTGTTTTATACATTGCAGGAAGGACGGATGTATGGCACAATAATGGGCTTTGTATTCGGTCTGCTTTTCGATCTTGTTTCGGGGGGGATTTTAGGAAGCGCCGCTTTTTCAAAAACTGTGGCCGGGTTTATAGGCGGCAGTTTTTATAACGAAAATACAAACCAGCATTTACTGACTACCTACAAGTTTGCGCTTATTGTACTTTTATGTTCAATGGTCGATTCCATTTTGTTCGCGTTTTTTTCCGGTTCCGATTTTGACTACAGCCTGTTGGTAATGTTCTTAAAACAGGGCATTATTCCCGCTGTATATACCGCTGTTGTAAGCAATGTGGTTATTCTTTTTGTTCACAAAAGAGGTTTGCGTTGACCAATAATGTAGCCGAAAGAAAAACGTTTGTTTATTTTCTTCTCTGTGCAATTACTTTAGTGATTTTTTTACGCCTCTTTCAAATGCAGATTTTAAACCAAAAAGACTACGAAGAAAAATCTAAGGAAAACAGTATAAGGCGGGTTGAACAAATTCCCCTACGCGGCGTATTTTATGACAGAAATCTCAAATTGCTTGTAAGCAATAATCCTGCTTATACTTTACGTATAACGCCATCTCAGTACGATAAAAAACTTAACCGGCTTCTTGAATCCGTTCTTGACGTGGAAGAGGGTTATATAGATAAGATTCTATATAATAACAGGCACTACTCAAAATATATGCCCATAAGAATCAAGCGCGGTATAGATTTTACCGTTGTTTCGTGGCTTGAGGAAAACGCGGAAAGACTGCCCGGCGTTGATTATATTGTGGAAATGCAGCGCGAGTACCTTGAAGGCGTTAACGGCTCGCATCTTTTTGGTTATTCAAAGGAAATTGGGCCCGAACAGCTTGAAAATGAAAAAAGTTATTATTCTCCCGGAGATTATGTAGGCTATACCGGACTCGAAAAGTTTTATGAAAAACAGTTAAGAGGAACAAAAGGGTTTAAGTGCATTCTTGTTGATAACAGAAGCAAGGAAATTGGAAGTTTTAAAAACGGCGCCGAGGATGTAAACTCAATTAAAGGTAAAGACCTTGTCCTGTCCATAGACGCCGAAGTGCAAAAAGCCGCTGAAGAAGCTCTGAAAGGGCACGAAGGCGCGGCTGTGGCAATTGAACCTCAGACCGGCGAAGTTATTGCTTTGGCAAGCTCGCCTGAATTTGATTTGAACCAGTTTTCGTATGTTACCCCAAAGGATTATTTTAGAGAACTGAATGAAGATAACAGAAAGCCCCTGTTTAACAGGGCCATCCAGTCAATGAATCCTCCGGGTTCAACATTTAAAGTCCTTGCCGCAATAGCCGCGCTGGAAGAAGGAATTATTGATTCCAACACAACAATCTTCTGTGGCGGCGGTTTCAGTTTTGGAAGATTTTTTAAATGCCACGGTCACCATGGCAGTATAAATGTGGTTCACGCAATTGAAAAATCGTGTAATACGTTTTTCTATCAGTTAATATTTAAAATTGGTCTGAACAAGTGGGCCGAGTATGCGCGGAAATTCGGATTCGGGCAAAAATCCGGCGTGGATATTAGTCACGAAAAATCTGGACTTGTACCGGACGAAGCGTATTATATAAAAAGATACGGCAAAAACTGGCCGAAGGGCGCTATGGTTAGTCTTGGCATAGGTCAGGGAGAGTTAAGCGTATCAACAATGCAGCTTGCAAAATATACTGCGCTTATTGCCAATGACGGTAAATCGTTTGTACCGCACATTGTAAAAGGATACCTTGACGATAAAACAAAGAAACTGATTCCATTACATTTCGATCCAATAGATGTTGGAATAAGCAAAAAGACTTTTGAAATAGTAAAAAAGGGCATGTACCTTGTAGTTAACGGCGGGGGCACGGGTACAGCGTTAAAAATTCCTGATGTCAGGTTTGCCGGTAAAACCGGTACCGCCCAAAACCCGCATGGAAAAGACCACGCTTTGTTTATAGCTTTTGCTCCGTTTGATAATCCCAAAATAGCCGTAGCTGTTATTGTTGAAAACGTTGGGTTTGGCGCAACTTATGCCGGGCCTGTTGCAAAGCACATGATAGAAACCTATCTTTCGCAGGATTATAAAAAGAAAAAAACGGAAAACCAGGCGCCTGCTTTTGATATAGAAATGGGAGGAGCAAAAATTGCGGATTGATTATAAACTGAACGATAAATTCGATTTGTGGTTGTTTTTATCCATGCTCGGACTATTGGCTTTTGGGCTTGTTGCAATCTACAGCGCTACTGTTCATCACCCTACCGCTTACGGAAAATTTAACCAACAGGTTATTGCGGCTGGCGTTTCGTTTATAGCCTTTTTTATTATATATTTTTTACCTACCGGCTATTTTAAAGATGTTCCGTTTTACGTGTATGGTTTGGCCATTTTAATGCTTCTTGCGGTGCTTGTAATTGGGCACAGGGTTTCAGGCGCTAAAAGCTGGATCAATTTTGGCGGTTTTGGTTTTCAGCCTTCTGAGTTTGCTAAAATAGCTACTATTTTTATGCTTTCTTCATTCCTTAGCAGGGGCAATACACAGATAGACTCTCCTAAAGATATTGTCAGGTTTCTTGCAATAGGTATGTTTCCGGTGGTGTTAATTTTAGTTGAACCCGATTTGGGCTCTTCTTTTGTGTTTTTTGCAATCATGCTGGTTCTGCTTTACTGGAAGGGTATATCTCTGTTCGGACTGTTTGTTGTTCTGAGTCCGCCTTTTGTTGCAATAGCCGCTCTATTTGGCGTTTACTATTTTATTGCCGCGCTTGTAGTAGTAATTGGTCTGATAGTTTATTTTAAGCCCGATATTATCAGCGGAGTTACTATTTTTGCAATTAATATTGCATCCGGTTTTTTTGTCGATTACGTCTTTAAGGCTTTAAGCGAACACCAGCAGACAAGAATAAAATCGTTCATAGACCCTGGCGCCGATCCTCTTGGAGCGGGGTATAATTCAATACAAGCCAAGGTTGCGGTAGGATCGGGCGGTTTGTTTGGCAAAGGCTTTTTACATGGCAACCAGACGCAGTTACAGTTTATTCCCGAACAATGGACGGATTTTATTTTTTGTGTAATTGGAGAGGAATTCGGTTTTATTGGCAGCCTTATTATTCTTACTCTTTTTACAATTTTGTTTTTCAGAATACTTAAAATTGCAACATCAACCAAAGACGAATTTTTAAGCCTTGTAATTGCGGGAATATTTACCGTCTATTTTGTGCATTTTGTTATTAATTTGGGTATGACGGTCGGGCTTATGCCTGTGATAGGAATCCCTCTTCCGTTTGTAAGCTATGGCGGTAGTTCTTTGCTTATAAATATGTCTATGCTTGGTATAGTTGCCAATGTTTACCGAACAAAAAAATTATATACATAATATAACCGGGTTAAAAATGAATGCTTTATTAAAACTCAAAGAAAAAACATCCCAAAAAAAGTTTATTTGCGTTGGCCTTGATACCGACACAAAAAAAATTCCGCAGTTTTTATTGAAATATGAAGACCCGGTTTTTGAGTTTAATAAAATTATTATTGATAATACAAAGGAACATGCTTCCTCTTACAAGTTAAATTTTGCTTTTTATGAAAACCTTGGAGAAAAAGGTTTGGCTGCTCTTGCCAAAACCGTTGAGTATATTGGCAGCGGTGTTTTGGTAATTGGAGACGCTAAAAGGGGCGATATAGGCAATACTTCCGAAATGTATGCCAAGGCTGTTTTTGAACGCTTTAATTTCGATGCAATTACAGTCCACCCATATATGGGGCGCGATTCTGTTAAACCATTCATGAATTTTGAGGATAAACTTGTTTTCATTCTTGCTTTAACTTCCAATCCCGGTGCGCAGGATTTTGAAAAACTAAAACTTGAAAACGGCAGTTATTTATACCAGCAGGTTATAAGGCAGGTAAATGAGTGGAACGAAAAGAAGAACTGCGGAATTGTTTTTGGCGCTACACAGCTTGAGGAGTTAAAGGGGAATATAGAGAGCTTTATGGATCTGCCGGTTCTACTTCCCGGTGTTGGTGCGCAGGGAGGCAGCTTTGAGGATGTTTGCAAAGCATTTAAGGCTTCTGGTAAAACAAACTTTATGGTTAATATCAGCCGCGGATTGATATATCTCTCTCAAACAGAAGATTTTGGCGAACTTGCAAACAGGGAAATAATTAAATTCAACAGTCAGGCAAAAGAAATTTTCGAATAGACTTTCCATTTTGCATAATTATTATTATTATTTTAAATAAATTAATTTATTTAAAATTTGCTTAATTATGCAAAATTTTATCAACATCTTTCCGGCTTACTACCATCGCGTAAACCTCAAAATCTAAAAATGTGTGGGATTCAAATATGAACAAACTATCCAAAATACCCGAAAAATTTATCTGTGAAATATGGAAAAACCAGAACCTTACCAATAAACTGATAACAGGAGACGGAAAGGAATTGGAAATAATTGATAGGGGAGAGGAAAATGTTGAGTTTGGAGGCCCCGATTTCAAAAACGCGCGAATAAAGATAGGCAGTATTACTTACGTTGGGGATGTGGAGATAGACGGCTACCACTCTGATTGGAAAAACCATGGTCATAATATAAATAAAAGATTTAACTCGGTTATTTTGCACGCAATATTAAACAGCGATGGCGGGCAACAGTTTGTTTATACAAAAGAGGGAAGAAAAGTACAGACTGTCTGTATAAGCTCATTACTCACCGAAAGCCTGCGTTCTTCCATAGAAAAGGCGATTATTTCCGAAAGAGAGAAGCGGATGTCCCGCTTTACATGCGAAGACCTAAACCACATGATAAACGAAGAGGAGAAGCTGAATTTTTTAATGGAGCTCGGATTGCACAGGTTCCGTAAAAAAATAGAAAAGATATTTAACCGGCTTAAGGAAATTAAATATGTAAACGAGCTGAAAGTTAAAGAACCGGTCGTAAATTATGAACCTGCGGCCGAGTATTATAAAAGAGAGTTCTCCGCGGCGGATTTTGAGGATAAGGAAATTTGGGAGCAACTGTTTTACGAACTTGTTTTTGAAGCGCTTGGCTACAGCAAAAACCAGAATGTAATGACAGACCTTTCCCGCGCTGTTAATCTGAAATTTTTGCGGTCACTTAAGAATTATGACGATTTTACCGCCGCCATAGAAACAAGTCTTTTTGCAGTTTCAGGATTGGTCCCAACGGAAAACAATCCTTACCAGGGCGAAAAATATTTTCAGGATTATAATTCCATGTGGGAGCATATTAGTAAGATTTACGATGGAGAGACTTTTGATGCCACCCAATGGCATTTTATGAAAACAAGACCTCAAAACTTTCCTACATTAAGAATTGCAGGCGGAGCACGCCTTGCTCATAAAATAATAAAAGAACGACTTCTCGAGAAAATATTTAATACATTCTCAAATCCCAAAAACGAAAAAGTAATACTAAACTCCATACGTTCCATGATAATTGTAAAAGGGGAGGGGTTCTGGAGCAGGCATTATAGTTTCGAAAATTCAAATAATGTGGAAATTAAATATTTTGTGGGAGCATCACGCGCCGATGAAATAATTGTGAATGTTATTTTGCCTTTTGCTTTGCTTTATTTTGAGACATTCAAGAAAAAGGAATCGGCTGAACGGGTGTTAAAAATATACTACGATTTTATACAGGCAAGCGAAAATAATCTTGTTAAAGAAATGTCAGAAATTCTTCACCTTAAAGATGCCTGGAAGCGGAGCATTATCTATCAGGGAATGATCGATCTTTTCCGTTCTTATTGCTCCAAGGGAAACTGCCTTGAATGTAAAATAGGAAGTGGGATATTTAACTGATTGTATTATAATAAATTAGCGGGTTGTGTTAATTATGATAATATACCCCAATTAAGCCATTAAACAAAAGAATAGCGTGCTCCATGGGAACACGCCTTTTAATTAGCGCTGTTTAACTTTACAATATCATCTCTTAATTTTGCTGCTCTTTCATATTCTTCGGCCTCAATGGCGGCTTTAAGCTGCTCCTGCAAAGTGGCAAGCTTGGCCTCTTTTGTAGTAGCTTTTTTATTTGGGAGGCTTTGAGGAGGCGCTTCATTCTGTGTTTCTGAGGGAAACTCGTCGTCATTTTCTTCCGTGGGAGCAAACGAAGCTACATCCATAACCGATTCCGCAACATAGATGGGAGCATCCGTTCTTAAAGCCAGCGCGATGGCGTCGCTTGGCCTGGCGTCAATTTCGTTTGTAAGGGTAGCTATTTCAATAATAATTTTTGCATAAAACGTATTGTTGAATAGCTCGTTTATAACAACTTCTGTTACAGAACCTCCTAATTCGTCAATAACTATTTTCAGTAAATCGTGTGTTAATGGTCGTGGAGGTTTTGAACCTTCAAGCTCAAGACCAATTGCCTGGGCTTCAAAATGTCCTATCATAATAGGAAGTCTTCTGTTTCCGTCAAACTCTTTCAGCAAAAGAGCAAATGCTCCCCCTGTAGCGGGACTCGCTGAAAGCCCTAAAACTTCGCATCTGATTTTTTTCAATTCAATATCCTTAAGTTATTGTAATTTAAGCTTCTTAATCTCATCGGTTAAAGCCGGAATAATCTCAAATAGATCTCCGCAAATTCCGTAATCCGTAATACTGAAAATGGGAGCATCTTTATCTTTATTAATGGCAACTATGCATTTTGAAGAAGCCATACCCGCTATGTGTTGTATTGCTCCGCTAATGCCGCAGGCTATGTACAAATCCGGCGAAACAGTTTTACCTGTCTGTCCTATCTGTTCATCGTGCGGTCTCCAGCCGGCATCCACAACAGGTCTTGATGCTCCTACAGCTCCGCCTAAAACATCGGCAAGTTCTTCAAGTAAAGCGAAATTTTCGGGAGCATTTAACCCTCTTCCACCAGATACAATAATATCGGCTTCGGCTATATCCTTTTTGCCGGGGTTTTTTATAATTGCAACTACTCTCTCTTTTGTAGTATCATCTGTAAACTGAACTATTTCAGCGCTCGGGCCGGCTAAAGAGCTTAACTCTTTTAATTTAAAAGTATTAGGCCTTATTGTAAAGACCTTTATTTCGGTATTTATAACTGCCTGCTCCAAAACCTTTCCTGCAAAAGCCGGACGGGTTGCAACAAGTTTATCTCCATCAGCTTCTATTTTAATACAATCTGCCAGACAACCTGCATTTAATTTAACGGCAACTCTTGGAGCAAGATCTTTTCCCATACTTGTATTTGCAAAAAGCGCTATGCCGGCGTTAAATTTATAAGCACATTCAACCACTGCCCGTTTGTATAAGTCAGGGCAATAAAGAGTTAAAGAGCTATCCTTAACATAATATGTATGGCAGTTGCTGTATTTTGTTATATCATCAGTATTTATAACATTTCCGCCAACAATAATAGCAATAACGGAACCGTTAATAGATTTATTTAACTCTTCGGCTAAGCATAAAGTTTCAAAAGATGATTTCTTAATTATTCCGTCTCTTTGTTCAAGGAAAACTAAAATGTTGTTATTCATAGTGTTGCCTCATATTACCTTGGCTTCGTTATGTAAAAGCGATACCAGTTCTTTTACAGCCGATTTATCAGCGCCAATTATTCTTCCTGCTTTTTTCTCTTTTGGAACTATAAGTTTAACAGTGGAAATGCTGTTGTTTATATCGGTTACAGGTATTTCTTCAATTAATTTCTTCTTGGCGGCCATAACGCCTTTAAGGGTGGCATAGCGCGGTTCATTAAGTCCTTTTTGTGTTGTTATAACAACAGGCAATTTCGCTTCAACCAATTCCTTTCCTCCTTCAATTTCTCTAACGGCTTTAACTTTATTCTCCTCAAATTCAAGCTTCACTACAACTGAAATACAGGAAAAATCAAGAAGTTCGGCCGTCATTTGCCCGGTAATGGAGTTATCAAAATCAACCGATTGCTTGCCGAAGAAAATAACATCTGCTCCCATGCTCCCAATTTGCTTGGCAAGAGCGCGTGCCACAGAGTAAGAATCGAGCGGAGCATCCGTTTTTAATAAAACGCCATTATCAATACCCATGGCCAGGGCTTTTTTAACAGCTTCTTTGCAGGCCTCATTACCAACGCTTATGGCAAAAGTTTCGGCTCCTGTTTTTTCTTTAAGCTTTAACGCTTCTTCAACAGCAATTTCATCATACGGGTTGAGGATGTAAACAATTCCGTTTTCATCAATTGAGTTTGAATCCGGGGAGATTTTAATTCTGGAAGCAGTATCAGGCACATAACTGACACAGACTGCTATTTTCATTATTCCTCCAAAGAATAAGATATTATTGCTTAAAGTTAAAATTTACACAATATAAAAGCAATTTAATATTAAAAGTAGTAAAAAAACTAAAAATTTATTAAATTTGCATATAGTTATAAGAATGATATGATGGAACACGAATTAGGAAACAGCCCCGATTCAAAAGAGGTTTTCGAAGAAGAAACTGAAATAGGATTACCCCTTAAGGTAATTTTATTTAATGATGACTGGCATACATTTGATGAAGTTATTAACCAGTTGATGAAAGCCTTAAACTGTACCTATGCAAAGGCAAGAGATTACGCTTTTGAAGTTCATGTAAAAGGGAAAAGCCAGATTTTTTCCGGTTTAATACAGGAATGCCTCCGAGTTACTTCTATTCTTGAAGAAATTGCGCTAAATACTCAAATAGTAGCTTAATCTTCCTTCGCGTTTTTCATTCAATAACTTTTATTTTTGTAAATTAACAAAATAGGATATAATTTGAATTTAAAAGCAAACGACATACGTAATATAGCAATTATTGCCCACGTTGACCACGGCAAAACAACGCTTGTGGATTATATGTTGAAACAAACACATGCCTTTAGAGATAATCAGCACGTAGATAAAAGAGTTATGGATTCGAACGCTTTGGAAAAGGAAAGAGGTATTACTATTCTTGCCAAAAACTTAAGCGTAAAATATAAGAATCTTAAAATAAATATAATTGATACCCCCGGACACGCCGATTTTGGCGGGGAAGTTGAACGTACGCTTAAGATGGTTGACGGAGTGCTTTTATTGGTTGATGCCGCCGAAGGCCCGTTGCCGCAAACCAAATTTGTTCTTAAAAAATCTTTGGATCTTGGTATTAAACCTATTGTGGTTATTAATAAAATTGACCGAAAAGATGCAAGACCCGATGAGGTGTTGAATGAAGTATTCGATTTGTTTGTTTCGTTGGGCGCCAACGAAGAACAGCTCGACTTTCCGTATGTTTATGCTGTTGCAAAACAGGGCTTTGCAAAATTAAATCTTGAAGACGAAAACGTTAGTCTTGAGCCTTTGTTCGATATGATTGTAAGATATGTTCCGGCTCCTGAAGCAAACCTTGACGAACCATTCCAAATGCTTGTCTCGGCTATTGATTATAACGATTATCTCGGTCGTATTGGTATTGGCAGAATTACAAATGGTTCTGTTAAGGAAGGCGACAACGTTGTAATGATTGACAAAAACGGCGATAAGCACAATTCAAAAATTTCAAAATTATACGCTTTCGAAAATATTAAACGCGTTGAAGTTGAAGAAATGGGCGCGGGAGATATTTGCGCGTTTGCCGGTCTGGAAGATATAGATATTGGCGATACGCTTGCGAGCCCTCAAAAACCGGAAGCGTTGAAAGGGGTTCAAATTGACGAACCTCGTATTACAATGAACTTTATGGTAAACAATTCTCCTTTTGCGGGCACAGAGGGAAAATACGTTACAACAAGAAATATAAGCGAAAGACTTTCAAGAGAATTGAAATCGAATGTGAGCCTGCGTGTTGAAATGACCGATTCGCCTGATATATTCAAGGTAAGCGGCCGCGGTGAACTTCATCTTTCCATCTTAATAGAAAACATGCGCCGCGAAGGTTACGAAATTCAGCTTAGCAAGCCGCAGGTTATTTTCAAAAAAGTTTTGGATGTGCTTTGCGAACCTATTGAACACGTTATTATTGACGTTCCTGAAGAACATGTTGGTATTGTTATAGAAAAACTCGGTAAACGTAAAGCCGAAATGAAAAATATGATTACCTTTGATGCCAATACAAGACTTGAGTTTTTCATTCCTTCGAGAGGTTTGATAGGTTACCGCGCTGAATTTATTACCGATACCAAAGGTACTGGTATTATGCACAACAATTTTAACGGGTACGAACCTTACAAAGGCGATATTCCGCAACGCCAGAGAGGCGCTTTATTCGCTATGGAAGGCGGCGTATCTTCGGCTTATTCAATGTATAAGCTGCAGGAAAGAGTCGTATTCTTTATAGAACCGGGTACAAAGGTTTACGAAGGCATGGTTGTTGGCGAAAACACAAGAACAAACGATATGGGCGTTAATGTTACAAAAACAAAACAGTTGACCAATATGCGTTCGTCCGGCGCCGATGAAGCCATACGACTTGAACCTCCTAAATTGCTTACTCTTGAACAGGCAATTGAATGGATTACCGAAGACGAATATGTTGAGGTTACTCCTCAGTCAATCAGAATGAGAAAACGCTATCTTACAGAAATGGACCGTAAAAACGCCCGCCTTGCTCAAAAAGCAAAAGAGCAGGAAGAGCAGGAACAACAAGAGTTGCAGCAGGAAAATGAAAAAAGTGAAGAAAGCGGATCTTAAAACAAGCTTGTTTTATAAAAAGAGGCCTTGCTCAGGCCTCTTTCTGTTTTAAAGGGTGGCAAATTTCGCAGTTGCATAATTCATATATTTCTTCGTAACCATAATCAATGGTAAGTTCTTCGCCTGGGTTTATATCCCTTGCGGCCGAAAGATAAAGCGTTTCTTCATCGCGCTCAAGAACATTACATGTACAATTACAACTATGATTTATGTATTTAATTTTATCCGTATTTACTGTATCAATATAAGTATCGCCGTTATAAAAGATGTACACATTGTTTTCTTCTTCTTCTCTTCTTACGCATTCATCTTCCGAAATAACTTCGCCTGAAATTATCATCACTATGCTATCCTGGGGAATAAACGAAGAGGTAAATAACCCTTTCCCATGAATATCGGATTCTTTTACAACAACCGATTTTTCGAATGTATTTTCTTCCTGTCTCAATTCTCTTTTAACTCTTTAATCTTAATATATTTTTTTAATAATGTTACCATCTGGTTATCATCCATTATGGGATAACTGTATTTGTAATCGTCTCCGGTGTTAAGTTTCTGATAATCGTACTGAAATATTATTTTATCAGAAGCATCAAAATAAACTATTTTTGCAATTCCGTATCTCAGCAAGTCAAAATTAATATTGTATAATGTTTGAGATTTAAATACCGGCGCGGAAACGCCTTCTATTTTTAACGGGGGTTTATGTAGTTCAAGCGTCCAGATGCTTAAAGCATGGCTTGTAGCTGTGTCAAGCGCTTCCGAATCGTACCATATTTTCCGTTGGCTGCCTGAAGAAAGCATTTTCCAGCTGTTTTCACTTGTTTGCGCAAAAATGCAGTCTTGCATTAAAAAAAATGCGGTTGCAAGTATGAGTGTTTTAACTATTATTTTCATTTAATTTAAATTATTTTGTTTGGAAAGTTAATTAAAATAATTGAATTTTAAAATACACTTACTTAACTTAAAAACACGTGTCAATAAAGTTTTTACTCTTTCTTTTCCTGAGGGCATAATACCGGAACTGTTTAATAACATATTTGGTTATTATGACAAGTCTTTTACATAGGTAAATAAAAACGCCTGTTAAATTCCAATATAGCTGAATGGCGGTTACAGACAGCATTAATACTACTTCTGTTATGTGCACAAGTTTATAAACTAAAATGGGCTATTGTATTCTGCAATAGTGTGTTTCTGCAAAACAATAATAAATATAGCGTGGTTGTTTGTTGAATACCGTTGATAATTTAGTTGAAAAGAAAATTTCGTGTTACCATTGCGGAGATTATTGTTCCGACAATTCTATAAGAATTGACGATAAATATTTCTGTTGCTCCGGCTGTAAAATGGTCTACGAAATTTTGAATGAAAAGAATATGTGCAACTATTATGCCCTGGGAGAAAATCCCGGCGTAAAGACAAACATTCCTGTTTCTAAAAACAAATTTGAATACCTGGATGACGAAGCCGTTATTGCCAAAATTATAGATTTTAGCGAAGGGGATTTTGTAAAAACCACATTTATTATTCCCGAAATGCATTGCAGTTCATGTATATGGCTGTTGGAAAACCTGTATAAATTTGATGGCGGAATTGTTGAATCGAAAGTAGATTTTCTGAAAAAACAGCTCTCACTTGGTTTTTATAAGTCTAAAACTTCTCTAAGAAAAGTGGTTGAACTGTTAACCTCTATTGGATATGAACCCGAAATAAACTACGAAACACTCGAAAAAAAGACGGCCAAATCGCAATCGAAAAGCCTTTACTATAAAATAGGCATATCCGGTTTTGTTTTTGCCAATATTATGCTTTTAAGCTTTCCGGAGTATCTTTCCATCAATTCTTCCGATTTGCAGCTTAAAAGAATATTCAGTTATATAAATGTTCTGCTTTCACTTCCGGTTTTGTTTTATTGCGCGTCCGGTTACTTTATTTCCGCTTACAAAGGCTTACGAAAGGGCATATTAAATATAGATTTCCCAATTTCGCTTGGGATTACGGCTCTCTATATGCGGAGCTTATTCGAGATTTTCTTCAACTCCGCGCCCGGTTATCTGGATTCTTTTGCGGGACTTATATTTTTGCTTACTCTTGGTAAATTGTTTCAGAATAAAACTTACGAAACATTGAATTTTGAAAGAAATTATAAATCGTATTTTCCAATTTCGGTTACGGTTGAAAAAGGAAAACAGGAAAAAGTAATTCCTCTTTCTGATCTGAAAACAGGAGATAGAATTGTTATACATAACGGCGAGCTGATTCCGGCTGATTCCATTCTGTTCAGCGGGCAGGGAAACATAGATTACAGCTTTGTTACGGGAGAATCGATGCCGGTTGTAAAAGCTGCCGGCGAGATGATTTATGCCGGCGGGCGGCAAATTGGCAAAGTCATTGAGCTTGAAGTAATGAAGGATGTTTCGCAGGGTTACCTTACAAGTCTGTGGAATAATAATTTTTCTCCCAGTGAAGATAACAAGCTTGTTTCAATTTCAAATATTGTAAGTAAGTATTTTACGGCGGGCATACTGATAATTGCCGTGTTGGCCTTTTTATTCTGGCTGCCTCAAAGTTTTAATACAGCAATTAACGCTTTTATATCGGTTTTAATTGTTGCATGTCCGTGCGCTTTGGCAATGAGCACTCCATTTACGCTTGGCAACACGTTAAGAATATTCGGCAGGAACAAATTCTATCTTAAAAACATATTTGTCATTGAGTTGTTAGCCAAAATAAATCATATAATTTTTGATAAAACCGGGACAATAACAGAACAAAGGAATTCGGCAATAAAATATAACGGCGCGCTGCTTAAACCGGAAGAAGAAGCCTGCATAAAATCTCTGGTTCGCAATTCAACTCATCCGTTAAGCATTAGGATATATAATATTCTTAAAGATACGAAAATTATGGAAATTGAAAATTACAAAGAAACAATTGGCGAAGGTATAAGCTGTTATTGCGCGGGTAAAAAAATAAAAATAGGCTCGCAAGCCTTTGTGAGCAATTTGAATGACGGATATGCTAATACGGCATTAGGCGAATTGCAGGAAAAAGTCAGTTCTAAAGTATATTTGAGTATAGACGGTAATGTAAAAGGGTATTACGAAGTTGTAAACTCATACCGGAAAGGTTTAATGCAGGTGCTAAATAGCTTTGGGCATAAAATTTCGTTTTCGCTGCTTTCCGGCGATAATGACAGCGAAAAAACAGCGCTTTCGGGTATATTTCCTGGTGAAACGGAAATGTATTTCAACCAGTCGCCCGCCGATAAGCTGACTTTTGTAAAAAAGTTGCAGGCGGAAGGTTTTAGTACACTTATGCTTGGAGACGGGCTGAACGATGCCGGCGCCCTTTTACAAAGCGATGTCGGAATATCCGTTTCGGAAGATACCGGCGGTTTTTCTCCTGCCTGTGACGCTATACTGGATTCGGGTTCTTTCCATAATCTTGCGGTATTTGTTGATTTTTCCAAAACCAGTGTTTTAATTATTAAGTTAAGTTTTTTTATATCATTCCTCTATAACCTTGTTGGTATTTATATAGCGGTTCAGGGTAAGCTATCTCCCTTGTTTGCAGCCGTTCTTATGCCGCTAAGTTCAATTTCGGTTGTTGTTTTTGCAACCATATCTACAAACTTTATGGCTAAATACAGAGGTCTAAAATAAAATGAGCGTAGTAGCGGTTTTAATTTGTTTCAGTCTGCTTGTGGCATTAGGTTTTTTAGCGGCATTTTTGTGGGCCGTAAAATCGGGCCAGTACGAAGATAAATATACTCCTTCCGTACGTATTCTTTTTGACGATGCTGCAAATAAACATGATAGTAAAAGTGAATAGAGTTTTATTATAATAGGAGAAGTATTAATGCAGATAGAAAAATTCAGCTATGATAATAAGATAGTCCGTAATTTTACAATTGCCACTGTTGTGTGGGGACTCACGGGCATGCTTGTAGGCTTGATTATAGCTTCTCAGTTATTTGCTCCTGCCGTAAATATGGGTATTCAATATACAACTTTCGGAAGAATACGCCCGCTTCATACCAACGCTGTGATTTTTGCCTTTGTTGGCAATGGTATATTTATGGGAGTTTATTACTCCTTGCAAAGGCTTTGTAAAACACGCATGTACAGCGATGTTTTAAGCCGTATTCATTTTTGGGGGTGGCAGTTTATTATTGTGCTTGCCGTAATAACTTTGCCTTTGGGCATTACAACAAGCAAAGAATACGCCGAACTTGAATGGCCTGTTGATATTCTTATTACGCTTGTTTGGGTTGTGTTTGGAATAAACCTTATTGGTACAATTCTTAAAAGAAGAGAAAAACACATGTATGTCGCTATCTGGTTTTATATTGCAACTTTTGTTACCGTGGCGGTTCTGCATATTGTAAACTCTATTGAAATACCGGTTACTTTTATAAAAAGCTATCCTGTTTATGCCGGAGTGCAGGATGCTCTTGTACAGTGGTGGTACGGACATAATGCAGTCGCCTTTTTCCTTACTACTCCTTATTTGGGTCTTATGTACTACTTTTTACCTAAGGCCGCTAACAGGCCGGTTTATTCTTACAGGCTTTCAATCATTCACTTCTGGTCGCTAATTTTTATTTATATATGGGCGGGTCCGCATCATCTGTTATACAGCGCACTGCCGGATTGGGCCCAGTCTCTTGGTACTGTATTTTCCATAATGCTTATTGCTCCTTCTTGGGGAGGTATGCTTAACGGTCTTTTAACTCTTCGCGGAGCCTGGGATAAGGTTCGCGAAGACGCCGTCCTTAAATTTTTAGTAGTGGCGGTAACCGCCTACGGTATGGCCACTTTTGAAGGCCCTATGCTTTCGTTAAAAAATGTAAACGCCATTGCGCATTTTACAGATTGGATTATTGCGCACGTTCATATCGGCGCTCTCGGCTGGAATGGCTTTTTAACTTTTGGAGTGTTGTACTGGATTGTTCCCAGGCTGTACAAAACCAATTTGTACTCCCGCAAACTTGCCAACTTCCATTTCTGGATAGGTTTTCTTGGCATCGTGTTTTATGCCTCGGCGCTGTATTGGGCCGCTTTAACGCAATCGCTTATGTGGAAGCAGTTTAACTCGTTTGGTATTTTGCAGTATCCTAACTTTTTACAGACCGTAATACAAATAATTCCAATGTATATGATACGCGCCACAGGAGGTTTGCTTTATTTTACCGGCGTTGTGGTTATGGCTTATAACCTTGTTAAGACTGCAAAACAGGGCTCATTTGCCGCTAATGAAGAAGCCGAAGCTCCGGCTTTAATGAAAGAAACAACTAAGGAACACGGTCATCACTGGCTGGAAAGCAGACCTGTTCAGTTTACTGTTCTTTCTCTTATTGCAATTCTAATTGGCGGACTGGTGGAAATGGTTCCTACATATCTTATTAAAACCAATATACCCACAATTGCAAGCGTTAAACCATATTCACCGTTGGAATTGCAGGGAAGAGACCTTTACATTCGTGAAGGCTGTAACAATTGTCATTCGCAGCTTATCAGGCCTTTCAGATCGGAAACAGAAAGGTATGGCGAATATTCCAAAGCGGGGGAATATGTGTACGATCATCCGTTCTTGTGGGGCTCAAAACGAACCGGCCCCGATTTAATGCGCGAAGGGCAGAAATATCCTAACCTTTGGCATTATAACCATCTTGTAGATCCGAGGACAATGTCACCAGGTTCAATCATGCCTTCATATCACTGGCTGGCAGACCAAACGCTTGATACTACCACTACGGCTGCTAAAATCAGCGCTATGAAATGGCTCGGAGTTCCATACCCAGATGGGTTTGAAAATACCGCGAATGTTGAACTTATAAAACAGGCAAAACTTATTGCAAAAGATTTAATGAAGAACGGCATTCCGGTGACGGAAGATAAGGAAATAATTGCTGTTATAGCCTATCTGCAAAGGCTTGGCACGGATATTAAAGCAGACAACCAAACAAAGTAAAGGCGCGGTTATGTTTAATAATTATTTATCGGGTATAGAAGGAGTGGCGATATATCCTGTTTTTTCACTTCTGGTATTCTTTATCTTTTTTGTTGTATTGGCTATAAGAGTAATAAAGGCTGATAAGGGCTACCTGAAAAAGATGGAAAATCTTCCTCTCGAAAACGAAACAATCGACTCAATTAAAGATTTTGAAAACCATTCAAAGGTGTAGGCAATGCGTAAAGTATTTAATACCAATGAAAATTCACGGAATGGGCAATTACGCCGATGTTATTTTGTTAAAACATTGCTTTTTGTATTGTCGGGCTCGTTGTTCACTCAAGTATTTGCACAGACAGCCTATAAAGAAATAAATGCATATCTCGATTATGCCGTTTTTCTGTTTGTGGTTGTTGCGGCTATATTGTTTGTTGGTTTTATGTTTTATGTGGATAAAAAAAGCCTCCCCTCCGCGCTGAAAAGACAAAGCGTTATTGGCATTATTCTCAGTAAGCTTTCCGGCGCTACTCCAATAGAAAAGGAAAATGACATTTTGCTTGATCATGATTTTGACGGCATTAAAGAACTTGATAACGATTTGCCGCCTTGGTGGAAGTATCTTTTTTATATCACAATAGTTTTTGCCGTGGTTTATTTTACGGATTACCATATCTTTTCATCCAATAAAAGCGCCGCTGACGAATACAAGGAAGAGGTAAGAATTGCGGAACTGCAAAAAGCCGAATTAATCAAAACCGGGGCATTTATAAGCGAAACAAGCGTTGTACTGTTAAAAGATGTGGACGCGCTTGCAAAAGGCAGAGAAATCTTTTCCGCCAATTGCGCTACTTGTCATGGCGCAAAAGGGGAGGGATTGGTAGGCCCAAACCTTACCGATGACTACTGGATTCATGGCGGGGGAATTAAAAATGTGTTTAAGACGGTAAAATATGGCGTTCCTTCCAAAGGAATGCTAACCTGGCAGACTCAATTGAGTCCTAAACAAATACAATATGTGGCCAGCTTTGTTATTAGCCTGTACGGTACTAATCCCCCTAATGCAAAACCTCCTCAGGGCAATTTGTATAAAGAAGAAAGCGATACGTTAACCACAACAAGTATTAAAAAAATGTAATCATGGAAAACAAAGAGAATACTTCGGAGTCTTTCAGGGATTCCATTTCAACAATAAATAAAAAGGGTAAAAGGGTCTGGGTTTATCCTAAAAAAACTAAAGGCGCGTTTACCAATGCAAGAACAATAGTGAGCGTGTTTTTGCTTGCGGTTTTATTTATTACCCCTTTTATACAGGTTAACGGGCATCCCTTTATGCTTTTTAACGTACTTGAGCGCAAGTTTATTCTGTTCGGACTCGTTTTTGCCCCGCAGGATTTTTATATTTTCGTTCTTACAATGATTGCCGTTATTGTTTTTATCATTCTGTTTACGGCCGTGTTTGGCAGGATTTTTTGCGGCTGGATTTGTCCCCAGACTGTTTTTATGGAAATGGTTTTCCGCAAAATAGAGTACCTTATTGAAGGAGACGCCAAACAACAAAAATTGCTCGATCAATCACCAGTAAGTACAAAAAAAGTAATTATTAAAGGTTTTAAGCATATTGTTTTTTATGCTGTTTCGTTCATAATAGCGAATTTCTTTCTTGCCTATATTTTAGGAGCGCAGAAGGTTCTTGAGCTTGTAAGGACCTCACCTTTGCAAAACTTAAGCCTGTTTACCGCAATAGTTGTTTTTTCCGGTTTGTTTTATTTTGTGTTTTCAAGGTTTCGCGAGCAGGCCTGCGTTATTGTTTGTCCTTACGGAAGGTTACAGGGGGTTTTGCTCGATCAAAACTCAATAGTTGTCGCTTATGATCATGTTAGGGGTGAACCAAGAGGCAGGATAAAGAGAAATGAAGAACGCACAAAAGGCGATTGTATTGATTGCCGGCTTTGTGTTGACGTGTGCCCAACCGGAATTGATATACGTAACGGAATACAGCTTGAGTGCGTCAACTGTACCGCCTGTATTGATGCCTGTAACGGAGTTATGAAAAAAATCAACAAACCAAGTGGGTTAATACGCTACGATTCTTTGCGCGGTATAAAAGAAAAAAGTAAAAAAAGGCTTACTCCGCGAACAATACTATACTCAGTATTATTGTTGGTTTTATTGTCCATCATATCTTTATTCCTTGTGAACAGAAAAGATGTTGAAGTTAACATACTGCGTACGCCTGGTCTTCTTTCGCAGGAGTTGCCGAATAATAAAGTAAGTAACATTTACAATATTGAAATTGAGAATAAAACATTCAATAAAATTCCGGTTTCTGTAAAAGCGCTTAATATAAAAGGCGAAATTAAAATAATTGGTAAGCCTCTTTCTGTTGAACCACAGGGAATGTACGAAACAAAGTTCCTTTTGATTATTGATAAATCGTTGCTAACACAAATGAATACTCCGGTTACATTGGGCGTGTACAGAAACAATGAATTGATTAAAACAATAAATACTTCATTTCTCGGTCAAATAAAGGAAGATGAACAATGAAATTCAGCTGGGGCAAAGGAATATTTTTACTGTATACGGGCTTTGTGTTAATTACTCTTGCGCTTGTTGCATTTGCAATGACAAAAAAAGTTGATTTGGTTACAGATAATTATTACGATAAAGAACTGAAATTCGAGCAGCATATTAAAAAACAGAAAAACTCCGAAGGCCTCAATAAAAAGCCAGCTATTGAACAAAAAGGGAATAGTATTAAAATAATTTTTCCAAAGGAATTTAATCCGGGGAAAATAACCGGAATGTTGAAATTATATCGTCCGTCCGATTCGGAAAAAGACTCTTCATTCGCAATTAAAACAGATGCAAAGGGGGAGCAGGAAGTATCGCTTGAAAGGTTTTTGAAGGGACGCTGGAAACTGCAAATTGACTGGCGATATGATAATGTTGAATATTACAGCGAAGAATCAGTCTTTTTGCAATAATTAGAAATACCACATAAGTATTATAAGGAACAAAGCATGGGCATATTAGCCGGTTTTATAATGGGGTTGGCGGGTAGTTTCCACTGTATAGGAATGTGCGGGCCCATAGCCTTGGCGTTACCTGTTGAAAACAGCAGCTTGCCCAAAATGATAATTCAAAGATTGTTGTACAATTTTGGCAGGATAATAAGCTATAGTTTTATTGGCTTTGTGTTGGGGTATCTGGGCGAAAAGATAAAATTATTCGGGTTTCAACAGGTTCTTTCGGTTTTTTTAGGCCTGTTAATACTTATTTCTTTACTTATTCCTATGAAATTTAAAGGGAAATTACTATTTTCAAAAATATATAATCTGTATAATAGTTATATAAAAAGCAGGTTTATGTTACTATTAAAAAATAAGAGTAGTTATTCTTTATTAGTAATTGGCATATTGAACGGATTTTTACCGTGTGGTTTTGTATACATGGCCTTGGCGGGAGCGTTAACAGCTGGAAGTATTCCGGCAAGTATGTTTTTTATGGCAGCATTTGGATTTGGTACTTTGCCCGCTATGTTTGTTACATCAATGGCCGGTGGTTTTATTAGCCTTAATATTAGGAGAAAAATATCAAGGCTTGCTCCTGCTTTTATTCTGTTATTTGCTGTTTTGTTTATTTTACGAGGTTTGAATCTTGGTATTCCGTTTATCAGTCCTAAAACTGTACAAAATACTATTCATTCAACTGAAGTTGATTGCTGCCACTAAAATTTTGTTCAGAGGTTGAAATGAAACAATTGTGTGCGTTGTTTCTTGTTATATTTGCTTTTAATACCTGGGGGAATTCTGTAGACAGTTTGAAAAAATGTGTTCAACAGGCTAATGGCGAAAAAAAAGTTAATTTGATTTTTCAGTTAGTTGATGAACTGAATAATATCAGTCCCGGTGAAAGAGCCCAATATGTAAACTACGCGTTGGATATTTCGAAAAAAATCAAATATAAAAAAGGCGAAATCTACTCTTACAACTATTTGGCTGCCGTCCGTTTGGATTTAAATAAAATTGAAGAAGCAAAAGCATATTTGGATAAAGCCTTAACAGGCTTTACCATGTTGAACGATTCTTTGGGTATAGCCAAGGTTTATAGTAATTACGCGTATTTAATGGAAAAAACTTACAAGTATCAGGAGGCTGTTGAATATCATAAAAAAGCCGCCGGTATGTTTGAAAGATTACACGCCAAACGCGAATGCGCTATTGAGCTGAATGGATTGGGCCTTATAATTGGCCATAACGGTTCTTTTAACGAAGCGTTAAAATACTTCTTCAAGGTTCTCGAAATTCGGAAAGAACTGAGGCTTTCGCAGGGCATTGGCATGGTTCTGAACAATATTGGGTCAATGTATTGGAGGCTTGGCAATTACGAAAAAGCTCTTGAAAGCTTTCAAAACTCTCTCCCTTACAGAAAGCAGAACAAGGATACTTCCGGCGTTATCTTACTTCTGAATAATATCGGGCTTGTTTACGAGAAGATTAATTATCTGGATAAGGCTCTTGAGTATTACACCGAAGCTATAAACCTTGCAAACAGAAGCAACCTGGTTTTTGGTAAAGCCTATACATACCACAATATTGGGGTCGCGTACAGTAAAAAGAAAGACTATAAAACCGCTTTGCAATATACTTTAAAATCTCTTGAATGCTATAATTCATTGGATGAGACTGGCGGCATAATACTATCGTTAAATGATATCGGTTCTTATTATGAAAATATGGGTGATATTTCTGTCGCACTGCAATACTATCATAAAGCGCTGGATTCGAGTCTGAAAATTGCCGATAAATATTTGCAAATGCACTGCGAGTTTCATATTGGGAGAGCTTTATTCAAACAAAAAAATTATAATGAATCGTTAAAGTTCCTTTATGAAAGCAAAACTAAAGCGGAAAAACAGGGCTTTAATGAACTTATTAAAGATAATTGTTTATGTATATCTCAGAATTACTATGCAAAAAAAGAATATAAAAACGCGTACGATTTTTACGCCAAATACGATGCGATGAGAGATACTTTATACACGCAACAGCTTGTAAACGACCTTGCTAATTACAGAATACGTTATGATACGGAAAATAAAATTAAGGAAAACGATACCCTGAAAAGCGAAATTTCGCAAAAGCAGGCAGCTATTGAAAAACAAAAAGTGCTTGCCGAAATTTTAATTGTTGTTTCGGTTCTTGTGCTTATCATAAGTGTATTTTTGTACAGGCTCAACTATCTTAAGAAAAAGAATAATAAACAGATAACATTGCAGAAGGAACAACTGCAAAAACTGAATAATCTGCTTGACGTACAGAATAAAGAACTGAACGAAATAAATAAAAACAAGGATAAACTGTTCTCAATTGTAGCTCACGATTTAAAAAACCCTTTCCAGGCTTTAATTGGCTTTTCTGAAATTTTGTATAACGAAATTGAAAACCTGAACCCCGACAAGGTTAAAAACTATGCAAAGAACATAAACGATTCTTCCAAAAACCTTTTATCTTTAACCCGTAATCTGCTTGACTGGGCTAGAATACAATCGGAACAGATTGTTTTACAACCCGAAGAAATAAATACTAAACAATTTATAGAAGATATAGTTAATATCTACCATTTTAGCGCAGAACAAAAAAACATTACCCTTTACAGTAATACGGAAGATCATATTACGGTCTATGCCGATAAATATATGATAAATACCGTTATGCGAAATCTTATTTCGAACGCCATTAAATTTACTTATGAAGGCGGTTTTATAAAAATAAATGCTGAGGAAAATGGGAATGATATTTTATTTACCGTTAAAGATAATGGCACCGGCATACCGGAAGCTGAAATTGAAAAGTTGTTTAATATAAGCACAAACTACAGTAAAGGGGGTACAAACAGAGAAAAAGGTACCGGGCTGGGACTTATCTTATGCAAAGATTTTATAGAGCTTAGCAAAGGGAAAATATGGGTGGAAAGCAAAGAGGGAGAGGGAAGTAGTTTTATGTTCACTTTACCTAAGTCGAAAACAGAATAAAATTCGGAAAAAACAATAAAAAAAGGCTGCAAATATGCAGCCTTTTTTTTGTACCGAAGGCCGGACTCGAACCGGCACCTGGTGTGAGCCAGACTGGATTTTGAGTCCAGCGCGTCTACCAATTCCGCCACTTCGGCAACAATTCTAAATTAGAAAACAAATTTAGTAAATATTTATTTCTTAATCAATAGCTTATTTCGATTTTTCAATTTTTGCCCAGCTATCTCTTAAACCAACGGCTCTGTTAAATACAAGCGCGTCTGGTTTTGTATCCGATGAATCCAGGCAAAAATAACCTTGTCTTTCAAACTGGAAGCGGTCTTCCGCTTTCGCGCTTGTAAGGCTTGTTTCAACTTTGCAGTCTTTAAGTACTTCAAGGGAATTGGGATTTAAAAATGTTTTATAATCGCCCTCTTCGCCTGATGGATTTTCAACGGAAAACAAACGGTCGTATAATCTGACTTCGGCATTTACGGCGTGTTGTGCGGAAACCCAGTGAATAGTGCCTTTTACTTTCCGGTTGCTCTGTGCCGAGCCGCTCTTTGTTTCCGGGTCGTAAGTGCAATGTAGTTCCGTTATATTTCCTTCCGCATCCTTAACAACATCCGTACATTTTATTATATAGGCATATCTTAAACGCACTTCATTACCCGGTGAAAGGCGGAAGAATTTTCTTGGCGGATCTTCCCGGAAATCATCCTGTTCAATATATATTACTTTTGAAAATGGAATGTTTCTTGTACCCATGGAAGCGTCTTCCGGGTTATTTATTGCTTCAAGCTCTTCCACAACATTATCAGGATAATTATCTATAACCAGTTTAAGAGGTTTTAATACCGCCATTACGCGGGGCGCCCTTTTGTTAAGATCTTCGCGTAAGCTGTGTTCTAACAGGGCAACGTCAATTGTATTATCTCGTTTTGCAACGCCTACTTTTTCCGCAAAGTTGCGTATCGATTCAGGCGTATAACCGCGTCTGCGCAGCCCGCTTATTGTGGGCATACGCGGATCGTTCCAGCCGTCTACATATTTGTTTGTAACAAGTTCAAGCAGTTTTCTTTTGCTCATTATTGTATAATTCAGATTTAAACGGGCAAATTCAACCTGCTGCGAGTGGTATACGCCAAGCTCATCCAGAAACCAGTCATATAATGGCCTGTGTATTTCAAACTCAAGCGTACAAATTGAGTGGGTTATTTGCTCAATACTATCGCATAACCCGTGAGCAAAATCGTACATGGGGTAGATGCACCATTTATCGCCGGTTCGGTGATGTGTTGCATGTAGTATTCTGTAAATAACAGGGTCTCTCATGTTGATATTGGGCGAAGCCATATCTATTTTAGCTCTCAAAACATGCGAACCGTCTTCAAACTCTCCGTTTTTCATCTTATAAAACAGATCGAGGTTTTCCTCAATTGTTCTGTTTCTGTAAGGGCTCTCTTTGCCCGGTTCGGTAAGAGTTCCGCGGTATTCTTTTATTTGCTGCGCGTTAAGATCGCACACAAAGGCTTTCCCTTTTTTTATTAACTGGAGAGCGTACTCAAACAATTGGTCAAAGTAATCCGAAGCATAGTACATTCTGTCTTGCCAATCAAAGCCAAGCCAGCGGACATCTTCCTGAATTGAGTCCACATATTCAACATCTTCTTTACTTGGGTTTGTATCATCAAAGCGGAGGTTGCAAAGCCCATTATAAGATTTTGCTATGCCAAAATTCAAACAAATGGATTTCGCGTGGCCTATATGCAGGTAACCGTTCGGTTCCGGAGGAAAACGCGTATGTACACGCCCGCCGTATTTGTTGGTTTTTAAGTCTTCGTCTATTATTTCTCTTACAAAATTAGACTGTACGGCTTTTGATTCGGAATTTTCTTCCGGATTGTTTTTAGTATTGTTCTCGTCCATTATAGTTTTTCCGTTATTTATTCTTCTCTTTTGTTTTATATTTTTATTCTTTCCAAAGCCGAATTTATTCTCTTTATTGTTTCGTCCTTACCAAGAATTACAAGTAATTCATATAATCCGGGGCCTACGCCCATACCGGAAACTGATAACCGGACAGTATGAATAAGCTTTCCGTTCCCAATTCCAAGTTCTTCGGCTGTTTTATGCAGAGCTTCTTCGTAATTCTCTTTAACCGGATTTGTTAATAACGAGAAGTTTTCCACAAGCTTTTTTAAATGTATAGGAGTATCTTCTTTCCATCTCTTTTTGACTACGTCTGCATCGTAAGTCTCAGGAGCTTTAAAAAAATAAGGGCTTTTTTCAATATACTCTTTTACAAACGAGACTCTTTCTCGCATTGCTACTACAACATGCGTCAGATACTCATCTGTGCAACTGTTTCCTGCAAATTCGGATGCGGCGAGTTCTTTCTTCAGCATTTCAAGCACTTCGGTTTCGGGTTTCCTTCTAAGATGTTCAAAATTAAGCCACGATAGTTTTTCAACATTAAATACCGCGCCCGATTTATTTACTCTTTCAAGCGAAAAGGATTCAACCATTTCGTTAAGTTCAAAGTATTCCTTATCATCGCCGGCATTCCAGCCCAATAAGGCTACAAAATTTAGCAACGCTTCCTTTAAGAAGCCTTTGTTGCGGTAATCTTCTACGGCAACATCTCCCTGGCGTTTGCTTAATTTGGATTTATCAGGGTTAAGTAAAAGAGGGAGGTGGGCAAACACCGGCCTTTCCCATCCGAAAAAATCATATAATAAAATATGTTTTGGAGTTGAAGAAAGCCATTCTTCGCCCCTTATAACATGAGTGATTTTCATCATGTGGTCGTCAATTACGTTTGCCAGATGGTATGTAGGGTAGCCATCGCTCTTTAACAGAACCTGGTCATCAACCGTGCTGCTGTCAAACTCAACATGTTCGCGTACAACATCATCAAATGCTATTTTTACATCCGGCTGAACATTTAACCTGACAACATAAGGTAGTCCTTTAGCAAGGTTTTCTTCAATTTCTTCTTTTGATAAATGCAGGCAATGTTTATCGTATTTTGTCTGAAGGTTTTCTTTGTGTTGGGCTTCTCTTAGTTCCGTAAGTCTTTCAGGCGTACAAAAGCAATAATAAGCCTTGCCATCCGCAATAAGCTCCTGGCACTTTTCCTTATATATATTTAATCTTTCCGATTGTACATAAGGGCCGCAGTCGCCGCCTTTATCCGGGCCTTCGTCATAATCCAAACCGCACCAGTGTAAGGTATTTATAAGGTTTTCAACGGCTCCTTCAACAAATCTTGTCCGGTCCGTATCCTCAATTCTTAAAATAAATTTGCCGTTGTTGTGTTTAGCAAACAAATAATTATATAAGGCTGTCCTTAATCCGCCAACATGTAAATAGCCTGTAGGGCTTGGAGCAAATCTCACTCTTGGGTAACTATTAATCATAAAATTCTGCCAATAAATTTAACTTACATTTCAAATTAAGAATAAAATTCCAACCGGTTTTGCCGGCGAAACTTATAACCGTATTGTTTTTTATAAAAACACACGATGAATTTTTATAATATACTCAAAACAGGGCATAATTTACAGTCAAATATGGAGCTATTTGCATATTATGAATGTCTAAATACAAAAAAAGCATCGTTGGCGATGCTTTTTTAATGCCCGCTAAATGGTAATTCTATTTTTGTTGAGTATAATATTTTACTTTTTCTATAAACTCCTGGCTGTCAATCGGTTTTGCAATGTAATCTGTAGCGCCGGCTTCAAGGCATCTTTCCCTGTCTCCCTTCATTGCAAAGGCGGTTAAAGCTATAATTGGAGTTTCCTTGTATTCTTCCATTTTTCTTATAGCCTGTGTGGCTTCAAAGCCATTCATAACAGGCATTTGCATGTCCATAAGAATCAAATCGAATTTCTGTTTTTTTACCTGCTCGCAAGCTTCGGCCCCGTTTTCAACAACCACAATAGAATCGAAGTCATTCTTTTTCAGTAAACGGGTAACAATAATTTGCGAGTGTTTGTAATCTTCAACAAGAAGTATTTTTATTGTATCGGTCTGCTTCATCACTTCTTCCTGCGGAGGAGTAAGGTTTTCATCGCTATTTATCATCTGGCTGATGGTATCGGCCAAATCTTCTATTTTGGAACTGCTCTTATGAAGTAGTTCGGTAAATAGGCCATCAATTTTAGGAATTTCTTCCTGATAGTTTTCTTTGCCTGTATATATTATGATAGGCAATTTTGCAAATCTTGAATTGCCCTTAATAAGTTTTATAAGATCAAATCCGTTTAACTCCGGCATATCAAGATCTATAATTGCAAGGTCTATGTGCATGTTTTCTATCATATCCATAACTTGCGATGAATGCGATTCCGCAATTGCGTTAAAACCTGATTGCTCTATGGCTTCTTTAATAAGCGTAAGCGTAGGTAAATCGTCATCTACGCATAGTATGTTTGAATCCTTTTTAAGCTTATAGCTTGTTAGTACTTCCACAAGAAATTTATATTTGATTGGTTTAACAAAATACTCAACTGCGCCCATTAAATAAGCCTTCTGCTGTTCGGCTTCAACAGAGCATACAATAACGGGAGTGTTTTTGTTAATTCTGTTCTCTTTGATCTTTTTAATAAGTTCAAATCCGTTCGCATCAGGTAAAACAACATCCATCAATATGGCAAGGAACATCTCCTTGGCCGCTATTTTAAGGGCCTGCTCGCCAGAGTTTACAATTGTGGGTTCATAACCCCATTTGTTAAGATAATTGCTTAACAGTTTTGAAGTAGCGTAATCGTCTTCAATAACAAGCACCTTGTTTTTTTTATCCGGTTTTGGTAACGCGCTTAGTTGCGTTTCAATTGCAGTAACTGAATCAAGAGGAATTTCGAAAACAAATGTTATTCCGTTTCCGAACGAACTTTCCACTTCAATTTGTCCGTTCAGCAAATCGATATATTTCTTCGCGAGACTCAATCCCAACCCGGTGCTGCTTCCGAATTTCTGATATCCGACTTCTGATAAATTGAAGGGCCTGAATATTTCCTTTACTTTAACGGAAGATAAACCGCCGCTTGTATCTGTAATCTTAAAATGTAGTCGGTTCTGGTTTGTTAAAAGGACTGATATGGATATTTTACCGGTTTCCGTAAGTCGTATGGATGTAGTGATAATATTTGTAAGTATAAAACGCAGTTTTTGTGAATCTATTTTAACCGTATCCGGTATATTCTTATCAATATTTAACAGAAACTCAATTTTATTTCTGTCAATTTTATCTATAAATATTTTGACTATGTCTTCTACAATACCTTTAATATTTACGGAATTAATAACCGGTTTAATGATATTATTCTCAACTTTTGCAAGGTCTACCAAATCGTTGATAAGCGAAAGAAGATTAAACGCGTTTTCCTTTAAGGTGGAAACGTACTCGGCCTGAGAAGAACTTAAATTGTCTTCATTCAGCAGGCTTGCAAACCCCATAATGCTGTTTGTGGGAGTACGCAGCTCATGCGCAATATCCGTAATTACTTTGCTTATGGATTCCGTATTGTTTTTATTGCCAAAACTGATTTTTAACAGCCCCGAAACAAGATCGCCTATAACTTCAAAATTACTTTTATCTATTTGTGTGAAAGGCGTCTTTTTGGCAACTTTCATAAAAGCCCTGTCGTTTTGCGAAATTTTCAGCAATATGCAGGCTTCGTAAATTACATAATCGGTGGTTTTTAGTTCGCATTCCGATTCCGAATTAAAGCTGAATTTGCTGAGCTTATCATTTTTCAGTTTACAAACGGAACAATCAAAAACCGAATCTTTCAGATATGATTTTTTTGCTGTGCTCGATTTACCCAGAACGGAAAATTTATTATCTTCAGTAATTACAAAGAGTACAACGGCTTGCAGCTCATATTCTGATACAAGAAATTCGCACACTGTGTCAGCAAAATCGGCATGAGCTTTTTGTGCAAGAGAAAGCAACTCGTTAAATTTATTCAAAAAATCAATTTTTGCCGTATTCATCTTTTTCCTTTGGGGCTTTATGGTATTGTCGTTTTTATTTTGATTATTTATATAAATACAAATATAAATATTAACAAAATTAAATTAAAAATAAAACATAATTGCGCTATATTACTTAATACCGGTTAACTCGTAAATTTTTACTTCTCTGGAAATACCTTTGGGAATAATATTACCGAGCTCCCTGACATTAACGCTAAGTTCCGCTTTTTGGTAGGTGCTTTGGCTTATAATTACGCGCGTACCGTAATTTTTGTTTATTCCTTCAAGTCTGCTTGCAATATTTACCTGATTACCCATAATTGTATAGTTAAATCTGTTTTGTCCCCCTATATTACCCACAACCATTTCGCCGGAATTAATGCCAATTCTTACTTTAAGACTTGGGTATCCTTTGTCTTTCCAGACAGGACTCAACTCTTCAAGTCTTTTTTGCATTTGCAGAGCAGTTTTGCAGGCGCAAAGCTCCGGTCCTTTTGCCGGCAGGGGAGCGCCCCAAAAGGCCATTATGGAGTCTCCAATAAACTTATCAAGCGTTCCGTTTTGTTGTATGACTATTTTTGTCATCTCATCGAAATATTCATTTAAAAAGCTAACCAGTGTTTGCGGATCCATTTTTTCCGCGAATGTGGAAAAGCCCTCAATATCGCTAAATAACGCGGTTATGTATTTCGTTTCGCCTTTTAGTTTTATGGCTTCGGGGTTTTTAATAAGCTCGTCAACAACATCCGAACTTACATAGCGGCTGAACATTTTTTTTATTGTGTTTTTGTTTTTCCTTTCGGCTATAAATTCATAAGCGGAGCTGCTGATATAACCGGCAAACAAAGCAAGGGCTGGGTTTATTATTGAAACAAGATAGCTGTATTCCTTAAAAAGCAAAAAAGAAAAATATTTTACAGCGTAAATCATTAAACACAATAAAGCCAGCATTAATATTTCAGCTATAAAATGATACCTGATCTTTATTCTTTTTAACAAAGATGTGATATAAAAACTACATATTGTAAATAATACTATAATCAGAATGGTTAGTGCGTACGGTTCGCTTTTAATATAATTTGACTCAATTAAATTCTGTACCGCTGTTGCATGATACATTACTCCATACATCCTGTTTTGAGAAAGGTCTTCCTGTTTTGGCCCTGTGTTGTCTGGAGCTGACTCATTGGAATAGGCGACCTGAAAAATATCTTTATCAAGATAATTTGCGGAACCAATTATTACTATTTTGTTTTTGAATAGATTGCTGTTTTTATAACCGTAAAAATCATCATCCCATATATTGGTTTCTGTCTGAAGCTTTTTTTCTGTGGCTGTCCGGAAAGTCTTATCGTCAATTACATCAATAAAATCTATAACTCTGAATTTTTCGTTTGTGCCATAAAAATTAACAAGAAATGAAGTATTATCGTATTTCGGTATCTTTTTCCCCATGAACAAAAAATTATTTTTGGTGTCTTCCACAGTATATTTCGCGGAAAGATTATTGAATTTATTAAGCAGCGCGAATGCGAATGTGGGTATGTTGCTGTTATTCAGCGAAAGATTAACGTATGGAATATATCTGCGTAAAACGCCGTCATAATCGTTATCTACCTGTACTATGCCAATTGAGCTATCAGCGGCGTAAAACCTGTTTGCAAAATTTTCATTAAGCCTTTGTACTGAATATTTTGAGTTTATATTTTCGTTAATCTGGCCTGCAAGAACAACGTTCCTGTATTTTTTGATAGTATTGTACAGAACGGAATCGTTGTTATCCGAAAACTGATCTGATTCCGTTAAAAGAATATCTACGCCTATAACTTTTGCGCCGGCTTCCGAAAGGTTTCTAATGCACTGGGCTAACAGCGTGCGCGGCCACGGCCATTTGTTATAAGGCTTGGGAATCTCTGAATATGTGCGGTCTGTTATTGCAACAATTACAACATCGCTTTCCTTTGGGGCTTGTTGTACGCCCCTGTAACTAAAACGCGAATCTATTGTTTTAAGCTCAAGCTCGCTTAAGAACTTCATTCTTACCAACGGGCTTTGAGTTATTGCCAAAACCAGTAGAGCAGTTAGTATTGCAGTAATTAGTTTGTATAAATGCTTGTTTAACTTCATTCCAATTTGTCAAAATTATCAGTTTAAAGCATATCTTGCGGAAAGACTTACTATTAAATCATTCGCCGCGTCAGGATATGCGAGGTATCGCAACTGTCCGTTAACGTAAAGATTTGTATATGCAAGATATTGAGCGCTTATTTCGTATGAAACGCGCTTTAGTTCTCCGAATATAGGATTAATATTTGTAGTCAGTTCAAGGTTTTGTTCTGGAAATGTCTTTTTCCCGCCAAATGAAAAACCGGTGTAATTATATGATATGGTTTTAATTTTTGATTGGTTTACGCTTAGACTGAAAAAGGAGATTAAGTCCTTTGTCCAATAGGAATTAAGACCCAAATATACAGAAACGTTGTTTACATCATAATCTGAAATGCTGTTATCCTCTCTGTTTGAAACGGAAAGATTAAGGCTGGCCTGGTGTTTTACCGAATACTCAAAATCGTAACTTATCTGAGTGTAGAATCTGTTGGTAATATCGTCAATCAGGTAATAGTTGTTAACGGTATCTGTTCTTGAAACATCGTTGTTATTGCTGTTTCGGTTATAACCAACTACAATATTCGGCAATTCGTTTCTTGGAAAGAAGGAAACGGAAGACCCGAATGTATTATAATCAGTAGTGGCAATTTTTGTTTTTTGCAGGTTATCCTGCAAACTTTCGTAGCTTAAAGATAAAAATATCTTATCATTCATAAAGCGTATTCTGTCCGAAATATCAATGCCGGCAACATCGTTTTTTGTAAAAGATTGCCCCGCCGAACTGAAGTCGTTCCCTCTGTAAATATATGACGTTTTTATGGAATTGTTGAAATAGTTAAGAGAAACAGAGGCTTCGGCAGCGAGCGTAGGCATTTCAAGCGGATTGAGAGGAACAATAAACTGGTTGACGGTTATAAACCTGCCAAATATTTTTTTTATATCTTTTATTTTCTTTGGATCAACGCCGCCGCCGTAACCGCCGACTTTACTGAAAACGGAATCAATCAGGTCATCGCTAAGTTCGCCTGACGAAATATCGTTATTGGCAAAACTAAAAGCTCCCTGACCGGCAACAACAATATTCCTGTTATCAATGTTCCATGCAAAATCTGTCCCAAGTACAAGGTTCTCTTTGGGTTTAATTCCAAACTCAATTGAATTTATATCATCTTTCGCATGTAGGTAAGAAATTCCCCACATCAAACCGTTATCGCTGCCTGCAGCCGCTCTTAACGCGAAGAGATTCCTTTTATATGTGCCAAGCACGGCGCGGGCCCTTGCAGCGCCGTATTTAGCGGAATCAATATCGATTATATCCGAAGCCAACGTATCGTATTTTATCAGCTCAAGAATTCTGCCGTCCGTTCCGCGGGTAATTTCTCCATAGGTCGATTTTATTTCAAATCCACCAGCTTTTATATCTCCGTAAACGCCGCGCACCCTTTTACCATCAAGAATCAAAGAAGAAAAACGGGGGAAAATATCGCCCAGTGAAAGCGTCAGGTAATCATTCTGCGCCGAAAGGTAGTATCTGTTATAAGGCTGTAAATAGCTTTTCTCTTCGGAAGTAAGGTACAAATTGGAGTTTATCTTCCAATCTCCATAAGCGCCGTTAAAATTAATGCCAAGGTTGTTATAAAAAGTATTCTTACCGTTCATTTTTTCGTTTCTAAGTCCGGCTGTCGCGTCAGCGTGGTAAGTAAAACTGTTCTTCTCGCTGGAGGCCTGTTCTTCCGAAATGGTTGTGAAGCTGTAATTATAGGTTTTGTAAACAGAGTTTAGAGTATCGTATAAATCAATTTTTAAAATATGCGCGCCCGCGTTAAGTTTTGGAGGAAAATTATCAGGAAAATAATTTATCAAATCTCCCGCGAACAAAGCGTTTGGCGATACATTATTGCCGTCAATGTATATCTTTGTTGAATCCCTTAATACATTGTCGGGGCAATTGAACAGCGAAATTGATATTAACAAATTATCCGAAGTTGATTTAAAACCAGGCTCCGGGCTCAGAAAAATAATATCATTGTCTGTCTGTAAAAAAGGTTCTATTCTTAAATTGCTGGTTACGTGAGTCTTTAAATAATCAATAGGGTACGATTCCGTATTCCCGTCTTTAAGTTCAATAATAAAATAATACTCAAGCGAAGGAGGAATTATCTCGTCCTGGGGAATAGTTACCTGCGCTTTTACGCCGGATATAATTACATCGCGCGACCGGAAAGAAGCCTCTCCGAATAATTTATAAAACAGAGTGATTTTTGATATTGTGTTTGCCTGAAAAAGTTCAATATCAAAAGTTAAATTGCTGTTTTGAACCGGCTTGCTGTTATTTATTATGGAAATTGAATTACTTATTTGTCCGAACGATATACACGAAACGGAAAAAACAAATAATAAAGTGAACACCATAACAGTACGGTTAAATTTCATAAAATGCGCCTTTGGTTAAAAAAGTAATATTAGATCATAATTTAAATAGTGACGAATAAGCGAACAGCCTTATTTGTATTTTATTATTATATCTCCGTTATCGGTAGAAATTCTAAGCTTCTTTATATCAGTAGTCTGCGCGCTTTTCATTTCTTTTTTTAGATCCGGCGGTATTTCCTCATAAAGATGAAATTCTCCATTGGAGTTTACAGTGGCAAATTTACCTGCTGTTACAGTACCCGTTTCTTTTTTTCCTCCAACCGATTCTATTGTAACTGTTCCTTCAACCAGAGCCAGACTCGAAACAGTGTCGTTATCAACCTTTATATATCCCTCGGTTCCCCTAATGGAAGCAACCATAGTGGGAGTAGTAAATTTAAATTCGCTGTTGCTTTTCTGTTTTTCTACCTTAAAATACGCGCTTCCGTGATCAACCACTGTATTGGCTTTTATGCCTTTTGCATTTGCCTGTTTGTTCACTTTTCCAAAAATTCTTAGCAGCGAATTTTCCTGTACGGTTAAAATTGTGCCATCAAGAAATTTTACCAGTGAAATTGAGTTTTTTCCCGTTTCAACTTTATCTTCAGCATAAAGAGCTTTACCCGGCTGCTTTTGAAGAATTTCCTTGTTTGTGCCAGCCGGAATATACTTTACCTCTTTAATTATTTTAATTGTAGAGCCCAAAACTTCTTTTTTATCGCCCTTTTGCTGCGGAAATAAATCTGCTGTTACAAAAAACAAAGCAAGTATTATAGTTGTAAAAATGGCGTTCTTTTTCATACTGTATTACTCCTGTTTGTTTTCTGTTGTAATTTCAATTATACTTTCCGGGTTTTCCTGTAAGTACTTTAATATAGCATCAAGATCCGCGGCCGAAAGTTCGCTGCCATCCGGGCCAATAATTTTTAATATTTTACCGCTAGCGGCAAGCGCCTGGCGCAAATTGCCGTTGTTAATGTTCATCAGCTGTAACTTCAAAGGGTTATTGTGGTTAAAAGCGGAGCCGGTGGTACCTGGCTTTGTGCTATCAAGGTTGTTGCTATTCAGACTGAAATTAACAATATTACTTAATAGTGTTTGTCCGCCCGATGGCCCCGGTATTATTGCAGTAACCTGCATTACAATTTCCTGTCCCGCCGTCCATTCTCTGTCAAGCAAAGAACGCAGATCGTGACTTGTAACATTACCGGCGCTTTTGTTATTAATAAGCGGAGAACCGGAAGAAAGCGCTTCTTCAAAAGATTGAGATGAGGAAGTTCTTATGCCGGCCTTTATTGTGTATTCCGTAGCTCCAGCTACAGGCGTCCATATCGCTATAACGTTTCCGGCATCCTGTACGCTGTTTTCAGCAGGGGAGAGTATGGTAATGGTTTGGGCCGGGTTTAAAAACGAAATGGTTTTTGGCGCGGGTTGAGGTATCTCTGTGTACAAGCTGCCATCGGCTTTTAATAATTTTAACGTGAACCTGAACTCGCCTACCGGTTTGCCTTTATTTGTCAATTCTTTCAACGCATCGCTATCCGAACTCTTTTCGCCAATGGAAATAGAGCTATTGCCAATATCTGTATTATAAAAATTTCTTGCGGCAAATGGTTTTGTTGTAAACTGGTAGATGCTTTTAAAGGAAGAAGCGTTAACATCTTTCCATTCAATCAGGCCGTTTAACTCAACCATTCCGCTTCCGGAAATGGTAACCAGAAAAATCTTCTGGTTGTTTTGCAGACCATTTATTGTCATGAATGCTCCTATATCTACAGAGGGCAGAGGTTCAAAAATCGTAAAATCGAAAAAATTCACCTGTCCGTATGCTAACGATGCAAATAAGAAAAATAAAAAGCACGAATATTTGCCGAGCTTATACATAAAACGCTCCGTGTTTATAGAAAGAAAAACCGAATTTTACAGAAAGAATTTATAAAGACATTTGAATATACCAAAAAATATTGTTTTCTACCGGCAAAAATCAATTATTTATAATTTCATATCTATCTGAAATGCAATTCTATTATCTATGTTTCCTGGAATTAAATTATCTCCGGAACTGATAAAGGCTTCTTTAGGCTTGAAATTTTCAGAATATTTTAAAGATAACTTAATAAATGTGGCTGGTAAATATTGAAGAAGCAAATAATATTTTTCACCGGTTTTATATAACGCGGTATTGCTTAACGTCCCGGGTAAATCTTTTTCATAAATGCTTATGGCCGAATTATATGAATCGGTTGAGTAGAATGTTAATCCTCCGTTTATCACAACGTTACCGAGCCCTGCATATAAAGCTTCCTGAGTTATTGCAAAACCGCTTTCATTTATTCCGGAATTTTCGAGCTTATATTTACAATAATTTACCGAGGTATTAAAACAAAAGTAACCCGATTTTACATCCTCAATTCTTAACCGGACCCTTTGTTTTGTTTGAATATCCGAAAAGGCGCTGTTTCCGGTTTCAACACTTTGATTTATATAACGTATTGAATAACCAAACGGAGCGAAACGCTTGCCGGTATAATTAATTACAAATTCCTTCCTGTTCTGGGGTAGTTCATAGCTTCTTGTTTGTGAGTGCTTGTATGAATCAAAATGCAAATCAAAAACCCCGATTTCCGTTTTTATTCTTGAGCCAAAATAAATACCGGATTCATCATTGGTTGAGCCCGCTCCATATCCGTTTGCAAAAAACGAAAAATAGTTCCTGGAGTAATTTCGAAGCGAAAATATAAAGGAAACAGTTTCGTGCAATGTTGCATAAAGTGTGTTTACAAAAGCGGTGTTCCCGCCTGCGGTTGCCGCTTCGCCGCTGAAAAATATGGAATTGTAATTAATAGTATAATAAACTGATGCCACTGAAAAATCTTTTTTGTTCTGCTCAAAACTAATATCCGCTACAAGCGGATTGCCGAATGAATATGAGCAATATAAAATTCCGGATGAAAAAAAGTCTGATGTATACCTGAAAGACGCCCCCTTTGTTGTTACCGAAGCAAGCTGTTTCTCCTTTATTTCAGTCTCTGTACGGTGAAAACCGCTTAATGGAATTGAGCTTATTTCTCCGCTTGCTGTATCAAGTACCGCGTCAAATTTTTTTTCGGAATAAAACAAATCCAGCCCCACTCCTTTATACAAAAACTGGCTTGCAATGCCCCTGAAAAATTTGTTTTCGTAACTACCCGAATAGGGAGAAATTCCGTTTCCTGTTTTCGCGATTCCATTAAAGGTATTGCCGCTAATGTAAGAGGGTGTTGTTCCCCCCAAGGCAAGTCCTTGTCCGTAATCGAGGGTATAATCTCCAAGTATCATTTGTTTGACGGGTTCAATGTTAATGAGGCTGCAATAAAAAGAAGAGAAATCCGTAAGCGAAGTCTCTCCCGGATCTTTTTCCGCGGTATAACCGAATACAAAACGTTTATTAAACTTGATTCTTGCCCGCTGGTAAAGTTTTGCTTTATTCCCGGCAAAATGATGGTTTATAAATCCGGCTCTTTCCTGTAAATCCTGAACGAATCTGCTTCGAAATTCAATTCCCGTTTCAGGCAAATTGTTGTTGTCGGCATATCTGTAATCAATAGTGATAAACGGTATTATGTTGTTAACGGCCGAAGAATCAATTCCCGGTATATTATATAATTCTGCAAACGAAAAAATATGCCCTGAGTTTTTTCTGTAAAGCATTATGCTGTTTGCGGTACTAATATCCATAAAAGGAACACTCATCAAATCAAAAAATCCGGCTTCGTTAATCTCATGTTGTTCGTGTTTTTTGCCTTCAAGGTAATCGTACAATCGGGAGTCCTGATCCGTTTCGGAAGTTTCTTCAAAATAATTATTGTTGATAATATCGAGAGGCGTAATCAGTGTATCGCATTTTGCATACAGGGCTGAATGTAACAGAAAAAACAGGAATACTTTTACAATATATTCCGTTATAGGCTTCAATTATTAAAACTGATTATTATTCCGAATTGATGAGTAAGTCCCAGGTCCGGATGAGAGACAACGGCATAATCGCAATTTATAATACTGTATTTAATGCCCAGCCCGCCGGAGTATGTTCCGGGTTCTGTGGCAAACCCTCCGCGTAAAATAAGGGTGTTTAATATTGTGTATTCAGCGCCGAATTTGAGTGAAGCGCTGTATAGTATGTCTTTTTCAATTGCCGCGCTTAACGATAGTTTTGCAAACGGGGAATAATTCATTCCGTAATTGTAAGATACAGGTATTTCGCTGTTTGAACTTCCAATTGTAGCGCGGGAAACATTAAACAGATAAAAGCCAAAAGATAGTATTGGCAGCGGCTGGTAAATTACGCCTGTGTTAAAGTAAAGAGTTCCGGCATTGCCGTAGTTGCTTATTGATATGTTTAAATAATTAAGACAAACTCCAATTGCAAGACTGCTGTACAACTCCCTTGCGTAACACAACAGAAACGTATTTTCCTTATAAAGCTCATAACCGTATGTTTTTGCGCCAACCCCAAGGCTTGCATGTTGAAAAGGGAAATTGAATGCCGCTGCGCCGTTTGCCAGCTCTTTAAGTCCGAAAGGGGCGGGGGAGTAAAAAAGTCCCGCTTCCATGTTGCCAAGTTTTGCTACCGATGCAGGGTTGTTGAAAATTACAAAGACGTCTGAATATGCTCCCGCATCTGAGTTGGATAACGCTATTTGTCTTGCCCCCGGATTTAGCTGTGCAATACAATAAATAGGAATCCATAACCACGAAATCCACCTTATTGTTTTCATCAATAAAAAGATTTATCGTATTGATAGATAATTACTAAATATATATATTGTTTAACCAAAAATACAATATTGGGACAATTAATGAAAACCTTATTTTTTTCTTTCATCCTTTTAACGGGAATGCTTTTCGGGCAGGAATTACAGGTGAAAGTAACGGCGGATTTTACGAATTTGCCAGCTTACAACAAGTCCGTTCTTGCTAATTTTGCCGATAACATTCAGAGCTACCTTAACAATAACAGGTTTACCGGCCAGAACTGGGATTCTGAAAAAATTCAATGTACAATGAATATTTTCTTCATTTCCGGTAACGATCAGAACGTGTACACGGCTCAGGTATTTGTTAGCAGCCAAAGACCCATTTATAAATCCACAAGAAATTCTTTGATGCTGAGGATTTTGGATGGCTCGTGGAATTTTAATTACGAAAAAAACATGTCGTTTAATTTTAGTCCTTCAACATTTAATTCGGTTTTGAGCTTCCTCGATTTTTATGCCTACCTAATACTTGGAATGGACTCGGATTCGTATCAGGTATTAAGCGGAACGCCATTTTATAATAAGGCTTTTGAAATTGTTACAATGGGTGAAGCTTCGTCGTTTTCCAAAGGTTGGGAAAAAAACAGTACAGGTTATAACAGACGCGGGCTTATGGACGATATACTGAGCGAAACATACAGGCCTTTCCGAGAAACAATTTTCGACTACCATTACAATGGCGTTGATATGTATACGCAGAATAAAGACGCGGCACAAAAAAGTATAAATAAAATGGTTTTGGCTCTGGAAACAATAAGAAAAAAGTTTGAAGGAAAAAGTATTTTTATGAGTACTTTTTTTGAAGCAAAATACGCTGAAATTATTGAATATATGAAAGATTATAATGACGCGGACTTTTTTAAGAAATTGAAGAAAATTGATCCTCCTCATGCGGCAAAGTATGAAGAGGCTATGAACCCAGGGAGTAATTAGTTCTCCCCCGAAATAAATATTTATTAAAAAAGCATAGTCCGTTTATTTCCGGCTATGCTTTTTTGTTTTAAATGGGCTTAATAACGGTTAAATATTAATATCATATATCCTGTATTTTTTATAAAGCTGGCCGCTCATTACATCGCTTGCGCTTCTGTTCATCATGTCGTTATTTTCAAGAATCCAGCTGGCTTCTCCCAGCTCTATTCCAAGCGCTTTTGCGCGGTTTACAATTTCCCAGTAAAACACAGCGTCAAGTCCTTTTTTCTGATATTCAGGTATAAGCCCCAGCGCTATTATTCTTACATACTTAATTTCCTTTTTCTCTTTTTTAGACAATAACTTCAGGAAATTAAACGGGAACAGTTTACCGTTCATCTTTTTAAAGATAAAATTATAATCTAATGTAGTAAGCGCAAAACCAACATTTTTACCGTCAACTTGACCAAACAAAATCAGGGATTCTTCGGCAAGGGTTTTCAAGTCTTCGCCCATGGCGTCGAGCTCGGCGTCAGTCATAGGCACAAAACCCCAGTTTGGAGCCCACGATTTGTTGTAAACATCTTTTACTTTCTCAAGGTCGGCAGCGTAGTTTTTTTTACTGAAAGAAGTAATCTCAAGCTTGTAGCGTTTTCTTGCAAGTTCGGCAACTCTTTTAAGCTTATCTGAGGATAGCACGTCATCCGCTACCAACTTATACGCGTATAAATCTTTCGATTTTTTTAAGCCGTATTTTTCACTTAAAGTAAGGTAGTACTTTGGCGTATATGGCATAAATATTCTTGGCTGGTCGTCAAAACCTTCCAAAAGGAAACCCCATTCATCGTTACTCGAAGGATTTGCCGGGCCGCGCATAACATCGCAGCCTTTTTCTTTAAGCCATTTTTTTGCAGTATCAAATAAAGCGTTTGCCACTTGCTGGTCATCTATGCACTCAAAAAAGCCGAAAAAACCAACTTTATCGTTATGGTATTTATTATGTTGTTCGTTTTTAATTGCGGCAATTCGTCCCGCAATTTTACCATCTTTATATGCGAGGAAAAAATCTGCCTGCGAATGTTTATAGAAAGGATGTTTTTCTTTATTGAAAGTTTTCTTTCTATCCATAATTAGAGGCGGAACCCAGTAAGGGTTTCCTTCGTATATAGACCATGGCATTTTAATGAATTTCATTAAATCGCTATTTGATTCTACAAGTTTGATTTTTATTTCGCTCATTATTTCCTTCCTTTACATTAAAAAAGCATACTTAAAAGTATGCTTTTAAATAGAAAAACATGCTTTTTAGATTAAATGTAGTTCTTTACCTACCTTGATAAAAGCGTCTACTATAAAATTAATATGATGCTCTTCGTGCGTTGCCATATAGCTTGTGCGCATCATCTGTTTACCCTGAGGAACGCCAGGATAAATAAACAAGTTGGTAAATACGCCTTCTTCGTATAGTCTTTTCCACATAACAAACGCAAGCTCATCATCGCCAACTATTACGGGAACAACAGCGGTTCTGCCTTCAACAACGTTAAATCCCGCGTCTTTAAGTTTTTTACGAGCGCTGTTGGCGTTGCTGATCAGTTTGTTTACTCTTTCAGGTTCCGCTTCAAGAATATCCAAGGCTGCCAAAGCCGATGCGACTGAAGCAGGGGTTGGAGAAGCCGCAAACTGTAGTGCAAGCGAGTTATGTTTTAGATAGTTGATTACTCTTTCTTTACCAGTCACAAAACCGCCAAGAGAGGCAAATGTTTTGCTAAAGGTTCCCATTGTCATATCAATTTCGTCTTCAAGGCCAAATTCGCTGGCGGTTCCGCGTCCTCCCTTGCCAATTACACCAACAGCGTGAGCGTCGTCTATAAGAATTCTTGCTCCGTATTTTTTGGCTATTCTGTTTAATTCAGGAAGATCAACTATCTCTCCGCCTGTGCTGAATACGCCATCGGAGACTATCAGTTTACCCGCGCTTTCGGGTAATTTTGCAATTACTCTTTCAAGGTCTTCAACATCATTATGCTTAAAACGAGCCATTTCTCCGGCAGCGCCTTTAGACATAAGATTTCCCGCTATGATACACGCGTGATTATCTCTGTCTGATACTACGTAATCGCCCCTTTGAACAAGCGTGGGAATTATTCCCTGGGCTGTCATGTAACCGGTGCTGAATAAAAGGACTTTCTCTGTTTTAAAAAATGTTGCCAAACGGGCTTCAAGCTCATTATGCAAATCCAATGTTCCTGTTAAGTATCTTGAACCGGAGCAGCCTGTACCATATTTTTCAATTGCTTTAATAGCGGCTTCTTTTACTTTTGGATGGGCGGTTAAACCTAAATAATTGTTTGAACCGGCCATAACAATTTTTCTTCCTTCAATCTGCACTTCAGGTCCTTCGTTAGCTTCAATTGCCTTAAAGTACGGATAAAGTCCTCTTTCCTTTATTTCGTCAGCTCTGGTAAATTCAAAACACTTTTTGAATATATCCAAAATATCCTCCTGATAGAAATGTAAAGTTATTTAATTTTAATATATTTTTATTTATTTTACAAAATAACAATGCAAAATCTATATTTTATTAATCATAAAATCAAATAAATTAAAAATGGGAAATAATAAAATTGCTGTAGTTACAGGGGCTAACGGATTTGTTGGCAGTCACCTTGTGGATTTGCTTCTGCAAAAAGATTTTGAAGTAAGGTGCATTGTTCGTAATACAAGCGATTTAAAATGGCTTAAAGGTAAAAAGGTTGAGTTTTTTGACTGCGGTTTACTTAACCGGGACGGTTTAAGAAACGCGCTTAAAGACGCCAATTTTGTATTTCATCTTGCGGGAGTTGTTAAATCCCAAAATCCGGCGGGTTATTACAGAGGAAATGTTGAAACAACACAGGTCTTGTTGGAAACCATTGAGGAATTCAGAGATAAGATTGAAAGAGTTGTTGTGCTTAGCAGTCAGGCCGCTTGCGGGCCTTCCAATAACGAGCAGCCTGTTACCGAAGAGAAAGAGTGCAAACCTATTACAACCTACGGAAGAAGTAAGCTTGAAGAAGAACGGATTACCCATAAGTTTATGAACAAATTTCCTGTTACTATTTGCAGGGCGCCGGCTGTCTATGGCCAAAGAGATACCGAAGTTTTTATCTTTTTTAAACTGGTTAGTCTTGGTTTGTTTCTTTCAGCCGGTATTGAAGAAAAGCTTGTAAGCCTTATTCATGTTGAAGACCTTGTAAACGGGCTTTATCTGGCAGCAACAAGCCAAAAGGGGATAGGCGAAACATATTTTATTTCCCCTCCCGATTTTTATACATGGGAGGATGTTGAAAAAGCTATAAGCAGGGAATTAAACAAAAAAACAATTCATATTAAAGTTCCGGGCTTTTTGCTTTATATAATTGCCGCAATTTCTCAATTTGTTGCAGGATTGCGGAATAAACCCGCTACTCTTAATATTGAAAAAGCTAAAGATTTAACCCGTACCCGCTGGACTTGCGATTCCTCCAAAGCCGCTAAGGAACTTGGCTTCAGGCAGCAAGTTTCGCTTGAAGAAGGAATAAAGAAAACGGTTGCCTGGTACAAAAGCAACGGCTGGATCTGACAGCCTAATTATTCTTCGCTCCTTCCTTTATCCATACTACAATGCCGGATATCTGGTTCTTTGTTAATGGCGATAACCCTACAGGAGGCATTGGTTTTGCACCCGATTGATCTTGTATTGCCCATACAAGTCTGCTTGTTTGAGGGCTTCCGGGAAATATTACTGAACCATCCGCTGTTGCGTTATGCCACGTAGTAAGGCTTATGCCCCCTTTAAGGTCGGTATCGTTGTGGCAACCCGAATTATTGCATTTTAAGTTGAAAACAGGCTGTATGTACTTGGCATAACTTACATTGCTCGAAGGAATGGTAATCTTATCGAGATCGTTTACATTATTGGTGTCGTCGCATCCGGCATATAAAGCGGCAAGCGCGGCAAATATAATCATCAGTCTTTTCATATTTTTTATGTTTGGTAAAAGTTTCTAATTACATGTTTTGTTATTGCCGAATAAGATAATAAAAATATTTAAAGAAAATAATCCAATAAAATTGACAAACAGAAATTTGTTTCATATTTTTGCACATCTTAAAACGGGGCTATAGCTCAGCTGGGAGAGCGCTTGAATGGCATTCAAGAGGTCAGGAGTTCGATCCTCCTTAGCTCCACAATTAAACCCTGCAAAACATGCTTGTTTTGCAGGGTTTTTTATTGCCGTGGACAAACACTGCCTTGTGCTAATTATTTTGAACGGTATATAATAAAAATGCCGACTATCATTATGACAGCCGGCATCGACTTTTAATAAATAATGCTCACCAAAACCTTATTTTACTGCGTCTTCAGCTTTCTTTTCTGCTTTTTTAGCTTTTGTCTTTACAGTCTTAGCTGCTTTCTTAACTTTTTTATCTGCTTTAGCTGTTGTTGCGGCAGCGTCTTTCTTTACATTAGCGTCAGCTTTTTTTACTTCGTTAGCTGCTTTTGCGTCAGCTTTATTAATTTCACTGCTTGCTTTTGCATCGGCTTTCTTTACAGCTGTTTTAGCATGTTTCTTTACTTTTGCATCGGCTGCTTTAACATCGCTCTTTGCCTGTGCGTCTGTTTTTACAACTTCGGCCTTAGCATCTTTTGCTGCTTTTTTAACCTGTTTGATTGATTCCTGTGCAAAACTTGCGCTGCAGAAAGCGAATGCTAAAACTACCAACGATATATATCCTAACTTTTTCATTTCTGTTTCCTTTTTGTTGTTGTATTGTTGTTTATTAACTACGTAACAAACTTAATAAATCAACATTAAATAAACCTTAATGTCAGATTAAAAGTTGTTAATGGAAAATTAATGAAATTTGGCATAAAGTACTATTTATTGTATAAAACATTTTAACTGATTGGACGTTTTCAACTGTTTCTGTTCTTGTGTGGAGTCTTATTGTTCCCATAAAGCTATTTCTTTACGTTATTTGTGTTTGCGGTAATAACAAAAGGTATTGCCGGAACCGTGCAGATAACCTTCTTTTTGTTAACTGTTCCGTGCAGTATAATGTTGCCTTTATAACCGACTTTTAACTCCTTTCCGTCTGCTTTAATTGTTATTGTTTTCTTTCTGTCTTTTTCCAGCGTCTGTATATCGTTTGCCGTTATTCCTTTGGGGGGATTATCGAGACTTACGGTTAATTTCCCCTTGAAATCCTCATCGCGCAGGATATCCATATTAAGCTCTACCGAGCCGCCGGCCGGAATTTTAAGAACTTCGTTGGAAGCAAGTACGGGATCTATTTCCGCCTCCTGTTTTTGCGTTACCAATAATGCCAGTTCCTGTGCGTGAACATAGTGCTTGTAAGAAAATGCCTGCATCATTTCATCGGCTGGTATGGCATCGTTTATTATCCGTCTGTTTGCAACAGCGGCGGTTCCTAAAAGATTAAGCCTTGTTATGCCTTGTTGCATGTTTTCAGGAACGGATATTGTAAACCGAAATTGATCTTTATCTGTCGGTATTAAGCTTCCGTTTATTTTTATTCCGCTTGTTGTATCTTTTAACGACAACATAATGTCGCTTCCAAAGCCGTCTTTCTTAATAATATAAACCGTAACTATTGCCGTTCCTCCCTGTGGAATTACAATTTCGGAGGGCTCCACTATTAATTCGAAATTGGGAACGGGATGGCTAACTCTTAAAACATAATTATTATCATCTCCGCCATTGTTTTGAATATCGCCAATCTGTAAATAATAGACGCCTGTTGCTGGTAGTTTGTATGTGAAATATGAATCGGCCTGATGAGTTGAAAGTCCTTCTCCCTTATCGGTAAAATCATCATTTGTAATAAGCATTTTACCTGTACTGTCTGTTAATTTTAAAAACGAATCCAGATACGAGCCGTTTCTTCTAGCAATTACTTCCGCTGAAATCTGTTCTCCTTTGGTTCCGGTAAAACTGTAAGTATCAATGTCTCCCGGTTTTTGAATTAAACCGTTTATCAGCACGGGTGTTTTTATTTTTTGAGCAGCCTTAAAATTATTATTGGGTTCGGTTTCTTTTAATTGGGTGAAATCATAGTCTTTGCTTATAACTTTTTTGTACGCCGTTGCTGGGATTCCTTTTTTATCAACTGTTATTCTATAGACAAAATCTTCTCGTCCTCTGAACAACATATCCCTTACCTGTAAGTAATACCAGCCCGTTTTGTTAGCTTTAAAATTCAATACCGGGTCCGGCTCAAACCTGTAATGGTCTGCGTAGGCTACTTCCGCGCCGGTGGAATCGCTTAATGTTAATGCTGCCTGAAACCAGCCTGGCACGGCATCCGCAAGATATGGAATTAACGCTCGTGTTTGCGCTTTGAAGTTTAGCTGGTCCCCTTTTTTTATGAACAGCTTAAACCAGTCTTCATCTCCTGCAACTATCTGACCGTTTACAACAAACGGGGAAGGGGGCAGTTCCTGTGCCTGCGCGCGTTTATCATTTGGTTCTGTTTCGGTAACCTCCTGATAATTGCTTATACAAAACTTTAGTGGATTGGAAACACCGTTTGAAGTAACAACTCTGATTTCTCTATCACCTTCTGTGGCTGTCGAGTCAATTTCAATTTCGGCAATTACCATTTCATCTATTTGTGAGTTTTGTTGACGTTTGGGGTTCCTTGCTTTATTCTTTTTTACAGTTGAATCCTTTACCTGAACGGCTTTGCGCCCTTTTTTACCAACCCACTCGGGTACTTCGTATTGAAGAAAAGCGGTACGCACTCCATTGCCTGAAACGTAAACAGAAGTGACGCTGTCAAGCTCCTGCCCGCCAATTGTGATTTGAAATTTACTTGCCCTTTTACCGCCGGCAGGGTAAACATAACCTATATGAAGTTTGCTTTCGGCCTGTATAAAGGTGGTAAAAACTAACAACATAGATATTAGTAAAATTCTGTTATTTAGTCTCATTTCTTTTCCAAAGGCGTTTTACAGTAGTTTTTTTATACTGTCGTAATTCTTATTGTTGTCGTTACTTTGCACAATTGATGTTTCTGTTCCTTGAGGATTACGCAATGTACTATCAGGTTCAATACCAAGTTTTTCGTATATTATTGAAATCAATGTTTCCGGGTGAACGGGATGGTCGGCAACTTCAGTACCTGTAGAATTTGACGAACCAATTACCTCGCCGGATTTGAAGCTCCCGCCCGCGACTACTGTGCTGAAAACCTGCGGGTAGTGATGCCTGCCGCCATTCCAGGGGGCCTCCCACGCTATTTTGGGCGTACGTCCAAATTCCCCGCCACACCATATTATTGTGCTATCCAGCAAACCTCTCTCCGAAAGGTCTTGCAAAAGGGTTGAAAACCCCTTATCAAATTCCGGAAGCTTGTTGCGCATTGTTTCAAAATTGCTTTTGTGAGTGTCCCATCCGCCATAATTTATTGTAACGTATGGAACACCGGCCTCAACCAAACGCCTTGCCAGCAGGCACGATTGCCCAAACGTACTTTTGCCGTACATATCTTTTAATTTCTGGTCTTCGGTTGACAAATCAAATACCTTTCCTGAGTTTCCGAGAATCAAATCGTAGGCCTGCGCTTCATAATCGTTTAGCATATCTATCAAAGAATTGCCTTGCATACTTTGTCTGTAAACATCAAGCTTGCTAAGTAGTTCACGCCGATTTATCTGTCGTTGTTCTGTTATTCCGGGAGTTACAATTCCCTCCACGGCAAACGGTGTTTTATTCGGGTCTCCGCCGGTTGCAAACGGTTTATATTTTGAGCCGAGAAAACCGGCTTCCGAAAAGCGGCCCTGTGGATTTGTTACTACGATGTATGGCGGAACAAGGCTTTTATAACCCTTGCCATAACCTTTTTTTAGCGATACTACCGCGCCAACGCATGGATGAACGAGACCGTCTCCGGGGCGCCAGCCTGTTTGCACTATATATGCGGCGGTTTCGTGTCCGCCTGATTCATGCGTCATGCTTCTTATGATCGAAAATTTATCCGCTTGTTTTGCCGTAAGTGTAAGCAGTTCGTTTATTCTGATTCCTTTAACATTTGTCTCAATCGGTTTGTTAAAAGGTCCGCAGTAATCGTAACCGGCTTCCGGTTTTGGGTCAAATGTATCCAGATGAGAAGGGCCGCCCCACATCCATATTTGAATTATGCTTTTTGCTTTTGAGCGCTTTACGGCAGGCTTTGCGCTAAGCGGAAAAAAGCCCTGCAACGCCAATCCGGAAAAGGCTATTGCTCCGTATCGAATAGCCTGCCGCCTTGTTATTGCGCCTGTAAATAAGCCTGATGTTTTGTTATCTTTCATTTGTACGCCTTTCCATCATTAATGTTGAAAAGAGAACTCTGTTGTGTTTATTAACGCCCAGGCTAAATCTATAGCGGATTCCGTTTTGTTTTGCTTGTTTGCCGAAAAATAATTTTCCGCTGTCTTTATCTCCTCGGCTGAAGGAAAACGGGATAGAATATTTATATATAAGTCCGTTATGATTTTTGTTACGTCTTTATCCTGTTTTACAATATCTTTTATAACCTGACTGCTTTGCAGCTTTTTTTGTATATGTGTTGAGTTTAATAAATGCAGCCTCTGCTGTGTTGAGGGAGTATTATCCCTTTCCGATTCCAAACCCGTGTCTCTTGGCGGGCGGCCAAATATTTCCAGAAAGGGACTTGTAATACTGCCATCGGAAAGAGCGACTGTCTTTTCATCTTCAGGAATGTATGTATATGGTTCCGGTGTTTGGCTTGAATACGCGTCTCCGCTGCCTGTAATTTTATTTATGGCGTCTATTAATACTTCTGCATCAAGCTGACGGAGATAATAATGGGAAAAATTTTCTTCATCGTCTTTATTCTTTTTTACGGGAATTGAAGATAATTGAAAAGCGCTTGAGTTTAGAATTGCCCTGTAAATGCTCTTCAAATCATATTTATTATCTATCAGTTCTTTTTCAAGCCGGGCAAGCAGTTCTTCATTTTGTGCAGGGTTATCCGGGCGTATATCGTCCGGCTCGTTTATTATTCCTTTGCCCATCAGCCAGTACCAAACCCTGTTAACTATATTTTTAGTGAACCATTTGTTTTGCGGATTGGTTAACCAGTCCGCAAATACTATACGCGGATCTTGGCCTTGGGTGACAACTGCCGGGCTTCCATCTATAAAAGCGGGTTCCTCCGCTTTGCCGGTTTTGGGATTTATGAATTTACCATCGCTATTTAAATAAATAATTTCTTCCTTCCATTCAAGCGTAGCTTTATAACCGACTTTTGCAAAAAACGCCGCCATACCGTAACGTTTATCTTCGCTCCAGTATTTTGTTCTTGCGCCCATAAATACCAAAGCGGCTTCATCAAGTATTGCTAAAGGTTCTTTTTTAGGCAAAGCACGGTAAAAATTAACGGGAGGGTTTTTGAAATTGCTTCCGCTTGATATAAGCAATGTATAGGCGAATTTGTTATAAGGCATATTCTCGCGTATGCGGTCTTTTATCCATTTGTGGTATGCTTCGGCCGCAACAGGCCATAGATTGCTTGGCAGCTCCGCTTTTACACGCAGAATGTCGCACCACTTCATTGCCCAAAAATCTGCAAATTCATCTCTTTGTAAGACTTTATCTATAAGCGTCTTTCTTTTATCCGGACTGGTATCGGCGCAAAAGGAACGCACTTCTTTGTTCTCCGGTAATGTGCCAAGAGTACTTAAATATAACCGTCTGATAAATGTTTCATCGGTGCAGAGCGGGGAAGTGGGAATTTTTTCTTCTTTTAGTTTCTTAAAAACAAGCTCGTCTACAAAGTTTACGGTTTTAATTTCGGGCGATTGTTTTTGCGTATCTATCTTTTTTATAGGTAAAAGCTGCACCGGGAAAAATAAAAGCAGTAGTATTAACGTCCTTATTACTTTATTCATACAGGCTCCAAATTTTAATAGGCAACTGTGCTTTTGATATTTGTTTAGACAGGTTTTTTCTCTTATAAGTTTAACATACTTACTATACAGGTATATGGCAGTATGGGCAGCCTGCACGCATTATATCAGTGGAAATTATCAGTTTATGTAAGAGAAAAAGCTTGTGCAAACAAGCTCTTATTGACGGATCTAATAATGAAGATTATGCAAGTGATAATCAACAGAAAAAATAATTATAACTTTTACCGCACTTTAATTTTTAGAACTTGTGTGTTTAGCAGCCCTGTTAGAGCGCGCCGGAGGGTCCGGCGCTGCCGGAAGTGAGTAAACAGTCAATTAATAAAAATTCTCCCTTGAGGAGAGAGGGCCGCTTGCGGCGAGGGATGTTGCGTTTTTATATAATGAGCCGCAAAATATACTTCAAACAAATTTTAAGCCGGTATACTGTAGCACGCTGTCCAACATCAAAAAACAATTATGCAATTTTATATGAAATGATTATTTTATCTATCATTTTATTTGAACGGGGGCCAATTGAAAAGTAGGAAAGAAATAGTTGGAAAATACAGATTCCAAATAAGCCTTTGTGTTATTCTTTTCTTGAGTGTGATTTTTGCTTTAATATATGGTTTATGTGCCAATTTTAGAGATAACATAAATAATACTTTTAAGAATGAAGCGTTACGTAATATAATAGTAGCGATAGCTGCAATTGCTACAGCAGTATTTACCTGGTGGAAAAACAGTATCAACGAAAAAAATAATGAGACACTGATAAAAAACTCAAGGTTACAAGCTGAAAACATAGAACTACAGACTAAGAATATTGAACTGCAAACAAAAACTATTGGGCTTCAGGAGAATAACCGCCTTGACACGCTTTTTGCGCAGGCTGTAGGATTTTTGAAAGAGGATAATGACCTTATTACAAGAAAAGCCGGAGTGCATGTATTAAAGGATTTGGCAATGACGAGTCCCGACCATTTGCAAAAATGCCTCGATATGCTTTGCTCCCTAAATGAAACATGGATGCCGCAAATGCTCGATACCAATATCGATTTTTTTAGTCTAAACAGAGACCTCCCAAATATTAAAAACTTAAGAGAAATTAAAACGAAAGTGAAGACTAAAGAGGCGTATGAATATTTTAACCCGGATGAGGATAAAAAACTTTCTGATAGCATTTCCTTATCTCAATTAGTACTTCTTTCAGTTGCCGAAATTATCCGGTTTGTTAGTTTAAATGAAAATTATATAGGAGAATATGATTTAAGTTATAAGTACCTGTGTACTATTGATTTAAGCCAAGTCAATTTCTCAAAATTTAGAAATATGAAAGGGATTAATTTGCAAGTTGCTGAGTTGAGAGAAGCTATTCTTGAAAATACATTAATTTCTGAGGCTAATCTAAGTTACGCAAGATTGGAAAAAGCTAATTTAATAAATGCTAATTTGGATATGACGCAACTTGTAAATTCAAATCTTAACGAATCAAAACTTCATTATGCAATTCTTAATCAGGCTGATCTTTCAAAATCTCATTTAATTAGCACTTTGCTGGTAAAAGCAAAACTTGTAAATGCAAATCTTGAGGATGCAATCCTTTCGAGTGTGAATCTTGCTGAAAGTAATTTTTCACAGGCTATTTTTACTAATTCGAAAATTTCTAGGATATTTGCTCCTGATACTTTATTTGTGGAAGCAGTGTTTGATGATGTCGGCATTGAAGGCCTGGATTTTTCTGAATCAAATATTGAACGTGCCGATTTCCGGAAAGCAAAAAATGTAGACAAAGCTATTTTCGGAGAGAACAAAAAAGACGCGATATTTACAGATGAAGATTACAAACGTTTTTACCCGGACTCAAATAGTTAACGTTCAAAAATGAAGTGTTGTTTGTTGTTGAATATTTGCAAAAAAAATATAAAAATTTTATTTGGCGCTTGCGTTATAATAAAAAAAATCACTATATTTGTAAACTAAATTTTGAAAGACACGGGGGCTTAGCTCAGTTGGTTTAGAGCATCTGCCTTACAAGCAGAGGGTCAGAGGTTCGACTCCTTTAGCCCCCACTACCGAAACCCTGATAACCATTTATGTTATCAGGGTTTTTTGTTTTTAAACAAGTCTGTTTAAAGTTGACAGGTGCGATCTTGGCATTATAATATATAATGTCTTAGCTAAATTAAAATTTTAAAGTAAACGTGGTTTCTTTGCCGGGGACGGAATTTACGCTTATTCCTCCTTTGTGAAGTCTCATGATTTGTTTGGAAAGGCTTAATCCTATTCCGGAGCCTTCTTTTTTTGTGGTAAAAAAGGGGATGAATATTTTTTCGTGCAGTTCATTGGGAACGCCTGTGCCGTTATCTGTAACCTTTATTATGGCTTTTCCATAATTATCAATTGTACCTGCCAGTTTTATTTCCGGAACAGGGGATTTTTTTACGGCATTCATTGAATTCAGTAACAGGTTAATGATAACCTGTTCAATCAAATCCGGATCCGCCATTATTTCCAGATTATCCGGTTTTGTATTATACGAGAAACGGATTCCTTTTTCTTTTAACTGTTCTGAGAATAAATTTGATATTTTCCCGAACAACGATGCAATTGTTACATTCTGAAAATTCGGTATAGGGATTCTTGTCAGGTTTCTGTAATCATCAATAAAGTGTAAAAGTCCTTTGCTTCTTCTTATTATGGTATTTAGAGCGGCTTTAACATCATCCAGATTATTGGAACCGGAAACGCTTCCTTCCTTAAGCTCCTTATCAGCTTCTTCCAGTAGTTGGCTTGCGGTTGAGGAAAGGGATATTATTGGAGTAACGGAATTCATAATTTCGTGTGTTAAAACCCTTATCAGGTTCTGCCATGCCTCCATTTCCTTTTCTTCAAGCTCGCTCTGTATATTACTGATGGAGGCGAGAGTATAATGTTCTCCTTTCAATTTAAACTCGGCGGCGTTAATTGAGAGTCTGTATAACTCATTGCCGTCTGTAATTTTAACAAGAGTCTTTTCGCCTGTTTTTATTTTGGCCAAAGCATCGGCAAGTTCAACGCTTATTGAAGATAACAGTGAAATATTACTTATACCGTTTATTTTCAGCAACCGCTTGGCCGCGTTATTCATCAATTCAATGCCGCCGTCTGTTTTATAGACTATCAAACCAATGCTTATGTGCTGTACTACGGTTTGCAGATAATTGTAATGTTCCTCCTTTTCTGTTCTCGCTTTTCTGAACTCCTCAATTACTCCCGCTAAAGCCGAGCTTAATTCATTGAAGGATGAACCTTTAATTACAGAATTAAAGCTTTGAGAAAAGTCGGAATATTTTACGGCGTTAAAGAACTTTGCAATTTCCCGGTTGGTTTTGTTAACAAAATGGATTATGGAATATATCTGTAAGGCAATTAATACGCACACAATAAAAGTTGTGGCTATCAGATTTGTTTCCATGATCAGATAGAACAGCCCAAATATTGAAAGGCTCAATAAGCTAATACGTAAAAATATCTGTATTTCAAATCTTTTAAAGACCATACTTTTCCAGTCTGCGGTATAACGAGGCTCTGGTAATGCCCAGCTCTTTGGCGGCCCTTGTAAGGTTGCCTCCGTTTTTGCTTACAGCCTTAATAATTAAAAGTTTTTCGGTTTCCTCAATATCGTAATTAACCGGTTCATCTTCGCCGCGAGCGGCATCGTTAAACTGAAAGATGAAATCGTCAGGGGATAAGGCATTGTTTTCACTCATTATTACTACACGTTCAACCGTATGCTGAAGCTCCCTTATATTGCCGGGCCAATGGTAGCTGCAAAGCTTATCCAAAGCGGCTGCGGTAATATCCTTTTCGGGCTTGTTGTATTTTCTGCAATACAATTGAAGAAAATGCCGAAGCAATAAGGGTATATCGCCGGTGCGTTTTCTTAGCGGAGGCAGATTTATTTCCACCGTATTAATTCTGTAAAGCAAATCCTGACGGAATCTTTTTTCGGACATAAGTTCTGCGATGGGAAGATTTGTAGCGCATATCAGTCTTATATCAATAGTCTTGGGGATACTGGCTCCAATTCTTGTAACCTGTCTGTTCTGTAAAGCGGTGAGAAGTTTTGATTGCAGATTATACGGCAGATTGCCAATTTCATCAAGAAACATGGTTCCGCCCGAAGCTATTTCAAACCTTCCGGCACGGTCTTCCTTAGCGTCTGTAAAAGCGCCTTTTACAAATCCGAACAGCTCGCTTTCAAAAAGCGATTCCGTAATGGCTCCTAAATCCACATTAAGGAAAATCTCATCGGTCCGCAGCGATTGCCGGTGAATAGCCCTTGCAACAAGCTCTTTGCCGGTCCCGTTTTCTCCCAATATAAGCACATTGGCATCAGTAACGGCAACTTTTTGAATAGTATTGAATACTTCCTGCATCTCCGCGCTGTTCCCAATAATATTGTGGAAAGGCTTATCAATATCGGAACACAGTTGTTTTCGTGTGGAAAGCAGGCTTGCAATTTCCTGTTTCGATTTACTCAAATTCATTGCCGAAGAGATGGTAGCAAGAAGTTTTTCGTTTTGCCAGGGTTTAAGTACAAAGTCAGTTGCTCCCGCCTTAACCGCTTTAACAGCCATTTCTATATTGCCAAAAGCGGTAATTAAAATAATTATTGCGGAAGGACAAATTTCCAGTATTTTATCCAGCCATAAAAATCCTTCGGTTCCGCTTGTAGCGTCTCCTGTAAAATTCATATCAAGTAGTATTACATCGTAATTATCTTCCTTTAGTATTTTAGGGAGCTGCTGCGGTTCCTTTTCCATACGGACAATTGAATAATACTGTTTTAACAGAAGCCGCGCCGAAAAGAGCACATCTTCGTCATCATCCACAATTAATATTTTACCCGGTTTAGTATTCATTCTATTATTATCAGTTTATTACGCCGTTTTGTTTGCAAAAATCATTCCTGTTATAAAAGTGTTAATGCAGTCCAAATACATTTTGTATTACCAATATAACTGTCCGGTTACGAACAAAAGCGTCCGATTTCGGACGGTTCAAATTTTAAACTAATCTTTGTCAGATGCAATAAAATATCCAAATCAAACAAAAATATGCTTAATGGAAGTGAAATTCTTTATATGCTTATTTCATGAAAACAATTATTGCTTTAGGCATACTTATTGATTAGTTCATTGGCAGAGAACAGGTAAATATAATATGGTGATAAAGTGGATAGAAAAATAGAAAAAAAACCTTTATTAAAGCAAAAGAAATTCTGGATAACTATATCGGGAATTATAACTTTTTTAGTACTTGTAATACTGATTCTATCCGATTCCGGTTCCAAGCTTAATGTTGAGTTGAATAAAATTTCCATCACAACTGTAGACGAGGGAGATTTTCAGGAGTTTATACCTGTAACGGGCAATATTATGCCGCTTACATCATTTTATCTTGATGTAATACTTGGCGGTTCGGTTGAAGAAAAATACCTGGAAGAAGGCGCAATGGTTAAAAAGGGAGATAAAATAATAAGGCTTTCAAACGCCAATACTCAGCTTAACGCCCTTCAGCAGGAGACTCTTACATATCAACAAATTAATGAAGCAAGAAATACCCGTCTGCAAATTGAGCAAAACAGTATAAACCTTCAGACAGCTCTTGTTGATGCCAATTATAACCTTGGTAATTCGAAGCTGTTATTTAACCGCGAAAAGGTTATGTGGGAAAAAAAACTGAGTTCGCAACAGGAGTACGAGCAGGCAAGGGACAAGTATTACCACGATGTGGAACAACAAAAACTTGCAAAACGGAATTACGTTCAGGATTCATTGTTAAAAAAATCTCAACTGGCGCAAATTGAGGAATCAATTAAACGGTTGCTGATGAATTTAAAACTCATCAGGGAAAGTATTGATAATCTTACTGTAAAAGCGCCTATCGATGGTCAGCTTACGGCATTGAATGCGGAGATTGGCCAGTCAAAATCGAGCGGAGAACAATTGGGACAGATTGACGCGCTTGACGGCTTTAAAATTAGAGCCGATATTGATGAATACTATATTGCAAGGATAACCAAAGGCCTGCACGCTACAACCGAAATAGACGGCAAAGACTATAAACTTGTTATTACAAAAGTATTTCCACAGGTCAAGCAGGGTAAGTTTCAGGTGGATATGGAGTTCTGCGGCAAAGCTCCTGATGGAATAAGAAGAGGACAAACATTGCAAATAAGATTACAACTAAGCGAAAGAGTAAAGGCTCTGCTGCTTAGCCGCGGCGCGTTCTATCAAAAAACCGGCGGTCAATGGGTATATGTGGTTGATAAAAGCGGCGCGTTCGCTGTTAAAAAGAGTATCAGTCTCGGCAGGCAAAACCCGGATTATTTTGAAGTGTTAAGCGGATTGAAACCTGGAGATAAGGTTATTACTTCATCGTACGATGATTTTGGCAATGCTCAAAAATTGATTCTGAAATAGTTTTTAGTTTATACATTATGTTAGTTTATTTGGTTGTTAAATTTTAGTTGGTACATATTAGCATAATAATTAAAGTGTATTAAATCTTGTAAAATATAAAGGATGGTTTTATGCTTAGAACAGTAAATTTAAGTAAAATATATAGAACCGAAGAGGTTGAAACCTCGGCTCTGAATAGCATAAATATCGAAATAAACGATAAGGAATTTGTAGCAATTATGGGCCCTTCAGGCTGCGGAAAATCCACTCTGCTGAACATATTCGGACTTCTCGACAACCCGTCAGTCGGTGAATATCACTTTATGGATTATGAAGTATCCAAATTTACCGAAAGACAACGGGCCAATTTACGAAAAGCCAATATAGGTTTTGTGTTCCAGAGTTTTAACCTTATAGATGAATTAACCGTTTACGAAAATGTTGAACTTCCGCTGATGTACCTGAAAGTGCCGGCAAAAGAACGCGGTAAAATGGTTGTGGAAGTTCTTGAAAGGATGCAGATTATGCACAGGAAGGACCACTTTCCTCAACAGTTATCAGGAGGGCAGCAGCAGAGAGTTGCCGTATCACGAGCGGTTGTTGCAAAACCCAAATTGATTCTTGCAGATGAACCTACAGGCAACCTCGATTCTTCCAACGGAGCTGAAGTAATGAATATACTCACTCAATTAAATGAAGAGGGGACTACTATTGTTATGGTTACGCACTCGCCGCACGATTCCGAGTTCGCTCACAGAGTCATACACTTGTTTGACGGCCAGGTTGTTACCGAAAACTACCAGGAAAAATTTCACGTATAATTACCGGACGCCGTACTCAATACACAACATTAAAGATGAAAATGATAAAGTTAATAAACATAGAAAAATACTACAGTAACAAAGTCCTGAAGACTTACGTCCTCAGGAATATTAATCTTGAGATTAACGAGGGCGAATTTGTTTCAATAATGGGGCCTTCAGGTTCAGGTAAATCGACCTTACTGAATATTATCGGCATGCTCGATACTCCCTCCAATGGCGAGTATTACTTTCTTGATGAATCCGTTCACAAGATGAGCGAAAAGAAATTATCCGAATTACATAAAATGTATATCGGTTTTGTATTTCAGAACTATCACCTGATAGACGAGCTTACTGTTTATGAAAACCTGGAAACGCCTCTGCTATACCGGAAGGTTAAAGCAGATGAGCGTAAAAGCCGTATTGCCGAAATACTTGACAGGCTTAATATGGTAGCAAAAAAGGATTTGTTCCCCAGTCAGCTTTCGGGAGGGCAACAACAACTGGCCGCTATTGCAAGGGCAATAATTGCGGAACCCAAACTGATACTTGCGGATGAGCCTACCGGCAATCTGCATTCCGAACAGGGCAATGAGATTATGGCTTTACTAAAAAAACTAAACAATAACGGTACAACAATTATTCAGGTTACTCATTCCGAGGCCAACGCGACTTACGGAAACAGGATTATAAAACTAAAAGACGGTTGGATTGAAAAATAGAAAGCTATTCCGCAGCATTTTATTTTAATGGAGAATTCATGTTAAAGAATTATATAAAAATTGCATTTAGAAATATCGCGAAATCGAAGGTGTATTCTTTTATCAATATAGCAGGACTTGCTATAAGCATATCGGCCTGTATCTTAATTGCCTTATGGATATTTGATGAATTGAATTATGACAGTTTTAATAAAAACGCAGACCATATCTATAGAGTATACCTTGATGCCAGAATAAATAATAAAGATATGATTGCGGCCATATCTCCTACACCCATGGGCGAATATCTGCAAAAAACAATGCCCGAAATAAAAGCTTATACACGGCTTTGGAGCTTTGGCAAAGATCCGGTAATACGAATATGGAATAAAACATTTTATGAAAAACGTTTCCTTTATGCGGATTCTACTTTCTCCGACTTATTTTCGTTGCAGTTTATATCCGGCAACCCGAAGACAGCTCTTTCGCAGCCTTATTCGGTTGTTCTGACAGAAAAGACTGCAAAAAAATATTTCGGAGATAGTAATCCGATGGGGAAAATTATCAATTATGATAACGAAACAAATTATACAGTAACCGGCGTAGTAAAAGAATTCCCGGATGCCTCCCATTTCCATTTTGATCTGATAGGTTCACTTTGCTCTTTAAGTGAAAGCACAGGCCAAAACTGGAATGGTAATAACTTTTATACGTACATTCTTGTAAAAGACGGCGCCGATATTAACAGCCTGGAAAGAAAGATTAACGGCGCAATGGAAATAATACTTGGCTCTTCGCTTGCAAAAAATGGGATTTCATTTAAGCAATTCGAAGCTATGGGCAACAGGTATAAATACAGACTTCAGCCCATCAAAGATATACATTTAAAATCACATGCCGACTTTGAGCTGGAACCCAATGGAAACATGTCATACATATATGTATTTGGCGCCATAGCAATAGCGATACTGTTAATAGCATGTATTAATTTTGTAAATCTTTCCACTGCCAGATCCGAAAAACGCGCCAGGGAAGTTGGCATAAGGAAAACACTCGGATCAAATAAATATCAGGTGGCCGGGCAGTTTTTTATTGAATCCATTATAACCAGCAGTATTGCCATTGCAATTTCGGTAATGATAGTAGAATTTCTGATGCCATTATTTAACAAGATCGCCGACAAACATATTGAATACAGCCTGACAAGCAACGAATACCTTATTCCGTTTATTTTGGGCTTCGCAATAATTATTGGAATAATCTCAGGGGCTTATCCCGCTTTGTACCTTTCATCTTTTGAGCCGGCGCAGGTATTAAAAAGCGAATTAAGAAAGGGAAGCCGGAAATCCGTATTAAGAAGTGGGCTGGTAATTTTTCAGTTTACTGTATCCCTAATCTTGATTATAGGTACAATTACAGTTTATAATCAGTTAAGATATATGCAGACGATGAATTTAGGATTTGATAAAGAACAATTGATTGTAATAAACCATGTAAAAAATATTGAAAATAATATAGCTTCGTTAAAAACCGAATTACTGGCAAATTCTAATATTGCCAGTGTTAGTAATTGCAGCGTTATTCCCGGTTCACATTTAAGTCTTGATTCATATAATCTGGCTGGTAAAGGCCAGGAATCACTTGTTTCGATGAACAAATTCAACTCTGACGATCAATTCGTTAAAACTTATAATATTAAAATGAAAACCGGACGATTCTTTTCCTCTGAACATCCGTCAGATTCGTCTGCGGCCGTAATAAACGAAAGCGCCGCCAGACAATTAGGAATAAAAGATGTGAATGGAAAGTATCTGAGTCAATTAGGAAATAACTGGCAAATTGTTGGAATAATGAAAGATTTTAATTTTACTTCCCTGCATGAGAAAGTCTATCCGATTGTGATATTTGCATATAAGCAAAATCAATGCGGAGATTTTTTAACCATACGAATTAAACCAGGCGGGTATTTAAGTACTTTGTCATTTATTGAAAACACATGGAAGAAGTATTCAAATAACGAAGCTCCCGATTATACATTTCTTGATCAAAACATAGAAAAAATGTATCTGGCAGACCAGCTGACTGGGAATTTGGCAGCTATTTTTTCTGTACTCGCCATAGCAATAGCCTGTCTTGGGTTGTTTGGCCTTGCTACTTTTATAGCGGAACAAAAAACAAAAGAGATTGGTATAAGAAAAGTCCTTGGGGCAACCATAACGGAAATAGTTGCAAGAATGTCAAAAGAATTTATTAGATGGATATTAATTGCCAATGTAATAGCCTGGCCTCTTGCATATTATTTTATGAATAAGTGGTTACAGAATTTTGCGTATAGAATAAACATATCTGTATGGGCCTTTATAATATCTGGTGTCAGCGTACTCTTAATAGCGCTTGTTACCATTTGTTCCATTGCAATAAAAGCCGCTACCGCTAACCCTATAAAGTCTTTAAAATATGAATAGAACAATAAATGAACTTTAATTAACATTCAATATTCTCATAATAAAACAAAAGCAAAATAATGTTTACCAATTATATTAAAATAGCGTTAAGAAATATTTTAAAATATAAAGTTTATTCCTCCATTAACATATTTGGATTAGCAATCAGTTTATCCGTTTATCTCCTGGTCATGTTATGGATAACAAACGAGCTTAGCTTTGATAAGTATAATAAAAACGCCGACAGAATTTACCGCACCTGCGCTTTCGGAAAGATGTTTAATAGCGAGATCCAAAGCGCTACATGTCCGGCTCCGACAGGCGAAACATTGCAGAAAGAGCTACCGGAAGTTGTGGATTATACCCGTATATGGGATTGGGGCAACAGGCAATATGTAGTTCGCTTTAATGATAAGACATTTGTAGAAAAAAACTGGCATCCGGTAGACGCTTCTTTTTTTAGAGTCTTTACCACGGAGTTTATTTACGGAGATCCCAAAACAGCGTTGACACAGCCCAACACCGTTGTTATAACAGAATCAACCGCACTTAAGTATTTTGGTAATCAATCTCCGGTTGGCAAAATTATTAATGTTAATAACGGCGATAATTATCAGATAACAGGAGTAATAAAGGATTTTCCAAACGAATCGCATTTCCATTTCGATTTTCTTTCTTCCGCAGTTTCTATAAGTGCAAGAGAAAAACAAAGCTGGATGAACTTAAATAGTTACACATATATAGTACTAAAGAAGGGAGTGAAACAGTCTGATATTGAAAACAAAGTTCAGAATATTGCCAGAAAGTATATTGGACCGCAATTAAAAGCAACGGCAGGCTGCTCTCTTGAACAATTCGAAGCGCTTGGCAATAAATTCGAAATCAAATTGCAGCCATTAACTTCAATACATCTGAAATCGCATTTGAAGAGTGAATTGGAAGCAAACGGAGAAGAATCATATATATACATATTTTCTGCCATAGCCATAGCAATCCTGCTAATATCCTGTATTAATTATGTGAATCTTTCAACTGCAAAATCGGAAAAGAGAGCAAAGGAAGTTGGGATCAGAAAAACTCTCGGATCAGGCAAAAGCCAGATTATATGGCAGTTTATGTGCGAATCAGTTTTAACCTGTCTGGCTTCCGTGATATTATCTGTTATTATAGTTGAGCTTATTCTACCCGCATTCAACAATATTACAGATAAGCATATAAGTATAAGTTTATTCTCTAATTTGTATTATATACCGGCGCTTATATGTCTTGGAGTAATTGTAGGAATAATTGCGGGCGCTTATCCGGCTTTTTATTTGTCTTCATTTGAGCCTATTAAAGTATTGAAGGATGGCATAAATAAAAAGAGCCGTAAGGCAAGGTTGCGCAGCGTGCTGGTTATTGCGCAATTTGCAATTTCAATTGTATTGCTGATAAGCACTCTAACAATTTTCAATCAATTGAATTATATGCAGAACAAGGATATGGGATTTGATAAAACCCAGGTGTTTATTGTCAATAAAATAAACGATCTGGAAAATGTCCGTCATATAATGAAAAATCTATTAAGTAATCCGAATATTATTGCAGTTACTAATTCCAACGGAATACCATCCGATGTTGATAATTTCTCTTGGTTCCGCCTCAATGGCACTCCTGATGCAACATTCAGGACAATGAATAGTATGACGTGCGATAACGAATATGAAAATGTATACAAAATCAAAATGGCAAAAGGGAGATTCTTTTCTGCGCAACATCCTTCCGATTCTACCGCGGTTGTACTGAATGAGGCGGCGGCAAATTGCCTTAATCTGAATGATGTTGACGGAAAGTATCTCCAGTTAACAGGCTCAAAGTATTATAAGATTATTGGAATTATTAAAGATTTTAATTATACATCTTTGCACGATGCCATACGGCCGCTGGTTATTTCTCTTTATGGTTCAAATGACGCGGGCAAATACATATCAATAAAAATAAAAACTACCAATGTTGACGAGACTGTATCTTTCATTAAAAGTACAATAGGCAAATATTCGGGAGCGGGAAAATTTGAGTATGGATTCCTGGATAAAAACTTTGAGAAACTGTACCTTGATGACCAACGCGCCAGCAAACTTACTACGGTATTCTCGATATTAGCTGTAATTATTGCATGTATGGGATTGCTTGGGTTAATAATGTTTATTACTGAACAGAAGACTAAAGAGATTGGAATCCGTAAGGTGTTGGGCGCTTCAACTTCCGAAATAATGTCCAATCTTTCCGGTGAATTTGCAAAATGGATTCTGGTTGCCAACCTTATAGCATGGCCGACAGCTTATTATTTTATGAATAGATGGCTTCAGAATTTTGCTTTCAGAATAGATTTATCCATCTGGACATTTGTTATCTCAGGGGTTGCGACTTTGGTAATAGCCGCTTTAACTGTAAGTATAAATGTAATAAAAGCAACTACTGCAAATCCTGTAGAATCTTTAAAGTATGAATAACTTCATACTTCTGACAATAGCCGGAAGAGTTACCGCACTCCTTCAACTCTTCCGGTTATTATTATGGTCAAATGCAAAAACGGATTAAGATGTTCCCTTACAAACGACATATTTTGTCGTAATGTTATCATGTCTGAGAATATTAAGTAATACTTCAACTGCCCTTCGAACCACACAGAAACTGAATTTTTATAAAATCTGCGCTAAGCTATCAACTGACGGTAATTAAATTCCGGAAGCATTGAACCACAAAAAATTGTGGAGAGGCTATAAAAGTATTACAGAAAAGTCTTGACACTTGTTCTAATTATTAAGAATTTAGCTGTTGTCATTAATGCATAAGACACAGTACAAAATGTATTTATGCAAAGGGAATATAATATTTATTCAATCCATATTAAATTAAATTGAAATTTTGACCAGCAATGAGATGATCCGTTTAGAAATAAATAAGGTACTACTGTGACATTTTAAAATATTGAAAGAATGAAATAAATCATAGAATTTTATTTAAAGAGTTTAAATCTATTTAAGTATAATTATACAAATCTACTCAGGGCATAAAGATGAAAAATAATAGTTACGGGGAATTGAGAATAATTATCAGCGGCATAATGCTGGTAATGACGTTGCAGTTCTTTTCGGGAAATTTATTTGCAAAATCCAATAGTCTGCCGGCTGAAAAGAATAATACTTTAAAAGGAATTGTATCAGATTCACTGACTAATGAAGCGCTGATAAGAGCGAATGTACTCCTCCTTGGTACTTCACTTGGCGCCGCTACCGATAGGGATGGCGAGTATATGATTGCCAACGTTCCTGACGGGACGTACAAAGTAAGAATATCTTATGTGGGTTATACAACAAAAGATTTAACAGTGGAAATAAAGGGCAATCAAATAAAACACCTGAATGTTAAGCTCATTGTAAAAAATATTGAAGGACGCGCCGTTGTAATTACAGGACAGGCGAGCGGGCAAAAACAGGCCATAAACAAACAGCTTACATCAGACCAGATTGAAAATGTTGTTTCCGCGGCAAAAATACAGGAACTGCCGGACGCAAACGCGGCCGAGTCTGTTGGCAGGCTTCCGGGGGTATCCATCACAAGAAGCGGAGGTGAGGGGACTGAAGTTGTAATTCGCGGGCTTGAGCCAAAATACAATTCGGTAACAATTGACGGCATTAAAATGTCGTCTACAAACGGAGATGACAGAAGTACGGATTTAAGCATGATATCTTCAAATATGCTTGATGGTATTGAGGTATCAAAAACTGTTACCCCGGATATGGACGCAGATGTACTTGGCGGAACAGTAAACTTCGATTTGCATGAAGCCAACGTTAAAACGCCTGGAGTCGCGCAATACAGTCTCCAGTTTCAGGGTGGGTATAATAATCTGCCGGATATTAATAACAGATATAACAATTACAAATACATAGGCAGCTTTGAAAACCGGTATTTCGACAATCTTTTCGGCATTTTTGCGCAGGTTGATGTTGAAAGGAAAAACCTTACTTCAAACGAAATGGGAGCTTCGTATGATCGCCTTGGCAGCAGCAATACAGCTTATAAAACCACAGGCATTGCTCTTAATTATATAGGTCGTGATAAACAAAGGCATAACGGCGCTCTGGTTCTGGACTACAAAATACCTGATGGTAAAATTAAGCTGACAAATTTCTTTAGCGCGGATAATACAAATTATAAATACAGACAGGAGAATTATGATATTACAAATAATAACCACTATTATAATTTCTCCGGTTCAAACGAAAAACTGGCCATAATAACAAACGGACTTGGTTATGAGCAGCAATTACCGTTTTTTCAAGTAAACGTTAAAGTATCTCATTCATTCTCGGAAACAAAAAGCCCCGATAATTGGGCTGTTTCTTTTCTGCAAAATTCAGCCGGTTTAAGCTCTTTTATAAATACAAATAGTGTCAATCCTCAGGATGTTCCGCGAGTAGCGGCAATAAATAATTCCAAAACATTTCTTAATACTGTAACAACCGGTAACAGCTATTCAAAGGAACAACAGTTTGCCGGTACTCTTGATCTAAAGAAAAACGTAAACATTTCCGATTTGGTTAGCGCGGAGATTAAAGTCGGCGGTAAATACAGGTATCAGAAAAGACTATTTAACACGGAATCGTATGATAATGGCGGCGGATCATTAACTTTGGGCGGCCAGGCAACTATTGATAACCTTATAAAATCCTCTTTTAATATTCCGGCCGACTACGCCACAATGATACCGGTAACATACTTTTTTGATTCGGGATTCAGTTATGGTAAATTTTTAAAAGGCGATTACCTGATGCACGAACCATTAAGTTTTGCAAAAATGATGCAGATTATTAATGTTGTAAAATCGAATTACCAATACATAATTTCGCAGAATGCTGTAAGTAATTACGGCAGGAATAATTTTGCTTCCACAACAAACAATTATGACGGTCACGAAAACTTATCGGCCTTTTACCTGATGGGTACAATAAAAATAGGGCAGGAGCTGACTGTGATTCCCGGTGTGCGTAACCAAAACTTGCAAACTACCTATACCGGTGTACGTGGTGTGGAAAACAAACAATCATATTTAACGTATAACCACTACGATACTACAGTAACGCAGAATCATAATTACTGGCTCCCGGATGTATCGGTTAAATATAAACCGTTCAGCTGGTTTGATGTGAGGATGTCTTACTCGAATACTATTGCCTATCCGGACTATTCTTCCATTATTCCCCGAATTGATGTTACTTCCGGATCAATAGTAGTGGTCGATTACAATAACCCGCAATTGAAGCCTTCGCGATCCAGTAACTACGATTTGTATTTCTCTTTCTATAACAACTCAATCGGTTTGTTCACAATAGGCGGCTTTTTAAAGCATATAACAGACTTTATATATGGCTGTGAGTTTCACATAAATGGTTCGGAAGCTTATAAGTATCTGCCGTTAAGCATTTATTCGGGTTCAAGTTCAAAAACATATACTGTTTATACTAATTATAATAACTCATATAAAATTAATGATTATGGAATGGAGCTTGACTGGCAGACAAATTTCTGGTATTTGCCGGGAGTGTTGTCTTCATTGGTTTTCAATGTAAATTACACTCATATCTTTTCAAAAGCTGAATATCCTTTCGTTTATACATATACTCCCAGACCAGGATACAGCCCGGTATATATTGATTCTTCTTATACGGATCGTTTGCTTTATCAGCCGGATGACATAATCAATATGTCTCTTGGTATAGATTATAAGGCTTTTTCAGCAAGGGTATCGTTGTTGTATCAATCCGATATTTTTACAGGAACAAATTTCTGGCCTCAGCTTCGCAGCCATACGGCGGCGTACAGAAGATGGGACTTTTCCGCAAAACAGGGGCTTCCCTGGTATGGAATTGAAGTTTATGGAGATATAAACAACATAAATAGTGAAGATGATATTAGTGTAATACAAGCCGGAGTTCCTTCTTCGCAACAGAATTATGGTATGACTGCTGATATAGGAATTAAGATTAAGTTCTAAACTGTTAAGTGGGTCTGGTGGTTTAGCATAAATCAAATAAATAAAATTTAATACTGAAGGCCAGACTGATAGAATATAGTATTCTTAGGATTCTTTATAAAACTTTAGTAATGGAGGCTTTCATGAAAGTAATTGTGACAATGCTGACTGTTGTAATTGCAATAATGTGTTTTGCAACAGACAGGACACTCGCTGGTAATAACGATACTCTTTTCATATATTCCAATAATGGTATGACGCTTGACGAAACTATCATGTCTGATACTACGGCGACCGGAGTTCTTGCCCATAAAGTCTACAAGCTTGTGTCGCTTGATAGCACCTATGTATTTCTTGACGCCATAACAGCAACTTCCAACATTGAGGTTATTGGCGCGGTTGGCAGCAATGGAAGATATCCATGTATTCTACCGGGTGTTAACCCCGATAATACGGTTCCTACTCAATTATTTGTCTTAACCGGCAAAGGAATAACAGGAAAATTTAAACACCTTTATCTTATGGGCACTTCCACAATTAATACTACAGATTGCGCTGATGCAATTACCGCTACTGAAGACTCGGTTAGAGTAATTGTTGATAGCGTTATTTTCGATTCCTGGTGGGGAAACAGCGTTTTATATTCGGGCAACTGGGATAAATTCTATATAACAAATAACGTTTTCAGAAACTTTACTTCCCCTTACACATATTGCGGCGAAGCTTTCAGAAACGGTAACAGCAGCGGTTACACCGATACGGTTTATATGAGAAATAATACTTTCTTTTGCGGATATTGCTATGCCGCATGTCCGGTAACATTGGCTTTGGTAAACTATTTCGATTTTTCAAACAACAATGTCATGTGGTTCTTTAATGCTCCGTTCTGGATTTTTAATGTTACAAATGCAAAAATCAATAACAATATATTCTATGGCGTTTGGGCCGGTGGCGAAAATAATACCGAGTATTACGGACAGTGGGATGAACCGCTATCACTTGAAGTTGGCTCAACAATAGACCTTGATACATTGACAAAAAGAACAGCCGCCGACTTTGGCATAGATACCACTCTATCAAATTGGAGAACGCTGGCCGAACAGAAAAGAAATATTGAAGTGAAAAATAATGTGTACTATAATCCTTCCAAACTTACGGATTTCTGGAAGGCGTGGAATGATACCGCAACAGTCGATAAAATTCATATTAATCCATGGATGAACGATAGAACCAAGGGTATGTTTAGCAATAAAACCATGTGGCCCGGATTGGTTGAATCGGGGAATATAAATGTGGATCCGGGTTTTGGCTCTTCCATACTTGATGTTTTTGATAACGGCGTTGGCAACGCGATAGGAATAAATGAGTATTTCTCGGAAATAAGAACCGACAACCCTGATCCCGGATACTATGGCTATCAGATAGGCGATGTTGCCGGAGATAACTGGATGCCTGTATGGCCGCTTGCTGAAAAAGCGGATATGCAGTATACAAATTCCGCTCTTAAAACCGGAAGTACTACAGGCAGCGTTATAGGCGATCCTAACTGGTTTGGAATTGTAACCGGTGTAAAAACAAATTCAAGCGTGGTCCCCGAAAAGTTCTCTTTATCTAACGCTTATCCTAATCCTTTTAACCCTACTACAAACATACAGTTTACAGTGGCAAAAAGCGAAAATGTAAAACTGGTTGTCTATAATACATTGGGACAAAAAGTAAAAACACTTATAAACCAATCTTATAAACCTGGCAGCTATACGGCTTCGTGGGATGGCAGAGATGAATTTGGCAAAAGCATTGCAAGCGGTATTTATTTCTACAGATTCGAATCTCAATCGTTTACAGCTACAAAAAAAATGATTCTGATGAAATAGTATATGCTTAAATAATTCTATTTAAAATATAGGGCAGTCATTCTTTTGACTGTCCTATTTTATTTATTGGCAATCGCAGTAGTAATGTCTTTTGATATTTTACAAATCAGGTTTGGGTAAAAGATAAATAATCCATTATTTAATAGGAAATAAAGCAATGAAAAAATCATTATTTCTGATTCTGTTTATTTTGACTGTAATAAGTTCGTATGCGCAGGAAAAATATCCCTACCAGGATGCAGGCATTCCGGTTGAAAAACGAGTGGAAGACCTGTTAAACCGAATGACCCTTGATGAAAAAATAGATTTTATCAGCGGTTCTGATCTTGCGACAAAAATAAATACGCGTCTTGGAATTCCTGAACTAAGAATGACTGACGGCCCCGCAGGTACAAGAATTGACAAATCGACTGCTTTTCCTGTGGGAATAGCGACTGCAGCAACCTGGAATCCGGAATTAGTTGGGGAAATGGCCAAAGCAATAGGCCGCGAACTTAAAGGGCATGGCAGGCATGTATTGCTTGGGCCTTGTATTAATATTGCCCGTATGCCTTTAGGCGGCAGAGTATTCGAGGGAATGGGGGAGGATCCGTTCCTTACTTCGCGTATAACTGTAGGATATATAAAAGGATTACAAAGCGAAGGAGTTGCCGCTACTGTGAAACATTTTGCGGCAAACAATGAGGAATTTGACAGGGCTTATGTGGACGATCTTATTAGTCGCCGCGCGCTTAATGAAATTTACCTGCCCGCGTTTAAAGCAGCGGTTACAGAAGCCGGTACCTTGTGCCTGATGACTTCATACAACAAGGTAAATGGCCGCTGGGCCAGTGAAAATGAATATCTGCTGAAAGATATTTTAAGAGACCAATGGCATTATAAAGGCTTAATAATGAGCGATTGGGAAGCTGTACATTCAGCTGTCCCAACAGCCTTACTTCCGCTGGATATTGAAATGCCCGAAGGCACATATATGAACGCGAAAAACTTAAAAGGGCCCATAGAAGCCGGCGTAATTCCAGTTGAAACAATAAATACAAAAGTAAAAAGTATACTGACGCTGATGTTTAAACTCGGTATTTTCGATAAAACAACTAACGAAAATCCGGCTTTAATTAACAGTCCCGAAAATAAAGCCGCGGCATATAAAACTGCGGTTGAATCAATTGTCCTTCTGAAAAATGAAGGAGAAATACTGCCAATAAATAAAAATAAGATTAAAACAATTGCGGTTATTGGGCCCGAAGCCGATACTGCCAGAACAGGCGGCGGTGGCAGCGCCGATGTAGACCCTGTTTATTCCGTCTCCATATTGGATGGATTGAAAAGCAGACTCCCTAAGGATGTTAAGGTGATTTATTCAAAAGGTGCGCAGATTGATGATAGCATAAAACTGGTAAGTATTAATCCTGAGTGGTTTTTTACTGACGAATCCTGCTCGCAAAACGGACTTAAAGCGGCTTTTTATAATAATACTCAACTAACAGGCTCACCGGCGCTGGAAAGAATTGATCCTGTTATTAATTTCAAGTGGGTTGGAGTCAATCCAGGTAATGGAGTTGTAAAAGATCATTTTTCGGTTTCGTGGACCGGTTATTTGAAAGTTCCGGAAACAGACGAGTACACTTTGGGCTCGGTGAACACTGACGGAGTCCGCTTCCGGATAGATGACCAAATAAAACTTGAATCATGGTATGAACATCCGGTATCTATGAGTACTACTACTCTGAAACTGGAAAAGGGGAAGCTGTATAAAATCCGGGTCGATTTGTTTGAAAATAACGATACTTCCGAAGTTTTACTTGGCTGGCAAAAAGACAAAAATGAACTGGTTGAAAAAGCGGTTGAGACTGCAAAGGATGCCGATCTGGTGCTGCTAACCGTAGGTACAAGCGATAGAATTGAAGGGGAAGGCCTTGACAGAACCGATTTGAACCTGCCTTACAGTCAGGATGATTTAATTGAAAAAGTAGCCGCTGTTAATAATAATACAGTTGTGGTTCTTACGAACGGTACGCCTATTTTAATGGATAAATGGATTAACAAAGTAAAAGGCGTTGTTGAAACATGGTTTCTGGGAGGGGAACAGGGCAATGCTATTGCCGATGTTTTGGTCGGCAATTATAATCCTTCCGGCAAGCTGCCAATGACATTTCCACAAAAATGGGAGGATTGTTCCGCCTATCCTACATTTGGTAAACTGAAGGAACGGACTTATTACTCTGATGATATTTATGTCGGGTACAGGCATTTTGATAAATACAATATTGTTCCTTTGTTTCCTTTTGGTTACGGACTCTCGTATACCGCGTTCAATTATTCAGGTTTAAGTATAAAAGAGCAGGATAGCGGAGCTTATTCTGTTACATTTAGTATTAAAAATACCGGGAAAGTAAAAGGGGAAGAAGTAGCTCAGGTATATGTTTCTTCTTGTAATCAGTATGTTGAAAGAGCCGTCAAGGAATTAAAGGGCTTTTCAAAAGTATCTCTGAATCCGGGCGAAAGCAAAACGGTTACAATGGTGCTTAAAAAAGATGCCTTTGCATATTATTCAGAAAAAGAATCCGTCTGGAAAGTTGACCCTGACAAGTATAAAATTGCGGTTGGCGGTTCATCAGGAAACCTGACATTGCAGTCTTATATTGAAATAAAATAAATCATGTTTGTACAGGCATCAAACCGCCGGGTAAATAAACATGCCCGGCGGTTTGTTTGTTAATTCAATTATTCTTTTGTATGGAAATAAAAATATTGTACAAATTAACACAGACGCATATTATTTTTACTGAGATACCAGTAATAAAGGGGTGGAATTTATTATTATATTGTCAATAAAAATACAGTTTTAAACAACAACTATTTATCGAGAGAATAAGTATGAAGAAACTCGTTCTGTTTACACTACTCTTTGTTTTATATTCGGTCAGTATCAATAGTAAGCCGCTGGATAATATAAAAGCAGCCGACTGGCTGAAAGAGAAATTTGAAAAAGGGAAGGTCCCTCCATTTTCGTTCGTATACGGTGGAAAATCATCGGATTCCTTTATCACTTCCTGGGAGTACAAAGCCGAAAAGCAGAAATCGACCGAAGATAATGTTGAAAAAATGCTTTATACTTATTCCGATAAACAAAGCGGTTTGGTTGTAAAATGTTTTGTTACCTGGTTTAGTGACTATAACGCTGCGGAATATGTTTTACGCTTTATTAATACTTCATCGCAAAACACTCCTATTATAGAAAAAACCTGTATAGTTGATAATAGCTTTTCGTACAAAACTGGCGGGCAGTTTATTCTTAATCGTTTACAGGGGAGCAACGCGTCTGTAAGTGATTTTCAGGTGTTTGAAGATGAAATGCAAGTTGGAAAAAGCATTTACATGACTCCAAACGGCGGGCGTTCTTCAGATGAAACCGCTTTCCCGTTTTTCAATATCGAATCTCCCGCGCACCAGGGTATTATAGTTGCAGTAGGCTGGACGGGTAAATGGTTTGCAGATGTCGTTCAAAAAGATGAAAAGACGGTTTCATTAAAAACCGGCATGGAAAGAATGCACTTAACATTATATCCCAAAGAAGAAATACGTACACCAAGTATCTGCCTGTTCTTTTGGAAAGGCGATGATAAAATGATTGGCCATAACCAATTCAGAAGGTTTATACTGGCTCATCATACGCGTAAAATTAACGGAAGCATACCGCAAATGCCTCTTTCCGGTCCGTTTGAACTTGATGAAGCGCCTTCTCCTTGTTCAGTGCATAGTTGCCTTACTGAAACAGCGGCAATAGCGCATATTAAACGTTATCAGTTTTTTAAGCTTAAGCCGGACCTTTACTGGATTGATGCCGGATGGTATACCGGTTGCGGATGGGATAAGGAAGATGGCGGCTGGGGAACTAACGTAGGCAATTGGAGCGTAGATAAAGAAAAATTTCCTAACGGTTTAAAACCAATCTCCGATGCGGCACATGCTGCCGGAGCTAAATTTATGGTTTGGTTTGAGCCGGAAAGAGTCCATAAAGGGACTGAATGGCATAAAGAGCATCCTGAATGGATGTTGAGTAAGCCTATTTCCCATACATATCTGTATGACCTTGGCAATACAGAGGCGCGTTTATGGCTTACCGATTTTATGACGAACTTTTTTAAGAAGGAAGGAGTGGATTATTACAGGCAGGATTTTAATTTTGATCCTATGACTTATTGGAAAGTAAATGATAAGCCCGATCGTGTCGGTATTTTGGAAGCAAAACATATTGAAGGATTGTATGCCTTTTGGGACAGCCTGCTTGTTCGTTTTCCAAATCTGGTTATAGATAACTGCGCTTCCGGCGGCAGAAGGCTTGATATTGAGACTACCTCAAGAAGCACTCCATTTTGGCGTACCGATCTTGAACAAAACGCCACCGGCTCTCAATGCCACACATACGGCCTTAATTTATATCTGCCTTTGAGTGGCACAGGTTTATACAAAACCGGGAACTATTATTTCTGGTCCTGTATTTCAAGCCTTGCGGTTATAAACTGGAGTATCAGCGGTAGTAATAACGAAACGGTCTTTATGTATCAAAAATACATAGAAGATTTTAAAAGATTAAGAGAATACTATCTGGCAGATTATTATCCGTTGACGCCTCCCGAAGAGCATTATATAAATGATGGTTTCTGGATGGCATATCAATTTAACCGTCCCGAAAAAAATGACGGTGTGGTTTTTGCGTTTAAGCGTCCAAGATGCCAGGATGATTCCATACATGTGCAATTGAAAGGATTATCTGCCGATTCCAAATATGAACTATTCTATGAAGGTTTGAGCCTTAAGCTTGTAAAGCAAGGGAAAGAATTGATGGACGGGCTGGATATTGTTATTCAGGATAAACCTGGCGCCGTATTAATAGATTATAAGAAGATAGATAATTAACGGAATAATAAAGCGGCTGTCTCTAAAAAGGCAGCCGCTTTTTTGATTTATGCCGGATATATGGTTTCTTAGTTGCGAGATTTCCTTTTCAAACGGGCATTATTCTATTATAGTATCGTAGTTAGCAACAAATTTGATAAGCATATTTAAAATAATGTAGAATCGGGTCGCTGACCCGATTCACAATTTAAGGGGGGAGAAAACTAACCAAAATAAAAAAACATTTAGGACTTAAGGCGGTTTCTTTATAATAATACTACATGTGAGTTTATTCTTCAGTTACTCCCGCGGCTTTCATGACAAACTCCGGAGTCGCCGGATCTCCTTTAAAGAAAGCTCCGCGTTTTCCTCTTGTCAAAGCCCATCTGTCCATCCACGAAATACCCCCGCCTTTATAATAGGTGTCTTTGCTTTTATAAGCCGTATCTTTAAGAGCTTCCGCAACCGATATAAATGAATAGCCTCTGTTTTTAAGCATATCAGTAAGCCTTGTTATATTATCCGCATTAAGCTTGTTTGCGTGAAGTAAGATAATCTGTTTTATTTGTCTGCCGAACAGACTGTCGGAGCAGCTTTCGTAAAAATCGAATTTCTTTTCCATATATGGAATAAACGCATCTGCAATTTGCTTGGCAAGAGCGGAATCCTTTGCTGCCAGCGCCTTATCATAAGCCGCGGCAAAAATCCAGTCGGAGTTATCTACCGTGACTGGCGCTATAACATATCCGTTGTTTTTAAGAAACTCTTCAAGCATTAATCTATCTTTTGGCGATTTACCTGTGTGAAGGAACGGATATCTGAAATATTTTAGCTTTTTCCCATGCTGTTTCATCACTGCTTTTGAAATAATATCTCCTTTCCTGATATTATCAGTGAATTCCTTGAATGGCGTAGTATTATAATCTGCGTGAGAAAAAGTATGGTTGCCAAGATCAATACCGGCATCAAGCCATATATCAAGCAGGTTTACAAGTCCCTTATCCGGCTTACCGTTTACATACAAATTAACTTCATTTACAAAACCGGTTGCCGGCAGGTTGTTGGCCTTAAGCTTACCGGAAAGTCTTTTGACAATTTCATATCTTGTTGCAAGGCTGTTATCAATACTGTTTACGGAAGGTAAATCGTCAAAAGTAAGCGCTATGTATTTTGAATTTTTACCGCCATCAACCGGATATAACAATGAAACCATTGATAAAAATATTACGAAAGTGATTTTTTTCATATATAATAGTAAAAAGTGAAGAATTAAAATTTATTAAAAAAGCCATTCCGAATAAAATACGGAATGGCTTAATAAAAACAGCGGGTTTATTTTGCGGCAGGTACGTTGGAACCGTTAACATCTCCGGTGCAGAGAGCTTTAATATTCTGGGTTCCATTGGCTCCGTTAATTACAACCGCAGGATTCTCAAAAATCCAGTCGGGTGCGGTAAAAGCTGTAATGAGACTTGCAATTCTTCTGCGTATGGTAAGCGCGTCTGTTGAATTTACAGAGCCGCTGTTGTTAACATCCGCGGCGGTTAAATTCAAGCCGTCAAGAGTTGAAAGCCCGGCAAGGTATCTTCTGATTTGCAGGGCGTCTGTTGAGTTTACTCCGTCCCAGGCTTTTGAACATGAACCGTTAACAGTATAAGAACCATTATCAATTATTTCAAAAGTAAAATGCCCGGCAGTATCTGTAACAACGGAATCGATAACCGAAACAGTATCTTTAAGATACATTGTTGCGCCGTTAACCGGAGTAGCGGCGGAATTTCCGTAAGCGACCAAACCGGAAAGATTAAAACCGTTAAATGGCGTTCTTACATATCCGTTTTGATATGTCACCGGCATGGAAACGCCTTGTGAGTTGCTGATATCGCATGAGGCTACATCAAATTTCAGTTTTGAAGAACCGCCGTTATATTTAAAAACCAAATCAACCAGTTTGCCTGAAGAAATACTCATGGGCGTAAGGCTGAAAAGGCTTATGCTGGCAACTCCATTTTGTGCATAACATAAAGCGAAAGAAGAATCTATGCCCCAATTGGCAGCTTTACGCCATGTAAATGCCGCGTCTTTATATTTTATTTTAATCGAAATAGCGGCGGCGCTGGAAAGATTAGTTGCCATAATGGGAATATAAACCAGCGTATCGGTAGCGTTAATAGTGAGTGAAGCAACAGTTATAGTAGTTTGCGCCTGTGCTCCGGCGGCTGCTAATAACAGCATAAAAAGTACGGTTAAAATCCGCTTCATTGTTGCACCTTTTTAAATTATTAAATATTCGTTTTCTGCTAAAATTAAGTGCAAATATACGGAAAAATATTATATTTAATAAAGCCCAAACATTATTTTAATTTAAAACATTATGCAGCTGTGTAATAATTTGTTCTTTTTTATGTCAAATTATTATTATCAACTAAAATGGTACTTGTTTGAATAAATCATTATAGCTATCTTATTATTTTAATAGATTTTTTTGTTATTGCCCTTTTAATCCATGAGTAAATATTTACTACATTTAAAAACCATATTAGTCTTTCTTTTCTGCACATTTAGTATTAATAATCTCTGTGCTAAAGATAGTGATGGAATGCGGCAAATAATAAAAGTTGCTTGTCCTAAAGACGCGGCGCCTTATAGCTTTTATGATGATGACGGGAAAGCAAGCGGTTTTGATGTGGAAATGCTTCATGAAATATCTGTCTACACTGGCATCAATTTTAGCTTTAGGGCATATTCGCAGAAAATTACTCCGGGGATAATCATCTCGTCCGGGGAAGAAGTTTTTCCCGGTGTTGAGTATTCCGATACTCTGACGGATAAAATACTGTTTTCCGAACCATACCTGTTTATTAATAACGCAATAATACAACGGAAACAGGATGCTCCAATAAAATCGTTTAAAGAACTTGCCAACAAATCGGTTATTACTATTCCGGGTACAAAAGCAAATGAGTTTTTTGAGGGAGAGCATATTTCTGCAAATGTGATAGTTGTAAACAAAACGGAACAGGCATTGGTTACCTTATCTTCAGGTAAATGCGATTATGCGATTGTACCCGAAGGGAACGCTATTGAAGCGATTAATGAACAACTGTTAATTAATCTTACTGTTTCGCCCTTGCAACTTCCTCTTAAAAGATATTGTTTTGCCGCTAAACCGCGGGATTCCGTTTTAATTTCAAAGATTAATTCGGGAATAAAAAACATTCTTCTTAATAACGCACACCAGAAACTTTATGATAAATGGCTTAACGCTTCATACGAAGACAGTAAAAAAGAAAGATTAGTCTACCACGTTTTAATTGTCATTGCCGTTTTGTTTGCCATTCTTATAGCAATAATAGCTTATTGGCTTTTTGTCAAAAAACAAAAAGAAGAAATTAAAACTGATGAATACCAGCAGGAAACATCCGAAAGAAAAAGAATTGAAGCAATATTGGCCGAAAAAGAATCCCTGTTAAACCAGGCTTTAGATATTGGACAGATTGGAAGCTGGGTTTGGGATAACAATACAAACGTGCTTATTTGTTCTCAGAAAGCTGCTGAAATTTTGGGGATATTGGAGCAGACCGATTATACTATGGCTCTTGAAGATTTTTATATGCTCGTTCACGAAGACGACCGGGAAAAGGTTAGGCAGGCTGTACAAAAAGCATATAATAAAAAAGATAGGTTTGAAACCGAATACAGAATAGTGCACGATAATGGTGAAATAAGGTATATTCGCGCAAAAGCAATTTACTCTTACGATAAAGGGGCTACTATTAAAATGTCGGGTGTGATGCAGGATATAACGGCATATAAATCTGCCAGACTAAAAGTTGAGTACTCGAACCGTATATATTCGGTATTAGGCCAGGTGGATGAAGCTATTGCGCGTTATTCTGGAATTCAAAGGTTATTTAAGGAAGTATGCAGAATTGCCGTGGAACATGGAAAGTTTGATTTGGTGTGGATCGGTTCTGTAGATGAAAGAACGGGATGGGTAAAAGTTGAGAGTTCTTACGGAGATGAAGAAGGATTCCTGAATGCCATGAAGTTCTCTATCCAGGATAATGTTTTTGGCTCAAGTACCGTAGGCGTTGCATACAGAAATGACAAGTATGCCTGCTTTAACGATTTAACGCACGATCTGTCATTTCATCCGGCAGGCCGTGAAAAACTGAAGCGCGGATTTCGTTCAGCCGCTACATTTTTACTTAGAAAAGGCGGAAAAAAGAACGGCACTATTACATTTTATACAAAGGAACTTAACTTTTTTAATGAAGTTGATATAAAGCTGCTTGTTGAACTTGCGGACAATATCTCTTTTGCAATAGATAACGTTGAAAAAGAAAATGTAAAAAAAATAACCAGACGCGCTTTGCAGGAAAGTCAGGAAAAGTATTTGAGCGTTTTTAACGCTGTGAGCGATCCAATCTTTCTTCTTGAACAGAAAACCGGACTGATACTTGATGCCAATGAGGCCGCAATTAAGCTTTTTGGCTATAGCTATGAAGAACTTTTGTATAAAAAACTGATGGAAATTTCCACGGAGCCGGTAGAGACCGAAGAGATTCTAAGGAATAATCTTGATATTATTACAAATAGAATGTATTTGTGCAAAGATGGTTCCATGCTGCCTGTGGAAGTGATGGTTACTTATTTTGAGCAGAATAACCGAAGGTTTGTGGTTGTTGTAACAAGAGATTTGACTGAAACAATAGAATCCAGAGAAAAGCTTATTGAAAGCGAAAAACGCTACAGCAGTATTTTCCAGAACAACAGAGCCGTAATGGTGCTTTTTGACGCTGAAACAGGCAAGTTTATTGATGTTAACCCCACCGCCTGCGAGTTTTACGGTTATCCTAAAGAAAAGTTTCTCAACATGACCATTGCGGATATTAATATAATTTCCACAAGCGAGTTTTTTGAAGAAGTTAAAAAAATATCCAACAAGGAAAGCACCCATTTATATTTGCAGCACAAGCTTTCTAACGGCGAAATAAGAGATGTAGAATCGCTTACAGCTCCAATGAATCTGCTTGGCAGGAAAGTATTCTATTCAATTGTTTATGATATAACTGAAAAACGAAAGGCGGAACTTGAGCTTATTGCCGCCAAAGAAAAAGCTGAAGAGGCAAACATGTTAAAAACCTCTTTGCTCGGTAACATGAGTCACGAACTCAGGACACCGCTGACAGGCATCCTCGGTTTTTCGCAAATATTGCTTGATGAAATGACCGATGAATTTCATAAGGATATGGTCGATAAAATTCTTCGTTCCGGAAAACGATTAATGACAACCTTAAATTCAATATTGAATATATCCGAAATTGAATCCAGCAGAATAGATATAAAACTCTCCGAACTAAACCTGGCTTACAGTATACGCGATTTGCTGGAGGTATATCAAAACAGCGCCGAAGAAAAGAATCTGTCTTTTGAATACTATCCGCTTGATAAAAACATATTTATTTATGCCGATGAAAACTTCTTAAAACAGATTGTTGAAAGCCTTGTTGATAACGCGATTAAATATACGGAAACGGGGGGAGTTAAAATTATAGTGGATTCGGAAAGCGACGAGGGCAAATTCTGGGGCGTAATAAAAATAATTGATACCGGTATAGGCATTCCTGAGAATCTTCACGGGTTGATATTTGAAGAGTTCCGGCAGGTGAGTGAAGGCGTTAACAGAAATTTTGAGGGAAGCGGCCTGGGGCTTACGCTTGCTAAAAAAATGATTAACCTGCTTGGGGGCGTTATTACTGTGGAAAGTGAGCTGGGTAAAGGTTCCGTATTTACTGTTAAATTACCCGGTTACCTTGAGTTTGCCGAGTATACTAACGAAGACAACACCGAGTTGCCTGAAGCAAAACAAGCGACTGATAATGAAGAAGAAATGACTCTGTTCAACCAACACGATTCACAAGACGGAGGTTTGCCTTTAGTTCTGTTGGTTGAAGATAATTACATAAATTCGGATGTGACAATTATGTTTCTTAAAGGGGTCTGTTCGGTACACCATGCCATAGATGGAGAAACCGCAATTAACATGGCATCTTCAAACAGATACGAAGCAATTCTGATGGATATTAACCTTGGCGGCAAAATGAACGGCATTGAATCGATGAAAGAAATCAGAAAAATCAGAGGGTATAACAAAATTCCAGCCATAGCTCTCACTGGCTATGCAATGAGCGGAGATAAAACGAAACTGTTAAAAGAAGGCTTTGACTTTTATATGGCAAAACCATTCGAAAAAGACGATATTGTAAATCTTGTAAAACAGGCTATTAAAAATACTGCGAATATCAAATAATCCTGATGGTGTAGTGAAATAAATTTGTATTGCATCTAATTTCTAAGATTTCAAAATTGAATAATACTGATGCGAAAATAAGGGGATTATATGCCCTGTGTGTTCGATAAACTTTTATAGGAAATTTCATGGTAAAATTTTTGGATTTGGGAAAAATCAACAGTCGTTTGACTGATGATTTTAATAAAGCTTACAACGAAGTAATTGAAAGCGGATGGTATATACACGGCAAACAGGACGAGAAATTTGAAAAGGAGTTTGCCGGTTATATAGGAACAAGGTTTTGTATCGGCGTTGCCAACGGGCTTGATGCTCTTAGAGCCATAATGGGCGCTTATATTGAGCTTGGCGTCATGAAAGAAGGAGATGAAATTATTGCTCCCGCAAATACTTATATAGCTTCGCTGCTTGCTATTACCGAAAACAGACTTGTTCCGGCGCTTGTTGAACCGGATATAAATACTTATAATATTGATCCTAAAAAGATAGAAGCCGCAATTACTAAAAAAACCAAGGGAATAATGATTGTTCACTTATACGGACAAAATTCCTATTCTTCCGAAATTAAAGATATTGCGGAAAAGTACGGTCTGAAAATAATTGAAGATTCTGCCCAGGCTCACGGAGCCGAATATGACGGCATTAAATGCGGCGCCCTTGGCAACGCTTCAGGGTTCAGCTTTTATCCGGGTAAAAATCTTGGCGCGCTGGGTGATGGCGGCGCTGTTACAACCAATGATGAGGAACTTGCCAATGCTGTCAGAATTCTTGCTAACTACGGGTCGCAAAAAAAATATGTGAATGTTTACAAGGGTTTCAACTCCCGCCTTGATGAAATTCAGGCCGCTTTTTTAAGCGTTAAATTAAAGGCTTTGGATAAAGAAAATGAAACCAGAAGAGAAATAGCAAAAGTATACAAACAGAAAATAGTAAATCCTAAAATTATTCTGCCGCAGGTAAACAATTATTCTCAGCATGTTTTTCATGTGTTTGTTGTAAGAACAGCCGAAAGGGATAAATTCCAGACTTACCTTAGCGAAAATGGCATTCAAACAATAATACATTATCCTATTCCTCCGCATAAACAGGAAGCATTTAAGGAATGGAATAATTTAAGTTTCCCAATAACCGAAAAAATTCATGACGAAATTATCAGCCTTCCAATGGGTTCTCATCTTGAACCGGAAGATATTGAACATGTGATTAATATTATTAATAAATGGTAATAAAAAGTATCTGCCATTTGTAAGTCAGGTTGTCTATTTCCCGGGTTATTTGTAATGATCCGGGATTTTCTTCTTTCATACTGCTTCAAATATTTTTATCTTTCCGTTTAATAAAAATTAATATGAATTTATTAGATCAGCAAAATCAAATTCAGAACAAGGCTGTTGTTGTTTAAGCTTGCCTTGTATAATGTTTTTTTAGTTTAGGTTTTATTATTAGAAAAATTTAACTCAAAAGGACTTTTATGAAAGTACCGTTTTTAGATTTAAAAGCTCAATACAAAGAAATAAAAGAAAAAGTAAACCCCGCAATTCAGGAAGTTTTAGATAATTGTTCTTTTGTACTCGGCAAAACAGTTGCGGGTTTTGAATCTTCGTTTGCCGAAGCGCTTGGGGTAAAATACTGCCACGGGGTAAGTTCCGGTACTGATGGAAACCACCTTGTTCTGTGGGCTTTGGGTATTGGACCGGGTGATGAAGTGATAATTCCCGCAAATACATTTATTGCAACTGCATGGGGCGCAACACTGTGCGGCGCTACTCCGGTATTTGTTGATTGCCATAAAGAAAGCTATAATCTCGATCCTGCGAAAGTTGAAGCTTCCATTACGCCCAAAACCAAGGCAATTGTTGCTGTACATCTTTACGGGCAACCGGCAGATATTGACCCGCTAAGACGCATAGCTGAAGAACACAATCTATATTTTGTGGAAGATTGCGCACAAGCTCACTTTGCAGAATATAAAGGGAAAAGAGTCGGCGGATTTGGAATTGCTTCGTCTTTTAGTTTTTATCCGGGTAAAAATCTGGGGGCATACGGAGAAGCGGGAGCTGTTGTTACCAGTAATGAAGAGCTTTCGGCAAAGCTAAAAATGATGCGCGACCATGGCGCTTTGCAAAAATATAATCACGAGTCATTTGGACACAATTACAGAATGGAAGGCATTCAGGGCGCGGTTCTTGGCGTTAAGCTCGGCTATCTTGAAAAATGGAATGAAAGCCGAAGGAAAGCGGCTGCTAAGTATAAAGAAAGGCTTAACGGCATTCCTGCAATTATGCTTCCTAAAGAGATGGAGTATGCCAAACACGTGTATCATTTATTCCCAATTCAATTGCCCGATACTGAAAAACGGGATATGCTTGCTGCTTACTTAAACGAAAATGAAATTGCAACAGGGCTCCATTACCCAATACCTTTGCACTTGCAGCCATGTTTTAATTATTTGCATTATAAAAAAGGAGATTGCCCGGTAACCGAAAAACTTGCCGAATGCGAGTTGACGCTTCCTGTATTTCCTGAAATATCCGATGAACAAATCGATTTTGTTTCCACAAAAATTAAAGAATTTGTTGTTAAAAACGGCCTTTAGGTGTTAAACTAATCCTGTTGCATAAAATGAAATATTACTTCAATATTAGTTTTCTCTTTTTATTGGTTTTCTATTATACAAGCATACATGCGGCTGCTCTTATTGCCTATGACAGCGATGCTGCCGCAAGAATAAAAAACTCCCAAATAAAAAGTACTATAACTATTGTACGCTATTATAATTTGCCTGTGGTAAAAGAAATAAAAAACCAGAAAAGATTTTATAATAGGGAAGGGATGCTGGAAGTTTTTGACACTTATTCATTAAATTCGGACCAATTATTTTCCAGAACATTTTATTTCTATAATAGTGGTAAAAACATAACGGAGGTAAAAACTATGAAACCGGTTTCAACCAATATGGTTTTTACAAAAGAATACCTCGATAATCCTGATACAACTTTAAGTGGAACCGATTCCATAATGTATGTGGATTGTGTTACAAAGTACAAATACGATTCACATAACAACATAGTGGAAAAGAGCATGTATAATCCGCTGGATGGCATGTATTATTGCCAAAAATCGATTATAATCTATAAGGATGACAAGAAGACAGAAAAAAATACATACGAAACCTTTTCAGGTAACAAGTCGTCAGAAAAATACTATTACAACAGCAAAAACCAGCTTATAAAAACAGAATTTATCGATTCTACCGGAAAAATCAGCGATGTTATGCTGACTCAACGCGATTCTGTCGGCAGAGCGATAAGGAACGATCATTACAGGGGGGACGGTTCATATAATGCGGGTTCTGAAAATATTTTTGATGTTAATGGAAAACTGCTGGAACGGAGACAATATAATGAGAAAAGAGAGCTGACATTTACCTATAAACACATGTATGACTCGCTTGGCAACAGCATCGAAACAAATTGGCATAATGATGTAAACAAGGGGCAAATAACCCTGGAAAAACGCTTACTTGATTCTGCCGGAAATATAAAAGATGAACACCTTTTTGATGAAAAAGGTGTTCTGATAAGAGAAACCAGATTTATATACGAATATTACAGCAAATAACTTATGGTATTTAAAACATCTGATATGGGGAATTAAAACAGGGCTTCGGATTATATTCTTTCATTTTTTGCATTGAATTTCTTGTACTTGACGAAAATAAAAGGATTTAGAGGGAATAGAAGAGAATATAATATTTGAAATAATCATAAAAACATATATATTTGTAAGTTAAAATAGAATATTTTCGGGTATGGGCTTTTAGCTCAGTTGGTTAGAGCGTCTGCTTGACGTGCAGAAGGTCACAGGTTCGAATCCTGTAGAGCCCACACTATAAATAAGGAGCTGACGCTCCCAAAATAAAAAAGAGTATGGAAAAAATTAAAATAACATTTCCTGACGGGAACAGTAAAGAATTTGAAAGCGGCGTAACTGCTTTACAAATTGCAGAATCTATTTCGCATCGTCTTGCAGACGACGCTTTGGCAGTTGAAATTAACGGTGTTACAAAAGAGCTTGCAACCAAAATTACAGCGGATGCAAAAATTAAGTTTTTCACATTCGAGGATAAACAAGGAAAGGAAGTTTATTGGCATTCAACATCTCACCTTATGGCTCATGCAATTCTTTTGCTTTATCCTGAAGCTAAATTTGGCGTTGGGCCTGCTGTTGATTCCGGTTTTTATTACGATATAGACATAAACGAACAGCTATCTGAAGAAAGTCTTGTCGTTATAGAAAACAAAATGATGGAACTCGCAAAGGAAGACTCTTCTTTTGTTCGTAACGAGATTTCCAAAGCCGAAGCGGTTAAACTGTTTACCGAAAAAGGCGATAATTACAAATTAGAGATTATTGACGGGCTTGATGAAGCTACCGAAAAAATTTCCACCTATACTGAAGGTAAGTTTACTGATTTATGTACAGGGCCTCATCTTCCATCGGCAGGAAAGATTAAATTTGTCAAGCTTTTAAGCGTATCGGGTTCTTACTGGCGCGGCGATGAAAAAAACAAACAGCTGCAAAGAATTTACGGCATCTCTTTTCCTAAAAAGAAAATGCTGGAAGAACACCTTTTACTGCTTGAAGAAGCTAAAAAAAGAGACCACAGAAAACTTGGAAAACAGCTCGATTTATTCAGTCTGCACGATGAAGCCGGCGCAGGACTTGTTTACTGGCATCCAAAAGGCGCAAGAATAAGAATTGAAATTGAAGATTTCTGGCGCAGAGCTCACTTGGAAAACGGTTACGAAGTTTTATATACACCTCACATGGGTAAAAGCTGGCTGTGGGAAACAAGCGGTCACCTTGGTTTTTATAAAGACAGCATGTATTCGGGAATGAAGGTTGACGAATTGGATTATTATATTAAACCAATGAATTGCCCGTTCCATATTATGATTTATAAATCGCAGTTAAGATCTTACAGAGATTTGCCTTTAAGATGGGCCGAACTTGGCACTGTTTACCGTTATGAAAAGAGCGGTGCTTTACACGGACTTATGCGTGTAAGAGGCTTTACGCAGGATGATGCCCACATCTTTTGTACTCATGAACAGATGGAATCCGAAATTATGGAAGTTGTCCGCTTTGCTCAATATATGTGGACATCCTTCGGATTTAAGGAATTGAAATATTACGTCTCCACAAGACCCGAAAAGGCGGTAGGAGCCAATACGGTTGTTGGCGACGACAATATGTGGGATAAAGCTACCAATTCGTTAAAGAGCGCTCTCGAAAAGATGGGGCTCGGTTACGAAATTGATGAAGGCGGCGGAGCTTTTTACGGACCTAAAATTGATATAAAAATACATGACGCTCTCGGCAGGGAATGGCAGATGAGTACGGTCCAGTTCGACTTTAATTTGCCCGAAAGATTTGGGATGCGTTATATTGGCGAAGACGGTAAGGAACATACCCCTTATATGATTCACCGCGCGCTGCTTGGTTCGCTCGAAAGATTCTTCGGCGTTTTAATTGAGCATTACGGCGGAGCATTTCCGGCATGGCTTGCGCCTGTTCAGGCTGCGGTTATTCCGGTTTCGCAAAATACCATTGACTACGCCAAAACGGTTGTAGCCGAATTGAAGAAAAACGGGTTCAGAGTTGAACTTGATGAAAGAAATGAAAAAATTGGATACAAAATCAGAGACTGGGAAACACAAAAAGCCCCATACATGCTTGTACTTGGCGAAAAAGAAAAAACTTCCGGTCAGGTTACAGTAAGACAGCACAAAAAAGGCGATCTTGGCGGCATGAGTCTGAATGATTTTATAGAAAAATTAAATAACGAAGTTAAAAATAAAATAGCATATAACAATTAGAGAGGTTTTCAATCGCTCAAAAAGAAAGTGTCCGTATAAACGAAGAGATAAAGGTTCCCAAAGTAAGAGTAATAGATACTGATGGGTCACAATTAGGAATATTTACCGTAAGGGATGCCTTAAAAGTTGCGCAGGAAAAGAAACAGGATCTTGTGGAAATTGCTCCGCAGGCCGATCCTCCTGTTTGCAAAATAATAGATTTCGGTAAATTCAAATATGAAATACAAAAACGCGAGAAGAAACAGAAACAGAACCAGCATGTTTCTTTGCTGAAGGAAATCAGGTTTCATCCCGGAACAGATGTGCACGATTTTGAGTTTAAGTCCAAACATGCTATTAACTTCCTTGAAGAAGGACATAAAGTAAAGGCGGTAGTGGTATTTAAAGGCCGCGAACTTGCCTATACAAACAAAGGAACGGAATTGTTAGAAAGGTTCATAGAAAAAACCGCCGATATTGCAAAGGTGGAAAGCCCTATTAAAATGGAGGGTAAAAATATGAACGTGATTCTGATTCCACAGAAAATTAAGGTCAAAAAGACCAAATAAATAACAACATAAATAATAAAAGGTAGAGTAAATCTATGCCAAAAATGAAGAGTAACCGCGGAGCCGCAAAATGTTTTAAAAAAACTGCTTCCGGTAAGATCAAAAGAAGAAAGGCTTTTACAAACCACATATTGACTTCTAAGACTACGAAGCGGAAGAGAGGCTTAAGGAAAGCGACCCTGGTTTCAAAGGGTGATTATAAACGCGTAATTGCAATGATTCAATAAGGAGAAGGAAATATGCCACGTTCAAAAAATAAAGTTGCTGCACACCACAGAAGGAAAAAAGTCCTTAAGCAAGCCAAAGGCTACTGGGGTGCCCGTAGTAAAGTATACACCATAGCTAAAAACCATGTTGAAAAAGGCCTCGTTCACGCTTTTAGAGACAGGAAATCGAAAAAAAGAGAATTTAGAAAATTATGGATTGTTAGAATTAATGCAGGAGCCAGGTTAAACGGCACTACATATTCAAGATTGATTAATGCTCTTTCAGTTAAGGGTATTAATATTAACAGAAAAATACTTGCCAGTTTAGCAACAGAAAACCCTTCAGTTTTTGCAGACTTGGTGAAATTTGCTATTAATTAATTTTATGATCCCTCTTATTAATTTGTAAAAAGGATAAGAGGGATTTTTTTAAACTTTTTAAAATCTTCTATGTTAGAAAAAATTGATAATATTGTTAAAAATTTCGAAAGCGACCTCAGCAATACAAAAGCTTTAAAGGCTCTTGAAGATATTAGAATTAAATATCTCAGCCGTAATGGTCTGGTTTCGGAATTATTCGAACAACTGAAAAGCGCATCGAAGGAAGAAAAACCTGCTTTGGGCAAGGCATTAAACGCTTTGCGTAATAACATTCAGCAGAAATTTGACGACTTAAAAGTTGCTCTTGAAGAAAACGCCTCTAAGGATTCCGCAAAAATCGATCTGACACTGCCAGGCAGGGAAAAGGCCATTGGCAGCAGGCATCTTATTACGCAAACTTTAGACGAAATAAAACACATATTTAAGGGAATGGGATTCTCAATTGCCGAAGGGCCGGAACTTGAATCCGATTTTAATAATTTTACCGCGCTTAATTTTGCTCCGGATCATCCGGCAAGAGATATGCAGGATACTTTTTTCGTATCGGACGATTTTTTGCTCAGGACTCATACTTCTCCGGTTCAAATTCGCGTTTTACAAAAAGGCAAGCTTCCTGTCAGGTCTATTATGCCGGGCAGGGTTTTCCGTAACGAAGCGGTAAGCGCAAGAAGCCATTGTATTTTTCACCAGGTGGAAGGTTTGTACGTGGATAAAGACGTTACCTTTGCCGAATTAAAAGGTACGCTGATTTCTTTTGCAAGACAGTTTTACGGAAATGATTTAAGCTATCGTTTCAGGCCGAGCTATTTTCCGTTCACTGAACCCAGCGCCGAAATGGATATTACCTGCTACCTTTGCAAAGGCAAAGGCTGCAGAATTTGTAAGTATTCCGGCTGGCTGGAGGTTCTTGGCTGCGGAATGGTAGACCCTAATGTTTTAAAGAACGTTAATATCGATCCTGAAGAATATACCGGATACGCCTTTGGTATGGGTATTGAAAGGACGGCGCTTCTTAAAAACGGCATTAACGATATTCGCGTTTTTGTGGAAAACGATTTCAGATTCTTAAAACAGTTTTGATCCCGGAGTAAAAAGTGAAAATTTCATTAAATTGGTTGAAAGATTATATCGATCTTGACGGATTATCTGTGGAGCAGATTGTATCCGGTTTGACTATGAGCGGGCTGGAAGTTGAAGAATATACCGACCAGTCCAAGACTTTTGATAATATTGTAGTTGGATTTGTTAAAGAAAGAGAAAAACATCCCAACGCGGATAAACTTTCTGTTTGCAAGGTTACAGATGGAGTCAGCGATTTTCAGGTAATATGCGGCGCTCCAAACGTTCAGGCAAACCAGTATGTGGTTTTTGCCAAAGAAGGAGCAATTGTTCCAAATGGCGGGTTTAAAATCAGCAAAGCTAAAATTAGAGGTATTGAGTCTTTTGGAATGCTTTGCGCCGAAGATGAACTTAATTTAAGCGACGACCACTCCGGCATCATGATTCTGGACGATACTTATAAAATAGGCCAGCCTTTTGCGGATGCTTTGGGACTTAATGATGTTATTATGGAAATTGGCATTACCCCTAACAGACCGGATGCTCTTTCGCATATTGGTGTTGCAAGAGATTTGGCTGCCATTTTCGATAGAAAACTAAAAATACCCGAAATTAATTTTTCAGATAACGGTACAGATATTAATTCGGAAGCTGAAGTTCAGGTTCTTGACTCGAAAGGGTGCCCCCGTTATTCCGCAACAGTTGTAAAGGGAATAACAATTAAGGAATCTCCGGAGTGGCTTCAGAATAAACTTAAAGCAATTGGGTTAAGACCAATTAATAACATTGTGGATATTACTAATTTCCTTATGTTTGAAGCAGGTCAGCCAATGCACTCATTTGATCTTGACAGAGTAGGCGGTAAAAAAATAATTGTACGCAAAGCTGGCGCAGACGCGGCCTTTACCACGCTCGACTCCAAAGAAAGGAAAATAAATCCCGAATCGTTAATGATTTGCGATGGCAATAAGCCGGTTGCAGTAGCGGGAGTTATGGGAGGCGAAAATTCCGAAATCAGCGCAGATACTAAAAATGTGCTTTTCGAAAGCGCTTATTTTAATCCATCAAGCGTAAGAAGAACCTCTAAAAAACTTGGTTTAAGCACCGATTCCTCATATCGTTTTGAAAGAGGAACCGATCCGAACAATACTCTGTGGGCGGCTCAGAGAGCGGCTCAGCTTGCCGCTGAACTTGGCGGCGGAGTTATTTGCAAAGGCACAATTGATGTTTACCCCGAAAAGATAGAAGAAAAAATAGTAACTTTCAGGGAAAGCAGATCGCGCCAGATTTTGGGCTATCCTGTGGAACTTACCAAAATTAAAAAAATGGTTGTTAATCTTGGTATGGAAATATTATCGGAAAACGAGGGTGTTCTTGAATTGAAAATACCGACTTTCCGCCCCGATATTGAGCGCGAAGTTGATGTGATTGAGGAAGTTGCCAGAATTAACGGCTATGACAACATACCGGCTGTTGAAAGAATTGCCAACAATCTCGATCCTAAGGAAGACGAATCGGAATTTGCCGATAAAGTAAGAGATATTGCTACCGGATTGGGTTTTTATGAAATTCTGAATAATTCTCTTGTAAGCGAAAAACTTGCGGAAATGACCGGGCGTTCAATTGCTATGCTGAATTATCAAAGTGTTGATATGTGCAACCTGCGTACATCGCTTGTTCCGGGTTTGTTGCAGACAGTAGCCAGGAACATAAATGCGGGTGAAAAAAACTTGTCTTTGTTCGAAATTGGTAATATATTTATACGCAAAGCGGAACAAATTAAGTCGTTTGATGATTTTACGGAAAAGAAGAGCCTTATTTTTGCAATAACCGGTTCGGCCGCAACAAAAGAATGGTTCGAAAAAGAACGCGTAATGGATTTTTACGACCTTAAAGGCAATATCAGCAGCTTTGTAAAAAAGGCTGGCGCTGATAGGGCGTTGACCGATGTTTATAATACCGAAGGCAACGAGCTTTACAGTTATTACTACACCAAAAACAAAGGCCGTGAAGTAATAGGAATTGGCGGTAAAATAAAAAAAGAGATTCTTAAACAGTTCGATATTTTACAGGATGTTTACTGTTTTGAGTTCGGTTTTGAAGAACTGAAGAAGTTAAGTGCAAGTAAAAACAGGTTTAAGGAGCTTTTAAGATTTCCGAAAGTTGAACGCGATTTTGCATTTATTTTTGATAAAAGCATTTCAAATTCTGAAATAAAAGATTATATTCTAAGTTGTAAATCTGATTTGTTGAAGAACGTACGGTTGTTCGATCTTTTTGAAAGTGAAACATTCGGTTCGGGGAAAAGGAGTCTGGCATATTCGCTTGAATTTTACGACGAAAGCCGTACCTTGACTGACGAAGAGGTTGATAAAGAATTTACTAAATTAACAGAGCTGGTTAAAAATAAATTTAACGCTGAATTAAGAGGTATTTAGTTGGCGGAAAATTCGAAATATGAAATATTACTGGCTGAATTGAATTCTTTTGAGTCTGATTTGGTTATATTAAAAAACCTGTATAAAGAGATGCAGGAAAAGAATTCCAATCTTCAGATGCAGGTAGAAGAACTTAAAAAAGATAATGAAGTATTACAAATTAAATTACAAGGATTAGAGCAGGAAAAACCATTAGAAGAACCAAATTTCAATTTTTCGGATAATATTAATATCCAGGAGAGAGAATCTCTTAAATTAAAGCTTAAAGAGATGGTAAAAAAAATAGATTCTCATTTAAGCGCTTAGTTAATTTGTTAGATGGAATGGCATAAATGTCAGAAAAAAAGAAGCTGAAAATTAAAATATTTGATAAAGAATATTCTTTATTGGTTGATGATGAAGAGGTTGCAAAGGAACTTGCAATTTACGTAAATAATGTAATGGAAGAGACAAAACATGATTTGCCCGACCAGCCTGCGCAGACTATTGCTATAATTGCAGGATTGAATATTGCATACGATCTGTTCATGGAAAAGAATAAAAACAGGGAATTTTTAATTCAGGCCAGTGACAAGGTTAAGAAAATCAAGCTTCTTATGAATAGTGTGACTATGCCTACCCCATCATAAAGTTTTATTCGTGCTTCCGGTCTTTACTAACAAAAAAGAACTAACTCTTTATAAATAGGGAGTATGACTTACACCGTCTATTGCAGGCCTCATTACCGGTTTACCGGTAATTGCTTAGGGCAACAGAGGAAGTAAAAAACGTTGGGCAAATTCCCGCACTGATTTCAATAGGGTTCTTTTTCCCTGTTAAATCAGAGACCGGAAAGCACGTTTTATTTATAATCATAGTGGAGGACTATAAGTGGCAATGGAATTGTATGTGTTGATTCCGATGATTCTGGTAATTGCGGTTCTCTTTTCCTACGCGGGGTGGTTATTCAACTCGAAAGTAGGTAAAAAGAGCATTGCAGCCGCGGAAGAAAGAGCTAAACAGGTTATTAACGATGCTCAAAAAGAAGCGCAGAACATTAAACGGGAAAAACTTCTTGAAGTTAAAGATGAATGGTATAAGAAAAAGGTAGAATTTGACGCGGAAGTAAACAAGAACAGGCAGAGAATTCAAAACTCTGAGAAGCAGATTTCTGTCAGAGAAGAAAATGTTGAGAAAAAATTAGAACAGGCTATTAAGAAGGAAAAAGATAACCGTAATTCCGAAAAAGAACTGTCAGATTTAAAGAAAAATCTTGAACAGAAATCTTCTGATATTGCAAGAATTGAAGCCGAACAGAACGAAAAACTTGAAAAAATTTCGGGCCTGACTACGGAAGAAGCCAAGAAAATGCTTATTGATAACATGGTCAACCAGGCAAGGGCGGATGCTTCTCACACTGTTAAGGAAATTCACGAAAAAGCCAAAAACGAAGCGAAAAAAGACGCTCAAAAGATAATCGTTCAGGCTATTCAACGTACTGCCGCAGATCACTCTATTGAAACTACCGTTTCTGTTGTTCAGATTCAGAACGATGAACTAAAAGGCAGAATTATCGGTAAGGAAGGCAGAAACATTCGCGCCTTTGAAGCGGCTACGGGCGTTGACGTTATTGTTGACGATACTCCCGAAGCTGTAATTCTTTCTTCGTTCGATCAGTTCCGCCGTGAAGTTGCAAGGGTTTCTCTCGAACGCCTTATTACAGACGGACGAATTCACCCTGCAAGAATTGAAGAAGTTGTTGAAAAAGTAAAAGTTGAACTCGAAGAAGATATGATTCGCGAAGGCGAAAACACCGTGATGCAGCTTGGTTTGCATGGTATGCACAACGAACTTCTGCGCCTTATTGGTAAAATGAGGTATCGTTCAAGCTATGGGCAAAACCTTTTACAGCATAGTATAGAAGTAGGCTTTCTTACAGGAATTATGGCCGCTGAACTTGGGCTTGATCCATTAATGGCTAAAAGAGCCGGTTTGCTGCACGATATAGGCAAGGTTCAGGATAAATCGGTTGAAGGACCGCACGCGTTAATTGGCTACGAAATTGCAAAAAAATATAAAGAACACGCAATTGTTGTGAACGCGGTCGGCAGTCACCACGAAGATATTGAAATGGAACATCCTATTGCAGCCCTTGTACAGGCCGCCGATGCTATAAGCGGAGCCCGTCCCGGCGCAAGAAGAGAACCTCTTGAAGGCTACGTTAAGCGTCTTGAAACCCTTGAAGCCCTTGCTAAATCGTTTGAAGGCGTTGCTAAAACTTACGCCATACAGGCCGGCAGGGAAGTTAGAGTTATGGTTGAGCAGGATAAGATTAACGATGTTGTTGCCGAAACACTGGCTCACGATATTGCAAAGAAAATTGAAAACGAACTTGAGTATCCGGGACAAATAAAAGTAACGGTAATCAGGGAAGTAAGAAAAATAGGGTATGCAAAATAACGGCATACATGTTTACGGTTTTATAAAGCAAGGCGTTTTTTAATAAAAAAGACGTCTTGCTTTTTGCATTTGAAACATTTATCCAACTATTGTATGAAAAAGCTTAAAATAGGCATAACAGGCGGTATCGGCTCAGGCAAATCTGTCTTTTGCGGTTATATTGCCGAAAAAAAGTATACTGTAATAAGCGCCGATAACATTGCCAAGGAGATATTAAGCTCCGATCCGGCGGTTAAGAAAAAGATAATTGATGCTTTTGGAGCGGATTCGTACAAAAACGGCTCCCTGAATACGGGGTTTATTGCCGATGTTGTTTTTAACGATTTTGAAAGCCTTCAATTACTTAATTCATTTGTTCACCCGGCAACAATAGAAAGAACCCGCAGACTTATGGATGAAGACCTGAAGAAAAACAATATCGTTTTTGTTGAAGCGGCTCTTATTTTTGAGGCGGAAATGGAGGACTATTTTGATTATATTGTCCTTATTAAAGCAGAAAATAATGTGAAGATTCAAAGAATACAACAACGCGATAATGCTTCGGAGGAAGAAATATTAAGTCGGCAGGCAAATCAGCTGCCTGATGAAGAAAAAGTTGATGTGTCCGATTTTGTTTTTGATAACAACGGTTCGCCCGAAGAGTTGAAAACGAAAGCGGATTTTTTATTAAATCTTTTAAACGGAATATCGAGGGTGAATTGAGTATTATTGCTTTCCAGGGTGAGCACGGGGCTTACAGCGAAATTGCTTCAAAAAAGTATTTTGGAGAAGATGTAAAACTTTCTCCCACATTTTCAATTGATGCCGTTTTTAACAAGGTTAAAACCGGTAAGGCAGATTGCGGAGTAGTGCCTGTTGAAAATTCTTCTTTCGGGAGTATTTTTGAAACATACGACTATTTGCTTAAGTACGATCTTAATATAATAGGCGAGCTTAATTTACAGGTAAATCACTATTTGCTGGCGGCAAAAAAATATAAACTCGGCGAAATTAAAAAAGTGTTTTCGCACCCGCAGGCGCTTGGGCAAACATCGGAATTTTTAAAAACCCTAAAAAACGCTCAGATCCATCCCGCTTACGATACGGCCGGTTCCGCAATAATTTCGGAAATGGATAAAGACGAACCTGTTGCAATAGTGGCAAGCAAAAACGCTTCAAAAATTTACGGACTTAAAATTATAAAAAGCAATATACAGAACAACAAGCAAAATTTTACCCGCTTTTTAATAATCAGTAAAAAACAGTTAAACAAAAAAATAACATTCTCCAAAACTTCAATTTGTTTTGAAATTAAAAGTACGCCGGGGTCTTTATTCAAGGCTTTAAGCGTATTTGCTTTAAGAGATATTGACTTGGTGAAAATAGAATCGCGCCCCATTCCTCAAAAACCGTTTCAGTATTTATTCTATACGGATTTTTACGGAAACCTTGCCGATGATAAAGTTAAAAACGCAATGAATCATTTGACGGAAATATCCGAAAACGTAAGACAGTTTGGCACATACGAAAAAGGAAAAATCTTTCGCAGTTAATTTAGTAGTTTCTTTATTTAATTAATGATTTTATTTTTTAACTATTTTTGTAAACGGAGCTGTTATGTCGTCATTCTTTAACAGGCTTATTGTTGGTGTTGTTCAATTAATGCCGAAAGCGACCGTTAGATATTTTTCCTCCCGTTATATTGCCGGAGAAAGGCTTTCAGACGCTGTTGATGTTTCCAAAGAACTGAATAAAAACCGGATTTGCGCTACAATTGATGTGCTTGGGGAAGCGGTAACTACAAAAGAAGAAGCGGTACAGGCAAAAAACGAGTGCCTTAAAGTGCTTGAAGCTGTATCAAAATTCAGGGTTGACGCAAATCTTTCAATAAAACCCACTCAATTCGGGCTAAGTATTGACGAGGAGTTTTGCCTTCAACAGGTTCTTGAAATTGCCGAAAAAGCCGCAAAAGTTAATAATTTTATCAGGCTCGATATGGAAGACTCTCCTTATACTACAAAAACATTCGAGCTTCTGAAAAAAGCCCGCAAACAGTACGATAACATTGGAGTTGTTGTGCAGGCTTATTTGCACAGGACTTATGATGACGTTGTTGAATTAAATAAAATAGGCACAAACTATCGTTTGTGTAAAGGTATATATGTTGAACCCGCTTCCATTGCTTATAAAGGCAAACAGGAAATTAGAGATAATTATCTTAAAATTCTTGACTTGATGCTGAAGAATGGAAATTATGTGGGTATTGCCACACACGATTTGTATCTTGTAAACGCCGCAAAGGAATTGATTGCTCGTTATGAAATACCCAAAAACAAATTCGAGTTTCAGATGTTGCTTGGCGTAAATGAAGATTTGCGCGATAAGATTGCGGCGGAAGGGTATAAAATAAGAATTTATGTACCGTTCGGCGAACATTGGTACAAATACAGTATTCGGCGCCTGCAGGAAAACCCTGAAGTTGCCGGTCATATTTTTAAAAATATATTTGGTGTTAGATAAAAAATGAATATTCTTGGTATAGAAAGCTCCTGCGACGAAACTTCCGTTGCTATTATTTCGGATAATATTCTAAAAGCAAATTTAATATCCTCGCAGGATTTTCATACAAAATACGGCGGGGTTGTTCCTGAACTTTCGAGCAGGGCTCACTTGCAGATAATTATTCCTCTCTTAAAAGACGCTCTTAAACAATCCGGTTTGGAGTTAAACGATATTGACGTTGTGGCCGCAACCGCGGGCCCGGGACTTGTGGGTGCGCTTCTTGTGGGACTTACATTTGCCAAAGGCTTGTCGTATGCCATAAACAAACCGTTTGTTCCGGTGAACCATATTGAAGGGCATATTTTTTCCGGATTCCTTATGGAAGATAAACCGGAGTTTCCTATGCTTGTTATGGTGGTATCGGGCGGGCATACATTATTGCTTATTGTTAAAAGCTATACTCAAATTGTAAAGCTGGGCACAACCGTTGATGACGCGGCCGGCGAAGCTTTTGATAAAGTTGCCAAAATGATTGGCCTCGGTTATCCTGGCGGTCCTAAAATACAAAAGGCCGGCGCTTTGGGAGACCCTGAAAGTATTAAATTTCCAGTAGCAGAGTTAAGTGAGAAATATAATTTCTCGTTCAGCGGTTTAAAAACATCCGTACTTCGCTATATACAAAAAGAATACGGAGACAGCAGCCGGATACCCGAAGAAAGAAAATGCGATATTGCGGCCTCTTTCCAAAACGCGGTAATCAAGGCGATTATTAAAAACAGCGAAAGAGCTTTAAAGAATTATGAAGTGAAATCCATGAGTGTTGTAGGCGGGGTTGCCGCCAACAAACCTTTACGGGAAGCTTTACATGAGCTTGCAAACAAGTACGGTAAAAAATTTGTTGTTCCCGCAATGACTTATTGCGGAGATAATGCCGCCATGATTGCTTACAGAGGACAAAAAGTTTATGAAAGCGGACAGCGTTTTACTCTTGATTATAACGCCTTTCCCGCATTACCTTTAAACATTTTTAGCGAGTAAGCTTTATTCGGTATTATATAGGTTACAGACCGGTTCTGTTTGTAAAACACAATTAAGTTAGGGTAACAACAGCAATTGCCTTAATTTAAGAATTAATTTTAAACAAAAACTGATTGCCGCTTGCAAAAAGCTAATATTTAGTCCATTTTTGTAAACAAATTAATAATAATTAAATAAACTGTTTTCCTCTTTTTATTTGGGAAAAGACTGAATTGATGGATAATGCATATTTGAATTTTGAAGAAAAACTTGGCATTCTCGCGGAAAGTGAAAAAAATGATCTGATGAGAGAAATCCGGGATGATATAGATGCTATTGATAAAGAGCTTGTCAGGCTTTTAAGTAAGCGGACGCTTGACTCTGTACTTATAGGCAAAGTAAAAACCTCTCTTGGTTTGCCTACCTATAATCCACAGCGGGAAAAGGAAATAGCGGAAAAAATAAGCTCTTATGTGGAAAAACCATTGGGAAAAGAGGCGGTGCAAAGGATTTTTGAAAGAATAATTGATGAATCGCGTGCGGTGCAAAAGGAAGAAGCGCGTAAAGGGATTGATAATATTGATGGACAACCAGAACATAACAAAGACGGAGTTTAAAAAAATGCTAAGCCCAAAGCAATGGCTTATTGTTGCGGGCTTTTTTATAGTAGTTTTAGCTTTATTTATACATACTTTTTTTAGTCCGAATTATTTTGAAGGCGCTGCGCCTAAAAGAGTTCAAATTAACCGTGGCGAGTCTTTAGGCGAAATTGCCGGCGTTTTATATAAAGAAAAAATTATACCAAGCAAATTTAACTTTAAAGTTATTGCTTTTATATTTGCCATGGATAAAAGAATTAAACCTGGCAGGTATTATATACAAAACGGTTTAAGTTATGCCGCTTTAATTGAAAAGTTTATTAGCGGCGATGGAGATTTGTTAAAAACCGTTGACTTATACAACGGAATTACCATTACCGGCGTTAAAAACAAACTTGAAAAAATTGCTCTTGTAAATGGCAAAGAGTTTTATGCCGATATTTGCGATAAGCAGCTGCTAAAGGAAGCCGGGTTAAAACAAAACTCTTTTGAAGGCTATTTGCTGCCGGCTGATTATGATGTATACGAGCGAAGCGACCCGAAAGAAGTTATACTGTTAATGTATAAACGTTTTAACAGGTTCTTTAACGATTCTCTTAAACGCAGGGCTTCTCAGCTTGGGTATTCTGTTCATCAGGTTGTTACCATGGCTTCCATTGTTCAGGGCGAAACCAAGAGCGAAAAAGAGATGCCTGTTATTTCCGGCGTTTATTATAACAGATTGAGAATTGGGATGCGTTTACAAGCCGACCCAACTGTGCAGTATCTCAAGGAAAATGGCTGGAAAAGGCTTTCGTTTAGCGATTTGAGGCAGGATTCTCCTTATAATACTTACAGATATGCCGGCTTACCGCCCGGGCCTATTAACAACCCCGGTAAAGATGCCATACTGGCGGCTTTGTATCCTGCTCGGCATAGTTACCTGTTCTTTGTTGCAAATGGCAAGGGTACGCATTCGTTTTCAAAAAGCTTTGCCGAACATAAAGCTTTGGCAAAAAAATACAGGGAAATGCTCGATTCAAAGGAATAGTTAATATACTGAATGATATTAGAAAAAAATAAAATATTACATGTAACAAGTTCGCTTGTTGTGTTGAGCGTTGTACTGGCTTTTATAGCTGTTACTTTTTCAATAACCGGCTGTGCAAATCAGGTCTATCCCGGTGGCGGGGAGGTTGACCGTATTCCGCCTGAAATTACAAGCCTTTATCCGCCAAACGAAACTATTAATTTTAATGACGATTATTTTGAATTGGGCTTTTCGGAGTTTATAGATAAACGTTCGCTTAAGGACGCTATTTTTATTTCTCCTTCGCCGGAAGGCGAACTGGAGCTGACCTGGACATGGAACGCTAAAGGAGTTAAAGTTAAGTTCCCCAAACGACTAAAGCAAAATACCACTTACTCCGTTACAATTGGTACCGATCTTGTGGATTATAACGCGAAAAACAGAATGGCGGCCGCTTATTCTTTCGCTTTCTCTACCGGAGCAACGGTTGATAAGGGGCAAATTCAGGGACGCGTTTTTGCAGATAAGCCAAATGGAGTAATGCTGTTTGCTTATAAAAAAGATGATACTTCAAAGATTAACCCCTCTGTTAAAAAACCGGATTATATTTCTCAGGCCGGAGATAGCGGTTATTTCAAAATAAAAGGGCTTGGGCCTGGTTCATACAGGGTGTTTGCAATTGATGATCAATACAGAGATCTGCTCTTCCAGTCAGATCAGGATAAATTCGGAGTTCCGCACTCGGATATTACTCTTACGGATAAAGATACGGTTTTTAATAATCTGAATTTCTTTTTGACTAAAAACGATACCATTAAACCACGGCTGCTTTCGGCTGTCATGCTGGATAAACATCATATCCTTGTGGGCGTCAGTAAAGAATCGGACAGCTCATTTATCTCTCCGGCGAATTTCTATCTTATGGATTCTACCGAAAATAAAAAGACCGGCGTTGTTTATGCTTTTAAAGGGGGTAGAAAAATTTCGGATATTGTGCTGTGTCTCAATTCGGAGCTTAAATACGAAAACAATATTTACCTTTACGCGGAACACTTGAAAGACTTGTACGGAAATGTTCTGCCGGTTGATTGCGTCAAGCTGACAACAAGCGATAGAAAAGATACTTCAAAGGTTATATTTACAAAAATTTCTCCCGTCTCAGGCGAAACGGTTGACTATATTAATCCCCGTTTTAACTTTTGCTTTAATGACGCGTTCGATTCCACTAAAGCGATCAGGGGGATTGAATTTACAGATACTTTGGGCAGGCGCATTGATTATAAGCTGAGGTTTATTGACAATGCGTCATTCGTTATACAGCCCAAAGAAGAACTTCAGCCTAAACAGGATTACAGAATTAAACTTGATTTGAATAATTTTGTTAACCTTAATGGTCAGTCGCTCGATTCTGTTTTTACTTATAAGTTTAAAACCATTAACGGGCAGGACTTTACAGGCGCTTCCGGTTCTCTTATTAATGTGGACACTTCCAAAAATCCGGTTCTTGTTTTACAGGGGACGGATAAAAATAAATACACTTATGTTGTTAAGCCTGATTCGGGTAAAACTTTTAATTTCGAAAGAATAGAAGCCGGCAAGTATATTATATGGGGATATTACGATGAAAACAGGGACGGAAAATACAGCTATGGCGAGTTGTTTCCTTATATACCATCTGAAAGATTTATATATGGAAAAGTTGTTTTAGATCTAAGACCGAGATGGTCTGTTACCGATATAGTCTTTGATTTTGAAGATAAATAAATTAAATTCAATATTAAATTCTTCTTATTCTCAAAAAGAAACACTAAAAACATAAAAAAAAAGCAATTCTTACTGAAAAATCAGTAATATTACTGATTCTTTTTTGATTTTAGGATTTTATATTTCCTGTGTCTTTATAATAAGAAAGAGGCGGGAGATGGAAAAACAAGAAATTAAAAAATCGTTAAGACGGCTTTTAGATGGTTACTATGTTTATAGTGAAGAGTATCAGGATAAGTACTATCTGTTAAAAGATATTAAAGAAACTTTACCGCAATTAGACGAAAGTAAAATAATGGATGCAATCAACTATGCGAATGTAGCTGTTGCTCCGCCTAGAAAAATAAGAAAATTTATAAAAGCGTTTGTCTATAAAATTGATACCTAAAGTAATAATAATATATCCGGCCGTCATTTTTTATCTGGGCTTCTATACAGAATTACAGGATTATTTTAGTCTATTCAGTATTTCTTCAAGTCCGCTATTATTATCGGGGATTTTTACTTTTTTTATCCTTTCCATTTTGTTTTTCACAGTCAGTCTTATTATTGACCCATTAAGGAGAAACCACAGGAAAAAAGAAACCGAGTTAAGGCAAAAAAGTCTTAAAATAATGGCGTTGTTTGCAGAGAAATCGAACGAACCTTTTTTGCGCTTAAATGAAAATGGAGTAATACTGGCTACCAACCCCAAAGCGGATGATCTCGGGTTTAAAGATTTTATAAATAAAGAAGTCGCAGTATTGCTTCCGGATTTAAAAATTGATTACAGAAGTATTGTGGAGAGCGATCAATCCATAAACGTTAATCTGGAATATCTTCAAAAAGAATATTCCGTTCAGGTAAACGGTATAGGTTATTTGAAAATTGCGCACCTGTATTTTCATGATATTACAAAATTAAAACAAAACCAGCGCGCTTTGGAAAAATCTGAAAAAGAACTTAAGGAATTTTTAAAAAAACTGCAGCTTAGCATAGAAGAGGAAAGACAAAGAATAGCCAAGGAGTTGCATGACGATGTTGGGCAAAACCTGCTTCTTTTACGTCTGAATTTACAAAGACAGTTTACCGAACTGACAAAAAGTAAAAATTCCAGCTACCATACGGAAAGTACAGAGTTAATTGACAAGGTTATTGGCGATTTGAAAGAAATATCTTATTCATTAAAACCCATGATGCTTAAAGAAAGAGGACTTGCGTCCGCTGTATTCAGCCTTGTAAACGAAGTCAATAAGGGAACAAAAATGAAAGGCGAATTGGGTACTGTTGACATGGACAGGAGGTTTAATGCAAATCTCGAAATTGCAGTTTACAGAGTTGCTCAGGAGTGCGTTAATAATATTATTAAATACTCCGAAGCAACTAAATTTAATATTGAACTAATCAGTAAAGAAGATAAGATACATTTGATTGTTTCGGATAACGGTAAAGGGTTTGATATGACCGCGCCTGAAAATAAAAAAGGCATGGGCATCTCCAATATGAGAGAAAGAACAGCGGCTTTGGGAGGCACCTTCAAACTCAATTCAACCCCGAATGAAGGAACAATTATTATTGCGGAATTTCCACAGGAGTAAATAATTTATGTGCGATAAAAAAATACGTCTGCTTTTTGTTGATGACCATAACCTTTTTAGAAAAGGGCTTATTAATCTGTTGGATAATGTTGAAAACATGTGTGTGGTTGGCGAGGCAAGCAATGGTTATGAAATGATTGAACAGTACAGGCTATTAAAACCTGATGTTGTTGTAAGCGATATTTCCATGCCGGAACTTTCGGGAACGGACGCGGCCGATATGATTCTTGATATAGATAAAAATGCCAAAATACTTTTCCTTTCAATGTTTAATAAAAAGGAAGATGACGTGCTTATGGCGCTAAATGCCAGGGGGTTCGGACTTATTGGTAAAGATATTTCGCAGGAGGAGCTTGTTCTTGCAATAAATACGGTTTATAGCGGCCAGAGATATTTTGGCCCAAAGTATGACGATCAAAAACTGGACGAACTGCTTGAAAAATACAGGGCCACTCAAAAAAAAGACGATGATATTAAAGGCGAACTTACCTCAAGAGAGCTGGAAGTGTTAAAATATGTATCGGAAGGGATGAACAACAAACAAATAGGTGAAATTATGAATCTCAGTCACCGAACGGTTGAAAGCCATAAAGCAAATCTTATGGAAAAATTAGGGGTGAATAGCTCCACTCATCTTATCAGGGTTGCAATTGAAAAGGGATTGCTCAAAAAGTAATTGTTGTTTGTATTTCCGAAATGCTGTTTGCAAATTAATTGGTTCCAATTATTTCGCGGGAACTTTCTTTTAAACGAAATTCTTATATATTTGATATTGAATTGATCAGATGTTAACGGGATAATAAAAATAATCTGTTTTTATAGATATAAATCCGGCATTCGGTAAAAAAATATTAGAACTTTTATGCATAACCATAATCACGAACACGCGCATAATCACCAACACGAGCATAGCATCCCCGAAAAAATAAACTCGGTTTTTGTTTTAGGCATACTTCTTAATTCCATTTATGTGGTGGTTGAGGCGGTGTATGGCATTTCTGTCAATTCAATGGCTTTGGTTGCCGATGCTGGGCACAACCTAAGCGATGTTTTGGGCTTGGGACTTGCATGGGGCGCCGGTTATCTATCATTAAAGCAGGCTACCCGTTCAAGAACTTACGGCTACCGAAAATCTACAATACTTGCCGCGTTGCTTAACGCTATTCTTTTACTTATTGCCATTGGAGCAATTGGTGTGGAGTCAATCAAGCGGTTTGCGCATCCTGCGCCGGTTCAAGGCGGGGTAATGATTACTGTTGCGCTGATAGGCGTAATTATAAATACCTTTACCGCTTTACTTTTTATTAAAGGAAAAGAGAAAGACCTTAATATAAAAGGCGCTTTTTTACACATGGCGGCCGATGCCGCTGTATCTTTGGGAGTTGTGGCCGCAGGTATAATTATTAGTTATACCGGGTGGCAGTGGGTCGATCCGGCAATTAGTATTGTAATTATGCTTGTCATCCTGCTTTCAACATGGAATTTGCTGAAGGATTCTTTTAATCTTGCAATGGACAGCGTTCCGCCAAATATTGAGACGGATGCGGTTGAGGCTTATTTAAAAACTATTCCTGAAGTTGTTGATTTTCACGATCTGCATATCTGGGCCATGAGCACAACTCAAATAGCAATGACGGTGCATATAATTAAAGATGATATGTGCATTAATGATGACCTGACCGAAAAAATATGCAGAGAATTACACCAAAAATTTGGTATTGAACATACAACAATACAGTTTGAAGCGGGGAAGACCTATTTGAACTGTAAAAAAAACTATGTATAAATGGTTATCCTAAAAACTCCGAAGCGTAATCAAATACATGTTTAAACGCCTCATAAACTTCATCGCTTGTTTTCTCTATAGTCGGGAACGGTGTCTCGTGAGTGTATGGATATGGGAAATCGAGACGCACTATGCTTTTGGATAAATCTATCATATAGCTTTCTGTCACCGCCCGGGGCGAAAAAACCATATCCTTTTCGAGCGTAAGTATTCTTAATCTTCTTTTAAGACTACCCATCAACGCGTTACGAAAAGATATCATTTTTGCGCTGTTAAGCATACACTTAAACACTTCGCCAACTTCTCCCGATTTTGCAAAAACTTCATTTAAAGAAGTATCTTTTTCAAGGCACTTGTCAAATTCATTTAAGTAATAGCCTTTAATGGCTTCGGTAGCCTCGCTATCCATTATTGCTCTTGAAGCCGGGCTTGACTTATCGAAGGTAGCTCCGCCGCAGAAAACCAGAAGTCGTGAATCCGCAAGCAGGTTTGTCTGGTTGCTCATCAGTAAAATCTGGCCGAGAAAACCGCCAATAGAGTAACCAAAAAAATCTACGGTGGCATCATGGGCTATATGCGTATTATTGTCTTTCCTTATTTCTTCAACAAGTTCAATAATATCATAAAGCGTTTGTAGTCCGGAAAGAAGAAACCTTTCGGGAGAAAACTGCAGCCTTGTGCTTATTGCCGCGTTAACAAACGTAGAAGATTGGAGTTTTGGAAAAAGCCCCATCCTTTCTTTTGAAAGCCGGTACATAAGGCGCGAATTGCTCCATTCCATTGGTGCGCGGTTCATGTGAAAAGCCAGTGGAAACATCAATATGGCTTTCCCGGTTTTTTCGCACAGGTATTTGGCCCAGGTTAAGTATTTTTCCCAGTTCTTTTCGTTTAATCCGTGCAGCAAAATAATTACCGATTTGCATTTTTCCTTACAGTCTTTGCTAAACAGCAGATACGAAAAATTATTATTTTCAGGAAAACTATTATCCGGGGCGTTCAGGTTTCTGAAAATGTAATCGTTAGAAGCAGTGTTGTTTTGCAGGTAATAGTTTAATAAAGCGTTAAAAATATTTGTTTTTTCTTCATCAATATTCGAAGAAAAATCGATTGATTTGTTGGATTTGAATTCAATTTCTTTCAATACAAAATCTTCGTATTGAGCCGGCAGTTTTCCGGATAAAAGTTTTTTGAGCGATGTATATTCTTTAAGATAATTCAATTGGTTCTCTCGCTGTTTTTTGCTTTTATTATATCAATTTCTTTCCTTTTTTTCTTCAGGAGTCCTTTCCATCGTTCCATGCCTTCTTCAAGCTTGTTCATTGTGGCAAAAAGACGCTCTATCTCTGTAAACATTTGCTGAATTCTTTCTGCAATAAATTCGGGTTCGTATTTTTCGGGTGTTGACTGGAAAGCAAGAAAATCCCTGAAATAATCCGAAATTACTTTTATTTCATCAAGCGTGTAACCAAAGTTTTGCAAATCCAGAATAAGACTGCATAAGAAAGCGTAATTTTCAGAAAATAGCCGGAACCCTCCGTCGCTTCTCATTTCGGATTCAATAATACCTTTATCTTCCCAGTGTTTTATTGTCCTTGTAGAAACGTCAACTCTGTCCGCAAGTTCTCCTATTGTCAGGAACTTGCTTTTCAGCTTTGTCTCTTTATCGTTTTGTAAAGAGCTTGGCAAACCTACTTTTTTTATGATTTTATAAATATCCTGAAGGCTGTAGCCAAGTGTAGATAAGTGCTGTATACTTTCACATTCTTTTACTATACTTGTTGGAAAATACGGGCCTCTGTCTTCGGTAAAACCGGCTGCCTTTATTAGCTTTTCCTTTTCCCATTCAAGTATAACCTGCTCGGCAACCCCTATTTTTTGTGAGAGTTCGCCAATTAGATACAAATTTGTCATAAATATACCTTAACGTATAGATTTATTAATACGAACGTGAACGTATACGAATATATGCTATTTAATTTATTTTGTCAAGGTTGTAAATTGTTGAATATCTTTTATTGCCGATTCATTAAAGGGCTGAATTGTTTTATATAGAATAGTCCGTTTTGTATATGGAATAACCAATTCTATGGTTCATTCATGTACCCTTCCGGATTCCTCAGGAAGGGTACATGAATGATAAAATTACTTATAGAGGTAGTATTTTTTAGATTTTTCCTTAAAGCTTTTTACATCTTTTCCGAGGAAATCTTCAATATCGGAGTATTTGAAATTTTGTGTAAATAGTTCGCGAACTTTTGCCGAACCGGAAACTTTATCGAACATATTAATTCTGTCTTTTTTACAAAGCTCAAATAGGTTTTTATCGGGGTACAGTTGGTGGTTCACCTGCATAAATAAAAATTGCAGGCTCATAAGGTTGAATTTTCTATAGTCGGTAATGTGAATCTGTACGCCATGCAAATCCTTTTTGGCTCCTGTTCCATAATAAGGTTTAAAGTTAATGGGGCGGAATATTACTCCTTCAAGATTTAACCCGTTCATTTTATCGGCAAGCTTTTGAGCATCTATCCATTCAGCGGCAAACGTTTGGAAGGGGAGAGGATAACCCACGCCTTCGGAAACAACTTCGAGCTCGCCCATAATGCCGGTTGTAACATAGTATATGGCAGATTCGGTGTTGGGTATATGAGGCGAAGCCGGAACCCATTGCAACCCTGTTTCTTTAAAAGACATTTTCCTTTTCCAGCCTTTCATGGGAACAACGGTTAATTTGCATTTAACGCCGTTTTTAAGCATCCCTTCGTCATTTAGCAGTCTTGCAAGTTCTCCACAGGTTAAGCCGTATACATAAGGAATTTTAAACTGGCTTACAAACGATATTAAAGAGTCTTCCACAAGGTTGCCTTCAACTTTTAACCCGCCTAAAGGATTAGGTCTGTCGAGCACAACAAATTCCTTATTGTTTTCAGCCGCGGCTTCCATTGCAAGCCCCATTGTACTGATATACGTATAAGAACGGCATCCAATATCCTGTATATCGTACACTAAAACATCAATATCTTTCAGAATATCGGCGGAAGGTTTTTTATATTTGCCGTATAACGAATAAACAGTCAATCCTGTCGTTTTATCGGTATAAGAAGAAATTTCATCTCCGGCGGAATAATCTCCGCGTACGCCGTGTTCCGGGCCAAAAAGTGCAACAAGTTTGCAGGCTTTCGATTCGAATAAAATATCCACAGTCGATTTAAGATTGCCGTCAACGCCGGTAGGATTTGTTATAAGTCCTACGCGTTTACCTTTAAGAATATCGAAATTGTTTTTCTTTAATACGTCAATTCCGGTTTTTACTTTAGGGCCTTCGGCAAAAGAAAGGGCTGTGCATAACGCAACGAACATAATTAATAGAGAGTTTTTCATCGGTCACCTAATTTGTTGGTTAATGTTTGAGATAGATTTTTACATGCTGTGGAAATGCTATTATATAAAGTTTCTGCTTTGTGAAGCAATTTGCCAATGTCTTCGTGTCCTTTATTTAAAACGGAACAATTAATAAGTACGTTATAAAAGGCTCCCTGCGCGGCTGTGCCTAAAAGCGAAATTGCCACTCCCGCGTCAGAAAGGGAATTCTGGTTCCCTTTTTCCAAGACTGATTGCAACAAAGGTAAAGTTTTGGAACAAACTTCTATTACATCAGCCGGTGTTTTGGTCGCTTCGAATGTGGCTTCGTCAATTTTTCTGCTTCGGATTTCTTTTTGTTCATCGGTTTCTTTAGGGAGTTTAAACGCCTCCATTACCAAATCGAAAGCTTCGTTATCTTTTTGCGCAAGTTGTAAAAGCTCGGTTTTGTACAGCTCAAGTTTGTAAAGATACTCCCTGAAATCTTCTTCAACAGCGGCGTATTTACGTTTGCCTATTGTTAAATTGCAAACCATCATGCCAAGCGAACATGCAAGCGCTCCGCTGAACGCGGAAACATTTCCGCCGCCCGGCGTGGGCGAACCCGAAGATATTTCTTCAAGGTAATCGTTAAGCCTTTTGTTTAAATTCATAAAGCTCCTTAGATCATGTAGTCTATTATTTTACTTTTATTTATAAATGGATTTAATGTGCTGAGCCCAAGATTATCTTTTGCAATTTCTATTAGTGAAGTTTCGTCATAATTTTTACCACCGGAGTAAAACCTGCCCGCTTCAAGCAGGGCTTCAAGAGGGGAAAGTCCTATAATTTCGCTTCCACAGGTTTCTATACCAAGGCGGGCGGCTTCTTTTTTTACTTCTTCAAAAGCTACGTGTAAAGGCGTTACTTTGTAATTGATAAGATTTATTGATACCTGCGTAATTCCATATTGGGGAAGATTAACGCCCATCCCTTTGAAACATTTCAGCCTGCCCGGCTCTTTGACCGTTTTCCCGTTTATTTTTATAATGTTGCCGCTTGCATCTCTTTTTGCACGACCAGACTCGCGAAGCGTCTCCGCTATTTCTTTGGCATATCTAATATCTGTAGTTTTAAGATTTACATTATAGGCTATAAGAAAAAACCTTGCCCCGGTAACAACAGCTCCAAGCTTTTCGTTAAAGACCGGTTCGCCAAAATCGGGGAGCCATTTATCATCTTTGAGCTTTTCCTTAAGTCCTTCATATTCGCCTTTGCGAATATCGGAAAGGTTTTTTCTATAATCCCTTTCTGAAGAAGCTTCATACAAATAAACGGGTGTTTCAAGTTCGCGAGATACTATTCTGCCGTATTCTTTAGAAATGTTTATACATTCTTCCATTGAGGAATTTTTCACCGGGATAAAAGGAACAACGTCAATTGCTCCAATACGCGGGTGTTCGCCTTTTTGTTCGCGCATATCTATACAGCTTGCGGCTGTTTTGCTAAGTTCAACAGCGCCGTCAAGAATTCCTTTTTCATCTCCCGCGAATGTTACAACAACACGGTTATAATCCGCGTCCGGTTCAATGCCAAGCAGCTTTGCCCCTTTGATTTTATTTACGGATTCCGCCATAAGCTTAAAAACAGCGGGGTCTTTCCCTTCGCTAAAATTAGGAACGCATTCTATTATTTTTGTCATTCTTCACGCCGGTATATTATATTTCCTCGTTTAACCGTCATAGTATTTAAATTACTTCCCATGTTGTAAACCAGAGCATTGTAATCTTCCGCATCGTATATGCTGAAATCCGCCTGTTTGCCAATCTCAATACTTCCGGTTTTATCGTTTATTAAAAGAGCTTTGGCCGCGTTAATTGTAAATGCTGATATGATTTCTTCGGGAGACATTTTCATTTTCAGAGCCGCTATTCCCATAATCATGCTTATGTTTGCAATATTGCAGCTTCCTGGGTTGTAATCCGTGGCAAGCGCAACAATAGCGTCGTTGTCAATTAAATCTCTTGCCGGGGCATAATCATAATTCAGAAAAAAAGATACTCCGGGGAGCAGAACAGCCGTTGAATTTGAGGCCGATATTTTTTTTACCGCTTCGTTATCGGCGGTCTCAAGGTGATCTAAGCTTACCGCCTTATATTTCAGTCCTACATCTATACCGCCTATCTCTGTAAACTGGTTTGTATGCAGTTTTACAGGCAGACCATTGCTGGCGGCACATTCAAAGATAGTATCTGTTTCCTGCGCCGAAAAGGCTTCATTTTCACAAAAGGCATCGCAGAAAAGGGCGAGATTATTCCCGGCAATAAAAGGTATAACCTGATTTACAAGCAAATCAATGTAGCTCTTATGGTAATCCCTAAACTCGTTTGGGTAAGTATGCGCTCCGAGAAACGTGGGAATAATATCGATATTGAAAACTGTACTTAGTTTTTTAATTACATTTAATATTTTAATCTCATTGCCGAAATCAAGCCCGTACCCGCTTTTTATTTCAAGAGAAGTAATTCCCTGTTCAATAAAATAATCAATTCGTTTTTGCGCAAGTAAAGCAAGCTCATCTTCGTTAAGGGACTTAACGGCTTTAACTGTTGTGTTTATTCCGCCGCCGCTTTCCGCAATTTTATTGTAATGCACTCCCGCAAGTTTTTGTCCGAACTCGCGGCTCCTTTGGCCCGCAAAAACAGAATGCGTATGGCAGTCTATCAGGCCGGGGAGTATGATTTTATTACTTAAGTCGTGTTTAATATCGCAGATAATTGTTTCGGCGGATGAATTTGGTATGAAGTCTTTAATAATTCCGTCTTCAGTCAATACGGAAAAGTCATAAAGAGGTGAAATCTTGTTCATAGATTTACCCCTTAAAAAATTTGTTCCTCCCGTATCAACAGTAACAATTTGATTGGGAAAGGAAAATAACCTTCTCATAGTTTTTATTTGACAACATTTACACTATCCGGTACAACTCTGGCTTCTTTAAAGCCAAGTTGAATCAATTTAAAATTAAGCGTTCTCGCGCTTGTTAATTCGGTAAAATCTCCCGCTCTTACTTTATAAAACGGGGCGTCAAAAATTACATAAACCGGTTGATTTGTTTTAAAGAAAACATCGGACTTAACAGAATTGGCCTCATCAAGGTTATCTGTTGTCATTATCTGCACTCTGTAACCCTGAAATGATTTTGCCACATTTGTCTTTGGGGAGGAGTCGGCTTTTTCAAATTCTGTCCATACTTCCGGTTTATTCTCTTCAACATCAGACGATTGTTCGTTAATTTCGGGTTTGATTTTGTAAGAGGTTATATCAAAATCTTCTTTTAAGCTGGCGTATTTAGGCGTAAGTTCAGGTCTTTTTTCCTCAACGGCTTCTTTTTGCTCTTTACCGCTTTTTTGTCTGGGTTCTTTTTCTATGTCTTCTGCTGTTCTTTTAAATCTATCGGAAGTGGAGGTTATTGTCGTTCCGCATCCTGAAAAATAGAAAGCTGTAATAATAATGCCGGTAATTAAGATTTTAATTTTCATTTTCTTTTATAAAGTTTTTTTCTGTTTATAAATATAAACTAAATTTTTAATACAAAAAAGCGGCCTGGTTTTACCCTTAATATTTTTTTATTATAAGATTGGTTTTTATAGCGTTGCAATAATAAAATGTTTTACTGATTATTCTATTGGGATATAAACTTCTGTAAGCAAATTTTCCGGCTTGGTGGATGGTGAATAAACAATGTATTTCTCAATCATAGGCAAATCTCTTAATTTTACATCGGTTGTTAAGACCCAGTTCCTGTATATTGAGTAATACAAATCCCATAAAAGTTCATAAGGGCCTTTGTATCTGAAAACCGCGAACCTTCCTCCTTCAATATATTTATTTACTATATTTTCGCAAGGTATAAACTTCTTTTTTGCTGTTATGCAAATATCCGATTTGCAGTTCTTCAAACCAACCAGGTCTGGATCGTCATAATATAATGCAAAAACTTCCGGTTTCCATCCTGAGATTTTATTCTGCAACGCAAACCTGCCAAGGTTATCCCACGCGGATAAAGTTTCTTCACCGCCGTACTGGCCAATAACGGTAATACAGGCTACGTTTTTGCCGGGTACGTCTATTATTTTAGGCTTTAAGTCAAAAATCAGTTTTCCGGCTGTATTTATCGTATAATCTATATGTGTATTTAGCACAATATTGTTATTCTCTTTGTATTCGTTAGGCGAAATGCCAAATTCTTTACTAAACGCTTTGGAAAAAGAGGATAAATCGTTATATCCAATCCTTAAAGCTATATCGCTTAACTGCTCATTGGAGTAACGTATAAGTTTTGTAGCTGTTTCAAGGCGGACTCTTTTTATATACGAGCCGAGAGGCTCGTTCAATACGGCTTTAAATATTCTGTGAAAATGATAAAACGAAATACAGAATTTTTCAGCCAGTGCTTTTGTATTCAGGTTTTCATCCAGATGGTTATTAATGTAATTCAATACATCGTTAACTTTTTGCTGGTAATATGTAACTGTTTTTTGCTGCATTATTAAAATTTAATTGCTTTGTAACGCCTGCCCCAGAACTTATATTTTGTTAAAGATGAATATAACATTATCCTGTTAAAAAAACTGAATTTCATTAAGTAGTGCATTATCCTGTAACAAATTCCAATAAAAATTAAAAACAGAATAGATTCAATAACAGAGCTGACAAATTCATTATATGCCATAAAGGAAGCCAAACCCAGATATTTGTAAAACAGGTCTGTAAAAATTACCGAATTGAGAATTACAACAACAGTAACAAAACCATGTCCGGTTTCAATAGCCCGTTTAGGGCAGCTGCTCATGCACTTCATGCAGCTCTCGCAGTTAAATGTCCAGTATGGTCTGTTATTAACCGTTTTAATAGCTTGAACGGGACAATTTTTAATACAGGCGTTGCAATTATCGCAGGCTGCCGAGGCATAAAATGTTTTAGATAGAACAAACCGGCCAACTAAATAATATAATACCGCTATAGGGGAGACGGCCAGATCCTGAACTATTTCGAATAACGCTTTGAAGATTTTTTTACCGGTAAAAGCTTTTTCCGAAAATTCAACAACACGTTTTTTGTTTTTTTCGTGAAGGAATTTAATTGTTCTGTCGTTCAAACCCGGATGCAAAGATATCCAGTTCGAAGGCAAATCTACCGGAAACATTCCGTTAATTGAGTATCCTTTTAACCATAGAACCAAAGACGTTAAATAAAAGGCTATACCTGTTAGTCCCGGTGTAACAAACCTGCCAATAAGCATACCTGCTCTTGTATTTAGCAAAAGAACTTTATTATTGCCCTTGGGAAAGCGAAAAATATAATTCAGCATAACCGGCGGATAATTAAAACCGTGAATAGGTGAAATAAACACAATTAAAGCGTCTTTTGGCGGAGGCTCAATGGAGTTTTGAATAGCAATGTTAACAAGTATACTCATGATGTTGTGTTTTGCCGCAACTTCCGCCATCCAATTTGCAACATTCCTTGAGTTTCCGGTTCCTGAAAAATAATAAATTACAAGTTTTTTAATATATGCCATATACTTTAAGTTTATGTGAACAATAAAATTAAGTATTTATTTTGAAGTACGTTTTTCCATATTTGTCAAAATGCATATCAACCGGAATTTTTCCTGATTGTTTACAAAAAAAATAAAGATAATTTAAAATGCGGAGCAAGTATAGCTATTGTTAATTATGGCTAATTTACATATAATTGACAGCTAATAACAAAAAAATTGTAAGAGAGACAAAAAAACAACATGCAGGAAAATAACGGAATTAAAGCCTGGGTGGTTTCTGCAACTATGGGATATGGGCATCAGCGGGCTGTAAATCCGTTGAAGGAAATTGCCGAGCAGGATATAATAACTGTTGGAGCAAACAAAGACGCTTCCAAAAACGAAGCCAAATTGTGGAAAAGAGTATTAGGAGCGTATGAGTTTATTTCCCGCGCAAAAGGAATTCCCTTAATTGGCAACCCTATTTTTAACATACTGGAAACCTTCCTTCATATTCCGGCGTTTTATCCCATGAGAGATCTTTCATATTCCACTTTTCAGGTAAATTTATTAAAATCGAGTATTGAAAAGGGCTTATGCGCCAGTATGCTCGAAATAATCAGAACAAAAAGTCTCCCGATAGTAACATCATTTTACGCGCCGGCCATTGCCGCCGAAATGAACGGGTACCAACCGGTTTACTGCATTATTTGCGATGCCGATTTAAACAGAGTGTGGGTTGCAAAGGAACCGTGGGAAAGCAATATAGTGTATTTTGCCCCCTGTGGTAAAGCCGCTCAAAGGCTTAAGGCTTATGGCGTTCCGGATGAAAGAATCTTTATTACCGGCTTTCCGCTGCCAAAGGAGCTTGTTGGCGGAGTTGACATGCCTGTTCTGAAAAAGAACCTTGGCGAACGACTGATACATCTTGATCCCGATAATAAATTTCGCTCGCGGCACGAAAAAAACGTAACCTATTTCCTCGGGGCCGAAAACTATAAAACAAGCGCGCAGAGAAAGCTTACTATAACGTATTCTGTGGGCGGCGCGGGCGCTCAAAAAGAAATAGGCGGAGCTATTGCCGGGAGCCTTAAAAAAAGGATTCTTGCCAACCAGGTTAAACTTGTTCTTGTAGCGGGAATAAAACCGGTTGTAAGAGATTATTTTCTGGAAATTAAAAAATCTTTTGGCGCAGATGATACTCAAATTCAGGTCGTTTTTGCCGATACGCTTGATGAGTATTTTACGGCATTTAACAATATTATTAAAACAACGGATATACTATGGACAAAACCAAGCGAACTTTCTTTTTATTGTGCGCTTGGTATACCAATTATTATGACGCCGCCAATTGGCTCCCAGGAAAAATTCAATTCGAAGTGGCTTTTTGAAGTTCAGGCGGCAATCAAACAGGAAGACCCTGCATATACCGATCAATGGCTGTTTGAGTATCTTCAAAACGGTTGGCTTGCGGATGCAGCCTGGTCGGGCTTCTTAAAAGTTAGAAAACTTGGCACATATAAAATAGTGGAAATATTAAAAACCGGAGAGATGAGTTACGAGAGTTCCGCTGTATTAAGATGAGTATGTTTATGAAAAAGAAAAAGTTTATTTTTTTATATCTTAAAACCGGGGGAGGACATTATGCGCCTGCAAAAGCAGTAGCGGGATATTTACAGAAAAATTATCCTGATGAAATAGAAGTGTTGCTGCACGACGCTTTTGATAAAAGCGGCTGGCTTGTTCGTTTTGTGGTTGAGGAAGGTTACCGCTTTTTGCAAAACAAAGCCAAATGGTTCTATGAGCTTGTTTACGCGGTTAATAAATTAAATATGTTCTCGGAGTCAAGCGCAAAGCTTGTTTCGGACAGGGTGGAAAAATCTCTGACGAATCTTTTGTTTACCGAAAAACCGGATAAGATAGTCATATTCCATTTCTTTCTGATAAAACCGGTTTATAAAATTCTTAAAAAATACAATCTGCAAATTCCTGTGGTTACCGTTGTGACAGATCCGTATATAGCGCACCCGCTTTGGTTTTTGAATGAAGAACAGAATTTTGTTTTATTCAGCGAGCAGTTAAAAAAATATTGTGTAAACAAGGGAATTCCCGAAAACAGACTAAACGTCTTTCCTTTTATTTTAGATGAAAAATTTTCTGTACATCCTGATATTAAACAGATTGAAAGCCTGAAGGAAAAGTATGGATACGGCAAAAAGAATGTGCTGCTTATTCTTGGCGGCGGAGACGGAATACCCAAAGGGAAAAAAATTCTTGAAGCGGTTTTGAACAATAACAACAATTACGAAACTGCCATTATCTGCGGAAAAAATAAAAAGCTATACAATCAGGCAAAAAATATCCAGAAACAAATTGGTATAGAGAAAATAAAAGTTTACGGATATATAGATTTTGTTTACGATCTCATTAATATTTCGGATGTGGTTATTACAAAATGCGGCGCGTCTACATTTATGGAAATTATTATTTCCGGTAAAACGCCAATAGTAAACAGCTATATTTGGGAGCAGGAAAAAGGGAATGTTGAATTTATTGTAGATAATGGCCTTGGGGTATATGAGACAAACATCAGAAAACTTTCGGAAACGGTTAACCGGCTTTTTAACGAACCGGAGTATTTACAGCAGTTCAAACAGAACAATCAGTCCATGCGTCTTGAAATAGGCACTCAAAAGGTTGCCGAGTTTATAAAAAACGGTAAATAAATTAAAACAGCAATATTATACAATTTCCTGTTTCTTATTCAGTGTAAATTTGTGGCGTCAATTAACAATTTACATGGAGAATATGAGATGGAAAATTCAGATATTAAAAACGATTTTGAAAACGGATTAATAAATATTGCCGATAAAGTGGTAAAGGCGGAAGATTTGGTTTGGAACAATCATCCGGCATATAAGGGCGTGGCCTTAAAACATTTGATAACAGGGAAAGATACCAGCAACAAATTTAGTTGCCATTTTGTAAAGGTAGAGCCCGGTTGCGAAATTGGTTTGCACATTCACGAAGGAAAAACGGAGTTGCACGAAATTATTGCCGGCAGCGGCTTTGGTTATATTGAAGAAAAACAATTTGTTTACAAACCCGGCATAATAACTTTAATTCCCGCAGATAAGGAACATCATGTAAAAGCGGGGGAGAACGGACTGTTTATTTTTGCCAAATTTTTTCCGGCTTTGGTTTAATTCTATTACTATGCAAAACGAACGGGAAAAAATAATCAATTTTACTTTACGTATCCCTGAAGAAGTAACATTTACTTACGGATACAATATTGCGAATTCTTTTCCCGTTCATTTTCATACTTCTTATACGGCGGGGTTGATATTAAACGGTAAAAGATATTTTAACTACCGGGGTAAAGAAACACTTTTAAAGGAAAACGACGTTTTTATCATACAGCCGTTTGAACCTCATTCCTGCTCTTCGGCCCTGGATGATCCTCAGAGTTATAAGATTTTCTCTTTGAATTTTTTAGATAATAAGCTCCCTTATTTTGCAAGCATGAAATTGGATTCAGACCTTTTAAGTGACGATTTACGAAAACTGTTCGCGCTTGCCGAGTACCAAAATAATTCAGATGAATTGGCTGATTTATTTGCCGGAATAAAATCAACGTTGCTTAAATGCGGCAGCCTTCCGGACCCCGTTAACGAACGACAGATAAAAAAAGTACAAATAAGGCAGGCAAAAGAATATATACAAGAAAACTGCCTGAATAAAATATCACTGGAAGAAACAGCTTACAGCTGCAATATGAGCATGTTCCATTTTGAGAGAATATTTCATCAGTTTACAGGAATGTCCCCTTATGCGTACTTGTTGTTCAGCAGGGTAAAAAAAACTCAGGAAATGCTAAAGAAAGGCATAAACGTTACGGAAGCTGCCTACGAAGCTGGTTTTTTTGATCAGAGCCATTTTATCAGATTATTCAAAAAGCATGTAGGCGTAACTCCCGGTAATTTTATAAGGAGCAACAGCCGGTTCTATACCAATAACAGGTAAAAGTCTTTCCCTTTTGCTTTCCAGAAATCCGCGGCGTCAAGAAAAATATTGATGGCGGTCTGCCAATCATCATTTGCGCTTAACCTGAATTGTCCGCTATCGCTAAAGACTATTAGAGCGCCTTTATTGCTAAACAATGTCGAATCTGTAATGCAATCATTTAAAGCGTCCCAATTCATTCCGAAATAATCCGGAAAATTAAACGTTTTTGCAACGGCTTTAAGGAACGATGTCTTATTATGTATCTGTTTGCCGTCAACTAAAAAGACGTGATACCCGTTTTCTGAAAAACGGCGTTGTAATTCTTCGGTTAAAACGTTCATTTGATAATTTCCTTAAACGAGTTATAATGATCCTGCGAATAATACCTTTCTCCCTGTTGCCCCGCAATAATTCGTTTTGCACCGCGGCCTCTTCTGCCGGGGTCAGGAACGGTATATTCTCTGTAATAACCATTGGGCTCTACGGGCAAAACCCGTTCATAGTTATGAAAAACCGCGCCATCCTTTGCAAAAGCAAATGGTCCGCCGTTATTAATTTCTTCCAGTACGGTAATTGCTTCAGGGGGCAAGCTGACAACGTGAATTTTGCCGGAAGCGTCCGAAACGCTTGTTGTTTCGTTTCCGCTTTTAGCTCTTCCGGTCTCGTGTTTACAACTGTAACATGTAAAAAACAGCAGTAGCGCAAATAATAAAAAAAGAGACCTTTTTAACATAACAATACCTACTCAAAGTTACACTTGTTTGTACGGAATACAATAGTTATACATAAAGACATATTAAGAATAAGCACTAATAATAAAACTTAACACAACAAACTAAATAAAAACACATAACTCCTTACGCGAATGCGTTATTTGAACAATAATTCATAAAAACGAAGACAAAGCCGTAACTATGTAGTAAATAAATACTTATAAAACTTTTTTTTGAGAAAGTTAATAAATTTTTGTAAATTACAGTAATAAAATAAAATATACAAGTTATGCCACCTTCAAAAAAGATAAAAGTACTATTTGTAACGTCCGAAGTCGTCCCTTTTATTAAAACGGGAGGGGTAGCAGACGTTTCAGCAGCATTGCCGCAGATGCTTGGGGAATTGGGGCATGAAGTTAGGTTGCTTGTTCCCAAATACGGCGCAATAGATGAAAGAAAATTCAAAATCCACGAAGTTGTCCGGCTTAAAGATATTAAAATTAATATCGGAGGCAAGGATGTTGTCTTTTCCATTAAGTCGAGTTTTTTACCCGGGCAGAAAGTCAGGGTTCAGATTTACTTTTTGGATAACGCGGAGTATTTTGGAAGCCGAAACAGCCTTTATGGCGACCCTATAACAGGCGAGGAATACAAGGATAATGATGAAAGATTCATTCTGCTTGCAAGAGCCGCTTATGAACTGATCATGAAATTGGGCTGGGTTCCGGATATTATCCATACCAACGATTGGCAGGGGGGACTTGTGCCGGCTTATTTAAAGCACATGTATCATAACGAACCCATATTTGAGAACTTTAAAACACTTTATACAATTCACAATCTTGGCAATCAGGGAGTATTTCCGAAATCCACATTTGCAAAAACGGGTTTGCCCGATTCCATTTTTAATGAAAAGGGAATTGAGCAAAATGGCAAGGTTAATTTTATGAAAGCCGGTTTGCTTTATGCCGATTGTCTTAGTACCGTCAGCGAAAATTACGCTAACGAAATTCGTACAAATGAGGAGCTGGGAGAAGGGTTAAAAGGTGTTCTTGCAAAACGTAAAAACGATCTTTACGGAATTATTAACGGAATTGATGATAAAGTCTGGAATCCCGAAAAGGATGACATGATTTATAAAACGTATTCGGCAAAAACACTTGATTCAAAGACTGAAAATAAAAAGTATCTTGTTGAAAAGTTTGGCCTCAAATATAATCAGGATATTCCGGTAATCAGTATCATAACAAGATTGACGGACGCGAAGGGCCTTGATCTTATTGCAGGTTGTATGGATGAGATTATGAAACTTGATCTGCAAATGATATTGCTCGGTACGGGAGAGAAGAAATACCACCAGTTGCTGGATAAAATCAGCAAAAAGTATCCTGAAAAATTTGCGTGCTATCTTGGTTTTAACGATGAACTGGCGCATCAGATTGAAGCCGGCTCCGACATGTTCCTGATGTCTTCCAAATTTGAACCTTGCGGATTGAACCAGATGTACAGCCTTATGTACGGGACTATACCCATTGTAAGGGAAACGGGCGGACTGGCGGATACTGTTACCAAGTTTAACGAAAAAACAGGCGAAGGAAACGGCTTTACGTTTAAGGCCTACGAATGCGCGGCTTTATTAAAAGAGCTTAAACGCGCTTTGAAGATTTATGAAGATAAAAAAGTATGGACAAAATTGATGAAAACCGGTATGAAATCTGATTTCACCTGGCTTTCTTCGGCTAAGAAATACATAGAACTGTATAAAAAAATACTTAATAACGATTGATGAAAAATTTTGCCGTTTTCCTTGACCGGGACGGAACCATAAATTATGATCCCGGATACCTTGGCAATCCCGATCTTGTGAAACTTTTTCCGGGAACCGGCAAAGCTTTATCGTCCCTGAAAAATGATCTGAAATTTAAACTTATTGTTATTTCCAACCAATCGGGCATTGCGCGAGGCTTTATTTCCAAAGCCGATGTTGATTCGGTAAACGACCGAATCAATTTGTTACTGGCCCCGTTTAACGCCCAAATAGACAGATTTTATTATTGTCCCTTTCACCCCGATTTCAGCACAGCCGAGGAATCGCGATGCAGAAAACCTTCCCCCGAGATGGTACTGAAAGCCGCAAATGATTTTGATATTGACCTTTCGGGTTCGTATTTTATAGGGGATTCGGTTTCGGATATAAAATGCGGAGTAAACGCGGGGGTTAAAACCATACTTATTCAGGTAAGTGACGATAAGGACCGTATTTGTGCATTGAAAAAAGAAAATATTTTACCAAACTTTGTTGCTCGTAATTTGCAAGAAGCCAGTATTTTTATTAAAAAAGATTTTAACGGAGATAAATAATTGCGATTAAAACACTTAAAGAGCCTTCTTTTTATTATTCCGGTCCTTTTGCTATCTTCCTGTAGCGACGATCCGACAAGCGTTGGTCTCGATCTGCTTTCGGGGGACCTCGTGAATGTGAAAGATTATGATTCGCAGTCAGATACTATCAAACAAACTTCAACAATTTTCATTGGCGATACTACTACTATCTATGCCAGTAGAATTTTAATTGGTCAGGTACCGGGAGAAGGAAATCTTAAAGCTCAGACTATGTTTACTTTCTCTTATGGTTTGGCAGATTCTTTATATTCCGGCATTAAAGATGGAAGCGTTAAGGTTATAAAAGCTTATCTAACTATGACGCCTATTTACTATTACCCTACGCAAACCGAAGCAAGCAATATGAAATTCTCCGTAAAAAGAATAACCGCGTTATGGTACCCGTATAACATAAGGAACGAGAATGTTGAAAGCCTTTTAACTATTGACCCTACCGATATGGTGATTTCTTCTTCTACCACCTTAGATCCATCGGACTCCACTTGCCATGTTGAACTGAATCCTACAAGTGTAAACGATATGTTACATAATACAACCGATACAACTTATTCATTGAGAGATTACGGTTTAGTGCTGCAACCGACCTCAGGTAACGGAGTGGTTGGCTTTTATTCGACCACAGGTTCTACTACTTATCCGCCTCGTTTAACATTTATACTTGAACATACAAATTCTTACGTTTATGAAGATACCGTTACCGTATCCGCTTATGCCGACTTACACACGGTTTCGGGCAGTATTCCTTCAAATCTCCAGAACCAGAATGAATATATGGCCGTAAGAGGCGGGCAGACGCTTAACACAAAACTGACATTTGACTTATCCAAAATTCCTTCGAACGCTATTATTAATAAAGCGCAATTGGAGCTTAAATATGTAAGCTCTCTTTCGCATGTTGCGGATACAAACAATTATACTTTTTATGGCTCTCTTATAGGTAAAGATTCCGCGGACCAGGCTTCGTGGAATTACTACTGGAAAACCCTTACAAAAAGCGGGGATTATTATACCGGCGATATTACTCAGTTTATTCAGCACTGGCTTACCGCTTCAAACAATCTTGGTATGAGGATATTCCAGGCTGATGAACTTGACGGCGTGGACTTGTTTGTACTGAAAGGAAGTAAAGCGGCAAGCATATATGACCGGCCACGACTTAAAATAACTTATACAACTAAAAAGTAATAAACGGGTGTAATTTATAATGAAATTTAAATTCTTAAAATTATTAACTGTTACTGTGGTTTTATTTAACGGCGCCGCGTTTTCTCAAATGAGCTCCGCTTATTCAAGAATTGGCGTTGGAGACTTGAATTACACCTATTCGGCTGCCAATCTTGCCTTGGGGGGCGGTGGAGTAGCCGTATCTGAAAAAGATTTTATAGGTATTATAAACCCGGCTGGCTGGGATAGACTAAAACTTACAAGAACCGAATTCGCTTTTGGTGTAAACAGTGTTTTTGTTGAAAACGGTTCAGAAAAGGGATATTTTGCAAAGGGTATTTTTTCAGGCTTTACAATGGCCTTTCCTGCAAGTACGGAATATGGAGTTGGCATTGTTGCGGGTATTGTGCCTTACTCAACTGTAAGCTATAAGGCAAAATTAAAGAATAATGTAAGCGAAATTAATGGTCGTTATTCCCTCAACATGAGTGGAAACGGAGGCCTTTCCAAAGTATTTCTCGGTTCTTCTTTCCATCCTTTAAAGGATTTCAGCATAGGCGCTACAGTGGAATACTACTTTGGCGAAATAAACCACGCTTCGGAAGTTATTTTTGATGATAATTCCGTTTTGTCCTCTTATCATGAAGACCAGCTTAAACCAAGAGGTATTGGCACTACGTTAGGTTTTATATCGCCGGATATTTCTTCATTATTTGGCAGCAGCAAGATAAAAGATTTCAGAATCGGCGCTTCCGTAAATCTGATTGCTAACCTGAATACCGATACCATGCTTATTGCCCATTCAACAAACGCTTATGATACGTTAAACTCCGGTACTGTTGATATGAAGATACCAACAAGAATAACAGCCGGCATAAGTCTTGTTGTTAGCGATAAATACCAGATATTTGCCGATTATACCACACAATCCTGGAAGGATTATTCTCTTAACGAAAACAAGGCTTCTTATTTGAGAGCTCTTAATAAAGTAACGGCTGGTTTTACATATAAACCGATAAAATCTATTGGCGCTTCGAATTTTGAACGCATAATCTGGCGCGCTTCGGCTGGTTATGAACAATCGCAGTATATTATAAATGGTACGGGCATTAATGAATTTTTTATAGCGGGCGGTTTTTCTTATCCTCTAAGCGCCGAAAATACTGTTGATATAGGTATTCAGTACTGTAACCGGGGTACAAAAGACTCGAACCTGATAAAAGAAAACTTTATCAGGCTTAATGCCGGCTTCAGTTTAGGAGAGCTTTGGTTCTTCAGACAGGAAAAATAATTATTCTCATCACTAAATTGATTTGGAACTTAAGACTATGAATTATATAAATAAAGACGAAGAAATAGCAAAAGTATTAGGACTGGAACTTCAGCGTCAGCAAGAAAACCTTGAGTTGATTGCTTCCGAAAACTTTGTAAGCCCGGCCGTTTTGGAAGCTGCCGGTTCTATTCTTACAAATAAATACGCCGAAGGTTACTCCGGTAAAAGATATTACGGCGGCTGCGAATTTATAGATATGGCCGAAAATATTGCAATAGACAGGCTAAAAAGATTGTTTAACGCCGAACATGTAAATGTACAGCCTCATTGCGGTTCCTCCGCCAATATGGCTGTTTATATGGCTTTATTGAAACCTGGAGATAAAATACTCGGCCTTTCTTTGGCGCACGGCGGTCACTTGACCCATGGTTCTCCAGTTAGCTTTTCAGGGCAGTTATACAATGCTGTTGGATATACCTTAAATCCGGAAACTAAAACTCTGGATTATAATATCATAGCCGATATGGCCAAAAAAGAAAAACCACAGATAATAGTTACGGGCGCAAGCGCATACTCGCGCGATTGGGATTATGACAAATTCAGAGAAATAGCCGATTCCGTAGGCGCGTTTTTAATGTGCGATATGGCTCATACGGCCGGTCTTATTTCCAAAGGGCTTCTTAACAATCCTTTGCCTTATTGCGATGTTGTTACTTCAACTACTCATAAAACATTACGCGGGCCTCGCGGCGGTGTAATTCTTATTGGTAAGGATAAAGAAAACACGCTTGGTATTAAAACAGTTAAGGGTGATAGGTTAAAACTCCTTTCCGAATTGATTGACAGCGCTGTAATGCCCGGTATCCAGGGCGGACCTTTAATGCACATTATTATGGCAAAAGCCGTTGCTTTTGGCGAGGCTCTTGAAGACTCATTTAAACAATATGTTATACAAATTGTTAAAAACGCTTCCGTTCTTTCAAACAAACTTGTTGAATACGGGTTTGATATTGTTTCGGGCGGAACCGATAACCATGTTATGCTTGTTGACTTAAGTAATAAGAACATTACAGGTAAACAGGCCGAAAAAGCTCTTGGACTGGCAGGCATAACGGTAAATAAAAACATGATTCCTTTTGATACCAAAAGTCCTTTTGTAACAAGCGGTATCAGAATTGGAACTCCTGCAATGACAACAAGAGGCATGAAAGAAAAAGAAATGGAAACAATTGCCGGCTTTATTAACGAAGCCATAAATAATTCAGCAAACGAAGAAAAATTGGGCCAGATCAAGAACGAAGTAAAGAAATTTTCAGCTTCGTTTCCATTATATGCCGAATTATAATTTTATTTTTAAGTTTTGAAATTATTAAAGAAACCGGATATTAAAGCAGAATACGATGAATCGGGAGAAGTCGAAATGACTTTTCTCGATCATCTTGAAGAATTGCGCTGGAGAATTATATACTCCATAGTAGGAGTAGTGATAGGTACAATTCTTTGTTGGATATTTATAAACTTTCTGATGGAACAGGTATTGCTTTTGCCTGCAAAAAAATCGGGGATGACTCTTCAGAACCTTAAACCGTTCGGTCAGATAATGATATATATGCAGGTTGCAATTGCCGGCGGTATAATTGTAAGCATTCCCAACATATTTTACCAGCTTTGGGCGTTTATTTCTCCCGCTCTAAAGCAAAGTGAAAAAAAGTATATAAAATCGATTGTAGCCTTTTCCACTCTTTGCTTTATAATTGGAATTGTATTTGCTTATTATGTGATGATACCAATGACGTTGTTGTTTGCGGTGCAATTTGGAACAACGACCATTAAAAATCAGTTTGCCGTTGATGAGTATTTTTCCATATTATTCAGCGTTTTACTTGGCAGCGGTCTTGTATTTGAACTTCCGATGATTTCCTTTTTCCTCTCTAAAATTGGGATTTTAAAACCACAGTTTATGCGTAAATTCAGGCGGCACGCAATAGTTGTAATTTTTATTGCTTCCGCTTTTTTAACCCCAGGTACCGACCCCGTTTCGCAAATTATTCTTGCCATACCTTTGGTTCTGCTTTACGAAATTAGTATATTTATTTCAAAAATTTCTCAGAAAAAGAATTGATAAAAACACAGCTTGGCAAAATAAGCGAACCGGTTAAGGATGATCTGGAGGCTTTCAGCGCCATATTTAAACGTTCAATGAAGTCCCAAATAGGGCTTGTTGATCTTGTAACAGGGTTTATAATAAAGCAGAAAGGTAAAAAAATAAGGCCTCTGCTGGTTATGCTTTCCGCGGATATTTGCGGAGGGGTAAACGAAAGAACTCACCGCGGGGCTGTACTTGTTGAACTGTTGCACACTGCCACTTTAGTGCACGATGATATTGTTGATAACGCGGACAGAAGAAGGGGGCTTCCTTCCATTAATGCCATCTGGAAAAACAAAATAGCCGTTCTGATGGGAGATTATCTCCTTTCCAGAGGATTGATGAGCGCAATTGAAGGAAGCGATTTCGATTTTCTTGGAGCAATTACCAATACGGTTCAACGAATGTCCGAAGGCGAATTGCTGCAAATTCAAAAAACACGAAAGCTTGATATAGATTTAACCACATATTTTAAAGTGATTTCGGATAAAACGGCATCTCTTCTTGAAACCTGCTGTCATATTGGAGCGCTCAGTTCAAGTGACAAACCGGAATTATTCAACGCCATGAAAAGCTATGGCGCCAACCTTGGTATGGCTTTTCAGATTACTGATGATATTCTTGACTACGAAGGGAAATCGAGCATTATTGGCAAACCTGTAGGCGGAGATATTAAAGAAAAAAAAATAACGCTTCCTCTTATTTTGGCCATGGAGAAAGTAAGCTCCGATGAAGTTAACAGAATAAAGAAAATCATCAGGCGGGGAGCGAAAAAGGGGGGCGTTGATGAGGTTATTTCGTTTGTTGAAAAAAATGGGGGTATTGAAGCCGCGCGCAAAGTTGCGGATGATTTTTCCTCAAAAGCAATATCCTGCCTTGATATTTTTCCTGATTCAAAAACCAAAGATTCTCTTATTGCGTTAGTGAATTTTGTTATTAAACGGAAAAACTAAAACACTAAGATTATTCCGGCATTTTTTTGTTTCCCAAGCCTTTGCTTTGTAAAGTTAAAACAGGGCAGGGAGCTCTTCGTATTACCTTTTCAGCAGTGCTTCCAAAAAGAATATGCTCAACGTTGCTGTGACCGTGCGAAGCAATTATTATTAAGTCGGTATTTTCTTCTTTGGCGGTCTCAATTATTTCAATGAAAGGCTTGCCTGTTTTAATCAATGTTTTTGAGCTTATTTCATTTGGAATTTGGCTTTGAGCAAGCTTATTTAATTCTTCTTCCACCCGAACATATACATCGCTATCCGTGGAAGGAAACACTACCTGCCCCATACTGAAATCCGGAGGATAAACAATGGGTTCAACAACATAAACAAGCACAAGCTGAGAATTGAATTGTTTTGCGAAAAAGACTGAATAATTGAGAGAGTTTTTTGAATATTCGGAAAAATCGATAGGAACCAGTATCTTTTTAATAGTTTCCATAATCATTCCTCCATTATCTTATTTTGTTGGTCTAACAAAGATAAATAATCCTGATTTAATTTTCTTAATCTTGTGGTTAAAATTTGCGATACTCCCCGCAAAATGTTTATGCCCTGTTTGGGGTATTTGTCTATAAAACCGTCAAAATCCGGTTTGAAAATAACGCCCAGTTTGCAATCTGTAACAGCCTTTGCGGAGCCGGAGCGTTTATCCCCGTCAATCAGGGCAAGCTCTCCAAAAAAGTCGCCAATTGATAATTCGGCAAGGTTATAAACGCTTCCGTTTTCGGATGTCCTTTCAATAACAACTTCGCCTTCCTGTATGATATAAAGCCCTATTCCCGGGTCACTCTGATAAAAAATGTATTCTCCGGTAACAAAATGTCTGTTATGAATAATGCTCATTAAGGAAGAAATCTCGTTGTTATCAAGATGCTTAAAGGGAGGCATATCGGAAAGAATCTTTTCCAGTTCGCTTGTAGGCGAAGGCATTTTAAAAATATTAGCCCAAAAACTGCTGTGTTTCGGTTTCCCTTTTCCCTCTGTCATTATAACCTCTTAGTTAAAAATACCATGTTCGGCTACCCTCCAAAGCTTTTGGCAAGGGAAGCGGTTTTCGTATAAAGCCCTTCCTACAATTACAGAATCAACTCCAAACGGAATAAGCTTTTTTATATCCATAAGCTCGTCTTTATTTCTTACGCCGCCTGAAAGAGTAACCTTGGCTTTACTGATTTCCGCAATCTTTTTAGATAGCTCCAGATTAGGGCCGGTCATCATCCCGTTTCGTTCTATATCTGTTACAATAAACCGTTCCACTCCAAGCTGCTTCATCTCTTTTGTAAACTCATAAGGCGATATTCCTGATAAATGGCTTCTTCCACGGGTAATTATCTGATCCTGGACTATATCCAATGCAATTATAATTCGCTTTGGGCCATACTTTTCAAAGACTTTTTTAAATTCGGCTTCGTCTTCTATTGCCATTGTGTTTATTGCTATTCTGGCAACGCCCAGTTTCATTATATCATCCGCGTCTTCTACAGTTCGTATTCCGCCGGTATATTCAATAGGTATAATTACCGAAGAACAAATCTCTTCAATAAGTTCAAAATTGGTCTTGGAGCGATTATGCGCCGCGTCAAAATCAACAACATGCAGGCATTTGGCATTTTCCGCACGCCATATTTTTGCCATTTCAACGGGATCATTTCCATATTCGGTACAGCTAAGCTCAGGTATGCCTCTTACGCTTCTTACTGTTTTTCTGTTTTTAATATCTATTGATGGTATTACCAGCAAATTAATCATGTAATGGTTTCGCTTTTTGTTAAATTAATACACAATCCTGGTAAATAAAAATTCCTGATACTTCCCGGGACTAAAATAGAGTTTTATATTTCAACTGCAAAATTAATTCGTTATTACAATTAACAAACTATTTGCAAATTATCTAATAAATCTTCCTGATATGTTTAAGCAACAAAATAAAAATATCTTCACCGAAAAAATAAATAAATGACCCGATAAATAAAAGAAGCAAAAATTCTTTTATTGAATTATTAAATATTTCTTGTTACACTAATGAAGTTAAAGATTTGGAAGGTTTTTGCGCTAAATATTATTTTCTTTTTTTCGATAATATTAATAGCTTACTATTATTTATTATTTGAGTTTCCCGGTTTAATGAAAAAAATCTATTTCCTATTTTCGTTTTTTCTTTTATTAAATCATTTGACTTTTCCACAGGATGGAAACTTTTCGACGGTAATTACTTCTGTCTTTGTAAAAGGTAAAAGTATTACTCCTTCCAGGTGGAACAGCCTTGAAATTACAAGTAACGATTCCATAACGATATTTTTTAATACTGATTATAAAAAGGCCTCGGAAAGCTCTGTACTGTTTAAAAAAATTCTTGATGGAGTTTCGGCGGATTCCTATGCTGAAAGACAGACTGACAAGTATGTGCTGTTAAGCAAATTAAAGACTGGCTCTCATGTCTTTCAGGTAAATGCGTATACAACAAAAGGATGGCAGTCCGCGCCAGCCATTTTAAAGTTTTTTGTCAGATACGTTCCTGTAAAGTGGAATGTAAAACCATTAACTAAAGCCGATACGGCGTATAATTCACAAAGTGTTAATCCAAATTCCAATTTTAATATGCTTACTTATATTTTATTCGGTGTAATTCTCCTTTTGGTTTTAATTATTGTTTACCTTTTAGTTAAAAGAAAGGGAGAGCAAAAAGAGTCTCCATCAAATGGTTCCTGGTTCGAAGTTGAAGATTATAAATACTCCTACGAAAAACTGAAGAAAGAAGTAAAAGGTCTTAAAGATATTAATGACTTTCTGAAAATTCAGTTAAAAGAGCTGAAAGCTTATGTTAATGATCTTGAAGACGCGAATGTTCAGCTTGTAAAACAAAAAGAGAAGCTGCAGGATGGAAAACGCCAGCTTGAGGATCTGCAAAAACAAAAAGACGATTTGTTTGCCGTGGCGGTGCACGATATTAAAAACCCTGTTTCAATAATAAAAGGATTGATAGAGCTTTTAACCGATTACGATTTGAACGCGAAAGAACAGCAGCAGGTAATGCAATCGCTTACCGAAACCTCGGACCGCATTGTAAACCTTGCCCAAAAAATGTCTTTGGTTTGCGCCAAAAGCAAACCGGAACCGGAAATTGAACTTGAACCGGCTTCCATAAAGGATATTATTGATTCCGTCTGTAAACGCAATATGGCTTATGCAAATAATAAGGGAGTTAAGCTTATCAACAATACTTCGCCCAACCTGCCTTTGCTTAATATAGATAAGAGTAAGATGGATGAAGTTATGGATAATTTAATAAATAACGCAATTAAATACGGGCCGCAGGGTACAATGGTGCAGGTGAAATCCTTCTTTAACAACACAACGGTTACTGTTGAAGTTACAGACACGGGCGTAGGGTTTTCTGACGAGGATATGTTCCTGGTATTCCAAAAAGGCGCAATGCTTAGCTCGCAGCCTACCGGCGGAGAAACAAGATCAGGACTTGGGTTATGGATTGTTAAGAAAATTATTGAGGAACATGAAGGCAGAATTAATCTTGAAAGCAAGAAAGGAGTTGGTTCAAGGTTTATTGTTGAACTGCCAATAAAGCAAAAATAGTTCTATTCTATAGAAACGGGACTGCAACCGATGCCGGGAATTTCATTGAGATCCCGATTTATCGGGAGAAGCAATCTCATTGATAACAGTTTTCTAAACTACTGACAATGAGATTGCTCCCTCAAAAACCGGAACGTGTAACACGGAAGACGCATTTATTTACTGCTCATCTAAAAACTCAGCTATCGCTTTTGAACATACAGGCAATTCGTGCCCTATTGCAAGGTGGCCTAATTCGCTGTTTAGGGTTACTACTTTGGCATGTATTAGCTTTGCAAAATCGAGAGCCTGTTTGGGTTCAATTGTGTGATCCTGAAGGGATACTATTACAAGAACCTTTGCCTTAATTTCCAAAGCCGCTTTTTCAAGCGAGTTATCGAATTTTTTACTTATATTGAAAGAGAGCATCGCCCTTAACTGACTGGCAAAATTATAACTGGTGAAAATGGTTTTCCTTTCCTGGTTATATGTGCCCAAATACTCCTGAAAACTTTCGTACGGATGCTCGTTTACAAAAGCGCGTGGCGTTTCGGAGTGCAGTATATTCAGCATATTTACAGGTTTCATGATGTCTTTTTCCTGCATTCCGCATTTATGCCCGTTTTCAATCATGGTAAGCATTATATTCCAATTCATAAGCTCGTAGGAACTTACTCGGGGAGTTGGAACATAGGTAACCGCTTTTGTAATAAAATCCGGATAAGTGACAAGCCATTGATATACCTGCATACTGCCCATTGAGCCGCCTATGGCCGCGTAAAGGTGTCTGATGCCCAAATCTTCGGTAACCAGTTTGTGCTCGGCTTTTACCATATCCGCAATTGAAAACACCGGAAAACTCTCGTTGTCCTGTTCCGCGCTGTTGGCGGGAGAAGATGAAATGCCATTACCGAACGCATCAATAGCAATAACAAAGTAGCGTGCGCTATCGGCCAGTTTGCCGGACCCCATAAAAGAACCGATATTTTGAGATGTTCCTCCGAACCAGGTAGGGAAAATCACCGCGTTCGTTTTTCCCTCATTTAGCTTCCCGTAGGTTCTGTATCCTAATTTACAATTTTTTATAATCTTACCGGTTTCAAGAGTAAAATCTTTCAAATCGGAATACTGTTGTTCTCCGGAACCGTAAATTAAAGCGGAAAAAATTATAAAATAAAATAGTGTTTTAACAATATTACGCATATAACCACCAAACATTAATTAAAAATTAAACGGTGTTAAATTAACTATTTTAATTTTTTGAACAAAAAGGCAAGCACGTGTAATTAAGCTTTTTTATCAGCAAAGCTTACAACAAGGCATGGCAAAACATAATTCCATGTAAGGAGAAGGGATCTATTAACGCGGAGCTGTAATAATCATGCAAATACATTAAACTATTGCAGCTCCGGATTTGTTAAAACAGCAGAGTTTTTTAATAAATATTTCATTTCTCTCCGGTAAAAATTCAAAATATTTTTTAGGTATATAAAACTAAAATTCATTTTTCCTAAAACAAACTTCAGGGAAGCAGTGAAGGGTAACTAACTTATTACTCTTATACCACATAATCCTGAAATCAAGAATAAATGGACTCATACTGATTGATGGAAACATTTCCATGCCAAACTGAAACATTCAAGAAGTAGAAACTCCCAAAACACCAGTATTCAGGCTTTTGTGAATTTCAGAAGAAACGTAAAAGATAAGTGAGGAAGTATGTCGTAATTTGAAGAGAATATACCTTTCCCTTACGAGCCTGTATAGTTCATATAATACCTAAACGGAATTAAAAACAATTACGTTTAGGATTATGCATATTCATCAATATTCGCTCCTTTTGTTTCTACTTCATCGGATTGTCCGCGTGAAGCAGACTCTGTTGAATCTCTTTGTTTTGCCAATTCTTCAGCCGAAAGTACAATTTTGGCCACCTGCTTTTGTGGAGATTCGAGTCTATCGACTGCAACTTTCTCCAGTTCTGAGCTGGCGGTATTAACCTCATGTTTCGAGGTCTCTGTTTTAACGGGGTATTTCACTGTCATTGCCCCAACGTCTGAAACAACTCTTGAGATATCCATTTTAACCTCCTTGTTACATACATCTAAATATACACGTGCGACAACACTCTTTATGCCGCTTTAATTAACTTCCGCCCAATAATCACTACAAAATGGGAGGAATTATCCAAATAGTATGCTCTATCTTCATAATCGGCACTATTGGTAAAAAGTTTAGGAAAAAATCAAAAAATTTTTCCCCTTTACTTTTTCTCTTAATAATTTGAATAATCCCGAATAGCTTTTTATATTTAGTAATTAAAAAAAATGAAGTATTATGGACAATAAAGTAATTCTACAGACAAATTTCCCAAAGTTAAAATTCTTAAAAAGCGGTAAAGTAAGAGATATTTACGATTTAGGTGAGTATTTTCTTATTGTTTCCACAGACAGGCTTTCCGCTTTCGATGTAATAATGGCTCAAGGGATTCCCAATAAAGGGAAAGTTCTTACTAAAATATCGGAGTTCTGGTTCAATTTTTCTAAGAATATAATTAAAAATCACATAATTTCAACGAATGTTTCCGATTTTCCGGCAGAATGCAAAGAATATTCCGATGTTCTTGAAGGAAGGTCAATGCTTGTCAAAAAAGCAAAAGTAGTCCCTATTGAGTGCATTGTAAGAGGTTATATAAGTGGTTCAGGATGGAACGATTATAAAAAGACAGGCGGAATTTCGGGGTATAAATTGCCCGAAGGGCTTGTTGAATCGGAAAAACTTCCTCAACCATTGTTTACTCCTTCCACAAAAGCGGAAATTGGAGACCATGACGAAAACATTTCTTTTGAAAAAATGAAAGAACTTGTAGGAACGGATACCGCCGAACAACTTTCCAACGCGGCTGTTTCAATATATAAATCCGCTGCCGAGTACGCTTTGACTAAAGGGATAATTCTTGCCGATACAAAAATGGAATTCGGCTTTTTTGAAGATGAACTGATAATAGTTGATGAACTTCTTACTCCCGATTCATCCAGATTTTGGCCTTCTGATAAATATAAAAAAGGGGGAGCGCAAGAGAGTTTTGATAAGCAGTTCATAAGAGATTACCTGCTGTCAATCAATTTTAACAAACAACCTCCTCCGCCGGCGCTTCCGGAGGATGTAATCTTAAAGACAAGTGAAAAGTATCTGGATGTTTTATATAAACTGACAGGTGAAACATTATAAGAATACTTTTTTCTGTAAATTGTGAAAAATAATGGTTTTACCAAATCAACTCACTGTATTAAGAATTATTCTTTCGCCGGTGTTTTTGTTCCTGTTCCTTTCGGATGACCAGACGCTTATGCACATTTCTGTTCTTGTTTTTATTATTGCCGCGTTAACCGACTGGTATGATGGCTGGCTGGCGAGAAAATTCAATTATATAACAGACTGGGGTAAGTTTTGGGATCCCCTGGCGGATAAGATACTTACTGCTTTTGCTTTTGCCGGGCTTATCATTCACGGGGTTGTGGAGCTGTGGATGGTTGCGCTTATTATGTTGAGAGATTTTTTAATTACTCTTTTGCGGGCTTATGCGGATAGCAAAGGGTTCAATTTTTCTACCAGCAGGTATGCAAAATGGAAGACTTTTATACAAATGTCGTTTCTGTACTACCTTCTGCTGGCTTATGTGGCTTCCAAAACAAGTTTTATAATTACCGGCAGGGAACAGTTGTTTTCCAAACTGCTGGATCATAATTTCGTGTTTTATACAATGCTGTTTATTACTGTTATTACTCTGCATTCGGGTATTTCTTATTTGTTTGCAAACAGGCAGCTACTGAAAAAATTACTGAGAGGTTAAAATTAAAGCTTTTGATAAATTCCTTGGTTCCGGATTTTATACCGGATATGTTCCTTACGCGTCCGGCACGTTTGGCAGCCTTGCCGCTTTGCTCATTTATTTTATTCCTAATTTTGAAAGCACAAGCATTATAGGAACAGCCATTGTCCTTTTATTTGGGTACGGTGTAATTATTGGCGACCAATTTGAGGAAATATACGGAAAAGATCCGTCTCAATGCACAATAGACGAAGTGGTAGGCACATGGATCTCTTTATTTGCGCTCCCTAAAAGCATACTTATTGCAGTTGCCACATTTTTCTTATGGCGTGCCCTGGATATTTTAAAACCTTTTCCGGCAAATCGTATGGAGAAGCTGAAAGGCGGGTGGGGTATTATGCTCGATGACGTGGTTTCTGCCTTGTATTCTCTCTTAATTATGCATTTATTGGTGCTATGTTTGGATTATTTACAAATAAAATTACCATTTTAAAATGAAAGCACAGATTATTACAATTGGCGATGAACTTCTTATAGGGCAGGTTATAAACTCGAATGCCGCTTTTATTGGAAGCTTGTTAATAGAAAATAATATAGAAATTTCAAAGTCTTCCACAATTGGAGATGATGAAAAAGCGATTCTTAGCGAGTTTGAAGCCGCTTTTGCGGCAAACGATATAGTAATTGTTACTGGCGGGCTTGGTCCCACGCACGATGATATTACCAAGCAATGTGTTGCCCGTTTTTTTGATACGGAACTTATTCAGAACGATGAGGTGCTGGAAGATGTAACCTCATATTTCAAAACACGTTCAATGCCTATGCCTAATGTAAATATTGAACAGGCTCTTGTTCCCAAAGGCGGAGTTGTAATACGCAATTACAACGGTACGGCTCCTGGAATATGGTATGAAAAAAACAGCAGAATAATGGTTGTTATGCCTGGCGTGCCATTTGAAATGAAAGCCATGATGAGTAACTTTGTTATTCCGAAGCTTATTGAATTGCTTCCCCAAAACCCGGAGTTCATTAAAAAAACTACATTGCTTACAACAGGAATAGGGGAATCGTTACTATATGAAAGAATAGGAAATATTGAGGAGCTTCTTAACGGCGCGCACCTTGCATTTTTACCCAGCCAGTTTGGCGTAAAACTTAGAATTACAGTTACGGATACGGATGAAAAGAAGGCCAAAAACAGGATTCTGGAAATTGAACAAAAGTTAAGAAGTAAAATTGGCCGTTATATTTTCGGGCGCGATGAAGAAACCCTTGAAGAGGTAATTGCGCGTCTTCTTGAAGAAAGAACCCTTACTCTTGCTGTAGCTGAATCTTGCACGGGCGGGTTAATTGCCAATATGCTTACAAATATCAGTGGCAGTTCAAGATTTTTTGAGCGCGGTGTTGTAACCTACAGTAACGGTTCAAAAGTGGAAATACTTAAAGTTAATGAGGATCTGATTGCTAAACAGGGCGCTGTTAGTCTTGAAGTTGCCAGGCAGATGGCCGAGGGAATTAAAGCTATCAGCGGAACGGATATAGGGCTTTCGGTGACAGGCATTATGGGGCCGACAGGCGCTACGGGAGATAAACCTTTGGGGCTGGCTTATATTGGGTTATGCGATGATAAGGTTTGTACGGCTAAAAAAGTTCGTTTTAACAATACCCGTATTATTAATAAAGAACGCACAGCGCAAGCCGCGCTGGATATGTTAAGAAGATATTTGTTGGGGATTTCGCTCGATGATTAGAACATTTGTTTCTCTCAGGATACCCGATGCTGTGCTTGATGATATTTACGGGTTCATAAAAAAAGAAGCCGGCAATTCGTTTTACTCATATAGATGGACACCAAAAGAGAATCTGCATATTACAATCAAGTTTATTGGCGAAATTGAAGAAGCCAAAGTGGAAGAAATTTGCGAAAAACTGTTTTATAATAAAGCGGAATTCGATAAGTTGGAGATGAACTTTTCCGAATTTGGCTTTTTTGAGAGAAATAATGTGCCTTCTGTTTTTTGGATAAGCGGAACGTTAAACAATATTATAACAGGCTTTGCTAAGCATACGGAAGATATTCTTTCCGAAATTGGGATACCCAAAGAAAAAAGATTATTCAAGCCGCATTTGACGTTGCTTCGCTTAAAAGGCTCGGAGGATTTACGCGTACTTAGGCAATTAAAAGAGCATGGTATAGACAAAATTACTTATAAGCCGGAATCCATAGAATTGATAAGAAGCGAATTGAGCCCTGGCGGTTCAAAATATTATGTAATTAAAAATTTAATAAAATAAATAAGGAGCAATAATGAGTTCCGAAATGGAATCGAAATTAAAAATAATTGATGAGGCAATAGCCGGTATAGAAAAAGCCTATGGCAAAGGAGCCATAATGAAGCTTGGAGACGGTGTTATAAATCCGGTCGAATCGATACCAACCGGGGCTTTATCTCTGGATGTTGCCCTTGGCATTGGCGGAATTCCGCGCGGAAGAATAACTGAAATATACGGGCCTGAATCGAGTGGTAAAACAACTTTGTGTCTGCATATAATTTCCGAAGCTCAAAAGCTTGGCGGTCTTGCCGCTTTTATTGACGCCGAACACGCTTTGGATGTCAATTATGCAAAACGCCTTGGCGTTGATACAATGAACCTGCTTATTTCGCAACCGGATTTTGGCGAACAGGCTCTTGAAATTACCGATACGCTTGTTAGAAGCAACGCGCTGGATATTATTGTAATTGACTCTGTTGCCGCTCTTGTACCGCGCGCGGAAATTGAAGGCGAAATGGGCGATGCCGTTATGGCTATGCAGGCTCGTTTGATGTCTCAGGCATTAAGAAAACTAACGGCGGCTATTTCAAAATCAAAGACTTCGGTTATTTTTATTAATCAGCTCCGCAGCAAAATAGGAGTGATGTTTGGCAACCCTGAAACAACCACCGGCGGTAACGCCTTAAAATTCTATTCTTCAGTTCGTCTTGATATCCGTCGCGTAGCCGCTATTAAAGAGGGAAATGAAGTAATTGGCAACCGTACAAAAGTTAAAATTGTAAAGAGTAAAGTTGCTCCGCCATTTAAGGAAGTTGAGTTCGATATTCTTTATAACGAGGGTATCAGCAAAACAGGCGATTTGACCGATATGGGCGTTAACCTTGGCATCATTAAAAAAAGCGGCGCATGGCTTACTTTTGGTGAGGACAGGTTCCAGGGCAGGGACCAGTTCAAACAAAAACTGCTTGAATATCCTGAAATGTTTGAAAAACTTTCAACCGAGGTTAAAAAGAAACTTGGCCTTATAAAAGAAGATGCCCCGGCTGAAAATGCCGATGCGGAAAAAAACGCCGCGAAGGAAAAAAAGAGTAAATAACTGAATGGTTATAACCGCTATTAATAAAAAGGATGATAATAATTTTATCATTCATTTGGATAATGGCGATAAGTTATATCTTTCTCTTGAAGTATTTATGAAAAACGGTCTTAGGAAAGGTGACGAAATTTCCGAAGACCGTTTTGCTTTTTTTGTCCGCGAAAACCAAAAATATTTTGTGCGACTTTCGGCGTTAAGGTTCATTGCAAACCGTCTGCATTCTTCCCGCGAACTTAATACAAAGCTGCTTAAGAAAAAGTACGATAAAGAAATTGTTGCCGAAATTGTTGCCGATCTTTCGTCAAAAGGATTGATAAACGATTTCGATTTTGCGCTCGCCTATGCCGGCGAAAATGTTAGAAACAAACAATGGGGAAAAAATAAAATTAAAGCGGGGCTTTTTCAAAAGGGGGTTGCTTCGCAAATAATAGATAAAGTTCTTGAGGGGTTTTTTGCCGAAGATGACGAATTGGATAATGCTGTTCGTTTGGCGCAAAAGAAAAAAAACATCCTTGTAAAACGAAACATGGATGAACAAAAACTTAAGCAAAAGCTAATCACATTTCTTATATCAAGAGGTTACAGCTACGAGCTGGCAAAAAACGCGCTATATAAAATGAGTCTGCCTGTAGACGATGAATAGCGCTTCTGTCGTATAAACTCCGCTCCTTCGGAGCTGGCTTTTCCTTCTTTAATGTAATATACAAAATACCCTTTTCCCAGCACCGGATAAAATCCAACTATTACTATAATGCGAAGGATATTATATTTATTTAATGTCTTTAGCTCCATCGGAGCGTTATTTCTGTAGAAAGATGAAACAAATAAATATAGCTCCGGAGGAGCGGCATTTTTAATATATTGGTTATTTAAAAACGGCTTTTCCGGAGCTAAACATTTTGATTATCAGTATTTTACTTTTACTCCGAAAATAAAACTCTTGGTTTCACAAGGTTTTAGGGTCAGCTTGTCAAGGCATTCGGGGCGGTTAAATGCGTCCGTCATAAACTCAACCGGTTCTATTGCCACGGAAGCTCTCGGTTTATATCGCAGGCTGTCGCCCGTAAACACATAAGTAACTCCGCTTTGCTGAAATATTTTCAGCTCCATATTGTTTATGGAATCAGTAAGTACAGTTTCGTAAAATCCATTAACAGGTTTTATAAGCTCCGTAAAACAAACGTCCACGGGGTTTTTGCCAAAAATTCTTTTCTCTGCCGGAACGCCGCTTCTGAAATCAATTTCAGGATTATCATTTAAAAGCGAATAAGCATCTTCTCCTTTGAATGGAATGGCGTTATTGTCTACAAGCACTATTTTATCGGCATCAAGTTTAATCTGAAGGTGGTCAATACCGTTATCGCAGGTTTTAAAATACGCGTGCCAGCCCGCGCCAAAAGGGGCGGGAGTGTTGCCTATGTTTTGTCCGGCAATTTCAACCGTTAGGGAGTTGCCGTAAAATTTATATTTTACAAAAACATTAACGTCAAAGGGATAGCCGGCAAAGTTTTTTTTACGCAATATGTTTGTATAAAAAGTAAGTTCCGCGAATTCCTCAAAAAAATTAACCGCGTATATTTCAAAATTCTGTTTTGCAACAAGTCCATGCCGCATATTACTGCCGGGGTTTTCGGCGTCAAGCTTATATGTAACTCCGTTAAATGTGTAGCTACAGTTGTTTATTTTATTAGAATAGGGAGCCATAATAAAATTGCGCGCTCCGTTACCCGAAATAAAATCCGCTCTTTGCGTAAAACCGTCAATTATGTTGGTATAGTGTCCATTCTTAAATATTTTATAGTTTAGCAAATTTGCGCCGCGCAGGGCAACTTCAATTGAATTATTTGTTTTGCTATCGGTTACTGTAACCGTTTCGAACTCAAAAAACTTACCGTTTGTAAAACTGAATCTTTTCATTTTTATATGTCGAATTTTTTATGTCGTGAATCACATGCTTTGCATCTGCCTATAGGGCAAAGCAAACTGTCATAATTATCTGAAAAATAACCAATTCCGTATTGCAATAAAAGTCTGATTGGAATTAATGTTAGAACAAACTCATTTTTTTTGTGGCGTTGTAGCAAATTGTGTAATTCCAGATATTTCTCAAAATTCACAAATTTTCTGGAACAACCGGGTATCTCTTTTAAGCGCTGTTCTCCCTCCAGGCTTACGCCAACGGGCAAGACCGACAGGTATTCCCAGGGTGAAAAATCATACCAGGGAACTTTTGCAATAACTTCAAGATAATGCCCGAACGTGAAAGAAGAAAAATCCGTACCGGCCATAAGAACAAATGAATTCTCAGTTTTTGCAAGCAGTTCCATCAGACTCCCATTGCCAAGAGGGCTTTCGGGGTAATCGAACAATTTGATTTTCCTTTTTAGCTTACCCCATATTGCAAATGAATGTGTGGCGGAGGAAGTTCTGGCGACACCTCTTGTAGTTCGGAAGACTTCGGAAACGGCTCCCGTTTTGGAAGGGGATAATGACTTATCGAAAAAATTATAATCGAAACCATCACGCTTAAAGCAGTAAGTAAATGCAGGCATTAAAACAGACCCTGCAGGAGTAATTATCTTCTGCAGGGTATTTATATATTCTTTTATTGAAATACCGGGAAAACCTTTTCTTATGTTTCTGTATGAACTATGAACAAGTATGTGTTGCCCGTTGCATAATCCGGATTCCTGTAAAAAGACTTTTAGTTCTTCGTTCATAATCAGGTTTACAAAATAACGGTTACCTCAATTATGTCGCCATCGTATTTTTCAGGCTGAATTAAGTTCTCTTCAGCTTCAGCGCCATTTATAATTAATTTTGTAATGCCGCTGTTTTTCCCTTTAGGGTTTTTAACAGTAAGCTTAATTGTTTTTCCTCGGAATTTCCTTTCGGCGTAAAAACCTTTCCATTTAGCAGGAATGCTTGGTTCGATTGTTAAACCTTTTAAGGAAGTTCTGAATCCGAGAATATAATCAAGTCCAATTCTATACATCCATACAGCCGAACCAGTAAGCCAGCTGTGGCTTGCCTGTCCTTCTGTCGGATGATCGGGACTTGTAACATATTCGGCGTAAACGTAAGGTTCAACTTCGTAACGGTCAATTCTCTTTGAAGAATTAAGCGGCAGCATACGTCTGTAAATTTCAAACGCAAATTCGGGGTCGCCATTCATAATTGAAGCAAGTACAAACCACGAAGAAGCATGGTTAAAGATTGCTCCGTTTTCCTTTTTGCCCGGAACGCAGCGGCTTATTAAACCAACGTTGTCTTCAACTTCGGTATAAGAAGGCCAGCAGATTTGTATACCGTTTGGACGGGCAAGATGTTTCTTTACAGAAGCAAGACACTTGTTCGCTCTATCTTTAGGCGCCAAACCCGATATTACAGCCCATGTTTGGGCGTTGATAAATATTTTGCCCTGTTTGTGTTTGTGCGTACCAAGCGGTTCGCCGTTATCGCGGAAGGCACGTATATACCATTCGCCATCCCAGGCAACTTCGTTGATGATTTTGCCAAGGTTATCGTAAGTTGCTTTCCAGCGTTCAAGAGTTTCTGTATCGTTTTTTAATTCGAGTAATTCAAATGTTTTTTTCAAAACGTAAGCTAAAAAGAAACCGCCCCACACCGTTTCGCCCTTGCCCAGAGGGCCAACATGGTCAAGAGTATCGTTCCAGTCCCCGTTCATTATTTTGGGCAGGCCTCTTTCCGTTGTAGCCGATATTGCAAAATCGAGAGCGCGTTTTAAGTGCTCGTAAACTGTGGCTTCGCCTTCATCGTAAAATTTAACTACTTCGTCAAGTATGCTGTAATCTGCAGTTTCGTTAAGGTACTCTACCAAACCAAAAGGAATCCACAGGGGAGTATCGGAGTGGTTTGTTCTTTCACCCCAATCCGTCAGCTTAAAAAAGTTATGCAGTGTAGAACCATTGTTGAATTGAAAACGCAAAGCGTTCAACAGTCTTTTTCTTACTCTGTCCGGCTCAACAATAACGGTTCCAATTATATCCTGAAACTGATCGCGCATTCCGGTTCCGAACAATAAGCCTCCGTGATAATAACCGGAGTTTCTTGCCATATCAAAAGTAACAGCAGACTGGTACTGATTCCATACATTAAGCATGAGATTGAATTTCTTCTTGGGAGTATCCACCTGAACATGGCCGAGATAGTTATCCCATTTTTTATTTAGTTCATCAAGCTTTGCGTCAATGTGCTTTATATTTGTAAGCGATTTCCAGTTGAGAAAATCGTAAGCGTTTTTTTCTTCTTTGGGGGCCACAGCCATAATAACGGCAAAATCCTTTTCGGCTTTTCCGTCCAGTTCAATCTTCGATTGAAGCGCTGCTATTGGGTCTCCGGCTGTTATTTGCGTATTTTTCATTTTCCCGGTTTCTATAGATTCCGGATTGGATTCCGAACGCCAGCGGCCTATAAAATTATCGAGGCTTCCGTCAAATCCGCTTATAGGCAGAGTCTGTGTAAAGAATAATTTGTATTTCCAGTCAATGTTTGGCTGAGCTACCGAAACTTTTTTGTTTAATACCCAGTACCTTCTTGTTGCAACAAGAGCTTTGCGTTTTTTGTCAAATACAATTTCCGTAAAGTGTTTATCGTTGGGCTGGTTAATAAGATCGTTTAGTGCGTTGCCCATTAAAAGTTCGGTAAACGAATATACTTCAAGTTTGCGTTTTTTATTGGTTGTGTTTGTTAATTTAACCCGCCAGATTTCGGCGTTTGTTTCCTGAGCTACAAAGTATGTTATCTCTCCGCGAATGCCGTTTATTTCAGTTATGATTTTTGTATAACCTTGCCCGTGATGACATTCGTATGTTTTGTAATTCCGGTCTGTTGTTGGCGCCCAGCTTAATGACCAGTATTTATTTGTTTCTGTGTCTTTAATAACTACATATCTGCCAGGTCTGTCCCACGGCAGGCAGTTGTATCTCATCCTGGTTAGCCTGTTATCGCGAGGGGTATCAAGGTAACTGAATCCGCCGCCTGTATGGGAAATAAGCCCTGCATAATTTTCATTCCATATATAATTAAACCATGGTCTTGGTGTACGAGGATCCGTAATAACGAACTCTCTGCCGTCTTTGGAAAAATATCCGTATTTGTTTTTTAGCATAAGATTTTATACTCGCGTAGTGATTAGATAATAGGGAAAAAACGATTGAACTAACATTATAAAAATAACAAAAATGCCTGAGTAATAAAACACAAATGTGACGCTCAGCATAGTTTTTATTACTTATTATGACTATTTATGAACTAAATAATTTCTTGTTTTGTTCTGCCAAAGTAACCATATTAACAATGGTAAAACAAAACAATAAAAAACAAAGAGAGGGTCAGATGTACAAAAAAATACTACTACTGTTTTTCCTTATCTTCTTTGCTGTTCGTTCTTATGCCCAGGTTGAAGACAGGTTTAGTTTTCTTAACTCCGTGGAAGTTGGAAAATTCACTAAACCCTTGGCAACAACAATTGGAACTGCTCTGAATTCCGGATCATATTATACGGCAAGTATACCAAGCTTATTTGGTTTTTCAATAAGCTTCAAGGGTATGATTGTTTTAATTCCTGATGATCAAAAAACTTTTACGCCTTCTTTGCCTTCGGGTTATAAAGCCGATGCTAACACTGCCACAATTTATGGAAGCAAAAGCGGCGGCGGAATTTATGGCGGAGCAAACGGTTATATTACTTATCCGGGAGGAATTGACGAATCGAGTATACCAATTATTTTCCCGCAAATTTCCGCAAGCCTTTTGGGCAGCGAATTAATGATCAGATATATGCCCGATGTAAAAGTCGGTGATAGAAAAGTAAACTTGTTTGGATTTGGTTTAAAGCATAACGTAAGCCAGTATTTTATTCTTTTACCGGTTGATATAGCTGTACAGTTGCTTTATAATAAATTTAAAATTACTGATTTAATGGATGTTAAGAATTATGCAATTAATGCTCATGCAAGTAAAACACTTGGAGTGTTTACAGCTTATGGCGGATTGCAGTATGAAAAAACGAAATTCAATTTGGATTATCAGATAAAAGGGGACCCGCTTAGCGGCGATCCGGAACTTAGAACCACAAAATCCATAAGCACAAGTATTGATGGCGATAATAACGTCAGGATGACTCTTGGCGCCGCTGTTAAATTAGGCTTTTTTGTATTGAACGCCGATTACAGCCTTGGTTCTCAATCAACATTTACGGGCGGTTTTGCCTTTGTATTTTAATTTAAGGAGAAAGAGATGAAATTATTTATTAAACCAATAGTATTTTTATTCGCTTTTGCTACGGGGCTCTCGTTTAATGGTTGCATTCTTGATGCTTTCGATACGTTGATTCAGAACATCCCTATTTCTCAAAGCGTAATTCTTACAAGTAGTCAAACTTCGGCTTCAGCTTCTGCGAATTTTGATGTTTCCACCTCCTCGGTCTACCAGGAATATATAAAGAGTAATAAAATTCAAAAAATATCATTTGCAAAAGCAACATTTGTAACGGCTACTGTTACACCCTCTACATTGCAGGCCGATTTTACAATAGTTCTAAAAACTCAATCCGGTACTCAAATATTTTCAAAAACATTTACTGGAATTAAACCCAGCAATTATATGGGCGATGCTTCAGTATTTAATTTGCAACTGACGGATACCGAACTCAATACTCTTAATAGTTATCTTGATATAAAAGGTTCTAAATATACAACAAAATATACTGGCATTATTTCTGTCTCTAACGTTCAGGGTTTTAGCGGCAGTTATACCGTGGCAGGAAAATATGACGTGGCGCTGACTTTGGAAGTGAATACTAAATAAATTAATTAGAAGAAAGGCAGGCCTTAATTTCAGAGCCTGCCTTTCTTATTTTCAGTTAAGCGTAATTTTGTATGTGGCTATTTTCTTTTTGCCAATTGTAATCCGGAACTTGTTTTTAGTAATCGGTTTTATTGCTTCAATATCTTTTTCCTCAAGCGTTACGGATTTTACTTCCGTTATATTGAAAATGCTTTTTATATTTCCTTTGATTTGCTTATCGGTAGGATTATATAAACGGAGAATAAATGTATTGTTCTTTAAATCTTCAGGTTGCTTAAGGCAGCTGTAAACAAGGTCCTTCGGTTGAATCTGGAAAAACGAAGTTGTGGGATTTAATTTGCCGTTTGTTCTTCCGGTTTGCATCAATCTTATTTCGTTATTAAAATTAAGAGATTCGGCATAAACATTTCCTTTTTGCCAATTACCTTCATGCGGGAAGAATGCAATTTTGTAACCTTGTTTACCAAGGCACTGTGAACCTTTTTGGTGCGAGTAATCTTCTTTTGCGCTTGGCTGTATAACATAAGTAAACGCTCTTAACAATGTGAGAGCAATTGTATTATGTCTATCGTTTATTATTTCGTACTCTTTTATACCGCTTGCAAATACAGCGGCTCCGGTTTTACCATCGGTTAAATCAACAAAGTTATGCAATGGGTAATCGTACATTGGCTGTTCAACCCAGCCGGTTGTATCCGGTCTTTCAAGTGAACGCTGTACAACATCAAACTGACCTTCTGCTTCTGAACAGGTGGCATTAATATCAACAGGGAACATTACGCGAAGTCTGTGATCTTCCGCGTTGTTATCTGCAACAATATTAAAATCAATTCTTCCTGAGTTTTTTGCCAAAGTACAAATCAGTTCAATATTTAAGGGTTCTTCTGAATATAACTGTGCTTTGCGCGATTCGTAATTTGCAAATGTCTTTATGCAATACTTAACCGAACATCTGGCTGTCAGCGGTCCGTTTTCGAGTATCTTGATTTCAGGCTTTTCATTAAGAGTATCCCAATAAGGAGCAACAGGAGTGTGTACCCAGGCGTGACCGGCTTCTCCTTCATCAAAGAAATAAGCAAGTTGTTTAAATTGCTTTTTAGTGCTTTTATCAAGAACGTTTATGGAGCCGTTTTTATTGAATGTTACTTTCAACAAATCGTTTTCCATAACGGGCAGACCGGTTGAAACTCTTGCGATATTTTTTGCGGCTTTGGTCTGCTGCTTTTTAACAGGAGTTACCTTAAATGCTTTGAAACCAAACTCGGGCACATTGTTTAATTCTATATGGCATCTATATCTTTGCATACTAAAATACATGGGCCTGTCTATCATTTGCTCTAACACGGGTTCGAACTTTGCACTTTCAGAAAATTGAATTGCAATTTTATTGCCTTTTTCATCAGTGATATCAAAACTGCCTTTATCAAGTTCGGCGGGAATATCAATAATCGCGTCAACAACTTCGTTGCGTTCATAAAAATTAGGATTTATTGCGGTCAAAACAATTGACTGTTTAACATCTTCTTTTTTACCGAACAGTTTATTACTGTTGATATTTAAGGAAATGTATTTACATGCTCTTTCAAATACCCCGCGGGAAATTTCCATAGCCTGTTTGTAACGGCTCATCATGTCATTATGTATTTCATCAAGCGAGCAGCCGCCGATTGAATCGTGCGCGGAATTTTGAATGAGGTAATTCCATGCAACATTCAGGTACTCGTCATTTATATTCATGCCAAGCGCGCCGGCTACAGAATTAAACGATTCGGCGTAAAACTGAAGCCACTTTTCAACTTCAAAATTCTTTAGCTTCAAAAACATTCTTGCGGAAGTAACATATCCGTAAAGATTACCGCTGCGCAAATCGTATTGGGCGCTTCTGCGCTCTCCCTTTACAAGTGAGAGTTTATCCTTATCAACAGACTTGTAAATAGCTTTCGAATAATCTTCAAGGGTGCTGTGTACAACTTTAACATCGGGCATAAGCTTGTTGATGTCTTTTATTATGCGAACCGTCTTTATGTTCGGTCCGCTCGAATCGTGGCCTTCCATCCAGATGATGTTATTGGTAGTAAAATCTTTTGCCTGGTCGTTAATAATTTTATTAACCTGTTCTTTAATGTTTTCTTTGTAATAAGTATCAACCGGGGCAATTACAAAATAATCTTCACCAGCCATCTGTTCATCGGCAAAGTGGAAAGGAACACCGCCTCGAGTCCATTTATATTCAACGTCGCCAAAACCTTCGTTATGAATTACAGGTCTGTAAATGTAAAAATAAAAATTATAGCGTGGCATGGTGGAAAAACGCGAAGCGATGCTTTGTGTGCCGTCAGCGCCTTCCCATAAAAACTCGGCTTTACGGCTATCCAAAGAATTAACGCCTCTGTAAAACATTATAAGGTCAATACCGAACTGGCTGTATAATTGCGGAAGCTGCGAAATTTGTCCCCACGAAAAAGGGGAGTAGCCAACTTTACTTACGCCGCCAAACTGAGAACAGATTTTATGACCCAGCAAAAGGTTGCGAATTAAATTTTCTCCGCCTACAAGAAACTCATCCGGAAGAATAAACCACGGGCCAATGAATAAACGTTTTTGTTTTACAAACTTTTTAATAGTATCTTTTTTGTTCGGGCGTATTTCAAGATAGTCTGTTAAAACAACTGACTGGCTGTCTAAATGAAACGCCCTGTAATCAGGTTCCTTTTCAAGAATATCCAAAACATTATCAATCATCTCTACAAGCATTTGCCTGTTGCGTTGGTAAGGAAAACGCCATTCTCTATCCCAATGTGTATTTGATATAACATGATAAATATTTTCTTTCGACATTATAAATCCTAATCTATTTGATAAACAAATTGTGCTTTAATAAAACTTCCGGTAATCCGCCATAAGAAATAAAAGCCGCGGCATGTAAATTGTGACCGGCAGTCTGCGCGAACGGAACTGCAACGCAGCGTCCAATACCGGCTGTACGGATAGATATTGTTCCGCTTTCGCTGTCTTCAAAACCTACAACCCGGGTAAAATCGTCACGACTTATTGCAAGTTTGTGTAACGCTATGCTGTACAAATCTCTGTGCGGTTTAAGTCTTATTTCATTGGAGTCGCTTGCCGTAACAAAACCATCATAAACATTTTTATAACCTGAAAATACTTTGATAATCTTTTTTTTACGCTGAGTGGAAATATTCCAGCTTTTAACTTCGCTTAAAAGAACTCTGAATACTTCTGATAATACAATATTGGCTTCGTAATAAATTGAAGAAGTTACAACCGCTACTTTAAGAGGATTCTGTTCAAACATCCTGCTTAAACGAAGAAGTTTTTTAGAAACTTGTTTTAAGTTAAAATCATCGGTGGCGGCTGGATTTTTCTGATGATACTGCTTCACCAACAAATCAGAGATATTGACAATCTCATCTCCCAGAAGTCCTTTTACCATTGCAAGAAAAATACCAACACCGGGCAAAGGCTCAATTAAATGTTTTGTCTTATCCGCAAGCAACTCTTTTGCAAGCTTATCAGCGTTACCCTTGGTTACCTCTACAAGAATTTCGTGATACCGCTGGTAATAAATATCTATTGCGGCCCGCACAATATTTTCGAACGAGTCTGTGTTGATTAAACCAGAGTATTTCTTTGTATAAGCCTTTACAACAGCTTCAAATTCCTTTGCATCCGGAACAGAAGAGGCGAGAGATAGAAATTTCTTTTCCGAAAGAAGGTTGCCAATTCCAAGATTGATAACATTTTCGGTAACGTCTCTTTTGCGGCTTTCGTCCTGGCCTATCAATAAAGTCCATAAGGCGGCCTGTATAAAAGAAGAACGCAATGACTTATCATCTATAAAAGATTTATAAGTATTAATGAGATACTCAACATGTTTTGTAGTGCTGTTGCCGATGATGTGAGGATAATCCCTAACATGGTCTAAACCAGCCCAAGTATTTTTATCCATTCTGTTTGTAATTCTGCGCACCATATATTCAAGAGAGTGAATACAAATTTCTTCCGTAGTGGTGGTTGTTCCGTCCATATCCATAACAACAGCAACAAGGCTGTCCGCCGGTTCGGCAATAGTTTTAGCCAGAGGCGATATTTCAATTTCAGGGAAAATATAGGCCGGGTTTTGTATTACGGCGTATTCTGTGTCGTTATTTTTAATAATCTTTGCTGCTTCGTTGTTATTTGCAAACTTTTTATAAGACATATTATCTTTAATCCTGGTATTAATAATTATATAAGAACATAAGTGTTAAGAAACAAAAGCCACGCCTGCCTGCAGTATCATTTGAACTTCTTCATCCGAATGTCCTTCGGCGTAAAAACGTATCATAGGTTCTGTTTCGGAGGCTCTAATTAAAAGCCAGCGCGGTTTATCCTGCAAAAAGAATTTTAATCCGTTTATTATACCACGGCTGCTGTAATATGGAGTAACGTTTTCAACTTTGAAACCCGCAATATCTGCTGGCGGATTGCCGAACATTGCCGGCAGAATTTCAGTCCTGTTTTCTTTATGGTATTTAAGGTCTATGCGGTCATAATAAATATTGCCGTATTCTTTACGCTTGGCATCAACGTAGCCGGATAGTTTTTTATAGCCTGATTTTGCAAGCATTTCCGTTAGTAATAACGCAGAAAAAATCCCATCACGCTCAGGGATATGAATTTTATAACCGTATCCGCCGCTTTCTTCGCAGCCTATGGCAACGTTTTCTGTAATCATTTTTTCGCAGATGTATTTAAAACCAACCTGTACGTCCAGAATTTTTCTGTCATCATTCTGAAACTTGTACATCTTGTCGGTTACGGAAGAAGTCTTTACAACATGTCCCGTAAATTTCTTAACGTTTACTATATAGTCTGTAAGGTATAAAATAGTTTCCTGCGCGCTTAACCATTTGCCGTTTTCGAGAATAACTCCAAGTCTGTCCGCGTCTCCATCCGTAGCAACGCCAAGAGAATATATTCCGACCGTAGAGAGTTTGTCCATAAGGGGTTGCAGGTTCGCTTCAATCGGTTCGGCAAGCCTTCCTGAAAAGTTTTCATCCGCAGTGGCAAAAATTGTATGAGAAAGGCATTTGTGTTTTGTCAAAAGTTTTTCAAGAATAAGTCTGCCCGCACCCGACATGGAATCAATCAGTATATTCAAACCCGCTTTAGATATTGATTCAAAATCTATAATCGACTCTATCTGTTCAATATAGTCTTTCATCAAATCGGACTTTATTACAAGCGAGGCGTTTTTTATTGGTTTTTGTTTGTACAGATTATTTTCAACAATCAATGTTTCTTCGGTTAAGAACGGGCCGCCGTAATCGGCTTTAAACTTAATGCCGTTATAAACAGGAGGGTTGTGACTCGCGGTTATCATTACTCCCGCATTTAAATTATGTTTTTTTACATAAAACGAAAGCGCCGGCGTAGGAACAATATCATCGGATAAATAAACGGTTATATTGTTGCCGGAAAGAACCTCCGCGAACGCGGCAGCAAATTCAGGCGAACATCTTCTGCCGTCATATCCTATTGCGACCGATTGTTTATCTTTTTGAGCGAATTTGTTTTTTAGATACAAGGCAAAGGCCTGTGCAACTTCTTCAACGGAGGCTATATTAATTTCGCTGTCTAATAATCCGCGCCATCCGTCTGTTCCAAAAATGATCATGATAATAAACTACCTATTAATTGGAATTACTACGTATCGAATACTTTATTTTAAGTATTCTGTTGTTGTCATGGCATGGGCCATATTATACTATTAAAATATAAAAGGCCCATGGCACACTTATAAAACTATTTCTTATCAAGACTTTTATTTATCGCGTCAACAAACCAGCCTGTAACAACGCGAGGTCTTGTGATGGCTGTTCCAACAACAACAGCCCACGCGCCGCTGTTAATCATTTGCGCGGCAAATTCGGGAACATTTACTCTTCCTTCAGCAATAACGGGAATGCTGACAGCCGAGGTAAGCTTTGTAAGCAAATCAAAATTCGGAAAATTCTTGGGCAAATCTGTCGTTTCGGGAGTATAACCGCTTAATGTAGTTGAAAGGCAATCGGCGCCGGCTTTGGCGCATGCAACTCCATCTTCGTAAGTGGAAATATCGGCCATTACAGTGCAATTATATTTAGCTTTAACGGCTGAGATAAAATCGGGGCCTTTTAATCCTTCGCGCAATCTGAATGTTCCGTCAATTGCTATGACATCGCATTTTGTTTCAATCAGTTTTTCAACATCGGCAAAGGAGCCGGTTATACGAACAAAGCCGTCTTCAAATTTTGATTTAAGCAGGCTTATTACAGGAACCGAAACAGATTTTACGATGCTTAATGTTTTTTCATATCCTTCGGTTCGGATTGCAACAGCGCCCCCCATGACGGCGGCTTTTGCAAATAACGCAACATAATCGGGTATGTTAAATGGATCGTCGCCTTCTGCCTGGCACGAAACAATTAATCCGTTTTTTATTTTATTAAAGTCCATTTTGTTTTCTCTTTTTTTATTTTTTTCTGGCGGCTATAATAACAACTTTTTCGGACGCCAAAACTTTTTTAAGTTCAATATCGGCCATGGATAGTATTTGAGTATCCTGTATAAGGCCTGTCATATCAATAATTTTACCGGCTATTAATAGGAATATATCAGGAACAAGCGCGCCGGCATCACCAAATGTTGTCAACTGCGAAATCATTTCGGAAATTTTAGTTTTCACTTCTCCTGCGGTTGCTTCGGCGGCTATGCAGTCGTTAACCTGCAATTTAATTGTACCTTCCTTGTCAATAACCCTTAATCGCGTAATATCATTTTTAATTATACCGAACAGATGCTTTTGTTTGTCTTCGTAAGTAACTGCAAGAAGGGAAGAGGTTCTTCCAGCAACTGTAAGGTTATCTGCATTTGTTTTGTAAGACTTCGCGCAAATATCGAGCAAATCTTTTTCGCTTAGTTCTTTAATACCCAGGTCTCTTGTTCGCATTTCGCTTGAACCTGTAGCGGTTGCTATAACTCTTTTATTCTGACTGTCAATTTCAATTGTTACTTCAACTGAATCGGAAACGGCGCCCATATTGATAACGGAGTTCATGGCTTCCTGGCGCAACGCTATCAAATCATTTTCGGAGGGATTAATAATGTTTTTTTCAACGGAATCGCGTATAATTCCCAACGCGGCTCCTATCGCGGAAATGACTTCGCAATTATCCGCAATTTTATGCGGAACATTTAAATGCTGAGCAGTATAAGGAACAATGGCCGAAGCCCCGCCTCCGCCTCCAACAAATTCTATCAGAGCCTCATCAAGTTTATATTCGCGTATTAATTGTTTTATAACCGGTCTTATTTTTTCAGCCGAAATTGTAAGAATTTCTTTTGCAAGTTTTTGCGCGTCTGTTTTAAAGAACTTTGCAGCAGAGTTAAAAGCGCTGTCAATTGCCGTCTGGTTGGCGGAACCGTGTCCGACAGCCTTTACAAGTCCGAGCATATAAGATGATTCGGTTGGAGTAAGCGTGTATTTTTCGGCATCGTTTTTTCGGTTAATTGCAAGGTAATCCTGCGGATCGCCTTTAAGTGGAGTAACTTTGTCGAACTCCAGGGCATTGAAGTCTGTTTCGTTTGAATAGGCTACATATTGCAAACCCGCAATATGAGCGCTTCGGGGACCGACATCGGAAATTTTCGAACCGGAATAACGTGGAACAGAGCCGCCCGCAATTCCGAGAGTACGCACATCAAGCGTGCGAAGGAATAATCTGTTTTTTCCTATCTGCGCGGTTTTAACCTGCGGTTTTCCGTTTTTAATAACAGAAATATCCGTAGATGTTCCGCCGACCTCAAGAAAAATGCCGTCTGTAACTTTGGCGTACATCAATGCCGCCGCAACGCCGGCAGCAGGGCCGGAGAGCATGGTTAAAATGGGGCGTTTGCGCATTTCGTTGATATCCATAATACCGCCATCCGAGCGCATAACCATAAGGGGAGCTTTAATTCCGCTTTCGCGTACGGCCTTTTCCGTCATGTTAGCTGTTTCAAGCATTTTGGGCATCATGCTCGCGTTTATAACGGCGGTACGCGTTCTAACGCGCAAACCATATAATTTTGAAATCTTGCTTGCCGAAGTTGCAAGTAAATTCATCTCCTCTGCAACATTGGTAACATACATTTCGTTTGAGGGATCATCAACTCCAAAAGCTTCAGAGGCTACAATGACTTCGGCTCCTTCGGAAAGCAGTTCCTGTATAAGAGGGCGGACACTTTCTTTCCAGTTTTTATTATTTACGTCTATATATCTGTAACGGGTTTCCAAAAACTTACCGGGTGAGAGTTCTATGTTATTGGGGTTGCTTTCTTTTTTTGCAAGTTTGCCTTCAAGGCCTTTGCCCATGCCAATAACGCCTACGGTAGCAACATCACCTTCAAGCAGGGCATTTGTTGCCTGCGTTGTTGAGTGAGCAATAAGCATTACTTCTTCCGGTTTAATTTTTGCTTTCTCAAACAATTGCAGCATGGAGTCCACAACTCCCTTGGCTACGCCCTGTACCGCTTTGTGAGTTGTAGGCACGCACGATTTACCAACAATAGAATAATCTGCAATATCAACTCCAACCGCGTGAGTAAACGTGCCGCCTACATCAATTCCTATTTTAATTTTTCGCATATTCCGAATTTATTTTATCTGTTTAAGAAAGAAAAATATTAACATACACAACCCTACATAAATAAAAATGCCGATATTGTAAGTCCCAATATGGCCGAAAGCCAGACATAAGGGAGCGTATTCCACAAAACCTTTTGAACATCAACGCGCATTTCGTTTGCAAGCCAAACATTTTGAGTGTTTGTGGGATCGCTAACGCCCTGAATCTGACCTACTGAAATCAATAGTCCCATTATTGCAGCGGGATTCATACCGCTGGCAAGAAAAATAGCAGCTATTCCGTAACCCATACCCCAAACATTAAGCGGGCCCCTGTATAATGCAAGGGGAGCGCATACGGCAAAAAATATTACATAAGCAAACGCGTTGTGCGGCACTATTGATGACATCACCGGTTTTAACAAATTCAGCACGGGCCAGCCTGTGGCCACGTATTTGGCATTATAAGGAGCCGATGGCCCCATTACGGCATTCAGCAGCATTCCAATACCCAGCATTAACGCAATAGCGGGCATTACAACTCCGCCACCTTCAAGAATGGAGCGTACAAGTATATTCATGCTGTTTTTTCTGTAAGTGGCCAAAAAGCCGTAAATAAGTCCGCATATAAACGACGCTATAAAATTCACATTAAATACAAGTATCAACAAAAGCGGGATAATGGGAATAAAATAGGATGTCCAGTGAATTTCATTTTCGTCATGTTTTTTGAACAGGCGGAATATATTAATTACAAACATAAGCGCAATTCCGCAGCCAATAAACCATTTAAGCAATATTCCGGATAATGTTAAAATGAAATTTATATCTATGCCAAAGTAATTAAACGCAAAGGCTATTAAAGCAATAATAATTATAAAACCTGAACTTTTTATTGCAATCTTTTTGAAATCAATATCATGCCCGTCTCTGTAAAGCTGTATTGTAATGTAAATAACCGAAGTTACAAACATGATACCGAACATTATCAGCGAAAACTGTTTAATCTGATCTATAGAAACCTTTAAAACATCCCTGTACAAAACCCAGTTACCCGCATTAAGAATACCGCCAAGACTCAAGCCAATAAGAAATATGCCTACTGTAGTTAAAGCGCCAATACCAACCGAAGACATGATTGGCAAAACCACTGTAGCCACCATAATAATTGCGCCAAGGCTTCCAAGAGTGGTGAACAGCAGCATAATCAGTATCAGCATAATTATTGCGATAGTCCATGGTTTATCGCCTGAAAGCTCCGCGCCCTTTTTAATAAAACTTTCGGCCACGCCGGTTTTTTGAAGCATCATGCTTAACATGCTTCCGAAAATAGCTATTGTGTAAGCTTCCGAAAGCCTTGTTGCTCCGAGTCCCATTACAAGCTGGATGGTATCGTTAAGAGATACTCCCGAAATAACCGGAATAAAAAACGCCATTATGGGCAACGCTATCAGAGCCGGTATTTTGCGCAAAAACATCAACAGTGCGAGCGTTAAAAAGACAATTATTAACAGGGTTATTTGAATTATTTCCATGCGAAATCAATTATTTGAAATAATTTGTTTAATTTAGTATGACAAAATTAAAAAGGTAAGATCTTGTGTTTATACACACACGCATCCTGCCTTATTAACTATAAACATGTACATACTGTAATGATATTAAATAAAAACTATCAGCTAAAAGAACACAATACGTTCGGAATAGAAGCCTTGTGCGCTTATTTTGCCGAAATTTCCTCTGAACACGATTTAATTAATTTACTTCAAAATAAAGATTTATTGAGTGAAAAAAAACTACCTCTTGGGGTAGGGAGCAATATCTTATTTACTAAGGATTTTGACGGAATTATTCTTAAAAATGCCATAAAAGGAATTGAAATAAGCGGCGAAGATACTGACTATGTTTACATCAAATCCGGCGCGGGAGTAGTATGGGACGACTTTGTCTCCTATTGTGTAAATCTAAACCTTGGTGGAGTTGAAAACCTTATAGCCATTCCCGGAACAGTGGGAGCCTCTCCGGTTCAAAACATAGGCGCGTACGGACAGGAAGCTAAGGACGCGTTTTTCCGTCTTGAAGCAGTTTTGCTTGAAACCGGTGAAAAGATAGAATTGGTGAAGCAACAGTGCAATTTTGGATACAGATTAAGCATTTTTAAGAGAGAATTAAAGAATAAAGCATTTGTTACAAGCGTTACATATAAGTTGAAAAAAAATCCTGTTGCCAACAGCGCTTACGGAGATATAAAAAAAGAAATAGAAGCAACTGGTAAAAATCCGGAAAGCATTGCGGACGTAAGCGGCGCAATAAAAGCAATACGCAGCAGAAAGCTGCCGGATCCGGCAATAATTGGCAGCGCGGGCAGTTTTTTTAAAAACCCTGAAGTTGAGGAAGCCTTTTATAAGGAAATAAAGCAAAAATATCCGGAAGCTCCCGGCTATTTGCTTGCAAACGGCAGAATTAAAATTCCCGCAGGGTGGCTTATTGAAAAAACCGGGTGGAAAGGGAAAGAGCTGGGTAATGTTGCAACATATAAAAATCAGGCGCTCGTTATTATCAACAAGGGGGGAGCTACAGGCGCAGAAATTGTTGAGTTTGCGGGTAAAATAAAAGAAAGCGTAAACGGTTTGTTTAAAATAACTCTTGAAGAGGAAGTAATAATAGTATAATATACGTTCTTTAGAACAAATTTCTTGCGATGGTTTATCTAAATAATTAATATATTGAAATATTTAGATACATCGTTGGAAATAAATGAAAAATGAATCATATTTTTTTTACAGTTTTGGAACTATTAAAGATAAAAAAGCATTTATAACTGTAAATGAATTGATAGATTACAAATTATAAAATAGGAGATTATAAAATGTCACTTAAAGTTGGAGATTTAGCCCCTGAATTTAACTTATTAAATCAAGATGGTGAACGCGTTAGTTTGAGTTCTTACAAAGGCAAAAAAGTTGTCGTATTGTTTTTCCCTATGGCAAATACGGGAGTATGCACAAAGGAAATGTGCTCAATAAGCAACGAATATGCAAAATACGAAAATTTAAATGCATCGGTTCTGGGCATTAGTGTCGATTCTCATTTTTCACTTAAACTATGGGCTGAAGCAAACCATATTAAGATTAATTTGTTGAGCGATTTCAACAAAGAAGTTGCTCCGGCTTATGGCTCTTTTTATGATGTTTTTGTTCCCGGTAAACTCGATTACAAAGGAGTGGCAAAAAGGTCGGCGTTTGTTGTAGATGAAAGCGGCAAAATTGTATATGCCGAAGTGCTTGAGGACGCGGGTAACGAACCTGATTATTCAAAAATAAAAGAAGCTCTTAAATAAAGATGATTCAAAATGCAGACGCTTTATCCGTTAAACATATTTTGGATACGGAAAAAGACTACAGACTTATTGACGTAAGGGAAAAATGGGAATATGAGTACGTAAAAATTGAGGGTTCGGAAAATATTCCCTTAAGTACCTTTGCGGATAATTATAATAAACTTTTACCTGATGATAAACTTATTCTTTATTGTCATCATGGTTCAAGAAGTTACCAGGCCTGTTCCTTTTTGGTAAGGAATGGTTTTAAAAATGTAATAAACCTTGACGGGGGAATTGACGCATGGTCAGATGTTGTTGATCCCTCGTTGGATAAATATTAGAGGCATTTATGTTGGAAATTGGGAAAAAAGCTCCGGCCTTTAAATTGAAAGACCAGGATGGTAAAACTTATACATTGAAAGATTTCTCCGGGAAAAAACTTATACTGTATTTTTATCCTAAAGACAACACTTCCGGTTGCACAAAGGAAGCATGTAGTTTCAGGGATAATACTGCCGAGTTCGAAAAACTGAACGCAGTTATTGTTGGCGTGAGCGGAGATTCTGAAACTTCTCACAGGAAATTTGTGGATAAATTCGGACTGAATTTTACTCTGCTTAGCGATGAAAGCAAGGAAATTCTTGAAAAATACGGCGTTTGGAAGGAAAAAAGCATGTACGGTAAAAAGTATATGGGGGTTGAACGTACTACTTTTGTAATTGATGAAAACGGGATAATTCAAAAAATATATCCGAAAGTAAAGGTCGAAAAGCACACCGAGGATATTTTATCATTCCTGAAATCGTAGAGGAGTATAAAATGGTTTATGTAACAAGGCGCGTTAGTTTTTCGTCTGCTCACAGACTTAACAACGCCGCTTTGACTCCAGAAGAAAATTCAAGAATATTTGGTAAATGTAATAACCCTAACTACCACGGACACAATTATGTGCTTGAGGTTGTTGTTGCCGGCGAAATTGACCCGGCAACGGGTTATGTGTTCGATTTGAAAATTCTGAAAGAAATACTTAACGAACATATTCTTTCCAAAGTTGACCATAAAAACTTAGATTTGGATGTGGATTTTTTAAAAGGCGTAATAACCACCACCGAAAACCTTGCTGTTGCAATATGGAAGCAGCTTGAAGATAAAATTCCACACGGTAAATTATATTCGGTTAAATTATACGAAACTGAGAACAACTATATTGAGTATAAAGGAGAATGAGTTGTGGATACTGAAAAAGCAGGGAAGTTAATAAAGGATTTGCTTGTTACAATTGGCGAAAACCCGGATAGGGAGGGACTTTTAAGAACTCCCCAGCGTGTAGCAAAAGCGTATGAATTTCTTACTTCCGGATACGATAAGGATATTGAAAAGGTACTTAATAATGCCATTTTTGAGGAAAAGTACGATGAAATGGTTGTGGTGAAGAACATCGATTTTTATAGCTTGTGCGAACATCACATGCTTCCTTTTTTCGGAAAAGTACATGTGGCTTATATTCCTAACGGTAAAATTGTGGGGCTCAGCAAAATACCCCGTATAGTTGATGTTTTTGCAAGAAGGCTGCAGGTGCAGGAAAGAATGACGCAGGAAATTGCCGATACCATAGACGAGTATCTTCAGCCGAAAGGCGTGGCTGTGGTTTCGGAAGCTCATCACATGTGCATGATGATGCGCGGCGTTGAAAAACAAAATTCTTCCGCAACATCAAGCGCGGTGCACGGTTTATTTAAAACCGATGCAAGAACCAGAACTGAATTTCTTAATTTAATAACAAAATTATAGCTGATATGGAAAAAGCTATATGGATTACCGGCGCGAGTTCCGGTATTGGCAAAGCAATTGCCAGTAAGTTTTCTCAAAAAGGGTATATGGTAATAGCGTCTGCAAGGCGTTGGGAAAAACTTATTGAACTGAAAGAAGAGGCTATGAGCTTTGGAGGAAAAATTGAAACTCTGATTTGTGATATTAGCCAAAAAGAAAGTGTTCAGGATGCCTGGATGAGTATTTCGGGCAGGTATCAAATTGATTGCTTAATTAATAATGCCGGAATTACGTCCTTTAAACCATTTGAAATGAACACTCCAGAGGAAGCCGAAAACATAATACAGACGAATTTACTCGGACCAATATATACTATAAAATCTGTATTGCCGGAAATGATAAAAAACGGCGGAGGTACAATAATAAACATGCTTTCCGTTATTACCGAAAAAGTGTTTACAAACAGCTCGCTTTATTCGGCTTCTAAAAACGGTTTGCTTGCTTTTGCTAATGTTTTAAGGGAAGAACAAAGAAAAAACAACATAAGAGTTGTCAATATATCTCCTGGAGCAACTGAAACCGAAATATGGCCTGAGGAAACGCGCAGTCATTATTCCAGCCGGATGATGAAGCCTGATGAGATTGCGGAGTTGGCGCTGTTTGCCTACGAACAAAACGGAAATATGTCAATAGAAAACATAGTTGCCCGGCCAATGGGAGGAGATTTATAATAAAAAAAAAGAGCACCTGCAAAAGATGCTCTTTTTCACTAATTAATCCACTTTATCTACTATCTGTGGAACTTTCCGGGTCCGCCCTCTCTGGAGCCCAAAAACTTATCGGCGTATTTCATAAAAACTGTCTTCTGTTCGTCTGTAAGCAAATCGTATATTCTTGTTTTTAATTCGGCGTTGTTGTAGCGAATTTCAGCAAGAATTTTATTCTCGTTTTCTACAGATTTAAGATAAGTATCTTTATCGAGTTTACCAGAGTTAAGCATTGAGCGCGTATCAAGTTTGCTTTTTTCAAGAGAAGCTTTGAGGTCAACATTCTTCTTGCCGTTTTCAATCCTTAAGGCTTTTATATCGCTTTTCTGTTTATCAGTTAAAGCAAGTTCTTTAAAAACCTTTTCCAATCCCTTTTTTACGAATCCGTTTTTTGCCAACGGCCTGTTTGGTCTTGTACCTTGCTGGGCGAAACTTTGAGTTCCCGAAAAAAGGACGAGTGAAAGGGCGACTATTGAGAGCGCAATTATTTTTTTCATTTTTTTACCTTTATTGTTTAACTTTGTCTATTGGACATGAGAATATTCGCAAAAGGTTTAAATAAATTGTATTAATCGGTTTCAAAAATATTATTGCCCTGGTTAAATGCCGAATGGTTTTTAAACCGTTCTGAAATATCTGAAAGTGTAGCTATATAAAAGAATAATTAGTTTAAACCATAAAGAAGATAGATTTGTCAAACAAATATAAAATATGTATATAGATGGCATTTACCGAGAGCGATGAACAACTGATTAGCGATTTTATTTCCGGAAACGAGGCCGCTTTTAATAAACTGATACGAAAGTATCAGCAAAAAATTTATTGGCACGCCCGCAGAATGACCGGAAACCATCTTGATGCAGATGATGTTGTTCAAGAGGTGCTTCTTGTTTTGTATAGTAAACTTAAGAATTTCAAGTTTGAATCATCCCTATATACATGGATTTATAAAATTACATCTACAAGAAGCCTCAATTTGATTAACAGGAGAAAGCTTAAGGAGTTTTTCTCCATTGATGATCCTGATAACAAATTCGATATACCTCACAACGAAGATATTGCCGGAAATATTGAAGATAAGGAAAAAGTTGAAAGGCTTAACAACGTGTTGCAAAAACTGCCTGTAAAACAAAGAGAGGTTTTTATTTTGAGAAACTTCGAAGAACTTTCTTATGAGGAAATTGCAGAAATAACAGGAAAAAGCACAGGCGCGTTAAAGGCAAATTATTTCCATGCCCTCAACAAGGTTTCCGAGTTGATGAAGGAGAGTAAAAATGAACATTGATATTTTTAGATACATAGACGGTCAGATGGATGATTCCGAAAAAAGCCGTTTTGAAGAATTGCTTGATTCGGATGTGAATCTGAAAAATGAATATAATAGTATTGCCGGCTCAATGAATGAACTTAAAGAGCTAAGCAAGGCCGATGATACCGGCTCTGAATATTTCAGCTTGGTTTCGGCTAATTTCAGACAAAAGCTTGATAAACGGAAATCCTTTAGTTTTAAACCAGCGTTTAGATATGCCGTTTCTCTTTCATCTTTCGCCATAGTATTTGTAATATCCATGCTGATTATGAACAATAATGTTTCTACAAAAAAATCCACCATATCACAGCTGTACGAAAGCTTTAATGAAAACGAAAAGAAAGAATTTGTTAAGGAAGCGGCCGGTAAAATTGAAATTGACGATGAAGAGATTGCTGATTTGGATGTTCAGAGAGAAAAGGATATCGAAAGCAAATTTGCCGATGAGCTGTATGGTGAGAACCTGGGAACCGAAGTTCAACTAAGTAATTCCGATTACCAGAATATTGTTAATAATCTTTCCGTAAACGAAGCGGAAGCTTTGTATAACGAAGTTATAAATTAGAAAATTCTATTTTTAGAGGCAGAGTAATGAAATATACTTTTTTAACATTTTTTATTCTCCTGTTTGTTTCAATAGGTATATTGGCGCAGGACGGGCATAAAAACAGCTCGTTTAACCGTATTGAAAATCTCGAAAGAATAAAGCTTATGGAAGCGCTGAAAATGAATGAAGAAACTTCGGTCCGTTTTTTTGCCAGGAGGATGGAGCATAAGAAAAAACTTCGCGAGCTTGACAAACAGTCCGATGAAATTCTGTATAAAATTAAAAGAACTTTACAGGATAAACCGGACAAAAACAGTTCCGAACTGAAAAAACTTTCGGAAGAATATTTCAAACTGCAATATCAGATTCCTAAAGAAAGATGCAATTTTTATTCGTCGTTGGGCGATATACTTTCCGAAGAACAAATTGCAAGACTGTTGGTTTTTGAAAAGAACTTCAGGGATGAAATTAAAAACTTTATTATAAAAGACAGGTTCAAAGACAGAAAGTAGATTTTGGTGAACTGATTTGATTGATTCCGCGGGAAATACAAAAAAAACCGCGGAATTTTTTTTTGTTTAAAATGCTGCTTTTTATATTTGATTTTTTAACTAAAAACGAGTATATTTAAAATCTAATTTTTGCGGAAGTGGTGAAATTGGTATACACGCTACTTTGAGGGGGTAGTGCTCGAAAGGGCTTAGGGGTTCAAGTCCCCTCTTCCGCACCAGTTAAAAGCTCTTCAATTTATTGAAGAGCTTTTGTTTTTTACGGGCTTTTATTTTTCCGGCAATTGAAAATTTCTTGATGTTTGGCTATATTAATTTTGTGTGTTGAAAAGGCGCAACAGTCTCTTCAAAAATCCGATTGTTTTAACTTGAATTTCTATATAAATTAAATTTCTATAATTATTTTATGTAATGCATAAAATTTGCAACATAAAATATACTTTAAGAACGGAATACAGGAGATATTAATATACCGAACGGTTTTTCCGTTTAACGAACTTATTTGTTTCTTTTATATTTATGTTAGAACTGTATCTGTTTAAAGCTTTCTAATTAACACAACTGATAAGTTAATGGCGCTAATAAAAACAAAGTTGGTCATAACATGAGAATAGGAATACCAAAAGAATCTTTTTTAGAGGAGAAAAGAATTGCTCTTGCACCGGCCGGGGTAGACGCTCTTGTAAGAGCCGGGCATACTGTTTATATTGAAAAAGATGCCGGAAAGGGATGTAACTTTTCCGATGAGGAATTTACGCGGCTGGGCGCCAAAATAGTCTACACAAACGATGAGGTTTTCCAAAGATCCGAAATGGTTGTAAAAGTTGCGCCTGTTTCCGAAAAGGAAAGCGAGCTTATGCAGGAAGGCCAAATATTGTTTTCATTTCAGTTTTTTGCCGCCGGTAAAAAGAAAATAATAGAAACTCTCATTAAAAACAAAATTACCGCCATAGGTTACGAGTATATTGAAGACGAACAGGGGTTGCCTGTATTACAGGCTATGAGCGAAATTGCGGGACAGCTTGCGGTGCAGGTTGGCGAAAGACATCTTGAAGCCGATAACAATTACGGGCGTGGCGTATTACTTGGAGGTATAACCGGCGTGGCTCCGGCGGCAGTTGTAATTCTTGGCGCCGGCGTTGTTGGGCGGGTTGCGGCTAAGGCGGCTTTAAGCCGTGGCGCTCATGTGATTATTTTAGACCGCGATTTACAGAGATTAAAGTATATTGAAACTCATTTTGACAGAAAAATTACTACCGTTGCGGCTAACCCATATACAATATCGCGCGGGGTGAAATTTGCAGATGTTCTTATAGGTGCGGTTCTGATAAAAGGCGAAATGGCTCCACACGTAGTTACCGAAGAAATGGTAAAGACCATGAAAGCCGGAGCGGTTATAGTTGATGTTTCCATAGATCAGGGGGGATGCATTGAAACAAGCAGACCTACAACATTAAGCGATCCTACATTTATTTTACATAATGTTGTCCATTATTGCGTTCCCAATATGCCCGCGCTTGTGCCCCGTACCGCAAGTTATGGCTTAAACAACGCCGCTTTAAACTACATTCTGGAAGTGGCAAATAACGGTCTTGGCAATACATTGCTGGGTAATAGCGGTTTAAGTAAAGGAGTTTGTACTTTCCAGGGGTATTGCGCTAACGAGTCTGTTGCAAAAATGTTTGGATTGGAATATAAAAGAATTCATATTTTTTCAAGAAATTAAAGATGTAAAATGGTACCGGAAGAGCTAAAAGTAACAAAGAATCTTGCGGCAAATTTGCTGAACGCCTATAATAAAAAAGTGGTCACTGCCGATGAAGCCGTAAAGGCAATAAAATCCGGCGATAATATTATTGTACAACCAGGCTGCGCCGTTCCTCTTGCTCTTATTAACGCCATGGTTAAGCGTAAAGATGAGCTTGAAGATGTTAAGATGCACCACATCCTTACAATTGGGAAAGTACCTTATTTTGATAAAGGTATGGAAAAGCATTTCCGGCATGTTTCTTATTTTATTGGGAACAACGCAAGGCTTGCGGTTAACGAAGGGCGTGCGGATCATGTTCCCATTTTTCTTTCTGAAGTGCCTACTATATTTCTACGCGGAATTGTGAAACTGGATGTTGCGCTTATACATGTTTCGCCTCCGGATGAGCATGGTTTTTGCAGTTATGGCATTGATGTGGGTATCATAAAGAATACGGCTGATAAGGCTAAAATAATCATTGCTCAGGTTAACCCGCAAATGCCCCGAAGCCTTGGCGATACGTTTATACACATAAATAAAATTAACTATATTGTGGAAGTTGATGAACCCATACAGGAACTTCCCCAGGCTGATGAAGATATGAGCGCCAAAGCCGCGGCTGTTTACGAAAAAATAGGCATGAACACGGCTGAACTGATAGAAGACGGGTCGACTTTACAGCTTGGCATAGGAGTAATTCCTGATGCCGTACTGAAATTTATGAGCAACAAAAGAGCTCTTGGCATCCATACTGAGATGTTTTCAGACGGAGTTATAGATCTTGTTGAATCGGGCGTAATTACAAACGAAATGAAAACCCTGCATAAAGGGAAAATGATTGCGGGCTTTGCTTTGGGTACAAAACGGCTGTACGATTTTATAGACAACAACCCTATTATTGAAATGCATCCGCAGGAGTATGTTAACGATCCCTTTATTATAGCCCAGAACAGGAAAATGGTTGCAATTAATTCGGCTATTGAGATAGATTTAACAGGGCAGGTATGCGCCGATAGTATGGGGCCCCGAATGTATAGCGGATTTGGCGGACAGGTGGATTTTATACGGGGCGCTGCCCGTTCGGAGGGAGGCAAGCCTATTATAGCTTTGCCTGCATCTACAAAAAACGATACTATTTCTCGTATTGTGGCTTCGCTTAAGCCGGGCGCCGGAGTTGTAACTTCAAGGGCGGACGTTCACTATGTTGTTACGGAATACGGCGTTGCATTTTTGCATGGCAAGACTTTACGCGAAAGGGTTTTATCCATGATTAACATTGCGCATCCCGATTTCAGGGATGAGCTTACTAAGTATGCTCAAGATAATAAATATATTTAATTGATGGTTGCTGTTGTTGGAGATATTCACGGATGTTACTATACTTTTCTTGCCTTGTTAAATAAAATAGGGGAAAGGTATCCGGGTGTGGAACTGTATTCTGTTGGCGATCTTGTTGATAGGGGAAAGTTCAGCTGTAGTGTAATTGACTGTTTTATTGAAAACGGGTTTAAGTTTTGTATTGGCAACCATGAACAAATGTTTCTTCATTTTGTGGAAAAAACAGACCCTTATCTTGCATTGAACTGGATACAAAACGGATACGAGACAACTCTGCTTTCTTATGAACAACAGCCTGAAAAGATTGACGAACATATAAATTTTATTAAAAGTTCGCCTCTTTATTTTAACCTTGATGATTGTTTTATTTCTCACGCAGGTATTTCATCTGCTTATAAAAATATTATTGGCCGCCGTTTTGAGATAGGTTCAGAGGAATTTAATAAATTAATTCTTAGAGATATTGCCGAAGAAACAAGCATCCTATGGACAAGGGATACCCTTCTTGATTTGGGAAAGCTGCAGGTTGTGGGGCATTCCCGAAAACCGGAAGTTGTAATCAAGAAAAAAAACAACGCTGTTTATATAGATACATCCGCTTTTACCGGTAACGGGTTATCCGCGGTGATTGTTGAAAACAGCAATATACTTGAAATAATTTTCGAAAAAACAGATAATAGAGATTTTTAAGTTGGCGATGAATTATTACCTATTTTGAATACTATATTTTATTTAAGTTTAGCTAAAATTTGTTCGATAATATTATTATTCTTTAAACGAAATCCTTATATTTGGATTTACTTTACTCAACAATTAGAGAATGACTCAGGGCAGGAAATTTTTTAATGGAGGGATTATCGGTTTATATTTATTACGGTAAAAATTTGTTAATAATTACTAAAGGAATGTTTTATTATTACTCGAATCCAAAAACTTCTTCGTAGTTCAGGCCGTTATATAATATTTAACCTGATAGCAGTTGCTTTAGCGGTTTTATCCTTTGGTTTTGATTTTTCCTCCGGGGCGGATAATCTGCAGGATTATTCGTATATATTTGATGCGTGTTTTAAATATTTAAAACAAAATCAAAATCTTGATGGGGAAAATAATAACTTCAATGTGTTAAGCGATACTTCAAAAGTACAGGGAAGTAATACGCCCGATTCTCTTGTTTCAAAACCAAAGCATCTTATTGATTCTGTATCTTTGTTTAAGACAAACGATTCACTATCTCATAATGCCAATCATTCTGTCCATTCGGATTCTTTAAATGCAAAAACTCCGGTTCAGACGCTGCAGCCTTTGGATACCGCTTCTAAAAATAAAAACATTAACCTTTCTCCAAAGGATTCCTTGCATATTAAACAATCCGGAGACAAAACAGGTTTAAAAGACACAAGTTTCAAAGCAAAACCGGATTCTCTAAAAAAAGATACGGTGAAAATAGATCCTATGACGCTCGATTCAACAGCGCGCCTTGAATATTTCCATTACCAGCGTTCGGAAGACCCTTATGTTAAGATTAAGAATAAAAAACAATCCAAGTTTTTTGCCAATGTAAAAGCGCGCGAAAGAAAAATTGAGATTGATTCCACAGGCGAGTACGTTCAAATCAGGGAGTTGGTTGCCGGCCAGGAGACTAAAATACTTTTAAGAATGAAGTTCGAGGACTATCTTGCAATGCGTATGAGGGCCCGCGACAGGGAATTGTGGGAGGAACTCGGATATAAGTACGAAATTAAAAAGACCGAAAAAGACTTAGGCGGCTTGATTAAAGACTTTACAGATTTTGAAATTCCTTTACCCAGCGTTGGAGTATTAAGCATTTTCGGAACGCCTAAAATAAGCCTGAAAATAGGCGGATCTGTGCTTATTCACGGCGCATGGCGAAATGAAAAAACAGAAGGCGCTACAACTTCGTTACTTGGCAATACAAGAAATGAACCCGATTTTAAACAGGAAGTTCAGATTAACGTAAATGGTACTATTGGCGATAAACTTGCAATTGCAGCCGACTGGAATACTGAGCGTACTTTTGAATATGAAAACCAGCTGCATATTAAATATACGGGATACTCGGATGAAATAGTGCAAAGCGTGGAAGCCGGTAACGTTTCTTTGCAGACATCTAACCTTGTAGGAGGCGGCGAGGCTTTGTTTGGCGTTAAAGCCGGGTTTAAAATGGGTCCGTTGACCTTAACAGCTATTGCCAGCCAGAAAAAAGGCGAAATAAAAGAAGTTGCACTTTCCGGCGGTTCTTCTACAAATACTTTTGCTGTCCGCGCTTACGAGTATTCAAAAAGCAACTATTTTATTGACTCGGTTTACGCAGATACTAACCTCAATATATTTGCAAACTATTATAAATCGCGCGGTACATCAACTGTTAACACAAACTACATAGTTACAGATATTGAGGTATGGAAGAATATTGTAACCAGCACATATAATCCAAACCAAAGATATGCCGTTGCCTATATAAGTTTGCAGGATTTGCCTCAGGGGCAAACAAAGTATAGTACTGATGTTCCAAGAGATAATGTAACCCTTGTGCCTGGTGAGGTGGAAAAGACAAGGTTTATTCGGCTTGAAAAAAATGTTGATTACGAGTTTCACCCCGAAACAGGGTTTATTACATTTAAATCCCAACTTAGCGATCAGGATATTATAGCGGTTTCATTTAAAACAAAAACAAGAAGCGTGGGCGAAATGTTGAGTACTGCCGCAAGCGATACTTCGGCAACGCTTGTTCTTAAACTTGTAAAACCGTCTTCATTGATTCCTCAGTATAAAAAAGCCTGGAATTTGATGTTAAAGAATATTTATCCGTTAAAAGTTTCAAACGTAAAAAAAGACGGATTTTCTCTTGATATTAAATATGTACAGGAAGGCGCGGATTCGTTGAACGCCTATGGATCTACAAGATATTTGAATGCTTTTGGCTTTGATAATGTTGATGCCGCGGGTAACTCCAACCAGGATGGTTTGTTCGATTATTACGAGGGTATTACTATTTTGCCATCTACAGGAGAAATTATATTTCCGGTGCTTCAACCATTCGGCAGAGATTTTCCTAAAGGTATTCCTGATAGTCTTAAATTCCAGGATGTTTACGATACAACCTCTACGGCGGCGTCTCAAAACAGTGTTAAAAACAAATTTGTTATTACCGGCAAGGTTTCCGGTACAGCTACTTCCGTTTATACTCTGGGCTTTAACATTGTGGAAAACTCCGTTAAAGTTACTTTGGATGGACGCCAGCTAACGGCCGGGGTGGATTATGTCATGGATTATAATGTCGGGCAGTTAACTATTCGAAACTCGGATGCGCTTGTTCCTAACGCGAATCTGAAGATTTCCTACGAGCAAAACGATTTGTTCCAGCTTGCTTCTAAAACTCTTGTGGGGTTGAGGGGTATGCTTGATATAAGCCAGAATACTAAGCTCGGGTTTTCTATGCTCAACCTGACTCAGCAGACGTTATCGGATAAGGTAAGACTTGGCGAAGAACCTATAAGCAACTCAATTTACGGTGTGGATTTTACAACTTCCTCCGAAATGCCTTTTATGACAAAGCTTTTGGATCATGTTATTTCAACTAAGGAGAAGTCTTCCATTACGTTTAGCGGCGAATTGGCTTATATGAATCCTGACCCGAATACAAAAAAGAGTACAATTGCTTCCGATAAAGGCCAAAGCATTGCATATATAGACGATTTTGAAGGTTCTAAAAAAACAATTCCTATTGGCGTTACGTATGGTTCGTGGAAAGATATAAGCGTACCTATGGGTATGCCTCTTGATTATATGCCAATGATGGACTATAAAGGAAAAGCCTGGTGGTATAATTCAAGGAATAATATTGTTCAGGTTACAAAAATATGGCCTAAAAAGAAAGTGGCTTCAGGCGACGAAAATGTGACGGTGATGGATTTTGTCTTCAGACCGACTTTGTCCGGCGCTTACAATTACAATAAAGCTCCTAAGGATAGCGCCAACATACCTAAATGGGGCGGTATGATGAAGCGTCTTTCCACTTCGTCAACCGATTTAAATTCGGAAAATATGGAGTTTATTGAATTCTGGATTAATCCGCGTAATTACACTGCTACGGATACTATTTTTATTGATATTGGAAAGATAAGCGAAGACATTATTCCCAACGGAAACCTGGATAAAGAAGATAAAAACGGCAACCTTTTATATGATGACCAGACAGAAGATTATGGCTTGGATCAAATGAATGATGATGCCGAAAGGGCAGCCCATCCTAACGGGGATTCAGACGACCCTGCTCATGATAATTACAGCTATTCCGCGTCTTCTGTGGAAAGTGAAGAAACTTATATGCACATCAACGGTACGCAGGGAAATATGGATAACCTTGATAACGGATCGCGCGTGCCTGATACTGAAGATTTAAATAATAACGGATCGTTGGATGCCTTAAATTCGTATATAGAATACGCTGTGCCTGTTACTCCAGATGCTACAAATAAATACCTTGTACCAAGTGATGGAAGCGTCAATAAATGGTATTTATACCGCATCCCTTTAAAGGATTCGCTGAGAGTGATGAATGGCGGTTCGTTAAGCAATGTTGAAACAGTGCGTTTATATGTTAAAGGACAAAGCCAGGAAATAGCTTTTCGGTTGGCTGAGTTTAATTTTGTAGGCAACCAGTGGCAGAAAACAACTGTTACAGATACTTTGATGGAAGTAACAGTTGTAAACGTTGAGGATAACTCGGATTATACAAGTCCGCCGGGTGTTGAAAGAGAAAAAGACAGAAGCCGGCCTGATCAGGATATTGTTAAAAACGAACAGTCGTTAAATCTGCAGGTTAAAAAGCTGCCCGCGGGTGAATCGAGAACTATATTTAAAACTATGGCCAAAAGTCTTGATGTTTTCAGCTATAAAGAAATGAAATTGTTCGTCCATGGAGATATGACTACAAATAATACTGTCAATATTTCTAATTATACTAATGTGGACAAGTATGCTGCCGAAGTATTTTACAGGTTTGGCGCAGATTCTAACAACTATTATGAATACAGGCAGCCTGTTCAGAAAGACTGGCAGGAAATAGATATTATATTTAGCACTCTTACGTCTATAAAAGCGGGCAGAGACTCCACTAAAAAGACGGGGGATACGTTAAAAGTTCCTGTTACCGGAAAACCCGGGCATTACTATGTGGTTAAGGGTAGTCCTTCGCTTACTAATTTAAGCAGCCTTGTTATTGGTATTTCCGCAATGCCTCAAAAAGTAAGCGGTGACCCGGATATTACCGGCGATGTATGGATTAACGAACTTAGGGTTATAGGAGCGGATGACACGCCCGGATGGGCTTATACCGCGTCTACCACTATAAAGCTGGCAGATTTAATGAATATTAGTATGAATATCAGTAAAACGGATCCCAATTTTCATAAGCTGTCGGATAGATTTGGTTCAAGGGTGGATAGTAAGTCGTGGGGCGTGGCGGCGGATTTGGATATTATTAAATTGCTGCCATTTGATATGAATGGAAGCAATTTAAAAGTTTCGTATTCTCATTCCGAGTCAATTTCCAAACCGCGTTATTTGACTGGTTCGGATATGAACGTTGAGTCATCGGCTGCTCAGTTAAAAGCATCTTTAATAGAAAAAGGCTATTCTGTTGCAGATGCGACAGACCAGGCCAATAAGCTTATTGGCGATACCCAGACAATTACAACTTCAGATAGCTGGAATTTATCGAGTATCAGATTAAAACTGCCGACCGATTATTGGCTGATTCGCGATTCGTTTAACGCTTTAACTTTTGGGTTTAATTATAACAAATCGTTTTCCAGAAATCCTACTACGCTTAACAACAGCTCGTGGGTTTGGAATGCTTCCATGAATTATGCCATTAATTTTAACCCCGAAGATTATTTCTATCCTGCCAATATTCCATTCTTCGGTACAATTATTGGGCTTTTTAAGGATTACAGGAATGTAAAAGTTTATTACGCGCCGCAGACTTTTTCGGCAGATGTTACTGTTAAAAGAAGCCGCAGTTACAATACTCCAAGACTTGTAGGCAGCGCTACCGATAACTCCACCATGATTGCGCGCGATTTTACTACAACCCGTGGATGCAACCTTGCATGGAAGTTCACCGATGGCGGTTTCTTAAATTTAAGCGCCAATATGTCAATTGATATTAATTCCTCTTTGGCTTTTCTTGAAACCGACCAATGGAAACAGCAACGTTCCGAAAGCAGTATCTGGCACGATATTTTTTCAGGCGTATTTTTTGGACGCGATTATTCATATTCACAGAATCTGGATATACGTACTAATCCAAAATTACCCGCGTTGTGGGAAATTAACAGGAACTTTACTCTTACTACTGGTTATACTGTGCGATACGGCTGGAATTTCGATTTTTCACAGGATAAAAACGGCAAAAGCGCTCAGTACGATGCCAAATCGAACGTACAATTTACTGTTAGATGGAAAGATCTTACCGCGCCTTTGTTTGTTTCAGATAATCAACCGGAAGATAACAGACAGAATAATGGATTCCCTCAGGGAGCTCCAAGAGGACGCGGAAGGAATGCTGACAGGGAAGTTGCCAAAGAAGTAACCAATATGCAAAACAGGGAAATTGTTAAACATGTTTCACTTGATTCGTTGTATAAAAACATTCCCGATACAATGTACCATTATATGCCGGATACTCTCAGGAAAGCCGCTCTCGATTCTCTTAAAAAGAATATTGCCGATTCTGTAAGAAAAGCTGAAACCGGGCTTATGGCTCATTTGCCGGATACCACTGAAATTATACATAAAACCCCTGCTTATAAAACTGCTCTTGCTATGCTTAAACTGGCCTCAAAAACCATGTTTTTCGATTATGAATCCATTAGCGTTACGTTGAGTAACGGCAATACGAGGGCTTCAAACGGCTTATGGGGTTCGGGCAATGGTTCTAAGAATTTCTTCGGGTTTAGTTACAACGCTGATAGCGGACCTTCGCGACTATTTATGATTGGATTAAGTAATGATGTGGGTAAAAGAGTCAATGGCGTAATTCTGACGGATAACTATTCTCAGCAGAATAACCTTGAATTTAAAACTTCAAAGCCTCTTTGGGAAGGAGCGCGTGTGGACTTAAACTGGAAAGTCGGCTGGACTTATCAGAAGACTAACAAGTATTCACTCGACTCTGTTACTGGGCTTCCGCAGTCTAGCACGCAAACTACCGATGCTACCGGAACTTTGGAAAGATCGTTTTTATCTTTACCGCCTACATTGATATTCAGTTTCCTTAAAAACGGAATTAAACAGGTGCACTCTCTTTATGAGAAAAAAGCTTCTGCTACTCAACAGGATTTATCCGATGCTTTTGTTGACGGTTTTGAATCGTTCCCATGGCTTTCAAAAACTTCGTTCCTTAAAGAATTTGCGAAATATATACCGCGCGCCAACTGGCATATTACCTGGGATGGTCTTGAGAAGTTCTATATCTTTAAAGGATATACCAAAAAAGTATCTCTTGAGCATACATACACTTCCGGTTACAGCGAAAGCTGGAAGCTTAACAGTGACGGAGCAAAAGAAATGTCTTCGCAACGTATAAGCTATGGATTTTCGCCTCTAATAGGACTGAGTATGACTTTTAATTCTCTCTGGGAAGGGAACTTTACAGGGTCAATTAAGTATTCTGTTAAGAACGATTATTCTTTAAGCGGAACAACTAAAAGTATTTCGGAAGGCGCCAACAAAGAAATTGGTATTTCGGCGGATTATTCAAAATCCGGTTTCGAAATTCCGTTTTTTGGGCTATCTTTAAAAAATGATATTCAGTTTACTTTGAGCTACACATACTCGAAGAATACTACTATAAGTTATGATATGACAGATTATACCGATGCCGGTTTGCCACAGGACGGCACTACAAGAACTACAATAGAGCCGCGTATTAAATATGTAATGAGCTCTAAAGTTACTCTTTCGGTATTTTATAAACGTACTACTCAAAAACCGGAAGGCGCCTCCGCATTACCGGCAACTACAACCAACGAAATGGGTCTTGATGTAAATATTTCAATTTCGCAGTAAAATGTTATTTTAATGTAAAGGATGTGTAAATGAAAAAGAAAAAAATATTATGGGTTGATGATGAGATTGAGTTGTTGCGTTCTCATATCATTTTTCTGTTCGAAAAAGGATACGAAGTTGATACTGCCACAAACGGTGTAGACGGTGTTTCGGCTGTTAAGGAAAACGAGTATGACCTTATTTTTCTCGATGAAATGATGCCCGGTATGGGCGGGCTTGAAACCCTTTCGCAAATTAAGGACATTAACCCTAACATTCCTGTTGTTATGATTACCAAAAGCGAAGAGGAAACTCTGATGGATGAGGCTATTGGGGGTAAAATTAAAGATTACCTTACAAAGCCCGTAAATCCAAGCCAGGTTTTACTTGTTTGCAAAAAAATTCTTGAAAGTAAAAGAATTACAGACCAGTTTGCAGCCAAAGATTATATAAGCCATTTTAACGAAATTTCACGCCTTTTGCAGAACAATATGGATTTTGCAGAATGGATAGAAGTTTATTTGAAATTGGTTAACTGGGAGATGGAGCTGGACGCCCATCCGGAAATTGGCCTTCAGCAGTCGCTTAATGAGCAAAAAAAAGAATGTAATAAGGAGTTTTCGAAGTTTGTTGAAAAAAACTATCAGAAATGGATTAACTCTCTTGATGACTTTGACACTCCGCTGATGACGCCCCAGATTACGGATAAATATGTGCTTAAACAGATTCAGGATTCAAACAAAACCATATTCTATTTCGTAATAGATTGCCTCAGGCTCGATCAGTGGCTTGTTATGGAAAAGCACCTTCTGGATTTGTACAAAATAGAAAAGGACTATTACTACGCCATTTTACCAACGGCTACGCCTTATGCAAGAAATGCTCTTTTTGCAGGAATGTTTCCTTCGGAAATTGAAAAATATTACCCTCAGTTATGGTCTTCGGGCGATGACGATGAAAGAAGCATGAACAAATACGAGAAAGAACTTTTACAGCTTATGATAGACCGTAAAAGAATGAAGCTTAAAAGCGAATTAAAATACATTAAAATTATTGATCCTGAAGTCGGCAGAACTTTTGAACAAAATATCATGTCGTATCAAAATAATCAGTTGACAGCGGTGGTTGTTAATTTTCTTGATATGATCGCGCACGGCCGTTCGGATTCGGAATTGCTGAAGGAGATTGCTCCCGATGAAGCCGCATATCGTTCTTTAACCAACAGCTGGTTTATGCATTCCTCTTTGCTTGCCACTTTTAAAGCTATTGCCAAAATGAAAAATGTTAAGATTGTTATTACTACGGATCATGGCAGTATTCGTTCTTTAAGAGGAGCTAAAGTACTTGGCGACAGGGAAGCTTCCACTAATCTGAGGTTTAAATACGGCAGGAATCTGAAAGCGGAAGACAAACATGCAATATATATAAAAAATCCGGCCGATTATATGCTCCCCAAAAGAGGAGTTACTATTAATTACATTATTGCAAAAGAAGATTTTTATTTCGTTTACCCAACAGACTATCATAAATTCCTTTCTCACTACAAAGATACTTTTCAGCATGGTGGAATTTCTATGGAAGAAATGATTTTGCCTGTTATAACTATGGAACCAAAGGTTTAAAAAGTGAAATTTCCTTTTAAAGCGGATATAACTTCCGAAGAGAAAACAATACAGGTTGCCAAAGAATTTTCGGAAATTGTAAATTGCGGAGATGTTGTATGCCTTACCGGTAATCTTGGCGCCGGAAAGACTTTTTTTATTAAACATGTTGCCGAACAGTTCGGAATTAAGAATGCGAGTTCTCCAACATTTGCTCTTGTTAACGAGTATTACGGTTCAAAGAATATTTACCATTTTGATTTTTACAGAATTAATAAGGTGAATGAACTTTATGATATCGGTTTTAATGATTATATTAACGATACCGATTCAATTGTTTTTATTGAATGGGCCGAATTGTTTCCGGAAGTATTGCCTTCGGGTACAATTGATATAAAGTTAGTATTAAATGATGACTTAACAAGAGAAATTGAAATCGTAAAAAATGCAAGAAAATAAACCAATTTTAGCTATTGAAACAAGCGAAAGACTGTGCGGGGCTTCCATATATTTTTCTGATGACAAGCACTATGAGTTTTCCCTGGTAAATAAAAATATTCACTCCGAAAAATTATTCGAGATAATAGACTTCCTGATAAAATCTGCCGGAATTAAAGTTGCCGATCTGGATTATATAGCCGTTTCTAACGGGCCTGGTTCTTTTACGGGATTGAGAATAGGCGTTGCTGCCGTAAAAGGTTTGGCTTTAGGGGCGGGGTTATCCTTAATGCCCGTGCCTACCTTTGAAGCTTTGGCTTTACAGGTAAGCCGGTTTGTTCCTGAAGGAGCTTTTTACTATGTGGCAAACAAAGTGAATACTGATGAAGTTTATCTTCAGAAATTCCAAAAAAGCAAAGAGCATTTTGATCTTACTGAAGCATTGAAAATTATTAAAAAGTCCGATGTTCCTTCGGTTACCGGCGCTGAACTTTTATTTGGCAACGCTGTTGTTGAAAGAGATATAAGACGGGTATCGTGCCCTGACCCGCTATTTGTTGCAAAATGGGCAAAGTATTTTGGCGGCGATAAATTATTAACCGATTATGACTTTTTTGAACCTGATTATATAAAAGAGTTTTTAATAAAAGGAGTAAAAAATGTTTAAGTATACTATCTCAGTTTTTTTATTGATTGCTTCTCTTTGCACAGCCCAGGTAGTAGGGCCTAAAATATCGACTCCTGTTACTTCACACGATTTTGGATTTATCCGGCAGGGGGATATTGTTAAAATTGATTTCCAGGTAATTAATACAGGAGATGATGCCCTTAAAATAGGGAATATAAGCGCTTCGTGCGGTTGTACAGCCGCTATAGCCGAAAAAAAAGAACTTACTCCGGGTGAAGCTACAAAAATTAATGTTGAGTTTAACACAACAGGCAAAATTGGCAAGCAAAGCAAGCATATTAATGTCGCTTCCAACGATCCCAAAACTCCCAATCTCGATCTTCTTATATCTTCCGTTGTACTTAGACCGGCGGAATACGATTCCATGAAAGCCAACCAGCCCAAGCTTGAGTTTACAGAAAAAGCTCACGATTTTGGAACCGTAAAGGAAGGAGATAAACTGGATTATACTTTTAGTTTTGCGAATAAAGGGGGAGCCCGTCTGGAAATTACAAACGTTTCAACATCATGCGGTTGTACGGTAGCGTCAATAAGCACAAAAATTTTAGCTCCGGCTGAAACCGGTACTCTTAAGGTTGAGTTTGATACATCCGGCAAATCGGGTAAAACAACCCGGGCTATTACAGTTACTTCTAACGACGAAGATGAACCAAACAAGGTTCTAACTGTTACGGCTGATATTAAGAAAGATGATTCTAAAAAATAGGTAATAAAATGGCTTGGTTTAAAAGAGCTAAACAGAACATATCTTCCGATACTCAGCAGATAATTGATCTGCCGGACGGTTTATGGGAAAAATGCCCGGGTTGCAGCGAAATATTGCACAAAAAACAACTCGAATTAAGCCTTTGGACGTGTCCCAAATGTAATTATCATTTCAGAATCGGCAGCGATCAGTATATTAACATACTGTTTGACGAAGGTACGTTTAAAGAAACAGAAAAGAAAATACATTCAACAGATCCGCTCGGATTTGAAGACACAAAGAAATATTCAGCCCGAATTAAGGAAACGATGAAAAAAACAGGTCTTCACGACGCGATTAAAACGGGTGTCGGAAAGATTGAAGGGCGGGAAGTTGCGCTGGGCTGTATGGATTTCAGTTTTATTGGCGGAAGTATGGGTTCTGTTGTGGGCGAAAAAATTGCCCGTCTTGCCGACAGAGCCTATAAGCATAAGATACCGCTTATAATTATTTCGGCAAGCGGAGGCGCAAGAATGATGGAAGGCGCTTTTTCGTTGATGCAGATGGCTAAAACAAGCTCCAGGCTGGCCAAATTGCACGAAGCGAAAATTCCATATATCTCCGTTCTTACCGATCCCACTACAGGTGGTATTACCGCCAGCTATGCAATGCTTGGCGACGTTAATATTGCCGAACCGCAGGCTTTAATTGGATTTGCGGGGCCGAGGGTTATTAAACAGACTATCGGTCGTGATCTGCCTGACGGTTTTCAAAAATCTGAGTTTATTCTTGAACATGGTTTTATTGATATGATTGTTTCAAGAAAAGACCTTAAAACTCAGATTTCTCATTTACTAAATTATTTAAGTTGAGGTTTGTTATCAGAATTATTACAAATATTAAAGAAATGCAATTGTTTGCTTCCCGTTGTAAAACGGAAAAAAAAGCGATTGGTCTTGTCCCTACAATGGGTTATTTGCATCAGGGGCACATTTCTCTCGTTAAAAAATCCAAGAATTTTGCAGAGTATACGGTAGTTTCGGTTTTCGTTAATCCTACACAGTTCGGTCCCAATGAAGATTTTAATCAATACCCCAGAGATATAGAGCGAGATAAAAAGCTCCTGGCAGACGCGGGCGCGGATATATTGTTTCTGCCTGATGCTAAGGACATATACCCTGAAGGGTTTCAGACTTACGTTGAAGTGGAAAAAATATCTAAAATTCTTGAGGGCGCTACCCGCCCAATTCATTTTAAAGGCGTAACAACAATTGTTTCAATACTATTCAACTGTGTAAAGCCGGAGTATGCTTTTTTCGGGCAGAAAGACGCGCAGCAGGTTGCCGTATTAAAGCAAATGGTCAAAGACCTCAAAATGGATATTGATATTATCGCGTGTCCTTTGGTAAGAGAAGCGGACGGACTTGCATTGAGTTCAAGGAATACTTATCTTGAAGGAGACCAAAGAAAAGACGCTCTCGTTTTGTACAAATCGTTGCAGCTTGGTAAAGAGCTTGTTGAAAAAGGAGAACGTAAAGCAGCCGTTATAACCGGTAAAATGAAGGAACTTATCGCCACAGTAAGTTACTCAGAGCTGGATTATATACAAATTGTAGATACCGAAACATTTCAACTACGCGATGAACTGAAGGAAGGCGTTGAGTATTATATACTTATTGCCTGCCGTATTGGCAAGCCGCGTTTGATTGATAACATTATTGTAAAAGCATAGTTTAAGTTGCTACTGTTTTTATAATTACTGTCTGCCCAAAAGCAGTGTGTTAAGTCGTATTGTCTTTTGTATAAAATACAACTTTGAGTTTTGTAACCATACTAAATTGTTACCGTTACAATTAACTTATTATGGAGTATTAAATGAAAAAAAGCATACTGCTTTTAGGCATTATTTGTCTTTTACAGACAATTTCCGCTCAAACGCTTAATTATGGATTAAGCGAGCCGCAAGATTCAGGAACATTTCCAAAATCGAGGGCAAAATTAGTTTTGCCCGAAAGAAAAATCAAACAAAAACCCAATCCCCGGCTTATTAAACAAAACTATAACCAGTGGAAAATCACAGGCGGTTGGGAGCTTGCCGATTCGAAAAGTGTCAATCTTCCCGAAATCGAAATATCGTCTGCCATGTGTAATACAAAGGACTGGTATAACGCAACTGTTCCGGGGACGATACTTTTGTCTCTCGTTAAACAGGGAGTTTTTCCTGATCCTTATTACGGACTGAACAACCTTGCCATACCCGATACCCTTTGCCGGACAGATTGGTGGTACAGAACAGAGTTTAATATTCCTGCTGAGGTTGAAGGGAAAAAAATCAGTCTGATTTTTAACGGCATTAATTACAGGGCGGAAGTATGGGTAAACGGCAATAAAACGGGAAGAATTGACGGAGCGTTTATAAGGGGTATCTTTGATGTGACAAAAATTATACATGGTAAGGAAGTTAATGTTCTTGCCGTCCATATCTTTCCACCCGATCATCCGGGAATACCACAGGAAGCTTCGCCACTGGCGGGGCGTGGCCCAAATGGAGGAGCTCAGTGTGCTGATGGGCCTACATTTATTGCTACGGAAGGCTGGGACTGGGTTCCGGGTATACGGGACCGGTGTTCCGGAATATGGCAGGATGTTTTATTAAAAGCTTCAGGAGATGTTGAATTGGGTGATGTAAATGTAATAAGCGATTTGCCTTTACCGGATACTACCAAAGCGGCTCTTGCTTTAAAAACGGTGGTATTAAATAATTCACAGAGTGAAAAAAACATAACGCTTAAAGCTAATATTGAAAACATCAGTATTGAAAAAAAACTAATATTAAAAGCCGGGGAAAAAAAGGAAATTGTACTCGATACTTCATTGTATCCACAGCTGAACATAATAAAACCAAGGCTTTGGTGGCCTAACGGTTATGGCAAACCCGAACTATATAAATTATCTCTTTCGGTAATTGATGAAAAAGGAGAAATTTCCGATCATAAAGAGATTAAATTTGGCATCAGGGAGATTTCATACGAGTTGACCGTAAATTATAAGAACCATAAAAATGCGCGCGTTGAGTTTAACCCGGTTTTTGCATTAAAAAAAGGATTGCCTGTTCTGGATAACAGCCGTTCCAAGGATGAGATACAATCAATAATGTCTCCAAAATTGATTAACGACGCTGATTCTGTATTATTGCTTAAAGGTGAAAATGAGGACTGCGCCCCTTACATGGTAATTAAAGTTAACGGAAAAAGGATTTACTGCAAGGGGGGCAACTGGGGTATGGATGATGGCATGAAGCAGGTCTCGCGCCAAAAGCTTGAACCGTATATAAAGCTGCACCGCAAGGAAAACTTTAACATGTTGCGCAACTGGACGGGGGAAAGCGCCGAAGAGGATTTGTATCAGTTGTGCGATGAGTACGGAATACTTGTATATAATGAGTTTTGGTATTCTACCGAGTATTATAATCTTGAGCCCTGGGATAATGCTCTTTTTATTAATAATGCAAGAGATGTAATACGGCGTTTCAGGAATCATCCTTCAATAGCATTGTGGGGGGCCAGAAACGAGGGTTTTCCTTCAAAGGTGCTTGAAGATAGTCTGCGGGCTGTTATTGCAAAAGAAGACGGTACAAGGCTTTATCAGCCTTCTTCAACTTTATTGAACATGAACTGGAGCGGCTCATGGAACTTTAGAACCGACCCGGTTGAGTATTATACAAGTCTTGCCGGCGGTTTTAAGACTGAACTTGGAACCGTATCCGTTCCAACTGCCGAAAGTATGCGTAAAATGATGCCGGTTGAAGACCTATGGCCTATCGGAGATACCTGGTATTATCACGATTTTAATTACAGCAACGAAGAATTTGTAACTGCATTAAACACTCTATACGGAAAAGCGGAAAACCTTGATGATTTTTGCCGCAAAGCCCAGATGATGAACTACGATAATCACCGCTGCATGTTTGAAGGTTTTAACAGCAAGATGTGGAATAATACAACGGGACTATTGTTATGGATGAGTCACCCTGCATGGCCAAGTACAATATGGCAGACATATACCTGGGATTACGAAACTCACGCTTCGTTTTTCGGGTGTAAAAAAGCATGTGAGCCAGTACATATACAAATGAATTTGAATGATAATAAAATTGTTATTGTAAATACTACTTTGAGCCAATACAAAAACGTACAGGCCTTTTTTAGTCTTTACAATATTGATGGAAAACTGATTTGTGAAAAAAGTATAAAAACGAATATTCCGGAAAACAGAAGAGTGGATTGTTTCACTGCCGAATTACCTCAAAACCTGCCTTCTGTTTATTTGTTGCGGTTAAAACTTACTGCCGAAAATGGTGAGACACTTTCTCAAAACGACTATTGGAAGAAACGCGAACAGGAAAAAAGCTTTGAAGTATTGAACACGTTGCCGGATATTGAACTGACTGCCGGGCAATTAGAACCAAAAGACGGATGTTTTATTTTTAGAATCAGTAATCAGGCCGGGGCAATTGCGGTAAGCGTAAAGCTTAACCTGAGAGATACCAAAACAAATAAGGCCATTTTACCAGCTTATTTCTCAGACGGATACTTTCAGCTTCTTCCGGGTGAGTCGAAACTGATAACGCTTGAATATCCGCAAAAAGAACTTAGAAACTTAAAGATTACCTGTGAAGGATATAACATAAAGCGAAAAGATTTAATTAATATCAATTAGCAGCCTTGTTGTTTTGTCCGAACCAGGAAAATCGGGGTTATGATTGCAACATTGAAGCATGATGATTTTGCAGAAATTTAATTCTGTAATCCTGAAAATCCTGATTCGGATAATATTTTATGCTATATTTGGCAAATTATTTTGAATTTTTCACGCAAACATATATGGAAAAGAAAAGTTTACTCTTTACGGTTTTATTTGTATTATTTTATTCAGCCATCAGTTTATTAGCTCAACCGGAATTAACCAATAGTCTTATTAAGGGTAATATTACCGGCTATACAATAAGCGGTAAAAACATGTTTTTATGCGTTGAGGAGTATGGGGTATTTTGCTCTTCGGATGAAGGGAGCAACTGGAGAGAAACAAATAATGGCTTGCCGGCTTCCGGTGTAAAAGCTGTAACATCTTATGAACACATACTTTATGCGGCTTCAAGTAATAACGTTTATATATCCGCTGACGAGGGCGCTATATGGAGGCCTTTAAATAACGGATTATCCGCGCATGGTATTCAATCAATTGCGGCAAGTAAGGAGTATGTTGTTGTCGGCGGGGCGGAAGGTATTTTTATTACTTATAATAACTGCACATCATGGGTAAAGACAAATGACGATATTACGGGAACCTCAGTTGTTAATTTAATTGTAAAAGAAGACTATGTTTTTGCGTTGTTGTCTGACGGCAAACTGTTAGTTTCAAAAAACAAAGGGAAAAAATGGCGCCGGGTTGATGAATCGGATTTTGAAAATAAACAGGTTTCCGCTATTTATGCGGAAGCGGGTAAAGTATATGCCGGACTTGAAAACAGTGAAATATACGTATCGGATTACAAATGTAAAAAGTGGACAAAAATTACCAATAACCTTTTTGCCGGCGGAGTTACTGCCATTACTTGTAAAGGCGACAGCATTTTTGCAGCCTGTAAAGCCGGGAAACTTTACAAGGCTGTTTACAGGGAGGGGGTGCTCAGTCCTACATTTGCGGATATGACGGGAATGCAAACAAATACTCTGTTCGCAAGAGACGCCATGTTATTTGCCTGCACTAAAAATGGCTTTTATGCTTCCGCTGACGCCGGGTTAAACTGGAATTATTCGGGAAAAAGGCTTATTAAACCGCAGGTTAACTCAATACTGGTTTGGGGTTCCTCGGTTTGTGCCGGAACGGAAAACAGCGGCTTTTTTATTACGGAAGATGAAGGTCTTGACTGGAAAGCGCTTAATAACGGATTAAAAAGCAAAACGGTTTACTCCCTTGCTGTCTTTGGCCGAGGGATATTTGCCGGAACCGATGAAGGAATTTATTTTTTACAGGATAAAGTTTCTGAATGGAAGCTTTGCGCCAATGATTTTACGGCTGGAGGCGTAAGTTGTATTTATGCTGATAAAAACAGGGTTTTTGCGGGTACTAAAATTGGGGGACTTGAAGTATCGGAGAATACGGGTAAAACGTGGAAAAACCTTAGCCGTTTATTGCCAAGAACCAAAATTACAGGCGTTACTGTTTTAGATACCGCGATTTTCGTTGGAACTGAATCCGGAATATTTTTCTCTTCCGATCAGGGCGTTACATGGAAAAAGTCGTATAACGGTTTCAGAGGAGATAAAATTACATCGCTCATTACAAAGGGCGGAAAACTTTACGCTTCGGAAAGATACACCGGAGTTTTTGTTTCGGACAGCAGCGGGTTAAACTGGAGAAAAATAAGCGGCGAGCTTATTGGAAAAAGATATTGTTCGCTGGCAGCATTTGGTAAAAACCTGTTCCTGTGCGCTAATGACGGAGTTTATTTTACTGTTAATGACGGAGCCAAATGGATAAAATACGCGGGAGATTTCAGTAAAAACGAACTGAGTTCTTTTACCCTGGATTCCAGCTTTATATTTGCGGGTACGCCACAGGGAATATGGCGTATACCTTTTTGATATGAATTACTCTAAAGCCTGAATTTTCTTGCCATTAGGTCAAGTACCTCAAGAAAATATCCGGCTTCTTCAATGGTGTTCTGGTAGCCAAACGAAAGCCTGATTGTGCCTTTCGCGTCTTCAAGCGGAATGCCCATATTCAGAATAACATGAGAAGGTTTCAGTGTTCCGGAGCTACATGCCGCGCCGTTTGAGGCCGCAATTCCGTTTAAATCAAGATACATAAGCATGGCTTCGGAATCGTTATTATATTCCTTGCCGCTAAATGTAAAACTGAGGATGTATGGAAAAGGGGAGTCGGGGCAGTTAATCTTTATCCCTTTCGGGTCTATACTATGTATTCCATCAATAATAAAATTTCTTATTTTTTCGCAGTTTACAAATGTATCATCCATTTTTGCCGAGGCAAGCTTAACCGCTTCCGCAAAACCCACAATAGCCGCAACGTTTTCGGTTCCTCCTCGTCTGTTTCTTTCCTGAGAACCGCCGAAAATTATTGGAGCTGCCGGAGCGCCAGTGCGAATATATGTAGCGCCAATACCTTTGGGCCCGTTTATTTTGTGAGCTGTAAACGAAATTGCGTCCGCTTTTAAATCACTGACGTCAATCTTAATTTTTCCAAACGATTGAACGGCGTCCGTATGGAATAATATGTCTTTATCTTTAATGTCTTTTGCAAATAATTCAACTTCGTTGACAGCGGCTGTTTCGTTATTGACGTGTATTATTGAAACAAGCGATGTGTTCTCGTTAAGCGCGTTTTGCAATTCCTGTCTGCTGACAAGTGAGTTTTCATCAATTGATAAATAATTTAAGGAAAAACTCTCATTCTTCAATTCTTCGGCGGTTTGCAGAATACATTGGTGTTCGGCTTTGGAAATTACAATGCCGTTTTTGCCGGTTTCGCTTTTATTGGTTTTTGCCATGCCTAACAGCGGAAAATTATTGGCTTCAGTTCCGCCGCTTACGAAATATATTTCGCCCGGTTTTGCATTGATAAAGCCGGCAATTACCTCTCTTGCTTCTTCAATTGCAACACGGGCTTTCCTTCCGTATGAGTGTACAGAAGAAGCGTTTCCATAATACTCTTTCAGGTAAGGGAGCATTTTTTCCAGCACCAAAGGGTGCAGGGGATTGGAAGCCGCGTTATCGAAATATATATCCTGTTTCTTCATTTGTTCTTATCAAAAATTGTTTTTATTCCCAATATAACAAGTTCCTCAACAAGAGTGAATTTTTGTTTAAGGTGCGGAGCAATTATTTTACTGTTCCCACCCGTCATGTAAAAATATATATCCCTGGCCTTAAGCTCTTTATTCAAATGGTCAAACACTGCCTGATATAATCCAAGGGTTGAGTTTATTATGCCCGATTCTATGGCTTTAACCGTGCTTGAACCTATAAGGTTTTTATAACTTTTCAACTCAACTTTTGGCAGTTGGGCGGTATTTTCAAAAAGTGAATTTACCATTGTATACAATCCGGGGGCTATGATGCCTCCTGTAAATTCAACTCCTTCTTTAACAATGTTTATAGTTGTAGCGGTTCCCAGATCGCTTGTAACAAGGTATGAGTTCTTTTTAAATTTAACGCCGCTTTTCTGCAATAAAGAAAGAGCCCCTTCGCAGGAACATATTCTGTCCGTTCCCAGAGTTTCGGGGCGTTCGTAGTTAAATTTGATATTAAGTTTTACCTTGTGGTCTATAATAAAAGGAGAAATCTTCAACTCGTTAAGCATGGTGTTGGTTATGCTCATAGTTCTGCCGGGAGCCACAGATGAAATTGCCGCGGCCGAAAGGTTGTTAACAGACCTTAAATAATCTTCGGCAATATCAATTTCTCCGAAGACGTTAAGCGTTTTCAACTTATCGTTTTCAAAAATACCAATTTTTATGTTGGTATTTCCTATATCAATGGCTGCAAATATCATCTTAAACTAACGTCGCCAAAATGTATTTTCTCAATTCTTCCGCTTCTTTCTCTTAACAGCAAATAACCTTCATCATCAATATCGTCAAAAATTCCAACTTTTGTAGAATTTCCGTCAGTAATGGAAACCTTATCTCCAATCATGTTGCATTTTGCGCGCCAGTCGGTTAAAACATCGGCAGGGTACTCAAGCAGGCGCGAGATAACATTTTCGATATTTATAAGAACTTCGGAAAGCAGTTTTTCTCTTTCAACAGTTTGGTTAGTTTCAAGTTTTATTGAAGTTGGAGGAAGGTTGAAGTCTTCCGGAAAGTAATTCTGGTTTACGTTTATGCCTATACCAATAACAACCCGTTCGATATTAGAACCCTGCGAAACGGATTCGGACAAAATGCCGACCAGCTTCTTGCCGTTAATTAAAACGTCATTCGGCCATTTTAGGTTGGTTTTAACAGTGTGCAGGTTTTCGATGGAGTTTGCAACGGCAAGGGAAACAGCCATGTTAAGCAGGCCCAGCGATTCCGGTATATATCCTTTTTTGTTCAGTAAAATTGAAAAAGTAAGATTGGCTCCCGCGGTGCTTTGCCACATTCTTTGTTTTCTGCCTCTGCCCTGAGTTTGGCTTTCTGCAAGTAAAACAGTGCCGTTTTCATTAAACTTATTATTCTTATCCAGCAAAAACGAGTTAGTTGAATCAATTTCTTCAACAAAAACGAAATTTCGTCCTATATATTCGGTATTTAGCTTAAAATCAAAGTCTTCTAAATTAAACATATTATCCTCATAGATGTAAAAATGTCTTTAATTGCGACAAAAATAACCTCGTTCTGTCATAAATGCGCTATATAGTGCCAAATTGTCAATTCGTAAAAATCCTTAAAAAAGGCAAAACAATTATAAAACAATAACTTAATAAAAAAAAGTACTTTGGCACGCCTATTGATAATTCTTTATCAGACTAAATGAGAAAAACAAAGGAGGCACAAAATGACACTAGTAAAATTTGAACCGTTAAGAGAATTGGAAAGTTTTAGCAACCATGTTCAAAAGTTATTCGGAGATTTTCCATCACTCAGTCTCGACATGAATTTAAATTATCATCCAAAAATAGATATTTCTGAGGACGAAAAAAATATAATTGTTGAGGCAGAAATTCCGGGTATAGATAAAAAAGACCTCAAGTTGGTGCTTGAAGATAATATTCTTACAGTCAGCGGCCAGAAGAACCAGGAATCTGTTAAGGAAGGAAAGAACTACTACAGATCCGAAAGGTCTTATGGTTCGTTTTCGAGAAGCTTTACTATGCCGGTAGATGTTAACTCCAATAAGGTTGACGCGACATACGATAAAGGTGTGTTAAAGGTAGTGCTCGAAAAAGCTACTCCTAAGGAAAACACACAAAAGGCAATTGATATTAAATAAGGTTCAGTTACACAAATATATTTGTTCAACGGGGGCGGATTAAAAGCCGCCCCAAAATATAAGGAAGTTAAATAATGGGAAAGATAATTGGAATTGATTTAGGCACAACGAACTCTTGTGTTTCCGTTATGGAAGGAAACGACCCGGTTGTGATACCTAACTCTGAAGGTGGAAGAACTACGCCATCGGTAGTTGCGTTCACAAAATCGGGCGAAAGGCTTGTTGGCCAGCCTGCTAAAAGACAGGCTATTACAAACCCCCGCAATACGATTTTTTCCATAAAGAGATTTATGGGACGCAGTTTGAATGAGGTTAGCGAGGAAATGAAAAAGGTGCCATACGAAGTTGTATCTGGTGATAATGGATCTGCAAGAGTACAGATTGGCGATAGAATGTATTCCCCTCCGGAAATCAGTTCTATGACTCTTCAAAAAATGAAAAAGACCGCCGAGGAATATCTTGGACAGGAAGTTACGGAAGCCGTTATTACTGTTCCTGCTTACTTTAACGATTCCCAGCGTCAGGCTACCAAAGACGCTGGTGAAATTGCCGGTCTTAAAGTAAAAAGAATAATTAACGAACCGACTGCTGCAGCTCTTGCTTACGGCCTGGATAAAAAAGGTAAAGAACAGATAGTTGCAGTTTATGATTTAGGCGGCGGTACTTTTGATATTTCCGTTTTGCAGCTTGGCGAAGGCGTTTTTGAAGTTAAATCCACTAATGGTGACGGACACCTTGGCGGCGATGATTTTGACCAAAGATTGATTGATTACCTTGCAGAGGAATTTAAGACTCAGGAAGGTATTGATTTAAGAAAAGACCCTATGGCTTTACAGAGACTGAAGGAAGCTGCCGAAAAAGCTAAAATAGAGCTGTCTTCTTCAATGCAGACGGATGTTAACCTTCCGTTTGTTACTGCAACTCAGGATGGCCCTAAACACTTAAATATTTCGGTTACAAGAGCTAAATTCGAACAGCTTATTGATGACCTTGTAGAAAAAACAAGAATCCCCTGCGAAACCGCAATTAAAGACGCGGGCGTAGCGGTTTCTCAAATTGACGAAGTTATTCTTGTGGGAGGATCTTCAAGAATACCTAAAGTTCAGGAACTCGTTAAAAAGATTTTTGGAAGAGAGCCTCACAAAGGCGTTAACCCCGATGAAGTTGTTGCCGTTGGCGCGGCTATTCAGGGAGGCGTTTTAACCGGCGATGTTAAAGATGTTCTTCTTCTTGATGTAACTCCTCTTTCTCTCGGTATTGAAACTATGGGCGGCGTAATGACTACCTTGATTAATGCCAATACTACAATACCTACAAAGAAGAGCGAAGTTTTCTCCACCGCTTCCGATAGCCAGCCTTCTGTTGAAATTAACGTTTTGCAGGGCGAGCGTCCTATGGCGGCAGATAACAAATCGTTAGGCAGATTCCATCTTGATGGTATTCCGCCTGCACCAAGAGGAATTCCTCAAATTGAAGTTACTTTTGATATTGACGCGAACGGTATTTTACATGTAAGCGCCAAGGATAAAGCTACCGGCAAGGAACAGAGCATAAGAATTACTTCTTCCAGCGGTCTTTCCAAAGATGAAGTTGAAAAAATGAAGAACGATGCAAAAGAACATGCCGCGGAAGATAAGAAGAGAAAAGATACGGTTGAAGTTAGAAACACTGCCGATAGTCTTGTCTTTCAGACTAAGAAGCAGCTTGAGGAACTGAAAGACAAATTGCCTGCCGAGGCAAAGTCTAAGCTTGAAGCCGAAATTAAAAAGGTTGAAGACGCTTTGGCTACTAACAATACAGACCAGATTAAATCTGCTACAGATGGATTGAATAAGGTATGGAATGAATTGGCTCAGCAGATGTACTCGCAGGCAGGCGGCCCGCAGGGGCAGCAGGCTGGCGGCGCCGGTTTTAATCCACAGGATTTTGCCGGCCAGCAGCAGGCAAATGGCGGTCCTTCCGCCGGCGGACAAGCTTCGGGCGGCAGCCAGAAGAAGGATGACGGTGAAGTTCAGGATGCCAGTTATGAAGTTGTTGATGAAGACGATAAAAAGTAAACAGAACTAACTTATACGAGGAGGTTAAAATGACTGATAGTAAAGAAATGGTAAAAGTTGAAAATGCAAACTCACAACAGTGGGAAGACTCTTTGAATAATGAATGCTGCATTGCTCCTACTGTTAACATATACGAAACAACAGACGAGTATCTGCTTGTTGCCGATATGCCTGGTTTGAGCAAGGATGATGTACGAATTAAACTTGAAGACGGTTCTTTGGTTATTATTGGTAAGGTTAATTATAAAGACCTGGTTAACAGGAAGTATATACTTAACGAAACCGAAATTGGCAATTACTACCGCAGATTTAATATTTCCGATAGTATTGACGAAAGCAAAATTGTGGCAAGGATGGAGAGTGGGCAACTGACTATCACTTTGCCTAAACATGAAAGAGTTAAACCAAAGATAATCGAAATTCGATAGACTTCCTTATCAGAATGGCTCGCTGGAAACAGCGGGCTGTTTTGTTTTAAAGCGTTCCTGCTTTTTTCCCATCGTAAAAACGGGTCACTGACCTGCATCCATATAAAAACAAAACTCCACCAACGCCGAACCACTCCGGCGTGGAAACCCTTTTATGCCCTTTGAAATAAAAACAAAAATAAAATACAACGTAGAAGCGGGTCGGTGACCCGCTTCACCCCAAATGTATTTTTAAAGAATATGCAAAAAAAATAATGAGGCCCGCCGGAATGGTCCGGCGTTGCCGGGATTAACAGGTAACCATTCTATTAACAAAAAACACACACATTTTGTGAAGCTGGTCAGCGACCAGCTTCTACGTATAACAAAACTCTGCCAACGCCGAACCACTCCGGCGTGGAAACCCTTTTATGCCCTTTGAAATTAAAGCAAAATAAAATACAGCGTAGAAGCGGGTCGGTGACCCGCTTCCATGCCACATGGTATTACGAGAGGATGTTAAAAACATTGGATGCCCGCCGGAATGAACCGGCGTTGCGTGGATTAACGAGTAAACCATGCTATTAACAAAATACACACGCATTTTGTGAAGCTGGTCAACGCCCAGCTTCTACGTAAAACGAAACTCTGCCAACGCCGGACCACTCCGGCATGGAAACCCTTTTCATGCCTTTTGAAACAAAAATAAAATACAACGTAGAAGCGGGTCGGTGACCCGCTTCACTACAAATGTATTTTTAGAGAATGTGCAAACAAATAAGGAGGCTCGCCGGAATGAACCGGCGTTGCGTGGATTAACGGGTAAACCATGCTATTAACAAAACACACGCATTTTGTGAAGCTGGTCAACGCCCAGTTTCTACGAAAAAAAAACTCCGCCAATGCCGGACCATTCCGGCGTGGAAAACCCTTTTTATGCCCTTTGAAATTAAAACAAAAAGAAAATACGATGTAGAAGCGGGTCGGTGACCCGCTTCTATGTCCAAAACACTCTTTCAATATCTTAATATTTCAGGTATAAAGCTAAACTAAATTGTTGTTACTTCGTCAGTATCATTTTTTTGATTTGTGAGAAGCAGCCAGCATCGAGTTTGTAAAGATAAACTCCGCTTGCCAACTTGCTTGCGTTAAATGTAACAGAATGCGTTCCCGCTTCCACATTGCCTTTTACCAGAGTTATAATTTCCTGTCCAAGCATATTATAAATTTTTAAACTAACATTAGAATCTTTTGGCAGTTGATAGCTTATTACTGTAGACGGGTTGAATGGATTCGGGTAGTTATCACAAAGGTTATAAACAGTTATTGCTTTCTTTCCTAAATTATTAATCCCCTTTTTCCAAAGTTCGCCAGTAGTTGAAGCCCAAACCGAATTTGACCTTGTTGATTCTTTGCTTGTATTATCCACTGCCGTTATTTCATAATACATCCTGTATGTGCCGCTACCCATCCAAAACTGCTCATCGGTAAAGGATGTGACAGCAACTCCACTATTATAAGCGTTGATGGTTGTTAATAATGAATAAGAGGAATTACTTGCCGGATCGCTTCCGGTTGTCATAACCCTATATATTTTATAAATGCCTCCATTAATTACGTCTGGTTCAAGCGAAGGAGCCCATGTAAGAATAGCACTATGATTGGAAGTTGTAACATTAAGGTTCTGCGGTTTTGAAGGAGTCGCATTTGCTGGACTTTGCGCATATAATGTAATATTATAATATCCGCTTCCGGCGCTTATAATTTCCATCCCAACATTTGTACTTGGTGCAGTTTTAGGTGCCCATGTAGCTGTTGATGTAGACGACCAAGGGCTTAAGACGTTCACGTTATATTTGCCTGGGAATACATCAGTTTCAGCATAGTGGTTATTCCCCCAATCTATATTAGAAGCATGAAGAATTCTACCATATGGAGTTGAAGTCGAAACTTTCCATACTACCATCCCCTGTGTAATTCCATCAGCCGCGATAAAAGGAATATTTGAGTTATAATCCGAACATGTAGTGCTACCCAATGTCATAGAACTATTAAAATTTCTACATTCTATTAAATAATAATCTGTTGACGACGAACTATTTACTTGATAAACTACAGGATTCTGTAAATCATAAGTCGCAACCACGGATTCATCGGTTGTTACTGTTTGAGGACTTAGCCACCCTAAGTAATATCGCAGATATGAATTTAAAGGAGCTGGACATTCGCCAGCCCATGAAGGGCCATTATAGTTTCCAGCCGCCATTAAATCCCAATATCCATTATTATCGTTAGTATAATATGTATCCGGAAGTCCAAGGCAGTGACCAAATTCATGGGCATGAAGACCGATGTGAGAAAATTTCGCATCAGTTCTTTCTGCATCAAAAGGACTAAAGGCTGCAAATTTTTCTCCCATAATATACTCATTGCCAATACAATACGGTCGTAAGCCTAGAGTAGTAGAGCGATATGTCATACCTGCATAAATAATACATAATTTTGTGCGCGCTCCAAGAGTTCCGATGCTTAAACCAGCTGTCTGAGCTTTTGCGATTGCATCAGTAAAAATATCTCTTGTGTTGTTATCATATTGCGCTTTTGTATAATCCAGTGTGATCCAGTCCGGAATTTGATCGTTATTTAAATCCTGATTTATTACAGAACCCGATAAACTAAAATTCCCGTTTGACATTTTATAATAATAGTCATGTAGGCTGCCAAAAACTTGTTGTCCGTCTGGCGAGTATTTGTTAGGAGAAACATACTCGCCACTTGAGAAGAACAAATCGTTAAAGTTTTGTAATGTATAAGCGGGGCTTGTATTGTGTTTTACATCTGAAAATTCGACCAATAACACTTTTAATACAAATGGGTTACTGGGTGCCGTAGAAGTTGGACGTTGTGCTGAAGAACTTAGGCTAATACCAGGACTACATGGTGCCCCAGGAATGTTTAATTCTTGCGCATAATTTAATATACCGAAAAGGCCAAAGATCAATAGTAATTTTTTCATGTTAAGACCTCATAAGTTTTTAATAAATTATTTTTTTTGCCCTCAGAACTTTTATTTAATCAAGATCATTTTTTTTGTTACGATATAATCCCTAATTATCAAACGATAAAAGTAGATGCCGCTTGAAACTTTTTCGCCGTTAAATTTAACCGAATATTCACCCGGAGCTTTATATCCATTCACAAGAGTTTCAATTTCCCTTCCATATAAGTCATAAATTTGAAGGATTACTTTTTGCGCATTGCCGTCTGTATCATTAGGAATTGAATATTTTATGGTTGTACTTGGATTAAAAGGATTAGGATAGTTTTGTGATAAATTAAAGCTGTAAATTGTTCTATAATCTTTTACATCGCTGATAACATTTTCATTTTTTGAAAAAAACGTATTCCCGGTTCCTGTATGCATTATATCCAAAGCGCCGTCGTTATCAAAATCGCCGATAATTGGGACTGTCTGACCAACTAAATATCTAATACCAATATCAAAAAAACTGGCGCTTTCCGGACAACGGAAATATGCATTGCCGCAATTTGTCTGCATTTCAAAATACACCATACCTGTATCGCCTGTTTCGAACCCTAATTGAAGATTTGAAGTCACTACGTCAATCAGACTGTCGCCATTAAAATCTCCTGAAGAGAAAAACCCGAAATTCTCTCCGCCGCTAAAGCCTTTTTCCCATGAAGAACTGAAATTGCCATTTTTATCATTAATGAAAATTCTGCCCCCTACTTGAGAACCAAACATAGCTATATCAAGATATCCGTCTTTATCAAAATCATCAATATACATTTGTCTGTAGTCTACAAAGCTATCCGTAGAAAACTGCTTTAATTGGGTAAGTCTTCCGTTTCCATCATTATAATAGACTAAAAACCCATTATTAGTCTGCATATTTGAAGTGATCGTATTAGCAACAATCAGGTCTAAATATCCGTCATTATTAAGGTCTGCAAAAGACATGTTAAGCGTTGAAGTCGAAAAAACATGTTCAGTTGAATCCGGAATAAATTTGCCGGTTCCATCATTCCAGAATATTCGCCAGATATCTTGTTGATCTTCATTTTTTTCAACTCCGATAAGATCCGGATAACCGTCATTATTAATATCGCCTAACGCGGTTATTATGCCTCCTTTATTATTTACCGGATAAAGCGTTTGGCTTAAATTGTAAGCGCCTGAGCTATCGCATAAATATACTTTAGCGTTAGAAGCATACTCCTGATAAGAACAGACGGCGTCAACGCGTCCATCGTTATTAAGATCGGACAAGTAACTAAGATCGACAAACTGCGGAACTGTTTTGTTTTTATTAAATACGCCGCTGCCGTTGTTATAAAATATCATTCCCTGTGCAGTAGCAAGGTCTATGCTTCCATCATTGTCAATATCTATTGCAACCGCATTGAGCGAAGGAAACGAATATTTGACAGCTTTTGGAAATTTCGCGTTTGTCTTTTTCGAAATTCCAATATCAAACCGCCATTGATACCCTTTTAGTATATTGCCCATTTGATCACGCACGCCTGTTATTTCAGCAGATACAACTTCGCCGGCAAAAAATATCTTTTTTGGCTTAAATATTGCTGTGTTGTTTTGGTTATCATACACAACGTTGCCTCTTACAACGCCGCTGTTTGAGCCGCTTATCCTGAAAGTCTTATTGTTAATTGAAGCTGCGTCAATAGAGGCATTAAAGACAATTTTTATTTCTGTTGTTTCAGCGGCTCCAATTGAGTTAGGCAAAGGGGACGTTATAAATGTTATTGTTGACTGCCCATCAATTACAGAGTAACAAACAATCATATATATTAATATTGTACAGATTTTATTAAACATTTTTCTTCCTTTATTAAATGCTATATGCCGCAGAATTATGCCGATAATGCATATTAACTGCTATCTGGCAGCAAGCCGTTTTTAAAAGATATAAGAATACAAAAATGAGTAGTGATAATTTGTTTTTCAGATCAGCTCCGCTACAACGTAATTAATCAAATACCGCTCTTAAAAATATATTAAGAACGAGTTTATTTATAAAACGTTACCTGATCGATGATAAAAATACTTTTAGCTTTTCCCTGTTCACCAGTTTTTCTCCTCCCCATTAATCAGTATCAAATGAGGAGCCTATTTATTATTTATGTACTTAACAAATAAAAGAAAGAAAGTCAAGAGTTGTTTTGTTATAATTTCCTTAAGTGTAAAATTTTTACACTTAGATTTCTCCACCAGAACGATTCGGCGTTGCCTGGATTAACGGGTAAACCCGCTATTAACAAAACACACACGTATTTTGTGAAGCTGGTCAACGCCCAACTTATACGTAAAACAAAACACTGCCAACGCCGGACCACTCCGGCGTGGAAACCCTTTTCATGCCTTTTGAAACAAAAATAAAATACAACGTAGAAGCGGGTCGGTGACCCTCTTCACTACAAATGTATTTTTAGAGAATGTGAAAAAATAAGGCGGCTCGCCGGAATGAACCGGCGTTGCCGGGATTACCGGGAAACCCCCTATTAAGAAAAAAAAGCACACACAATGTGAAGCTGGTCAGCGACCAGCTTCTACGAAAAAAACAAAACTCTGCCAACGCCGGACCACTCCGGCGTGGAATGGTTTAAGGAAGTCGGAAGGCTGTTTTTACCTTTGGGCACAGGCTGATAGCCCTGTGCTACAAAACAAAATACTATTTATAAAACACCAAAAAGCCATGAAAAATACGTGAAAAGAGTATTAAGAAACTGTTAAGAGTAAAATAGTGTAAAATTTTTACACTTAAATTTCTTTAAAAAGTGAAAGCATTTTCGTATATTTGCGAGTCAAAAAAACAAGATTGTTATGCTAAATCTAAAAACATTAAATCCTGAACAGAAAAAAGCGGTAGAATTTCTTGATGGCCCTTGCCTTATAGTAGCAGGCGCCGGATCAGGAAAAACACGAGTATTAACTTATAAAATTGCTTACCTTATAGAAAAGGGTTATGAACCCGATTCCATTTTGGCGCTTACCTTTACAAATAAAGCCGCCAAGGAAATGAAGGGAAGAATAAAGGAACTCATAGGCAGCAAAGCCGATTATCTGTGGATGGGAACATTCCACTCGATATTTGCAAAAATACTTAGAGTTGAAGCAAAGCTTATCAATTTTAAAAGTAATTATTCCATTTACGATGCGGAAGACTCGCAGGCATTGGTAAGTAACATCATATCACATTTTAATATAGATGTTGAATCGATATCTGCAAACTCGGTTAAACACAAAATCAGTAATCTTAAAAACAGAATGATTTCGCCTGAGGAGTTCAGAAAGGCGCACATGAATTCGTTTATTGATGAAAAAATTGCGGACATTTACGAAGAATACGAAAAGCGTCTGTTTGAAAACAACTCAATGGATTTTGAAGACCTTCTGTTGCGTCCTATAAAATTGTTTAACGATAATCCCAAAGTACTTCAGAAATACAAGAAGAAATTCGCTTATCTGTTAGTTGATGAATTTCAGGATACAAATAAAGCTCAATATGAGCTGCTAAGACTGCTTGTTTCCAAAAACGGCGAAATATGCGTTGTAGGCGATGACGCGCAGAGTATATACAGCTGGCGCGGCGCAGAAGTTGGAAATATGATCAATTTTGAAAAGGATTTTCCAAAAGCCAAAACCATTCGTCTTGAACAGAATTACCGTTCTACAAAAACTATTTTGAAAGCGGCCGATTCGGTTATTAAGAATAATAAGGAACAAATTCTTAAAACCTTATGGACCGAAAACCCGACAGGCGATCTTGTTACTCTTATTAAATGCGCCGATGAAAAAGACGAAGCTTTTCAGATAGCCAAAAATATTAAAAACGATATTATACATAAAAAAATTGCGCTTAAAGACTTTGCCATATTATATAGAACTAACGCGCAGTCGCGCGCGCTTGAGGATGTATTCCGCAGAGAAAAAATTCCTTACCGCATAATTGGCGGCATTGAGTTTTATAAACGCAAGGAAGTTAAAGATGTTATTGCCTATTTACGAGTACTTTCCAACCAGAATGATGAGGAAAGCTTACTGCGTATTATGAACTTTCCTCAAAGAGGTATAGGCACAACCACAATTAAGAGAATGATTGCTTTTGCCAGAAAGCTCGACCTTTCTTTATTCGATACAATGGCAAGAGTTTTTGAAGTTATTGATATTAAAGAAAGAATTCAGAAAAACGTTAAGACATTTAAAATGCTTCTTGACAAATATATAGACCTTAAGGACAAGCTTTCAATTGGAGAGCTGACAAGGGCTTTGGTAGATGAATTGGGTATTTTGAGAGTCTTTAAGGAAGAAAATACACCTGAATCTGTTGCAAGATACGAAAACATACAGGAATTACTCTCCGCGTTAAGCGATTTCTCAAAATCGAATCCTAACTCCAAGCTTGAAAACTTTTTGGAAGAGGTTTCCCTTATTTCGGACGCGAACAACGGAGAAGGCGACACCAATGTAGTAAGTATGCTTACAGTTCACAGCGCCAAGGGACTTGAATTCCCGACAGTGTTTGTTTCCGGCTGCGAAGAGGATATTTTCCCATTATCTAACAGGTTCAGCACAGACGCCACTCTTGAAGAAGAAAGAAGGCTTTTTTATGTTGCCGTAACAAGGGCTATGGAAAAGGTTTATTTAACTCATGCCCGCTCGCGTTACCGGTTTGGCGAAGTTGCGTACCAGAGCAGATCGAGATTTATTGATGAACTTGATGATACTACTTATATGGAAGCTAATGGCGGTATAGGAAGAAAATCCGCTGATAGAAAATCCAAAAAAGAGATATATTACGAATATTTTGAAAATGTAGATTACGAAGATTTTAATCAGGATAGAAATTCAATTAAAGTTGGCAGTCGGGTAATGCACGATAAATTCGGGCTTGGCAAGGTTGTAAACCTTTCCGGCGCGGCCGATACATTAAAAGCCACGGTATCTTTTGAAGGAAACAATGTTAAGCAGCTAATGCTTAAATTTGCAAAACTTAAAGTATTATAAAATATGTTGAATAAACGCATCTTTTTTCTGCTGTTATTAGTCCCGTTTATTAATGTATCATCGCAGGAGTTGAGAGGAACCTGGCTGGCAAGAGAATCGTTCGCGTCTAAAGAATTACTCGCGCAGACCATGGATAGCCTTGCCGCCAACAATTTTAATGTGGTTTATGTAAACGCCTGGAGCCGTGGTTATCCTCTTTGGCAAAGCAATGTATTTTATAAAGAAACAGGCGTTAAGGCAGATCCTACATACGGCACAAGGGATATACTTGCCGAAGCCGTTGCCGAAGGGCACAGAGTAGGCCTGCATGTTGAGGCCTGGTTTGAATATGGATTTGTAGGCGGTTGGTCGGGTAATATGACGGCCGGGCAAAAAGGTCCTATCTTTAATGCTCATCCGGATTGGGTTGAAAAAAAAGCTGACGGTACTGAGATTGACGCCAGCAGTTTTTACTGGATGATTCACCCTCACCCGGGCGTTCAGGATTTTCTTATCGGCCTTGCCGCTGAAGTTTGCAGAAATTATGATCTTGACGGCATAGAGCTTGACAGAATAAGATATTCAAGTACAGACTATGGTTATGACACATTCACTGACAGCCTGTACAAAGCGGAAAACGGGGGAGCGGCTCCTCCTAAAACAGTAAATGACGCGGCATGGATTAAATGGCGCGCCGATAAAATTAATGCTTTTGCCGCAAGAATTTACGATACTCTAAAATCTATTAATCCCAAGTTTAATATCTCCAATGCTCCAAGTCTGTACGGAACTTCCTATACTTCGTACCAGACATATTGCCAGGATTGGGTATGGTGGGTTAACAACAATAAAGTAGATAATGTACAGGTTCAATCATATTTAGGCACTCCTTCCGCTTTTGGAAGCATAATTGACTATATGAGTACCTTGATTAGCGATAAGACAAGAGCCTACCCTTGTTTCGCGGTTAAACCGGGTACTTCTCCTCTTGATCCTTCGGTTGCGGCACAGTTTGTTGATGTTACAAGGCAAAAAGGTTACAAAGGCAATTCAATTTGGTATTATACGGATATAGTATCGTTCTTTCCGTATTTCAAATCCGCCATTTATGCAAATAAAACATATCCTCCTTATACAACGCAGGATTGGCGCGAAAATTACAGAGTTGTAAAATTAACCGATACGGCAAATGTTAAAAAAACAGGTAATTGGATAGAGAGCACGGTACTCGGTTATACAGGCGCGTCTCCTAAAGGAGATGCTTTAACGCCTGCTTCGGCGAGCTATTATATAAATGTTCCGGTTAAGGGTTATTACGAAGTATATGTTTACGGCGTATCTTCAGTGGATAGAATTGACAGCGCGGAATACGTTGTGTATACTGCCGATGGTTCTCAAAAGAAAGTATATGTTGACCAGACAAGCGCGAGTTTTAAGAGATGGAACAAGCTTGGAGACTTTCAGCTAAACGCCGGCAGCAATCTTGTTTTAAGCGTATCCAACAATGGCGCAAAAACAGGCAAGTACTTAAGCGCGGATGCCGTCATGATTTCTCTTAATAGAAAATTGTCGCCCGATGTTATTAATGGAGTTGAGGCCGGCAGCGTAAAAAAAAAAGTAATTGATGCCGATTTTAGCCTTAAAAGCTATCCGAACCCATTTAATAACCAGGCAAGGATAAATTTTACTTTAGATAATTTGGCTGTTTATAGTTTAAGTCTGTACAATGTGCTTGGGCAAAAAGTATTTACCAAAACAGTAACTCCCGCGCACACAGGAAGACAGGAAGTGAGTTTTGAAACAAACAATCTGGCAAGCGGCGTTTATATATTAAACCTGGCGCAGATGAATAAACAGCAAAGTATAAAGTTAGTACTATCAAAATAAATAACATAAATAAAGAACAAGACCAAAATCTTGATAAAAAACAGGAGTTAAAATGTCAGTTGCACCAAAAAAATTAGCAATTTTAGTAGGCGGCGGCCCTGCACCGGGCATTAACAGCGTTATTGGCGCAGTTACAATCAGAGCGGCTTTGGAAGGAGTTGAAGTTGTTGGTATCAGAGACGGCTTTAAATGGATTATGGATGGAGATATTTCTCACGTTACAGAGCTTTCAATTAATGATGTAAGCCGCATTCACTTTGCAGGCGGTTCTTTTCTCGGTATTGCAAGATACAATCCGACAAAAGAAAAAAAACACCTGGAAAACACGGTTACTTCGTTATTAAGATTAAATGTAGATAAATTAATTACAATTGGCGGCGATGATACTGCTTTCAGCGCTATGAAAGTTGAAGAAATTGCTGCGGGCAGAATTAAAGTTGTTCATGTTCCAAAGACGATTGATAACGATCTCGATTTGCCTCATGGAATTTCAACATTCGGTTTCCAGACAGCAAGACACCTTGGCGTAAACATTGTAAGAAATCTTATGGTAGACGCTCAGACAACATCACGCTGGTATTTTGTTGTTGCCATGGGACGTAAAGCCGGTCACCTTGCTCTTGGTATTGGTAAAGCAACCGGCGCTACATTAACTCTTATTCCTGAAGAATTTCCTAAAGCTATTGTTCCATTATCTCACATGGTGGATATTCTTGTTGGCGCAATAATTAAAAGAATGAGCTATGGTAAAAAGGATGGCGTTGCCGTTTTGGCAGAAGGCCTTGTAGAACATCTCGATCCGTTGGAACTTGAAAAACTCGGTACAACGGTTGAAAGAGACGCTCACGACCATATAAGAATTGCTGAAATCAATTTCGGCGAAATTTTGAAATCCGCTGTTCAGGATAAATTAAAAGAATATGGTTTGAAAACAACAATAGTTGCAAAGAACATCGGTTATGAATTAAGATGCGCTGATCCTATTCCTTTTGATATGGAATATACAAGAGACCTCGGTTTCTCTGCCGCGCAGTTTATTCTTGCCGGCGGTAATTCCGCCATGGTTTCCATCCAGGATGGACATTTTGTACCATTATTCTTCAAAGACATGCTTGACCCGGTTACAGGAAGAACAAGAGTAAGAATGGTTGACGTATGTTCCGAAAACTTTTATGTTGCAAGAAAATACATGTTAAGACTTAACCAGTCCGATTTTGAAGATCCTTATGAATTAGCAAAATTTGCTGCCACAAGCGGCCTTACAATAGATGAATTTAAAGAAAAATTCTATTATTTAATTGAAAACGATAAATTATATCAGGCTATAAAAGAAGGCAAAATAAATCTTGCCGTTTCAGAAAGCAACTCAACTTTTGCTTCTTCGCCAAAAGCGAGGAAATCTGACAAGGATGTTGAAAATATAGGTTAATAATTTTATTATCCTAAAAAGGCGGTTTTTACAACCGCCTTTTTTTTTGAAATTATGACACATTAATGTTTGTTATTATGCCTGACTATAAAAAGTGTGTTTACTGTTTTTTTGATTTCATAAATTTTATATTTAAATTGCACAAATATAAATTGTTCCTGAAAAACTATTCCTCATAAAAAGAAAACAAAATGAAAGTTTTACAATTGATTTTTCTATTGCCGTTAATTGCTTTTGGAAAGGGAGCTTCGCCCGGAGATACCGCAAGCTATCTGAAAAATCCCAACTATATATACGAAAAAAGTTTATACGATATTTACAAGACCCGGCAGGCGGATATTGTTATGCTCGGCAATTCAATTACCCATGGCGTAAAATGGAACGAACTTTTAGGACGCGAACGTGTAATTGAAAGAGGAATACCAAGTGATAATCTGGAAGGTTATTTAAGCCGTCTTGATAACATATATAAATTAAAACCCAAAGTTTGTTTTATTATGGGCGGTATAAATGATATATATAACTGGATTCCCCTGGAAAAAATTTTCAGCAATTATACAAGAATTATTAAAGAACTGCGCGCAAGAAACATAAAGGTTGTTATTCAATCAACCTTGTTTGTTGCTTCCAGTTATCCAAGTTCTGCGGACAGAAACTTGCAGGTGGAGGCCCTGAATAAACTATTATTGGATTATTCAAAGAATAACGGATTGTTGTTTATTGATCTCAATTCAAAATTATCCAATAAAAAATACCTTAACAGCGATGTCACCCGCGATGGTTTACATCCTAACGCTAAAGGTTACCGAATATGGGGAAGGGAAGTTGAAGCTGTTCTGATGAAATTGGGATTGTAGTTTATTAATAACTAACTAACTAAATGAGGAATATATGTTCAAAATAAAAGAAAATTCTAAACCGTTTATTGTTGTTGGTGTTGCGTTGCTTTTGTTGATCGCAATATCTTTTATTCCCGAAGGAACAAAAATAGGCGGGTATACGCTAAAGAAAGTAGATTTGATTTCAGATATTAAAGCCGAGACTGAAACTTCGTTTAATTTCCAATTCCATAATTCTGTATTGGCAGGGGCGTTAAACACAGGTTTGATTGACGCACTGACAGGAAAAACCGAAAGTGTTGCGGATGCAACATATCAGGATATGCCGCAGGAAAATCTTCAATTTACAGGTTTAAGCGGAAATGTTTCACAAATGTACCATTTTTTTAACGCCCTTAAACAGGCTAAAGGCAAAAAAGTAAGAATTGCCCACTACGGAGATTCAGCTATTGAAGGCGATATGATTACGGCAGATTTCAGACAATTGCTTCAGGGGCAATTTGGCGGGCTTGGCGTAGGCTTTCTTGCAATTACTTCGCAGGATGTAACTTTCAGAACAACAACCAAACAATCCTTTTCTTCAAACTGGAAAGTAGGATCTATTATTGCCGGCAATCCTGCAAAACTGCCGCTTGGTTTCAGTGGTTTTGTATTTTCTCCGCAGGGTTCAAGCTATGTAAGCTATCAGGCTACCGGTTATTTAAGTTCGGCAAGAGGTTTTAAGTATGCAAAGGTTCTTTACAGCGATGCAAAAAGCTCTTCAATCAAATATTCATTTAATAACAACGCCGAACAATCTGCAAGCCTTGTAGGCGGCAACGGTGTTAAGGAACTTAATCTGAAAGCCGGAAGCGAAGCTAAATCGTTCAAACTTACAACAACAATGGCTAACCAGGCCAATTTCTACGGCGTAAGTCTTGAAAGCGATAACGGTGTTTATGTAGACAATTTGCCGTTAAGAGGCAATAGCGGCGTTGCCTTAAAAGAAATTCCAAACCATGTATTCAGCGAATTTAACAAGCTGCTCGATTATAAGCTTATTATATTAAATTTCGGTCTTAATGTTGCAAGTTCCGAAATGAAAGATTACAGCTGGTACGAAAATGACATGATCAGAATTATCAACAATCTTAAACAAGCCTGCCCTAATACAAGTATTCTTGTTATAGGAGTTGGCGATAAAGGTTTTAAGAAAGGGACAAAATTTACAACGGATCCGGGAGTTTTGAAATTAATTGCCAGCCAAAAGAGAATTGCAGAAAAAGCAGGCGTAGCATACTGGAGCTTATTTGACGCGATGGGCGGACAAAACTCCATGGAAAAATGGGTTAGCAGTAATCTTGCACAAAAGGATTATACCCATTTAACAACAGCGGGCGCAAAAAAAACTGCCGAAATGTTAAATAGTGCAATTATGGATGCTTACAAAAAAAGCAAATAAACAAAAGGAGAGGCGTTGTGAATTCGCTTGAACAACAAAGTACCCATAAAGAACTTTTGTGGAACAGATGGCAGGCAAATGCGGATAAAACCCCGGATAAGGATGCTATTGTTTGGTGGAGTATTGAAGAGGAACCATACAGGTGGACATTTGCAAGCCTTGTGGAAACCGCCGAAAAATTTGCCGAACAATTAAAAGAGCATGGAATAAAGGAAGGCGAGGTATGCGCCATTATTATACGGCACAACAAATTCTTTTACCCCGTCTATCTTGCGGTTTCCTGCATTGGCGCAATTCCGGCTGTGCTTGCTTATCCGAATTCGCGGCTTCATCCTGATAAATTCAGGCAGGGCATTGAAGGAATGTCTCAGCGCTCGGGGCTCGACTGGATTTTAACCGAGCGGGACCTTGAACCTGTTATCAGACCTTTGACTGAACGCACTAACAGTACTATTAAAGGATTGCATTTTCCGCTGGAGTGGCCCTCCGGCGGAAGGCTTTCCGGTAAAAACCTTGAACATGTTCTAAATGTGAGAAATTCCCTTGATGGAAATTCTCCTTTTTTACTTCAGCACTCTTCAGGTACAACGGGTTTACAGAAGCCGGTTTTACTTTCGCACAGGGCCGTGTTAGACCATGTTTCAAATTATTCAAAAGCAATAAATCTAAATCCAAATGATAAAGTTGTTTCATGGCTTCCGCTATATCATGATATGGGACTTATAGCCGCATTTCATTTACCGCTTGCTTACGGAATTACTTCGGTACAGCTGAATACTTTTGAATGGGTTTTGGCTCCTGTAATATTACTTGATGCTATTACCAGGGAAAAAGGCACTCTGGTCTGGCTTCCTAATTTCGCTTACAATATGCTTGCCGATAAAATTCAGGATGATGAACTTGAAGATATAGACTTAAGTTCTGTAAGAATGTTTATAAATTGCAGCGAGCCGGTAAGAGATGAAAGCCATCTTAAATTTTACGAGCGATATAAAAACTACGGTCTTAAAGAAAACTCGCTTACGGTTTGTTATGCGGCTGCCGAAACCACTTACGCAATGACACAACAGGAGCCTGATACCCCGGTTGTTAAAATAAAAGCGGACAGGCAACAGCTTTCTAAAGGCATTGTAAGCGTACTCAATAATGGTCAGGCGGGCAGAGTTTGCGTTTCTTCGGGAAAACCAATTGAAGGATGTTCGGTAAAAATACTGGATGAAAACGGAAATGATTTGGCCGATGATCTGGTTGGCGAAATTATTGTCAAATCGGTATCTCTGTTTGACGGTTACCGCAATTACCCGGAAAAAACAGCCGAAGCTATTAAAGACGGATGGTATTATAGCGGAGACCTTGGCTTTACTCATAATGGTTACTGTTATGTAATAGGACGTAAAAAAGATATTATCATTGCCGCGGGAAATAATGTTTATCCCGAAGATGTGGAAGATGTTGTAGGTAAAATAGATGGCGTAATACCCGGCAGGGCTGTTGCATTTGGCGAGTTTGATGATGAAATAGGCAGCGAACAAATAAGCGTTGTTGCCGAAACAAACTTTTCATTGGAAGATGAGCAGAAGCAGCTTCGCTACCAGGTTATTAAAGCCGGTATGCAGATAGATGTTACAATTAAAAAAGTGTATTTTGTACCTCCGCGCTGGCTTATAAAAAGCTCTGCCGGTAAACCGAGCAGAAAAGCGAATATGGAGAGAATTCTTAATAATGAACCAGTACAATGGAGTTAAAATGATTTCAGAAAAACTTAAAAGCACAATACTTAAGGAATTAAAACTTGATGAATTTACAATTGAAGACGAAACGCGCGCCGATCAGGTTCCCGGGTGGGATTCTTTGAACCATATAAACGTTATTCTTGCAATTGAAAAGGAGTATAATTTAAGATTTAAAAGTATTGAAGTTCTGCGTTGTAAAAACATAGGCGAATTGCAAAAACTTATAGATTCCAAACTCCCTAAATAATATTAAAAGGAGCAATAATGTTCGTAAACATAGATTTTACAAAACTGCTGCACTTATTTGTTTATGACCCAACAGACCCACTATTATTCAATTCAAGTTTCTTTCTTTTTTTGTTTTTAGGTCTTCTGGTTATTTACCGCGTTTTTTCCAAAAGCGCAAATCTTAGAATTTACACTCTTATCCTTTTTTCACTTTTCTTTTATTATAAAGCAAGCGGAATGTTTTTTCTGCTTCTTATGTTTAGTTCGGTTGTGAATTTTTATTCCGGCAGGTTGATATATAATGCCCAGCCTGGAATAAAGCGCAGGTTGTATTTTATTGCAACCATAATACTTAATTTGGGAGCTCTTGCTTACTTTAAGTATACCAACTTTTTCATTCAGATAATAAACGATTTTCATCTCGGCAAAATGGATCCGTTGCAGATTATGCTGCCAATAGGCATATCGTTCTTTACGTTTAAAGCGCTTAGCTACGTTATAGATATTTATATGGAAGCAATGGAACCGGTTGACAGCCTGAGAGATTTTTCGTTGTTTATTTTCTTTTTCCCTAATATTCTTGCCGGGCCAATTGACCGAGCTGACGCTTTTTTACCTCAGGTTCGCAAAGAAGTAAACATATCAAAAGAAGATATGGGCAAGGCTCTTATGCTGATAATTTCGGGCTTATTCAAAAAAGCCGTTATTGCCGATTATATAAGTCTTAACTTTGTATCGCGCGTGTTCGATAGCCCTACGCGTTTTACCGGCGTTGAAAACCTTCTTGCAGTATACGGATATACTTTGCAAATCTATTGCGATTTTTCGGGTTACTCCGATATGGCAATTGGAATTGCGGCCTTACTGGGCTTTAAGCTGATGGATAACTTCAATTCGCCATATCAGGCAACAAGCGTAGCTGAATTCTGGAGAAGATGGCATATTTCGTTATCAACCTGGCTGCTCGATTATCTTTTCCGTCCTTTACAAATGAAACTGCGAAACCTGCGTATAATAGGCAACGCAATTGCCCTGTTTATAACTTTTACCATTTGCGGTTTATGGCATGGCGCGAGCTGGGCATTTATTTTCTGGGGCGCTTTGCACGGCGGATATATGGTTATATCGTTATTTACAAAAAAATTCAGAGACGCGTTTTACAAAAAAATTCATATTGCAAATACATGGCCGTTAAAGGTATTCCAGGTTGTGGTTACCTTCCATTTACTTGCATTTGCCTGGATATTTTTTAGGGCAACAACTTTTCAGTCCGCTATTGATATGCTCAACCAAATAAGGTATTTTTACCACGGCGAAGTTTTTGTACAATTCATTGCCGGTTACAAAGGAGTATTTACATTAATGGTACTCGGTTTTATTTTCCATTTTGTTCCCAAAAAGCTGGAAGATAAAACGAGCATGTTACTCGGAAAACTGCCTGTTTTAGGTCAGGCAATAGTTTTGGCTGTTATGATATGGATTGTAGTTCAGGTTCAATCCGCTGAATTACAACCTTTTATTTATTTTCAGTTTTAGTTAAATTACTATTCAATATTTAGGAAAAAGAAGATATGAAGTATTTAGCGTTTCTTCTCACTTTTTTACTATTTGCAAATATTAACTACTCACAAGACAAAAAAATAATGGAAGACGTACAGGGTATTATAAAAGAAGTGCGTGCGAAGTATGCTCCGGATAAAAGGACTGCTTTGTTGAAGATTGATGTGAAGGCGCAGAAAGGTATCGCCCATCTTGAAGGGGAGACTAATATTCCCGAAGCAAAAAACGAGCTGCTAAAAAAGATGTCTGAATACGGAATTAAATGCAACGACATGATTAATGTTCTTCCCGCAAAAGAGCTTGGAGATAAAATCTACGGAGTTGTTAACGCTTCGGCGGCTTATCTTAGAACAGGCCCTCAGCACGCTGCCGAAATGGCAACCCAATGCCTTATGGGTTGGCCGGTTAAAATACTAAAAAAAGAGAGAGAGGGCTGGTTGCTTGTTCAAACTCCGGAAAATTACATAGCCTGGGTTGATGACGATGCAGTTGCTCTTAAAACAAAAGCGGAGCTTGATGAGTATTTTGCCGCGAAAAAAGTGATTTATCTTGGCGATTTCGGTTTCTCTGTTAAAAATCCTGATATGACGTCGCAGGTAGTATCCGATGTTGTTAAGGGAAATGTTTTTAAATTGTTGCAAACAATAGGCAACCTGACGCAGATTGAATACCCCGATAAACGCACCGCCTATGTTGAAAGCGATAAGGTTAAGGATTTAAATGAATGGTTTGACGGTATAGTTGTTAACGATGACCAGATAATAAAAACCGCCAAAAGCCTGATGGGAATTCCGTATTTCTGGGGAGGAACATCAATAAAAGGGCTCGATTGCAGCGGCTTTGTAAAAACAGTTTACTATTTGAATGGAATTTTTCTTGACAGGGATGCTTCGCAGCAGGCTTTGCAGGGAGAAAATGTGGATATTAAAAACGGTTTTGGCCAGCTTAAAAAAGGTGATCTGCTGTTTTTTGGCAAGAAGGGAACAGATTCAACAAAAGAAAGAATTACACATGTGGGCATGTATCTTGGCGATTATGAGTTTATTCACGAAAGCGGCAGGGTTACTATCAACAGTCTTGACCCACAGAAAGAAAATTTCAGCCAGTACCGTTTCAATATGTTTGTAAAGGCAAAAAGAATAATAGGTTCCATAAATAAAAATGTATTGGATTTCATCAGCAGTAATAAATTTTACGGGAAATAAAATGAAACAAAACAGAAGGAATTTTCTTAAAACATCCGGCATTATAGCCGGGGCGGCCGCAATAACCGGTGGTCTTTCAAATAACATTTTGGCAAAAAAAAATCTGAATCTTATGAGCTCATCAAAAATGAAATTTAGTTTCCGTCCATATACATTGGAACTGAAACACGTTTTTACGGTAGCGTTAAATACCAGAAAAACAACCCCTGTTATGCTTACCGAAATTGAATATGAAGGCGTTACGGGTTATGGCGAGGCTTCAATGCCCCCTTATCTGGGAGAATCTCAGGATACGGCAACCGCGTTTTTATCTAAAGTAGATCTCGGCAAATTTTCCAATCCGTTTGAACTTGAGGAGATACTTGCTGAAATTGACAAAATAGCCCCTGGAAACGGCGCGGCAAAAGCTTCGGTTGATATTGCCTTGCACGATTTGCTTGGTAAAATAATGAACCAGCCATGGTATAATATCTGGGGTTACAATAAAAACAAAGCCCCTAATACGTCTTACACCATTGGTATAGATACCGCCGAAGTAGTAAGGCAAAAAGTTAAGGAAGCGGATGAGTTTAAAGTGCTTAAAGTAAAACTTGGCCGCGATAACGATAAAGAAATGATTGAAACAATTCGTTCCGTTACAGATAAGCCTCTTACGGTTGATGTTAACCAGGGCTGGACTGACAGGGAAAAAGCCCTGGACATGATAAACTGGCTGAATACAAAAAATGTTTTGTTTATTGAACAGCCTATGCGTAAGGATAGGTGGGATGATCATGCATGGCTGACGGAAAGAAGCCCTTTGCCTATTATGGGCGATGAAGCCATACAAAGAATTGCCGATGTTAAAAAAGCTCATGGCGTGTATTCGGGAATAAACATAAAGCTTATGAAATGTACCGGAATGCGCGAAGCAAATAAGATGCTTACGCTTGCCCGCGCTCTTGGAATGAAGGTTATGCTTGGCTGTATGACGGAAACATCATGCGCTATTTCAGCCGCTTCGCATCTTTCGCCTATGGTAGATTGGGCTGACCTTGACGGCGCTTTGCTGATAAGCAACGATGTTTATGACGGTACTAAGGTTATTGACGGCAAATTGACTCTGACAGATAAACCGGGACTTGGTATAGTGAAAAAATAAATTGTCCACGTATTTATTTCTTGTCTTAAGTCTTTTCTTGTACGTAAAATTGCAGGCCGTATTGATTTATATACGGCCTTTTTATTAATGTAAAAATGGGCAAGCGAGATGCCCTTGTTTTACAGCATTGGATAATGCCTCCTTTTTCGGAAGGACTCATTATGCCTTGCACAATATTTATTTTCATTCTAAATTATAGTTTGCTTTATTAAAATAACCTGATGGGCAGTCCTTTTGTACTTAACAAGGGCTTTGGCAATAGTTTTCCTTAATGTTTTTATTACAGCCTTTTAAGGCAAAAGCAAAAAATCTTTATTATTAAACTACAATAAAATATACCGGACTAAATGAACTTGAAAAAACTTTTATTCCCCCTGTTAATAGTTATTATTTTTATGAGCGGCTGTAGTAACGCGGCTACTACTAAATTCTATTTACGTTTGAATCAACTTGGTTACCTGCCAGGCGATTACAAAAGCTGTGTGGTTATTTCCGAAATAGATATTTCCGGTAAAAGCTTTAAGGTTGTTGATGCCGGGAATAAAAAAAGTATACACTCAGGACGCGTTGGGTATAATTTGGGTGAATACGGAAATTTTAAATTCAGTTATAAAATAGATTTTACTCCTGTCAGAAGTACAGGGGTTTACTATATTGAACTTGACGGCGAAAAATCGAATCCTTTTAAAATTCAAAACAATGTTTATAACGGCGTAGTGGATTCTCTTATGCTGTTTTTCCGTATGCAGAGATGCGGGCCTACAAACCCTTACTTGCATGACGTATGCCATTTGTATGATGTTTATAAAATCGTAGGCGATCCGCTTGTGGAAAAAGCCGATTTGACCGGCGGATGGCACGATGCGGGAGATTATATTAAATTTCTTGGCACTACCGCCTATACTACCTATATGTTGCTTTTTGCGTACGATTTCGATAAAACAAAATTCGGTTTTGATAATAATAAAAACGGAGCTCCCGATATTCTTGAAGAAGCAAGGGTTGGTATCGATTGGCTCTTAAGGTGTAACTACTCCAAATACAAGCTGATTACACAGGTTCAGGATCTTTCCGACCACGGAGTGGGCTGGCGTTTGCCCGAAAATGACTCATTGCGTTATTTACGCGCAGGTTATGTTGGTATAGGTAAAAACCAGATTGGTATTTATTCCGCAGTTATGGCGCTTGCCGCAAGAATCTGGCGCGAAAGGTTTTATGATGATGAATTTGCAAACAAATGCCTTACGGCTGCCGAAAATATTTATTCTTTGAGAAATTCCGCGCCTGATGTTGATAAAAGCCAGACGGGCATGTATCAGGATACACGCTTTCTGGGTAAAATGAGTCTTGGCGCTGTTGAGCTTTACATTACTACAAAATCGGGGCAATATCTGGATGAAGCAAAACAATATGCCAATCAGGCCGGTTCGGATTACTGGTGGAGCTGGGGAGATATTAATTCTCTTGCAGATTACCGCCTTGCAAAAATTGACTCCCGTTACGAAGGGTACATTCTTAATAATTTAATTAGTTTTAATATACACAGGTGGAAAAGCATTTATGAAGACGGGATGCCGCCTACCTGGGGAACTACAAACTCATTACTTGGTGTTGCATTACAATCGATATTGTATAAAGATTTAACCGGTTCTGTATTGTTCGATTCCTTGGCTGTTGCCCAACGTGACTATGTGCTGGGCAAAAACAATTGGGGCGTTTCCTTTATCTACAATATAGGCAAAACGTTCAGCAGAAACCTGCATAATCAGGTTGGTTATTTAAAAGGCGGATATACGCCAGGCGCTTTATCGGCGGGTCCGGCTCCTGTAAGTATATTAAATAGTTATAAAATTGAAAGGAAGAACTTTATTTACAATAAATTTAATCTTGATACCGCAAAGTATTATGATGACAGGATGGATTTTTTAACAAATGAGCCAACCATTGCCACTAACGCCACCGCGGTGTTTGTGTATGGGTATTACAGCCGAAGGTAAATATTATTGTAATTGTTAAAACAAACTTTTAAGTAACCTGTTTGTAATTATTAATGATACCGGCTTTAGTTACGTCAGTTTATAAATAAGCTCTACTAACAGATTGAAAATATTGTTTTTAAGTCCTGAAATGACTATATTAAAGTTATGTAACCTGATAAAAAGCGCTTGGTTTTAGATAGGAATTCTAATTTATTTTGTGTGTTATTTTAAGACACAAAACGGTGATATTCTCATTATGATACAGAATTATTCTTAAAAGCCCGAATATCGGAATTATTTATACATTTTGCCATAAATAATAGCTGGCATAAAAATTGCAGCGAAGAATAAAAATACCGTAGGTTTATATGAAAAAGAAGATTCAGATTATTCCATCTGGAATAGAGTTGGTTGATAAGGCTTGGGGCGGGTTTTATAGAGGCGGCACATACCTTATGATAGGGCAGCGAAAATCCGGCAGAACACTGCTTGGGTTACAGTATGCAATGGAAACTGCCAAGCAAAAAGAAGTGTGCTTGTATTTTACAAATATGCGTCCTAAAGATTTGATGATTCATGCTGCGTCTATCGATTTTGATTTACAAAGTTATATGAATCAAAATCTTATTATTGTTGTAAGGGTAGCCGCGCCAAGCGATTTGGGTGATCTAAGAAATCCGGATAACTTTTTAGTTGAATATCTTAAAGATATTGTAACTGTTGTTGATCAGTATTTTCCCAGCAGGATAATTTTTGATGAGCTTACTCCTTTTATCGGCTTCAGAAACCTGAATATGTTGCAGAACGCTTTTTTACAAACAGTTGAAACGATAGAAGAAAGAGGAATTACAAGTTTGTTTGTATTGGGCGAGCCGGCTACTACTGTAGCTCAATCAATAGTTGATTCGCTGGCCGAATATTCCACCGCCATTATCTATCTCCAGAAAAAAGCCATGCAGAACGGAAGAGCTCACGGTGGTAAAATGACAATTACTCCTAATATAGGCCATACCGAAGGACAATTTTCATCCGATTATGTTATTGAACCTTATAAGGGTATAACTGTGGATTTTGAACAGGATAGAAATTCTTTTCCTCCACCAAACCCAGGTATGACCCAAAACAGCAATACTACAACTGTAGTACCGCTTTCAACACCAATGGATTTTCCTCAGTTTAATTTACAAAATACGAACAGGAATAGTAACGAAAGCGGGTACAGGTCACTTTCGCAGATAGACGTTCCTTCCAATGAAAACGTATCTTATTCCAATTACTACGATTTGAACGATTTTTCATTGATATTAAACAACCAGATTGCTTTGTATAAAAGTACCGGGCAGTTATTCAGCATAGTTTCTTTTAAATTAGATAAAACGGCAGAGCAGCAGGGTCTTTTAAAAATCAACCAATTGCAAAATGCAATAAGATTATCAACAGATAAAAAAGATAAAATCTGCATAGTTTCAAATAAGGTAATTATCCTGTTGACCAAAGAAATTCAGGGCAGCATTAATATGCTGATTTCCAAAGTTAAAGGGAACCTGCCGGGTAGCGATCCCAATTATCTAAATACGGTTGCAAGGTATATATCGGTCATTACGGTTACAGTAGATGAAAAAATTGAAAATGCCGAATCTATTTTGCAGCATATCTTGGCGGACGAACCCAAAAACCAAAGTGAATTAGGTTTTTATTAATATTATTATGAAAAAAAACATCACATTTTTTCTGGGAATCTTTATTCTGCTTTTTTGCAGCCAGTATTCTTTTGCTCAAGGAAATGTAGAATCAATAAAAAATGAAGCTCTCAGGCAGATGCAGCTCGGCCGTTACGGAGAAGCTATAGATTTGCTTAACAAGTTCATTTCTGCAAAACCACAAAGAGCCGATGGTTATAATTATCGTGGTTTATGCTACGAAAAAAGGGGCGTTCTTGAATGGGCCGTTTACGATTACAGAGCTGCCAGAAAATTAGCTCCACGGAATGCCGAAATTAACAACAACCTTAATCGCGCTACCAAAGCGTGGTATGGCGGCATATATAAAAAAATAGAAGGCCATAAGAGAGAAATTGCCATTAATCCCAATAAAGCCATTAATTATTTGGAAATTGGTAAATGCCACAAAAATCTGGGCGAGTGGTCGGTAGCGGAACAATGGTATGATGAATATCTGAAAAGGGAAGAGCCTTCTCCCGATGAAGTAATCCGTTATACTGAAATTCTTGCAAAGACAAACCATCTGGATAAAGGCGAAAAAATTCTAAAGAAGTTTGTGGACAAATACCCAAAAGACTGGCGTCTCTGGAGCCGTTATGGGTACTTTTCGTTATGGCTCGGTAAAACAAAGCTCGCTATAGAGGCATTTAAAAAAGCTTTGGCCATTAAACCTTACTTTAAGGAAGCTCTTGACGGGCTTGAACAGGCTGAAGGCAAAGGTTATAATTATACTTTCTTCGATACCGCTTCGGCAAGGCGCAGTATGCAGGTTGTGGAACCTAAGGAATATCCTATTGATAAATACTACAGGGTTCTTAAGAAAAACAAAGAAGATGATGAGACAAGATTTAAACTTGTAGATGAATTATGGAAAGCCAATAGAATTGAAGAGGCTTATTCGCAACTGAAAATATTATCGGATAAGTATACAGGTCAGGAAAGATTTGAAAAGGAATGGAAGAAAGTTAAAGATTACAGAGACAGCGTTTATAACAATAAAATTGCTCATTATAAAGAACAGTTTGAAAAAGACCCGAGCGATAAAGAAGCTCTTAACAAGCTGCTTGAGTATTACCAATACCTTCAGAACTATGACGATGCAATTTCGGCTATTGATAAGTATTATGGCGCTTCTCACGATACCGCAGATGTGGCTATAAGATTAAAATATGCGCAAATAAGCGCCTGGAACAGAGATTTTATTAAAGCCAAAGACCAAATGGATCTTTTATTGGCCGGTGATCCGGATAACCTCAAATATCAGCTGTTTAGAGGACAGCTTTCCGTATGGCTTGGGCAGGACCTTGATAAAGCTAAGGTTTATCTTGAAAATGTTGTTGATAAAGAACCTAAAAACGTTGATGCTCTTATTGCTTTAAGTTCTCTTTATTTGCAGCAACAGGATTTTACAAAGGCTCAGGAGACCCTGGACCGCGCTAAAGCAATTAACCCCTCTAACGAAGGGGTTATTAAGCTGCAATCGAACATCGATTTCCAAAAACTTCGCGCCGAGGAGGATAGACTGTTCCTTGAACTTGAAGCCGGCAGAAAACTGGCGCTTGATGGCAAATGCAGCGAGGCTTTGGCAAAATATGACGAGTATATAGCTAAAACGGATCATAACAGAACAGTAATGAAAGAATATGCCGATGTATGTTCGTGCGCAGGAGATTTTAACAAATCAATCAGCGTTTATAACGACCTTATTCAAGAGGAATATGATCCTGATCTTGATATCCAAAGAGCTAAAACATATTACTGGATGGGAGACTCTACAAAAGCTCTGGAGGAATTTCAGCGCCTGGCTCCCGCACATAAAGACGATTTTCTTGTTCAGCTTTACCTTGGCGATTCCTATATGAAAATGCACAAATATGATGAAGCAAGGCATGTATATGATTCCCTGGCAGACTGCCAGCTGGACTCAGCCAAAACGGTAATGATTGAACAACGCATGAGTTGGTTGCCCGTTACCGGTTTCAGAAGTCTTCTGACAAGTTTTCCTCAATACGTATCAATTTCGCCGGAAGCTTATTATTATGGCGATAATCTGAACTTCAGATATAATTCCCAGGGCTTGCGCGTTGAAGTCGGTATTCTTTCTTTTCTTGCTGCGGGAGCTCAGGCATACCGGGGTACTTTATCTTCCGATTATGCCACTTTGAATTTGAATACAATAAAGTATAACCTGTACGTCCGGTTTAGCAAATACCTGCTTTCGGGGGTTGGGTATGGTAAGTTATATTATGCGGATTACTCCAATAACAAAAAAGATGTTATGGACGGCTTTGTTACATTTGACATGCCTAAAAAGTATTACGCTTCCGTTTCATTCAACAGGATGGACGCGGCGCAAATACTATATTCCAAGAGTATTATTTCTTCAAGGTATAATATAGACGTTGTAAGGTTAAGCGGTTATGTACAAATTCCTTCGGGATTCAAGCTCTCCAGCAATTATACATATATGTATATTAAAAATGACGGCAATAAAGGCGCTAATTTTGAGCTGAGGCTTGGCAAGTATTTTTACCCCGATTTAATAGCTGGTTATGAGTTTTATTCAACTGTATTCGGGTATCACACAAGCGAATATTTTTCGCCTACTTCCAGTGAAAATCCGTATTCTTCTCACAGCTTGTGGGGTGAGTGGGATATTATCTCTGAAGGCGATTTAACAGCAACTTTTGGCGGCCGGGTTGGTTTTATTCCAATAAGCAATTATGTTTTAAGGGAAATTTACGGTATTGTTAATTATAAAGTCGGCGAAAGACTTTTGATAAGAGGCCGGGCGGGTTATTCAAGCTCTGTAAATGTAATTACAGGGTATGGCGCAAGATCATTTAGTATATCCGCGTATTGGTCTTTATAATTGTTTCATAATGAGACGGAATATTCCGCTTTTGTGTTTTTTTGAGACGTTTTAACCGTTTATTTAAGTAAACCGGCATAAAATAAGATACTAAAATAGATTAACTGTATGGCACAATAGTTGTAATTTAGGAAAAGTAATAAGGTAAGTTTGAATGAGCGCAAATTTAAGAAAAACGGCTATTATTATAGATAACCGAGAAACGTTGAGTACCGGCGAGAATAATGGCGAAGGTAAAATTATCAGACGAATGATAATTTCCGGAATTATTTCGGCTATACTTATTGCTGTAATCATATACACCTTGCCTATGACGGTTCTGTCTTTTAGTTCGCTCATTGAATACTCAACAATTGTAATGCTTGTTATTTTTCTGTTCTTTTTACTGTTGCGTTATTTTGGCATTCTTGTTTTTGCTTATTTATATGCTAATGAATACACCTTTAAGCAGGAAGAAGGTTATGCTCCGTTTGTGTCAATTATAGTTCCTGTATATAACGAAGGTAAGGTTGTTAAAGAATCCATCAAGTCGTTATTAAAGCTTGATTACAGCAATTATGAAATAATAGTGGTAAACGATGGTTCTACGGATAATACCAAAGAAGTTGCCGAAACGCTTGTAGGGTTCCAGCCTGGCAAGCACACAAATATTAAAGTATCGTTAATAAACAAACCAAATGGCGGCAAAGCAAAGTCCTTAAATGCGGGCATCCGTTATTCCAAGTCGGAATTTGTTTTATGTATGGACGGAGATTCAACTCTTTCGGAAGATACTTTGAAGCTGGCCGTAAGGCATTTTACTGATCCTCATTTGGGAGCCGTAGCCGGTAATGTTAAAGTAATAAACCGTAAAAAATTATATACGGATTTACAGGCGCTTGAATATATTGAAGGTTTGAATATGGCCCGAAGCGCTCAGGGTTATATGAAACTTGTAAATATCATTCCGGGACCCATTGGTGTTTTCAGGCGAAAAGCCATTGCTGATGCCGGTTTTTATTCAAGCGATACTTTTGCTGAAGACGCGGATTTGACATTGAAAATTCTGGCCAAAGGCTGGAAAATATATTACGAACCGGGCGCTATTGCTTTTACTGAAGCGCCGGAAAAACTGCAACAGCTTTTAAAACAAAGATACAGATGGACAAGAGGCATTCTGCAGTCTTTAAGAAAGCATAAAGGAATGATGATGAACCCGACCATTAACTTCGGGACTACGTTTACACTGTGGACTATGTCTTACGAATCGTTATTATGGCCGGTAATGAATATTTTTTCGAATCTGTTTTTTATATTTGCCGCTTTGGTGTTTGGCAAATCGGAATTGATCTTTTTCTGGTGGGCCGGTCTTGCAATACTTGATATGACTTCGGCTCTGTATTGTATAGCGGCCGAAAAAGAGGAATTCAGGTTGGTTTTTTATGCCATAGTGTACAGAATGTTTTTTATTTTGATGATCGATATATGTAAGATGATGTCTACGATAGAGGAGTTTTTAGGCATAGAAATGACTTGGGGTAAGCTTGAGCGGTTGGGAACTTTAAAGAGTTAATAATTAATTGAATAGAGGTAAAAATGGAACTAATCCCTATTTTGTCAACAATTATCCTGGTAGCAACAATGAGCACGTTTATACTTGCCATTGGCGCATACGTTTTGTATAAAGTCAGGGAAAAGAAAGGTCGCAAAGCAGCAGTAGCTCCACAGCCGGCAACATTAAAGGCGGAAGTATTGGTCCCGAATGTTGCGGCGCCAAGACCACAGGAAGAAGCGCGCGGCGCAAGCCAGGCTGGTTACGATCAGCAGTATGGCCCTGCCCCTTACCAGCAGGTACGGCAGTCTCAATATGGTCAGCAACAACAGGGCGCTGTAAACTACACTGGCGAAGCGCAACCTTATTACCCTCAACATGGCGAAGCTGATGGAAACTACGGTCCGCAGGAATATGATGGACAGCCTCAGCAGCATCCTGACGGTTCCAAGTTTCTGAAGTATACGTCAGAAGGTTATGTTCCTACAAAGGAAGATAAATCGCAGGGAGCTTTACGGTGGCGGTAGCAAAAGGCAAAGGAATAACGGTTAACCATTTCCTTATATTTACTTTCGGTATGGTGTTTCTGCTGGGCTCTATTTTGGTATTTTTATATATACTAAAAGGAGTCTATGGAAGGTTCGATTTTAAGGAAACGCTTCCAGGAAAGAATATTGTGAATGCCTTTTTTACTACTAAAGGTTCTAAAATTGCTATCTTATATTCAAAGTATACTGAAAACTTTCTGCCCGATGGCGGAAGTACATGGCTGGTTGATAACATTTCCACCTGGAAAAGATTTCTTGACAGCAATCATTTAACTTATGATGTTATTAGCGACCAGACAGTTGAAGGGGGTAAACTTAATAATTACGATCTCATTATTTTGCCTGGTTCAAAATCCTTAAGCGACCAGGAAATTGTACAGATTAAAAAATTTCTTGAACATGGCGGCAGCATTTACGCTACAAGCGGTACTGCTTCTTACTCAAATGACGGTAAGTGGAGGGGTTGGCAATTCTTTTCTGAAGTGTTTGGCTGTAAATTTACCAAAGAAATTGAACGAAACGAATTTACTAAAATTCATACTTTAAGAGGTAATCTGCCAATTACGGCAAATATACCAACAGGTTATCCTCTTAAAATAGCTACGTGGGATCACCCCTTTGCCGTTGAAGTTCTTGACCCAAGAACCATACAGGCAAGTTTTTGGTATAATTACAGACTCGATGAGGGACTTGTAAGAGAAGAAGTACAAAAAAGCGCGGGAATTGTTTACGGTACTTATGGTAGAGGAAGGTTCGTTTGGATGGGGTTCGAAATTAATTCGGTTATTGGAGTTCAGGAAGATTATATTAATTTCGATAAGCTTTTCAGAAATAGTGTAAACTGGCTTACTTACAAGCCTATAATCTATGCAAAGGATTGGCCCGAAGGTTATGACGCGGCCGTTATTATTGCCCCTACTTTAACAGAAGATATTGATAACGTAAGAAACCTGTTCGATATTTTAAAATCGGAAGGCGTTAAGGCAACATTTTTTGTTGACCCTGCCAAAGCAGAAACAAACCGGGGTTTGATTAAGAACCTTACCGGTTATGGAGAAGTTGCGGCTATTACGGATATTGGATACCTCTCTTCAATAATGGATACGGTTAATAAGCTGAACGATTACAATCTGCAGGTCTATAAACTAAGGGATTCCAAACAAAGACTTGAAGCTATTACGGGTCAGCCTGTAAGGGGTTTTATACCTACTTACGGTTTGTTCGATCAGAATAGCATACAGGCGCTAATTGACGCCGGTTACCATTTTATACTTACCGACTCTCTGACGGACAGGTCTGTCCCCAACACTATTATCAAAGGGGAAAAAGCGGTAATTTCCATGACAAAAACATCTCGCGACGATTATGAAGTTATTCGTAATCTTGGGCTTAAACAACCTGAGTTTCAGCTTTATACTTATGAAGAGGATTTGGACAGGATAATTTTTGAAGGCGGACTCTATATTTTTAAGCTTCATTCTGAGTATCAATGTAAGCGCGAGTACGCGGGCGTTGTAAGAGATTTAATTAAAGAATTAAAGAGTAAGAATTACTGGATCGCTACTGCTTCGCAGATACACGATTGGTGGATGCGTAAACATGCTTTGCAGTTAAAGGTTGAAGCCAGAGGCGTTTCGAGGGTTGTTGTAACCGTTTCAAATCCTGGTGATAAAATACTAAGGCTTATAGGTGTAGATGTGGATCTTAATTCAGATGCCAGGAATATTTCCATGTCATCTGAAATTATCGGGACGAAAATGCCTAAGTATACTTATAATCCGGGTAATAAGGTGATTTCTCTAAAAGTTAGAGACCTTGAGCCTCATGAATCAAGGATTTATTATATAGATTATGATAAACCTAAAATATAAAAGTTTAACAATTGAAATTTAATATGAAAAGAAATATAATATACATATTCGCGGTTTTGTCGGTTTTCTATATGTGGGGTTGCGTTGAAGATTTAACAGGAGCGAACGGAGATAAGATTCCTCCAGTAATTACGGTAACCAGTCCTAAAACCAACGATACAATTTCGTATTCGGGTACCACGGTAACATATACGGCTTCCGATAACCAAAAACTGAGTTATGTGGAATTATATATAGATAGTACTTTTTATACCGGAAATCACTTTGACGCTACCAACGGAGTTCAGCCAACAGTAACAATAAAGCTCGATTCCGCTACTTTTGTTGGAAAGAGGTTTAGCTATTTTTTAATTGCTTACGATGTTTCCAGTAATTCCACAAAGAGCAACACAATGTATAATATATATGTAAACAGCACGGTATTATACAAAACCGCTCCGGGAGCGCCGCAAAACCTTACGGCAAAAAAACTATCGAGCACTATTTACAACCTTTCCTGGACGGATACTTCTTCAAATGTTAAGAATTATGAAATATGGCAGCGTAACAATACTACGGGTACATATTTTAAAGTCACGGAAGTGCCCGCCGGAACAAAAAATTATAACGTAAGCGGCATAGACCCAAATGGTATCTATTATTTTAAAGTAAGATCGTACAATAGCTTTGGCACTTCTCCATGGAGTAACGAAGCAAGTATTGGCGGCGGTTTCGGTTCAGCAAATATTGCCGCTCCAACAAATGTTATTGCCGCGGCTTTGGGCGCAAAAAAGGTCAGGGTTACTTGGCAGGATAACAGCAGCAACGAAACGTATTTCCAAATTGAAAGAAGACAAACATGGGAAACAAGTTATACTATTGTTGGGCAGGTTGCTCCTAATGTAACAACATATATGGATAGTTCAACTGCCTTAATGGCAAATTACGAATATTATTACAGGGTAAAAGCAATATCGGCCGCCAACGATTCATCATGGTCTTCAGATGCCTATGTACAGACATTCCCTTACGATATTGCCAAACCTACAAATCTTGTTGCAACAACCAACAGTTCCTATCAAGTTGTTTTAACCTGGAACGATAACGATTATAACGAAAACCAGGTTTGTATTGAAAGAGCTGAAAACGGCGGTAATTTTGCCGCTTATGATTCCGTTATGCAGTCGGATATAAAGACATATACAGATCAAAATGTAACTGTAGGACAAACATATTCTTACAGGGTAAGACAGGCCAGAGCATTATCGGCTTACACTCTGTATTCCGATTACTCAAATACGGCGACTGTCTCAATTACTGTACCGCCAAATGCTCCTACTGGTTTAACCGCTTCATATATTTCCAATGCAAGAACAGTACAATTGGCATGGAATGATAATTCGGATAACGAAACAGGTTTTGTTGTTGAAAGAAAAGACGAAACTTTGGGTAACTTTACGTCTTTAACTTCAACGCCTTTGGCAGCTAATACTACAGGTTATTTTGACGGGCCTGTTACTTCGGGGAAGACTTATACATACAGGGTTAAGGCTGTTGCGGGTACAAAATATTCCACTTATTCAAACGAAGTGGTTATAACAATACCTTAAAAGGTTTTAATTATTTGTTTGGAGGAAAAGGATTTTCCTTTTCCTCCTTTTCTTAAAGTATTTGAGCGGAATTTTTTTTGATAACTGAGAAAAAAAATACTTCACAGTTGACTGAAATGGTTGAAAATATAAAGAAACCATTTCTGATACTTGATAAAAACGGTTTATTGTATAATTACAATAAAGAAGCCCGCTCTTTGTTTAATCTTAACCAGACAAATAAAAACCTTTTTACCTATCTTGAAAACAGCAGCGCCGAAAAATTAAGTCAGTTAATAAAAGATATTTACGAAAACGACAAACTATTTGACGACCGTATAAATATCAAACTGAAGTACGGATTCGATTTTTATGCTAAAGTTCACGTTATTACAACCAATTCGGATGATAGCGAAAAGCTGCTTCTTGTAATGGTTCTGCCCGAAAACAATGTTTCCATTCTTTCAGATAGTATGAAAATTGTGGTCAACTATCAGGAGCTGCCCGAAAAAATATGGAATAAAAAGATAATTGAAATAATTGAAGAAATTAAAACAATTTATCCGTTTACATTTATTGGTAAGCAAAAGATACAAAAAGACATTGATGAACTTGAGGAAATGTTTTGGATAACAGATCCTGATTTTAAATATTCCATGGTCAACTTCGAATTCGCCCGCGCATTCGGGTTGAAGAAGAATTACTTTCCCGGAAAGAACCAGATCGATTTTGTTCCCGCTTATCTTAGCGGATTTTATGAATCTGTTCAAAAATTCATAAAAGATAACCTGAATATGATTATTGTGGAAGGGGTGCCGTTTAACGGAATAAATATTACAGACGATATGCAGATGATCGAAATACCAATTGGAGATTCCGAAAACAATCTTGTTGCCCTTGTTGGTATTGTGCAAAAAAGAATTAATGAATATTCCCGCCGTGAAGAAGCAAGCCTTGACGCTATTATAAACAGCCTTATCAAAACAATTCCACTGCCTTCGGCAATTATTGAGATGTCCGGAAAGGTAAAGTATTTTAACGAAAAATTTGGAAATACGTTCAGCATAAGTTATAATTATGAAGATGATATTTTTATTAAGAATATTTTTGATATAAAGGCATGTGGAAGAATAGATGATTTCTTAAAAAGCGAAATTGAATCGGACGCATTTGACGCTGTGAATTTGTTTTTTGAAAAAGATATGGGCGATAAAAATTTTAAAGTTTTGTTGAACAGGTTTTCCGAAGAGACGTCGCTTAGTAATGAAGTACTAATACTGCTGGAAGATAACGTGCATGATGTTGATATAGAGAAATTAATAAATAACAGAGGGAAAATGTTTGACCTGTTAGTTAAGAGCAGCCCGGAACCGATTTTTATTTATGATACTGAAAACCTCCGTTTTCTTGAGGTCAATGATGCGGCTGTAAACCTGTATGGATATAAGCGTGACGAGTTTTTACAAATGGATTTAACCGACTTATATACCCCCGAGGATATTCAAACGCTTCTGGACGCGTCTAATAAAGAAGGGGAGTTTACAGGTCCATGGCGTCACAGAAAAAAGGACGGGTCTTCCATTTATGTGGAAATAAACAAACATAGCTTCAAATATAACAATACAAACGCTCATTTTAATTTTGTTAAGGATGTTACCGAAAAACTTGAGCTTGAAAAAGACAAGCAAATGTATCAGGTGATATTTGAAAATTCGAGCGATATTTTAATTGTTACGGATAACTCGGGTTTTATTACGCGTGCCAATAATACTGCGATGGAAGTCTTAGGGTATGCCGATGATGAAATAAAGTCAATATCGTTTACCGCTCTTATTAAAGATGAAGAACGCGGTTCTGTTAACCAGAAGCTTTTCCAGAATGGTAAATATGGCAGTATAAAAACAAATATTGAAATTAAACACAAAAACGGAAATGTTTTACCCCTTGATTTTACAATTACGCAAATATTAAACGTTAGCGGCGCTGTTGAGTATTACAATATAATTGCGGCAAAGCCAAAAGAAAAAGAGGAAGTTGTTAAGGAAATAATTAAGGAAGTTGTTGTTGAAAACAGCAGTTCAAATTCTTCTTCGGGTGTAAAGGGTAGTAACGGTTTGAATACCCAGTTTTTTTCTAATATCTTTCACGAAATACTTACGCCTATCAATGTTATTCTTGGTTTTGTTCAGGAAATTGATGAAAGCATACCCGAACCGAACGAAGAGCAAAAAGAAGCTGTTGATATAATAAACCAAAACCGGGCAAAGCTGCTTCAAACAATGAATTCCATTGCCGAATATGTTGAACTTGAACAAAACGGTGGCAATGTAAAAACTGAAGAAGTATCTGTAACCGATATAATTGAAGACTTACAAAACGATGCCTCAAACGGTATTAAAAAAGGCTCATTCAGTCTCGGTAAAATAAGTTCCTCGCTTAAGTTTGTTACGGATAAAGGAAAATTTCAAACATTTATAAATACATTCATTAAAATTTGCCAGGCACTTGCCAAAGAGAACAAAATATACCTTTCTGCCGGAAAATACGGCACCGGTTATTTTTCGGTATCGGTTAAGGATAATCCGGATAAAGTTTCACAAAAGATGCTTGGATACCTTGAAAAGATTTTTGGAGCCAGTAATTCCGCTGTTTCAAAGGATTTTGGTATTCCCAAAATACAGATAAATCTTGTGAAAATTCTTTGCAAAATCCTTAATGCGGAAATTACAATTATTGAAAAAGCCGGCGAACCTTCCGAATTTGGTTTTGTCTTTCCGGATGAACTGATACCTGCTCCTGTTTCTTCTGTTGAAGAGAGCGAAAATAAGACTGACAAGGCAGAGAATTTTGAACTTAAGATTAACAGACAGGAGGCTTTTGAAACCTATTCAAGCGGATATGAACCGGAAATAGAAGAGGAGGAGACCATAATCCCTGATTCAAAGCAGCTGCCTGTTGTTGAAAAACTAATGCCCAAAATTGATTTAACTTCTCTGCACTGCCTGTATATTGAAGACCAGGTTGATTCTCAGATATTGTTTAAGGTTCAATTAAAGGAATTGAAGGATATTAAATTTGCCGCCAGTTTTGAAGAAGCCGTACCGTTATTACACGATTTCCATTTTGATTTTATAGTGATGGATATTAATCTGCAGGGCGAATATAACGGTCTTGATGCCTTAAAAATAATACACAGAATGCCTGGTTTTGAAACCCTTCCTATTATTGCCGTTACTGCTTATGTATTGCCGGGTGACAGGGAGAAGTTTATTGCGGCCGGATTTGTGGATTTTTGCGCAAAACCGATTTTCAGGGAAAGAATGGTGGATGTCCTTGAAAAATTGTTTTCAAAACAAGGTATATAATAACAGTTATCTACCCGTTATTTCCAATATCTTCCCTTCAATGATCTCTTTGTTTGGCGGTAGTAGGTTTCTTTTCCAGCGTTTTTCTTTGTAGTTAAATCCGTATTTAAAATATTTATTATTGTCTCCGTCTGCATTGGCATATACGTTTATCCAGTCGCTTATTTTATCTTCCGGGTAACCTAAAACAAAAAACTCTTCATTGCCGGCCATTACTTTTATTAGTATTTCAGAACCATGCTCTTTCTGGTTTGTAAGTATACATAAAACCAGACTGGGTAAAATTATACTGCCATTTTCAACCAGCAAAAACACTTTGCTTTGAATGTGTTTGCAGAACCTTCTAATATCACGCGCTTCGTTATATAAAACACTATTATCAGTAAACTCCCGGCAGTCACATTTGGGGTTAAATAAATCCAGTCTATATTTACCGGAGCGGAATGTTTTGTTTTGCAGACTCTTGATGAAAGGGAAGGTACAGGTAAACTGCAGCTTTGTTTGCTTAAGAAATTTAAACGAAACAAGTTCGCGCATATCCTTAAAGCCTTCAATTTCCTGGTCTTTAAAATTTTCGGAAGTTAAAATCTGCATCTGTTAAAGTATTCCGTTATCAAGTTTAATATATATAGAATACAAATTTACTTATTACGGATAAAATATTCTTGCAAATTTGAAGCCCCGACCTTATATTTACATAGACTAAATCCAAATAAGAATACAACAGAGCGATTATTATTGGATACATGCCGCGGGAGGCATTATCTGAAATAAGAACTGTGTAATTCTCATAAATTGAACAAAAACGTAAACAATTCGATAATAATTAATATAAATAAGGATAATAATATGAAAAGATATATTACCACGGCTATACTATGTATAATGCTTTTGCCCATAAGTGTTTACAGTCAGAAATACTCCGAAGCGATTGAAGACAATTCTTTTTTTATTGAAGAAGCATATAACCAGGAAGAGCATGTAGTGCAACACATTTCAACAGGATTATACGAACGCGATTCCAAAAACCTTGGCTATTCGTTTACACAGGAGTGGCCGGCTTTTGGGCAAGCGCATCAGTTGAGTTATACCATTCCCTATTATTGGCTTAGCCAGGGGAATGGAACGGGTATTGGAGATGTGATGTTGAATTACAGATACCAGTTTTGGCAGCATGATGATGCGGTTACTTTTTCTCCCCGGTTTTCGCTGATTCTTCCGACAGGCGATCAGGATAAAGGAACAGGTAACGGTGTATGGGCATTTCAGGTAAACATGCCTTTCAGCAAAAGAATTTCTGAAGCTTTCGCGGCGCATGTAAATTTGGGCGTTACTGTTTATCCGGGAGTTAAGGCAACCGATATTTATGGTATAGAACAGAAAAATACTGTTAGTACTGTTTTTACCGGCGGAAGTTTAATATGGCTTGCAACAAAAAATATCAATTTTATGCTTGAGTATCTGGCAAATTTCAACAGAGATTATAACGATGTGAATGCAATTGAAAAAACGACTCAGCATATTATTTGCCCTGGAGTAAGATATGCAATTGATATAAACGATTTACAAATTGTGCCCGGCGTAGCTTTTCCTGTAACATTAGAGGGCAATAAAAGTCAAACGAATTTTTTCTTTTACCTTTCGTTTGAACATCCGTATTGATAATTAAGCCGGGCGGCATGGATATACATGCCGCCTTTACATAACTGAGCCTCGGTTTAAATTAAAAATGTGCCGGGTAACATGTAGTTTTATTCGTAAAAAAAGTGTAAATTTACAGTCCTGAAAAGCCCCCGTAGCTCAGTGGATAGAGCAGTGGCCTCCGGAGCCATGCGCGCAAGTTCGATTCTTGCCGGGGGTACTAATCTGCTTTTTACTCTCAGGTGTGTCTGTTTTGAATTTGTTTTTATGTTTGCAATATAACACAATAGTTTTTGATTAGTAGCCTTGGATTTGAATGCTTATGGAACATCTGAACGATGAAATTGAAAAACTACAAAGGGAGATAGAAGAATTAAAGAAGGCTAACTCACTTCTTAAAACAACCGCGCGTATTCAGGAAGATTTTTCATTAATCATTGAACAGACTAAAGACTTTGTGCTGATTATTAATATGGTGGGGAATATTCAGTATGTCAACAAAGCAATTCTTGACAAGTTAGGTTATAGCCGGGATGAATTGTCAGGAAAAAATGCGCTCGTCATTCTCTCGCTTAGGAACTCAGATAAAAGCACTCTGGAAATTTTTAACGAGACGGTTAAGGCCGGCAGCTGGCGGGGTGATATTATTTATATGGCCAAAGGGGGCGCCGAATTCTGGGTTTCCGCGGAAACAACACTGCTGATTAAAGATGGAAATCCGGTTGGAATTGCTTCGGTTTCAAGAGATATAAGCGACAGGAAAAACTATGAAGAAAAACTAAAAATAAGAGAAGAAAAATACCAGAATGTAATTAATAACCTGAAAGAAGTTTTTTTTCAAACTGATGCGCTTGGTATTTGGACTTTTCTTAACCCAGCCTGGGAAGAGATTACCGGTTTTACAGTTTCTGAAAGTTTAGGCGTTAATTTCATAGAATTTGTACACCCTGATGATAAACAGAAGAACATAGATAAGTTTGCGCCTCTTATTGAAAGAAAAAAAGAGTACTGCCGTCATATAGTGCGTTACATTACAAAAGACGGGGGATTCCGCTGGATAGAGGTTTTTGCGAGGCTAACGTTAGATAAAAACGATAAGATTACCGGTACTACCGGTACGCTTAACGATATTACCGATAGAATTGTAGCTGAAGAGGAAAACGCCAACTCAAAAACAAGATTGAAAGCCATTCTGGATAATATCCCCTTGCTTGCCTGGCTGAAAAACGATTCCTTACGGTATATTGCCGTAAACGAACCCTATGCAAACTCTCTGGGAATGACCTCGAGTGATGTGATCGGTAAAATGGATCTTGAAATATTTTCATCGGATAACGCAATACAGAATATTGAAGACGATCTGGAAGTGATACGCTCCGGTTTGCAGCGTTATGTTGAAATGCCGGTTAGGGATGCAGAACAAACAAGATGGATTGAATCTTTTAAAACACCCATTTTTAACAATAATGGCGAGGTTATTGGTATAACCGGAGTGGAAAGAGATATTACGGAAAGGAAGGAAGCCGAAAACGAAATTAAAATTGCCAAAGATTCTGCGGATAGAGCTAATAAAGCAAAAAGCGTTTTTCTTGCAAATATGAGTCACGAAATAAGAACGCCAATGAACGCAATTCTTGGTTTTACAGAATTACTGAAGAACTACATAACGGATAAAAAGCAGCTTGAGTATCTTAACGGTATATATATAAGCGGCAACAATCTTCTTGGCCTTATCAACGATGTTTTGGATCTCTCAAAAATTGAAGCCGGTAAGCTTGACATTAAAAACGAACCGGTGGAAATAAGAACCTTTATGGATGAAGTAGTTCAGATGTTTTCTTTAAAAGCGCTCGAAAAGGGAATAGAACTTAAGGCCGAAGTATCTCCGTTGCTTCCAATGGTTCTGGAAATTGATGAATTGCGTATCAGGCAAGCGCTTATTAATCTGGTTGGCAATTCCATAAAATTTACCGCTAAAGGTTCCGTGGTAATACGCCTGAAAAGACGTAATTATAACGAAAACAAAAACATACTCGATCTTCTGATAGAAATCAGTGATACAGGATCCGGCATAGCTCAAGAAGAACAGGAGATTATTTTTGAACCTTTTCAGCAGAAAGAGGGACAAAGCGTAAAAGTTTACGGGGGGACAGGACTTGGTTTGACTATAACAAAAAAAATTGTCGAAATGATGAATGGCTCCATCAGTCTTGAAAGCCAGATTGATAAAGGCACGGTTTTTAGAATACTGCTTCCGGATATAGTAATTTCGGCAGAAAAAAAAGAAAAAGCGGCCCGGATGGACGAAAACTTCGAAGATATTTGCTTTGATGAATGTAAAATTCTTGTTGCTGACGATAACGAATATAATAACATGGTGATAAAAGGTTACCTCGAAAAACAGGATGCCGAATTATTTATTGTGCAGGACGGAAAGGCGGCAATTGATGTTGTGATGAAAAAAAAGCCCGATTTAGTTTTAATGGATTTGGAAATGCCGGTTATGACCGGTTATGAGGCGGCTATGTATATTAAGTCTCTGGAGGAGTACAGACATATTCCAATAATTGCAGTTACCGCTTCGTTGAGGCTGGAAGAAGATAAGCAGAATGAATCTGTATTCAGCAGTTATTTGAGGAAACCTGTTTCGAAACAAATGCTCTTTACCGAAATTAAAAAATATATTCCATTTAAAATAATTGCCGGAGCCGATGACGTTTCCAGGAAGGATGATACTACAAAAGAAATAATTGAAAAGTGCTATTTAGAAATACCGAAATTATCCGATAATATTAAAATCGAAGTAAGAAATGTTTTTTATAAAGATTGGCGGGAAATTTACGAGGGTATGTTTATAGATGATATTTTGGGATTTTCCGAAAAATTAAAAAAATACGCGGAAGAGAATAAATATGAATTTATCTATGAATATTCCGCCGCTCTTTACCAGGCGGCAGACGCGTTTGAAATTGAAAAAATAACAAAATTACTTGATTTATTCCCAAAAATTGCTGGCGGAAATTAATTATAGGAGAAACGGAACACAAATGGGAAATTTATTACAATCTGATGATAATAAAGATATTAAGGTACTAATTGTAGATGATCTTGCAGTAAACCTTGAGGTTTTGGGCACAATGCTTCGAATTAAAGGTTTTCAGGTAGCTTTTGCTACAAATGGTTTACAGGGAATTGCAATTGCCACTTCCAAACTGCCCGATGTTATTATTCTTGATATTGCCATGCCGGAAATGGATGGCTTTGCGGTATGTACGGAACTTAAAAAAAATCCGCTTACAAAATCAATTCCTGTCATTTTCTTAAGCGCAAAACGGGAAATTGAAGATATAAAGAAAGGTATTATGGTTGGGGGCGCCGATTATATTGCCAAACCCTTTAATTCCGATGACTTAATTACAAGGATAAAGACCCAGCTTGGTAAAAAGAAAGAAGCGGAACATCCCTCAGGACTGACGCTTGCGCAAATTAAAGAAATGGAAGAGAATTTAATTAAAATCTGGAAAGATACCAAAGTAGGAATGTTTGTAGACGAAATATTAAAGTTTGCCGGCGAAGTTGAAAAATTTGGGAAAAAGAACAATGTTCAGATATTAATAAACTATGGCGAGGAACTAGGCAGATACGCGGAAAGCTTTAAAGTTGAAAAGCTTGAAGAAGAGTTTAATAAATTTCCTGAAATTGTAAAAGTGCTTGTTGCAAAAAAATAAAATGCATTCCTTAAAATACAGCCGGTTGAAGAAATAACCGGCTGAAAAAATCAAATCTATTTGTGAATAATTATCGGGTCGGTACCCACAAAAGCATATAATTATATAACTTATGGGAAAAATATGCCTTTTTTTGTCAAAATTAATTTTACTTTGATATAAAAATTCCTAAATTAATATCATGAAAAATACTAAATTAGAAAGTGGGATTTAGGTTATTTTTATTAATTATTAACGGAGAGAAATATGAAGAAAATTCTTTTTCTGTTTTTTGCTGTTCTTATGATGTCTACATATTCATTTTCTCAGATAACTGTAACAGCAGGTTCTGTTACGGCTAATCCTGGAGATAGTGTTGTTGTACCTATCACTGTAACTAATTTTTCAAGTGTCGGCGCTATAACATTAAAGCTGCAGTACACTACTTCTTCTTTAACATGGGGTCGTGCATTAAACTTCGATTCCCAATTGACCGGAGCCCTTGCCGGTAACGCTTCCGGCGTGGTTACAATAGCCTGGGATGCCGTTAACGGTATGAGTCTGGCCAGCGGAAAACTGGTAGACCTTAAGTTCTTGTATACTGGCGGCAACGCTACATTAACTTTTACAGCTGCAAGCGAAATTGCCGATATTAACGGCAACGTACTGACTGTTTCATATACAGGCGGCAGCGTTAAACCTGCTGTTTCTTCCATGTCAGGAAGTTATTATATTGGCGCGGCTGGCACAGGCCCTAATGGTACTAACCCTAATTTCTCTACATTAAAATCTGCTGCCGATTCCTTAAATAAAGCTACAATTGGCGGAAACATTACTTTTTATATTACAAGCAACTTAACAGAAGCTGCAAATACTGGAATTGGAGTTAACCCTGACCCTTATACAGTAACATTTAAACCTTATACGGGTACAAACGATACAATTACTTTTGCACAAACAACTGATAACTCAGGTGTTTCTGGAGGTTTTGCATTAGGAAGCGCTGATTTGATGAATTCAGCCATGCCTTTAAAGACAACTAAAAACATTATTCTTGACGGTTCAAATACTGCTAATGGTACAACTCAGAATCTTGTAATTAGAACATTAGCCGCAACAAACAAAAATACTTATCCTATCAGAATTTTTGGCGATGTACAAAATGTTACAATTAAAAATGTAAAAGTAGTTGTAGGTCCTACTGCTACTTCTTATGCCATTTCAATTACTACAAGAAACGCTTCAAGCGTTGATTATGTGCCTAAAAACATAACTATTAATGGTTGCGATATTAATAGCACTTCAAATCTGACATCAGGCCAGGGTATTGGTTTTGGTTATAGTGGTACAATTACTTCTTATCCGACTGGAATTGTTATTAGCAATAATACAATTACAGCTACAACAAGAGGTATTTTCTTGTATTACGCTGGTAATACTGATATTTTCGGAAATCAGATCACAATAAATCAAACAAATAGTGGCTATATAAGCTCATATATTTACGCTTATATAATTGGAAACGGAACTACCGCAACAAACGTAATAAATATTTATAATAATAAGCTTACTTCAATTTCATCTGCAAACGCCGCTGCTTCTAATGGCGTTTACGGTATTTGGGTAAATACAAGCGGTGTTTTTAACATCTATAACAATTTTATTGCTGGTTTTAATCCTACAACAACTACAGCTAACCCAAGTTTTGTTTTGCAGGGTATAAGAGTTGATAACGCAGCCGCAACTGCTAACATTGTTAACAACAGTATTTATATTCCTAACTTTACATTTACAAGAGGAACCGGTTCCTTATCGGTAGCCGGAATTTACATTAATAACGGCGTTGATTCGGTTATAAACAATATAATTTTTTCGGATAAAGCCGGAGATACTTCCTATGCTTTTTACAGAGCAGGAACAGCAGGCACATTATATTCCAATAATAACTTATTATACGCAAGCGATGCTAACGTAGGATTTGTAGGTAACTGGAATGGTACTCCCGCAAAAGCTCTTGCTGATTGGAAAACAGCTTCTTCATTAGACGCAAAAAGTATCAGCAACAATCCTGGTTTTAAATCAGCTACGGATTTACACTTAGCTTCAAGCGCAACAGCTCCTATGGGCAAAGGCGTGTTGATTTCATGGAACCCTAAAGATATTGATGGCGATGTTAGAGACAATCCGCCTGAAATTGGCGCTGATGAAATTCCTGGTACAACTCCTGTTGAATTAACATCATTTACAGCTTCTTCTTCAAAGAACGCTGTTGTTTTGAACTGGAGCACAGCTACAGAAACAAATAACGCAAGCTTTGTTGTTGAAAGAAAAACCAACAATACCTGGGAACAAATTTCAAGCGTTGCCGGTAAAGGCACTACAACTCAAAAACAAAACTATACTTTTACAGATAATAAAGTAAATACAAGCAAAGCTTATTACAGACTGAAACAAGTAGATTTCAACGGTTCTTATACTTACTCCAACGTTGTTGAAGTTTCTGTAAGCGCTCCTGCAAGCTTTGAATTAAGCCAGAACTATCCTAATCCTTTCAACCCTTCTACTGTTATCAGATACAGTGTTCCGGTTGATTCTAAAGTTAAGATAGACGTTTATTCTGTTACAGGACAGTTGGTTACAACATTGTTTGACGGTTTTAAATCTGCCGGTAACTACGAAGTTACAATGAAAGCAGACAACCTTTCAAGTGGTGTTTATATCTACAGAATGACTGCCGGAAGTACAGTACTTTCAAAGAAAATGCAGTTACTTAAGTAAGCGTTCTGTTTCTCTGAAAATTTAAGTTTCATATAAGTTGAAAATCCCCCCGGTTGAATAAGCCGGGGGGATTTTTTTTGTAAAAGTGTATTTGCTTTCTAAAGTAATCTGTATTGTCGGATCTGTTGTATTTAATGAATCTGATAATAGTTATGTAAGTAAATAAATGTGTGAGTTTCCTTACTGGGTTATCTGAAGAAGTATGAAAACAAATATATAGAATTCATTTACAATTGGCTGTATTAATCAAATTACATGGAATGCAGGTTTGTTTGACAGGGAAGAGATAATTTTAAGATCGGGATTAACAGGACTGATAAAAATTACAGGACTCAGGGCTTAAGAATTTTGTATTAATTCCGCAACTCCTTAAATCCTGTAAACTTTAATTCAAATCATTATTCAAAGTGCAAAGCGTCAATCGGGTTAAGCGAAGCTGCTTTTCTTGCAGGGTAAAAGCCAAAGAAAATACCAATGACTCCCGAAAAAGCAAAGGAAATAACAATTGTAGCCGGAGAAATGACGGTGTTCCATCCTCCAAACTCTTTTACAAGGTAAGTGCCCGCAATTCCAAATAAAATACCAAGTATTCCGCCGGAAAGACTTAAAGTTATAGCTTCAATAAGAAACTGTATCATAATATCGCTTTCGCGCGCGCCAATAGCCATCCTGATACCAATTTCGCGCGTTCTTTCTGTAACGGAAACAAGCATAATATTCATAATACCTATACCGCCTACAACAAGCGAAATACTCGCAATGGCAGCAAGAAGGAAAGTCATAACTTTGGTAGTTTGAGCTGCGGCTTCTGCAATGTCCGTCTGGTTACGAATTGTAAAGTCGTCATCCTCGCCAACCGGAATTTTATGAGCTTCTCTCATAATTTGTCTTAATTCTTCCTGCGCCTGAGGCATAATTTCTTCGGTGGAAGCGCTGCAGAGTATTTGCCTTATGCCTCTCCAGCCGCTTAAACGAAACTGAACAGTGGTATAGGGCGCAAGAATAATGTCATCCTGGTCGTCTCCCGAAGCGGATTGCCCCTTCTCGAGCAATACGCCTATAATTCTGAATGGAACGCTTCTAAGCCGTATCTGCTGCCCCACAGGGTCATCGTTCGGAAAAAGATTTTTTGCAATAGTCTGCCCTATAACGCAAACTTTTGCCTGAGTTCTTACATCCTGAGTTGTAAAGAACTCGCCGGACTGTAAATCCCACTGCCGGATTTGTAAAAAATCGGGAGAAACTCCCGATACGGCTGTACTCCAGTTGCCTGCTCCGCCAATAACCTGTACGCCTGCTCTTATTATTGGAGATATTCCGCTAAGCATGGTGGTGTTTTTTTGCAGCTTTTCAAGATCATCAAGAGTAAGCCTTGAATTGCTGCCGGCGCCCATGCTGACCATACCCTGTTTGGACGCTCCCGGGAAAATAATTATAAGGTTGGTGCCCAATTGTGAAATCTGGCTTTCAACCGAAGCCTGAGCGCCTTCGCCAATTGCAACCATCACAATAACCGCTCCTACGCCAATGATTATGCCAAGCATGGTTAAGAGGCTTCGCATCTTATTTTTGGTTATGGCTTTTAAAGCTACTTTTATAAGGACTAATAATCTCATGTTAATCTACATCAATATAGTTTTTTAATTCTTCCGAGGCTATTTTACGTTCTTCAACTTTGAAATCTTTTTTTATGTGTCCGTCTTTCAATTCCAGTATTCGTTTTGCGTATAAGGCAATATCCTGTTCGTGCGTAACCAGCAGTATTGTAATGCCTTTATCGTTCAGTTCCTGAAATATCCTCATGACTTCAATGCTTGTCTTTGTATCAAGGTTGCCGGTAGGTTCATCCGCAAATATCAGCGGAGGTTTGTTTATAAGGGCGCGGGCTATAGCTACTCTTTGCTGTTGGCCTCCCGAAAGCTGATTGGGTTGATGGTGCATTCTTTCGCCCAAACCAACAGATTGCAGAGCTTCCATGGCCGCGTTTTTCATATTCAGCCCTTTATGATTCCTGTTATAAACCAAAGGAAGTTCAACATTTTCAATAGCCGAGGTTCTTGAAAGCAGATTGAAACCCTGAAACACAAACCCTATTTTTCTGTTACGTATATCCGCAAGCTGTTTTTTGCTGAGTGAATGTACGGGTACTCCATCAAGCATGTATTCTCCGGATGTTGGCAGATCGAGACAGCCGAGTATGTTCATAAGCGTGGATTTGCCAGATCCTGAAGTGCCCATTATTGCCACAAATTCACCTTCCTCAATTTCAAGGTTAATGCCTTTAAGAGCCTTAACCGAAATATCTCCCGTACTATATACTTTTACCAGGTTATTTATTTTTAGTATTGTTTTCAATTTTTACCCGTTTGTTAAATTCTTCCAGGGCCACGGCTGCCTGATGATTGTTGTTGTAAAGGCGAAGAAGATTTATCTGCCGCTTTTTCAATAATTCCGTTTATTATCTGCATTCCGGGTTTAATCTCGCCGCCTTCGGGTATAATTTCAGTCATCTGTCCGTCAGTAATACCTGTTTTAACTCTTGCAATTTTAAGTTTACCCGATTGATCAAGATACCATATAAAACCATTACGTTTGTTTGAATTACTATGGCTCGCGCTATTGCCTCCGCCAGTCATATTACCCAATCCTGCACCGGAGGAACCATTGCCGCTTCGTTTACCTTCAAAACGGGCCATTATTTTTTGTTTAACCGAGTCAGGCAGCCCTTTTAGCTGCGCTTCAAGCTGTGGTTTTACTTCGGCAATCATTTCCGGAGAAGCTTTAAATCTTAAAGCTGAATTAGGCACTTTAATTACATTTGAAACGCTTTCCAGCATGAAATCTATTGTGGCCGTCATGCCGGGCAACAGAACTCCGTCTTTATTATCAACGTTAATAACAACCGTATAATTAACCACATTTTGTATGGTTGTTGGCTGAAGCCTAATTTGGCTTGTTACGCCTTCAAATTTGCGGTTAGGAAAAGTTTGAACCGAAAACCGGACCTTACAGCCTTCCTGTATTTGTCCAATATCGCTTTCATCAACATTTGCCAGTATCTGCATCTTTGAAAGGTCGTTCGCAATCAGGAATAAAGTAGGGGCGCTTAAACTTGCGGCTACTGTTTGTCCAACATCTATGTTTCTTGCTATCACTGTTCCTGAAATAGGCGTTGTAATGTTGGCGTACTTCACATTAATTATTGCTCTATCAAGGCTTGCCTTGGCCGATGTTACCTGAGTTTTTGCCGTCTTCAAGTTATATTTTGCAAGATCATAGTCGCTTCCCGAGGAAAGGTTCTTTTTGTACAGACCTTCAACTCTTTTAAAATCGCTTTCATTGTATTCAAGCTGGGCCTGCGCTTTTTGGTATGTTGCTCTCGCGTCTCTGACGCTTGCCGCCAGAAAAGTTGTATCAATAACAGCCAGTAACTGACCAGCTCTTACTTTTGAATTGAAGTCTACATATATTTTAGCAATTGAACCTGAAATCTGGGAACCTACCTGTACGGTGGTAACTGGGTTCAGCGTTCCGGTGCTTGAAACAAGTGACATTAAGTCGCCTTCTTCCACTTTTACAAATTTGTATTGTACTTTTGTATCGGAATTAGATGAGGAAAAGTACCAAAATCCACATGCAACTAATATTGCAACCACAATGACGGGAATTATAACTTTTGTTTTTAACATAATACAGATTTTAATTATTAGTATATATTTATTTTCCTGCCGCAATTAAATTAACTAAAAGCAATATATGGATTCTTTAGCTAATTTATTTTATATTTTTAATCCATTTCTGATATTTGGACAGGGCTAATTTTGTAAAGGTTTAATTGTAATTATCATAAAACGCTTTGTTTTTACCATTAAAAAAGCATTTTAACAGTGATACAATGCGGATAAGCGGAGAAAATTTTCTTTAAATGACAAAAAATGCTACCGAATATTTATTAAAAAAAACAAAAACAAGGGTTCGTAAAAATCAAAATTAATTATTAACTTACAATTATGTTGCATAAACCATTATAGCCTTTAGCATTATCTTTGCAATTATGAATAAATGGGCAATTCATAATAAAAGTGTAAAGGCGTTGTTACAAGATAAGGATTACATGAAAAGTCTTTTTATTATTCTGGTTTTATCTGCTGTTGTGTATTCTCAAATAGGTAGTATTATTCCAAGCGATAGGAGAGTTGACTGGCGAAACGCGGGTTTGGGAATTGCTGTGCCTGGCAGTGTCACGCGTTTTGTTTCTGTAATGGATTATGGCGCGAAAGGCGATGGAGTGAACAATGATACCCAACCGGTGTTGAACGCTATTAAAGCTGCTTCCAGCAATACTTCCGGTTTTAGTATGGTGTATTTTCCAGCGGGCAATTATTATATTACTTCACCCTTAAATATTCCAAGTAATATTGTGTTAAAAGGGAGCGGTTCCGATAAAACCAAAATCAGCTTTTTAATGAATCATGATTTGAGCGCAATTAATTTTGTAGGAAGTTCGGAAAGTAATTTCATTTCCGTAACGGGGGGATATGCAAAAGGGAGTAAAACAATTACATTGCAAACACCGCTTGCATCGGTTAATCCGGGCGATTTTATTGAACTTATTATGAGCAACGGAAACTGGAAACAAAATGTTTATACCACATATAATCCGCAGGATTATACGGGACAGATTGAACGTGTTGAATCTGTTAACGGAGCAAACATTGCAGTTAGGGACGAGTTGTCAATAGCATATAGCAACAATCCCAGAGTAAGAAAATTGCTCCCTGTTGTTAATTCGGGAATTGAGGATTTACAAATATTCCGTATTTCCAACGGTAAAGGGAGTGGTTCAAACATAATAATGAACGCAGCTGTAAACTGCTGGCTGAAAGGCGTTGAGAGCAATAATACTTGCCGGTATCACATGGAAATAAGCCGCTCTTCGTTTATTGATATACGCGGATGTTACTTCCATCACGCCGAAGACTATGGAGACGGCGGTTATGGCTACGGAATAGCTGTTAACCTGCATTCAACAAATTGCCTGGTTGAAAACAATGTATTCCAGAGGCTAAGACATTCAATGCTTCTACAGCTGGGAGCAAACAGAAACGTTTTTGGGTTCAACTATTCACGCGAGGAACATGCTACATATATAGTGAGTGGTTATGAAGTTAACACTACATTGGGAGATGCTTGCGTACACGCTCATTATCCATATACGAATTTGTACGAAGGAAACATTGTTGAAACAATTTCGGTTGACGATTATTGGGGCGACAACGGTCCCTATAATACGTTTTTCAGAAACCGGGTAACGCGTAACGATAATCTTGTACAAATGGGGGGAATACATATACAGGCAAATAATCAGAATATTATAGGTAATGTTCTTGCCGATATTGATGATCAGTTTTATTATACAAGTCAGTACTCGGGAAATCTTAATAATTACAATGGCAGTCCCGGCAGTACCGGAGATGCTCCATGTCCCGATATATCCTATTATTATACAACCCAACCGGCCTTCCTTCAGGGTTACACGTGGCCTCCGGTTGGAACGAGAACATCTTATTCAACATTATCGCAAAGCATTCCGGCTCTTGACAGATGGAATTCGGGAGGTATAAAAACAAGCCCTGGCGCAAGTCTTTCGCAATGGAAAATATCCGCCGAAACGCCGCTATGTTATCTGCCTTACAGTGGGCAGACAAATGTTCAGCCAGATGTTAAGTTTACATGGAGCAAAGTTACAGGAGCTAAAAAATATACTTTACAGATTTCAAAGAACAGCGCTTTTACAAATATAGTATTTATAGACAGCCTTATTACCGATACAAGTAAATCTGTTCCGGCGCTCGAAGGCTCAACTAATTACTATTGGCGTGTAAAAGCCAGAAATGACTATGGAGAAGGAGAATTTTCAATGCCGGTAAGTTTTACTACTGCCAGTGTAACTGCGTGTACGCTTAACGGATATGTCTACTATTACAATGCTTCAGGTTCTCCTGTGAAAAATGTCAACATTATTATACAGGCGGGCAAAACTTACAACGCCGTAACTGATAACAGCGGATTTTTTGAAATTAAAAATATAACGCCCGGTTCATATATATTAAACGCTTATAAAAACGGGGACTGGGGCGGAGTTACTTCCGCCGATGCCTTGCTTGTAGCTCGTCAATATGTTCAAACGGGTACTCTTGTCTCAATTCAGCTTTGCGCGGGAGATGTTAATAATAATGGGTCAATAAACAGCGCGGACGCACTATTAATTCAACAAAGATATGTAGGGCTGATTAATTCATATATAAACAACAAACCTGACTGGGTTTTTAAGATTGCCCAAAACGACGGAACTATTCAGGTTGATGATGCCCGTGCCTGCGTATCAGACACCGTTTCCATAAACTCATCAGTTAAAACAATAATAATACGGACTTTGTGCACTGGAGACGTGAATGGCTCTTTACAGAAATAACAGGAGCTTTTTTGAAAGAACAAAAAAAGATTTTACTTGTTAAGGATTTAGCGGATTCCACGCTCCCAATATTGGAAGCTTTTAAGGCGGACAATTCGTATAAAGTTGTAATTAAACACTCGCTTGCTTCCGCAAAAGAGTATTTAAAAACAATAGAGGCCGATATAATTATTACTGATGTTTTTCTTGAAGACGGGGAAGGCACAGAACTGATTATAAAAGACCAAAACGGTATTGTTCTGCCTATAATTTTGTTTACAAAACGGGGAAATGAAGAGATTGCGGCTAAAGCTTTTAAACTTGGCGTTTACGATTATGTTGTTGAAAGATCGGAGAATTATTCTTTTTTACCTCTTTTAGCCGATAAGGTTTTTCTTGAATGGGAAAACCGCGTTCGTTTTAAGGAAGCGCAGGATATTATTAAAGACAACGAATTTCACCTGAGAAATATTTTTATCAATTCTCCAATAGGAATATGCGTTGTCTCTATTACTGACGCGAAATTTACTCTTGTTAACAATTACTTTCTTGGCATAATCAGGTATAGCCGCGATGAAATTGTTGGTGTGAATTTTTGGCGTACTAAAATAATACCAACAATGAAAGCAAGGAGGAAATTGAAGAACTTCCTTGATGATATCCCTTTTACAGATTATGAAATAGAAATTAAAACAAAGTATAATAAAACCAGATGGGTTCGCTTTTCTTCAACAATAATCAACATCTGTAATAAAAAATCAGTTCTCGCGGTAGTAAACGATAGTACTTTAGATAAGGAACATGAGCTTAGTCTGTTAAACTATAAAATCAGCCTGGAAAAACAAGTAACGGAGAGAACTCTCAAACTTGATAAAACTATTGAAAATTTAAAGGAAGAAATTAGGAAAAGGGAAATAGTGCAGGCTTCTTTAAGTCGTATTATGATGTTCATTGATAAAATTGTAAATTCAATGTCGGAGCCTGTTTTTGTAATTGATGAAAATGACAACCTTATTTTATACAATGACGCATTATGCAGTTTATTTGGCTTAAGTTCCGAGAAGGAACCAATGCCCCTAACCGAGAGTAAGAATAAAAAATATGACTATGATATTTTGCTTAACGGTAATAAGCAGGTTTTAATAACCGGAAACGAGTTTGTGTCTGAAGGTTTTTTTGAAAACAGTCAAGGCAACAGGATGTATTTACTTACTCGTAAAACTATTTGTAAGGATAGTTCGGGCCAAAAGTTTATAGTAGGTATAATAACAAACCTTACAAAACAAAAAAATATTGAAGAAGAAATTAAAAATACTTTGGCAAAAGAAAAAGAACTTGGAGAGCTTAAATCCAATTTCCTATCAATGGTATCGCACGAGTACCGAACTCCTTTGACTGCCATAATGTCATCGGCTGAATTGCTGCAAATGTTTTCATCAAAATGGGATAAGGAGAAATGCGATAGCATATTGTTGAGTATTCAGGAGAAAGCTGATTACCTTTCGCGTTTGATTAACGATGTACTGCTGTTTAATAAAACAGAACCGGAAAAAATAAGAATACAGGCAACTGATATAGAATTAATTGCATTTATAAAAAAGATAATTGACGACTCCAATTTGGTGCAAAAGAAAAATGTGAGTATTAGTTTTATATGTAATTGCGCAAAGTGCTTTATAAAATCGGATGCGGTATTGTTGACGCAGATATTTACAAATATTATTAATAATGCGATAAAATATTCAAGAGAAAATTCAAAAATTGTTGTGGAGTGTAAATGCGGCGATGCGGATTTTGAGTTTTCGGTTTCGGACTCCGGATTTGGAATTGCCGAACGCGACAAACAAAAATTGTTTGATCCGTTTTTCAGAGGAGGAAATGCTATGGAAATTCCCGGCTCAGGATTGGGATTAGCAATAGTTAAAAGAAGTCTGGATGCGTTGCACGGAAAAATATCTTTTAACAGCGAGTTAGATAAGGGAAGCGAATTTACCATATTATTGCCAAGATAAAATTATCACTGAAATGAAAAAAGTTCTTATAATAGAGGATGAATCAGTTGTCCGCAACAATATTGAAACATTGTTGAGCGAATCAGGTTATAAAGTGTTTAAGGCGGGCAACGGAATTGAAGGGATCAAAAAAGCCCAGACAGAAATGCCCGACTTAATTATATGCGATATAATGATGCCGGATATTGACGGATTTGAAGTGCTTGAATATTTAAACCATTATAGCTTGACCAATATAATACCATTTGTGTTTTTAACGGCAAAATCGGATGCTGCGGATTTAAGAAGAGGAATGAATTTAGGCGCTGATGATTATATAATAAAACCCTTCAAGGCAGTTGAGTTATTGCAGGCTGTTGAAACAAGACTTAAAAAATATGAAAGAATTAAAACAGAAAAAAGTAAGAAAGCATTATTGAATAACACTTTAAACGATGACAGAAATCCATATTCGTTCCTTCCTTTTTTCAATAGCGAAAATGCCGTACAATATGCCGATATTGTTTATATAACTGCCGAGGACGTTTACAGTAAATTGTTTTATAAGGATGGCAGGAAAGTTCTTTTTAGAAAGTTGTTAAAAGACTGGGAATATGAGCTTAAAGGGAAAGGGTTTTTACGCATACATCGCTCCACCATAGTAAATATTAATTATGTGGAAAAAGTTGAAAGAGGGCCGAACGGAACTAATGTAATTATTCTTCGGGAATTGGGTAATAAGCTGTTGATCAGCCGGGGATATTCAAAGGTTCTTAAAGAAAAATATTCAAACAAAGGTATTTAGGTAAATCAGTCAGCAGGGGAATAACAAAATGCAGTTTACTACATTATTGTGCCGCTTACTTCAAAAATAAACAAAATAAATTATCTTTTTGGTTAATATCCCGATTATACTTTATACAGTAAACATAGGTCTATAATAATGAAGAAGTATCTACAAACCAGGGTAATTGCAAAATTCATATTACCAGTTTCGGTATTAGTTCTGATAATTATTTTTGTGGCGGGATTTTTCATTGCGGGTAATTTACAAACTCAAATTACTCAAAGCGCTGAAAACGAAACAAAGGCCGTTAAAAACAGTATAATCCAGAACCTTGAAATAACAAACTCCATTATGCTGGATAAGGTTAAAACAGCCATGCAGTATTTAGTAAAGAACGGACAGGCAGCCGGGCAACCCTCAGTTGGCGGGCAGGTTCAGGTGGGGAAATATTCGGTGCCCGAGTTAAAACTGGGAGGCAAATCTCAAATAAAAGATTATGAAATTGTGGATAAAATAAAATCCGTAATGAATTCCACCGCTACAATATTCGTAAAAAGCGGAAGCGATTTTGTACGAATATCCACAAACGTTCTTGCCAGTGACGGCAGCAGGGCAATAGGTACCGTGCTGGACCCTAATGGCAAAGCTTATTCGGCTGTAATTAAAGGCGAAGCGTTTTATGGCGTTGTTGATATTTTAGGGAAACCTTACTTAACAGGATATGTGCCAATCATGGCCGCGAACGGAGAAGTGCTTGGTATATGGTATGTTGGGTACCAGATTTCCACTCTTAAAATTCTTGGAGATATGATTGCCGAATCAAAATTTTTGACAAACGGATTTTTTGTTCTTACAGACGGGAAAAGCAAAGTAATATTTAACTCATTAAATGCCGATAAGTCTGTACTTGAAGCAATATCGAAGGATGACATAAAAAAATATGAAGATGACTGGGTAATAGGTAAAAGCACCTTCGATAAATGGGGATATAAAATATTTTCAGCTTTCCCGAAAGATGATATTGGTTCGCAGATTACAAAGGCTGAGTTGATTATTGCTTTACTTGGCCTGTTAACTTTTGGTATTATGATTGCCTTAATTAGTATTATTACCAATAAAATAATACTTAACCCCGTTAAAAAACTTGTAAGCGCCGCAGAGGCGCTTTCGGAAGGAAATGTGGAAGTGGAAATACAAACCGCAAATGAGGATGAAATAGGTAGTCTTGAAAAAGCTTTTCGCTCAATGGTTGAAAATATAAAAACGCAGGCTTTTCAGGCGGATAAAATATCAAAAGGCGAACTCGATTTTGATATTGTTCCTCGCTCGGATAAGGATGTATTAAATATAAGCCTGCTTGGTACAAAGACAGAACTTAAAAAGCTGCTTCGTGAACTTAGTGAATTGACAGAATCGATTACAAACGGAAAGCTCTCTGTAAGGGTTAACTGCGATGAGTTCAGCGGTGGCTATAAGGAAATAATTACGGGAGTAAACGATACTCTTGACGCTGTAATAAAACCTTTGAATGTTGCCGCGGAGTATGTAGACAGAATAAGCAAGGGAGACATACCAAAGAAAATAGTTGACGATTATAAAGGCGATTTTAATGAAATAAAAACAAACCTGAATTTATGTATTGAAACGCTGAACGGATTTGTAGACGAAATGAGCGATATGTATGTAAAACAGAAAGCAGGCGATATTGACGCGGAAATTTCACCCGATCATTTTCGGGGCGTTTATAAAAAAATGGCGCAGGGAGTTAATGAGGCGGTAAAGCTGCATGTGGAAAATGTTTTGAAGATGTTGAACGTTCTTGCCGATTATGCAAATGGCGAGCTTGAGACAACTCTTGAAAAACTTCCCGGCAAACAGGCGCTTATTAACGAAAAACTTGACATATTAAAAAATAACCTGCAAAATGTAATTTCGGAAATTAACAAGCTGACTCATGCGGCTTCGGAAGGGGAGCTTTCTGTAAGGGGCGGAGTTGACTCTTACCATGGAGCTTACAAAGAGGTTATAAGCGGTATTAACAATATTCTTGATACCGTAATAAAACCGTTGAATACAGCCGCCTCTTCCATAGAATTGATTGGGCGAGGTGAAATACCGGAAAGAATTACGGAGGAATACAAAGGAGAATATAACCTTATTAAGAAAAGCATTAACTCATGTGTAGACGGATTAAACGGACTTGTTGAGACCTCTTCTGTTTTAGAAAAAATGTCTTATAACGATTTTGCCAACAGGGTCCGGGGAAATTACGAAGGCATTTACGCCCGTACCGCGGAATCTGTAAACAGGCTAATTGACCGCCTGACTAATCTGGAAAATATTTTAACAGATATTTCACAAGGTAATTTGACAGCGCTTGAAGAGCTTCAAAGGATAGCGAAGCGTTCGGAAAATGACCGCCTGATTCCTTCTGTAATAGGAATGATGAAAAGTATAAAAGGCGTTATTACCGATATTAACGAATTGACAATTGCCGCGTCAAACGGTGAATTAAGTAAAAGGGCGGATTTATCAATTTACCAGGGAGAATTTAAATCTGTTATAGCGGGCGTAAATAACACTGTGGACGCGGTTGTACAGCCTCTCTCTATTGCGTTGGTTTATGTAAAGAAAATTGCCGATGGAGATTTATCTGCGTATGTATCGGAAGAATTTAAGGGAGATTTCTCGCAATTGAAGGAGAATCTCAATTTGTGTATCAAATCCATTAACCGTCTTATAAATGATGCCAATATGCTTTCGAACGCGGCTGTGGAAGGTGATCTCGCGTTGCGTGCGGATACTACCGCGCATAAAGGAGGTTATAAGGAAATAATTAAAGGTGTAAACGATACTCTCGACGCGATGATAGCTCCAATAAACGAAGGTGTTGAAGCGCTTAAAATAATGTCGCAGGGAGATTTTACCCTTAGAATAAACAGCAGTTATAAAGGCAGTCACCAATTAATTAAGGATAGTATTAACAAAGTTGTTAATGAATTATGCAAGGCTTTATCAGGAGTTTCGGATGCGGTTAAGTCAACTACATTGGCAAGCAATAAAATATCTGCAAGTACCGAAGAAATGGCCGCCGGAGCCAACGAACAATCACAACAGACATTTGACATTGCAAGCAGTATAGAGGAAATGACAAAAACAATTCTTGAAAATACAAAGAATGCCGCTAATGCCACCGAAACAGCCGAAGAAGCCGGCCAAAAAGCAAAAGAAGGGGGCAAGGTTGTTAAAGAAACCATCGAAGGTATGAATAAAATATCGGAAGTGGTTAAACAATCTGCAATACGCGTACAGGAATTGGGTAAAGAAAGCGACCAGATTGGCGAAATAATAAGAGTTATAGATGATATAGCGGATCAGACAAATTTACTTGCTCTTAACGCGGCAATAGAAGCCGCAAGGGCCGGTGAACAGGGACGCGGCTTTGCGGTTGTAGCCGATGAGGTTAGAAAACTTGCAGAAAAAACCACTAAAGCTACCAAAGAAATTGAAGAGATGATTAAAAGAATACAGCGCGATACAGGCGAGGCTGTCCGCTCTATGGATGAAGGAGACAAAGAAGTTGAAAAAGGGAAAAAACTTGCTTATAAAGCCGGTGAATCGCTCGAAGAAATAATAGAAGTTTCCGATAAAGTTGTTGATATAGTATCTCTTGTTGCGGCTGCAAGCGAAGAGCAGTCTTCGGCTGCCGGAGAAATAAGCCAGAATATAGATTCGATAAGCAACGTTAGTCGCGAGACTACTGAAGGTATTCAGCAAATAGCTAAAGCGGCTGAGGATTTGAACAATCTTACCTTCAATCTTGAGCAGCTTGTGAATAAATTCAAAATACAAAGCGAGGAAATAACAAAAGCTTAAAAAGTAATTAATTGTTGTTTTTACACTTTGATTTCTTCCATTTTTTGCGTAGAATTAGATGTTTTTAAGAAAGATTCCCTTAAAAGCGTCTGAGTGTCATTTAATATAAAAAGGTAGTTATGCAGAATATGGAACAACTGAGAAAATTTGTTAGTCCTGAGGTTGTTTACGGTCTTGAATCTCTGAATTTAGTAAAAGACTATGTTCAGAATTACGAATCTGCCAGGGTTTTAATTGTGACGGATGAAGGCATAATAAAAGCCGGTTGGTGCGGTAAAGTTGCTGACGTGCTCGAAAAAGCCGGCATTGAATACATCATATTTTCGTCTGTTACTCCCAACCCCCGCGCGGAAGAGGTAATGTCCGGAGCAAAAGTTTATTCAGATAATGAGTGCGATTCAATAGTGGCCATAGGCGGCGGTAGCGCTATGGATTGCGCTAAGGGGATTGGCATAGTAATCTCAAACGGGCAGCATATAAAGAATTTTGAAGGCGTTGATAAAGTGCCTGTTCCAATGCCCCCGCTAATCTGCATTCCAACCACTGCCGGAACCGCGTCTGAAGTGTCTCAATTTTCAATAATAATGGATACGCAGAAAAAAAATAAAATGGCTATTATAAGCAAAGCCGTGATACCGGATATTGCATTAATAGACCCGCAGGTATTGCTTACAAAACCCGCTTATCTTACCGCGTGTACCGGAATGGATGCCTTGGTCCATGCGATGGAAGCCTATGTTTCTAACGGAAGTTCTGAATTTACAGACCTGCACGCGCTTTATGCCATCAAACTTATCAGTAATAGTCTTGCTAAATCGGTCAAGGATTTATCAAATCTGGAATTAAGATATTCAATGATGATTGGCAGCATTCAGGCGGGCTTTGCTTTTTCGAACGCGAGTCTCGGGGCTGTTCACGCAATGGCGCATAGTCTTGGAGGTGAACTCGATTTGCCGCACGGAGAATGCAACTCTCTTTTGCTTGAACACGTGGTTGATTACAATTATGATTATGCCGAAGAAAAATATAAAAAAATTGCCGAGGCAATGGGGATAAATACAGGTGCTCTTACAAAAAACGAATGTAAAAATGCTTTGATTTCGGAAATTATAAAAATTAAAAACGAAGCGGGAATAACAAAAACTCTAAGCCAAATTGGAGTTAAGCCCGACATGCTAAAAAAACTTACTGAAAATGCTCTTAAGGACGCATGTATTATCACTAATCCAAGAAGACCGGTTTTTACAGATATTGAGGAAGTTTATGAAAAAGCCCTATGATGACAATGACTGGCTTGAACAAAGGAACCGAATTATTGGGCTTGGAGAGCATTCTCAGCGCAAGAGCTATTACCCGGAATTGAAAAGAAAGTTTGAAGAACTTGAAAAATTTAAAACTCTTCTCGATAGCAGCACCGATTTTATTTTTCTTATCGAAATTCCCAGCGGCAGAATTGTTGACGCTAATGAAACAGTATGTTCTTTACTCAAGTATAAAAAGCTGGAATTATTCGCGCTGAAAGTTTCTGAAATATTTCTTGAGAATCCTGTTGATGCAATTGAAAACGTACAGGAAAAATTTTTCAATATCGAAAAACAAAAAACATTAAGAACAAAACTTGTTAAAAAAGACGGGACATATATTTCTGTTGAAAGTGTTTTTTCGAAGACCTCTTTCAAGGGGAAAAATTATGTAATTATTGTTGCAAGAGATATTTCTGAAAGAGAGAGGTTTGAGGAAGCGCTGAAAACATCGGAAATGAATATGCGCATTCTGTTTAATGCTTCGCGCGATGCAATAATTATTCACGATGAATCTGGAAGAATATACGAAATAAACGATCAGATGCTTGCGCTGTTTGAGGTTGACAGGTTAACAATCCAGTCTTTTAGTGTGCATAAACTATCCGCCAATGGTTCTTTGACAAACGAAGATATACTTGATTTGATAAATAAGACAATTAACTATGGCGATCAGATACTATTCTGGAAGGCAAAAAAAATTGCATCAGGCAGAGAGTTTTGGGCGGAAGTCTTTCTAAGAGTTGTTACATGGCATGGCAGAAGAATGATCATGTCTGTAATGAGAGATATTACGGAAAAAAAGCTTATTGAAGAAGCACTTAAAGAAAGCGAGGAAAAATACAGACTGCTTTTCGAAAAAATGCTTGACGCTTTTTGTATTTGCGAGGGCTCTTATGACGGGAATGGGGAACTTCAGGAGATAATAATACTGGATGTCAATCCCGCTTTTAATTCTGTAACAGGTGTATCGTTAAATAATCTTCAGAAAAAGTTTAATGATTTTCTGCGGAGAAACGGATGGAATTACTGGAAAGAAATTTTTGAAAAAGCCGCACTCAAAAACATAAATTCAACAGTTGAAGCTCATATTGCCGAAAATAACAAATATTTTTCAGTCTCGGTTTTTGGATATAACGCAAATAAGTTTGCCATAGTTTTACGGAATATTACGGAAAGTAAAATTGCTCAATTGACAATAACAAAGCAGTTGAGCGATCTGGAAGCCAAGAATACCGAAATGGAACGTTTTACTTATACCGTATCGCACGATTTACGAAGCCCGCTTATTACTATAAAAGGTTTTGCCGGCGCAATAAAAGATGATATTAAAGAGAACAGATATGAAAGAGTTGAAGCGGATTTGAAAAGGATAGAAAACGCGGCCGAAAAAATGCAGTTCTTGCTTGAGGATTTGCTTGAATTATCGCGCATAGGCCGTATTGTCAATCCCTCTTCAACAATTTCCATGTATCAAATAGCCTGTGAAGTATGCGAGTTGCTGCACGGAGTTATTGTAAATAAAAAAATAAACATAATAGTTGATAAAAACCTTCCCGATGCTTACGGCGATATATCAAGAATCAGGGAAGTTGTTCAAAATCTTGTGGAAAATGCTGTAAAGTTTTTAGAAACAGACGATAATCCAACTATTAAGCTGGGGTTTAGGAAAACAGACAATGATACAATTTATTTTGTTCAGGATAACGGTCCGGGTATAGATCCTCAATATCACAAAAAAATATTCGGATTGTTCGATAAATTAAATGCCGGCACCGAAGGTACGGGTATAGGGCTTGCGCTTGTAAAAAGAATTGTGGAACTGCATGGTGGAAAAGTGTGGGTCGAAAGTCAGTTGGGAGAAGGCGCTGTTTTTTGTTTTACACTAAATGATAAAAACTTATAGAAATATATTCGGGATTTAGTATGCAAGGCGAACCATTGAAAATTTTGTTGATTGAGGACAATATAGATCATGCTGAGCTTGTTAAGCGATGTTTTCAAAAACACCGGATTATCAATTCCGTGTTTCACTTAACGGATGGTGAATCAGCTCTCAATTATATGTTTGGGCAAAAGGAGTATGCAGACAGGTCTTTATATCCTTTGCCGGATCTTATTTTGCTTGATTTAAGAATACCCAAAATAGACGGAATAGTTGTGCTGACAAAAATAAAGGAAGAGGATTCTCTAAAGCACATTCCTGTTGTTGTACTTACATCTTCGGCAAACGAAAAAGATGTTTACAGCGCTTATAATAATTACGTTAACAGTTATTTGGTAAAACCGCTCGATTTTGAAAAATTTACAAAGCTTATTGAAGAACTGGGTCTTTACTGGCTTTGTTTAAATGCACCGGTAAAAAATTAATTCTGCAAGGAATACCGATTATGGAAAAGTTATCCAAAATATTGATTGTGGAAGATGAGGAATCGCATATAGAACTGATTAAGCGTTCCTTCAGTAATTATCAGAATTACTTCCTGACTTGCGCCGGCTCTCTTGTTGAAGCAAAAAAACTGCTTTCATTGGAGTCATTTGATGTAATATTATCGGACTGGAGGCTTCCTGACGGCGAAGGCATTGAACTGATGTCGGGTAGTAAGGATAAAATATCGTGCCCTGTTGTTCTTATGACAAGTTTTGGGAATCAGGAACTGGCTGTTGAAGCTATGAAATTGGGTGTAATTGAATATATTGTAAAATCCAACGAATCAATAAACAAACTTCCTTTTACAATTAACAGAGTAATAAGGGAGTGGGATAACATTATTGCCAGAGAAAGGGCCGAAAAAGCTTTAAGGCAAAGCGAAGCCCGATACCGCTCGTATGTAGAGACAACAAAGGATGTGATATTTCAGGCAAACCTTAATGGCAATCTTATGTTTTTAAACACGTCCGGGTGTAAACTGTATAATATTTCGAAGGAAGAAGTTGCAAGCAGAAATATAGGTATGTTTTTCAAGGGGAATTGCCCTTCCGAATTTATGGAAGCAATACAACAGGTTACAAGAAAAAATACTCAACGGGAATTGCTGATGCTTTTTGCGCCGAAAGGCAATTATATGGAAATGACAGTTAATTTAGTGCCTTATACAAATAGTAATGGCGTTATTGATTCGGTTATTGGCGTTTGCCACGATATTACTGAAATAAAGAGGACGGAAAAAGCTCTTAAAATGAGCGAGAGTAAATTCAAGGAACAATCCGAACTTTTTTCCAATATTTTACAGCACATCCCCGATTTTATATACTGGAAGGATAATAACTCATACTTTAGGGGCTGTAATAAAAACTTTGCAAATTACGTTGGCTTTAATAGTGTTGATGATGTAATTGGAAAAACTGATTTTGATTTTAACTGGCTAAAAGAAACTGCGGAGAAAAATCATGCTGACGATGCCGCTGTTTCTGAAAAAGGTTTCATGCTTCTGGATATGGAGGAAGAGCGTATAACAACTGATGGAAAAAGAACTGTAATATCCAAAAGCATTATACCTCTTAAAGATGAAGAAGGGAACAAAGCGGGAGTATTATGTCTGTTTAGCGATATAACAAAAAGGAAGAGCTCTGAGGAGGAATTAAGGAAATTATCAAGAGCCACGGAACAAAGTCCGGCCTTTATTACAATAGCGGATATAAACGGGAATATTGAATATGTTAATCCAAGTTTCGAAAAAATAACCGGCTATTTGCTTTCCGAAATAAGAGGGAAAAAGCCGTTTATTTTACAGCAACATGTAACGGACTCAAAACTGGATGATGAAGTCTGGAGCACATTACAGTCGGGCAACGAGTGGCGCGAAGAGTTGCAGAATAATAAGAAAAACGGCGAAATATATTGGGAGTCAGCGTCAATTTCATCAATAAAAAACGAAAAAGGAGAAATTACGCACTTCCTGGCAGTGGAAGAGGATATTACGGAAAAGAAAGAACTTGAACTTGAGTTGAAAAGAGCCCTGGATAGAGCGGAAGAATCGAGCAGGGTTAAATCTTCGCTGCTATCGAACATGAGTCATGAGCTTAGGACTCCTCTTAACGGAATACTTGGCCTTTCGCAAATTTTGATAGAAGAGCTTTCGGAAAATTCGCTGGCAACATTTGCCCGTAAAATATATCTTGCAGGCAAGCGCTTAATGGTAACGCTTAATTCCATTCTCGATCTTTCCGAAATAGAATCGAACACGACGTTAATTAAATTTGTTGAATACAACATTACCGAAAATCTGAACTATATTTTAACGCAATATATATATGCCGCCAACGAAAAAGGATTACAGTTTTATATAGACATATTGGATAAAAACATAGTCGCTTTTGTTGATGAACGACTATGCAATCAGATAGTTTTAAATCTTGTTGATAATGCTGTAAAATACACGTATGAAGGGGAAATAAGCGTTGCATTGGAGTCTGAAATCAGAAACGGTTCGCCTTATGTAAAAATATCGGTAAGCGATACGGGAATTGGAATAGAAGAAGGAAATCTTGCTTTTATTTTTGAGGAATTCAGACAGGTAAGCGAGGGCTATAACAGGTCGTTTGAAGGAACAGGCCTCGGTTTATCGCTTGTAAAAAAGATGCTGCAGCTTTTAAAAGGTGAAATAAAAGTTGAAAGTAAAATAGGCAAAGGTTCCAAATTTATTGTATATTTGCCTGGCGCTGTTAAAAAACAGGTTGAAAAAGAAACGGATGGCGGCAAAGATATTAATGCCGTTACAAGAAGCGACAATAAGAAACCGGAGATTTTGCTTGTTGAAGACAATTCAATAAACAAAGAAGTTATTACCTGTTATATAAATAATTTTTGCAACGTTGATGCTGTGAGCGACGGACTTTCGTCAATTGAAAAAGCTCAAAACAAACAATACGATGTTGTTTTAATGGATATAAATCTTGGTAACGGAATGGATGGCATTGCCGCTACAAAAGAAATCAAGAAAATAAAAGGATACGAGAATACTGCCTTTGTGGCGCTGACGGGTTATGCCCTAAGTGGCGATAAGCAAAGACTTTTGGATGAAGGACTTACTCATTATTTACCAAAACCTTTTGAAAAAGAAGAATTGCAAAAGCTGCTGAAAGGCATACTTAATAAAGAAAAGGATAAAATATAGTTAATATGAACTTACAGTTGTTTTTTAAAGGAAAAAACGGATTTTTATTTTTAATTGTGGCTATTATTGCCGGAAACAGCAGCTGCATCTTTCCGCAAAACGCTACGGATTATTTTAAACTGGGGCTGAAGAATTACACAATGAACAATTTTGAGGAAGCTGTTCGTAGTTACGATAAAGCTCTTCAAATATCTCCTTATAGCGCTGAGTTGTATTGTTTCAGGGGTTTTGCCAAAAAGAGAAGCAATAACCTTATTGGGGCTATTACGGATTTTTCCAGCGCGATTACTTACGATAATAAAAACGATGAATTTTATTTGTACCGGGGTATGTTAAGGGCAAAAATTGCCGATGACGATGGAGCCTTGGAAGATTTTAACAAGACGATAGAACTTAATCCCTCTAATTATTACGCATATATTCAAAGATCTAACCTGTTTATAAACAAGAAAAAGTATCTGGAAGCTTTGGCGGATTTAAGTCTTGCTGTAAAATCCGGTAAAAACAATACGGATATTCTGTTAAGAAGCTGCCTTATTAAAATTGAACTTGAAGATTATTCGGGTGCAATGAAAGATCTTGATGACGCTTTGACCTATACTCCTGAAAATTATAAAATCTTTCTTATGAAAGGAAAAATTTACCAGAAACAGTCCGACAACAAAAACGCTATCAGTATGTTTAACAGGGCTATAGAAATTAACCCGACTCTTTCGGAGGCATATTTTAACAGAGGCGTTGTAAAAGGAAGTCTGGAAGATTACCGCGGCTCTATTGAGGATTTTACGAAATGCATACAAATATCTCCCGATGACGCTTTGGCTTATTATAACAGAGGGTTGTCGTATATGCTGATCAAATCAAAAGCTGAGGGTTGTCTTGATTTCAGCCGGGCGGGTGAATTGGGGTATCCCCAGGCGTACGATATGATTAAACGGTACTGTAAGTAGCCAAATTCTTTTTTTATAATAAGCAGCATAAAATTAAAAAAAGCCGCTTATTCTTATTAAATTCTTGACTTTTCGCACTATAATAGGCATATTTGCACATCTCAAAGTCAGATTTATCAGGAAGTAGTTGCCAATCTGAGTGGAGCTTTAATAAGGGCTAAAACAAAGTAATTGTTTTTTTTCGGGAAAAATAAAATTATTTTATTCAAAGTTTGCTCGAGACAGAGTTATTTTTGTGTCTCTATCGATTTAAAGAAGTAAAACAACACTGATGCATTTAAAAAATATCATTTTTGTATTGATATTTGTCAGCGCAATTTGGGTGTTTATTAAAAGCTGTTGTAACCTTGCAGGGTTTATTTCAATCGGAATAAAAGAGAGCCGTACGGATAAAACTCCCGAAAGAGTAAAAAAAGTTGCAAAAATTGCGTTTTTACAAACAAAACTATTCAGAGAGCCTTTAGCAGGAAGCCTTCATTTTACAATATTCTGGGGCTTTTTGCTTTTTTTAGCCGCTGTTGCCGAGTCTATTGGGCAGGGCTTTTATTCGGGTTTTAGTCTGATTTTTTTAGGCCCGGTTTATAAAGCAATTACATTAACGCAGGATTTATTCGGCATTCTTGTAATTGGGGCCGTTGTTATCTCGATATTCAGAAGATATATCTTAAAAATACCGAGACTTGTAGTTGATAAAGCGGGTAAAAAAGATGCTTTGCTGATACTGCTTTTGATACTTATTGTTGTTCTTTCTATGTACGGACAAAATGTTTTTCGTTATACACAGCCATTTGCTGATTTCGGACGAAACGAAGTTCGGCCTGTATCAAAGTATATTGCTCAGGTATTGTTCCCTATGGGTTACGCTGATAGCGCGGCATATTACGAGGTCTTCTGGTGGATACATATTCTTTCGGTGTTGTCGTTCCTGAATTATCTCCCTTATTCAAAACACTTGCATATTCTTACTGCCATTCCAAATGTTTTTTTATCGAAGGATAATGATAAAAAAGGCGCGTTGAAGCCTTTGAATCTTGAAGATGAGAATGCCGAAGTATACGGAGCCAACGATGTTGAACTTTTAAGCCGCAAACAATTGCTGGATGGATTTAGTTGTACCGAGTGCGGAAGGTGCACTGCCGCATGTCCCGCGGCTAATTCCGGCAAATCTCTTTCGCCAAAGGAGATAATTGTAAACGTTAAAAAAAGAACTTTTCAGAAAGCTCCTTTACTGGTAATGGGCAAAACTGATGAAAAAGCAGCCGGTGAAACTTTGCTTGGAAGCTACATAAGCGAAAAGGAACTTTGGCAGTGTACAACATGCATGGCTTGTGTTCAGGAGTGCCCTGTTACTATTGAGCATATTGATACTATAGTGGATTTGAGAAGATACCTTGTTTTAACTGAATCGCGGTTTCCGGCAGAATTAAACAGTGTTTTTAAAAATCTTGAAACGAATTATACGCCTTGGGCTTTTAGTCAATCGCAAAGGGCGGATTGGACTGAAGGGCTTGGAATTAAAACCATGAGCGAAGACCCAGACTGTGAATTGTTGTTTTGGGTAGGTTGCGCGGGTTCGTTTGACGCAAGATACAAAAAGGTTTCGCGGGCATTTGCAACACTGATGCAAAAAGCCAATATTGAATTCAGAATTTTGGGCGTTGAGGAAAAATGTAACGGAGATACGGCAAGAAGGCTTGGAAACGAGTACCTTGCCCAGACGTTAGTTCAGGAAAATGTTGCTACCTTAAATAAATATAATGTTAAGAAAATAGTAACGGCGTGTCCGCATTGTTTTAATTCGCTTAAAAATGAGTTTAAACAATTCGGCGGAGAGTATGAGGTAATTCATCACTCCCAGCTTATAACCGAAATGATTAAGGAAAAACTGATTACCTTGTCTGATTCGAAGCTAAATTGCGCAATTACTTATCATGACTCATGTTACCTTGGCAGATATAATGGAATTTATAACGAACCGAGACAGGCTATTGAAGCTGTAAAAGGCTTGAAACTTGTTGAAATGGAGAGGAATAAAAGCCGTGGATTTTGCTGCGGAGCCGGCGGGGGCAGAATGTTTCTTGAAGATGAGGAAGGGGAGCGTATTAATAACGGAAGAGTTAAAGAGGCAATTGATACCGGAGCCGAAACTATAGCTTCGGCTTGTCCTTTCTGCCTTACAATGTTAGATGACGGGTTAAAAACCTATGATAAACAAAACGAAATTGAAGTGAAGGACATTGCTGAAATTGTCCTCGAAAATTCTAAATAAGTAAATAATCACTATAAAAAGGAGAATATAAATGGAAAAATATGAAGAATTGGTACAAGCTGTAAAAAATCTTGAAGCTGACTTTGCCAAATTTTATGAAAAAGGCCAGGCTGCTGCCGGAACTCGTTTAAGAAAAGGTTTGGGAGATTTAAGAAAAGTTGCTCAGGAAATCAGACAGGACGTTCAGAATGTTAAGGCCGAAAGAAAAACCGGCGATAAGAAATAATATTCTTAAAATGTTTTTTATAAGAGACATGTTTAACATGTCTCTTATTTTTTTTATGTTTGTATTATGAAAAACATAAAAAAAATCCTGTTCCCGCTTTTATTTTGCCTCCTTTTTATTTGGCTCCATTTTGTTGAGTGCAAAAGTGAATGGAAGGCTGTTCCAGCCGCTTCTCAACCCGATTCGTTAGTTACTATACGGTTTTCGGTTATTGGCGATCTTATGTGCCATACTCCGCAATACTTATATGCCAAAACCGGAGAGGATACCTATGACTTTAATTCCACTTTCAGGGAAGTTAAAAAATATTTTGCAAAATCCGATTTTTTGCTGGCAAATTTTGAAACCGTTCTTGGCGGCAAGGGAAAGGAATATTCCGGTTACCCAATGTTTAATACTCCCGATGCTTTTGCAGTGGCGGTGAAAAACGCTGGCTTTAACCTTCTTTCAACGGCAAATAATCATGCTTTTGACCAGGGCGAAAAGGGCGTGCTTAGAACAATAGATATTCTTAATAAATACGGCTTGAATTATAACGGAACATTTTCAACCAACAGGGATAGGGACTCTATTCGCATATTCAACGTGAAAGGAATTAAAATAGCCTTTCTTGCATATAGTTACGGTACAAATGGCAACCCGGTTCCTAAAAATAAACCGTATCTTATAAACCTGATAGATTTTAACCTGATTAAAAAAGATATTGCCGAGGCCCGGAAACTTGGAACCGACCTTGTTATTGTTCATTACCATTTTGGTATTGAATATCAGCGGGAACCCGTTCAGGCCCAAAAAGACATTGTGGATAAAACCATTAAACTCGGTGCTGATATTATTATTGGCGGACACCCGCATGTAATTGAACCGGTTAATTACTATAAAACGGTGAACGGCAAGCTTGATACCGGGTTTGTGGCTTATTCAATGGGCAACTTTGTTTCGAACCAGCAAAAAAGGTATACGGATGTTGGACTTGTTTTAAGTCTTAGCCTGACAAAAAATTTCCGAAACGGCTCCTTGTCTATTTCAGATGCGGATTATGTTCCAGCCTGGGTTTTTAAAGGTCAGCATAACGGGAAAAATGAGTTTATTGTTTTACCGGCCGCAAAATCTTCGGATGTTAATTCATACGGTTTTCTTAACTCAAATGATAAAGCCCGTTTTAAACAAGCGTTTGAAGATACCAGGGACATAATTACAAAGTACACTCATAAAATACATTTATATGGGGAAAAATAAGGCTTATTGAATAATCAGAAACTTAAAACGGCATAAAGGATGTTTCAGATATATACAAAAACATCCGGAAAATATTAATATGAAAAAAAATGCTTCTTTATTTCTGATATTCTTAACTGTATTTATTGATCTTCTTGGCTTTGGTATTTTAATTCCCATACTGCCCGCGTTTGCAATAAAAGAACTTGGAGTATCCGAATTTCAGGTGGGAATTATTGTAGCTGTGTATTCATTTGTGCAGTTTATTTTTAATCCCGTGTTTGGTAAACTTTCCGATAGATACGGGAGACGCCCGCTTATTATTATAACTCTTCTGTTAAATGCCGTAGGCTACCTTATTTTCGCATATACTCATTCTTTTGTAATGTTGATTATTTCAAGAGTTGTAGCCGGTATAGGAGGCAGCAGTATTGGAGTGGCTCAAGCATATATAGCCGATGTTACTACAAAGGAAAACCGTTCCAGAGGAATGGGGCTGATTGGGGCCGCGTTCGGACTTGGATTTGTGTTTGGTCCGCCTGTTGGCGGGATTCTGGCTAAATTCGGTTATTCGGTAATTGGTTTTGTAAGCGCTGGTTTTTCGCTGCTTGCTTTTGTTACAACAATATTTGCTCTGCCGGAAAGCTTAAAAAAAGAGACAAGAGAAAAACAAAGTGAAAAAAAATTACAGCTTATAGATATAAAAGCCTTTAAATCTGTTTTTTCGCACCCGGATACAGGCGTGCTTATATTATTATTTTTTATTCTTACTTTTTCAAATGCGAATATTTACGGAACATTTCCTATATTGGGGCATAAGATTTATGGCTTTTCGGACCAGCAAAACGGTTATATATTCGGAGTAATGGGGATCGTTTCGGCTGCCGTTGGAGGCGGTTTAAGAGTAATTGGCAAATACCTTAGCGAAAAACGAATGGTTACTTTTGGGGCCCTGTTTATGATGGTGGGGCTCGGAATGTTTCCATACGGTTTCGGCTTTTGGGGCTTGGCTTTGATATGCGCCGTTTTTTCAATTGGTTCGGGCGTGCTGCAACCGGCATTGCTAAGCATTATTTCAAAGGCTGCCAGCGAAAAAGAGCAGGGGTTTACGCTTGGCGTTAATCAATCTGTTTCAGCCTTTGCAAGAGTTTTAGGCCCTTTATGGGGCGGGTTTTCTTTTCAATACATTGGTTACCAGTTTCCGTTTTTAACGGGAGCTGTTTTTACATTTTTAATTTTTATGTTTAGTGTTAGTTTTCTTTCAAAAAAATTAGTGATTGGTTAAATGTTTAGTTTTGGAAATATAAATATTGATAGGGCTTTACTGCTTGCTCCCATGGAAGATGTGACGGATATTTCGTTCAGAATGATTTGCAGGGAGCTTGGCGCGGATTTGGTTTATACGGAATTTGTCAATTCGGAAGGACTTATTCGTTCTAACGAAAAAACTCATAAAAAACTAAGGGTCGTAAACGAAGAACGGCCTGTGGGAATTCAAATTTACGGCAGTAATATTGAGTCTATGGCTAAAGCCGCTAAAATTGCTGAGGAAGAACAACCGGACCTGATTGATATTAACGCCGGGTGCTGGATTAAAGGCGTTGTTAACTGCGGCGCGGGCGCCGGATTGTTGAAAGACCCCGTCTATATGCAAAATATGGTTGAAAGCGTTGTAAAAGCCGTCAGTTTGCCCGTTACGGTTAAAACACGGCTTGGTATGGATGCGAACAGCATCAATATTCTTGAAGTGGCAAAAAGAATTGAAGACGCGGGCGCCGCGGCTCTTACTTTGCATTGCCGTACAAGGTCTCAAGGGCACTCCGGTATAGCTGACTGGAGCTGGATTCCACGGGTTAAAGAGGTTATTAAAATTCCAGTTGCTCTTAACGGAAGCATCTTTACCGCCGAAGATGTTAAGACTGCTTTTGAAGAAACAAACGCAGACGCGGTAATGATTGCAAGAGGGGCTATTGGCAACCCCTGGATATTTAAGGAAGCAAAAGAGCTGCTGCTTGATGGTAAAGTTTCTGTTGAAGTGAACATAGAGAGACGAATTAAAACTTGCCTTAAACATCTTTATCTTTCTTTAGACGTAAAAGGGGAGAGGCGGGCTATTCTGGAGTTTCGTAAATACTATACCGGCTATTTAAAAGGTTTTTATAATGCTTCAAGTATCCGGATGCAGTTGATGTCTTTGCTGGATTATAAGGCTATTGAGGACTTACTTCTGAATTATCTGAATTATTTATTAGCTTATTATGCGGAACATCCTCAAACAATATAATTACTTTCTTGTAATTATGGATGATAATGTTAATTGAGTTTTCTTAACTATTTGCAGGTATTAAAATGGATGAATTAAGAAATGTTATAAGGGTGATACCCGATTTTCCTAAAAAAGGAATTATGTTCCGCGATATTACAACTTTGCTTCTGGATAGCAATGAAACTAAAAAGGCAGTGGACTTGCTTTATGGCTATGCCAAAGGGCTTGGAGTTAACAAGGTTATAGGAATTGAGGCCCGCGGATTTATTTTGGGCGCTTTGTTGGCTGATAAACTCGATGCAGGATTTGTACCCATAAGAAAACCGGGTAAACTTCCGGCTGCAACTATCAGCGAAACTTATGAACTTGAATACGGGACTGATAAAATTGAAATTCATAAGGATGCCATAAAACCGGGGGACAAGGTATTGGTGCATGATGATCTTTTGGCTACCGGCGGTACTGCCGCGGCCGCTTGTAAACTTGTGGAAAAGCTTGGCGGAACTGTTGTTCAGGTTTCGTTTATTGTTGAGCTCGCGTTCTTAAACGGCAGAGGAAAACTTAAAGGTTACGATGTAAAATCGCTTGTAATTGATGACGCGGAGTAATTTTTAAGTCCTGACTGTTTCTCTTTAACTAAATAAAATAAAATTGAGGCTGATATGAATTCTGAAATAAAAATTAACATTGAATTAAACGAGGAACGGTTTCCGGATAAAATCACATGGTTCGCTACCGATTCGGATATGCAGGAACCGAAGGAAAGCAACTCTTTTACTCTTGCTTTGTGGGATGCGGCTGAAAAACAAACTCTTGGCATTGATTTATGGACTGAAAAGATGACTATTGAAGAAATGAATATGTTTTTCTTCCAGATACTAATTAAAATGTCCGATACGTATAAACGAGCCACACATAACGAAAAGGCCGCCAAACTTATTGAAGATTTTGCCAACAGTTTTGCCGCTGAAATAAATAAAGAGCAATAAGTCATTATAAAGGATATAGGTGTTTATGAAGAAGCGACTCCATTAGTCGCTTTTTTTATATTATGAGGCGCAAAAATAAAACTAACTTCCCGCAATTTCATAAAAAAAGCCCGGATTTTGCTCCGGGCTTAAGAACAAGAATATAATATCGATTCTTATTTAGAATCCTCAATTAAATCTCCTGAATCTCTCTTGCTCTGCCATACAGCCCAGCCGATAGCCAAAGCTGCAATAAGGGCAACAACAATACCTACAACAACAGAACCGCTCTGAGGAGCTCTGATGTTGAACTGCAATACAAGACCCAAAACAAGCAACGAAACCATGTTCATAACTTTAATTAATGGGTTGATAGCAGGACCTGCGGTATCTTTAAGAGGATCGCCTACGGTATCGCCGGTAACAGCAGCTTTGTGAGCTTCTGAGCCTTTTCCGCCGTAAAGACCATCTTCAATCATTTTCTTAGCATTATCCCAGGCGCCGCCCGCATTAGACATGAATACTGCAAGTAATTGTCCTGAAAGGATCATACCAGCAAGGAAACCGCCTAAAGCGTAAGGACCCAAAATAAAACCGACCAAAATAGGAGTAAGAATAGCGAGGATTCCGGGGCCGATTAATTCTTTTTGAGCAGTGTTTGTACAAATATTAACTACTCTGCCGTAATCTGGTTTTTTAGTACCTTCCCAGATTTCAGGATCCTGGAACTGAACGCGGCATTCTTTAACAATGTAGAACGCTGCGCGTCCAACTGCTCTAATCAACATACTGCTGAACAAGAACGGAACAGCGCCGCCAATCAACAAACCGATAAATACCATCGGTTCGGCAACGGTAATTTTACCTGCGTGCTCAAGATACTGAGCCACGTTCATGGTGTTTATTTTATCTTCGCTGCCAACTGCTATTACAGCAATAAAGCTTGAGAACAATGATACCGCCGCAATAACTGCGGAACCGATTGCAATACCTTTTGTTTCGGCTTTTGTTGTGTTACCTACAGCGTCAAGATCAGCAAGAATTTGACGAGCGCGTTTGTAATTACCCGGTTTTTCTTTTTCCATTTGTTTAGGATCGTAACCCATTTCGCCAACACCGTTAGCGTTATCTGCTACAGGTCCAAACACGTCCATGGAAATTGTATTACCGGTTAATGTTAACATACCGATACCCGTCATTGCAACTCCGTAAGAAATAAAGATAGGAGGAATGTTAGGAACACCGGCTGTGTAGCATAATACTGATAAGAAAATTGCAACAGCAATTACGATAATTGTAGCAACTGTACTTTCATAACCAACTGCAAAACCCTGTATAATGTTTGTTGCATGACCTGTCTGGCAGGCTTTTGCAAGGCTTTTTACAGGAGCGTGGCTTGTATGAGTATAGTAACTTGTAATTTTGTTTAATCCGATGGCAAGAAAAACGCCAATCAAGCAAGTCCAGGCCGGACGTAAATCGAGGCCTGCGATACCCAGATTAGCAAAGTAAGGCAAACTTGCCGGATCTCCGCCTGGGAAACCTGATCTGGCCATAGGATTGGTCAGGAAGTAGTTCATATCGAAATGCAGATAGCTGAAACCTAAAATAAAGAATCCGGCTATGCTTATGAATGAACCAATCCAAAAACCTCTGTGGACTGAATGTAAAGCTGTATCGGAAGTATCGTTCGGTCCCGCTTTAACAGTATAAGTGGAGATAATGGAACCGAGAACGCCAATACCTCTAACCAATAATGGAAAGAGAACGCCTTTGTGTCCAAAAGTAGCAAGGCCAAGAATCATGGCTGCAACAATTGTAACTTCATAGCTTTCAAAAATATCCGCAGCCATACCGGCGCAATCGCCAACGTTATCGCCAACGTTATCGGCAATAGTAGCGGCGTTACGTGGATCGTCTTCAGGAATATCTTTTTCAATTTTACCAACAAGGTCGGCGCCAACATCGGCAGCTTTGGTATAAATACCGCCGCCAACACGCATGAACAAAGCGAGTAAAGTACCGCCGAAGCCGAAACCCAACAATGCTTCGTAAGCTTTTTCGCCGAAGATCATGAAAATTAGAGTACCGCCCAAAAGACCCAAACCGTCTGTAAGCATACCTGTAACAGTACCGGTTCTGTAACCAAGCTGCATGGCTTCGCCGTAGCTTCTTGTAGCGGCCGAAGCAACGCGAAGGTTGCCGGTTGTAGCAAGGCGCATACCAACAAAACCAACTGTCCAGCTAAACAAAGCGCCTACAAGAAAAGCGCCTGCGCGGCCAAATCTGAAGGCTAATTCGTTTCCGCTGTAAGTAGCAAACAGCAAAATGGTAATAATTATAATCAAGGGACCAATTCTTTTAAACTGGGCGCTAAGATAGGCGTTTGCACCTTCGCGGATAGCATTAGCCACATCCTGCATCTTTTTGGTACCTTTATCGGCATTGTATACTTGCTTTACTAAGAAAAGCGCATATAACAAACCAAGAATGGCTATACACAAAACCGTAACCAAACCAAGTTTTTCAATCGGCATGAATTTCGGATCTGAAAACAAGCCAAAGGGAACAAACCCCTCTACTTTTTCTGCCACTGTATTAGCGGGTTGTTGTTGTGGCTGAACCTGTGCTCCAGGCTGCCAGAAATACCCGCCTATAAACAGAAAAAGCATAAGAGACAAGAAAGCAATTTTACGTTGCCTTTTGTCTCGCAAGATATTTTTAAGTTTGTACATAGTATTAAAAAATAAATTAACTGAAAATGTGAATTAAGAAATTAAGCTTTCGGAAGCTGAATGCCACCATTGTGAGTGTTCAACCTCCAATACGCGTCTATCCGGAAATTTATAGAACTTCAGTCCGGTCTGATCCCCTAAGAAAAATCCTCTTCTAATGGTTCTGAAGAACCCGGCAACATTAGGCGTTCTTGTAACCGTTTTAGTAGGCTTCGAGCCTGAGTCTTCCAACTCTTTAATGCAATCTATAACATGCAGAGGGTTGCGGTATGGCAGGTATCCCGCCAGTTTTCCGGTCTCATCTCTGTCTAATAACATATCAACAAAAAATATCCTCGGAACGCTGATAGCGTTTGTCGGATCCGTCATAAACTTTATAAATCCTGTTGGCGCCAAAGTAGATACAACCATTGGCGTAACGGGGCAAAGCTCTTCAAATAAACTGGGGCCCGGTAAATCATCAGATGTATTATACTCGGTAGCTTCCAGAGCAAGAACCCTGCCGTCTACAGTGGTCAGGTAGAGCTTTCGAAAACATGAAAGATCAAGATGCTCTAAAACCCTGTATGCGCTGACGTATTTACTGCGCTTTGGTTTTCCGTCGGCTGTTGGTTTGCATCTTTCTGCAATATCCTGCAGACGGAAATAATCACTTTTAAGGTTCGGATCAATTTCAAAGAACAGGACGTTTCCGCGTGTATTTTTCTCGGACCCAACAGCCATATACCGGCCAAATGCTTCGGGTTCAAGGTGAGAAGCTATCAAAGCTTCAAATCTGTAACACAAAAAGTAAAGATGGATATCCATACAACCTCCAAATAAATTAACTGGCCTTCAAGAGACGTTTATTGTTTGTTCCGCCTCGAGTATTTAATTAGTTAAACGTACCTGAATTTGAACCTATGCTACAGGAATTATTTACTCAATTAAAATCTATTCAACGGCCGGATTATTTTCCGGTGTGTAATAGTATAAAATCAGTTTCTGTTTTATAAATTCAGCCGTGTTAAAAAATTCATGCTGTAAAGAACAATGGGGACATCCTTGATTGTGTTAACCGTATTTACCGCGGTAACCGGTTTAGCAAAATATTCCTTCTGTTTCGGGCGCGTAAACCAAAAAGTCCGGGCGTTTTTCACAGAATTCTGTTGGAGAATTGGCTGAAAAACTTAAATGCCGGATTTCTACCGCGCGTGAATTGTAAACAGGGGATATTATTTTGCCAGAAGGATAATTACTGAAAATTGAATTCCGGAGAGGAGCGTTTTCTCTTTTTAGGGAAAGGGATTCCTTTCCAGGAAAATGTCCGGCATATTCTTGTATTTTTAGACATGCCGTAAAAACATCTGCCGAGGACATTATCATATTTTGATACATCATGAAATTTGACATTTATGCCCCGAAATTATTCGTTAATTATCGCTTAATCAAACCATATTGTCCATGCTACAAAAATACAAAGAAATATTTTTGTATGCAACATTTAAGCCGGCAAATACCAATTTATTTTACTTGCTAAAATAACCTGTTGATAAACTGTATTTTGCAACTGGTTTTGAGATTATTGCAGGATAGAGTTTCCATTATTTTATAGTTGTTCGCATTAAACAACATGTTTCCGGATACTGCCTGGTTATATTATCGGTATGTTTTAGAAATTTTTTTACGCTTTTGAAGCATTTTTTGCTTTATTTACTAAAAAGTTTCTTAGCATACTTTTTAATAATTAACAGCAAATAATATAAATATTTTACTTTAAAATACAAATGCCACTTTAAAGTGGCATTTGTATTGATAATTTGTTTTCGTACTATTTTGAAGATGCTCCTTTCGCCATCATAGAATTGTACTTCTCAATCTGCGCAGGTATGGAAGGATCGTTAGGGACATATACCTTCACTTTATTAAGAATGTCAATCGCCTTTTGGTACTGGCCTGTTTTATCGTACATTTCCAGCAACAAGCGGTAAGGATTATAATAGGAGGTATAATCCGAGGGATTTTCTTCCAGGGCTATTAGGGCTTCTTTTTCAATGTCCGTAGCCAGTGTTTTATATTTGTCATAAGAGCCGCAATCCTGATAAATATTGCCTATATCAAAAGCGAGTCTGTAATCCATCTTTATATGCTTGCGCGGAATCAGATACTCCATCCTGTCAAGCATGGCAACAGCTTCCTGCTTTTCATTGTGATGCTGCATATACAAAGCGGTTCTTATAAAAGCATTGCGGTAGTTTTGCATTAATCTTTCCTGGTTTTCATCCAGAAAGATGTTTGGATTGTTAATGCCTCTGAAGTTAAAACCTAACTTGTATTCCTTGCTTGCTGATACCTTATCCGAAAGCAACTGAGCTTTCATCAGGTTCTCATCTACAAATTCGGTACTGCTGTTGGCAGGGAACGGAACCAGACGCATTGCCATGCCTTCAATACGCAAATAATTAGTAAGTCCTATTTTTGCATCATCGCTGCCTGTTACTGCAAAGTAAATAGGCCGTTTCCACTGGTTTGCTTCAATTATGTCTTTAACCATTATATCCTGGAACCTGACAGCTTTTATATCTCCAAAGCTTACGGTAGGATCCATTTTCCATGCAATACCGCCACGGTTTGTTATTGCCGTATCCGTAATACCGAACTGTTTATATACTTCTTTGGAAACCGGGAGCGAAATTATCTGACTTTCCCAACGCATAGGCTTTGTCGATTCTATTTCTTCATCGCTCATTTTAAATGCAACCTTCGTTGCGCCGTAAGGTTCGGTGTTTTTTAACTGCTCGGCATACCATGGAGTATTTAACAGACTTAAATTAGCCACCCTTACATCTCGTCTTATGCCTTCAACATCCTGCAAATACCATACGGGGAATGTATCGTTATCTCCGTTTGTAAATAAAATTGCGTTGGGAGCGCAGCTTTGTAAAAGGTTGTAAGCGTAATCCCATGGAACCCAGTTTTGTGAACGATCGTGTTCTAAGTAATTTGCCTGAAGCATTCTTGCAGGAACAAAAACAATACCGAGCGCAATTATGGCAACGGAAGCAAATTTACCGGCGGACTTTAATTTATCGGTCGAAAGCTCAACCAAGCCTTTAATTCCAAGCCCTATCCATATAGAAAACACAAAACACATGGCTGCGTAGAATTTATCTCTTTCGCGCGGCTGCGGTTCCTGCTGGTTTTGGTAAAATGCAAACAGGTAGCTTACAAATACAAATAGCAACAGTACGGCCGAAGCCATTTTCCAATCCTTTCTGAAGTGGAAAAATATTCCTATCAGTCCAATTAAGAAAGGTATTCCGAAAAACGAATTATGGGCATCGCCGGCAAAATGTAAGTTAAACGCCTTGCCGAAAGCGTTGCCTATTCCGTTAAACGGATATATGTTGGGGCCGGCATCCTGATACCAGGATTCTCTGCCGCCGAACGACCAAAGGATATAACGTGTCATCATGTGGTTCATCTGGTAACGCCAGAAGAAATCCAGATCGCTTGAATAATTGGTATACACGCCAAACTGGTTTGGTTCTGTTGCAAAACGTCTCTTAAACGTAGGGAAATCTCCGTATTGCTCTCTATTTAAATAAGAGACCAATTCCGTAAAATTCTTGGGATTGTTTTCGTTTAACGGAGGTGATTGCTTTGCCCGTACAATTATCATAGTGTACGATGAATAACCTATAATTACAAGGAAAATACACATTGATAAAATATGAACAAGAGGCTTATGATTTTTATAACCGTAATAAATACCGTAACCAAGCGCTCCTAAAAGAATAACCATAAGTATAAACGCAAGCGTTGAGCTATCGCCCGCAACCGCTTCAAGAATAACGGGTATCTTCTTGAAAATACCATCGTAAATAATGAATTTTGAAGCTACGCCTATTATTATTGCTATATAAATGGAGTTTCTGTTGAACAGCTTTTTCCAGAAAGCGCCCATAATTACCGCGCTTAAACCTATCAGTATTATTTTAAATTTGGTATCAAATGCCTGGTATTCTTCAGGTGAGGGGGGCGTTGAATTGGTTTCGTTGTTCCACATAATAAAAGCCGCAACCAACAGAACAGCCGCGTGTACAAGAAATATCAAGCCTGTCTTTTTTGCCGCCTCTTCATCAACTACATATTTTCTAAAAACAATTATCATAACCACGGGCGTTATGGCCAACACGCCAAACATTCTCAGTGCGGTGGATACTCCTACAAGGTAGGCTATTATAAATATGTACTTGGAGCTGTCGGCGTTGTCGGCTTTTTCGTTCCATAAAAGGCCGAAATAAATTATAGCCGTAAACACAAAAGTATTTGTAGCGTATATTTCAGACTCGGTTCCGTTAAACCAAAACGAGTGGCTGAAAGAAAACGCAAGCGCGCCAATAGCGGCCGGTAAATAGGTCAGTAACGATTGAAAAACATCCTTGTATTCGCGTCCGTTATAATTCTCAATTATTTTTACAATTGAAAAATACAATAGCATTGCCGAAAAGGCGCTTACCGTTACAGAAAGCAGGTTTATTCTAAGACCTATGTTTTCCGCAATGGGAAGCATAGCAAAAATTCGTCCTATAAGTGTAAAAATTGGGGATCCCGGCGGATGGGGTACCTGTAGAGCGTTGGCCGCGGCTAATACTTCGCCGCAATCCCAGAATGATACCGACGGCTGAACTGTCTTGTAAAAAACAATCCATGTTATTAACGCAACAATTCCTCCGAGAATTTTATTCAGTGTTTTTGTGTTCATGTATTTGCTCTGTTAGAAGTAATTTTAATAATATAATGTGCCGAAACAAAGCTTAAAAGTTAAGGCTATATTAAAAAAATTGCAAGGAATTTGAATATGACCGAAAGTTGTTTTTTAACCCGGTTTTAAAAATGACTTTGATATTGTGAAGGGCGGATATTTTTATCATGTAAATTCCTAAGATTATTTGTTTGTCTTTCGTATATTTGGAACATTAAAATCTAAAGTTTATTATGAAATTTTTCGGACTGAAAATGAAGCCAAATTTTGTTGTTAAAATTCTTATGCTGTTATTACTTGTTTCCGCGGCGGCGTATGCCCAAAAGGATTCTCTATCTGTGGATTATAATAGTTTTAAAAGACTGATTAAGGTAATACCCCCTTCAAAACATGACCAGACTCAGTTTTCTCTTAAAATTAAGGCCAAAGAGACAAGTATTAAAAAAAACAATAACCAGGTAATTTCCGGTTACAAAACAAGCAACAGGCTGTTTGTTGATCAGGTTATTACACCCATGATTAAACCTTACCTGCCAAAGCTTGCCAAAATGCCGAAAACGGAAATGATTAACAACCTTGTGCTTTTTGTTCACGAACTTTATATAACATATTTCGGTAAGGATTTTTACAGATGGGGAGGAGATATTCTTGACCTTGATGATCCGCAAACTGAAGATTACAGATATAATTACAAGTACGGTCTCGATTGCTCCGGTTTTACAGCTTCCGCTTATGAACTGGCTGTATTTTATAAACTGCTTAAACCTGAAGATGAGGGAGCTTTGTTTTCTTCAAAAGGATTTGAGCTCTTTTGCAAAAGAACAGGCTTACAGGATAAGGGCGGACGCGGAGGTACTTCTAACAACTTCAGACTTGATACGCGCGACCTTATTCTTATTGGAAGGGAAGTTTTTACCGTCAGGAAAGGCGCGGCTCCTACGGACGAACAGCTTGCCTTATTACAGCCGGGCGATATAGTGATACGAGATGGACATGTTGGTATAATTGTCTTTATTAATAAAAAGCCGTATTTCCTTGAGTCGGGTGGCTATGTATTGCCTAAAAAAGGCGGGCTTCCGTATCCTGCAGGCAAATCAATTGAAATGTTTGCCAACGATGGCGAATTACACATTAAAAGAGCGCTTGCCGATGACAAGCCTATTGCAGAGAAAGCAATAGAAAAAAATACGGAAAAGGTTGCAGATAAAAATACTGAAAAGGTTGCTGTAAGCGATTCAACAGACATTTCGGTTTCTCTTCCGGATACGCTGTTTGAAGCTGAAGGCGAGTATGTTTTACCTGTACATGTTACGGGCTTTAATAACATTGGCGCTATAAGCATTAAACTTGAGTTCGATTCAACGGTTGTAAGGTACAGGGGACTTGTAGACGAGCCAAAGAATTTTATGGCCGGCTCGCGGATAGCAAACAGCGTAAACATTGGCTGGTTCGATATTACAGGCAATACGCCAATGAACTTTGGCGCGGGCGATTTGTTTTTTATTAAGTTTTATTATACCGGCAAAGGCAGCACTAAAATTAAATTCTCCTCCAGATTAAGACAAACCGAAATTGCCGATGGAACAGCCCATCCGCTCAAAGTAAAATTTGGCGATGGCAGCATAGGCAGTAAATAAAATTTATTACACCGCTTTATCCGAATAGCTCGGATAAAGCGGTGATTTTTACATCTCGTCTTTTTAAAATACTATTCGATATTTCCATTAAAAACACTCCCGTAAAAGAGAAATATTTTTTCTTTTAATTGAGAAAATTTACTATATTAAACACAGTATAATTGAGTTATACTGATAAAAAGTATGGCATTTAATTTGTTTATCCGATTAATAAGTATTTAGGTAAAGCAAAAATGCAATCAGAGATATTTAAACACTACCAGCCTAAGGATAAAAGCTCACTAATCCCTTTATTACAGGAAGCGCAAGCCATTTACGGTTATCTGCCGGAAGATACAATTGAGGAAATAGCCGATTTTGTAGGTATTCCGCTGAGCCGGGTATATGGAGTTGCTACTTTTTATAACCAGTTCAGGCTGACGCCGTTAGGCGAAAATGTAATAAAAGTCTGCCGGGGAACCGCCTGCCACGTTAAAAATTCCGCAAACATTTTAATGGCTGTGGAGACTTATTTGAATATTAAGGCCGGCGAAACAACCCGAGATAAAAAATTCACTCTTGAAACGGTCAACTGTATTGGCGCTTGTAGTATTGCCCCTGTTGTAAGCATAAACGATGATTATTACGGCAGGCTTACTGTTAAGGACATACCTAACATTATTAAAAGATATGCCAAAAACACCAAAACACAAAAGACCGAACAAATAGAACAAGAAACAGGCGCATTATGAATTCATTTGCCGATAAATGCTGTGATGAGTGTTGGCATTCAAAAGAAAACCCATGTAACCTGTTTATAGGATGCTGCACGGAAGGACCTCTTTGCCATCATGATAAAAAATGCGAAGAAGAAAGAAAACAGTTAAACCAAAGAATTTTATTTAAACAGCATACCGAGCCTATAATATTTATTGGAATGGGCACATGCGGGCTTGCTTCCGGCGCCGCAAAAGTTGAAGAAGCTATAAGAGAAGAGCTTTTCAAACTAAACATTCATGCAAGAATCGTCCCGACCGGATGTATAGGTTTTTGTGCAAAAGAAGTTATTGTTGATGTCAAACTGCCCGGTCAGGATAGAATTTCCTACTGTGAAATTACTCCCAAAGTGGTTCCAAAGCTTATTCAAAAGACCATTGTTGAAAAAGAAGTTTTTAAGGAAAAACTGCTTGGTTCATACGGAAAAAGCAACGATGACGTAATGAGCATAAACGAAATACCGTTTTTTAAGAACCAGCATAAAATTGTACTCGAAAACTGTGGCGTCATTAATCCGCTTTCAATTGATACTTATATAGCTGTTGGCGGTTTTAAGGCTCTTGATAAAGTTTTACGGCACATGAAACCGGAATCTGTTATTAAAGAAATTCTGACCAGCGGGCTAAGAGGCAGGGGGGGAGCCGGTTTTCCAACAGGTAAGAAATGGGAATTTGCCCAAAAACAACAGGCCGAACAAAAATACCTTATCTGTAACGCCGATGAAGGAGACCCGGGCGCATTTATGGATAGATCTGTGCTTGAAAGCGATCCTTTCCGCGTGGTTGAAGGTATGCTTATTGCCGCTTATGCTATTGGAGCCTCAAAAGGCTTTATTTATTGCCGTGCCGAATATCCCCTTGCTATAAAAAGGTTACAAAACACAATTAAATACTGCGAAGATTATTCTATTCTTGGAAAAAACATACTTGGCAGTTCGTTTAATTTTGAACTAAAAATAAAAAAAGGAGCCGGCGCCTTTGTCTGCGGAGAAGAAACCGCGCTTATTGCGTCAATTGAAGGTAAACGAGGAATGCCTCGCCCGCGTCCTCCGTTTCCGGCTGTATCCGGTTTATGGGGTTGCCCGACAGTAATTAATAATGTTGAAACACTTGCCAATGTTGCGGCCATAATTAACAAGGGGGCGGACTGGTTTTCCACAATTGGAACAAAAGGCAGTAAAGGAACCAAAGTATTTGCCCTGAGCGGTAAAATAAAAAATACGGGACTCGTGGAGGTCCCAATGGGCATTACTCTTGAAGATGTTGTGTTTAATATTGGCGGCGGAATACCCAACAATAAGTTATTTAAGGCTGTACAAATTGGCGGCCCTTCAGGAGGATGTTTACCAGACAGCGTAATGAATACCGAAGTGGATTATGAATCCCTTAAAGCCGTTGGGGCTATGATGGGTTCAGGTGGTTTTGTTGTAATGGATGAAGATACCTGTATGGTGGATGTGGCAAAATTCTTTTTAACGTTCATACAAAATGAGTCGTGTGGAAAATGCGTCCCCTGCCGTGAAGGTACAAAAAGAATGTTGGAAATTATTGAACGAATCCCCACAAGTTACAGAAATACAAAGAATAAGCTCGATCAGCTACAAAGATTTAAAGGCATGGTACATTTAAACAGGCTTGCCGAAGTGATAAAAGATACCTCGCTATGCGGTCTTGGTCAGTCTGCTCCAAACCCTGTATTATCCGGCCTTAGATATTTCAGAGACGAATACGAAGAGCACCTTTATGAAAGAAAATGCCCGGCCGGCGTATGTAAGGAACTGCTGACATATAGCATTGATAATGGTATATGCACCGGTTGCGGAGTATGCTTAAAGCGTTGCAGCGCCGATGCCATTGTGGGCGAAAAAGGAGAAGCTCACTATATTGTGGCCGATAAGTGTATTCAGTGCGGCATGTGTCTGGAATCGTGCCGTTTTAATGCGGTATTGGTTGAATAAATTTTATTACGGTTGCCAATAAACAAGACCGTTAAAATTCGGAGAAATTATGGTTCAGTTAAGTATAAACGGAATTAATGTTAATGCTGAAAACGGAATGACTATTCTTGAAGCAGCAAGGTCTGTAGGCATTTCTATTCCGGTTCTGTGTCATTTAAAAAACCTGAACCCTACGGGAGCTTGCAGGATATGTTCTGTTGAGGTTGAAGGGCAGAGAGGCCTTGTTCCGGCTTGCGCTTTTCCGGTTGAGGATGGGATGGTTGTGGATACTAATTCGTACAGAGTAAGGCGCGCCAGAAAAACCATTGTGGAATTGCTTGTAGAGAATCACCCGCAGGATTGCCTTATTTGCGTGCGTAATAAAAACTGCGAATTACAGAGCCTGGCTGAATTATACGGCTTACGCGAACATAGATATACCGGCGCGTCTAAAAAACACGCTATTGATATTTCAAGCCCCTCTATGGAGCGCGATCCGGCAAAATGTATCCTTTGCGGCAGATGCGTGAGGGTTTGTAACGAAGTTCAGAAAGTAGGCGCTATTGATTTTACCAAAAGAGGTTTTGCAACAATTGTCACTACGCCATTTAACAGGGGACTTAATGTGAGCGACTGTATATTATGCGGCCAGTGCATACTTGTTTGTCCTACGGCGGCTCTCTCAGAAAAAAGCTCGACCAAGGATGTTATTAACGCTCTTGAAAGTAAAAACAAATACACCATAGCCCAAATTGCTCCGGCAGTAAGAGCTACTCTTGGAGAAGAATACAACCTTCCGCTTGGCACAGACGTGACAGGTAAAATTATTAACGGGTTAAGGAGGCTTGGTTTTAAGAAAGTATTTGATACTAACTTTGCCGCCGATCTTACAATTATGGAAGAAGCCACTGAACTTGTGAACAGGATAAAGAATAAAGAAAGCCTGCCAATGTTTACAAGCTGCTGCCCCGGTTGGGTTAAATTTATTGAACAGAATGAACCGGATTTGCTTGAGTATGTTTCTACCTGTAAATCGCCTCACGAGATGGAAGGCGCGGTATTAAAAACATACTACGCAAAAAAGATGGGACTAAACCCAAAAGATATTTATGTCGTTTCTATTATGCCATGTACCGTTAAAAAATTCGAATCGGCTCGTCCTGAACTTAATGAAGATTTGCTTCAGGATGTTGACTCAGTTCTTACAACAAGAGAACTTGTCCGGCTTTTCAGGTTTACAGGAATTGAATTTGAAGAGCTTCCGGATGATGAGTTCGATAACCCGCTTGGAGAATCAACCGGCGCCGCGGCAATATTCGGTACAAGCGGCGGCGTGATGGAGGCCGCTTTAAGAACAGCCTATTATATGCTTACAAATAATGAACTTACGAAACTTGAGCTTGAAGAAATCCGCGGCCTTGAAGGTGTAAAAAAGGCTGTTATTAACATCAATGGTTTTAATCTGCATGTTGGAGTTGTTAATGGCATAGGGAATGTTCAACCGGTGTTGGAGGAGATAAAAGAAAGCAAATCGCAATTCCATTTTATTGAAGTTATGGCTTGCCCCGGCGGCTGTATCAACGGAGGGGGGCAGCCAATTCACCAAAGGCTCGATAAAATTCAAAAGAGAATTAAAGCTTTATACCAGATAGATAAAAATATGGTACACAGAAGATCTCATGAAAACGAATCGGTTAAAAAGATTTATAAAGAGTTCTTTGTAGAACCCAATAGCGAAAAAGCACACAAAATTCTGCATACTCACTACAAGGAAAGGAATCAGTCATAGTCTGTATAAAAACAGATTGGTAAAGAGTAAAACAGAGGGCGGCATTGCCGTAAAAAGGTATGGAAACCGGAATAATCGGTACAATAGGAATAAGCTGTAAGAGGTGTTATTCCTGTGTTCGCGAGTGTCCGTCTCAAGCCATTCGCGTTAGCGATGGCCAGGCAGTTATTATGCAGGAACGATGTATAGTCTGCGGGCATTGCATAACGGTGTGCTCTCAAAACGCTAAGTTTTATCTGACTGACTCCGAGCTGGTTCTCAATAAGCTGATTCCTTCAAAAAACGCTGTTGCCATTGTGGCTCCATCGTTTGCCGCGTCTTTTCCCGATGATTATACAAAATTGCCTTCCGCTTTAAGAAAACTTGGGTTTAAAGAAGTAATTGAAACCGCTTTTGGGGCCGATTTAATAAGCAGTCATTATGCGGAAGTGCTTAAAGAGGATACTGATAAAACGCTTATTAGTTCCGCCTGCCCGGCTGTTGTAAACTATGTGGAAAAATACTTCGAGCGTCTTGTTCCAAACCTTGTTAAAATAGATTCCCCGATGATAGCTTTGGGAAAGTATCTTAAAGCTAATACCAGCGAAAAAATAAGCATAGTTTTTATCGGGCCCTGCATAGCTAAAAAATCGGAACAAATGGAAGAGGATTTTTATGGTATTATTGACGGGGTTTTAACTTTTGCAGATATTAAAAAAATATTCGCGCTGAAAAAAATAAAGATGGAAGAGCTTGAACCTGAAGATTTTGACCCGCCTTATTCTTATATGGGTAAATCTTATCCCTTACCGGGGGGATTACTGAAGACCTTGGATATTTCGAGCGATATACTTGAAAAAGACATTATTGTTGTTGAAGGGAAGCATAAAGTTGTTGATATTATTCACGATCTGGCGGCAAATAAGGTAAATGCCAAATTTATTGATGTCCTTTTTTGCGAAGGTTGCATAAGCGGTCCCGCAATAGACAGTAATCTCAATTTTTATTCAAGGCGCGAAAAAGTAATAAAATATGTTCAAAACAGATTGAACACAATTGATAAGCAGGTCTGGAAAAGTAATATTTATAACAACAGGAAGATAGACTTTTCGCGCGAGTTTTATGTTCGTAACCAAAGAAGACCCATCCCAAGCGAGGAAAAAATAAGAGCCATACTTTCTGAAACAAACAAATTTACAAAACAGGATGAGCTTAACTGTGGGGCTTGCGGGTACGATACCTGCCGAAAATACGCCATACAGATAGGGAAGGGACTTGCCGAAAAGGAAATGTGTCTGCCTTACCTGGTGGACGAACTAAAAAAAGCGAACATGGATTTAAGAACAACACAGGATCAACTCCACTCAGCCGAAAAACTGGCTTCAATTGGGCAGCTTGCCGCTGGAGTTGCTCACGAAATTAACAACCCGCTTGGCACAATTATTTTGTATTCTTCAATGCTTAAAAAGGAATTTGACCGGGTTGTTGAGGAGCACCAGAAATCGGAGGACTTATCCCTTATTATTGATGAGGCTAACAGGTGTAAAAAGATAGTTGCAAACCTTCTGAATTTTGCAAGGCAGGGTAAGCTAAATGTAGCAAAAGTAGATGTTTACCAGCTTGTTAATAAAGTTTATAGAAGCGCCTCCTTGAATCCTATAAACGCGGATGTTAAATTTACAATTAATATTGAAACGGATGATACTTCCATTGAAGGAGACCCTGATCAGTTGAATCAGGTGTTTCTCAATCTTATAAATAACTCTTGCGAATCAATGGAAGAAAGCCTTTCAAAAAAAATGGAAATCAGAATTAGCAGAGATAATAAATACTTAACAGTTGCCATAAAAGATACAGGCTGCGGCATTGCGCCCGAAAACCACAACAAATTATTTACGCCGTTTTTTACAACAAAAAAAATAGGTAAGGGAACAGGGCTGGGACTTGCAATTACGTACGGAATTGTTAAAATGCATAAAGGTGAAATCGGTTTTCAGTCGGAGTTGGGAAAAGGAACTACTTTCTTTGTAAAGCTTCCGGTTGCTCAAATATCTTTATAAATAAGGAGGACAAAATGGTTAATACAGGTAATAAGAAAGTATTGCTGGTTGATGACGACCTTGATTTGTTAGAGCAGAATAAAATACTTCTTGAATCGCGCGGATATAAAGTAATTACAGCGGATAATACTGAAGCTGCATGGGAAGCGTTTATTTCCGAAAAACCGGATGCGGCCATACTCGACTTGATTATGGAAGAACACGATTCCGGGTTCCTTTTAAGCTATAAAATAAAAAAGAACGAACACGGCAAAACAATTCCTGTTTTTATCCTCACTTCCGCCACATACGATACGGGTTTTAAGTTTGGCGCTTCAACAAACGAAGAGAAAGAATGGATTAAATGCGATGGTATCCTGAATAAGCCGGTTAATATAGAAGAAGTCGTCCAAAAAATAGAAGGCTTTTACGCCGCGGAATAAAAAGTTTTTTATTGAATTTGAATTAACTTATAAGCGGGTCTATGACCCGCTAACCGTATTTTGTATATACTAAATGAGAAAGAAAATTTTTCAGATTAAAATAAAATAGAAATTTCATTTCATTAAATTTATCAATAATTTGTTTTATCTTGAAATAAGTTATAAGTAATCCATTGAACGGGGTATGGTAATTAACCACTCTTCTTTGAATTAAAAGCTTGCTAAGTGGGAATAATAATTTTAAACAAAATATAATTAGAAAAGAATGATTAAGAATTATTTTAAAATAGCTGTAAAAAACTTGTTAAAAAATAAATTCTTTTCTTTTATTACGATGTTTGGTCTGTCCATAGGTCTTGCTTGTTTTTTCTTAATTTTGAGATACATTCAATATGAGAAAAGCTATGATGATTTTCATCTAAATGGAAATAATATTTACCGGGTGGATAAAATCATGGAAGAGAACGGCAGACAATATTTGAGGGCTTTTACAGGAGCTCCACTTGCATCATTATTACTCCAGGATTTCCCAGCTGTAAAAAATGCGTCAAGATTCCTGAACCTGCTTTCTTATTCAGTAGACCTTGGTGGAAATATTTATAAAGGTAAACGATTTCTTTTTGGAGACAACTCCGCTTTGGAAATGTTTACTTTCCCTTTGGTATCCGGTAATCCTAAGTCAGCGTTAAAAGAACCATTTACGGTTATAATAACCTCGGAAATTGCCGAGAGATACTTCGGCAGGAAAAATCCAATCGGGCAAATAGTATCTTTTCAATCAAGCGATATTCCGGGAGAATGTTTATTTAAAATTACAGGCGTGGCCGAAAATATTCCTTCAAATTCTTCCGTGAAATTCGACTTCTTAGCATCATTTAGCTCATTAAATGTAATGGGGATTAAAAACATAAATCAAAATTGGGATTTGCCAGTCTGGAATTATATACAATTGCAAAATGGTTCTAGTCCTGAAAACTTAAAAACTCTTTTTCCCAAATTTATAAAAAAATACATACCAGGAGATGCCGACCAGCCAAAGAATTTTGAACTTATTCCCCTTAAAGATTCCTATTATACACGCTCAGAAGGTGTGTGGGGTGGAGATTGGGGAATTAAGCCAATATCATATTTACTATTATTAATTTCTGTTTTAGTGCTGATAATAGCTTGTGTGAATTTTGCCAATTTATTATCCGCCCGATCAATTACACGAACAAAGGAAATAGGAATCAGAAAAGTGCATGGAGCAAATCGATTTCAATTGATAAAGCAGTTCCTTTTTGAATCCTGTTTGATAAGTACAATTTCATATATTTTTGCTATATTTTTGGCTGAACTGCTTCTGCCTTCGTTTCAGACTTTATTGAGCAACGCGTATCCAACTTTTAATATCTTTCCTGTAAGGGAAATGGATTTTTCTATTATGAAACCTATTTTCCTGATTTCAATGTTTCTGGTTTCCCTCATGGTTGGAGTGCTATCAAGTCTGTACCCCGCTATTGTTTTAAACAAATACAATGCGGCGTATGTTATTAAGGGCGAAATGAGAAATGGTAAATCTTCCGCATTATTTAGAAAAATCCTGGTTGTTGCGCAGTTTACAATAGCAATCGTTTTAATAAACTGTTCAATAAATATACTTAGACAGATTGACTATTGGAATAAGTATAATCCAGGTTATGAGATGAAGAATATCGTATGTATTAAAATAAACAGTGCGTCTGTAAGATCAAATTACGAACAATTAAAGAATCGTTTGTTACAAAAATCAAGTATTTATAGCGTAACCGGTTCAAGTTCATTACCCGGAGGGGAAGGGTCAAATATTCTTACTTTACGAGTAGAAGGAAAGAATGATGTTAACATAATAACTTATTATACGGATTATGATTTTGTAAAAACCTTAGGTCTGAAAATTTCCGGCGGTCGTGATTTTTCAAATAGATTTGCCGACGATTCGAATTCCAATTTTCTAATGAATTGTAATGGAATGAAGATTAATAATTGGAAAGACGTAAACGGGCAGGAGCTTGCACTTTATTTGACAAAAGGTTCTAACAGCAGTTTATTATATAAAGGTAATTTAATAGGAAGTATTAATAATTTTGATAATAGAGCTTTGTCTCAGAGTGATGAGCCTTTAATTCTAAAAATAGATCAGCAAAAAATTAATTATATTTTAATAAAAATCGCCGGAGCAAATTATCAAAATTCCTTGAATGATATAAAAAAAGTATGGGGAGAAGTGAATGTGAATAAATCTTTTGATTTTAATATGTTAAGCGATATTGTAAATTCAAATTATACCCTTTTCTACTCGATGGACTCTGCCATTAGGTTTACTGCCTTGCTGGCAATTATTATAGCTTGTTTTGGCTTAATGGCATTAGCTGCATTTATAATCGAAAGAAAGACAAAAGAAATAGGGATCAGAAAAGTATTAGGGGCTTCCGGAATAAACATAATTGCAGAGCTTACAAAATCATTTATTTTTCTGGTGATAGTAGCAAATATAATTGCGTTTCCAGTATCTTATATTGTTGTAAGTTCCATATTGCAGGAATTTCCTCATCACATAGAGATCAGCCTTTGGTTGCTAATGAGTACTGTACTAATGACTATAACTATTGCTGGAGCAATCATCGCAATTAATTCCATTAAATTCACAAGAAAAAATCCAATTGAATATCTTCGTTTTGAATAATTTTAAATAAACAATTAACATTAGAATAAAGATTATACAGCTCCGGTGGGGTATATGGTTAAAATAGAACAACACCATTCAGTTGCCTTGTAAAGCCTCTCAGTTGCCTTCGAGAGCCTCAGGCAACCTTCTCATCCCTCTCAGTTGCCTGAGGTTCTCGAAGGCAACTATGGATAAAACAATTAAGTATTGGGTAACTTCGCTTTTCGTAACGATTTATTTAATTTCTCGGGTAACAACTTAGTCGATTCATCGGGTATTGGCGTATACAAGTCTGTTGGGAGATTTGCTATTTTAAAATCTGACAGTGAATGAGATTCAAACTAATCTTTTGATGTTTAAATATCCCTTGACCGAAATTCCGGTGGCTGCTGTTTTGGTAGTTGGGGTTCCGGTGAGTGAAGTACCGTTGACTGACTTTCTGGTGTCTGCTGTTCTGGTGGCTGAGGTTCTGGTGGCTGAGGTTCTGGTGGCTGAGGTTCTGGTGGCTGAGGTTCTGGTGGCTGAGGTTCTCGAAGCCACCGTTTTATGAAATCATCTCCCTCACTCCGCAAATCTCTGTACGCAATTGCCAGCTTTGGCAATAAGTCAGGCATACCATTAATTAGGGCTTCTTTCTTTTTCCTACTCCAGCCCTGCACCTGTTTTTCGCGGTAAAAAGCCTCATCAACTCGCTGAAATTCTTCAAAATAAACCAACTTAACCGGCAGCCTTTTCTTAGTATGGTTAGCTCCGTTACCGGACTGATGCTGTGCCAATCTTATCTCCAGATTGTTAGTGCTGCCGGTATAATAACTACCGTCAGAGCATTCCAATATATACATCCAGCCTCTCATATAAAGTAAAATATTGTGGTTAAGATATTCTCATTTTTCTTAAATAATATTCTCATTGCTCCCAAAAACTAAAATAGCTAATTAAAGTTTTATATGTAAACTATTTTCAATATTGCTGATAGGCGAATTAGCAGACTAATAAAGTTGGTATTAAAATACTGTCTGAAAAATTAAAATACAATATGATAATGTATTGCGTACATGACCAGCAATGTTTTTCCTAATAAAACCGTTGATTAATTATTTTTCTTTTTCATATATTAAATTGATTCTTTTTTATAATAAAAAGTCTACCAAACAAATAAACTTCACGAGGCTTCAAATGGAGGGCGCATATAAACCGAAAGTACTTATTGTTGATGATGAAAAAGGCTTAAGAATTGGTACAAAACGACTGCTTGAGCTGGAAGGTTACGTTGTTGATACCGCCGAAAACGGTACTGAAGGTATTGAAAAAGGGACAAATACCGACTACGATATTGCGATTTTAGACTTGAAAATGCCCGATAAAGACGGTATTGAAGTCCTTACCGAAATAAGGAAATTTCAACCGAACACAATTTGCTTTATTGCTACGGCTTATGCCAGCTTTGATACCGCCGTGGAAGCTACAAAACTTGGCGCGTTTAGTTACATACCAAAGCCTTTTTCTCCTGATGAATTGTTACAGCAGCTTGAAAGAGGCTGCGAAAGAAGAAAGTTTATACTTGATGCCGAAAATCTGAAAAGGGAAAGGGAAGCGCGCCTGCTTGAAGTGGCTTTCGAAAAAACCAGGCTTAATACTATCATTAATTCTATTAAAGACGGACTGATGGCTGTTAATAAAAACGGCGAAACGGTTTTGTATAATCCAAGTCTGTTAAGATACCTCGATTTGGAAACTTTGAAAATTGAGCAGAACATAATAGGACAGCTTCATCCGCAAATAGCCGAGTTAATCAATAAATTTCTTGTAACGGGCGAGTATACAACTAAATCGTATTCGGCGCAGGTGGAATTAAAACCAAACGGAGAGCTTTTTGTTGATGTAACCTCATCGGCCATTCCGAGTCCCGATGGTAAACTTGCCGGCGTTGTAATAGTAATTAAAAATATTACCCAATTAAAAAAGATAGAGCAGCTTAAATCACAATTTGTAAGCATGGTAGCGCACGAGCTTAAAACTCCAATGGCAGCCGTTCTTGGCTTTATAAAGCTTATACTTGATGAATCTGTTGGTTTGACCAAAGAGCAGGAAAGGGATTTCCTTAATCGTTCGCAGCTACGACTTAACAGTCTTTTACAAATGGTAAACGATTTGCTTGATATTTCGCGTATGGAACTTAAAACAGCCCACCGGGAAATAAAACAGCTTGACGTTAACGAAGTTATAAAATCTGTTGTTGAGTTTCTGCAGTTCGAAATAGAAAAGAAAGGAGTTAAGGTTAATCTTGAGCTTTCAGATAATCTTCCGGCCCTTGCAGCCGACCAGGATGAAATTACACGCGTAATTACCAACCTGATGAGCAACGCGATCAAGTATAATAAGGAAAATGGAAGCATAACCATATCAAATAAGCTTTTAAGCAACTCAATCCAGATAAAAATAAGCGATACGGGTATAGGACTAAAACCCGAAGAAAAGAACCGTTTGTTTAACGAGTTTTACCGCGCAAAGAACGAAAAGACAAAGAACATCAGCGGAACGGGACTTGGACTTTCAATTGTGAAACGGATTGTTGAGTCATACTCCGGCAAAATTGAAGTGGAAAGCGAGTATGGAAACGGAAGCGTTTTTACCCTATGTTTTCCTGTAAAAAAATTAAACGATAACAATATTCAAGGAGAAAAACCAGCGGAATAGTTCTATTTATTGAGAATTATAATTATCAATTTTAAGAAAACGCCCTAAAACATAGTCAATTCAGAGGGAAAAATAAATAAATAAATGGGTATGATAATTGATAATATAATTCAGAAACATACAGAGTTTTTATTTAGGCGCTCTTTTCTTTTAAGTAAAAAACGAAAGACAATCTTCTGAAACTTTTGAATTAAAGTTCAGAGTAAAAATATAAATAAAACTCAAATAAAGGAGTCATTCAATGTCAACCATAGCAATAATTGATGATGATCCTGATATACTCGATGCCAGTGGTTTAGTGCTTAAATCCAAAGGTTTCGAAGTAATAACCGCCACAAACCCCTCCGAAGGCTATACTCTTGTAAAAGAGCAACGCCCGGATCTTATAATCTTAGACGTAATGATGGACGAGCCGGATGACGGATTTTTCCTCGCTCAAAAATTAAGGAGGGAAAACATCAAAACGCCTATAATTATGTACACATCGGTTTCAAAAGCAACCGGGCTCGATTTCGATAAAGGAGAAATGGTTCCCGTGGATGATTTTGTTGAAAAGCCGATTTCACCGGAACAACTGATCCAAAAGGTTAACAAACTATTAAATAAAAACTAACAAAAGAGGTGGGTTATGCTAGTCTTGGAAAAGAATTCTTTGTCCGAAGAAATAGAAAGACTAGTTGAACGTTATGGTAAGGAACGTTCATCTCTTTTGCCTATTTTACAGGATATTCAAAAAAAGTACAGCTACATTTCCGAATTTGCCCAACAGGAAATAGCGCGGCTGCTCGATATTCATCCTGTTGAAGTTTTTGGCGTTGTTTCTTTCTATTCGTTTTTGCACTCGCAGCCCAGGGGTAAAACAGTTATTCGGCTTTGTAAAACTATCGCGTGCGACCTGAAAGGTAAAGACAATGTGGAAGCGGCTCTTTGCCGTGAGCTTGGCGTTAAGTTTGGCGAGACTACAAAAGATGGTAAAATTTCGCTTGAGTATACCAACTGTCTTGGTATGTGCGATCAGGGACCCGCGATGATTATAAACGAAAGAGTCTATACGCATCTTGACCCCGAAAAGGCCGTTGAAATATTAAACGAAATTTTATAGGAGGGTTTTATGGAAACGAAATCAGAAAATGTAAAGAGGGAGGGAGCCGTACTCTTTTCGGGTTATAACCGTGGAGATGCAATTAAAAAAGCTCTTAAAATGAACAGGGAAAGCCTTCTTTACGAAGTTAGGGAAGCTAAATTAAAAGGACGTGGAGGCGCGGGTTTTCCTACGGCTACTAAAATGATGTTCGCGGCCGCTTCGGTGGCTAAAGAAAAATACGTTGTTTGCAATGCCGATGAAGGAGAACCTGGTACTTTTAAGGATAGAGTCCTTTTGCTTGAGTATCCTGAACTTGTGTTTGACGGTATGGTTGTGGCCGGTTACATAATTGGCGCTAAAAACGGAATTGTCTACCTGAGAGGCGAGTACGAATATATGCTTAAATCTCTTGAAGCGTATATTCAGGAAATGAGGATAGATAACCTGCTGGGAGAAAATATCCTGAAGCACAGCGATTTTTCTTTCAATATTAAAATACGGCTTGGTTCGGGAGCTTATGTATGCGGAGAGGAAACCGCTTTAATTGAGTCTCTTGAAGGACACCGGGGCGAGTCCCGCAACAGGCCTCCGTATCCTGTTAATACGGGATATAACGGAATGCCCACAACTGTAAACAATGTAGAGACTTTGTGCGCCTTGCCTCACATAGTTCTTAAGGGGGGCAACTGGTTCAAACAGTACGGTACAAGTCTTTCCACAGGTTCAAAACTATTCTCAATTTCGGGCGATTGCGAAAAACCGGGAGTGTATGAATTGCTGTGGGGCACAAAAATATCGGACGTTCTGGAGCTGGTTGGGGCTAAAAACACAAAGGCGGTTCAGGTTGGTGGAGCTTCGGGTATGTGCGTGCCAAAGTCGCAGTTCAACAGAACTCTTGCTTATGAAGATGCCGCTACCGGCGGATCAATTATGATCTTTAACGAAAGCCGAAACATGCTTAAGATTTTAAAAAACTTTATGGAGTTTTTTGTTGAGGAATCGTGCGGGCAGTGCACTCCATGCAGAATAGGCAACAAAAAGCTGCTTGAGGGAGTGGAAAACATAATAAAAGGCGAATATACTTTTTCTGAAATCAACCGATTAAAAGAACTCGGTAAAACAATGCAAATTGCCTCCAAATGCGGATTGGGGCAGTCGAGTCCTAATTCGTTTATTTCTATTCTTGAGAATTTTAAAGAGGAAATTTTCTTTGCAAACCATAACGGAGGTCATAATGGGAAACATTAAAAACTTAAGAGCGCCGGTAAGCCAAAAAAGTCTCTATGTAGAAAAAACGGAAGATGTTTCTACAATTGGCGGCTTGGTAAGCATAGAAATTAACGAAAAAAAACTATCCGTCCCAATGGGTACAACAATTCTTGAAGCCTGCAGGCAGAATAAAATCCATATACCCACTTTGTGCCATCACCCGGATTTATGTGTGGCCGGTGTTTGCAGAATTTGCGTTGTGGAAGTGGAGGGAATGAAAACATTGCAAACGGCATGTACTTTTCCTATAACCAATACAATTAAAATTAACACTTCCTCATCGCATGTGCGCAAAGCGAGGAGGCATATAATTGACCTGTTACTAAGCGAACACTGCGGCGAGTGTTACTCATGTACCCGCAATTATAACTGCGAACTCCAGGAGCTGGCAAACGAGTATGGAGTTGATGGATATACTTTTGGCCATAATAACAAACCAAAATACGAAATTGATAAGTCGTCATACTCGGTTGTGCGCGATATGAGTAAATGTATTTTATGCAAACGGTGCGTAAGAACCTGTATCGATTTGCAGGAAGTAGGCGTACTTGAAGCTGTTGGACGCGGAGACGATACCCATATAAGTACTTTTTTTGAAAAACCCCTGGCCGATGTTATTTGTATCAATTGCGGGCAGTGTATTAACCGGTGTCCTACCGGCGCTTTACATGCCAACGATCCTTCGGACGAAATATGGGCCGCTATAGAAGACCCAACCAAACATGTCGTTATACAAACCGCTCCTTCTCCTCGCGCGGCTATTGGCGAAGAGTTCGGGCTTGAACCGGGGCACTCGCTTACACGCGAGCTTAATACAGCTTTGCGCCGTATTGGATTTGACCGAGTATTTGACACGGACTTTGCCGCCGACCTTACCATTATGGAGGAGGGGACGGAGCTGCTTATTAGACTTAAGGACGTCCTGGTTAATAAAAATACGGATATTAAACTGCCACAGTTTACTTCATGTTCGCCGGGATGGGTAAAGTATATGGAGCATTTTTATCCTGAGTATCTGGATCATTTATCCACGGCGAAATCACCTCAGCAAATGTTTGGCGCGTTAATGAAAACATTTTATGCTCAGGAAGAGTGGATTAAACCGGAAAACATTGTTACCGTGGCTGTTATGCCATGTTCGGCAAAGAAATTTGAGTGCAATCGCCCGGAAATGGCTGATTCGGGTTATAAGGATATTGATTATGGCCTTACAACAAGAGAGCTTGCAAAAATGATACGTGAAGCCGGAATCTTTTTACCCGAAATGCCTAAGAGCGATTTTGATCAGCCGTTTGGCGAGGCTACCGGCGCGGGATTAATATTCGGCGCTACGGGGGGAGTAATGGAAGCCGCTTTGCGTACTGTATACGAGCTTGTTACCGGAAGGGAAGTTCCTTTTGAAAACCTGAATATCGAAGTCTGCCGTGGTTTTGAGGGTATTAAACAGGCTTCGGTTAAGCTGGATGGATGCGTCCCCGAATACGCTTTTCTGGAAGGCGTAGACTTGAAATTTATGATCGCTCATGGTACAGCCAACGCTAAGAAAGTGATGGAAATGCTTAAAAACGGCGAACTTAGCGATGTTCACTTTATAGAAATTATGGGCTGCCCAGGCGGGTGTATTGGCGGCGGCGGACAGCCAATACCAACAACAGAAGAAATAAGACAAAAACGCGCCGAGGCTATTTACGCCGAAGAAGCGTCATTGCCTTTAAGGAAATCGCATCTTAATACTAATGTTCAGTACATATATCAGAGATATTTAACGGAGGGTCCGTGCAGCGAGCTATCGCACAAATTGCTGCACACGCATTATCAAAAAAGAGGGAAGTACATAGTATAAAAATTCAGCCTGCCGGTTTTCGGCAGGCTTTTTTTATGTATAATGCTTTTGTAAAAATCTCGTATTTTTGAAACTCTGCAGTATGGAGTGCTCCATACCGCGCGGGAGAAATAGCGCTCAACAATCCGGTTGGGTTGAATTTATGCTTATAACTCATTGTATGGAATTGGCAATGTCATGTGTTTAAAAGCAACCCCGGAGGGGTGGAATTATTGTGGGATTTGAGGAATAAAGAATTCTATATGTCATATAATGAGCTAAGCTCCGTAGGAGTGATACTTTTGTAGAGAAAAACAAATAAAAACAATAAAGCTCCGGCGGAGCGAAATTTAAAACTCTTGAAAAACACAAAAATAATTAACAAGAAAAATATCACTCCTATGGAGCTTATTTCTTGTATGTTACATATTGCTACAAAAATACCGTTCCTACGGAACTGAATACGGTCAAGAAGCATCAGGGATTTTTAGCATAGAGCATATAATTGTAAAAGCAACCCCGGAGGGGTGGAATTATTGTAGAAAACAGAAAAAGGTTAAAAACCCCGTAGGGGTGAAATGATTAACAATATATGTTAATAGAACTTATATGGGTTCATTTACAAAACTTGATTCATAATCATGTCTGTTAAGTATTGTATTATATAAACCAATATCTTCGCCTTCATGCTTGTTAATGCCCGTATATTCCAGGCTTGAATCTTCGTATCGTTTAAAGTTATAGACGGCATCGTTCATCAAAGTTGAATTGAAGATACCCAAACTGACAAGCAATTCAAAATCCATAATGGAAAGACCAGTTACTTTCTTAAAAAGACCGGGTTCAAGTTGTGTAATAACATCTTCCAGTTTTTTTTCTCTGAAGTCAGTTAAATACATAAATATAGGAATTCTGGTGGCAAATTTTATCAGTTTTTGCTGTGTTTCTTTTCTTAAATTTTTGTATTCCTTTTCTTCTTTTGTAAGTTCTTTCCTTTCGTCTTCGCTTAAGTCTTTATTGAAACTTTCTTTTTTTGCCTTTTTTACGGTTTCCGATTTATTAATTATTGTTTCAATATCCTTATTTAAATTTCTAAAACCTTCTATATTCATAAGAGCCTGCATAGCCTTTTCGTTTTCCATTAAACGGGCAAGCGTGCCATTATCAACATTTACCAATAAAGCGCTTTCCCAACGCCTTGCCAAAAGAGTGGCGGTTGTACCACTCATGGCCATGTCTAAAATTTCCGCCGCATTTATTTGTTTCATATAACTGCCGTCATATGCTAATATTGGCAGAAAATCTATAAATTCGGCAACTTTTGTTTCGGGGTCAATACTGTTTACATTCAATTGGCAGCTGTAATCAGCAATCTGTTTTAATGCTCTATTCGGTGCAAAGTCGAATACATAGCATTCTTCTTTTAAGATTTGTTCCATATTTGGCGATTTATTATCTGGATTATTAATTACCCATGGCGTTTGTACTCTAAAAGCAGCTTGAAAATAAGTTTCCGGACTTGAAGAATTGCGCAACATAAATATTCCAGTCCATGGCTGTACAGAAACGCCTGTGGTTAATTTACCGCACGTTAAAGTAATTGTTTTCGATTCCAGAGGGTTATCAGTCATGGCATCAAAAACAGGTTGCAAAGCGCGTACTCCCATTCCGGCTTGTGTGCCTGCGGCAACCACCGTTTTGTAGTCATGATAAAAAATATTCTGTCTTTTTTCTAATAGATTTGCCATAGCATAACAAGATGCTACAGATGGCAGGAACCATAAAGTATGGTTAAGAACCCTTAACAAAGGTGCGTGTGAAAAAGGTTGAGGCGGTTTATTTGTATTTAATTTCAAATTATCTATAGAGTTTTCGTTATAAGCTCCACGTATAATATCAAGCCATTTTTGAACTTCCTCTTCGTATATAAAATGGGCCTTTCTTCCTTCTCCTTCAGCTGAAAAAAATATATTTAAATCAAAACTGTCAAACTCTCCTTGCATTGCAATTTGTTTGATGGAAGCAGGCAACTGATATGTTAGCATTACCATTCTTGGAAGTGAAGAATATGGGTTGTTGGCGCCTTTCCAATTTTCTTTTGCTCTTTGTTCATCAGAGTATGTCCAATTAAAAATTTGTTCTTCAATAAATTCTCCCGTGTTTATTGCTCTGAATGGAGTGCCTGAAAGATATAAATAATTATCAGTGGTTATTGGCAATATTTTTTCAAGATGTTCGGCTTTGTCTTCTTCGGCAAATCCTTTTTCTTTTATTTTTTTGAAGTATTCAATTTCTTTTTCTGCTTCAGTATCTTTGCCGAATAAATCTTTTGCATTTTCGCGCCAGGCGCCAAAATGGTATTCGTCAAAAATCACACAATCCCAGTTTGTTGTATGTACCCATTCGTTTTTAGGTTTTATATTGCCCGATTTTGTTGTACCCAGGTAATCCTGAAATGAACCAAAACAAATCAATGGATTTTTTAGCTTTTGAATATTGAGATTTGGGCTATCTGCATTTTTAGAAACAAATTGCCAGCCTTCAAAATCCACATGAGTAAGCAGGTCGTTTTTCCATGCATTTTCCACAGCTGGTTTGAAGGTTAAAACGAGCACTTTTTTCCAGCCCATTTCTTTTGCTAACTGATAGCTTGCAAATGTTTTTCCAAACCTCATTTTGGCATTCCATAAAAAATGAGGCGTTTTTTGAGGATTTTCCTCTTTGTAGCTTTTCAAATAATTAGCGGTTTTATTTACTGCTTCCTCTTGTTCGGGGCGCATCTTAAAGGAAAAAAACCGGTTCTCTTCTGTATGTTCTCCTGTCTTTATTTCGTGAACTGCATGTCTTAATTCATTCAGTGTACATCTAAACCATTCACCCTCAGGGTTAGGGACGCCATTTTTACGTAATAATTTGTGTATTTCCCGGTCGGTAAACGAACTGCCGTCATGCCTCATTGCAGTTTCTTCAAATACAATTTTGTATTGTATGGCTGCGGTTCCTAATTGTTCTTTTATTCGCGTTTGAGCAACTCTATCGGTATAACCTATTTTTAACAAACCTTTATGCGTTGCTACATCAACCAACTCATAAGCATAAATTGTAGGGTTAACTAACGGTCGTTGTGGAAAAAATGTTTTCTTGTTCATTAATATCCCGCTGTTATTACAGTAAATAGATACTGCGCTAAAATTGCACAATATAATGGCTTACTAAAAATTAAATCTGTTTGTTTAACTTTTCTTTTTATTGTTTTGTGTAGAATCCATTGTCCTGATAGATCCTTCAATAAACTCAACTTCTTCTTCTGTAAGTCCATATTTTGCATAAAGTTTTTTATCTGTCCATAATTCTGAGAAATTTTGGACAGGGACAAATTGATAAGATTCTTTTGTTATATGATGTGAATACATAAATTGAGAAACTAAAAACCTGAAAAACTTTGTTTTCATGTAATCCACAAGGTTTTTAGCTCCTTTTTCGGTATTAAAGGCTCCTGTAACCAAATAAGTTTCAGTACAAATTGTTCCTGGCGGTAAAATTTCTATTTTTGAGAATACTTTTCTCTTTCCGTCTTTCCCAGGGTTTCCCGCATGGTCATAAGCTACATATGAAGTAATAACTTTCCATTTATCTATCATATCTGCGCCGGTTGTTATTGCAGCTCTTTCGTAAGGGCCTTCACCATTTTGCCACCTTAAAATTATGTCACCAGCATTCATAGGCCTTTCATTAGTTGCAATTCCAAATGGTTTTCTACTAGAAACCAAATTATTCATTGTGTTTTCTTTTAATTCAATAACTTTATGTATAATAGCAAGTGAATCGCTATTTCTGATAAATGTTGGAAGTTCATTCAACGAACGTTTAGAATGCTTCGCATTTCCATTTAAGACATTTACTATATTGCAATCACCTATATAATCCTTTTCCCAGAGGAAATAACATACGCCGCCTGCAATATCAACACCCGGAAAACACTCTCTGGCATTTTCAAAATCAACAAGCTTTTTAATATGTTTATCATTAAGCATCTCTTTTCTAAAATCATCCAGGCCTTTACCTCCGGCAAACCATCTTGAAGGGATAATCATAACCAGGTATTTCGGGTTAAGTTTTTTAGCCTGTTCAACAAATCTATGGTAAATAGGGCTTGCGCTTCTACCATGCCCGCCGTCTTCCAATTGGTACGGCGGATTGCCAACAATAACATCAAATTTCATATTCTTATCTTCAAATATTTCTAAAGGGTTTTCAAAATGTAAAAAATTATAAGCATACGTTTCAAAGCCATTATTTCTGTTATAAACTTCCTGGCTTGCGCCGCAAAAGATACACTTATCGTTCTGCCAGGTATGCTGCATTTGCTTAAAAAAGATATTGCCTTGTTCATTATTAAAACAACTGCAAACAGAGTATTTACCGTTTGCAATTTTGGTGCAGTAAGCGCTTCTTCGTGAAAGCAAAGCAGTTAACTCGGTTGCGGCAATTCCGTAAAGCTGTCTGCCAAAAATATGATTAATTCTTTCTTGTTTATCCGGTATTATACTTTCCAGACCAGTCATTAAACGTTTGGCCATTTCGCGCAAAAAAATGCCGCTTTTACAGACAGGGTCTAAAAATCTAATGTCAGGATTTTTCCAAAGTTCATTTGGTAATAAGTCCAATAATTCGTTTGCTAACTTTGGCGGAGTAAAAACTTCATCACTGCTTAAATCTGCTATACAATTTAATACATCCGGATTATAGTTTAACTGATACATTTTATTTGGCCCCAAATCTAAATTAGAAAGAATTCTATTTCAATTAATTCAAAAATCATATTCCGGTAATTTTAAATAATGCACTAATGGAAAATCTTTTACCGGTTCATCAATGGCCGCAGGTTGTCCTTCATCATTAAAAAGCGAAAACTGATGCGTCTTTTCTACCAGAAACCGAAACATATAGTCCCTACGTTTAATTAAGTTGTTGTTAACAATGCTCCATTCGGAAAATACAATAGGTTCTTTTGTAACGGGGTTTGTAAAATCCAACGCATCGCCCCATAAAATGTTTTTATTCAACAAAAATAAAATGCTTTTTTTGTATTTTTCTTTACATTTAGACTTATAGAGCGCCATATAATGATCGTTAAAAATAGTATAAAGCCTTTCCCGGCATTCCTTGGCATTATCTTCCAGAATATCAATTCCGTAAATACTTGATACGGCAACAACAGCATATTTTTCCCAATCATTTTGGGTTTTCTGATAGCATTTATCAACAATACTAAGCTTTCTATTTAAAACTTCGGCCAAAAAATTACCATTACCACAAGCAGGTTCAAGAAAACGTGAATCTATACGCTCTGTCTCCTGTTTTACAAGATCGAGCATATTGTTTACTTCGCGTTCATTAGTAAATACTTCTCCGTGCTCAACAACACGTTTTACCGATTTAACCTGTTTACGATTATTTGTACTTTCTGTTTTTTGTTTGACTGTGTTAATTGCGTTCATCACTTTTCTATTATTAAATAAGGCTCAGCAAAATACTAAGCAGGGCTTTGTTAAAAAATTAATAGACCTATATTACTAAAGTTATACCCCAACAAAACCCTATACACAATATTGCATATATTCCACGTAAAATGCAATGATTTATCACTAATTCCCCCGCGTGGTATGGCCCATGCCATGCCACGAACAGGCAAATACGCTTCCGGTAAGGTTTTTTGCATGTTAACATATTTATAATGTTTGATATATTTACTCCGCTTTTATAGCGCAAAAATGAGGAAATACTAACTTGCGGAAAACACATGGACGAAAATGAATATGTACACGGCTACTCCGAAAGGGAGGCAATGAGATTGAAGGATCAGGCCGAAACGCTTGAAACCCTTATCCATAAAGATTCTGTCTTTAAGGAAGGAAGCCTTATTCTTGAAGCCGGCTGTGGCGTAGGCGCGCAGACAAGGGCTATCGCGGTAAAAAATCCGAAATCAAAATTCATATCGCTCGATATTAATATGGACTCAGTCACCGAAGCAAGAAAAACAGTTGATGAGCTGAGTATTGATAATGTCCGTTGGGGAAATGCCAATATATTCCGACTTCCGTTCCGCGATTCCGTTTTTGACGGCATTATGCTTTGTTTTGTCCTGGAGCATCTTTCGGCTCCCGTACAGGCGCTAACCGAGTTAAAACGTGTGTTAAAACCAGGAGGTATTTTAATGGCAATAGAAGGAGACCACGGCTCTACGTTTTTTTATCCCGAAAGCAGATTTGCGCTGGAAGCCATTAATTGCCAGGTAAAGCTGCAGAAAGAAAACGGCGGGAACTCTAATATTGGCAGACAATTATATCCGCTGCTAAAAACAGCCGGGTTTGAAAGAATAAATATTTCGCCCCGCAACGTGTATGTGGATGGAAGTAAACCCGCTCTGGAAGAAGGTTTTATTAAAAATACCTTTACCGCAATGATTGAAGGGGTGGGAGAAAAGGCTATTGAGAAAAAATTAATGCGGCGCGAAGAATTTGAAAAGGGAATAACTGACTTATACCGTACCGCCGAAAGCGATGGCGTATTCAGCTACACTTTTTTCAAAGGATCTGCCGTTAAATAAACACGGGGTATATATTTAAATTTATTTTTTAGCGGAGTTATCCTTAAGTTCAAAACAGAGCATTCTTTCGTAAAAACCGGCCTTGTTATAGAAATTTTTGACCGCACTTTCGTGTCCGTACGAAACGGCTACGCGCAGTTTTGAACAGCCGTTTTCTTTAAGCCACTCAACATGTCTGTTTAATAACTGTTTGCCTATTCCCTGACCGCGTATTTTTGTATCTGTAAACAGGGAATCAATCTCGCCATTGGAACCCTCCTTTGTGGAAATGCAGTAGCCTAAAACGGCATCATTTTCCTTTGCAACGGATATTTTTATATTGGAGGCATTTACAGCCGTGAATTTCTCAATTCGCCTCTCAAAAGTAAAGCTATTATAATGGTCTTTAAAGTAAACGGAATCCTTATAGTGGATTTTATTTAATTCTTCCCAAAGCTCTTTTATGCAGTTTATTTCTTCAATGCTAATATCGGTTATTTCTATCATTTTATGTATTATGTTTTTTTAAGAATTAAAAATAAGCAAACTCTTTGCTAAAGTCCGAGCTTTTTCATTTTACGCCATAAAGTGGATTTATCAATGCCCAGCTCTTTTGCGGTTTGAGATTTGTTGCCTTTGTGCTTTTTAAGCGCTTGTGTTATTACTTCGGTTTCGGCGGATTCAAAACTACTTGAAGCAGTGTTATCCCGAACGCTGTAACTCCTTATTCTTAAAGGCAAATCGTCTTCTTGTATAATGCTGCTTTTACATAAAACAAAACAATGTTCAATGGCGTTTTCAAGCTCCCTGATATTGCCGGGCCAGTCGTATTTGTAAAATAAATTGTATGCCCCGGGAGAAAACCGGTTAACCGATTTGCCGAACTTTCCATTAAAAAGTTTTATGAAATGCCCTAATAAAAGAGGCAAATCGTCCTTTCGTTCTCTAAGAGGCGGCAGGTGTATATTTACAACATTTATTCTGTAAAAAAAGTCTTTTCTGAAATTACCTTGCTCTATTTCATCCTGTAAGTTTTTATTTGTAGCGGAAATCATTCTGAAATCTGTTTTAATGGGAGCGGTTCCGCCGACTCTTTCAAACTCGCGGGTTTCAAGTACCCGCAACAGTTTTGTTTGAATGGCTGGTGAAATATCTCCAATTTCATCCAGAAAAAGAGTGCCGCCGTTAGCCATTTCAAATCTGCCCGGCTTGGAATTAATTGCGCCTGTAAAGGCTCCTTTTTCGTGTCCGAAAAGTTCGCTTTCTATGAGAGTCTCAACAAAAGCGCTGCAGTTAATTGCTATAAAAGGATTGTTTTTTCTACTGCTGTTCAGATGAATTGCCCGTGCAATAAGTTCCTTTCCGGTTCCGCTTTCACCGGTTATCAGCACATTGCTCCCGGTTTGGGCAACGCTTTCCAGCAGGGTAAATACTTTTTCGAGTTCCTTGTTTTTACCTATAATATTTGCATACTGAAAGCGTTCACGCAAATGCGCCGAAAGATTGATTATTTCCGAAATATCCAAAAAAGTTTCAACAGCTCCTGTTTTTTCTCCCTTGTTGTTTTTTAATATGCCGCTGTTTACACGTATTGGTATGGTCTTACCGCTTTTATTTATTATTTCAAGCTCCTTGCCAATTGCCGGTTTACCTTTACGCATAGTCTGTTCCATGTGGCATCCGTTGCGGCAAAGAGGGGAGTTGAAAATACTCCAGCATTTTTTGCCAAGCGCTTCTTCCTGCTTGTAGCCTGTAATTTTTTCGGCGGAGGAATTAAAGGCGGTGATGTTCCAGTCGTGGTCTATTGTAAAAGTACCTTCAATGTTGCTGTTGAATATCGCGTCCAGTCTGTTTTTTTGATCCTGCAGCTGCATGGTTTTCGCTTTCACAAGTTCCGTCATGGTAAGCATTTCGTTGGTATCTCTGAAAACAAAAACAATATTTATTACTTCGGAATCTTTAACAACAGGCGTTATGGAAGCAAGAACACTTATTATTTTACCTTCAAAAGAGGTAACGGATAGCGGTTGATTTGTAAAAGAAATATTTTTACTAAAAGCTTCTTTTATTTTAGTCTGACTGTTTTTAGCGTGACTGAACAGAATATGGCAGTCCTTGCCAATTATAAAATCCTCCTGATAGCCAGTAATTCGTGAAGCGGCTTCATTAAAAACTATGATTTTAAATTCGTTATTTATTACCGCAATTCCGTCTGGTAGTATTTCATCATTCATAAAATGCCCTGAGAGAAAAATTAGTTTTATGATATTGCAAATATGCAAACAGTAATGCAATTATGCAAAAGAACTAAATTGATGTTTGCATAATTGCATCAATAAACATTATTTATCCCCCGGGGTCACAAAATCATTACCCGTTCAGCCGGATTAAAGCTTATTATGCCGTGAGAGATAACTTTTATTGTGATGGCACAAACGGGTTATGAACAACCGTTATTGCCGCCGCGGTTTTGCGACCTTAAAAATTGGCAGTTAATTAAGTATGTTGTTTATGTTAGAATAAAGCGTTGCCTTTTGAGGCAACGCTTTTATTCATTATTTCATAATCATCAACTTATAAACCTGATGAAAGTTTTTGGAACTGTTAACGGACTTTGCATCAAGGGAATAAAAATAAACACCTGAAGGCAGGTTACCCGCGTCAAACTTCACATCGTAAGAACCCATTGCTTTAATTCCGTTAATCAGCGTCTTGACTTTTTGTCCTAAAACGTTGTAAACGGCCATGTCAACATAACTATCAACAGGTAAGGCATATTTAATTGTGG